>Ga0307476_10000009_pt1 | contig 448888 bp, 395 predicted proteins | sample atmos_gasesECM2C_2_FD_203314 | JGI IMG/M metagenome (GOLD analysis project Ga0307476, IMG submission 203314) | Hardwood forest soil microbial communities from Morgan-Monroe State Forest, Indiana, United States - atmos_gasesECM2C_05 | ecosystem: Environmental > Terrestrial > Soil > Temperate... | reverse complement strand
GAAGTGCGTGTGGATAACTTTACCTTTGGTCCGGACACGCTCACGGTGCCGGTCAACAGCACCGTGACCTGGGTCAATAAGGACGATCTTCCGCACGTGATCGCCAGCACGGACGGGGTGTTTAAGTCCAAAGCTCTCGATACGGACGACAAATATTCGTACACGTTCACCAAGGCGGGCACTTACGCTTACTTCTGCAGTATTCATCCGAAGATGGTGGGAAAGATCGTTGTTCAGTAGCTAAGACTGTCACCGGCAAATTAATAGATTGGACCGACAAGTATGGTGAACCCTTTCGATCTGCGAACGGTTTTGCTGGCGAAGCACGCACAGCACGTGGTGCTAATTCACTTCCCGATCGCGCTGTTCATGACCGGAGTTGGATTAGACCTGCTATCGCGCGGAAACCGAGATTCTCAATTTGCCAGCGCCGCATATTGGAACCTGTCAATCGCGGCGGCGGCTGTGATTCCCACAGTGCTGACGGGTCTGCTGGCTTGGCACTTCGCTCTTGAAGACCAGAAGATCAAAGGTCTCTTGCTGTTGCATATTCTCGCAGCTTCAACCGCAACGCTGTTGGTGATCACGTCATGGTGGGTGCATTGGCGGACTCGTAAAACGCCGATGCCCCTGCCGCGATACCGAATTCCTGTCGAACTCCTCGGAGTAGCAGTTATTGGACTGACCGCGCATCTTGGCGGGTTCTTAAGTGGAGTCAATTCATGATCAGCGATCAAGTGCTCGGTGGAGTTCGGATCTGTCGATGGCTGATTGCATTCGAAAGAACGCCGGAACTTACTACCAAGATCTCAATGAATATCTTACGAACCTTTGATTTAACCCTGACATGAACATGACACCTGACACAAAACGTGCGCATAGATTGCGTTTAGGTGAGTCAGGCATCCGATTCCACCAATCCTAATCAGCAAAGGAAGTGACTTAATATGAAAGTCAGAAGCATCGCAGATGACACACTCTCAAATTCAAACCGAACTGCCGGAGAAGATAGCTCCTCCCCGGCGAAGAAAAGCTTTAACCGTCGTTCATTTCTGAGGAACACCGTGGTGGCCGGCGCCGCAGTAACCGCAGGCGCTGCAATGCTGGAAAACATTCCATCAGCCCTGGCCGAGGAAGGCAACGGCAACCTGACACGTGGCGATGCGGCCATTTTGAAGTGGCTCGCTGCTGCCGAAATCATAGAGAGCGACCTGTGGCTGCAATACCAGGAATTGGCCGGGATTCAAGACGATGAGGTCGCAAAAATCGCCAGCCGAATAATCCGTGGTTATCCTGCGGTAGCCACGGGTGGCAGCCCGGCTTACACGAATGCGGTGTCGCAATTGGACGGGGATATGGCCCAGTACATCCACGACAACACGGAAGATGAATTTACTCATCAGACTTTCATCAATGCTTTTCTGATATCGAAAGGGCACGACCCAGTCAACCTTGAACGGTTCCGCATCCTGCCCAGCAGCAAGGCAACTGGCGCCAACCAGGTGGGACGCCTCACCAACCTGATGCAGCTTACGGTAGACACGACCTGGTGGACTCGTTATCGGAGCCGGACTGGCAATCCGGATTTGGGCGACTCATTCCCGCCAGCCATCCCGACGTTGGGAGTCAATCAGCACACCGCCATTCCCAGGACCGACGCCGATTTAAACGATCCGAATTTCCTACAAGCCATCGCTAATACCGCTGGGTTCCACTTTGCGAATATCGAAGTCGGCGGCTCCAGCATGTATCCTTCGTTGGCACAACGCGTGAGCGACGTACACGTGTTGCGAATTCTGCTCGCCATCGGACCAACCGAGACGTCGCACTTCCAGACCTGGCACGACAAAGCCGGCAATGCGATTCCATCGCCGAATGGTCAGCCCATTATTGATCCGGTTACTAAGGTCCCTGTGCTCTTCCCAGATCTGACAGCTGCGGCTGTTCCACCTGTTGGCGAGGACTTGCAGTCCAACCTGATCATGCCGGAACCAACGGTATTCTTTAAGGGGCTACCTGTCTGTTCGATTATTCGTCCGACCGAAACCAAAAATGCCGCCCAGGTTGCCCTTCAGGGCTTCGTCACCACGGGGGCGTTCGTAGGGCAGTCAAAACAGTTTATGAATTTCGTAACTGGGCTGGCGGTTGCGGCTGACGAGGCCCGGCGCGGAGTTAGCTAAATTGCCCGCGGGGGAGTGTCGGATAAGGGAAGCTCTGGTCAACAGTTTGTAAACCTGCTCCCCCCTGCTTCACTGGCAGGTGCTGTGGCTGAAAGGTATGAGTCACGGCACCTGCATTTTTGACGACTTAATAGTCTCTAGTAATGGCGGTTCAAGGAGAACCTATGTTTGAAGGCTTGTTTCAACCTATGCATCTGTTGGTTATTTTCGGAATTGCCTTGCTGGTCTTCGGGCCCAAGAAACTTCCCGAGCTCGGCAAAGGAATCGGAGAAGGTATCCGCGGCTTTAAGTCGGCCATGAAAGCCGAGGAGTCCAAGCCCGCTGCACCGATCGCGGTTAACGGTCAGAACCTGGTCAAGGAGTAAGTCGTGGGGCTTGGAACCGAGATCGTATTCTTGCTCGTGCTCGGATTACTGGTGCTAGGGCCGAAGCGCTTGCCCACAATCCTGGGACATGTGGCGCGGGCCAAAGCGCAGTTCGAGGGCGCAACGCGCAGTTTCAAGTCCCAACTGCAATCGGAACTCGAAGGGCAACATACCAATGTGGAAGCGGACCTTTCGCGGGAAGCCGGGCGCCAGTGAGCTATCCGCGGATCCTTGGCATTGGTACGGCGACTCCCCCGATTCGTCTGACGCAAGAGCAAACCTTCCATGCTGCCGGCTACGAGACTGAACGTATCCGAAGGATTTTTGCTAACAGCGATATTGAATACCGGCACTTTTATTTCGGCGGCACTCCCAACCTTCAAGAAAATTCTGATCAGCAGAACCAACGGTATCTTTCGGGTGCAGTAAAAACCGGCTGCCGAGCGATCCTGAATTGCGTCGAATCGGCCGGCATGACCGTGAAGGATGTGGACTTCCTGGCGGTTTGCACGTGCACGGGTTACGTTTGCCCCGATGTAGGTAGCCGGCTCATCGCGCACATGGGTTTCAGACGAAACGTGCAGAGAGCCGCCATTGTTGGTCTGGGCTGCGCAGGCGCGGTTCCCGCTTTGCAGCGCGCATCGGATTTCGTTCGAGCAAACCCCGGCCGGACGGCATTGATGCTCGCGGTAGAGATCTGTTCCGCATGCTACTACGTCGATAACACGCTTGAGACGGTTATCGGTAACGCCATTTGTGCCGACGGTGCCGCCGCTTTTCTGCTCGGGACAGAACCGAAAACCGCGCACGCTTTTCCACGAATTATAGACTTCGAGTCTTTTCTCGATACCGAGCAAATCGAACAAGTTGGCCTTCAGCACAAAGAGGGTAAGCTACGAATTGTGTTGGGGGCATCTATCCAGCAGCTGGTTGGTCCGATGATTGAAACAGCTCTCCTGCAGTTGCTCAGAAGGCAGCGACTCTCACAATCAGACATTCGCTTCTGGGTGTTTCATCCCGGCGGACGCAAGGTAATTGACAATGTTCAAAGACACTTTGGCATAAGTGAAGATCAACTGCGTTTCTCGCGGACGGTATTGCGAAATTACGGGAATATGTCATCACCCACAATCATGTTTGTTCTGGATGAAGTAGTACGTACTGGTGATCCACACGCTGGCGATTGGGGAGTGATCATCGCCCTTGGTCCCGGAATGGCTGCGGAAGTGGCGCTGCTCAGATGGTAAGTCGCATAGCTGTTGGACCGTTCCTCCGTGTTCTGAATGGCGCAAGGCGCACTCGCTCGTGGGCGGAACTGAAGTCGCTTGTCAGTGATCGATTATTTCCTGTCAGGGCGAGGCGGTTGAAAGACCCGAATCCGGCCCCTCCAGTTTTGTTTCAGATGGCGACCGCTTACTGGACTTCGCAAGCGATCTATGTTGCAGCCAAGCTTGGCATTGCCGATTTATTGGCAAATGGCCCGCAGTCGTGTGCTGCATTAGCCGCTGCGACCAGATCAAACTCGGAGTCGTTGTTCCGTCTGATGCGCGCACTCGCCAGCGCAGGCGTGCTTTCCCAAGCGGGCAAAGACCAATTTGCTCTGTCCCGCCTTGCAGAGCCCCTTCGGAGCGACGTCCCCGGATCTCTCCGAGAGATAGTGATCACGATTGGCGAAATCCATTATCAGGCGTGTGGAGAGCTGCTTCACAGTGTGCGAACCGGATCTCCGGCCTTTAACCAGGTTTTTGGAGCAAGTCTATTCGACTACTTGCAGCAGAACGCCGATGCTTGCGACGCGTTCGATCGTGGTATGACCAATGTGTCATCCCTGTTGGCGCACGCCGTTCTTCTGGCTTACGACTTTTCCGGAATCTCGTCGATCATCGATGTTGGAGGGGGCGAGGGTGAACTCTTGCGCAGGATATTGGCCTTGAATCCAGAGATGGCAGGCGTAGTTTTCGACTTGCCCAATGCCATCCAATCAATGACGTGCGCTCAAAGTGATCGAACACGATGCTCATATGTGGCAGGCAATTTCTTCGAGTCGGTTCCGGAGGGGGCTGACGCCTACCTGCTGTGCAGCGTGGTCCACGATTGGGATGATGGTCGTGCGGTAACAGTTCTTCGCAAGTGCCGTAAAGCAATGGCGAGTAATGGCAAAGTATTAATAGTTGACATGATTGTGCCGGAAACAATGTCAGCCTCTTTCAGCAAACTTCTGGATCTCAATATGATGGTGATGACTGGAGGGCGTGAGCGAACGAAGGCCGAATTCTCAACCCTCCTTAATGCTGCCGATTATCGGCTTACGAGGATTATTCCAACTATGGCCCCGCAAAGCATCATCGAAGCTGTGCCGCGATAGCCTTCTCCTCTTCCAATGAGAAGCTCCCGCCGCCTGCCACAATGCAGGCATTACTTCGCCGGGTCGCACCCTCAGCCGGCGAAAGAACCCCTGGAATAAAGCCCTGATGTCAGCAGTTATCTCTGTGTATGACTTACTTGTCCGGGGTGTAGCTGACTTATTCGAACACAACACTACGTTTTCTGACACATAGCTACAGCGCGAGGTGACACTATGACTGAGCTTCAGCGTGAACAGATCGTCGGACGCATGTTTCCCGACTGGCGAGAACATCTCAATGATGGCAAAGTGATTGACCATATCCTGGAAGGTCTCACGTGTGATGGCATTGTATTCAACAGATGTTCCAGGCCGAGCTGCAAGAATGTTGCGCGTGCGGGTTTGAAGACTTGTACTCGATGTGCGGCAAAAACGGCGCAGTACATGCGGCTCTACAAGCGCCGCAAGAAACCTGCTACAAAATGCTCGCAACCGCCGGACAAAAGCGTTTAGAAGGGCATTCAACCGCTGCGATTCAAGCATGGCGCGAGGTTCTTAGAACTCGAATTGTTCCTCTTCGGCCACTAAAAGAATCGGAGCGCCACCCGAGGAGATCGAGACGGCATTAGCCAGAGTCTGTTTGCCTCCTTCAGAGACTGCACACGCCTCTAAAGCTTCCATTGACGGGAAATGTATCTCGGCGATGCGATGGAAAGCTGGTTTACCTTGCGGAGAACCAAGCACTCTGGTTGCGACGATCTTTGTCTTGCCGGCAAGTTTCTCTACTGCCATTGGCACATGATCGCGGTTATAGACTGTTTCAAAAGCTTGAATATCTTTTGGACGGGGATAAATTACCAATAGCTTCACTGCCATATTAATGCTCCTTAGTTAGCAATCTTCGACAAATCTCTTATGTGTTACAAAAAGATAAGTTGCGGCCGTGAGCGACCGCAACTTACACTCTATGAAAGTTAGAATGCGGCGATGCCGTTAAATCCGGACTTTGCTGCAAGACCTCCAACCTCGCCGTCGTTAATGAGACTCCCGTCCTCCTGAATTCCGAAAACACCGATGCTTCCGTCTCCTGAATTGAGGGAGTATAAGAATTTGCTGTCAGCACTTACCGCTATATCAAGATTTCCCGCTCCAGTGGGATTTAATCCCAATACCGTCGCGCCGATCGGCGTTAATACTCCGCCTGCGCCGATGGAAAACCCCGATATCGTCGAGGAAGCTGCGTTAGAGACATACACCCAGAGGCCGTTTGGAGAAACGGCGTTCCAGCAGTTTGCATTTCCCAAGGTCGAAACCCCAGTAGTGATTCCAGATATATGTCCACCAGAAACCACCGAATAGGAAGAAATTGTGGAAGCGTTGTTGCCGCCGGCAGGTCCGGTTTCCGATACCAACGCCGCTCCATCTGGAGCAAACGAAACCGAGAACGCGCCTGGTTCTACATCTCGATTCGCAACCAGCGGTCCGAGGGTGCCGTCATTGTTAACTTGGAACGCATCAATATTGTTGGTTGCGCGCTCAGTAACCAGCAAGAACTGACCATCAGGACTGAAGGCCAACGAGGCAGCTTCCGAATTGTTGGTGGTAAGGAAACGAGTGGAGTTGGGGATTTGCCGAAGTTGCCCAATAGCATTCAGCTTAAAACCAACGACGTTACTACTGCCGCCAACATTGAGGACGTAAACGAGGCCTCCATGTTGCACCACAGCATTTGGCTCGGCGCCGCCGGAGAGCTTTTTATCGACCAGGAAAAGATTTGCGCCTTGGACCTGAAACACGGAAACTTCTCCACTGCCGCCGTTAACTGCAAAAAGAAGCGAGTGGTCCTGGCTTAAAGTTAGCGATCCTTGGGATTCCAAAGGATCGGTCACTCCTCCGGTTCCACGGCCACCGGTCGCAAACGCTCCATCCTGTTGCAGCGAGCCATCTGCAGCTCGTCTGAAGGAAATGATTTCATTCCGGTCGACGGAATTATTCATTACAAATACAGCACCCGTTCCGTGTGAATGTTCGTCCTGGGCTTGGCTGCGCACCGCGAACAACACGCTCGCGGCAAGAGCCACCAACAGCAAACTGCGACTTACTGATTGCATGCCTTCACTCCTCTGGTTATCAGAATTACGTCCGTGGAAGCAGATTGTCTGAACAACAACTGGAGTCTGGTTCAACGTCCGGGTAATGAATGAGAGTGCTGTCGGCTATCAAAGTTTCGTTGTGCGGAGGTATTTTCATCGCCAAATTGTAAAAACTCATTTCCGGGTTCACGGAAACAACCAGATAACAATGCGCCGTTAAAAAACTAATGGCGCATGTGAGAGCACTCACGCTCGCACACACGCCAGTCAGCTCTTTTACGGGTTTAACGTGATATATACACTCCACAAGTCGAACGGGTCGGACGTTTACGGAGTACCAGAGGAGGTCATACCACCCATCTTTGCCTGGGCTAGTCTAGTCAGCCTCGCCGCTTCCCGGCTTGTGCCAATAGAGTATGTTCCAATCTGAGTCTTCACTTCGCTCAGAAGATACGCGCCGCCGACATGATCAAAGTTGAGCCGAAGATTGTCAGCCGGAGCATCATCGAACGCCACAGGCAGTACCAACGCACTATTGCCATTGCCATAGATGAGGAGCGGCGAGTTAGTGTCAGATGACGACCGGCTCACCGTGTATTCCCCCGCTGGCAGCATCTTGGTTCCAGCAAAAAAGTCAAAGGGAACACTCACAACAACCTTGCCCTCTTCTTGGGCGTGCGCGACAACTACCGTTCCGGCAAAGGCCAGTAATACCAAAGCAAATATTGAATACTTGTTCACAGTTTCTCCTTGTTAGATACCCTTTGGGTTTCTATAGGCTATAACTGTGATCGTGAGTGTCTTATTCCATTGGTTACTGTTTGTGTCTAATCGTCTGATCGGGTGGTGTTGGATGGTGCGAATTAGCGGCGTCATTGGAAGAATACGATGTTCGGCTCGTATTTGCGGACACGCTTCGAATATTCAGCTTCAAATCGCCGCAGCGCCGCGGGCCAGAGCGATAAGCGGGTGCCACACTTTGCCAACAGCTTCTGACTCATGCATTGCTGTCAGATTCCCTTTTCTTTTGAAGTGAGCGGTCAGTCGCTCTCGCAGCTGCAGCCTGGCCCGCAGTGACCGCGTTTTGACAGCTGGTAAGCTCACTCCCACCGCCTCAGCGGTTTCTCGCAAAGAGTGCCCTTCTACATCGTGCAAAACAAAAACAACTCTCAACGCTGGGCTTAACTCCTGCAACGCCTCCGTTAGCAGTTCTCGGAGTTCTGAGGTTTTATAAAGTTCCTCAGGATTTGGTCGCCAGTCAGAAAAATCGAGCGGCAGATTGCCTTCCTCGTCTAAATTCAATAGAAACTCGGTGCCTGCGCGCTGCTTTGTGCGTTGCTTGCGCAACCCCATGAGTGACTGGTTCACGGCAATGCGGAACAACCAGGTCGAGAATTTCGAATCCCCTCGGAACGCGTCGAGGTTTTGAAAAACTTTGAGGAATGTTTCCTGCACCACATCCTGGGCGTCCTCCAGGTTATGCGTAATATGCTGTGCAATCCGAAGAAGTTTGCGGTCATAACGTGCCACAAGCTCCCCAAATGCTGCCGCATCTCCTGCCTTGCTGGCTAAGACAAGATCTAAATCCTCAATCAAAGGGACTGGAACGGGTAGGGTTGGCTCCACTCTCAACATGATCAACTCCAGAGCAGATACTCAGTTTTAGGTTCTGCTACTGAATAAAACTCACAAAGCAGGGTGTTTATTCCCGCGACCTGACTCAAGGAACAAATTTGTAGCCCACGCCATGGTTGGTCAGGAAGTGTGAAGGATTTGAAGGGTCGTCTTCCAACTTCTGCCGCAGTTTGAGAATGTGGTTATCAACCGTTCGAGTGCAGGGATAGGAATGATATCCCCACACTTCATTGAGAAGCTCGTCTCTGGAAATCACCCTGCGCGCATTTGTTACCAGATAATCCAAAGTTCTGAATTCCTTGTTCGTGAGTTCTACAGCTTTACCTCGGCGGGTTACCTCCATACTTGAGAAATCGACAATCACCCCATCAAATGAGTAGAACGTGTCTGGCTTCGAGGGAACCGTTCTGCGGATTACCGCGCGCACCCGGGCCAGCAATTCTCTCGGACTAAACGGGATGGTCAAATAATCGTCCGCTCCCAGTTCCAGAAAGAGAACTTTTTCCTCGACGTCTGGGTTGGAACTCAGCACTACGAGCGGCAGGCCGGGGCGTGATCCTGCAATTTGTCGCAAGAGATCACATCGTGATGCTCCAACCCTGCCGAGATCGAGGACCAACGCGGAAGCTGTCATTTGATGAAGCACGTCCAAGTCAGGAAACGCATCCGGCAGGACCTCCACGTCATAGCCCTCCGATGAGAAAAGGTGGTGCAATACTTTCCGAAGAGCGGCGTCATGCTCGACCACCAAAATTCGCTTGGTCGATCTCGGCACAGGGCCGATGTGCGGGCCGCTAACGCTTCTTTCCAGAACCGCGGTAGCCATTTGTTTTCTCCAGTCTCGGCAAATGAATCAACTTGCCGCACCCGATCTCAGAAGCTGATTCGTGCCTTGCAGAGCGCCAGGCGACAGCAACTCGCGGACAGCTTTCCTCGCCCTGGCAAGGCGTGACATCACCGTTCCGATCGGGATCGACAATATCTGTGAAATTTCACGATAGGAGGCGTCCTCAACATCGCGAAGCAAAATTACTTCCCGAAAGACTACAGGCAGTTGTTCGATCGCATGGCGAAGGAGCTCCGATCGAGAGCGATTGAGCAACATGGATTCAGCATTGTTGGAATGCGTCGGCAAAAGCGGCAACACTTCGTCTGAATCGAGAGGTATTGTGTTGGCGCGTTTTGCGTCTGTGCACGAATTAAGGAAGGTGTTCTTCAGTATCTGGAACATCCAAGCTCGAAAATTCGTGCCGGGCTGAAATGACGGAAAACCACGCAGCGCTTTTAAATACGTTTCCTGCACCAAGTCCTCGGCATTCTCCTGATTTTGAGCAAGCCAGTATGCGAAGTTGTATGCGGAATCGAGAAGGGGAAGGGCCAATTGCTCAAACGTTGACGAAATGTCACTTCGGGTCGAAGGTACGAGTGGGGATGTTCTTTGCGAATCGAATCCAACGTGTCGCATGGGCACTCTCCCGAGCCGGCCGCAGCCAACCTTCACCACTGAAGCTCGGCTCTCATGCGCATCTGACAGCCGTCTGACTTCGGCGTCAATAAACCGAGGATTTTTTCGGAGTAGCTGATTCCTATCCAGCCAATCTCTTGAATCGAAGAGGTTTGTCAAAAAACCTATATTGGCGCTCGGGCTCTCAGTAGGTGCTAGACTGCGGTGAACACAGTTGTCATATGGAGCCGGTCCGACAAAAACCGCTCGTACGCTTCGGGATGTACGAAATTTCTTTGAATTCCGGCGAGCTGCGCAAAGCAGGTATGCGGATAAAGGTGCAGCAGCAGCCGATAAAGGTCCTGGAGATACTGCTGGAACATCCGGGGGAAGTCGTGACTCGGGACGAGCTGCGCACCCGGGTGTGGCCCAATGACAGTTTTGGGGATTTTGATCAGGCGGTAAATATCGCGATCGGAAAGCTTCGCAGCGCCCTTGGGGACTCGGCCGACAACCCACGCTTCATTGAGACCCTTCCCAAACGTGGGTACCGCTTCATTGCGGAAGTCAGGACACTAGACAGTGACCCACCGTCAAAGATTGCTGGATCCCCTGTCAGCGATCTGCAGCAGTATCAACCCGTCAAGGTACCTCGTCCAGCAAAATTGCGCTTGCGGCCGGCGTATTGGATTACCATCATTTCCGTCGTACTTCTCGCTTCAGTTCTCGGGTTCTGGTTCAATCGAACGCACCGGTCTCCGCCCCCGCAGATACGATCTCTAGCGGTGCTTCCCCTTGAAAACCTCTCCGGAGACGCTCAGCAGGATTATTTTGCCGACGGCATGACTGACCAGCTCATTACAGACTTGGCTCAGATCAGAGCGTTGAGGGTGATCTCTCGGACTTCGGTGATGGCCTATAAAGGAGAGCGCAAAGCGCTTCCTCAAATCGCGCGAGAGTTGAACGTGGATGCGGTAGTAGAAGGAACCGTGCTCCGGTTCGGCGATCGGGTGCGAATTACGGCCCAGTTGATTCAGGCGCCGGCGGATAAGCACTTGTGGGCAGAGACCTACGAAGGGAACGTGCGTGACACTTTGGTTGTTCAAACAAAGGTGGCTCAGGCCATTGCGGAAAAGATACGGATCGAGCTCACTCCCCAAGAGCAAGCCGGGTTGAGACATCTAAAAGAAGTAGAACCAGATGCCTACGAGAATTACCTTAAAGGCAGATTTTTTTGGAACAAGCGAACCTCGGACGGACTCAAAAAAGCCATCGAGTATTTCACTCACGCAATCGCGCAGGATCCCACCTATGCTCCAGCGTACAGCGGACTCGCGGACTCCTATGCTCTAGCAGGAGATTGGCAATACGGGGTGATGACCACCAAGGAAGCTCTGCCCAAAGCGATCGCTGCCGCAAAGAAAGCAATCGAACTGGACGATAGCCTGAGTGAAGCTCATACATCTTTGGCCTTCTGCCTGGAGGGTTTCAATTGGGACTGGCAGGCGGCTGACAAAGAGTTTAGGCGAGCCATCGAGCTGAACCCAGGTTATGCCACTGCGCACCATTGGTATTCATGGCATTTGGCATTGTTGCGAAGAAATAACGAAGCCATTGACGAAATGAGAAAAGCGCAGAATCTGGACCCGCTCTCTCTCATTATCAATTCCGATCTCGCGGAACTCCTACTGATTGCGCATTTCCCCGATGACTCGATCGAACAGAGCCGCAAGACGATTGAAATGGATTCCGACTTCGCCCTTGCGCATAACCAGTTAGCCCAGGCGTATTTGGAAAAACATATGGTAGGAGATGCAATCTCTGAGCTTCAGAAGGCAATGCAGCTTTCCGAGAACAACGCGACATGCGTTGCGAATATGGCTCGCGCTTATGCCGCGTCAGGAAGGACCGCGGAAGCGACGAAGCTGCTGAACGACCTGAAGGGTCGGCTGGCGGGCGGTTCTCCGGTCGCATCGGAACTTGCGGTCGTCTATACCGCTCTTGGCGACAAAACGCAGGCGATGGCCTGGTTGGAGAAAGGTTACGACGACCGATTCAATCCGGGTGTTCTCTTACGACCGGCCTTCGATCCATTAAGATCGGATCCGCGCTTCAAAGCTCTCGTCCAGCGCATTGGGCTTCCGCGCTGAGGCAGAAGTTCTCACAGGTTCGGGAGCTTCGCCGCTTGTTGCATCAACTTTGTAACCACACCCGTCCATCCGGTCTGGTGACTCGCGCCTGCTCCGCGACCGGAGTCGCCGTGGAAGTATTCATGAAAGAGAATTAGGTCGCGCCAATGAGGGTCTTTCTGGAATTTCTCCGAGTTGCCGAATACCGGCCGATTGCCCTTATCGTCCCGAAGAAAAATGTTCGTTATCCGGCGTGACAGCTCATCTGCCACCTCCCACAAGGTCTTCATGTTCCCCGATCCAGTGGGAAACTCGACTTTGAAGTCGTCACCGAAATAATGATGAAACTTTTGTAAGGACTCAATGATTAGAAGATTGACCGGAAACCAGATTGGGCCACGCCAATTCGAGTTGCCTCCGAACAGCCCGCTTGATGATTCGCCCGGCTCATAGTCCACTCGGTATTGGGTTCCGTTGACGCGGAGCATATAAGGATTTTCCTGATGGAACCGGGACAGCGCGCGGACACCGTACGAAGAGAGAAACTCACGCTCATCCAGCATGTACTTGAGAATGCATCTAAGCTGATCCTGATTTGCAATCGACAGCAACCGACGTTTGCCTGTGCCCTCGCTGCGCATGCAGGCGAAACTTTGCGTGATATCGGGACGGTTGTCGATGAACCACTCGAGACGTCGCTTGAAGTCGGGTAACCGATCGAGTACCTCGGGCTCCATAGTTTCCACTGCAAATAGCGGAACCAATCCCACCATCGACCGAATCTTCATTGCGAATTGTGTGCCGTCCGGCAGTTTCAATACATCATAGAAAAAACCGTCATCCTGGTCCCAAAGTCCCTTGCGGTTGTGACCATGATTGCTCATGGCATGGGCTATATAAATAAAGTGTTCCCAGAATTTGCTGGCCATGTCTTCATAGCAGGCTTCTTCTTTGGCGAGTTCCAGAGCGATAGCCAACAGATTTAGGGTATACATTGCCATCCAACTAGTCCCGTCAGATTGCTCGATATAACCGCCGGTAGGCAGGGGATCGCTACGATTGAACACTCCAATGTTGTCCAGTCCCAGAAAGCCGCCTTGGAAAATATTCATTTCTTCGGCATCTTTGCGATTTACCCACCAGGTGAAGTTCAACACTAACTTGTGAAAAATGCGTTTCAGGAATTCGCGGTCGCCCTTGCCTCTGCGCTTCTTGTCGATTTTGTATACGCGCCATGCTGCCCACGCGTGTACGGGCGGATTAACATCGTCGAAGGCCCATTCGTAAGCCGGTATCTGGCCACTGGGATGCATGTACCACTCACGGAGAATCAACGTAAGCTGTTCTTTCGCAAAATCGGGGTCGACCAAGGCGAGCGGAATACAGTGGAACGCGAGGTCCCACGCGGCATACCACGGATACTCCCACTTGTCAGGCATGGAAATTACGTCAGCGTTGTACAAATGACTCCATTGGCGGTTGCGGCCATTCCATCGCTCAGGGGGAGGAGATGGACTGTTTGCGTCACCTTGTAGCCAATCTCTCACGACGTAGTGATAGAACTGCTTGGACCAGAGCATGCCTGCAAAGCCCTGGCGCATGACGTTCTGCGCATCTGAGGAGATATCTTGAGGGATGACGGTCGCGTAGAATTCATCGGCCTCCGCTTGGCGAAGCGCGAAAATTTTGTCGAAGTCGTCGAACGCCTTCTTTTCTCTAAAGTCAAAGTCCGCAAACCGCATCCTTATTACAAGCGTCTCTCCAGAAGCAATCGATAGTTTGTAATGGGCAGATGCTTTGGAACCTACATGTTCTGGATTTATGGCGGCGGTTATGCCGTTTACGACATAGTCATTGATTCCATCTTTAAGAAAAGGAGCATGGTCCTCGATTCCAAATAGTCTTTTATTGTTCGTCTCGTTCTCGGTAAACAAAAGCTCGGGATCGCCTTCACAGTAGAGCCAGTAAGTATTGCAGCCCGTCTGGTTCGGCGTAGGAATCGTCAGTTCGATGACCGGATCAGGAGCCGAGCGTGATTGGCGTAGATTTGGCCGTCGCCCAGGATTACCCCAGGACCAGGTATTGCGAAACCAAATCGTCGGTAGAAGTCGAAGATCAGCCGTTTCCAGTCCACGATTTGTGACAGTGAACTTGATCAGAATGTCTTCAACATTGGCTTTGGCATATTCCACGACCACGTCGAAGTAGCGATTCTCATCGAATACACCCGTATCTAGTAGCTCGAACTCCGCTTGGAGTTTGTCACGGTGGCGGTTTTCCTGCACAAGTTTGGCATAAGGAAACTCTGCCTGCGGGTACTTGTAAAGAAATTTCATGTACGAATGTGAAGGCGTGCTATCGAGATAGAAGTAGTATTCCTTTACGTCCTCGCCATGGTTGCCTTCTTTGCTTGTTAAACCGAAGAGCCGCTCCTTCAGAATCGGATCATGCTCATTCCATAAGGCGAGAGCAAAGCACGTTATCTGTCGGCGATCACTGATTCCAGCTAAGCCGTCTTCGTTCCAGCGATAAGCGCGGGAGCGGGCATGGTCGTGGGGCAGATATTCCCAAGCGTTCCCATCCGGACTGTAGTCTTCCCGCACGGTACCCCAAGCACGTTCACTGAGATAAGGCCCCCAGCGCTTCCAATGTTTTGATCGTGCGCGGGATTCGGCAAGACGTATTTCTTCTTTGGTCAACAATTTTCTTTTAACGCGTTTTGGGAAGCCCAATTTAGGCCGCCAATACGACCGTTCCTTTGGCGTGGCTGACACAAGGCAACACATATCCGGCATTCTTCTGCTCAGCTGTAAGACCGGTTTGGGCGTCCATGTGAACATCACCGCTTAGAACTTGGGTTGCGCACGTACCGCATTGACCTTGACGGCAGCCATACGGAATTTGCACACCGTTACGCTCGGCCACGTCGAGGAGAGTGCTCCCGATCGAGGCCTGGCAAGTTTTCTGAGAATGAATAAATACCACGGTCTCGGACTGGCGGCTATCGAGCGGTTGCGATTCGGCAGGTCGTTCACCGAAACTCTCCTGAAGAATCTGATCGTCGCTTGTACCAAGCGACAGCAGGATGTTCCGTGCAGTTTCCATGAAACCTTTGGGGCCGCACAGAAAGAAAGTGGATGAGCTGACATCGAGAATTTGTTGGGAGACCAATTCCGCAGTCAGTCGCCCACTTACCCCCGTCCACTCTGGGTGCGGTCGCGACAGGCACACCTTATAACGGAAGTCCGGGAGAGCGCGTTCAAGTCTCGAGAGTTCGCTTTGGAAGATGATATCCGCAACCGTACGCACGCAATACAGCAGGCTCACACGGGTAGAAAGTTTAAGATCGTCGATAAAGCGCAGGATCGAAATCATAGGCGTAATCCCGCTTCCCGCCGCTATGAGGACTATGTTCTTATGGGTCTTCTCGTCAAAACAGAACCGACCATAAGGTCCGCTGGCTTCCACCATCAGGCCCGGTTTGGCACGCTCGTTGAGAAAAGCGGAAACCCGTCCATTATCGGTCCGTTTCGGCGTGATCTCCACATACTCACGGTTGGGGGATGAGCAAATTGTGTAAGACCGCGGCACCTGTTGACCATTAATGATCCATTGAAAAGTAAGGAACTGCCCTGGCTTGGCGCGAAACGGTCTTTCCTTTGGGACCAGGAAGCGCAGCGTCTTCGCATCGTGCGTTTGTGACTCGATCTGTGCCAATAAAAGATTCATTCTGGCGCTCGCGTTCTCGGGGTCTACGAATTGGATTGATTGGGAGGAACTCGGCGGGAAGCGCGGTGACTCAGGGCGGGTATGTTTGCTCTTCTTAAACACAAGGCCGAACTGGGCCAGGCATACTGAAATGATTAATCCGCTCACGAGCCTCGACCAGGCGCTTCCAGGGTTTGCCGAACGAAGAAGTTCCGACAAGGTGGGGATCGCCACAACTACGAATGCAATTACAAAAATCGCTATGCCCAGCGCCTTCAGTGCTGACTGGTTCTGCCTATAGCGTCGCACTACCAGGATTTTCAATAGAAGCAGAGGAATGAGGAACAGCACGAGCACAATGTGCAAAACCAGATACGTAGGAAGATGACTGGTGATGCCCACCCCGGCAAGCCGCTGAGTCATGCCGTACACCATGGCGCAGAACAGCGTTACAAACAAATATCCACCCGCTCGATGAGCCGCGATCAGGCGAGTTCGCGCGGCTGGGCTTCGGGAAATCTGCGAAGCCTCCAGCATCATCACGACGTTGGCGGCCGCGAGTGCGACGAAGATAACGCCGGCCACGATAGCTGAAACATTCGACATAGCTTATCGACTTCCCAACTTCTCGAAGTAGTTCACTGGGCGCCTCTGACGCTGAGGGATACCGATAATACTTTTGAATGGGCGACAGGGTTATCAATCACTCTTGTACGACCAATATCCCCTTCATGCCTCTATGTCCGAGACCGCAAACAGTCGAACAGCGAAATTGAAAACTGCCGGACTTGTCAGCAGTGAATTCCACCGTGGCCGTTGTGCCTTTGCTGACCTTCTGATTGACGCCAAAGGCATCCAGCTTGAATCCGTGATCGTGGTCCACCGCGGCCATGATTAACTTGACTCGTTCACCCTTCTTGACGTGCAGTGAACCGGGGCTAAATTCGTATTTTTTAAGCGTGATCTGAATTTCATGTATGCCCTGCGTCGGTGTTGCCGGGTCGTCAGCCGCCCGAGCAATCGTTGTCGGCAACGTCGCGGGTAAGAACGTCAGTGCGATTAATAAGAAGATATTCAGCTTATTCAAGTGGGATTCCTTTTGGTTAAAATCGCGCAGTCAATTGAAATAACCAAACAATCGATCTTTTTATTCCCTACAACGACAACACTCCTGGAGTCGGGATGTTCGTCCCCGGCTGGCCAGCAGTATTTTTCATTTCCGGAGAAAATCAGCGATTGGATGACATGATCGGAGAAACACCCGGCATCCAGACAAGTATTGGAAACCTCAACGCTGGTTGGACTAACTGGTCTAAGAGTTTTCGTTCTTTAACGCGCCTTCGACTCGGCAAAAAGTTGCCCGCAGTTTTACCTGTAGTTGGCAGAAATTGTTGAAACTGTCATTGACTTACAGCGCCGCGAGGAATCTCTAAGTCGTGAGTGTTCCTCACGGCGCTAAAATGGGCTGTCAGTGCCGTCAGTTTCAATCAGTTACAGGTTGGTGAGTCCCTTTCACGGCGGTAGCACGGGTTCAAATCCCGTCGGGGGCGCCAAACTTCTCAATCGCCGCCAGTTCGGCGCTTCGCTACTTCGTTCCGACTTTTTTAACCTAAGCGGTCTCTTCTACGCGGAACAAATCACATAGGGCATCTTTTAGCTCTTCGCGGACGTGGAAGTCCTGGATATGAGGAAGGGCCCGGATCGCCGCCTCTAGGATGCGGCTGAATTCACTGGCGGTGAGCAGCTGAGAATTGATTTCAGGAGAAAATAAATCCGGATTGCGCATTGGAAACCGCAACACTTTTTGTGCGCTCATGAGTTCACCCTGCACCACATACAAAATCTTCTTCTAGCGTTATCGATACTATACCACCTTTCGTATTTTATTCGTATCGATATTTGTGGTTCTTTGTTCGCGGCGAACTCAGCCGCGAAATATAAACCGGTGGTATTTAGCCCAACTAAGGCCGCGAGTTTACGGCGCTACAGTGAGCACAATCACCCGATCCACGTCGCTCTTTCCTGCTGAAGGAATTTTAAGCACCACGCCGTCGTTGGTTTGCTTGAATTCAACTGGCGACGCGGTCCCGAATTCCTGGGCGCTCTTGATGGTCTTTTCAATCGGAGGCAGGGCCAGCAGCGGCGCCTTCCACTGCAGAACATGGACGTAGACCTTGTCGGCCTTTTGAGTGGTCACACCCCAATCGGCGGGCGCAATCGGACCACCGCGCGTTCCGTAAATAGTCTCGCCATAGCGGGACATCCATTCGCCAACCTCATGAAGCCGGGTTACAAATTCGTCTTCTATCTCGCCATTCGGCATTGGGCCGATGTTCAGCAGCAGATTTGAATTGTTCCCGGCAGCCCGCACCAGCATCTCCTCGATTTCTTCGGAGCTTTTGAATTTGTGGTCGCCGATATTGAAGCCCCAGGAATCGTTGAGCGTGTTGCTGCTCTCGAGCGGAAGTTGATCGCTCACATATTTCGTATTGAATCCGGCAGTGTTGCGACCGGGAAGGTCGCGCTCAAAGGTCTGAACGTCTTCCCCGGGTTTGGGCGTCTGGTGGTGATTGGGAATAATCAAAGCCGCAGGCTGCAATTGATGGATGAGTGAATAAGTTTTCTGCAAATGCCAGTCGGCATCGGGTTTGTCCCACATTCCGTCAAACCAGATGCCGCCGATCGCACCATAATTCGTGAGCAACTCGCGCAGCTGCCCGTCCATATAGTCATCCAGATATGCGTTCCAATCGCCGTGGTCAGGCCGGCCATTGTCCCAGGCAGTCTGGCCGCGCGGGTAGTAATCGGGATTGTGCCAATCGAGCTGCGAATAATAAAAGAAGAGCTTAATCCCCTGGCGGTGGCATTCGTCGGCCAGCATCTTGAGCGGATCTTTTTTGTAAGGAGTGCGCTGAACAATGTTCCAGTCCGAAATCTTCGAATCAAACATGGCAAAGCCATCATGATGGCGTGAAGTAATGGTGATGTATTTCATGCCGGCAGCCTTGGCGAGCGCAACCCAGGCCTTCGCGTCGAATTTTTCGGGATCGAAAAATTTTGGCAGCCGTTCATATTCATTGAGCTCGAGCTTCCGGTCATGGAAGATCCACTCGCCGTCGCCCAGCACGCTGTAGACACCCCAATGAATGAACATTCCGAATTTCATGTCCTGGAAATCCTGACGCGCTTTCAGGTTTTCCGACGACGGTTGATAGCTGGACTGAGCATCGGCTGGCTGCGCGGCTCGTGCCGGTAAAGCTACGCAAATTTGGAAAATCAGAAAGACGAGCAGCGGGGTAATTTTGCGCTGCAATTTCAACTGGGCAGAAATAAGGTTTTGACTATCTCTGCTTGCGCTCATGCCATCCACCTTTCAAATCGGGCCCCGTGTGGACTGACCCGACAGTTTCATTTGCGGCGCGGTGCCGGAATCGAATCGCAGCAGAAACTTTACAACGCAATCCACGAAAAAGCTCACGTCCATTTGTCTTACAAAATGATAAGCTTCCTCAACTTGCTTTTCGATACTCAGCCCCACATCGTCATGACTCATCTTGCCCGTCGTCTTCGCCTGGTCGATTATTTTGCCCTCGCTTTCGGGGTGATGGTTGGCACCGCTTGGCTGGTTGTAATGGACGACATCCTGCATCGCGGCGGCCCGCTTGGAGCCTTGTTGGGATTCACCGCGGGCGCGCTTATGCTGCTGCCGGTCGCGTATGTCTATGGGCAACTGGTGCCGGCTGTTCCTGATGCTTCCGGCGAGGCCGCATATATCGCCCCCTTCTTTCCGCCGAGCGTAAGTTTTGCGACCGGTTGGATGGTCTTCCTCACTTATTTCCTTACTTGCCCTTTTGAAGGGCTGGCCGCGGGCCGGATCGCCGGGTATTTATTCCCTTCGCTCAACACCCATGAACTTTACCGGCTCGGCGGATATCCGGTTTACCTTCCGCATCTTCTGCTTGGACTGGGGTTGACGATCGCGCTCACCTGGGTGAACTACCGCGGCATTCGCGCAGGGGCCCGTCTGGGAAAGACCACAACATTCACTTTTCTGACTCTGGTGATAATTTTTGCGGTGGCCGGAGCGCTGCATGGAAGTCCGCAGAACTTTCATCCACTATTCAGCCACACGCCGCTGATTTCCGTTTTGCTGGTCTGGCAGGTCGTTCCCTGGCTTTTCTCAGGATTCGAATCGGTTGGCAAATATTCCGAAGAGGCGAGCGCTGATTTTGGCGGACGCGGATTTTTCATCGCCATCGCCCTGACGCTGATAACTGGAATGGTATTTTTCTGGATCGTAATTTCTTCGGTTGCGTATGTAGCTCCCTGGCAAAGCCTGAATAGCAATCAACAATTCCCGACCGCGGTCGCGTTCGAGCGGGCATTGCACGCCCACTGGATCGTAGGTTTAATCATGGGATCAGCGCTGGTCGCACTGGTGCAGGCTTTTAACGCCAACATGATCGCGTCGTCCCGGGTTCTTTTCGCCATGGCGCGGCGCAATCTGATCGCTCCCCGCCTCGACTACATTCATCCCGTGACGCAATCCCCTTCGCTGGCAATTGGCGTTGTGAGTTTAGGCACCCTGTTGTTGATGTTTCTGGGCGAGGCAGGACTGGTGCCCATACTCGAAGTGGGAGCCGTTTCTTCAGCCTTGGGGTGGATGGCCGCCTGCGTCTCTTTTTATTGCATGAAGCCGCACTGGGCGGGACGATTGGCAGCCTTGTTTGGGATTCTGATGACAGGGCTGATGGTCTCGGCCAAGATAATGCCGTTCGTGCCGGGACATTTTACCGGCTATGAGTGGCTGGCTCTGGCTATCTGGGCAGCTTTAGGAATTTCGATCTCATCACGCCGGAATGTCCTGCTGCAAGAAACACAGACTTCGCAGTTGTAGCAGACCCTCCGCCGCCTATTGCATACGAGTCGCAGGATCCTCGGCTGACGCACGCGTCGGCAAGGGGCGATATCCGTTGCGGGTGCGGATGTGATACTTCTTTTCGTTCAGTAATTTAACGGTAATGGAACGCCAGCCGCGATTCTGATTAGCGCGCGGGTAATAGCTCAACGAGTAGAGATGGTTCAAATCATCGCGGATGGACGCGAATGCCTGCTTTTGCTCGTGCCAATTTTTTGCGAAATAAGCTTTCCCTCCCGTAGCCGCCGTCATTCTCTCGAAAACCGCGGTCGACACCGGTTCTAGTTGGGCTTCCCGCGTGCTCACCATATAAATGACCACGCCGGTCGATTGTGCCAGTTCGGCAACGTCTTCCGGCGGAACTACGCTCGCGTTATCGGGGCCATTGGAAAAAACTACGATAACTTTTCTTCCGGTAAACTGCGCGGCATCTTTCACGGTTAGAAGCAAACAGTTGTAGAGAGCTGCATCATCTCCAGCGACAGTGGTGCGAACCGCCCGCTGGATGTCAGATCGGTTCGCCGTCAAGGACGCTGAACGAGTCAGATCGCGGCTGTAGGAGTAGAAGGAAACCCGGTTGACGTTCTCCAGCGAACGTACAAAGTCGGCGATCGCATCCTGCGCGAACACAAAACCTCTATACATGTAATTGCTGGTGTCGAAGAGGACGAACACATTGGAGCCGGCCAGGGTCGAATTCAAAGACCCAAGGGCGCCGTTCATGGGAAGATCATTGGAAGAGTCCGCAGGTAAATTTGCGGGCGGATCTTTGACGTCGCCACGGTTTGACGCCAGCTCTTCTACCTTGCGCGCGGGATTATCGCCTTCTCCGAAGGTGGCAATCTTCTGACGAACTCCATCTTCGTTGATCTCGAAATTTTCCGGGCGAAGGCCAGTAACATAATTTCCCTTGTTGTCGGTGACGGCGACATTTAACTGCACCATGTTGACAGTCACGCGAAATTCGGGCTGGGGCGCTTGTGCCGAAGACGTCTTCGGCCGAAACGCAAGAACGAGCGCCAAAATTAAACAAGTAGAGAACAAGAACCTCTTTGCCATCATGAACCCCTTGGCCACAAACACGTTATGGTCACCGTCTCACTATCATTACCTATTACTGAGTCTGAAACTGCCTCGCCGTAGCCGTCATCTCGGGCAGCACGGCGATTTTTCCCTTACGAAATTCTTCGCCCGCCTCGCGCATGGCGCGAAGCAAAGCCAGCCAATCTTCAAACTCGGTGGCGAAAATCTTCTCCACCATGCGATGGGTCAATTCGGGCGCCATGAGATTCAGCATCTCGGGTTCGTAACCCGCTTCGTCGGCCAATCGTGCCCAATAAAGATTGTTCGAGTCCCAGGATTCAGCCATTAACCGGCTGGAATACCCTGAAAATGCGGGAAAGGGCTTCACATTTAGCAACTCAGGGGTATATGTTTGCGCCAGCGTTCGGTGAGGCACGCCGAAATCTCTCGACAGTCGTTGCCAGTTCACCTCCGAGGGATATTGTCGTGTCAAGCGATCAAGCTCCTGACCGGACGGCCCCCACACACTGTCATCTGCCGGAAACCGTCGCCGGAACTCGACCGTGAGGTAAAAAGTATCCGCGGGAGTTATCTGCGAGAGCGCTTCCTCGGGATGGCTCTGACCTAAAGACTGATCGAGCCAGGCGGTTCTTTCCGGGGACATACGTTCGGAAAAAATGTCGAGCACCTTACTGCGCAGGGCATCGTTGGAAGTCGAAGCAGCCACCAGTTCTTCGCCTGCACGTTGATAAAGCGCGATCGCGTGGAGCTCATTTCGGCTCACATGCCACCATCGGGACATCACGGAATTGCTTAACAGGCCGGGCACAACCTCCTTCCAGATCAGGGCCTGAACATTTTCCGGAGATATAAAGTCTTGCTCGGCGTCAGACAACACGTACGCCAAATCTGCGAGAGAGCCCACCAGGTGCGCGCCACCGCCGGCGGGCGAACCTTCTCCAAATAATTCTGGCGCGCGCCACAGCCCCTCGATACCCGTCACACTTTCCCCGGAGAAATCATGCGAGCGAACAAAGAGCGGATTGATCCTGAGAAGCTGCGCTCCCGGTGGCTCGTAGTAGGCATAATTCAGACCAACCAATGTGTCGCGGAGAAATGGCGCAAGCTGACCGCGTGCCTCTTCCAACTTCGCGTGAGAAGCCTGCGATTTCAGGACTTTGGTCAAGTCGGTCTGCATCTGCAACTCGGTGTGACGATTGTTGTAAATTCCCGCTGCCCACTCGGTGCGCTCGGATGAAGTAAAAATAGGACGCGGCATTTCGAATTCACGCAGTTCGCCCGCCATCGGAAGCAGAGTACTTCCCTGCACTTCCCCTGCCTCTACGCGCTTCAAGCCTTCATCCAGCGCTAGCAAAGTATCCAGGGGAACCAACCTTTGCCCATCCATTACGGAGTGAATTCGCTTCGCGATCTCCAAGTGCACGCGCTCCGTGACGCCCGGGCCCTCCGGGCCTGCGAGTAAATCAACCACTTGGTCTTGGGAGGCAGAAGGACTTGCATTCGCGGCCTGCAGTACCGCAGCCAGCGATTTGCGCCCAGCTTCAAACAACTGGGCCTGCGTTGTGAACTTTTCGAAGGGCTTAATAGTGGCTTGCCATGACTGGTTGAGCCTCCCGCGGGGTATCTGACCCTGGCGAGCCAGAATCTGCCAGAGGCCAATATCTGCTTGAAATGTTCCCATCGCATTGCCGCGCAAGGTGTGGTTGCCAATTTCATTAATCGCGTCGGCGGCGCTGACAAAGCCGGTGATGGAAGCATCATCCAGTTCCGGAAATTCACAAAAAGCCAGATACTGCTCGCTGTACTCATCAAATCTTTTCACTAACACACGCAAAGTGTCGGCCGTCAGCTGGCGTCCAGGCGGACGCGTCGAATCCAATTCGCTGAATAAGAGATACATCTGCACCGGACCACCGCTGCTATCCAGGCGAGACAACGCGAACAACGTTTCCAGCAGATCCTGAGGGCGAGACAAGCTGGCAGAGCGCTTGCTGGATTCGCGCATCAGCTTGTGATCAGACTTCTGAGTGAGGACTTGCTTCCACAGATCAAGGTTCCCCGGCACCATAGGTTCGCCGTTGCCGTCCCACTGCAGGCGGGTTAAAAGGAGCAATAAGCCGGGCGCCAGGCGAAACGCAGGCCTGGCGGCGTCGGAGGAGGAATTGGTCGGGCGAAACGCCGCGTAGTAAGTTTTAAGGCCATGGCTTTGCGAGAATCGCTGTTGCCGCTCCGGGCTGATGCGAGCGAATGAATCGAAATAAACCGCCAGCCAGCCGTTGTCCTTGGCCAACAACCGGGTGACGAAATCTCCGGGCGAGCGCGGACTGGCGCCAACCAAATCTTTCCAATCGGCTTCGGCTGCAGAACCTCCCGGGACCTCAACTCTTCCTGAACGAATGCGAATCTGGCTGCCATAGAAATCCATATCAGCTGCCAGCGGCAAGAGCTTCTTCAGGCCAACCGACAGTTGCAACGTGTCCCGGGTTTCCGGATCGATGCGCGAGAGCGCCCAATAAAGGCGTGCCAGGGCAGGATGGTACAAAAACAATTCGACAAGATCATACGAGCGCCGCTTGTTTGGCTTAACCGCGCCTCTCCAATCTGCTTCCTTGAATAGCAATGGAACTCGCGAACTCGGGTATGGGTAACTGAAGGCTTCACCATGCCGCAATGCTTCTTCGAGGGCGGGCAATGGGAAGCCGGAATCAACGGTGAGAAATGCCCGTTCGGCTTCTTCGGTGACCACGGAGGCATTGCTTTGGCCACATTCCCCCCGTAGCCGGTAGCCAAGGATACGTAGAAGAGGAGCAGCATCAGGGCAGCCCGAAATGTGAATGAACTGACTTGATCCGGCAAGCGCGGCGAGCTCTTTCGCCTGGTTCACGTAGCGGCCGAGCAGGATTAAAAATTCCGTAGGGGTGCCGTTGTCCTGCCATCCCACATAACCCTGGACATAAACATTGCGGGTAAGCAGCGGTAGAACCTGTGCCGGCGCAACTTTCTGGCTGACGCCGGCCATACGCTCGAATGAACGCAGCGGGCCCGGAATAATCACCTCGGGCCCCGCAGGAAGATCGTTCGAATCGGCGGCGCGCGCCTCCTGATCTGAGGAAATGGCGCTCCCATTTATAGTTTGAGCGAGAATGGGGAATCGGAAGAACGGCAGCAAAAAAACTGCCAAGAGAATCGCAAGACGAAGAGAAAACTGCATGACTGGTCTCCTCTCCAATTTGCTAGCGACCGAAAGGCTATCGGCTCGCGTATTGGAGCGTCTTTACTACTATGTTGGGTACTAAACCTATTCCCCGATCGCCGGTTCCAGATCGGCGAGTTATGACTGCTCGGTAAGTCTGACCTCAAACCGGACATGAATCATACCGCTAATTGCCGTCACCATTGTGTAAATTTTCGGCAGCTATGATGCATTGCACTACACAACAGAGTTGCTCGCCCAGAGATGTTTTGACTGAGATTGGCCTTAGGTCGTACGCGACGCCTGCCAACTGGCCCTAACGTGCATAAGGCTGTGCCTAGTGACCTGGTCAGAGGAGCCACAAGCGCTTAAATCAGCTTGTCTGGCGTAATGAGCAGGTCACGAACACGCTGAGCCGTGGCATGAAACACCGCATTTGCGATAGCTGCTCCGATTCCGGTAATCCCGATTTCGCGATTACGCGAGCGCCAAGCGAATCCAGCCTGGGATCGAGAATGTCGATAGCCGCGACATCGATTTCGCCAACATCTCCATTCACAGGTACTTGGTAGTCGGCGAGGTTGGCATTCATGGTCCATCCGTTCCGGGGATCGACCGCTGTATCTTCGTGCAGGGCCAGGCTTACGCCCCAAACGATGCCGCGGACGACTGGCTGCGTGCCAATTCTTGATTGATCACTTTGCCGACGTCATAAACAGCGACAATGCGGCGGGTACGGACCATACCAAGATCGGGACCGACCGCCACTTCTGCAAATATTGCCGGGATAAGAGGCAGGAAAGCCGCGATGAGATCCAGCTTTGCTGGCTCTTCTGCGAATCTCCGCCCAGAGTCCTCACGCCGCACGCGGGGTCGCATTTGCCGATTTCGATAATGATGGATTTGTGGACGTCCTTGTGGCTAACAATGGCGATCCTCCTTTGCTATTGCACAATGGCGGCAACACAAACCATTTCATTAATTTCAAATTGATCGGAACCAAAAGTAATCGAGATGCAATGGGCGCCCGTGTTCGCATAGTCGCAGGCGGAATTCGTCAGATTCGCGAGATTGCTGGCGGTGGTAGCTATCTGTCACAAAGTGATTTGCGCGCGAATTTCGGCATCGGAAAAACGACGGTCGCGCAAACTGTGGAAATCAGGTGGCCGAGCGGACAGACACAAGTCTTCCATGATGTCGCCAGCAACAAGTTTTACCTCGTTCAAGAAGGACGGGATGAATTGAGCCTCCAGCATTTTTCCACTTCCAACTCCCATTAAGACGTTCTCAGAAAATAAACAGCTCGCACAAATGCTTGCGCCCGTGATTTCTGCAACATTAGTCTCAATAGCGAAAACAGGCAACGCGAGAACCTGAGACAAGCATCTTTTGTCTGGCATAGTACAGTCTGACTTAACGATTACCGGTGTGGTTACGTCACATGGGGCTGGGGACAGTCTATGCACTTCAAACAGAAAAAGGTGTCCCATGCATCTATTGTGCTCTGGATATAAGCCAGCCTCTTTGGGTTCCTCACGATCGAAGTCAAGAGAGGTCAGGCCGAACGTGCCCGGTGCGTCGATCTGCGTGGCACTTGCGGCTGCAGTGTTGATATTTACAACCGTCGCGAACGCTCAAACTAATCCCAAGCATTTCTTCTGGGCGCCGAATCAACCGAGTACGCCAAACCCTTCCTCGATTGCGAATGACCTGATTTACCACGGCGGCAATGCCGGACCCGACGCAATTGGAGTTGAAAATCAACCGGCCGCATATCTTATTTTTTGGGGGCCCGATTGGAGTAACGGGTTCACCACCACCGACGCCAACGGCCTGACCTTCACCAGCCAGACGTTGCAGAATTATGTGACGTCCTTCCTCACCAATCTCGGCGGAACTTCATGGGCAGGAATTCCTACCGAATATTGCAACAACATTCCCGCCGGAAACACCAGCTGCGCAAATATTTCGGGCGCTAAATTCGTCACCAATCCACGCAAGCAATTAAAAGGCGTTTGGGTCGATACCACACCGGTGCCTAGCACGATCATCGCGTCGGGACTGGCGGAAAATCTGGAAGACGATCCCATCGCTCAGGAAGCGCTTCGAGCAACCGCGCATTTCAATTATGACCCGCAGGCGACTTACATCATTCTCACCCCGCCGACGACCATCGCCACCGGCCAGCCGGTCTATTGCGGCTATCACAGTCAAACCAACAGCGTCGATGGTGTGGGCAATCCGTATCGCTTGCAGTACGCTTTTATTCCATTTTTGAATATGAACTGGCCGGGTCTCGGCGCAAGCGGCTGCGGAATGAACTCCGTCAATGTGGTAAGCGATTCATTCGGCCACGGCGTATTCGATGGCTACAGCATTGTTGTCGGCCACGAGTACGCAGAAGCGACCACTGATCCCGACAATTTTTCCGGAGTGCAGGACGGATGGAATGACGACCAAACCAACGAAATTGGCGACAAATGCGCGTGGACCGATCTCGCGAACGTTTCCATGAACTCGAGTACAAAATTTGCGGTGCAGCCGCTTTGGAGCAATCGCTCGTTCGACGCCAATGGGCAAGGATGCGTGCGCTCTGCGCCAACTCATCCTCACGTGCTGCCCCCGACGGGAATCGAACCACCCACCGAGGATGTGTGCATGACCCTCGGCGTGTGTCCTCCCGGCGTTGCCGCGGGTCAGCCTGCGCCGGTTAACATGGCCTACTTCGGTGGCAAAGTGCAGGTGACTCCGAAGATCTATCTTGTGCTTTGGGGATGGGGAGAACCCGGAGCATTCAATCACAATAATTCGGCCGCTCCGAATGATCCCGATGGCGTGGGCGCGCTCATGACGCGATTCGTTTCTGCGATTGGTGGCACGAGTTGGGATGGAATCGTCACTCAGTATTACCAATCGAATTACGACGGCACATTCTCGAACATCACCAATCCGAAGACGGAACTTGCCGGCGTCTGGCAGGACAACACTAACCCGATTCACAACAACCTCAGTCCTCTGGAACTCGCACAGGAAGCGGGACGCGCGGCGCAACACTATGGCGTTACGAATTTCGCGAACGTGAACTTCGTCGTCGCCACGCCGCAAATGTACAACGATGCCGGCTTCAACCAAGGCTCGTACTGTGCCTGGCACGATTACGTAACGCCAATTTCATATCCTGGCGTAACCACGGGGATTGCATTCACCAACATGCCGTACGTGTTGAACGCGGGCGGGAGCTGCGGGCAGGATTTCGTAAATCCGGCGCCAGCTGGCAACGACGACGGCGTCACAATCGTGCTCGGACACGAGATCGCGGAGACCTTCACCGATCCGGGAGCCGAGGAGGCTGCCGGGCAGGTCCAATACGGCGCATGGTTCGACTATCAGGGATGGGAGATCGGCGACAAATGCGCCTGGGTAGGTGATGGACTGCAGGTTCCCGGCTCGCCGTTCAACATGGTCGGAAACGATGGAAAGACGTACCCCGTTCAAGCGCTATGGAGCAACCAAGCCCTGAACGGCGCTGGGTATTGTTCCCAATAATTGAATATTGCTAAATAAAAAAGGCCGTGACCATTCACGTGGTCACGGCCAGATTTTCCCGTCCAGTTTCGTCACAGTTGCAACAATTGTTACCGATGCTTGATGAATGTGCCGTCTTGCAACTCGTCAATAGCTTGCCGAAGTTCGTTCTGCGTGTTCATCACGATTGGTCCATACCACGCCACCGGCTCTTCGATCGGCTTGCCCGAAACCAGCAGGAATCGAATCCCCTCTGGTCCGGCTTGCACAACGATTTCGTCGCCGCGATCAAATAGAACCAATGAGTGATTCGTGGCATCGTACTCGGGCGGAGCTGCCGGCTTTGCAACCTGCTCGGTCAGCACAGCACGAGGATCTGAGGCATCGCGGAATGTCCCCGCGCCTGCGAACACATACGCGAATGCATTGCGCGTGGTCTCGACTTTCAGCCGCTTGGTCTTCCCAGGCGGAACCGAAATATCAATGTAATTCGGATCGGCGGCGACCCCTTCCACTGGTCCGCGTTTCCCCCAGAACTCGCCGCAAACGACACGTACTCGGGTGCCGTCATCATCGGTGACTTCGGGAATCGCGCTGGCTGGGATGTCCTGGTAGCGCGGATCCGTCATCTTCAACGATGCTGGCAGGTTCGCCCACAGCTGAAAACCGTGCATGCGTCCATGCTGGTCGCCTTTGGGCATTTCTTGGTGCAGAATGCCGCTGCCGGCGGTCATCCATTGCACGTCACCGGCGGTCATCTTGCCCTTGTTTCCCAGGCTGTCGCCGTGTTCGACTGAGCCGGCGAGCACATAGGTAATAGTTTCAATCCCACGATGTGGATGCCAGGGAAATCCGGCAAGATAATCTTCTGGGTTTTCATTGCGAAAATCATCCAACAGAAGGAACGGATCGAATTCCTTCGTCTTGCCGAAGCCGAAGGCACGCTGCAGCTTGACGCCGGCGCCTTCCAGGGTCGGCTTGGGTTGAATGATTTGTTTAACTGGTCGAAGCGACATTACTTCCTCCTTCTGAGCCGGGAAGCGCACACTTTTGGATGCGCTCCCCTGGCATACGATTCAGGCCTTCACGAACTGAACATCGAGCGTGATGGTTACCTCGTCGCCGACGAGAATGCCACCGGTTTCGAGCGCCGCGTTCCAGATCAGGCCGAAGTCTTTGCGATTGATCTTGGTAGTTGCCGAAAGCCCGATGCGGGTGTTGCCCCAGGGATCTTTCGCGGGCGGAGTTGGTCCCTCAACCGTGAACACTACATTTCGAGTGACGCCACGGATGCTGAGGTCACCAGCAACCTTTAATTCGCCATCTCCCACCTGCGTTATCCGAGTCGATTTAAATGACAGAGTGGGATGCTGTTCCACGTGGAAGAAATCAGCGCTCTTCAAGTGGGCGTCACGCTGCTCCTCTCGAGTATTAATCGACGCGGCATCTATTGAAGCCTCGACGTGAGACTTGCTCAGATCGGTCTCGTCGAAGTTCAGGACACCACTGACTTTCGCGAATTGCCCTTTCACGTTAGAAATCATCATGTGTTTCACTTTGAACTCGGCCACGGAATGCACCGGGTCAATGTTCCAGGTACTTACGGCAGTTTGCGGTGTAGCTAATGCGCTCATTTTGTTTGTCCTTTCTGTCGGTCTCTAGATTTGATGCGTTATAACAGTATTCGTTGCAACGACTAGTTAAACCAAAAAAATTAAACTGTTCGATCTCGTGCCTGGCGTAGCAACTCGGTAAGGGCCCGCAAGCGTTCCCGGCCTAAATGCCCCAATTGCTCGCGATGGGCCTGCTGAATGGGTTCATCCAGCCGGCCAAGAAGCTTCAGTCCTTCAGGTGTAATCCTGGTCATGACCATTCGCCGATCTTTGGTCTCGCGACTCCTCGAGATCAGGCCGCGTTTTTCCAGGCGGTCCAGCAGACGCGTGATATCCGGGTCGCGAGTGATCATGCGGTTCCCTATCTCTCCGCAGGCCAGCCCTTCAGATGCGCCGCGCAGAATTCGCAAGACATTGTACTGGTTCGAGGAAAGGTCTTCGGCCTTCATGACCTGGGCTGGATGCCTCGACAGCATATGAGAGGTGCGAAGCAAATCCAGAAATACCCCCTCTTCCTGCGACGGCGCCGAACGCCCCTTGGCTCCAGTTTGGAGTTTCTCCTTCATCTTCACTAACAATAGTCGTTATAACGACTATTGTCAAGAGGTATATGTTCCTTATGATCAATCCCTTAGCGTGCAGTGGCAAAAGCGACATGCGCATGCAAGGCGTATTTTTAGCCAGACGATTCGCCAAGTGTTGACCAATCGGCGACAATGTCTGCAGGTCATCACGCTATAATTGTTTAAGCGCTGATTTAGGAGTATTCATGCCCCTGCAGAAAACCGATAAGATCTGGCACAAAGGAAAGCTCATCCACTGGGAAGACGCGAATATCCACGTTATGTCCCACGTCATCCACTACGGCTCATCGGTTTTTGAGGGCGTCCGTTGCTACGCTCCACCGTCGGGACCGGCGATTTTCCGCGCCCAGGAGCACATTCAGCGGCTGCTCGACTCCGCCAAGGTTTACCGCATGGACGTCGGCTTTGGCCTCGAGGAATTGGTTGCCGCCATGGGCGACCTGGTGCGCACCAACGGCATTTGGCCTTGCTACATTCGCCCCATCGTCTTCCGCGGCTACGGAGATGCCGGCGTCACCCCGGTGAATTGCCCGGTCGAGGTCTACATTTGTAATTATCCCTGGGGCAAGTATCTGACGCAGGACGATTCCGGCGTCGATGTATGCGTTTCGTCGTGGACCCGCATCGCGCCGAATACCCTGCCCGCCCTGGCAAAGGCAGGCGCGAATTATATGAATTCGCAACTGATCCGCATGGAAGCCACGATCAACGGCTATGCGGAAGGGATTGCGCTTGACGCGAACGGCTACGTGAGCGAAGGCTCCGGGGAAAATGTCTTTGTCGTCCGCAACGGGGTGTTGCAAACCGCGCCGCTGGGCAACTCGGTATTGCCGGGCATTACTCGTGACTCTATCCTCAGGCTTGCACGCGACATTGGAATTCCTGTCGCCGAAGCCGGCATACCGCGCGAAATGTTGTACATAGCGGACGAAGCTTTTTTCACAGGTACCGCCGCCGAGGTTACGCCGATTCGCTCGGTCGATCGCATAACGGTCGGAAAAGGCAATGTTGGGCCGATCACCCGTGCCTTGCAGCGTGAGTTTTTCGGTATCGTGCACGGCACCCAGCCCGACCGCTTCAACTGGTTAACTCCAGTTCAGGTGGGAAGCAAGCAACCAGTCGGGGTTTGAGTGGTTGTTGGCAGGCGCGTCGTCGCAGTTATATGATCGCGAGGACCCGCGACACTAGGTTGCATTGTATACGTCTTCCTGGAGGCGGTTATGGAAGAGCGAATACGTTTTGTCACGCACAAGAACACCAAGGTGCTGCTGGTTGATCTTTCGAATTGCAATCCGGATGAAGTGCTACAACTCTGCCATCTGGTTCCCAGCTATGTGACCGCCGAACCCAGTGGTTCCCTGCTGCTTCTCGCCGATTTCAGCGGAGCCAAATTCGACAAGGCCGCCGTTGCCAGTCTTAAGGAAGGCACAGTGTACGACCGGCCGCATCTGAAGCGTTCGGCTTGGGTAGGCACCGAAACGCTGGCAAAAGTGTTCTACGAGAACATCAAAGCCTTCTCGCAGCGTGATCTGCCCACCTTCAAAACTCGAGACGAGGCATTGGACTGGCTCGTAAGAGATGTTCCGGCCGCTTGACGAGGGGGATTCGGCCGTGCTCCCACCTTCACATTCCTTTACCAACGCAACCAAGAAAGTCACTACTGCACTGATATAATCCTGCCAAAATTTGGAAGGCACACAAGAATGTTCCTGGCCGCAGCTCTTGCCCTGAGCATCTGTTCAATTGGCTGTGGCGGTTCAGACTCGGGGCCGGTTACTCACACTCAAAATCCCTTAGTCGCTCAATACAACGTCTCACTGCCGCCGGGGTCGTCTGCCGCGGTGGAGTTTGGGCCAGACACCAACTATGGTTTCATCACCTCGCCGACCCTCGCTACGGCGCCGATGGTGCCCATTCTAGTCGCAGGCATGAAGCAGAACTCCACTTATCACATGCGGGCCGTGATCACGCATGCAGATGCCAGCAAAACGTTCGACGACGATCACGTGTTTATGACGGGATCCGCACCAAGCGGCCGCACGCCCGTCATGGCAGTCACGTTGCAGTCGGGAGTTACCCCCACGCCCGGGATCGAACTGGTCTCCCTGAATCCTCCGCCGAATAACCCGGGAAATTTCTTGCGGGTCGTAGCGCTGAATCCTGCTGGAGAGTTGATCTGGTACTACGACTTTGATGAGCGCCTGGGCACCGCACAACCTTTCAAGTTGCTGCCCAATGGACATTTCCTGATGGTGCTTTTCGGTGGCACTACCGGACCAGGGGGGATGGTCCGGGAAGTTGATCTGGCGGGAAAAACCATTCACGAATTTACCGTCGACCAGCTTAACCAGTGGCTGGGTGATGCAGGATATAAGTGGAGGGCAAACGCAATTCACCACGACATTGCGGAGTTGCCCAATGGCCATCTTCTTATATTGGTGAACACGAGGAAAAAATTCACTGACTTGCCTGGGTATTCGGGAGATACCACAGTACTCGGGGATGCAGTCATTGATCTAGACCAGAATTACAAGCCGGTATGGTCATGGTCGTCATTCGATCATCTTGACGTAACCCGGCATCCGATGATGTTTCCCGATTGGACCCACGCTAATACCATCGCGTATTCGCCTGATGATGGCAATATTGTGCTCTCGATGCGCAACCAGTCGTGGGTCATCAAAATCGATTATTCAAATGGACAAGGCAAGGGAGATGTCATCTGGAGACTGGGATACCAGGGAGATTTCACGCTGCTCGGTTCCGCCTCTCCGGCAGATTGGTTTTTCGCACAGCACTACGCGAATTTCTTTTACGGTCAGAAAAGCCAACAGCTGCGGCTTGCGGTCTTCGACAACGGAAATAACCGGTTCCCGGATTTCAGCGGCAACATCTGCCCTTCGACCGTGGGTGACGTGCAATACCCTTGGATGACAATTTTTGGCCGCCATGTTCCTGATTGCTACAGCCGGCCCGCGGTTTTTGGGGTGAACGAAGCCGAACGGACTGCGCGGCTTTTATGGTCGCAAGTTGTTCCGTATTCCTACTGGGGCGGAGTAACTATGGAGACTCCGACGGGCAATATGTTTTTTGATATTTCCAACCCGTCGGAGCAAGTCGTTCGAATCGAGAAACAAAAGTTACCTCTTGCAAGAGCGATATTTGCAGAGCTAGCGATCCTGATGGTCGTGCTGGTAGTTTTCTTTTCGCCGATACCGAAGACTTTCCTCCCGCTGGCGATTGTTCCGCTGGTTGTCATCGTTGCATTATTTCCCGGGTTGGGCCTTATCGCAGTAACTATTGGGCTAATAATCGATGCCGGAGTGTTGGTGCTGGCCCAGGAACCGCGGAAACCTGAAGCGGCGCGAGCCGGTTCCTGGGATTTTTACGGTGACATGTTGGCAACACTGCGGCGAATTAATCGGCCGAGCTTTTTCGCGGTTATTGCGATAGCTCTCGCTTTTCTGCCCACGTTTGCGCCGCAAGAGAAATTGAACGCGCAGGTGGTCGAGGTCACGCGACAGCAGCCGACGCAGGTGGTGTGGGAGCTTGATATCAGCGGACAGGAATCGTATCGCACAGTACACTTGCCCAGCCTGTATCCAGAAGTTCAGTGGTGAATTGAGGCATACTGGAGCGCAAACCTAAGCCGACGTTTTAGCCGATATAATATTGTTGATGAGTCGTCGCCACGCTGTTCTGTTTACGATTCCATTTTTTCTTCTGGGCATTCCTGCGTACGCCTACGGTGATCCAACCGGCGGGACTTTTTTTCAGGTCGTGCTTCCGATGTTGGCCGCAGTTTGGGCGATGTTTTTGATTTTCGCCAATCGTATTCGGCAGGGGATTTCGCGATTGTTCGCTAAACTGCGTGGAGTAAAGCCTGAAGAAAAAAGTCGTCCCGACGCGCAAGACCATCCTCTTTCATCTGACTAGGCCGAGGGCTTTAAGGTGAGCCACTTGTCCGGCCACGCGTAACCCTTATCGCGGATCAGCTTTCCCCATAATTCATCGACTGAATTCTTCTGCGCGGGTGAGAGCGCCAATCGATTGCGCTGATGGCCGGAAACGCTTGCGATGTATTGTTGCAATGCGGGCTGCGCAGCTTCGAAGCTGGGCAATTTCAGTTCAGAATAAATGCGCCTTATTTCGACGAGGGGATCGGCAACCAGATCTTCATAGCGCACTCGCGCAACGTTTTCCGGAGCTAATTTGCGAATACCTTCCGCGATGGTTTCTTCGTGAATCAGATATGCGGCTAGAACGAAGGCTTCTATTTGTTCTGAGGAAGCCGATTCGAGGCTGTACATATCCAACAGGGTTTTCCAAAGTTTGAGGTTGGAAGCAAAGACTTCGTATGGATTGCGTTCGATAATCACGAAGCGGGACCCTGGGAACAACGTGGGAAGCAGCGGCAGTCGAAAGCCGTGGGTCGGCGATTTAAGCGCCATCGGTTTGCTTTGTTGCACGGTGAGTTCACGAAGGAACAATTGAATTTTGCGCTTCCAGCGATCTTGCTCTTCAGCTGAACGCTGCCGCAAGTCGAGCAGCACTTTCGGATCGGACATCAGTGAAGGTACGAGCAGAGCTTCATAAGGTGATGGCGCGCCCATGCAAAGCAGGGCGAATTCGTCTTCCTGCGGCGAGGTCCACGAATATTGCATGTTGTCCATGGGGCGGTAGGCTTCCTGTTTGCCCCGGCGTTTGTGGAAGCCCTGCTCGGTAAGCAGGAAATGGGCGGAGTTCATGCAGGCGTAGGTGCTGGGAAATCCAAAGCGGGGGTCGCAGCAAAATAACTCGTGGAGGAAAGTTGTTCCCGACCGCCAAAAACCTAATAAAAAAATAGGCGGAGGAACATTAGCTTTTTCGAGAGCCTCCGCGTGAGCCACGGATTGCATTTTTGCCAGCAGTGAATTAACCGAACCAGCGGACGAGTAAAAAAGGCGAGTTTTGAACCCGGCAATCGAACGCGAGGGATCAATCTTGCTGGAAATGCGCCGCCAAGCCTCGCGCGATAGCCGCAGTCGCTGCTTCCCCTCTGGCTTTTGCTGCGTTGGCTTTGCCATTCCCGTCAGCAAATTTTACACGACGAAGAATGAACAGCCTTTAACCGCCGAGGACGCAGGGTTTCGCCGAGAGCGTGGGAACATCAAGACAGTTGACGCTCGTGGCTAGATAGGAATCCCGTTGAACAAAGTAAGAGCGAGGCTGCCGGCGCGATGCCCGAACGAACTCACTTCGCCTCCTGAGTCACAATGTGCACGTCAATTGGAGGAGCATGGCGAAGGAACTTCTGAATGACAGTTAAATAGAGATATTTACGCCAGCCCTCCTGCGCGGAACGACCGAATACCACATGAGTAATGTGTTTCTCGCGAACGAACTCGGCGACTCTTTCGGCGATATTGCCGCGCGGAAGGCGCACCACTGTGGCCCCCAGATTTTCCGCAAAACGAATGTTCTCCTGCAAGGTCCGCCGATTGTCGGGGTCTTCATCGTCCGGTGAGTCGACATACACCACGAAGAAATCGGCGTCGATCCCATGGGCCATGCGGCCTCCACGCGCGATGAGATACTGGGCCACGGGGTTCGAACTGATGCACACTGCGATTTTCTCGTGGACAGCGACACTAGGCTCGACGCGTTCGCGTGCCCAGTGTGCCTCCAGACTGCGATCGACCACTTGCGCCACTTGCCGCAAAGCCAGTTCGCGAAGGGCGATGAGATTGCCGCGGCGAAAAAAATTCCCCAGCGCTCGCTCGGCGCGATCCACAGGATAAATATCGCCACGACGCATGCGAGTTTGCAGCGCTTCGGGCGTCAAATCAGACATCACAATTTCTTCGGCGCGCTGAATCACCCAGTCGGGGACCGTCTCGCGAACGTGAACGCCGGTAATGCGCTCGACCAGCGGATTAAGACTTTCGATGTGCTGAACATTCACGGTTGAGAGAACGTCAATTTTCGCGTCCAGCAAATCCATAACATCCTGGTATCGCTTCGCATGCTTGCTGCTTTCAATGTTAGTGTGCGCCAACTCATCCACCAGCACCACAGCCGGCTTTCGGGCCAGGATCGCGTCAACATCCATCTCGGCGAACTCGGTGCCCTTATATTCAATCTGTTTGCGCGGAACCGTTTCCAGTTTCGCCACCAGGTCAGCCACACCCTTGCGTCCGTGGGTTTCCACCACTCCGATGACGACATCTTCACCGCGACTGTAGCGCCGAATGCCCTCGCTCAACATGGCGTAAGTTTTGCCGACGCCGGGAGCGTATCCGAGAAAAAGCTTCAGAATGCCCTGCTTCTTCTCCGCCGCAACGTCTTCCAGCCATTGTTCAGGACTCTTTTGCACGAATCTATTGTGATCTGACTTACGCGCTTTGTCGAGAAAGTTGGTTGTGTACCGCTAACTTTCTGCGGCAGCAGGGCCAGCAGAGGGGATTGCAATCACGCCTTGAAACCAATCGCCAGACACGGTCGGGTCCGCGATCTGCGCACTCACAGTGTCCGCGGTGGTGCTGTTTTATCGGCAGGTGGTGCAGACGAACTCGACCACGGTCGCACTTACGTTTTTGCTGGCAGTGCTGCTCGTCTCAGCCAACAGGGGATTTTCGTACGCGGCAGCGGTCCCGTTCATAGCAACCGTCGCATTCAATTTTTACTCGTCACCTGGAAGGGGTTAGGATGGAGCCGACGAGCGGACTTGAACCGCTGACCTGCCGATTACGAATCGGCTGCTCTACCAACTGAGCTACGTCGGCGTGTGCCGATTACGCTCAGTTTAGCATGTACGGGGATGCCGTCCTCGGTCTCTGGTTCAGAGCGCCCCGAGTGCAGGAGCGTAACCGCTTCGCCTGATCAGCTGGATTTTTTCAGAGCCCAAATCGCGACTCATTTATTCGTACCCACGAATCGCGACTGTCCCCGAATTGTCACTACGGCTTATGAGCCACTGGGGACTTGCGGCGGCCTAGAACCTCGGAAGCGCAAATCCCAATTATCACCATCGAGATCAAGTGATTTCTTGCCGTCTGGCTTTCGATCGCAAGACTCAGCCTGGGCTCAAATAGAAAGATCTCGAACACCAGGGCCGCGCAAATTGTCCCGATGATTCCGGCAACGTGCCCGAAACGCAAAGCCACGTACAAAATAACCAGCAGGAACAACAGAGGCACCATGGCACGGTGAGTATTCCCCGCGAAGACTGGAATCAGACATCCGGCTACTGCGGTGCAGGACGCTACTCCAAGTGACGAACGCAACCAACCCATCACTTGAAGATGGTATCGCCAGCTCGCCGCCGATTCGATCTTTGCGTCCGATTGAGCTTGCTTTTTACGGATCCAAGATTCGAGTAAATTGGCGCACAGGCAGGCGCGCAAAAAACAGCGTCCCGCGAAATCGGCAAAAGGAACGTCGAATCGATAGGAGGAAGTCGAGCGCGCGCAGGGCTGGACTGCCGGGCTGACTGAGGGAGTAGCGGTTTGGGAGATTGAAGCGGAGAGTTTACTTATAAACACCTGATCAGGTTCTCTGACACCTTCGACGGCCATACTGGTGAAATCCTCAGACGAATTTTTCCAGCAGCTCTTCGATGCAGGCACTCGCGCGAGAGATGCAGGGCAGGAATATAGAAGTATGCTTTTTGCGCAATCAACGTGAGCTGCTGTCCGGAAACCCTCGTCCATTAAGGCTTTTGCCCTAAAACAATGAACTTCTCACTGTAGAATCTGAGCTTTTCCCCTTTATCGTGAGTTGATGCCTGAATAGAATCCTTTCAACTTAGCTGCTACCCAAGGTGGCACAAAAAAATAAAGCTGGAGATTTTGTTATGAGATTCGGGAAACTCTTTGCGGTTGTGTGTTTGTTCCTTTCGCTTTCGCTTCCATCATTTGCTGCTTCGAAAACTTATTACGACTTGCAATCCAAAAAAGGCTGGTCCGGATACGCTTTGCTACCTCCAAGCTGGGGGATATGCTCCAGCTGCAGTTCCACCGGCTCTCGCCTGAGTTGGTCATGGATCCCTAACGTAAGCTCACCCTCAATGGATGGAATCTCTACAAAGTCAGTTTATGGCGGGGGATCGACGCAATGGGGCGATGTCCTCTGGAACAACCACCTCATCGGGGCTTTTTCTTCTCTAGGGTTGCCTGATTACACTCACACCCTGACCGCATCGCTGCACAGCTTCACCTACGACGTGTATTTCTGGATTTGGAAGGCGGATACTTCGCAGGCGCTCGAGTTCGACATCAACCAGTTCACTGGCGGCAAGTCATTCATCTGGGGGCACGAGTGCCGCGTTGCCGGCGGTCATCAATGGGACATTTATGACAATATCAATCACAAATGGGTGCCGACTGGAGTTTCATGCTATCCAAAGAGCGGCGCGTGGAACCATCTGATCATTCAGGTCGAGCGCACAACCGGCGGTCGATTGCTGTTCAAGTCCATTACATTGAACGGAAAAACAGCCACTCTGAACATCTACAAATATCCCACTTCAACTTCGTGGCACGGAGTGACCATCAATTACCAGCTTGATGGCAATAGATACATGACTCCTTACAACGTCTACTTGGACAAGCTGAAGTTCACAGTGGAATAATTGCTGTGACTCTACGTGAGCAAGAAAAAGCCATCCCACAGTGGGATGGCTTTTTTCTGCAAATAACAGATTTCGTAGAGGTCACGATCGCAGGTATTAACCTTGCTGCTTCGCCGGGGGCAAATTGACCAGGCGGGTAGCTGTGATTGCCTGGGCCTTTACCGCTCGCCGGTTTGCAACGATAGCGGTGAGCAGAAGAGCAGTAAAACTAACCACTACCAAGACTGCGGCTGGCCAACCAGTAAGCATCACATTGCTTCCCATCACGGTGAGGGCGAAAAATACGCATAAAAGATGTATGCAGAAAACCGGCAGCGAAGCCTGCCCCAGCATAACCAGAGGCCTGATAGCCAGGGGTTTTAACAGGGATCGAAAACGGATGGCGATGGTCGCGACCGCCGTAAAATCCACTATTCGGGCAACACCGAATTCCCATTTATCAAACAAGGGGGCGAATTTCCCGAAATCAAGGTCGGTTGTCAATTGCACGTAGCGTAGGGCCATGAAACCAGCCGCGATTACCACCGCCGGCACCAGGACTGCCACCTTCCTCGCCCATCGATCGAAATGCAAATCGCTGTTGGCCCAATGCACACCCAGCCACAGGCCGACTAGCCACCACAGCTGCCAGGCCCAGAGATCAAATGCTCCCATCTCATTTAACGGTACCCGCAACCCGAATGCGTGCGTCAGCCAGTTGTAAACCATGCTCTTGAGGCCAAACTGTGCGAACAGCCAGAGCGCCAGACCCCCGGTGAAAGCATATTTCCAGCCCCATTTCGTTCCCAGCAATACCGCTAAGGGGGTGAGCGCAAGAAAGATGATGTAAATGGGCAAAATGTCGAGAAGCGGGGGCCGGTAAAACATGAATGCGGCGTCAAGAAATGCCCGTGGGCGTCCAACCGTAAAATAATAGTTAAGCAGATTGTGGACGGCTGGCCGGTTGCCCCGCGCCGCAATCGGCGCTTCAATCACGAAGGCGGCCGCCAGCAACAATAGTTGATAGCCGTACAAGCGCGCCGCACGCATCCATACGTTGCGGCACATCTCTGCGTTGCCTTCGCGCTGCACCAGTCGGGAGCATATCCTTCCCGTGAATAGGGCCGACAGGAAAATGAACCCCTCGGTAGCAGCGAAATAGCCTACCGGCTGATTCAGGTAAATACTCAGCACCGTAGGAAGATGGGTGCAGGTCATCCACACCAGCATCAGGCCGCGAAGGGCGTCCAGTTCCTCGATTCGGTTCTTCATTGGCCTTGCTCAGGGCACGTAAATCGCCAACGCTCGGGTCGGAGTCGCCGACCCGCACCCATACCATCTTTCGATGCGAGGTCAGCGCCTGCAGCATCAGGTTTGGAAACATTAAGTTGTTCAGTCGGAATTCTTTTTCGTGTTCCGATTCCAGAGAGTGAACGGCTTTGCACAAAAAACTTTACAAGCGGCCAAATTTCTTTACCGCTTCTTCAATGGACTTGAGTTTTTCTATATACGCGTACATAGAATGTTCTTTGAAGTCCATGTCTTGGGCCGTGACCAGAACCTCGGCAGCTTTCGTGCGTGGCACGATTGCCACCCCATCGGAGTCGGCGACAACGACATCTCCTGCGTTGACTAGAACTCCGTCACAAGTAACCGGAACATTTGCGCCGTCAAAACGATAATGCCCGACCGACGTGGAAGGAACATTGCCTAGAGCAAAGACCGGAAAGCCGATTTTCTTGAGGTAGGCTGTGTCACGCACCCCACCGTCTATGACGGCGCCGGAAAAATTCCTGGCCAGCATCGCAGTCCCCATCAATCCACCCATGCCCGCAATGTCGGCCCCGTCCTCTACTACCATCACATACACCGAGTTCGGCGCACCCTGATCGATGGCTGAGAGCATGCCGTCCAGTGCGTGCGGGTCGTGGTTCTCTTCCTTCTTCAACTTTACCGTGAGTGCGAAACCAGCGAACTTCGAGGTGAAGATCGGCTGCATCCGGTGCGAGAGATACATTCGTTGCCCGATCACCTTTTCCATGGCGTCAGAGACAGACGCAACTTCCACATGGCGGTATCCATCGAGCAGCGCCGCGTCTGAAGTGAGCTCGGCAGGGCGGGAGAATGCTGGCGTGATGGAGATGATCGCAACCATCGCGAGCGTCACAGCCGCCATGATGACGGCGACCACCGGAAGTCGTGCGGTGCCACACAATATTTTTTTCATTTTGTCTCCTTGCGGTTGCACCGCCAAATCTGGGAATCTACGGCTGGGTTGGGCGGTGCGGCAGCGCGTTCGAACGGTCGATTACCCATTGTGGAAAAACCGGAGTATTTTGGGGCGGGTGGCCGCGCGTGATTGCCCAGTGATCAATCCAGCTGGTGCCTTCTTCACCCACGTATTCGTCGGGCAGGCTATAAGCAGAGTCGCTGAGCGCATCCTGGAGGGTAATGAATTTGTAGCCGCGCCGCCGAAATAGATCCAGCAACTCACCAATGTGGTCCGCCTCCAACCAGTTCCCGTGCAGCAGCAGAATTTGCTTGGGTTCGTAACCGATCAAGTCTTTAGAAAATTTCTCGTAATAATCGAATACCTGGTTGGTGTAATCGTGATACGAATCGACTAGTTTCTGCTCGAGCGCGGTATCCCCTCGGCGCCGGGCGTCTTCGTAAACACCGGCATACATCCAATCCCAGGCGTCCATAGTAATGGGTGCAATTCGGTAGCCGCGCTCAACGAGAAAGGCCTCTGCCTGACGGCGGGTTTCGAGGTCGCGTCCGGTATCGAGATAAGGATGCCGGAAGTAGCGCAACTGCATATTGTGTTGCGCCAGCAACATCCGAGTTACAGTCTCGCCACGAACAATTTCTTCTTCCCACGCTTTTAATCCGACACGATTCAGAGACGCATGACTGAAAGTGTGATTGCCAAGTTCAAATCCGTACTCGGGCCACATGCTGAGCGCCTTGATGCGGTCATCGACTTCGCCGAACTTGTACAGCTTGCGCTCGTTCACAAAACCCACAGCCGGAACTTTCTGATCGCGCAAAGTTCCCAACAATTTGCTGGTCATCTCAATAATTTCTGCACCGGTCATGAAATTCCCGCCCGCGGCAGGAAGATCATCGATGGTGATGGCGACCTCGCGCTGTGGATTTTGCGCGTATAGTGGCAGAGCAAGAGCAACCAATAATGAAGCGACAATGAACTTGCATCTCCTGACCATCCCATCCATTCGAGTTGCTCCCTTAAATAACGTTCATTGATCAAGCGCGGGCACTTTGCCCCGCAGCACTGTAATTGAAGCCTTAGGCAGTTCGAACGTAGTTTGCCAATTCGCTGTTAGAGTGCGCGCTACCACCGGGCCGTCAGGATCAGCGTGGCTATTGGGCCCGTCATTGATCCAGAGATATTGCTCGCTGCCAAATGTCGCGAGCCTTACTTCACCGTCGAACGATGCATCTGAATGACCTCCGCTGAACACAACGCGGATCGGGTGTGAGTTGTTCTCATCGCGATTGACCAGCATCAACGACCAGTTGCCGTCGGGTCGGCGCACCGCATATGACGTCACCAGTAAATTGCCCTGGCTATCTTTGATATCGGCCGACGAGCGAAACATGCGATGAATGCCGGAGCGGTGCTGCACCCATTCGCGGTTAATCATGTGGGCGGCGAAGTAGGGCGAAGTGTAACCCTTAATATTGTAATTTTCATCGGCCACAAAATTCGACCACGACGCCCAGCCTTCACAGGTATTGTGAATGTCCTGGGGTTGGATAGGCGAATGATAGAAAGCCGCGCCGCCGCCCTCAAAAAAAGAACCGACGTTGTCAGCCAGCCAGAGCGCCGCGAAGATCGTGGTCATGGGTCCCGTAAGCTCGGCCGCGAGGTGGTTCTCGGTCACCATTAAGGGCACATTCTTCGGGACGCCGTCGTTCCTCCAGACTTGAAGAATGTGCTTCATCAGTTGCGGCTCGGTGTACAAAGTCTTCCAGGTAATATCGCAAGGCTCAAAGGGATAGTGCTCGAACGACACGAACGCCAAATCGTCCAGTCGATGGTGCGCCTTCAAGTAATCGGCGAAACGGCCCATCCATGAAATTCGACCCGCTGCATCCGGCCAGAGCGTAATGTCTTCGTTTACTCCTTCAAACACCGGACCGCCTAGCCTGAGTTTGGGATCGATTTTGTGAATTGCCGTCGCCCACTGAATGTAGAGTGCGCCGTAATCCTCCGGCATCGCATGCTTGCCGTCAGGTTCCTCGCCCATCTCGACATAACCCAGGTTGTACCCGCGCTTTTCGATGTACGCAATCTGCGCGGCCGCGTCGTCAGGTGTGCCATAAAGCATAGTGACCGGAACCATTGCCGGCAAATTATTGGTGATCCCGCTGGTGAAGAGCAGATCGAATCCAGTGTGCTGGTAGCCGCCGCTGTCGTTCACATCGTCGGCGGAATGCCAGGGATCGATTGACGAAACACAATACGTTGTTCGCTTCTCAGTCGGATCCTTCGGCACCCCGACAAATCGCCCACTGCCATCGATGCTGCCGGCTTCAATTTGCTGGATCGCATAGCCCACGCAGTTGCGAACATCTTCCGGCCCGTGTTCGTCGCAGGCATTAGAAGATACCGTCATCAACACGCGAAGATAGCGCGCAGAAACCACTGCATCGGCCAACTTCAGCGTGACCGTCCCACCCTTCACATCTTTAAAAGCGCCGGCAGGAAAAAGTTTCCACTGGCCCTTCGGCCCGGCGTCGAAATTCAACGCGTCAGTGCCAGCCCAATATTCCACCTGATATTTAGTTGCATAGGGGCTTGCCCATGCGATGCGAATCGCATTCACGGACTTCTCGGCCTGCAGATCGACCACCACCCACTGCGGATGCAGAGCATCGCTCTCGCCGGTGAACTTGCTGGTGAGATACGGATTGCTCTTCCAATATGTCAGGTCCGGCCCTTCCATCGGACGATCGCCGCTGCTCGCAAAACCGCGATGTGGCAGCGCGTAAGCCAGAATGTATCGGATCGGCTCCTTCAATTCTGTGCTGCCGGTGAAATATCCACTCTGGTGCGCAGGATCGCTCCATGTGCCGTTCGCGTTCCAGTGCCACGCTGCCATGCGCAGTTCAGTGTTATTGCGGTAAGTCAGCGGTCCCCAGCCGGCCGAAAGTGACTCCTGAATAATGTGCGGAGTAAAGACCTTGTTGATGTCGTTGCGAGAGAGAGCATCGATCGAGCTGCCGAGGGCGCTGTCGGGATCAAATGAATTGATTACGTGATCAGGATTTGCGTCGACGCGAATGGTCCCGATTGGGCCAGATGAGTCGTTCCCGGACTGCGCGAGGCTTTGCAGCGTGAAGCCACAAATGAGGAACATCATCGCCAGGAACTTCGTCAACATCCCGTCTCCCGTTTGGGCTGCGTCCCGGTGCTGACAGGCGACGATAATTCGTGTTCGCCAACTTCTCGCAAATCGCTCGAGAGCATCGACGCGGAGTTTTTATCCAAGTACACGGTCGCGTTCAGGTGTGTGCGCAAGATTGAAGCTGGCGCCATCGAGCTCACCTCGCCTGCAAAGCACACCTTTATAGCGTGCGCCTTTCGTTGGTCAGGCACGACCGCGAGAATTTCTTTTGCTTTTAAGACTTGCTGCACTGACATCGACAGAGCCTGCTTCGGCACTTGCGAGATGTTCGCGAACCACGCCTCGCCCACCTGCTGCTGACGGCACGCCTCGTCGAGATTAACCACGATATATGGATCTTCTACTTCGAAGTCTGCGGGCGGATCATTAAAGGCGATGTGACCGTTTTCTCCGATGCCAAGAAATGCAATATCAACCGGCGCCGAAGCCAGTTCTTTGCCTACGCGTCGCGCAACTGCGGCGGGATCAGGAGCGTCGCCGTCGAGCAGGTGGTAGTTGACGATGCCGGTCTTTTGTATCAATTGCTCAAGCAGCATCTTCCGAAAACTTCCGGGATGCGTGACTGGCAGGCCGATGTATTCATCTAGATGGAAGGCTTCGACCTTGCACCAATCGATACCTGCAGCCTTGGTGAGTGCATCAAGAAATTCGATTTGTGACGCAGCAGTGGCAGCGACAATTCGGGCATGGCCCTGCAGGGCAAGTGCACGTCGAATCCCATTTGCGGCTTGTTCCGCCGCAGCCCGGCTCAGTGAACTTTTGTCAGGAAAAACTTTTAGCAGCATGCAGACGCTTCTCGGTTCGCGACCAGCAAGGTTCGGTGCACTAGAGGCGCTCATTATACAAAAGCTGAAACTTCGCGGACACGAAAATAAAGATGGATTTTGTAGATGTAAAACGATTTAATTACTCGATGGCAAATGCAAAGCTATTCACGCTATGTTTGGTGGCTGGTTGCGTTTTGTGCTCAGTGGCTGAATCCCAGACGGTACAGATCGATATCACGCCCTCGCATGTGGTAAACACTTTCCGGCCTCTTTACGCGTTAGGTTCGACGGTTGACCGGGTTCCCAGCAACGCAACGGATGTATTCTTTCGTCCCGATCAGATTGCGCAAATTCAGCAGGCGGGATGGGGAGTGATCAGCTATCGCCAAAACACCGACTTATTTGTCCAGGCATGGCATTGGAATCCGAAAGGTGAATGGAGTGACCCATCGGGCAAAGGATACTTCGTCGGCGATGCAACGCCCAAGCGCGAAATGATTCGCCATTCCTACGGCTATTCGCTGCCTCATCGCGGTTTCACTCGTAATGGTGGTACCGAGTTTGACGGGTTCTCGCGGTTGGATGACGGCGACGTTAACACTTATTGGAAGAGCAATCCTTACCTCACCGGCAAGTTCACTGGCGAGGACGATTCGTCGCATCCGCAATGGGTAGTGATCAACTTTGAAAAGCCAGAACAAGTGAACGCGATTCGGATTGCCTGGGCAGAACCGTTCGCGCGAGCTTATCAAGTTCAGTACTGGGTTGGCGACGGTGATGCCATGGATGAGCAGGACAAGGGTGCCTGGAAAACTTTTGCGTCGGGAAATGTATCGGAAGGCAAGGGCGGGACTGAAACGCTCCGGCTCGATCCCTCCAGCGTCACCACCAAATACGTTCGCGTTCTCATGACCCAATCGTCCAACACCTGCGACACTCATGGCTCGGCTGATCCCCGCAACTGCGTCGGCTATGCCATCCGCGAGTTGTATCTCGGTATTGCATCGGCCGATAGCACGTTTGCGGATATTGTTCAGCACACGCCTGATCAAAAACAAACTTTGACGTATTGTTCCTCCGTCGATCCCTGGCACTCACCTTCTGACCTCTATGTTGCGCCGGACCGCATGGAATCCGGTGACCAGCCTGGCATTGATCTCTTTTTTAAGAGCGGAATTACGCGCGGCCTGCCGGCAATCTTTCCGATCGCAATGCTCTACAGCACTCCGGAAGATGGCGCGGCGCAAATGTCATACATAAAAAAACGCGGCTACCCGGTTTCAAAAATCGAGATGGGTGAAGAGCCTGATGGCCAGTACATGCAACCGGAAGATTATGCTGCGCTTTATTTGCAATTCGCCATCGCACTGCATCGCGTCGATCCCGACTACAAACTTGGTGGTCCGGTTTTCGAAGGTGTGACTGAAGACATCAAAGTCTGGCCGGATGCGCAAGGCCGAACTTCATGGCTCGGCCGATTTCTCGATTATCTGAAAGCACATAATCGCCTGCAGGACCTCAGCTTCATGTCCTTCGAGCATTATCCCTACGATGGATGCGAAACGCCTTGGAAAAATCTTTATCAGGAACCGCAGTTGATCACTCACATTATGAAGGTCTGGCGTGACGATGGACTGCCGCCCGGCATACCGTTGCTCGATACCGAAACCAACGATCATGGTGGTGAAGCCGCAGTCGATATTTTCGGGGCGTTATGGCTCGCAGATTCTTTCGCCGGATTTCTCAGCGCGGGCGGCGAGTCCACCCACTATTACCACGACCTGCCTTATTCGCCGCCGCATCCGGCGTGTGCCAACAGTTGGGGCACTTACCACATGTTCATGGTGGATGACGATTACCAGATCAAGCAGCGCACGGCGCAATTCTTCGCGGCGCAGATGCTCACTCAAGAATGGGCGCAACCCGGCGATGCCGAGCATCGGCAATACATCGCCACCAGCGATGTTAAGGATTCAGATGGCAATGTGCTGGTCACGGCTTACGCGCTGCAGCGCCCGGATGGTCAGTGGTCGCTGATGCTCATTAATAAAGACCACGATAACGCGCACTCAGTCGGCATTTCGTTTAGAAACGCCGAAGCCGGATCGGAGCAATCCTTCGTGGGCGCCGCCACGATGATCACTTTCGGAAAGACGCAGTATCAATGGCACGCGGACAGAAAACGTGGCCACGCGGATCCCGACAATCCACCAGTACGCTCCACGATTTCGGCGGATAACAATGCCCAATACGAATTACCTGCAGCCTCGTTGACTGTCTTACGCGGAAAAATCTCAGCCGCGCACTAGCCGCCTAGGCCGAATGCGAACGCAACACTTTGACCAACTGCTCGGCAATGATCTGGTCCTCGCCCGGTTGCAACATGAACGAGTTCATCGCCAGGCCAGGTCGATCTTCGCCTCCACCGATCACGACCGACGGCTGTCCGCTTCGCAGGAGGTGCGACGCTTGCTTCGGCGTCAGCGGGATTCGCTCGTCCCAGGTGATTTGCATATGCGGAACGTGATTGGCAATGTCCGGAATAAAGAACGAAGTACTGACACCGGGAATTTTTGTGATTTGCCCTGAAATATTTTCCAGGCGCTGCTGCCATTCTCGTGCCAGTGCGTCGTGATCTTCGCTTAAATAAATCTCCAGCGCTTTTACCATTCCCACGATTTCTTCCTTGCCAACTTTCTGGCTACGACCCAACGTATCCTCGTTCGGGCTGTTATTGAGCAATGCGTAATGCACCAGGTCCTCGCGACCGATGAGCATTCCGGCGCATTGCGGACCGCGCATCGCCTTGCCTCCGCTGAAAGTGATCAGGTCATAACCCATGTTCGCGTAATCCCAAAGATGCGAGACCGGTGGCGTGTCAGCCGCGGCGTCGTTCATGCAGGGCACATTGAATTGCTTGGCGAGTTTCGGCCACTCGTCTACTTTGATTTGCCCCGCAGCATTGGCAAAGTTAGTGAAGTGCATCATGGCCGTGCGATCGCTTACCGCCCGTCGCAACTGCTCGCTGGTTTCGACTTCAATGAGCTTCACACCGGTCGCTCGCAACTGATGATCGAATGGATTGCGATGAGCTTTTTGAATAATGACTTCAGACTTCATCCCCGTGAGATCAGGCAGTTGTTTGATTAAGCTCTCGTTGTCGCCGGTCAGAATCCCCGCTAGCCCCGACTGTATGGCTGCCGCCGCGCCTGAAGTCACCAGAGCGGTGTAGCCTTGCGGCAACTTGAGCATTTGCGCGATGCGTTTGCCGGCTGCGACTTCGAGCTCAGTAATGCTGACGAAGTGCCGCGCGGCTTGCGCCATCACGGCTTCGACTTCGGGCCGAATAAGCGAGCCGCCGAGCGTAGTCATGGTTCCTTCGCCATTGATGACCGTAGTGACACCAAGATCCTGGTAAGGATTTCCCGACTGTCCGAGGCCAGTGATGGAAGGAGCGGTCTGAGGCGCAGACGGCTTTGCCCCAAAAAGCTTACGTGGCGTGGCAAGCGCTGCCGCAACCGCCCCCAGAGTTCCCAGAAAGCCGCGACGGCTCGAAGTCAAATTCATTTTGATCTCCCGAATTTATTTTTTCGTGACCGCAGCAATGCAATTAATCTCTACCAGCGAGTTTCCCGGAAGCGCAGCAACCGCGACCGTAGTGCGTGCCGGACCGCCATGAGGAAAATACGTCTTGAACACTTTATTCATGCCATCGTAGTGTTCGATTTTCGCGAGAAACACACTCAGTTGAACCACGTCATCCATGGTGGAGCCCGCGGCTTCTACGAGTTTTTTGATGTTGTCCATCACCTTCGTCGTATGCGCCCCAATCTCCCATGATTCCGCCGGACCGCTGTCGTGCGCGCCGACTCCCGCAATGTAGGCCGTTCTATGGTGGATAACGATCGGCGTGATGAAGGAATTACCCTCGGCGGGCTTGCCTTCGTCATTTAATTTACGGACGCCCATGTCTTCGTGTTTCGACGCTTTGGCGGCCGAAGGTTTAGAAAGCAGAGCGGCCAGTCCAAGCGCCGAGAATACCGGCGCTAAACGGGTGGCGAAATTTCTGCGGGTCAAATCAGTTGAAATCATAAGACTCCTTCCTCACGTGAAATGAATTGCCTTTAATTCTTACTGCGGTAGTGTAAAAGAAAAAATGTCACTGCCCACGGCAATGGCGACGTACTGCCTGCCGCCAACTGCGTAACTCATTGGCGAGGCGCTCATGTCCTGGCCGGTATTGAAATGCCACAACGGCCTTCCGTCGCGCGCATCGACCGCCTCCAACGACTGGGCATCGTCACCGAAGAAAAGCAATCCGCCGGCGGTAGTCATAGTTCCGCCAGTCGAGTGCGCGACGCCGGTCTGCGGATACTTCCACGCAAACGTCCCAGTGGCAAGGTTGAACGCCAGCAATATTTTTTCCGAATTCTCGCCGGGGATGTGCTTTACGCCGGTCGAGTAGAACTCTTTTCCCGGCATGAATTTCTGCGGCTCCTGCGCGGAAAAATAGTTTTGGCAGTTCTCCAGCGCCATGAAGTACAAAAGTTGCGTCGATTCGTTATATGAGGGCGCAAACCAGTTGGTCGCGCCAGCATAGCCGGGACAAACTTTCGTTCCCTCAGGCGTGGGCTTAACCTCTGTGCGAATGGGGCGGCCCTTGTCGTCAATTCCCTGCGCCCAATTCAGTTTGTCCACAAACCTGGTCGCGGACAAAAATTCTCCGGTGCTCCGGTCAAGCGTGTAAATAAAACCGTTGCGATTGGCTTCGAGCAGCAGTTTTCGCTGCTGACCCTTGTAGGTTGCGTCGACGAGCACCGGCGTTTCGGTCGCATCGTAATCGAAAAGATCATGCGGCGTAAATTGAAAATACCATTTCAGCTTGCCGCTATCCGGATCGAGCGCCAGCACGCAATCAGTGTATAAGTCATCTCCTGGGCGCACACTGCCTTCGAAGTCCGGCGCCGGATTGCTGGTTCCCCAATACAACGTATTCAGTTGCGGATCGTAAGTTCCAGGCATCCAGGTGGTGCCGCCACCATGCAAATACAGATCGCTCGGCCAACTATCGGAGCCATGCTCGCCGGGTGCGGGAATCGTCCAGAACCGCCACGCCAGTTTGCCGCTCTCGGCTTCATACGCCGCAACAAAACCCCGTACCCCGTCATCGCCCCCGGAAGTCCCGACGATAATTTTGTCCTTCACCACCAGCGGGGCGCTGGTCGCACCATAATTGCCGTTCCAGTCGGCATAAGGTACATCCCAGATTAAATTTCCCGACCGCGCGTCAAGGCAAAGCAAGTGCGCGTTGTCCGTCATGCGATATACGCGATTGTGCCAAACGCCAACTCCCCGGCTTATGTGACGCGAAGCGTCGTCAATCAGTCCCTCAGATATCGGACGCGTGTTGTGCCATACAGCGCGGCCAGTTTGCGCGTCGAGCGCGAATGTGTCATTGGCCGAAGTCACAAACATGGTCCCATTCACCACGACTGGCGTAACTTCCAAGTGATCGGAATTCCGTGAATGGAATACCCACTCCGCCCGGAGTTGGTTGGCGTTTTTCACGTTGATCTGCGACAACGGGCTATAGCGCCGGCCAGTGTAATCTCCGTTATAAGAAAGCCAGTTGCCGCCCATCGGGGCCGACAAATCAGGTGGATTAACGTTGATCTCGCCTAGCGCCGCGCTGCTCACTTGAGCACGTGCAGAGCACGCATAGCATGTCACTGCAAATAGCACGTAGAGACTCGAACGCATCACGAATGTTGCCAGGCTTCCGAGAGGGAATCGGTCTGCGCATTTCCCCTCGGACAGACCTCGTACCGGCCGCGCCCGAACTGAAAGAAAAATTTCATGCTTGACAGTAGATTCCACCTTCATCGAGTATTAACACGTTTTAATACAGCCTACATCCTAGTACGGATCAAAATTTTGTCAACGAATTGTGCAATGAGTTCGTCTTTTGTTGAAGTGTTTTGTTGGTGCTGCCCTTGACACTGGGCGCGAGATTTTCGTTCTGAGCGGCCTGTTACTTCTGAACTGTAGGTTGATATTGGTTCAATTGAGCATACAGCGGATTGTGGGCAAGTCTGCTTGGTGGACAGCAGGCTTGCTCATGTTCTTTGCTCCGCTGCTCTCGCAATCGCAGCAGCACGCACCGAATTCCGGCCAATCTGCCCAGTCCGCGGGGCACTCCCGGGGACAGCAACTCTTCGCGACCACTTGCGCTGCTTGCCACGGGCTTGACGGCATGGGGAGCGAGCGAGCGCCGAACATCATTACCAATCCGCAAGTGCAGAAGCTTTCGGCGAGTGAGATGTTTGGCGTCATCTCCGGCGGTGTGCCTGGGACCGGAATGCCCGCCTTCCAGCGACTGGGAAAGCCGGCAATTACCTCGCTGGTGGCTTATGTAAAAAGTCTTCAGGGCAAGAACCAGTCTGCGCCGTTGCCCGGCGATCCCAAACGCGGCGAGGCGCTTTTTTTCGGCAGCGCCCAATGTTCCAGCTGTCACATGGCTGCTGGCCGGGGCGGATTCCTCGCTCCCGACTTGAGCACATACGGGCAGACGCATGCAGCTGAACAAATTGAGTCTGCGATCATGAATCCAGCTACGAGAGATTCGACCAAATCGATAGTGACCGCGACGACCACAAGCGGCGAGCGTTATCAGGGAATCATTCGCAATGAAGACAATTTTTCGCTGCAATTGCAGTCGGAAGATGGCGCCTTTCATTTCCTCTCGAAGGCAGATTTGAAAACAATTGAACGCGGGAAGGAATCCGTCATGCCTTCCGATTACTCATCCCGATTGAGCACAGTTCAGCTCAGCGATATAGTCAGTTACTTGCTCAGTCTGGGAAGCACCTCAGCCGCTCCTCGTCCGCACCACGACGATGACGAATAGTTCGGCCGGATAGATTTTCATTTCCGTAAAGGCACGCGCTAACAATGGGAAAAAAGACTAGAACTTTCTCGGCCCTTAGTACGCTTCTGTTTGCCTTCGCGGTTACGTTGCCTGCGCATGCGCAAAAGAGCGCTCGCAAATTTGAACTTCAGCCGATATTGCCGGGATTTTCGGCCCTCATCTCCAACGATGCCAAACTCGAAACTGTCGCCACCGGCTTCGGATTCACTGAAGGACCGGTGTGGGATCCGGCTGGGTTTTTATACGTTAGCGATGAAGAAATAAATAAAATTTCCAGGGTCTATCTGAAGGACGGACGCAAAGAAGAACTGATTGCGCTCGGTGATCCCGATGGCAATACTTACGACCGTCAAGGCCGGTTGATCGATTGTGCCAGCGTGTTGCGCGCCATCATCGCCATTTCGAAGGATGGAAAGTACAAAATCCTCGCCGATCATTTCGAAGGGGACAAATTTAATAGCCCGAATGATGTGATTGTCGGCCCGGATGGCGCGCTGTACTTCACTGATCCCACGCTCGATTTGCCGAAGGGCGAAAAACAAGAAATCCCCTTTCAGGGCGTATACCGCCTCGATAAGAACGGAAAGGTCACCCTGCTCACCAAAGACCTCTCACAACCGAACGGCCTGGCATTTTCTCCCAATGGGAAAAAGTTCTATGTGGACGACAGCGAGCAGCGGAACATTCGTGTGTATGACTTTGCTGCGAACGGCTCGCTAAGTAACGGCCGCATTTTTGGCGAGGAACCGGGCGGAAAAGATGAAGGCGTCCCCGACGGCATCAAGGTCGACGGCAAAGGCAATTTATTCGTGACCGGCCCGAAGGGAATTTGGGTTTGGAGTCAAGAAGGAACTCACCTCGGCACCATCGCCATGCCTGAGCAACCGGCGAATCTCACCTGGGGAGGCGCCGATCTCGCCACCTTATACATCACCGCCACAACCTCGGTTTATAAACTGCAAACTAAGACGCACGGCTTTCTGCGGTATTAACGCTCACCCGGCGCATTCAGCTTCGCAGAACCGAGTTGGCTTCGAATCAGAACGTCAAATGCAGGGCCATCTGAATAAACCGTGGGCTGCCAATCGTGTGTTGAATCTGACCTAGGTTTAGGCCGGGTGGGCACTGGAAGGCCCCTGAACCGGCCGGAGTATTCGGTCCGAGGGGTAGCGGAATACAAGGCGCTGGTTCACCTGTGCTGGGGTTAGCTGGGCCGTAAATTGGAGGATTTCTGAAATGAGTGACGTACTCAACGCTGTTGCTGGGAACGTCGAAGCTGGGGTGATTGAAAATATTGAAAAACTGCGCGTCATATCTCAACGAGAAACGTTCAGTTAGTTTGAAATTCTTGAAAAGGCCCATGTCAAACCTGTTCTGAAATGGCCCGCGGAAAATATTCCTCCCGCCAGTCGCATAGGGAGTCTCGAAGTAGTCACAGGCTCCTGTGGTCAGATCGCAGGGGGGCACGCCATAGGCCAGGTTCCCTGGCGCGAGCGGCGTGGGTGGACCAAATGCATTTACATTCAGCACGGGATTGTGAGCGTTGATGCCGGTCGTTCCTTGCGCGATCGGGTTCTTGCTGGTCGAACCGGCTCCGCCGACAGGAATAATCGGATTCGTTACAAAATCATTCCCACCGCCCCAATAGATGCTCGCAGCACCACCGCTGAAATCGTTCACGCTGTACGGCTGGCCGCTTTGCAAGGTTGTGACTCCGCTCCATCCCCACCCATTCCCCACGTACTTCAGCCAATTTGCGGACACTGCGGGCAAGTCAGGAATTTGATAAAGGTAGCTGATTGAAAAGACGTGCGTGCGATCAAAATCAGAATTGCCGTAGGCCGATTTCAAATTGGTCGGGTCATTGCCAGTAAAAAACAATCCCAGACCGCTCTGCTCGTCGAGGGTGTGAGAGTAAGTGTAAGAAGCGGTGACCAGTAGTCCGCGACTCATTCGCTTATTTAGCCCGACTTGTAGAGCGTTGTAGTTCGAGATTCCCTTTGCTTCGTACGAAGTCGAGTTGGGATCGTACCCGATATAGGGAGTGCGCAGAGCGGCATTTCCTGAAGAAAAACCAGCGACCAGCGTTTGAATATTTTCGGCAGCTACACCTGGCACTTGCCACCCATACGAGTACATCTGCGGGAAAGGCCCATTCTTTAGCAAAATGTGGTTGGGCGTGGCGATTTGTGCTTGGTTGAAAGGTATCGGAATGACCTCGTGCACGCCGTGATTGCCTACGTATCCAAGGCTGACGACCCAACTGTTCGCCGGTTGCCACTGCAAATCAGCGGTCCAGTTTTCCGAATAAGGCAATTTGTTCGCCGGGTTGTATCCGGCGAAGAAAAGGCCGCTACAACCTGACTGGGGAGGGTTCTGCTGATTGCAATAGGAAGTTGTATTTTGGACGATTTGACTGGCATTTGGGATCAGGGAAATCACAGTAGATAGATTGTTGGGCGGCGGCGCAAGCGGAGCAGTCCCAAAAGGCACGGCAAAGGTGGCAGTATTGCCGTTTGCGAAATTCGGCACGACGAATGGCTCTGACATAGTGACGCCGAACGGCCCGCTGATTCCTCCACCGGCGGGTTGAGAGAAGTAGGCGAAATACTCACCGCGATCGTAATACATCCCAAAGCCTGCACGAGCGACGAGGTTCTTCACAAACCCCGGGCTGTACACCAGCCCAATCCGTGGAGCGAAGCCCCATTGCCGACCGGTCAGGGTGGAGTCGCTGACACCTTTCGTCCCAAATCCCTTGTTGTTTCCAGCAATCACCAGCCCGATGGCCTGCCCATTGTTTCCGAACGAATCCGAGGCGACGTTGTACTGATAGTCGTTGGGATAAAAGTTCGAGAGAAGTCCGTCCTTTTCCACTAGAGGCCCATTCCAATCCCAACGCAACCCGACATCGACCGTTAAATTAGATTTCAGATGGATATCGTCCTGAACATAAAGCCCTGCCTGCCGAGAATGAAAGTGTCGGTTGGATACTCCCGAGAACATTTCGGATGGAGAAGCTGAAAACCCGCAAGAGTTAACGAAGCTGCACAGCTGGCCCTGCATGAATCCTTGAAAACTGCCGAAGTTCAGTCGCGCCGTCTGCGAATCTTTATTAATCACGTTGAGCTGCGTGTAGTCAAAATTAAAGCCGGTCTGGATCGTATGCTTTCCGCGCACCCAGCTCAGATTGCTTGCACCTCCGAAATCGTTCTGAAAGATACCAGCATTGGCGAAATTTGAGGGGCCGATAGTGAGTGCGTTGCCTGCGCCATCAATGTTGGAGATGTTAATCTGCGGGAACTGGTTATCACCTGGAAGCGTGATTCCCGCGCTCGATGGTGTGAGGGACTGCTTTGTACCGGCATAGGCTACCTCGCGGATGAATCCAAAGCGCTGCTCCCAGCTCAGGTTAGGATTGACAATCGTCGTATTATCTAGCGACACGACCTGACTACCGGCACTCAATGTTGTAGGGAAGCCAAGCGTGGAGCTATTGGAGAACGAATTGGTGTTGGGGTCTCTCTGATAATAGTACTTTCCCGCGAGACGGTCATTGGAGCTGAAAATGTAATCGAGATTCGTGATCACTTGGTCTGCCCTGAAATTTGCGGGCGGGCCCTGAATCTTGGTATCAGCGAACAAGCTCTGCAAAGTTGCCAGTTGGTTAGGATCAGTGTTTGAGTTAGGAACAAGGAAGCTGCCGTCGGGCGCTTTCTGGTTCATGATCTTCAAAGCAACCGGATTCATGTCGCTCGCTGTGCAAGGGCCCGCCGAGCATCCGCCAAAGGCCGGTGTATTGAGCAGGTTAGCGAGAGCCGTGGCTGAACGATCGCTGGTTAGGCCGGGCCCGCTCAAAGTGGACCCGCTTTGGAACGCTGCCGGCACTGCAACCAGGGAGTTCCCTAACAGTTGGTCAGTAACGCGTTGTCCTTGATACGACCCAAAAAAGAAGAGTTTGTCTTTCTTGAGCGGACCGCCGACCATTCCGCCAAAGACATTGCGGTGCAAGGCAGGCGTTGGAAAACCGGCTTCGTTGTTGAACCATGGATTCGCGTTCCAACCTCCGGTTTGGTAATACTCCCATGCCCCGCCATGAATAAGGTTCGCGCCAGACCTGGTCATCACTTCAATATGAGCTCCGCTGTTCGCGCCTTGCGAGGCGTCGTACATCGCAGAGTTGACATGAAGTTCCTCTATCGATTCCGGCGGGGGCGTCGGCAAGGCCTGACCAATAGCGCCATAGACGGAGGTACTGGTTTGAATCTCGCCGGTTTGACCATTATTGCCTTGTCCGACATTGACGGCGACGCGACCCGAGGTCAATTGGCTGGACGACTTCCCGTTGAATATGTTATTGGCGTTCACGCCGTTGAACGAAATGCTATTGCTGGTGTCACGCTGTCCGTTCGCCCAGATGCTCTGATTTCCGAAACCTGCGTTCGTTCCTGATGTATTCAATAAATCTGCGTTGACGCCTGGGCTCAGAATTGCGAGCTGTGTGAAGCTTCCCGTTCCAAGTGGAGTGTTGTCGATCACAGCACTGCTCAGAACATACCCATTAGTCGTATCCGTCTGGTTCAGAAGCGGCGTGCCTTCGACCGTCACGCTCTCTGACGCTGCTCCCGGCTTTAGCTTCGCACTTATGGTTGTGGTGCGATTGCCTTGCACGATTATCTGCGGATAAATCGCGCTCTCGAATCCGTCCTTGAGAAATTTCACCTGGTAGGTCCCGATCGGTAAATCGGCAAAGCTGAACGATCCATCGCCTTTTGACTGGGCAGTGACCGCCAGGTTCGTGGCAACAGCGCGAGCCGTAACTTGTGCGCCTTGAATCACGGCTCCGCTGCTATCGGTTACCAACCCATTGATAACCCCCAACGTTTGGGCGGATACGAAGCTCGCGCCAGCGAAGAAAATCAGCGCAGCCGAGATCAGAATGATGAGGCGTACAGACGACAAGAGACAATGGTGAGCTTTCACGATCTAGCCTCCAGAGGATGGAACCGGAAATTCTAGTGAGTGAACATTTAGGAGTTCAAGCCGAAAACATTAAAATTCGATAAAAATGAATCACTACGCGTTCCTCGGTCCCGCCCAATTGCCCACCAGCAAGACAAGGCACGCATTCAAGGTCGCTGCCAGCAATATCGGTTAGGCCGATTTCTTCGCAAGGGACTCGTGATTACTGTGTGGGTTCCATTCGGAAACTTTCATGAAGTCCAGCGATCCCGCCCATTAACATTAGATAGGCTGACCCACAAGTGCCCCGAGGAGATCCCCATGCGAGCTCTGATCCGCTGGATTGTGATTTTTCTTATGCCGTCCGCAGTTCTTGCGGCCGATGGTCCGAGAGGGGTTCTTTATGGCACGGGGTCGGTGTATTTAGATGGGGCACAACTGGCCAACTCAATGCCGGTGATGACCGGCGACGTCATCGAAATTAAAGAAGTCGGTGTGGCCCACCTCGATATGAGTGGTTCAACCGCGGTGATCGAATCCAACGCGATCGTCAGATTTCAGGCTGCCGGCCTTTCGCTGGATCGCGGCAGCGTATCGATGGCTACGGGAAAGTCCCTCAGCGTTTCCGCGAGAGATTTTCAGATCACGCCTGTTTCTTCCGCCTGGACACAATTCGACGTAACGCGGTCAGGCGGAGTCATTCAGATCGCGGCCCGAAAGGGATCAGTGACGATAAGTTGCGGCGTCGGCGCACCAACCCTTATTAAGGAGGGTCACCAGATCACTCGCTCTGATGCCCAAGACTGCGGGCTCGCACAAAAATCAGGACCCGGCGCGCCGACCGCGGTCCATGGCGCTATTCTGACTTCACCCTGGGCCGAAGGCGCTGGTCTCGGTGCGGCTGCCGGACTTCTAGGCTGGACTCTTTCCCACAACGATCCCCCGGTAAGCCCTTATAAACCGTAGCCCAAACACGCTCGTTAACATCGCCTAATAACAGCTCACCGCCCATCGTGTTGCCACTCGATGACTCTGGTAACTTTCCACTTCTCGCTGGGGAACCAATAATTAAGGTTGGAATGCAGGAACGCCGCATCAATCCCCGCAGGAAGATGGTTCTGCCCGTGAAAATCTCCGGTAGCGAGGGCGCAGGGCTCGCTTACACCATGGACATTACCTCGGCGGGCGCTCGCCTAGGAGGCGTACGCCCCAGCATCGAGACCGGCCAAACTGTCAGCTTGACGCGAAATGGCCGGAAGGCAAACTTCAAGGTTGTCTGGGTGCGGCAGATCAGCTCGACCGAAATACAGGCCGGGATCGAGGCTCAACAAGGCGTAGAAAATTTCTGGGGCGTAGACCTTTCTGACCGTCAGCAAGGCGGCAAAAAAGACATGGAAGCGCTGATGAGTCTATTAGACGCCGCAAAAAAATCCTGACAACCGCCCTCGGCTGTTCAGCCACACTCTTCCACATTTCAATCGACGAGCCGCAATATTGTGAACTGGCCTACCTGGTTCGCTACAATCATCATCGAATCCTCGTGAAAAAGAACCGAGCACGCTCCTTCTTCCACCGCCACTCGCTGAGCATTGCCTCCATTATCATTTTGCTCTGCTGGATTGCGCTCTACATCCACTCCGATCCCAATACCCACTGGGGCTCTTTTTTTGGCAACGCCATCGCCGACTGGACTGGCCTGGTGGTCACTGTTCTGGCCACCAAGTTCATGTATGAAAGAGGATCTGCCGAGAGCCGGAAGCCGCCACATCGCTTGTTGGCTCCTATCTGGGAGGCGCTACGAGAGCACTCTCTCAGTATTTTTTTGGTCGTTACCGGAGCGGCATGGATTTGGGCGTTTGCACGGGCTGAGCCAAATTCCAAATGGGGGCAGGTCGTCGGCAACATTGTCTCTGAATGGACCCAAATTTTTGGTTTGGTAATTCTGACGAAGAAACTAATCGAGACTCATTCGAAAGAAAGTCGATGAGTCGCTTACCCAATGGGGGATGGCCGCCTTCGCCTATCCGAGCTGAGTATTAAGACCGCAACAGCCCTTCGACGATCCCATATGCCTCGCCCAGCGCGGCATCCAGGGCTGCGGAATCTTTTCCGCCCGCCTCGGCTAAATCCGGACGGCCACCGCCCTTGCCGCCAACCTTCTGCGCAACCGGGGCGATGACCTTCCCGGCTTGGATGCGGGAGGTCAAATCCTTGGTGACACCAACAATCAGCGAGACATTTCCATTGGTGGCTGAGCCGAGCACAACTACGCCTGAGCCGATCTTGTCGCGAAGTTGGTCGACCAGCGTGCGCAACTGAGAGCGCTCCAGATTGTCCACGCGATGGGTCAGGACCTTCACGCCCTGCACATCTTTTATTTTCTCGCCGATATTCGCAGTGGATGAAGAGGCCGATTTCATGCGTACCTGATCGAGTTCGCGTGCCAGGCGTTTGATCTCTGCATCCTTCTTCTCAAGTTCGTGTTTCAGCGCTTCGGCAGGAGAAGCTGTCTCCTCTTCAGACGAGGGTGCCTCATCCTTGCGCGTTTTTTGCGCAAGGGTGGGAGCCACCAACCTTGACACAACGTTTTCCAGCTCGTGATCTTTTCTGAAATGCCGCAGCGAGCCTTCTCCTGTGACCGCATCCACACGCCGAACTCCTGACGAGACGCTTCCCTCTTTCAAAATTTTGATAAGTCCGATCTCGCCGGTCGCGGCGGTGTGCGTGCCGCCGCACAGCTCAGTCGAAAAATCGCCGATCTTCACCACCCGGACGCGGTCGCCATACTTCTCGCCAAACAGAGCCATGGCGTGATACTCATTCACCGCGACATCGATGGGCACGTTCTCAATGACCTCGACGCGCTGGTTCCGCAGCACCTCTTTATTAATAAGATCTTCGATGTCCTGCAGTTCCTCATCTTCGACTGCGGTGAAATGCGAAAAATCAAAACGTAAATGATTCGGCGCGACCAGCGAACCGGCCTGCTTCACGTGCTTGCCCAACACCTCACGCAGCCCTGCCTGCAACAGATGCGTAGCCGTGTGATTGCGCATAGTAGATTCACGAATTCCCGTGTCCACCACAGCATCTACTTTGTCGCCGACACGAAGCAGTTGCTTGGCGGTCACCTGATGCGCACGAATGCCCTGCACGGGGTAGTAAGTTCCCTTCACTTCTGCGACGACTGCATTCAGTTCGTCGCTGTAGAACGTTCCCCGATCTCCAACCTGTCCGCCGGCTTCCGCATAAAACGGTGTGTGATCGAGAATGACCTCGCCCTCTTCGCCCGGCTTCAACTCCTGAACCCCTTGACCATTCCTGATAATCGCTAGCACTTCACAATCTTCCGACCGCGTTTGCAGGTATCCCTCAAACACTGACTTCGGAAGCTGCTGATACGCCGGATTCGCGGTTTGCTTGGCAGCGCCTTTCCAGGATGCGCGAGCCCGTTCACGCTGCTCGGCCATGGCGCGGTCGAAACCCTTGTCACCAAATCTGATTCCCAAATCACGAACGGCATCGACCATAAAATCGCGAGGAAGCCCAAATGTGTCGTATAACCTAAACGCCTCCGCGCCTGGGAAAACCGGGTCCGTGAGATCGGTTGGGTACTCCGAGCCTGGCGGCACCTCAGGGAGCGTCGTTCGATCCACGAGTGGCCGGATCTGTCGATAAAACTGCTCCAAGCCGAGATCTAATGTGTGTGCAAATCGAGATTCCTCGCTCAACACCACTTTTGAAACGCGTTCAGCCGTTTCCTTCAGCTCCGGATATGCGTCTTTCATCATGTCGCGGACTGCAAAGACCATTTCGTGGAGAAACGGCTTCGTTTGTCCTAGCAATCGACCATGGGTGATTGCGCGTCGAATGATTTTCCGCAGCACATAGCCGCGGCCTTCATTGGAGGGCAGCACTCCATCAGAAATTAGGAACGTGGCGGCGCGGGAGTGGTCGGCAATGACGCGAAGTGAAGCAGCAGATTTGTGATGACCAGAACCTGCGGGAGCACCATCGACTGCGTGGGAACGGCCGCCCTCGGCCGTTCGGCGGAGCGAAGCTCCGCTAGCTTGAGCCGAGCCTTGCTCGGCTGGACGGGCGGGGGCGCCCGTCCCTACATGGGCTGTTCCAGCTTCAGTCAACTCCGCTGCTCGTTCAATCAGCGGCACAAATAGATCCGTGTCGTAATTCGAGACCACGTCCTGCAGCACCGCGGTCACGCGTTCCAGGCCCATGCCGGTGTCGATCGAAGGCTTGGGCAGCGGATTCAACTTGCCCGACGCATCCCGGTCAAACTGCATGAACACCAGATTCCAAATCTCGACGTAACGCCCGCAGTCACATCCAAAGGCGCAGTCCGTGTGACCTTGATCTGACGCGGCCGGACCCATGTCGTAATGAATTTCGCTGCACGGACCGCACGGCCCGGTATCGCCCATCTGCCAGAAATTGTCTTTTAACCCAAACTCGAAAATGCGATCTTTCGACACACCTTGAGCAATCCACAAGTCGTGGGCTTCAGCATCACGCGGCACGCCACCTTCGCCGTTAAAGATGGTTGCGAACAACTTGTCCTTCGGAATTCCAAACCACTCCTTCGACGTGATCAGCTCCCATGCATACGCAATCGCATCTTTCTTGAAGTAATCGCCAAAGGAAAAATTTCCCAGCATTTCGAAAAACGTGTGATGGCGGTTGGTGAAACCGACATTCTCCAGATCGTTATGCTTCCCGCCCGCCCGCACACACTTCTGCGACGAAGTTGCGCGGTTGTAATCGCGCTTTTCAAGACCAAGGAAGACATCCTTGAATTGGTTCATCCCAGCATTGGTGAACAGCAGCGTGGGATCATTATGCGGAACCAGCGACGATGAATGTACCTCGCGATGCCCCTTCTGGACAAAGAAGGCCAGAAATTGACGCCGAACTTGCGAACCCGTGAGCATGATGGAAATTCAATTCTAAATGAACGTAACAGATCGGATCATTGAATCATCGGATCATTGAGTCATTCCACCAGCCCTGACCAACGAATTCTCATTCAGAAAGGCCACTGGCTTCCAACGGTGTTCAATGATTCAATGATCCGATGATTCAATGATCAATTCCGGAGGAAACATGCCCTGCAAACCTGAAATCCTACGCCAAGTGCCACTCTTCGCCTTGCTCGACGATGAAGAGACCGCGGTATTAGCCAGCCAGGTCGAACTCAAGACCTTTGCCCTGCGCCAACGAATCTACAAAATCGGCGAGCTCGGCGAACGCGCCTACGTTCTGGTTTCGGGATCTGTCCGGGTCACAACCGTCGACGCGGACCAACAGGAAGTCGTAGTGGACCAGCCTGCCGCGGGAGAATTCTTCGGCTTCGCTTCCATGCTCGAGAAAACTCCGCACCAGACCACAGCGATCGCGCAGGAAGAATCTGTCTGCATTGAGGTGGATCGTAATGACATCCAAATCCTGCTGGAGCGCAAGCCTCACGCCGGCATGGACATGCTCACAGTCCTCGGTCGCCAGTTTCACGCGTCGCAGCAATTAGTTCGCGTGCGTGCCGGTCGCAATCCCAACCAGATAATTGAGGAAGAAGAAACGCCTGGCGAACGCGTTGCCGATTCTGTCGCCAGCTTCGGCGGATCATGGACATTCATTATTACTTTTCTGCTGGTTCTGGTTGTCTATTCATCCACCAATGTGGCGCTCAAACATCGCGCCTGGGACCCTTATCCGTTCATCCTTCTTAACTTATTTCTATCGATGCTCGCCGCCATTCAAGCTCCAGTGATCATGATGAGTCAGAATCGCCAAGACAAGAAAGATCGACTGCGGAGTGAACTGGATTTTGACGTAAACCGCCGGGCAGAGGTCGAAATACAAGGGTTAGCGAAAAAAATGAACTTGCTCGGCGATAAGATCGCTGATGTGGAAGATCTGCTGCGAAACAAGTTGCCGGCATGACCAGCATCACGTATCGCTGTCGATCGAGTCGCTTTCGAGGACTTCAATGATCTCTTCTTCGACGTCCCACTTGCGCAATATGATGAAGATGGTCTTCGCTCCGAAACCTGCCCGCATGAGTTGCCGAAAAACTCGCGCCGCCTGCTTCTTGTCCGCAGGTTTTTTCAGTCGCTTGCGCCGCAAATATTCGCGAGCCTGTTTCTCGTCGTTCACTTCGGCAAAAGTCGAGTCAATGGCTTTCTCGAGCACTTCGCTGTGAATTCCTTTTATTTTTAAATCTGTACTCACGCGCCGCCGCCCGAATTTTTCGTTGTCACGGCGCAATGCGGAATACGTGGCCGCATATTTTGCGTCATTCAAATATCCCTGATCTTTCAACTTTCGAATCACCAACTCGACCAGCGTCTGGCCGATCTCGGTTTTCGCGTCGACCCTCTGACGCAACAACCGTTTCAGCTCGGCAACCGAGCGCATTCTGCGCCCTAGTGCGCCCACCGCGTATTCATACAACTGGTTCTCGGTTTCCAGCTTACGTCGTAGAAAGCTCATAAACACCACAGGTACAAGTACTTCCGATTGCGGATATTAACAGAATCTTTACGAAACTTTTGATGACAATGGGAACCTCGAGGCGTCTATATACGTAACAGCTAAATAGGAGTTAGTCATGCTTACGGTAAGAAGTGACCGCGCTGGAGATGTAGTGGTTATCAAGTGCGTGGGAAGAATTGTGCGCGGCCAGGAAAACATTTTGCGCGATGCGGTGCTTCAGCAGAAGCTCGCGCGTGTTATCGTGGTCGATCTTTCAGAAGTCGAGTCAATCGATGCCGGTGGCCTCACCCTGCTAGTAGATTTGCACGGCTGGACCGAGAACAACCGCTCTCATCTTAAGCTGGTGAATCCAAGCCCCTTCGTTCATGAGATGTTGACCCGCACTCACCTCAGCTGCGTGTTTGACATTTCGTCATTCAACGAGGCGTTGGCTGTGCTGGGATGTGAACGTGGGCACGAACGTGAACGTGAGCGAACGACACTTGCAGTAGCTGCGATCTAAGTGTTTGGGTTGTGCGCTGAGATTAGGGTCGGGGAAGTTTCCCGGCCCTTATTCATTTCTGGCACGTAGATAAAGCTCGCCAGTGTTTCGGCCGACCCTTCGAGCTGCAAATGCATTCCTCTGTGGCTCTTCCTCTGTGCAACTCTGTGACCTCTGTGGTGAGGTTTGTGGGTTACCGTCCGCCGAATCCCGAGGCCTGCATCGCATTCTTCGACATATCGCTGGTGGAGGAAATACCCTGCATGCGCAACTTGAAGTCGTCGGCATTCGAAGCATTCTCGAGGGCCGTCTCGTAGGCCACTAATCCCGCCTGGAATAAGTCCCACAACGACTGATCGAAGGTCTGCATTCCGTACTGAGAAGTGCCCGCGGAAATTGCATCCCGCACTGCGCGGGTCTTTTCCGGCACCAAAATACATTCGCGGATATAGGCAGTGTTGATCATGACTTCGACCGCCGGAACACGACCTTCGGCGTCGCTGCGCCTGACCAGCCGTTGGCTGACCACGGCCCGTAATACCGCCGCCAACTGCAACCGAATCTGCTTTTGCTCTGGAGGCGGAAATACCGCAATGATTCGGTTGATGGTTTCAACCGCATCGAGCGTGTGCAGCGTGGAGAAAACCATGTGCCCGGTTTCCGCCGCGTGCAGCGCAGTACCAATGGTCTCCATGTCGCGCATTTCACCGACCAGGATCACGTCTGGATCCTGACGCAACGAGGCTCGCAGCGCCGCCGAGAAACTCGGCGTGTCTACTTCCACTTCGCGCTGGTTCACGTAGCCCTTTTTATCGCGATGCAGAAATTCGATCGGGTCCTCGATCGTAATAATGTGTTCCGCGCGCGTGGAGTTCACGCGATCGATCATCGCCGCCAGGGTTGTCGATTTGCCGGATCCGGTCACTCCTGTCACCAGCACCAGGCCGCGGGGCATTTCGCAAATCTGTTCGATCACCTTCGGCAAATACAGTTCATCCAATGCGCGAATCTTCGTAGGAATGACGCGGAGTACCAGGCCGACGTTTCCGCGCTGCTGAAACACGTTCACACGGAAGCGTCCCAGGCCGGCTACACCGTATGCCATGTCAATTTCGCTGGTCTCTTTAAATTTCTGTTTCTGACGTGCAGACATCATGCTGAACGCCATGGTCAACATGTCTTCGGCGGTCACGCGCGGCTGGTCGGTCAGCGGTACGAGCTCGCCATCAATTCGAAGGTGAGGATAGTTCCCGACCTTCAAATGCAAGTCGGAGGAGCGACGCTCCATCGCAATTTTTAGCAGATCATCTATTTGCATGCAGACGGGTTCCCGATGCCATCTGTATGATCACCCGAATTCGTACCCAATCAAAGATGACCTAAGTAATGCCAGTTTTCGTGTTTTCGCCTAAAGACTATCCGTCGGAATACCGACGGACCAACGCCTTTTCGCTGAATCGAACTGCGAAAAGTTAAAATCGAACACTCTGATTCCGCCATTATGGTCGAGAGATGAGTGCCGCGACTGCTGGCGAAATAATCATCCGGAGCAAGATTTTTGCCTGAACCTCGGCGCGGCACCAGAATCAGTCGCCAGATTCCGCTCACCATCACCAGTCTGGATCCTGTCAATCCGTTTTCTGAAGCAGGGGTGACCCTTCTGGTGAATCCCCAGGGATGTGCGGCGCGTTTCGGTCGCCCGCTTGAGATAGGGGCCGCAATTCGATTGGACGGGCTTCCGGTTAAACACAACGTGACGGCGCGTGTGGTGAACTGTATCAAGCCCGAAAAATATGAAAAGTTCTGGATCCTCGGCCTGACTTTGGATGAACCCGGCAACGTATGGGGAATCGAATCGCCGCCGGCAGATTGGCACACCAGCAATTCACTGGCGCACAGTCCGATTAGCTTGTAGCTCTGGGTTTGTTCGCGCATTGTCACTGACAAAGATTCCGGCAGTTCTGCCTTGGAACTTCTGCATGAGCCAACCACAATGGCGTATTCTGGCTCGATGACAAACACTTCCGCGACCGATGACAAACCCTCTGCCGGCGACCCGCTTCCTCTCAAGTGCTCTGTCATCGAAGTACACGTAGGCGAATTGAGGCAGTTATTCAATTCCATCGACCCTTCTCCATTTCGCAACAAGGATCTAGACCCCAAAGCTGAGGAGTTCATCGTGGGCTGGGCCAAGAATCTGCCCCGTGACGCAACTCTGGCGCTGGTAGTTGATCTCGACCGCGAGGCCGGGTTACCCGATGAGGCTGCTGTTCTCCGCGACGCGATTCACGAGTTCTTCAGTCAACGCGGTCAGGCATATCGACGGCGTCTGCGCGAATTGCTCAGGTTGGGGCGGACCAGCCTTGTAATTGGTCTGGTTGCTCTGGCATCGGCGATCGCCTTGGGCGATTTCCTAGCCGGCTTAATGAAAGGGAGCCGTATTGGCGAGATCGTACGTGAAGGCTTTACGATCGGCGGCTGGGTTTCCATGTGGCGGCCTCTTGAGATTTTCTTGTACGACTGGTGGCCGATTCGCGCTGAGGCTCGCCTTTCTGACCGGCTTGCGGCCATGCCGGTACGAATCAGATACCTGAACGCCAAGGAACCCGACGCATGGAGGGGAGACTGGCCGGCGGTGTCGCCACGAGGTGAGCGTCCGACCGGCGAGGTCCAACCGCGAACTCTAAATCAGGCAAGTTGACGGAGAAATGGAAATTCAACAACATGCAAGGCCGCGGATGGCTTTCTCGGCGAGGCGCTTAACCGACCTCTGGCGCAAGCGTTCTTGGTTCCCGCCCTTCGCAAACTGTGCGAAGAGCCTGCCCTGAGCGGAGTCGAAGGGATCGGGCACCCCTTTTTTGTTTAGGACGCCAACTAGATCAAAGGCCGGGCCACCCGTCCCACCGCAAACCTGATCCCGTAAACTCATTCCCTTTACAGCCGAGACTGAAGAACGACCGAAGTTGCCTTTCCACGATAGCTAATTGTCGCGTCAGGTTCCGAACTCGGCGCAATTCCTGTTCCGTGTCCATCTCTGACGATCACTACGTGAAAAGTTCTGTGCTCCAGCATTCCAGGGAAACTGCCACTACGTTTCCCAATTGTGAGTTTTCCCGCTTTGTCATCCCAATGCATGGCAATTAGGGAATAAGTTCCGTGCTCGTAGTTGTAATTGTCGCCTTCGTCTTCATAAAGGGTGAAGTCACCATCTGCTCCGGGGTAGAGCCGTAGTTCAACCGGTTCTGGCGGGGTTGAAGTCGATGGCCCGCCCGGAGCAAAAGGAATAATTGCCCCAGCCTTTGCATAGATTGGAATTCTGTCGAGTGGGGCTTCTGCGGTGATATTCTGATGGCCGCTCAGGCGTTTGCCCGTCCAGAAATCGATCCATTCGCTCCGTGCAGGAAGGTAGACGCTTCGCTGCGTAGCACCCTGTGTAGTCACTGGATTGATCAGCAACGAGGACCCGAACAGAAACTGGTCTGAGATTTCTCTCGTCTCGGGATCGGAGGAAAATTCGAGAGGAAGCGCACGCATTAGGGTTTCACCATTTTTAGTCACGCCCCAAGCAGCGGAATAGATGTACGGCAGCAACCGATAACGTAGCTCGTCAAATTGCGTGAGCACGCGTTCTACTTGTGGGCCGTAGTTCCAAAGCTCGGTGTGCGACTTATACCCGTGGACACGGAACATCGGGCAGAACACGCCGTACTCGAACCAACGAATCAGTAACTCATGATAAGCATCGGAAGTGTATTGGTCTGCTGGCCTGAAGAACCCGCCCGTATCTGTCGTCCAATATGGTATGCCAGACATGCTGAAACTGAGCCCAGCAGGAATTTGCCGACGCAGCGTAGCCCAGTTCGCGCTGATGTCGCCTGACCACGACGCGGCGGCATTTCTCTGCTGCCCGGCAAAAGCGGAGCGTGTCAGGATCACGACTCGCTTTTTGTCCGTTGTTGCTCTTTGACCTTCGTAGATGGCTTTTGTCACAAACAGCGGATAAGCGTTACGCACCGACTCGCCGGGACCCAAAAACGTCTCGGCACCCTTAAGCACGTCGAATTCTGGTTCTGTAGCATCCATCCACCAGGCATCCATTCCATCCTGGAAGATTCCACTTTTAAGCAGAGACCAGAATGCCGATCGAGCTTCAGGATTGAAGAAATCCGTCCAGGGTGTTCCCGGAATAAGAAGAGATCCGGCACTCATCATTTTGTAAGTGTCGGTGTCTTCTCCAAAACGTGACCAGACGGAAATCATCAAATGGAGATCTTTGGCATGAAGTTGCTCAAGCATCTCCTTGGGCCGAGGGTAATGGTCTTCGTCGAATTTCATCGCATTCCACCCGTATTTGCCCCAGTACCGCCAGTCTTGTACTAGTGCGTCTACGGGGATGTTTCGCTTCCGAAATTCTGTAGCGGTGTCGAGGATTTCTTGCTGGCTGGAATAGCGTTCTCTACATTGCCAATATCCGTACGCCCATTTGGGAAACAGCGGCGCTTCCCCACTGAGTTGGCGGTAATCAGAGATGACGCGGTTTAACTCTGGCCCGTAAAACAAATAATAGTCAATTGCCTCTCCAACTTCGGAGCGAAAGGTAGTGGTGTCTTGAGGCGGCCGTACTGCCAATTGAACCCCTCCAGGGCCGCCGCGCGCGGAGACTTCATAATCCGTCCCTCCCTTCAATTCGAGAGCGGCGCTCGCGGAAGTCGGAGTCCACATGTTCTGTATGTCGATCACCTTTTGTCCATTCACGTTTAGCTCAAGTTGCTGTTTGTTGTCGCTTGTCAATAGAAAGCCATAAGTTCCGTTCGGGCCAGTGGTGAATTTGCCATTGCCGGTTCCGGAGTCGATAGCAACGCTTTGGTCGGCAGGATTGAAATCAGTCAATGAGGGATTATTCCAAAGGATGCCATAGCCTTTGCTCGACAAAAAAAATGGAATTGAGATGTTTGTGTTCGCCTGGTGCAGGCGGATTGGAACTCCACGAAGGTTGAAGAGCCCCTCCTGGTGTTGCCCTAGGCCATAAATAGACTCATCCAGGGGAGAAAGAAAAGTTTGCTGCACCTGCCAAGTTTTTGCTTCCCAAAGAGACGGTACATCGAAGGCTTTGCCGCCCGCTTTGGGTTCCGTCAGCAGGGGCGTGCCATCTTTGGAGAAGAAACTCACCGCCCCGTTGTCAGAGTCAATGACGATTGTGAGCGCCACAGTGGAAAGCCTGACGTCCTTTTTGCCAACGTCGACTTTAAGGTTATTCGCGTGACATGGCTGCGTAACGATGAGAACCTTCGGCTTTGGAATCTCTGGCCTGGAGGTAGCGACAACGTGCACGATACGGTCCCCGCACACCTCAATTCGCATCATGCCAGCTACGGTTCGCAAGGTGACACCGTTTGAATCCTGACGGGAATCTTTAATGGCAAATTGCGACTGGTTCGCAGCCCAGGTTGGAGAAGAAATTAGAAGTGAGAGGAAAACAATTCCGGATCGCGTGATCATTTAGTTTGCTGGACTCATTCCTTTCGCACTGGTAAACAAATTTCACGAATGTCACAATGCGCGACGGACGAGCTGCCCATTGAGTTTCGATATTGATTCCGCTCTGCTGCAATGCAACGGCCACCCTTGTGAGCCCCTCGCGATGCATTCGAATCTGACACTTCGAATGCTTGCTTAGCTAAAATGTCTTTTCCCCGAGGCCCCAAAATGGTCCTTCATCCGCGTCTCGAACATCGTCCGGGACGGAATGCGATACTCACCGTATCGTACAAGTGAACATCTAGTGGTCCATAAAATTTGTCGTTTCCCTTCGCGAACGAAATTGTAGTACAGTCGCTACATTTTCCCCTCCGGTGGCGGCTCCGAGGATTTCCGCACCCGTCGCAAGTTGTCGAAAGAGATGGTGAGCGCGGTAGGAATCGAACCTACAACCTACTGATTAAGAGTCAGTTGCTCTGCCAATTGAGCTACGCGCCCGGAAGGACAATCAAAGGAAGGACGACACTGGATTATAACATCGCATCATGAGCGATTTTGCGGCGCACAAAAGATAGAACCGTCGGTTTCGCGCAGACCCACGCGAATGATTGCGGGCCGACAAATTCTGAATTGTGACCCGAGAAGTTTTTGATCACAGACCTGCGAAAATTTTATTCGCTAGTGAAATAGTCGACCGTCACCGGATTCTCGAACAGCGAGTAGTCGCGCGTAACCACGGTGATGCCGCTTTCAGTCACGAAATATTTCTGCCGGTCTGCTTCTGGATCAAAGCCAATAGTGGTTCCTTCGGGAATGTGCACGTCGCGATCGATGATTGCGCGCCGAATGCGGCAATGTCGTCCGACGTTCACATGCGAAAATAGAATGCTGGAATCAACTTCCGTATATGAGTTCACGCGAACATCGGGCGAGAGCACGCTGTAGCGTACTGCACCGCCGGAGACAATACAGCCCGCCGAGACTATGGAGTCCAAGGCCTGACCGGTTCGACCCGGCTCTTCAAAAACAAACTTCGCAGGCGGATATTGCCGTTGATGAGTGCGAATGGGCCAGGCCGAATCGTATAAGTTGAAAACCGGCGAGACCGAAACCACGTCCATATTGGCTTCGTAGTAGGCTTCGAGGGTGCCCACGTCGCGCCAGTAGAGCGCCTCTTTTTTGTTCTCGTCCACAAAATCGAAGCCATACACCCGGTAGTCGTCCGCCATCTTTGGCAAAATGTCTTTGCCGAAATCATGGCTGGAGTTTTCATCCTCGGCATCTTTCAGCAGCACGGGAATGAGCACGTCAGTGTTAAACAGGTAAACGCCCATGGAAGCGGGAACTCGAGTGGGATTGCCGGGAGCGCGAATTTGCGTGACCTTCGGCTTCTCTTCAAATCCAGTGACGCGATTGTCCGAATCCACCGACATGACCCCGAAACGGTAGGTCTCCTCAGGTTCGATTTGGATGGTGGCAATGGTCACGTCTGCCGCGGAGTCATTGTGCTGCCGCAGCATCAGTTCGTAATTCATCTTGTAAATGTGGTCGCCGGAGAGGACCAGAACGTAGCGCGGCTGCTCCGACCCAATGGAATAAATATTCTGATAGACCGCGTCGGCCGTGCCCTGATACCACTGGTCGCTGACGCGTTTCATCGGCGGCAGAACTTCGATGAATTCTCCCAATTCACTGCCTACAATGTTCCAACCTTCACGGATGTGCCGGTTGAGAGACAGAGCCTTGTACTGAGTGAGGATGTAAACCTTGCGCAGGTCAGAGTTAATGCAGTTGGAGAGCGTGATGTCGATGATACGGTAAATACCGCCGAATGTGACTGCCGGCTTGGCGCGGTCGCGGGTCAGGGGATAAAGCCGTTCCCCGGCCCCTCCCGCCAGCAGGACTCCCAAAGTGTCTTTCATCTGGCTCCGCTAGGATGAGCAAGCTGCGCCCGGCGAATAAAAAAATTTACTGAAGCCCCTTTTGCGCGGTAATACTAGCACACAGGATAAAGAAAAGACCAAAGCAGCTTATCTTGAAGCTTGCCCGTAGCCGGCAACTGCCGCGCCGGAAGCGCATTTCAATACCGGCAGGCTGACTTCAACCAGGGTACCGGGATTCGTCCTGCGAATACTTATAGCGCCGCCTAACTGGCGGGCCCGTTCTCGCATTCCACCGATACCCACTCCAATGTTGGCCCCACCGTCTTCCATACTTTTTAAAATTTCGGCAGGGATCCCACAACCTTCGTCGCGGATTGTCAGTGAAGCGCCATCGACATTGGCTTGCAGCGAAATAAATGCAGTGCGGCTGCCTGAGTGGCGGTGAATATTTACCAGGGACTCTTGCACGATGCGGAAGATGGCGGTCTCAACTTCCGTGGGGAAACGCGGGAGGCCAGAATCTATATCCAGATCTACGGCGATTTTGCTGCGATCGCTGAATCCCCGAGCATACCATTCGACGGCGCTCCCCAGGCCCGTTTCATCGAGCATGGGGGGATGAAGAAGATAGGACAGCGTCCTGATTTCAGAAATCACCTGATCGGCAAGGGCGGCGCTGTCGGCGACTCTGGCCGACAGGCTGGGATCGTTCTGGGTGCGCTGCGCGATGACTCCCAAATTGATGTGAAGCGCGGCCAGCAATTGACCTGCGCTGTCGTGCAACTCGCGGCCTAGACGCCGGCGCTCTTCATCCTGCAAAGTTAATATTCGAGCGGAAAGCTTGCGCAGCATTTCTTCCGTCTGCACACGTCTTTGAATTTCGTCATGCAGCAGCTGATTGGATCGGGTGAGTTCTGATGTGCGCTCCTGAATTTTGAGGTCATGTTGCTCGTTAGCGGAGCGGAGCTGCTGCTCCACGCTAATCCGTTCGCGCTCACTGGCTGCGCCCTGCTCGCGAGCCTCGGCGAGCTGCCGATTCCTGGTAATCAGCTCAGAGGCCATCTGTGAGAGGCTGTTTTTCTCCGGCTTTTCGGGATAAGGTGTTATTCGAGACAAGTTCAGTGCGGGACCTCGAGGCAGAGACATCCTTCGATCATAGTCCGGCACAAACTAGCTTTTTGCCATACAGGGTTATCCTGATTACTATTTGGTACATGGACCCCGACAGGAAATTAAGCAGATATACGCCGATAAGCTTAGTCCGAAGTTGTCGGCTACTCCTTCTATTTGTGTGGACGGCTTGCGCAGCTGCGAATTGCGCCAGTACTGATGGATCACCCAGCGTACAGTGGCAGCCGCATGCCCTGACGAATGGTTCTCCGGTTCTGTTCGAAATAAAAGCCTCGGCCAGGGTGCGCGCCGTTTCCGGCGTTTGGATGGGACACAGCGTAAGCTTTTTCCGCTCAACGGCGGATAGAGGATGGTACGGACTCGCGGCCATCCCATTGACCACAAAAGCAGGACCCTACGAATTACGAATCACGGAAACGCTGGCGAGCGGCGGAACCGTAGACCTGGCCCGAAAAATTCGCGTCACCAATGCTCCTTATCCCAAGATCACAGTCAAAGTCGCTAAAAAATTTACTGAACCCAGTCCCGATCAGCTCACCGCCATCTCCGCTGACAAAAGCCTGAAAGGAAAGATATTTGAGACAGTCACCACGGACCGGCTTTGGGCCGGCCAGTTCGTCGCGCCGGTCTCGGATCCGATCTCGGACATATTTGGTACGGCTCGGGTGTTCAATGATCAGGTTCAGAGCCGACACCAGGGGCTGGACTTTGCCGCTCCACCGGGAACCGAGGTCCACGCCATCAACAGCGGGGTGGTGATTCTGGCGAGGCCGATGTTTTTCGAGGGTAACTGCGTGGTTATCGATCACGGCCAGGGATTACTGAGTTTGTATCTACATTTGTCCGCATTCACGGTTAAAGAAGGAGACCAAGTACACACCGGCGAAACCGTGGCGTTGAGTGGTGGAACAGGAAGAGCGACAGGACCGCATCTTCACCTTGCAATCCGATGGCAGGGAATTTATTTAAGCCCAGCTATCTTATTGAAAATAAGGATGCCTGCAAATTAATCCGATTTAGGTGCTGAAATCTTGTTCCGAATTCGTAACAGAAACGAACACTGTGACACCGAATCCTGGGTTTCATGCGAAGCTGCTTTCGCTGGTCGTCAGGTATAGCGTGGGGAAGCGCTAATTTTTCGCCCGACGGATAGCTATCGGGAACTTGGAGGGCCCCCTCGACAAGTTCCCGATGTCTTTTGACTAGAGCGAGGCCACTTTGGATTGGTGCAGCACTTCAGCCTCGATCGCGACCCCGTCGCGGTAAGAGACATACCGTCCCGAGATCGCGGGGATGCGCTCACCTGGAACAATCACTCCCACCAGGTTCAGAGGATCCGCGGCTGAAATCGTCACCAGCTCACCCGTCGGAGGAAGTTTTCGAGTGGCACGCAAGGACTCGACCGCGACGGGCAAGGCAAATTGCTCGCCGAGGAAACCGTCCACAAAGCGTCCGCCGCGAATTTCGCCGCGTGCTTCCAGGCGACGGAACGCCAGCTGCAGCTCTCGCCACTTGGGCAGGTTGCTTTCGCGGACGAGAAGATCGCGAAAGACTACACCGTAACGCTTCAGCAGCATCCAGCAGACCGCTTCGTTCCGGCGTTCGTGCTCGACCGCAGAATCGGCGTGCAGGATTGCCCAACGACCAGAGCTATGCCGGGGCCGAGCCGCTTTACCGTTGCCTTGTCCGGCGCGGCGCTTGGGATCAATTAAGGCGCGAAGATTGTCGAACCCATCGGCCGTGACCAGTCCGGCAGCTACCAACTCCCATAATCCCGTCTCGATCTCGGCCTTCAATTTGCCGGTGGCGCGCACGATGTCTGCAAAGAACGAAGCTCCTCGCTGGCGCAGGAGTTCGAAGACTTGTCCAGCCACTGGGCTGAGCCCTTGCGCATCTTTCAATGAAGCGTGCGGCGCCATCCAATCCGAGTGTTCGCGGACGAAAAATGTAATCGGCGCCACGCTGGTTGGAATAACCCGACGGCGGTTGGGTTGATCGCCGTTCGAAGATTCAAGGGTCGCGGGGTGCGGCGAAAGCCTTCCCCAACCTACTGCACCAGTAAGACAAAGCTGGTCGAGCCAGTTGGAATCGTAATCCGCAATTCTTCTTGAGAGCACCTGCCGTTCCCAGGCATTCGCCGGAATTTCAAAGCCTTCCAGTTGGCGCAACACTTCCAATGTCGCCCGTTCGCCGTGAAGTTGGGATTCTGGCGCGACGTGCTGCCAGCGCAATAGCCAGCGCATGAATTGCGCCGCGGTAACCGGCTGAATCTGCTTGCGAAGAGTAGCAACCGTGAGCCGGTGAATTCGGGCTAACAGCCGGCGATCACACCACTCTGTCTCCTCCATGCTGGGATCGGTGAATTTTCCGCGGAGGATCGATCCACTGGCTTCCATCCGCAACAGTGCTTTTTCGATCTCGGACGCGGGAACTCCCAATAGACCCGCCAGTGCTTGCGCGGTCACCGGACCGATGTGTCCCATCCAGCCAGTGACCATGGCAAGAGTGGCATCGTCAGATGAAGGAACTGACTGCGGAATGTCAGCGGGAGCGGTCTCGAAAACTGCGTCGGGAAAAATTGCCGAGAATGCTTTGGCTCGTTCGGCGGCGATCCATAACCTGCGACTCCCCACAAGCGCTGAGACAGCGCGGCTCTGCGACCTAAGATGTTCGAAAAAATGGTTCCACGCTGTCGAGCTCCGCTCCGCCGGACGGGCGAGGGCGCCCGTCCCCACATGGCCTGTCTCTACATCCTCATTGGAGCCTGGCAATGCGACCAAGGTGTGCAGCACGTCGTGCAACTCATCGGCGTCGCGAACATCGGGCCATGCTTCTTCCCTCACCTGTTCGATGGCAGCGGGATCGAGCTTGCCGACTTCCTCCAAAACTGATTCCGGAAGAATGCGCCGCATCTCGACCGCCCGGGCTCGCCGTTCTTCTAGCGGAGCGTCATCGAGATATGCGTACGGGTTCGCGTTTAAGATCTCGTGAGAAAACTGTGACGGCACCGGCGTGTCCACCGCGACACAACGAATGCTGCCATCTTCCATGCGGCGCAGCAGATCGCGCACCCCATCAATATCCATGGCTTCGGTGAGGACGTCTTTCATCACTTCCTTCACCAAAGGATGATCGGGGATCTTGATGTCGCCTTCAATGTTTTCCTGGCACGCGGCGACATCGGGAAAAACCGAAGCCAGTAAATCATCGGAGCGAATGCGCTGAATTTGCGGCGGAACTTTTTTGCCGCCTTGAAAACGAAGCAACGCTAAAGACCGGTTCGCGTCCCAGCGCCAGCGGGTTCCGAAAACCGGCGCAGCCAGAGCCGCCTGCTCAAGCACAGACTGAACGCTATCGGCATTCAGGAAATGAAAAACGTCGGCCAAAGGAAAACTATGCTGCTCGGCCAGAGCGATATTGAGTCCGTTGTCGGTCGCCGCCGCCTGCAATTCAAAGTTGAAGCTGCGGCAGAAGCGTTTGCGGAGCGCCAATCCCCAGGCCTTGTTGATGCGGGCGCCAAACGGGGCGTGGATGACCAACTGCATACCGCCACCTTCGTCGAAGAAGCGCTCGGCGATAATTGTGCTTTGCGTGGGAACGCTTCCGAGAACGGCACGGCCTTCAAGGATGTACTGAATAGCTTGCGACGCGCCGGATTCATCGAGGCCACACGCTTCAGATAGCCATGCAACAGTTTCAGCGACTGCCGGCAACTTGGGCGAGAGCGCGACTGGAGAAATTCCAACCAGGTGCTCGCTGATTTCACGCCGCAGTTCCGCCACGTGTAGCGATAGCTCTTGTGTGCGCGCCGGCGCTTCTCCCAGCCAGAAAGGAACCGTTGGAGGCGCACCATGCGCATCCTCCACCAGCACGCGGCCTGACTTGCCTTCAACCCGGCGAATGCGCCACGAGGTGTTGCCGAGAAGAACTATGTCACCGGCGTTGCTCTCGACCGCAAAATCTTCGTCGAGGGTGCCCACTACTCCGCCTTCGGGTTCAGCGACCACGGTAAACAACGCGGTCTCAGGAATTGCACCTCCGCTGGTGATCGCAGCCAAGCGGGCTCCGCGGCGAGCGCGCAGCTTGCGATTTACTCGATCATGATGGAGATACGCACCATATCTTCCCCGGCGCGCGGCAATGCCTTCAGACAGCATTTCGATGATGGAATCGAAAAGTTCTCGTGAGAGATCGCGGTAAGGATAAGCCCGTTTGATCAAAGCGAAGAGTTCGTCTTCGTCCCAGCCCGGATCTTCTGAACCTCGTGCACCGGTGCTAGTCGCACAAGTCGCTACAATCTGCTGCGCCATCACATCTAGCGGAGAATCTGGAATGATCAGGCGATCGAGATCGCCTTGCCGGATGGCACGAACCAGCGAAGCGCATTCGAGCAAGTCGTCTCTAGTTGTGACAAAAAATCTTCCCTTGGGGACCGCGCCGCGCCAGTGGCCGGAGCGTCCCACTCTTTGCAGGGCGACAGCAATCGCCCGCGGCGAGCTGATCTGGATGACGAGATCAACCGTGCCAATATCGATTCCAAGCTCTAGTGAAGCGGTTGCGATCAGGACCTTGATCTTGCCTTCTTTCAATTTTCTTTCAGCTTCGAGGCGCAACCGGCGCGAGAGGCTGCCGTGATGCGCGCCCACATTCTCTTCCCCGATGCGCTCCGCCAAGTTGTGCGCAACCCGCTCCACCAGTCGCCGCGTATTCACGAAGACCAAGGTCGAACGGTGCTCCGCGGAAAGCTGCACGATGCGGTCGTAAATTTCATCCCACATCTCATTGCTGGCCACGGGGCCGAGCAAAGTGGCCGGAATTTCAACTGCGAGATCGAGCTTGCGCTTGTGACCGATGTTCACGATTTCTGGATCGGGCCGGCCGTTGCCCGCGAGAAAATGCGCGACCTCTTCGATCGGCTTCTGCGTAGCCGAAAGCCCGATGCGGACAGGAGAGCGATAGGTCAACGCCTCAAGCCGTTCGAGCGATAACGCCAAGTGTGCGCCGCGTTTGTCGTCAGCCACGGCATGGATTTCGTCAACGATAACCGTCTCGACGTCGCGCAGAATTGCCCGGCTCTTTTCCGCCGTAAGCAGGATGTACAGCGACTCCGGCGTGGTGACCAGAATATGTGGCGGACACTTCAACATGGCCCGACGTTCCGATGCCAACGTGTCGCCGGTGCGGACCGCGGTGCGAATCTGCGGCATCAGCAACCCACGCTCACCTGTCATCTGGAGGATTTCGCCCAGCGGTACTTCGAGGTTTTTCTGAATATCGTTACCAAGGGCCTTCAGCGGCGAGATATACAAAACTTCAGTGCGGTCCTGGAGTTCACCGGCCAGAGCCTTGCGTACCAGGCGATCAATGCAGGCGAGGAAAGCGGCCAGAGTTTTTCCCGAGCCAGTAGGCGCTGAAATCAGCGTGGTTCGACCGGACAGAATATGCGGCCAGCCTAACTCCTGGGGCTCGGTAGGGGTGCCGAATTTAGTGGTAAACCATTCGGCGACTAAGGGATGGGCCCAGGAGAGCGCAGACATCAGGCTATTTTAGTTCTTCGATTATAGTTTCGCAAATTATTCGCCTATAACCCGCTAGCGCGAGCGTCGTATTCTTATTTTTACTTTACGTCTTACATAGTATAAAATGTAAGAACAATGCAGGAATTATTTACCACATTAAGCTCCAAAGGGCAGGTCGTGATCCCCGCTGAATTACGCGAAAAGCTGGGTATCGAAACAGGCACACGAATCGCCGTCCGCATCGAAAGAGACCATCTCATCCTGGAGCCGATCAACGAGGGGTATATTCGTCGGCTTCGAGGTTCGCTGAAAGGCCCAGACTCGATGGTGGATGCGAGGCAGCGAGAGAAGCGCCTGGAAAAATGAGGAACTACGTTCTAGATGCCAGCGCGGTTTTGGATCTTCTTGAGAATGGGCCGGGCGCCGAGCGCGTTGAACAGATTCTCGCAGAAGCAGACAAGCAAGAAAACGCCGTGTCGATGTCGGTGCTGAACTGGGGTGAAGTGTTTTACAACGTATGGCAGCATCACGGCGAAGAAGCTGCAAGGAGTGCCATTGCAGAGCTGTCGCGTTTGCCAATCGAAATAGTGCCGGTCGACCAGGAGCAAGCATTAAAGGCAGGCGAGATCAAAGCCCTGCATAAGCTTTCGTTTGTTGATTGCGTGGCTGGATCCCTCGCCGAACTTCGAAATTCGACTTTGGTCACCGCAGATCGAGATTTTCAGAAAGTTGGCCGCCGAATTCGCGTTCTCTGGCTCGCTCGTCATTGATCGACGAATCGACGACACCTTTGGCCCCACTCCCTTTGCCTTCCCTGCTTCCATCTGCGAAACTGGCTTAACTTCCATGGGCCGTATTCACGTCCTTCCCGAGCATGTTGCCAATAAGATCGCGGCTGGCGAGGTGGTTGAGCGCCCGGCATCGGTAGTGAAGGAACTTCTGGAGAACTCGCTCGATGCCGGCTCGACGCGGATCAAGATCCAGGTGGAAGCGGGCGGCAAGAAACTTATCCAGATCACCGACGATGGCTGCGGCATGGTGCGCGACGATGCTCTGTTGGCCTTCGAGCGGCATGCAACTTCAAAGATCAAAAATGCGGAAGACCTGCTGAATATTGCCACTCTTGGCTTTCGCGGTGAAGCCTTGCCCTCGATTGGTTCGGTTTCCCGTTTGCGGCTTGAAACCCGCGCTGCGGACCAGGAGTCGGGCACCATCGTCGAAATCGCCGGCGGCAAAATATTTCGCGTGGATGAAGCCGGGCTTCCGCCGGGAACTTCGATCACTATTCGCGATCTCTTCTTTAATACCCCGGCACGAAAAAAATTCTTGAAGGCAGAGTCGACGGAACTATCGCACATCGCGTCACTGGTCACGCACTACGCCCTCGCTCATCCCGAGAAGCACTTCGAGTTGCACTCAGCTACGAATGCCATGCTGGTGGCGCCTCCGGTGGCAAGTTACAGCGACCGGGTTTACCAGGTGTTCGGCAAAGAAGTTCTCGATCAACTGATTTCCGTCGCCGCGGAGTTACCGCTGGCGCATGTGGGTCTGCCACAGCCGCCACCGTGGTTGCGCAAAAGAGAAGAAGACGCGGATGGGCGATACGCCGGTCCCTCCATTGATCCGGGGAGCCTGCGATTGCATGGCTTCGTTTCGAAGCCCGAGATCCAGAAGCTGAACCGCAACTCGATTTACACCTTTGTGAATGGCAGGTTGATTCGCGACCGATTGATCCAGCATGCGCTGACCGATGCGTATCGCAACATTCTTCCGCCGACGGTTTTTCCTGTGGTGCTGTTGTTTCTTGAAATGCCAAATGCCGAAGTCGATGTGAACGTGCACCCATCCAAAACCGAGGTGCGCTTCCGCCAGCAGACAGTCATCCATGATTTCCTGCGCGACTCAGTGCGGGCGGCCCTGATAAAGGCACGACCGGTGCCACAGTTTGTGACCGAAATTCGTGCCCATCCAACCGCCAGCCCTTCGCTAACACCCGGCGCGCGCTTCACCGGCGGCGCAGAGGCAGCTGCGACATTCCCGACAATTCCCGGAGCCGCAGCACCCGACATCTTCTCGTTGCAGGCGCCGCTTGAACCGGTTGTTGCTGATCGCCTGCATTTTTCTGAAAGTATCGAGATCGAAGCCAACGGCGCCATTCCGGTGGCGCGATTTCCGCGGCAAACCTTCGGCGTAGATCAACAGCCTTTCGGGGCGGACCGCTGTGCTCCTGCGATCGCAGACGAGGAAGCCCTCGAAACCGATGCGCCCCTTCTGTCTTCCCTGAAGCCTCTGGGCCAGTTGCGCGAATCATTCATCCTTGCGGTAAACGCTGAAGGTTTGTGGATTATCGACCAGCACGTGGCCCACGAGCGCGTGCTGTTTGAAAAAGTGTTGCGTCAACGGACGCAGCAGCAGGTCGAGAGTCAGCGCTTGCTGATGCCGATTGTGATCGAACTCAACCCGGCGCAGCAGGCGGTGTTCGCGGAAATTTCGGACGAGCTGCAGAAAAATGGCTTTGAAGCCGAACCATTCGGAACACGTAGTATCGCGATCAAAGTTGCTCCCGCCGGGCTCGATGCCAGCGACGTGGAACAGATGCTGCATGAACTGCTCGAGCAGTTCGCGCGCGAAGATCAGGCGCTGAATCTGGAACAGATTCGGGGGCGCATCGCGGCTTCGATCGCCTGCCACGCGGCCATCAAAGTAAACATGCCGCTGGAACAAAATAAAATGGAATGGCTGCTGCGCGAACTGGCAAAGACGGAATGCCCGATGTCCTGCCCCCACGGGCGCCCGGTGGTTCTGCGATACTCGATGAAGGACATTCAGCGGGCCTTTAAGAGAATCTAGCTATCAGCCTTCAGCCATCAGGAAAAACTTCTGGCGCCGACTCAGCTTCGGCTCGCCTTGGATCTGCGACTGCACGAGAGCTTTACCTGATAGCTGAAGGCTGAGAGCTGACAGCCGATTTTTATGACTTCTGAAGAACTCATCCAGCTTCGCCGCGACAAGTGGCGACTCAACGGCAACGCCGTGCGTACGCTCGAAGATGCGCGCAGCTTTATCGAGTCGGTCGGGTTTTGCCTGATGCTGCCGCTGCCTGCGCCGAAAACTTTGCTGGTACCGACTTTTGTCGGTGCGTGCCTGGGCTCGGACGAAAAGCTTCCCACGCAGCGTAACGCTTTGACCGATCCGCATGCGCGGGACGCCACCGAACTCATGGTCCGACTGCTGCGCGATAAGTCTGCCTACGAAGCCAATCTCGGCGACGAGAACAATGCGTTGCTGCTTTCAGCGTCGGCGTTTCCTTATTTCTACACATTGGTCGGCGAGCGCAATCCTAGGCAAGCGCCGAAACCAGGCCCACGGTCGCCATATTCCGAACTAGCTTGCGACACTTACCAGATCATTCAGCGTAAAGGTCCGATTTCGAAATCAAAGTTGCTGGAAGACGTTGGTAAAGGAATCTCGGTCCCGGCGCTGGATAAATCTCTCGCCGAATTATGGTCAAAGCTGCGGATCACGCGCGTCGATTACCACGAGCGTGAAGGCGCCTCGTGGGATGTGTTGCAGCGCTGGGCGCCAGAGGCAGTGTCTGAAGGCATCAATTGTTCGGTGAATACCGCGCTCTCGGCGTTGCTTTCGAAATACTTGGATTGTGTAATCGCCGCCGATCTGCCGGAGCTGGAAGCTTTCTTCGGGAACTTCGTTGCGCGGTCCAAGGTGCGGGAAGCTGTGAACGCACTGTTGGCCGCGCGCGAGTTCAGTTTCACTCCGGTGGGACACAAGTCGCTAATTCAGATGACGCAAGCCGTTCCGAGCGTTCCTGCCAGCCGCAAGATCGAAACCCATTGATTGAAGCTCCAAACACTCCATGTACAATCAACCGGGAAGATGAGCGACCATCCTGCCCGCAAACTCATCATTGCCATTGACGGCCCGGCTGGAGCCGGCAAGAGCACCATCGCTTCGCGGCTGGCGCGGAAACTCGGCTATGCGAACCTCGAGAGTGGCGCCATGTACCGAGCCCTGGCGTTGAAGGCGATTGAGAACGACTTGTCCTTCGATGACGAGGCCGTGCTCACGGAGCTTGCCCACAAGTCGCGAATCAAGATTGAGCCAACTCTGGGCGGAAATCGCGTGTTGCTTGACGGCCGCGACGTCACCCATCGCGTGCGCGAAGCCGACGTCTCGCAAGCGGCGTCGCGGGTTTCGGTCCATCCGAAAGTTCGTGAGTGGATGGTAGCGCGGCAGCGTGAGTTGGGGACCAATGGCGGAGTGGTAATGGAGGGGCGTGATATTGGAACGAAAGTTTTTCCTGACGCCGAGATTAAAATCTTTCTCGATGCCGACCCGGTGATCCGCGAACAACGGCGCATTCATCAGCAGCCTGGCCTTGGATCGTCGAACGAATCGATGGCGGCTGAGTTGCGCGAACGTGATCGCCGCGACCGGACCCGGGCCAATTCCCCGCTGGTTCCGGCGCACGACGCCACGGTGATTGATTCCACTTCCATGAGCGAAGACGAAGTTCTGCGGGCGGTAGAAGCGCTGGTCGATAAAAAACTGCAAGCCAGCCCACCTCCGGAACGAAACGCGGGTTGAAGGCCGGAACCCGCGCCCCATGCTATAATTTTCAATTCCACGTCGTTAGAAAGTGAACGGAGGTTTGTATCGACAAACGTTTTATCCGCACAAACGAGCGCATTCGCGCGAGAGAAATTCGCGTGATTGGCGATGAAGGCCAACAGATCGGTATTTTGCCCCCCTTTGAAGCGCTCAAAATGGCCCGCGAACAGAATTTGGACTTGGTAGAGATTTCTCCCACCGCGCAACCTCCGGTTTGCCGCATCATGGATTACGGGAAGTTTCTTTACCAGCAAGAGAAGAAGGACCGCGAAGCCAAGAAGCACCAGAAGACGATTACGGTCAAAGAAGTGAAGTTCCGGATCAACGTGGACGATCACGACTACGAGACTAAGAAGAACCACGTACTGCGTTTTCTGGATGAAGGCGACAAAGTGAAGGCCACGATCTTTTTCCGCGGGCGCGAGATGACCCGCACCGGGTTGGGAAGACAGATTCTGGAGCGACTGATTAAAGATATTGGCGACCGCGGGATCGTAGAGTTCCGGCCGCGGCAAGAAGGTAATACGCTGCACGCCATTCTGGCGCCAAGTGCCAAAAAGCCAGGAGAAAAACAGGCACCGCCGCAGCAGCCGAGGGCGAGCCAAGCGTAATTGATTTTGTCTTCGTTGAGAGCTGAAGGCTGACAGCTGACAGCTATGGAGATTTCATGCCAAAACTGAAAACACACAAAGGCGCCGCCAAGCGCTTCAAGAAAACCGCGACCGGAAAAGTGAAGCGGTCGCACGCATTTTTGCGCCACATCCTGACGTCGAAGGACAAGAAGCGCAAACGCGGGCTTCGCGGCAGTGTCATAGTGAGCGATGCGGACACGCCAAAAGTAAAGAGAATGATCCCGTACTAGACAGTGTGGCGCGGACACTCTTGTCCGCGTGACGGGCGAGGACGCCCGTCTCTCCACAAGTCAAAGCGAGTGAAGAGGCACATCCTGCCTCCAGCCGCTAATTAGAAGTTAAAAAGGAGCAAGACATGCCTCGTGTAAAACGCGGAACTAAACGCCGCGCCAAACGCAAAAAGATATTAGACCGCGCCAGCGGTTATTTCCTGACCAAATCAAAACTCTACCGTTCGGCGAAAGAAGCCGTCGAACGCGGCCTGAAGTTCGCCTATTCCGGACGGAAGCAGAAGAAGCGCCAGTACCGCTCGCTGTGGATCGTCCGCATCGGCGCCGCCGCCAAGTTGAACGGCATGAGCTACAACCAGTTCATCCACGGATTGAAGACGGCGGGAGTGGAACTCGACCGCAAGATCCTGGCTGACCTCGCGGTCAAAGATGCCGCAGCCTTTAAGAGCCTCGCCGAGCAAGCGAAGGGCGCTCTCAAAGGGGCAGCGTAGGAAGCTATCAGCGGTCAGCTTTCAGCAAAATGATGGGATTGTGGAAGAGCGGCCATTTATGGCCGCGTTGCCGGCCTTCACGAATTGTTGCGGGCTTCAGCCCGGAAGCCCTAAAAGGGGGGATCATTCATGGTCGATAACGCAGCTCTAAAGAGCCGCTCTTGCACGCGAAATCACCAATTGTGTTGCGATCATTACTGATCATTACCGGCTCCATGGGATCGGGCAAGACGGCAGTGATGGCCGAGGCGTCGGATATTCTGGCGCTACGCGGCATCCCGCATGCGGCCATTGACCTGGACATGCTTGGGTTCGCGCATCTGCCTGCCGGCGCAGAGAACGACGACGTCATGTATCGTAACCTGCAAGCTGTCTGGCAAAATTATGCGGCTCTCGGGGTAGATCGACTTCTGCTGGCACGCGCGATCGAAAGTCGGAACCATCTCGACCGTTGTGTTGTCGCGGTTGGAGCCAAAGAAGTGGTTGTATGCCGGCTTGCAGCGTCGCTTGAAACAATGCAAGAGCGTGTCGGATCGCGGGAACTGGGAATCGGTCGGAACAAATACGTTGAGCGCGTCAAAATGTTGAACGACGCTGTGGATCATGCTCAGCTGGAGAATTTTGCAGTTATAAACGAAGGCCGGCTGCTGACCGAGGTTGCAACCGAAGTGCTTGAAAGCGCTGGCTGGTTGTAGCTTATTAGCATCGTGCGAAAGAACCGTGGCCTATACCGTCCCACAACTGAAAGATTTTTCGCCGGCGGCCTTGGACGACGCCGTCATAGAGCTCCAACATGCGTTCGACAAGGAAACAAAAGAACTCCTAGTGCAATCAGGATCAACAAGGCTGCACCTGGTTGAGAAGGGCCGACTTTTCGATGATTTTCGCACCCGGTGGCAGGGGCGCAAGAATGGCATTACGACCCAGGTCAACGAGCTTTGGCTTCGGGCTGCACCAGCTGCCGAAAAGAAGGTCGCAGGGCAAGCAGCAAATAAGGTGCGCTTTTGGTTAGAGGGAAGGTTGGCCGACGTTGAACGCGAGGCCAACGTGCTTCGGAGCCAAACCCCGCAATCGGTACCGCGCGAGCGTCTCGATATTTCCCTTCCCGGCATCCGCCGTTCGATCGGCACCGAGCACCCTATCATTCGTACACAGAACGAGATCATTTCAGTGTTTCGCAATCTGGGATATTCGGTCGCTGAAGGCCCGGTGATCGAAACCGATTATTACAATTTCGAGGCGCTGAATTTTCCGCCGAACCATCCGGCACGCGACACCCAGGACACCTTATTCATCGCGGGCCAGGAAGCGAAGCCGCGCCGCGAGCAGTTGCTGCTGCGCACCCATACTTCTCCGGTGCAGATTCGTACCATGGAGAATCTGAAGCCGCCGCTGCGGATTTTGATCCCCGGAAAAGTGCATCGCAACGATCCGCCCGACGCCAGCCATTCGCCGATGTTTCATCAGGTCGAAGGCCTGGCGGTCGACACCAACATCACGTTCGGCGACTTGAAGGGTACGCTCGACCACGCCATGAAGGCGCTGTTCGGGTCGGATGTGAACACCAGTTTCCGCCCATCGTTCTTCCCTTTCACCGAGCCGAGCGCCGAGATGTTCGTCTCGTGCTTCGTGTGCGGAGGCAACGGCAAGCGGGGTTCAGACAATGCACCGTGCCGTCCGTGCAAGCAGACGGGATGGATTGAAATTCTGGGCTGCGGCATGGTCGATCCTAATGTCTTTGAGTTTGTGAAGCACAACGGCTATGACCCAGAGAAAATTTCCGGCTTCGCTTTTGGGATGGGAGTGGACAGGATCGCCATGCTGAAGTACGGCTTGGACGATTTGCAATTGTTCTTTCAGGGCGATGTCAGATTTTTGCAGCAGTTTGGGTGAGTGGCCATTCGTCATTCGTCGTTGGCCGTTCGCAAGAACGTGTGGCGCGGGCGCCCACGCCCGCGAACGTTGATAGAAGCAATATGAAACTCTCCGCCAATTGGATTCGCGAATTTGTCGATCTGCCGGCTGACGACCGACAACTCGCCGAAGATCTGACCTCGATTGGGATCGCGGTTGAAAGCATTGCAGGTGAAGGCGCGAATACGGTTTTTGAGATGGAGATCGGAACCAACCGGCCCGACGCGATGAACCATTATGGCGTCGCACGCGAAGCGGCTGCGCTCTGTAAAGTTTCGCTGAATCCATTGGAATTTTCGGCGGCTAAAGCCGCTCACATTAATAGCCAGCATAACGCTGCGCTGAAGCGCAGCTCCACCCAAAACCAACAGGGCCGCGCGGCTAGAGTCGCGCCATTTCAAATCGAAATTGAGGACAGCGAAGGGTGTGCCCGCTACACCGCGCAAGTCGTTCGCAGAGTAAAGATCAAGCCCTCGCCGGAGAAAATTGCCAGCCGTCTTGCTCTCGTCGATCAGCGCGCAATTAACAACGCCGCCGACGCTTCGAATTACACACTGTGGGAGATGGGGCATCCGACGCATGCGTTTGATCTTGATCTGCTCGAAGGCGGCAAGATCATCGTGCGCCGCGCAAAGCAAGGCGAAACTCTGAAGACGCTCGACGGAATTGACCGCAAGCTTTCACCCGACGACCTGATCATCGCCGACGCTAACAAACCGGTCGCGCTTGCCGGAGTTATGGGCGGCTTCGACACGATGATTACTGAAAAAACCAGGAATGTTTTGATTGAATCTGCCTGGTTCGATCCCGTAGCAGTCCGAAAAACTGCCAAGCGACATGGGCTTCACACAGACGCATCGCATCGTTTCGAACGCGGCGCTGACTACGCAGCCACGCCAGTTGCATGTGCTCTGGTCGCGGAACGGATCGTTGAATCCGGTGGGGGCACATTAGAAGGCGATCAGATCGATGCAGTGGCTCGTGACTTGGAACAAGCTCCGGTTAAGATGCGCACCGCGCAGGTGCAGCGGATCCTCGGGACCAAACTTGAAGTGCACGAGATCGTCGCTATCCTTAAGCGTCTTGGCTTCGATCTGGTTCCTGAGCCCGGTCCAGAGCCGGAATTCCTGGTTCGAATTCCGAGCTGGCGTCTCGACATCGAACGAGAGATTGACCTGATCGAAGAAATCGCACGCTTGCACGGATACAACAATTTCCCCAACACCCTGCCTGCATTTTCCGGCGCCGTCATTGAAAACCCGAATGCCGCCAAGGAAGCCAAGTTGCGCTCATCCCTGCTGGCCTTGGGCTATGACGAAGCGGTGTCGCTCAGCTTTATTTCGCACGAAGACGCGGAAACATTTTCGAACTCGCCACTCATTGAACTGGCGAATCCGTTGAGCGAAGAAGCTTCGCTGATGCGCAGCTCGCTGGTTCCAGGAATGCTCGAAATGCTCGCTTACAACCTGAATCGGTGTACGGAGAACGTTCGCCTGTTCGAAATTGGCGACGTTTACGAAGCGTCCGACGATGGCGCTGCGGAGCACCGACGCATCTGCCTGGGAGCGACGCTTTCGGCGTTGCAACACGACATTCCTCAAGGAAGCTTGCTGGATAAGAGCAAAGGCGAATCTCTTCTAGATGTTTTTCGCTCGTTCAAAGGAGATGTGGCTACACTGTTGGGGACTTTTCAACGCCGGACTTTGTCTTTCGACTTCGACGTATCCGAATATTTTCAGCCGGGCCGTTCCGCGAGGGCCCTTCTAGACGGAGAAATGGTCGCGCAATTCGGACAACTTGCGTCGCCGGTTGCGGCCGCACGCAAGTTACGCCACGATGTCTTCATTGCAGAAATATTCGCCGACCGGTTATATGCGCGGCCGTGGCGTGAGGTGCTCTACCGCCCGCTGCCAAAATTTCCGGCGGTGGAGCGGGATTTCTCGTTCGTATTTAAAGACGAGATCACTTTCAACAAGATCAAGGCGGCGATTCACGAGATCCACCTGAAAGATTTGCGCAGCTTTACGCCGATTGAAATATTTCGTGGCGGCTCAGTTCCGGGCGGCAGTTACTCGATCCTGTTGCGCGCGAAATTTCAGTCGTTCGCGCACACGCTCCGCGAGGATGAAGTCAACGATTGGTCAGCGAAGATCGTGGATGCGCTCCAGCAACTCGGCGGCGCCCAAAGAGCCTAGCCTCACTCGTATTTAACTGGTCATCCCGAGTTCGCCCGCAAGCTTGGGGTATTTTTGCTCAAGATTTAGAATGACCGCAGCATGCCGGATTCCGTCAAAATCATTGAATGCCCACGTGACGCCTGGCAAGGCTTGCAGGAGCAAGTTCCGGCCGATCTGAAGGGTACTTACCTGAATGCCTTGATCAGCGCGGGATTCAAGCACATCGACGCCGTTTCGTTCGTGTCTCCGAAAGCGGTCCCGCAGATGGCGGATTCTGAGGAAGTTCTGAAAGAACTCGACCCGCCGGATGACGTTGAAATTATCGGCATCGTGGTCAACGAAAAGGGCGCGCAGCGGGCCATTAGCACTCAGGCTGTGAGCACGCTCGGCTTCCCCTACTCCATCTCGCCTACTTTTTTGCAAAAAAATCAACGGCAGACTCCGGAAGAGTCGCTGGACGCCCTGGAGCAAGTTCAAAAAAAAGCTGAAGAGGCGGGTCTGGATGTCGTCGTTTACATTTCAATGGCGTTCGGCAATCCGTACGGAGATCCGTGGAATATCGAAGAAGTTGTCGGCGCTGTAGACGTACTCGAATCCAGCGGGATAAAAATGATTTCGCTCGCCGACACGGTAGGCCTCGCTTCCGCGGTCCAGGTGCGAGAGTTGGTCTCAGCCGTGATGGAAAAGTATTCATACTTAGAAATCGGCGCCCACCTTCACAGCCGGCCACAACTCGCTGAACAAAGAATTCTGGCTGCTTACGACGCAGGTTGCCGGCGCTTCGATTCTGCGATAGGCGGACTGGGCGGGTGCCCTTTCGCGCAAGATGCGCTGGTAGGAAATATTCCTACGGAGCGCGTGCTGGAAGCTTTGAAGCAGCGCGATGCGGAATTGCCGAAACTAAAATCGCTTGACACTCTGCTCAAAGCGTCGGCGGAAATTGCGGCCAGATACACGCAAGCGCATGCCGCCGATTAGATGGTCTGAGTTGCTCGCTTGGTAAAAATCAGTAACCACGAAGGGCACCAAGGTACACGAAGGAACAAAGGAACAAAAGCGTATCAACTCGCCTTATACGGCTTGAATCCCGCCAGCTGCATGCCGCGTTGCGCTTCCGGATTCTCCATAAAGACTTTCCAGATGTAACCGGTGCGGGCATTCTCCGCCATGACCATGGTGATGCCAGCATCGATCCCGACCACGTCGGTGTCGTACCAATTCTTCAGCGGATTCAAAGCGTCCACAAATCCGTAACAACTCCAGGTTTGCGGATAACGCTTGCGTATGGTGCGCAAGACCTGCATTGTTTCCTGCGGCAGAAAAGGCAATGACCCGCCCGCGGCGTGAGGAACTACCGTTCCATCGATCGGCCCAGTTGCCGGCGGTCCGCCCCATACCACGTAGCCATCCGGCGAATCTGAGGCGGTAATGCCCCACAGATCGGCGCCGAAATATGGGAATTGTCGATGTAATTCCATGCAGAAGCGGCGATGCACTCTCGTCGCCGTCACCGAGTTCTGAAAGTAATCGGCATACTTGTCGCGTTTGCCGCGAAAATCAAACCAGGCCTGCGAGTACTGGTGGACAAACAACGGAGCGAACGATCCGATGTAGCGCATTCCCTCGTAGTCAAAGGGGATACGCTTCCAGGCGTCCCACGCTTCCGGCCGCAACGGATAAGTTGGCGAACCCATTCCGAGCAGATACATCATCATCATTTCGTTGTAGTAGTCCCAGCGATACGGGAGGAATCCAACCTCCGGCAACCAGCCATGAGACAACAACGACGTGTCTTCGGAAAGCCACGTCCATTCCACGCGGTTGCTGATCGAGTGTGCCAGCAGTGTGATGTCGGTGTCGCGAAAGTGAGTACGGCAGGTGAGAATGCCACAGAGCAGGATCGCAGTATCGATCGAGGAGACTTCCGAATCCCACACTCTTTCGCCGGTGTTGATATTGGCAAAGTGATAAAAGAAACCACGATGGTTCGGCAGCTTATCGTGCAAAAACCTTAGCGTTACAAGGACGCGTTCTCGAGCTTCGGCGCGGGAAATATATCCGCGCATGTCCCCGATGCAGAGGGCGGTCAATCCAAATCCGGTGGCGGCGATGCTGGCGACGATGGTGTTATCGCTCGCGGCTTTGCGAGCGTTGCAGCGGTCTTTCACAAGACCCGTATCAGGGCTGGCTTGCTCGAAGAAATAGCAGCAGGTCAAACGCTCTAATTCATCGAGTAGCTGGTCGTCCTCAGGGGAAAAAGGCGAGGTGGCCGTTTTTGTTGGAGCTACGGGCTTGCCCACAGACGATTGTCCGAACACAGAAAGTGCCCGACTGAACGGCGCCAGCGCAGCAGCTTTCCCGATACTCCCAAGAAGCTGCCGTCGCGAAAGACGAGGACTCCTGGCCACCAAACGATGTTAAACGATCTGCCCGCGTGAGAGGATGCACAGGATTGACTCAGATGGAACTATACCTCCGGCCGTAATCGCGGCATGATATTAAGAGTCGAGATGAGACGGAAAAGGAAAGTTGGCATAGTCCTTGTTGTAGCGCTTGTTATAGGCGCGAGCGCCGCCGTGTGGAGCGTGCGGTATGTCAAGAACCGCACGACGACTCTCGGTGGCGCGGTGATCACGGCAAACTCCGATCCTCGTAAGCAGCTGCCGGTCGGTGGGGTAGAGATCACCGCGACCGATGGAATTTCCGTAGTGCGGACGTCGTCCGATCCAACGGGATTATTTACCGTCGCATTGCGTAAGCGCATCTTTCGCAATCATCCGGTGACCTTGCATTTCCGTCACATGGATTACGCGCCGCTTGATATGCACGTCCTCGCCTCCGGCAAAATCTATATCGCCCAAATGACGCCGATCCAACCGGAAAAGCCGCTCGAGCGCAGTTTGGCCACACAGACTATTTCAAGCAATATCGTTGTGCGTTATTCGATCAAGACCGCCACGGTGATGAATGTCGGCAGCGCTGTGCATCCGTTCGAGATCCAGAACAAGGGCAACGTACTGTGCAGCGAGCGTCCGCCGTGTTCGCCGGATGGAAAATGGAAAGCCGCGATCGGGACAGCCACTCTGGATGCCGGGGTCGGCAATGAGTTCCGCAACATTCGCGCGTCGTGCATCGCGGGACCGTGTCCATTTACGCGGATCGACTCACCCCAACCCGAACAAGACGGTCGCATCATCACCGTCACTGCCATGGTCTGGTCGGATACAGCCACTTTTCTTGTGGAAGCTGAGGTTGTCCACCCGATGATGAGCGACCTGGTGCGTAACTCTTACCCGGTCATTTTTGGCGACGCTTTAAACTTCACCTTGCCGCCTGCGGCGGAAGGCGTGAGTTTGCAAGCTGAATTGAATGGCGAAAGCATTGTCTTCCCCCTCGGTCCGGCGCTCATCTTAAGCTGGGCCGATTGCAACGTTCGCTCCAACCCCGATCAGACGCGGGTTTACCGCTGCACCCTCAAGGCCGAGTATCGCTGGACACACTCCCGAACCTGACCCGCTAATTGTAATTTTTGACAATTGTGGTTCGTATCCGAGCAACCCTCCTTATAAGAAGGCCATCTTTGGGTGGTTCCAACAGAGACTCAGCTGGCTCTGCTCGGAGGTATTTCCCATGAAGTGCGCCATTCAGCATGCGGTGTCTCCCTTTTGTTTCCTTTGCTTTCTGCTCTTAGCCCCGGCCCTCTGGGCGCAATACGGTTCGAGTATGGAAGGTACAGTTACCGACCAGAGCGGCGCGGCTGTAGCGGGCGCAACCGTGACTGCCACCAATCAGGCGACCGGCGTCAGCCGTGACACACAGGCTAACGATTCGGGCTTCTATCGGATTGCCGGGCTCCCGCCAGGCATGTACAAAGTAGTTGCTCAAGCCCCAAGCTTTAAGCAGGGAACGGCAGCTGACGTGACGGTTGCCGCCGAGGCCGTCCGTGGTCTAAACATCTCCCTGCAACCGGGTGGAGCACAGGAGAGCATTACAGTGACAGGTGCCGCCGAAGCTCTGGAAACTGAGAACGCGAGCATCAACGGGACTATAACAGCACAAGAGGTAACAGATCTGCCGGAGTTCGGTCGCGACCCTTACAATCTCATTCGGCTAACGCCGGGTGTTTTCGGAGATGCATCACGCGCAGCCAACGGAAACTCACAGGGAATTCCGCAACAGGTGGGCCCAGGCGGCTCCAATAGCCAGATATTTCAGACCGAGAACCAGGTACAGGCGATTGCCGATGGGCAGCGTGTTTCCGCCAACGATTACTTGCTAGATGGGGTCAGTGTTAACAGCTTGGAGTGGGGCGGCGCAGCTGTAGTCACGCCCAACGAAGAATCGGTCCAGGAAATAACCGTAGCCTCAAACACTTACTCGGCCCAGGACGGGCGGAACTCCGGCGCACAAGTAAAGATAATTTCTAGAAGCGGCACCAACAATTTTCACGGGAGCGCTCTATTTAAGATTAACGACAAGGGACTCAATGCGTTCAACAAGTTTGAAGGGCCGACGAACACAACCACGCCCCCCTCGCAAATCACCTGCGAAGCCGGGACTTCGAGCCAATTTAAAATTGTTGCCGAGCAATGTCCTGGGCGAGTTGATCAAAGGTATCGTGACTACGCGGGAAGCGTAGGTGGTCCAATTGTCAAAGACAAGTTGTTTTTCTTTTTCTCGTATGAAGGTGTCCGCCTCTCGAATACTGCTTTAGTGCGTTCCCAAACTCTCGAAACCCCTCAGTTCGAGCAGTACGTGGTTAATAACAACCCGGGCAGCCTGGCGGCCAAAATATTCAGCACTCCGGGAATCACGCCGCGAATTTCTACCATCGACGGGCCTGAGACCGACTGCTGTTCGTTTACACCCAACTACGGGCTGGGAAGGTGGTACACAGCTGGAGCAGGAGCTGTAGGTAACGGTCCGGACGGAATTCCTGACTGGGGAGTTTTTGACTTGGCCGAGCCCAACACGAGTAGCGGAAACCAGTACAACGCTCGTGCGGACTACACACAGGGGAATAACCAGTTCTTTGTCAGCACCTATGTTGTTCGGCTCAACAACTACAACGGTGGTCAGAGGCCGATAGATGACCTGACGCTTTTGCCTAATAATTACTCGGCTACCATTGGCTGGAATCGCACATTAAGTCCTGCGATGCTTAACGAATTACGCGCGAACTTCACTCGTTGGAGTTTTGATCAGCGACAGCCGGTAGGCACGACAGACTTTGGGATTCCCCAAATCAGGCTATTTGATTTCGATATCGGTGGGTTTAACTCGAACGACAACTTCCTCGGCTTGCCGCAAGCTTCCACCACTCCCGGTGCTCTGGCACAAAATACTTACGGTCTAGCCGATACGCTCAGTTGGGTGAATCATCAGCATGCCTGGAAGTTCGGCGTCGATGCCCGGCGAGAGCAGAACAACAATGATCAGCCGGGAGCAGAGCGCCCGCAGTATCAATTTCGTGGGTTGATGAATTTCGCAAATGACGCTTGCTGCTTCTACGAGCAGGTTGAAGTTAATCCAGCCGGCGGCCCTCTCAATGAGCAACGTTATTTCCGGACTAGTAATTACGGATTGTTCGCTCAGGATGACTGGAAGCTACGCCCGAATCTCACTCTCAACCTTGGCGTTCGCTGGGAGTACTTTGGCCCTTTGAGCGAAGCAAAAGGCACACTCAGCAATTACGTCTTGGGTTCTGATTGGGTGGTGAATGGAAACGTGTGTGGCCCTGCACCATTGGTCAACCGGTGCCGTAATGGCAATCAGCTATATTCCTCCAATTACCACGACTTTGGACCACGTCTCGGCTTCGCTTGGTCTCCTGACTTTGGTCATGACAAGCTGGTTTTCCGCGGCGGCTTCGGAATTATTTTTAACCGGAACGGAGATGCCGTTTTCGATAATGTGCGGCAGGACACCCCGTTCTCCGCGCTGGCTACGGCGTGCTGCTTCTTCGACCCGGGGCCAATTGTCGGCCCGCCGCCGGGATCAAATATTCTTTATGCTCTGGGAACCAGTAAAGCCGCAAATAGCTACCCAGTTAATCCGGCATTTTCAAACGGCGTCGCTCCCGATGGGGCACTTTGCGCGAGCGCGGGCTGCGCGAGCATTAATCCAGTGTCGCTATTTGCTGCCTTGCCCAATGAACCAAACCCTTATGTGTACATCTTTTCCTACCAGGCGCAGCTTGAACCGATTAGGAATTGGGTATTCAAGCTTGGATATCAAGGGAGCAGGAGCCGCAAGCTGGTTCGCACCATTGATCTGAATCGCTTGGTGCCTGGCGACACATTCGACGGAACGCAGGACAAGATACAGCATGACGGACCTAACGGTTTGCCCTGCGGTTCCGGCAACCCAACTTGCCCAGCTCAAGGAGCAACCGGAAACAATCGCTTCTTAAATATTTACACGCCTCTACCGGACGTGAATGCGAGTTTCGATGCAGCGGTCCTCAGTGTCGATCGCAAATTCGGCCACGGCTTTCAACTCAACGGGTCGTACACCTGGAGCCACGCCATCGATACCGCATCGTACGAGGTTGGATTCCAACAGACGGATCCTGTGAACCAGAACATTGATCGCGGGAATTCCGATTTTGATATTCGTCAAAATCTGGTCATCGCTGGGACTTGGCAGTCGCCATTCATCGGCGGCAGGAATAGTTGGATGGGGCAAGCAGTGGGTGGCTGGTCGGTCAGCGGGATTTTCAGCAAACACACTGGGTTTTCGTTCCCGGCCTTGATCGGCAGTTGCAACACAAACGACGACCGGAACGGAGACGGATATTGTCCAGACCTGCCGGCTGGCTTCACGGGAACGGGGTTCATTTCCAACCCGAGCAAGCAGCAGTTTATCAATGGAATTTTCCCAGGCTGTCAGGCCAATTCAACCGGGCAGGTTACGCAAGCAACTTGTCCGATCTTTGACATTACGACTCGAGGTCCGGGCTGCCGCTGCCGAAACATATTCAAAGGGCCGGGCTATACATCTCTGGACATGGCGTTGGGGAAGGACTTCGCTCTTCCAAGAACGACGTATCTGGGAGAGGGCGCAAAGCTCGCCATCCGCGCGAACTTTTTCAATATATTTAACATCTTGAACCTGGCACCATTCATTCCGGCCACAGCGCCTACCGATATTATGAATCATGGTCAGTTCGGTCACGCGCCGGACGGTTTAGCTGGGCGGGTGATTGAATTACAGGCAAGATTGTCGTTCTAGGGTCCTACTACTTCTACAGAGGCGCACAAATTATTCTGTCTTCCCTTAGCCGCGCAGTTTTCCGAGCTTGGGGAGGCCCGCCGACAATGGACCAATTGACGATCCAGTGGTACCAGTGTTGCTGCCGGCTCGCTTCGAAGTTTACTCCTCTCACTAAATCCTACTGCCCGAACGACATATTCAAGCCCGTGGTCAGGATCACATCGTTCTGCTTTTTGCCGACCGGCGGATTGGTCACATACACATCCGCGAACGAGTTTTGCCAGCCGAAACGCTTGCTGATCTTAGTGACCGAAGCGAAATCAAATGTTCCGCGGTAATCGCCCGCGCTGTTGAGATCGGGGAAGAAATACAGCTTCTGGTTAAGGACCGTGCTCTTGCCCAGCTTGTGCATCAACTCCTCGCCCAGGGTGAGCGCCACCAGGTTGCGGTGCAGCGTGGTATAGGACTCACGCGTGTAATTGACGCCACCCAGAAAATCGAGCGTGGTGTTGTCATTCTTAATCGCGTGATACCCGAGGCCGCCGCCGAACACCGAGCGCAAATTCAGATCTTGCAGAGCATCGGCGAAGAAGTCCGCAGCGACGAAAGCGAACGTCTTCGGGTTCAGGTCGTGATCGTAGCGAATGCCGCCGGCTTCCGTGTTTGCGGTGGTCGTAGTGACATTCGTGGTTGTCGGTGGGGAAGCGATGCTGACGATTGTAGTTGTACTCGTAGCGTAAACCGTGTTGGCGTACATGCCCAGCTTGGACTTCAAACTTTGCCTTGCCGCCAAAAATCCGATGGCTAAGTTCGTCGTCTCGCTATTGCCGCCGGTCAACGAAAACCCGGCATTCAGTCCGCCTTTCCAGCCTTGAAGTATCGAGGCTTTCTCCATTTTTTCGTAAGCCCCTTGTTGGGACAGGCCCTTAACGCTCCCCACCGGCGCCTCGACTTCGCCGGATGAGGTCGCGACTTTCACCGTGTCATCAGTGGTCGAGACCGGCCCGATGGCGGTCTTTCCATTCGGCAGTTCCACCCGCAGCGGCTCACTGCTTTCAATGCCCTTGACGGAGTCCCACTTCACCGTCACGTCGCCGGCGTATTCGGTGTGCAGAACCAGCGTTTTGCCATCAGACTGGACGATGGTTCCAGTAAGCCGGTCTCCGTTTTTGAGCGAAACCTGGTCGGCCAGAGCAGGAACAGTGGTTACGAGAACGATCAACGCGACGAAACTGATCAATTGGCGCACAAATCCCTCCATTCAGGACTGCGCAATTAGTAGCTACTTAGGTGAAAGAGGTTGTACGAATGACCAGAGGATCACGTCGAACATTGCGCAGCGAATATTTACGGTTTGGCGTTGATCTCAAGATCGCTCCCGCGGCCATCGTCGGGGACCGTGACGCTGACCAAGTGGTGTTCGGCATCAAGGTTAGCCTGTCCGGTCTTGCCAGCAAGCGTATAGGCCGCACCGGAAGTCTGGCCGTAAACCTCCACTCGCAGCTCAGTCCACCAGGGGCGATAACTGCCTTCGTGCGGGCCAATGTGCACTTTGACGGAATTGGCATCAGCTTCGCAGCTGAATTGCATGCGGAGGAATTCGCCACGCTGGTATGCCATGGTCTTCCCGTCATCCTGGTACAGCGAACCCTTACAATCGTGACCTGGATATACACGTATCACCAGCGGCCCATTGGGAACTTCGTTCGTACTTTGGATTAGCGGTTGCATAGGCACAATGGCGCCTTCACGCACAAAAACCGGCAAAACTTCCAGCGTAGGGTGTACTGAAGCCTGCATGGGCGCGGCCGCTGAAGCAGTCGGCTGATGCAGATGCTCCCCGCTCCAATACTCGTACCAGTCACCTGGAGGAAATTTCACCACATATGCGTCCGGTTTCTCCGGGAATGGCGGCGGCGCAACCAGCAGATCGGAGCCAAACAGAAATTCGTTTCCCGTGTCGAGATCCAGCGGATGCTTGTCGGGGGCAGCGTCAGGGAATTCAAGAAACAACGGGCGCAGAAGCGGCAGTCCGGTGCGCGACATCTCTTCGACAGCCGTGTAAAGATACGGCATCAACTTGTAGCGTTCTTCGATATAGCGGCGGCGAATATCTTCCTGCTCGGGGCCATTCACCCACGGCTCACGATGCGGAGTTCCCTTTTCGCTGTGATTGCGATCGATGGGCTGGAATGTCGCTAATTCTGTCCACTTGGTGAGGAGCTCGGGACTTGGCGTTCCTACGAAGCCCCCGCCGTCCGCGCCGCTCATCCCAAATCCGCTGAGGCCAAGATTCTCGAGCATAGGAGTCGTCAGCCGCAAATGGTTCCAAGTCGCGCTGTTGTCGCCAGTCCATGTTTCAGCATAGCGCTGGCCGCCGGCATAAGAAGCGCGCGTGAGCACAAACGGCCGCTTGTCGGGAGAAATCTTCAGCAGTCCTTCATATGTGGCGCGCGAATTCTCCATGCCGTAAACGTCGTGGATCTCAAAATGACGGGCACTGCGCCTCTTGAAACCGGGCTCGTCGATCTGGTGCTGGACGTCACCAGGAATCGTCTTGTCAGGAGTACTAAAGACCGACGGCTCATTCATGTCATTCCAGAAGCCGGCGACACCGTCGGAGACAAAAGCTTTGTAAAGGCTGCCCCACCACTCGCGCGTGCTTTGGCGGGTAAAGTCGGGAAACACGGACGGCCCCGGCCACACCGTGCCCACGAAAATTGACCCATCGGGATTTTTTACGAAGTGGTCGCCGGCGACGCCAGTGTCAAACGGAGCGTAGTCTGCGTTGGGCAAGAACGCGATGTGCAGGTCGGTGATAGTCACAACGTGGAAATTTTCATTTTTCAGATCGGCCAGCATCTGCACGAAATTAGGAAACTTCGCTGGATCGACGGTAAACGGCCGGTTGTTTATCTGAAAATCAATATCCAAATACAGGCCGTCCGCCGGAATTCGGTCCGACCGCAACTTCGCCGCGACTTCCCGTAGCTCAGCTTCGGTCATGTAACTGTAGCGCGACTGCTGATAACCCAGCGACCACAGCGGCGGCAACGGCGGAGGCCCGGTGAGCCAGGCATAAGCCTGTAAGACTTGTTTTGGCTCAGGACCGTACAGCAAATAGTAGTCAATAGGCCCGCCATCGGCCCCGAACGAGTAGACACCGTCAGCCTGCTTGGCGAAATCGAAACTGGTGCGCCAGGTATTGTCCAGCAGCACTCCAAGCGTGCGGCCGGCACGCATAGTCAGAAAGAACGGAATGCTTTTGTAAATCGGATCGGTCGATTCCTGAAAATTGTAGGCGTCGGTGTTCCACATGCTGAACGCCTGATTGCGACGATCAAGCGGGCCAACTTTGTCGCCCAATCCAAAGTAGTGCTCATCCAACGGCATTTTTTTGTAAATGCGAAAGGCCTTGTCGTGAAACTCTGCGGGCCAACCGGGGGCATCCTCCTGCAGAATATTTCCGTTGAGATCGCTAACAATAAGCTGCAGCGTCGCACGTTCGATTTGGGCGCGTAGATTTTTTGTTCGGAAACCGACGGCTGCTTTGGTATTGTCCGGCGTCACGGTTGCATGTTGTTGACGCGCAGAAGGAAGAACCGCCCAGGACGCATCTTCGGGCAACGCTCCGTCGCGCCCAATGCGCACCCGGATGACGTCATCGCGTAGAGCTGTGATCTGAATGATCGCCTTTCCGCTGGAGATTTCCATGCCGTTGGGAAGAGATTTCGCGCCCGAAAACTCGCTCAACTCCGTTGGAGCGGTATCGTGTGATTTCTGCGGCGTGGCGGCGAAACAGTTAGTGGCAATCCAAAGGGAGAGAAAAACGACACAGCGGGCGCGTGCGATAGTCATTGCATGCATGTAGGTATTGATTTTACAAGAAGGTACTCTGTCATCCGGAACCTGCGCTCCGAAGGAGGACAAGAGAGGGATGACACGCGAGTTAGCGGTTGTAACTTTTCGTCCTTACGCGAATCCAATCTGCTGCGAGGTGATGCATGAGCGCTGAGACGAAGAACTCTGCACTGGTTTCTAGAATCACGGCGGTGATCGCAGTCGTCGCAATGGCATTTCTTTTATTTGCTGCCAAAGTAAACCGGGCTAATGCGGCCGAGGGCAGCGTTGCCCTTCCCAATCCTTCGGTTGATGCACCATTGGCCTCGACGCCAGGCAAGCAAACTGCGGTTGTCGCCGGCGGCTGTTTTTGGGGAATTCAGGCTGTCTTCCAGCATGTCAAAGGAGTAAAAGAAGTCACCTCAGGCTATTCCGGAGGATCAGTTGCATCGCCGGATTATGAGGAAGTAAGCAGCGGCAATACCGGTCACGCCGAGTCGGTGAAGATCACCTTCGACCCGTCGCAAGTTTCATATGGTCAACTTCTCAAAGTGTTCTTTTCCGTGGCGCATGATCCCACGCAATTGAATCGCCAGGGACCGGACACTGGAACTCAATATCGCTCGGTGATTTTTTATGGCAACGAAGAGCAGCAGCGCGTCGCCGAGGCCTATATCGCTCAACTTGAGCAGGCAAAATTGTTCTCCGCGCCGATCGTGACTCAGGTCGTCCCGCTAAAAGCGTTCTACATAGCCGAGGCTTACCACCAGAATTACGCTACCCTTCATCCCGACAACCCGTACATTGCGATCAACGATGCGCCGAAGGTAGAGCACCTCCGGCTGCAACTTCCAGATCTGTATAAGAAATAGTGGCGGGAACGAAGTACGTGAGTGGAATTGGTGGGCAGTGCAGGACTCGAACCTGCGGCCTTCTCGGTGTAAGCGAGACGCTCTAACCAACTGAGCTAACCGCCCATTGAACGACTGGAGTGATTCTAAATCACTTCGCGCGCATTTCGCTTCCCGTAAGTTCGCGGCGTTCGCTTAGTGAGCCGTCGGGAATTACCACCGCGACCCAAGGCGTGTTCGATGAGACTACGTGCGCGTGCCAGACAGCCTCTCTGGCATGTCCCGAAGTTAAATCAATCTCCTGCTGGCTCGCTTCTTTCAAAGTCAAATTGTCGCTGCGCAGCGTGAAGGTGTGACGGCCCGCGCCTTCGGCAGAGACTTGTAACGCGACTTCATCGTGACCGAGGTCTTGATACGTCACTTTGAAGTCAAGGACGTGGTCAGCACGCAGATCAACATCTTGGAAACCGCCAGGTAGAACCGTAATGGTCGTGTGTGCTGGACCTTGCCGCACTTCGTAGTGGCCTTCCGGCAGACGAACATCGAATTCTCCAAGCGGACTCGATGTCGCCGTCGTCACCTGGCCGCTTTTTTGTTCGCGGAACTCGACCGGTTCGTGCGATCCAAGATTCGTCATCCCCCTCACCGTGGCAGGCACGCTGATATCTCGCATGAGCCATATCCACTGGCCAACCGGTTGAGTCCACACTTCTTTATAGGTCCAGCAAATTTGGTTGGGCCAGTACGGGGCATCGTCGTAGCCTTTGGTTTCAATGCCGACAGGAAGCGCGCCAACCATCTGGCCAGAACGAACGCTGTAGAGCGGCGTCCAGTCGTATCCTTCGCCGTACATCACGCTTGCGGCGAAAGGATTGCGGCCTACTAACCACTGCGCCTGCCGATGACATCGGGGTAGACCCAGAGCGAGATGCGGTTGTAGCGGCTCCAATCTTCGCCCGAAAATTTTCTGGTAGCGACCAGATCTTCCCATTCTCCTGCGCCCTCAACCTGGGCGATATCCGTAGTGGAGCGGATTCGCAGCGAATGCCGGCCATCTCTAGCATGGACGTCGGTCAACGTCATCTCTCCGGCGCCCGCGAACGACCAATTGGCGAGGTCTTCCATGCTGTCCAACACACGCGAATCGAGGACCTTCTTGTTCAACCAACGGAATTCAGCGCCATCTTCATACTTCGCATGCATTGGCATCTCGGGGGCCGGCTGCTGCGCCGCAAGCGAGATCGCGAAGCAAAAGACACTTAAAACAATGTGAATGCCGAAGCGGTGTGACCTGCTCGCTTTCCTATGGAATTGCGAATTCATGTCCATCGTTTGCCATTCCTTTATCTAAAAAGACTGAATGAGAATTTTGATTCCCTTGCCTAGCAGCTTGCTTTCGAATGGATGTCACATGATACAGGGCAAATAGATGCATCATCGAAACAGATTGGTTTTGTCTTGGGTGTCCGCGTCCCTGCTAAACTCGCATCGTGCGGCAGCTGATTGTTAATGCGGACGACTTCGGCCTGACTTCAGGCGTAAACCGGGGAATTATCGAAGCGCATGAGCGTGGAATCGTCACTTCCGCCACGCTGATGGCGCGCGGCGCAAAATTTCAGGAAGCTGTCGACCTCGCCTTCCGGACGCCACAGCTCAGCGTCGGTTGCCACGTACTTCTAGTGGACGCCTCGCCCGTGCTCGAGTTGCAGCAAGTCTCGACCTTGGCGACCGGTAATTCAGGCGCGCCCAGATTCCGTGACAGCCTCGTAAGTCTCGCCGGCCTCGCGATCACAGGACAACTCGACGAAGATCAGATTGAAGCGGAGATCACGGCACAAATCCGCAAACTGCAAACTGCGGGAATTAACGTTTCGCACCTCGACTCACACAAGCACACCCACATGTTTCCAGCGGTATTCAGGCCGCTGCTTCGCGCGGCAAAGATGTGCGGGGTCGCGGCGGTACGAAACCCTTTCGAACCTCTGCTCTTTGCGGGAACCAAAAATTGGAAGCGACGCTTTCAGTTGGGAATTCTGCGATCGTTCCGGGCCACCTTTCGGAAGGCGCTGAAAGAATCGGGCGTTATAACCCCGAACGGTTGCGTCGGCATTGTGGCGACTGGCGGCCTTACTGTGGACACGTTTCGCAAATTAGTCGAGACCCTGCCCGAGGGTACGTGGGAGTTCGTCAGCCATCCCGGATACAACGATGCTGAGCTCGACGGCATTAAGACTCGCTTGCGCCACTCGCGCAAAAACGAGCTGTCGATTTTGATATCCCCACAGACCAAAGAGCTGCTGCAGCGCGAGCGGATCGAATTGATTTCCTATCGCGAATTCGGCTTATCCGCGCAACAGTCGCCAGAAGTACCAGCACCTTCGGGTCTGGCGAAGTGACTGATGGTTACTTCCGGGGCTATCTCAAGGTCGCTTATGATTGTGCAACCTTATGGAAAAACGCCCAGAATCCCGAGTTGCAGCCGACATTCCGGTCCGCGTTTGGGGCATGGATGCTGACGGAAAACCCTTTTTTCAAAGCGGTCTAGCTGGCAGCCTAAGCAGCGAAGGCGCCCAACTCACCCATCTGCATCATTGCCTGAAGGCCGGCGACATTATCGGCATTCAGTATGGCGAGAAAAAGGCGCGTTTCAAGGTCATCTGGGCCAATCCTTCGGTGGCGCCGCGAAAAAATAAAGCTGGAGTTCTGATCCTTCCTGATCAAACCGCCCCGTGGACGGATATTGCTGCCGAGTCCGACAGCAAGCCCAAGGAAAGTGGGTCGGACAAGCGCAGATTCAGCCGACACAAAGTACAATTCCCGATGGAAATCAGTTTTGAGGACACGCGACGCGCTCACATGCAATGCAGCGCAACTGATATTGGCGGGCGCGGGTGTTACGTTGAAACATTTTCTCCCCTGGCGATTAATTCCGCGATCGTCATTACCTTCTGGCTGGATTCGGAAAAAATCCGAGCGTCGGCCTTGGTGCGAACCAGTGACCCGGGAGTGGGCATGGGGATCGAGTTTACTGCGCTGGAAGATGACATCCAGGAGCGACTGCAAAAGTACATCGAAAAGATGGATAAGGGCTTCTCGCGGGCTGCAACCGAAAGCGTCTAAAATTTCTGGCTGCCATTAATCCGAATCCTTGGCCCGCTTTCCCCATCGAATGTACATGCGGGACAGCCTGAAAATCGGGATCACCGGTTATCCCACTTACGGCGGCAGCGGCGTAGTCGCCACCGAGCTTGCTCTGGAATTGGCGCAGCGCGGGCACGAGATCCATTTCATCTCGTATGCGCAGCCGATTCGCTTGGACCGACCTACAGCAAACATTCACTATCACGAAGTGGAAGTCTCGCGATACCCGCTGTTCGACTACCCTCCCTACGACTTGGCGCTGGCCACCCGGATGGCCGAAGTTTCGGAACTGTACGACCTCGATCTGCTGCATGTGCATTATGCGATCCCGCATTCGGTGAGCGCGATGCTGGCCCGGCAAATGCTGGCCGCGGGACCAAAGAAACGCAAGCTGCCCTTCGTGACCACGCTGCACGGCACTGACATCACACTGGTGGGACAAGACCGCTCTTACCTGCCGATCACCCGTTATTCGATTGAACAAAGCGACGGGGTCACCGCGATCTCGCAATATCTGCGTGAGCGGACGGTGCGCGAGTTCGACGTGAAGAACCACATCGAGGTCATCTACAACTTCGTCAACTGCGATGTATATTGCCGCGACAATAATTTTGCCGAGAAGAGGACGCAGTATGCTCCCAACGGCGAACGTGTTCTCATTCACATCTCGAATTTTCGCCCGGTGAAACGAGTCACGGACGTCATCGAAATCTTCGACCGGGTTCGCAAACAGATTCCATCGAAGCTATTGCTCATGGGCGACGGTCCGGACCGCTCTCCGGCAGAGTGGCTGGCGGTGCAAAAGGGTATCCACAACGATGTGATCTTCCTCGGCAAGCGCGAACAGGTATATGAGACTCTGGCGATTTCAGATGTTCTACTTATGCCCAGTGAATTGGAGTCGTTTGGCTTGGCGGCGCTTGAGGCCATGGCATCGGAAGTTGTACCTATAACCACGAATGTTGGCGGCGTGCCGGAAGTCGTGGAGCACGGAAAGAGCGGCTTCCTGGCTGAGGTTGGCGACGTGGAAACCATGGCCCGCTATGCCATCGAAATTCTCAAGGACGAGAGCCGCCTTCGCGATATGGGGAAACAGTGCCGTGAAGCAGCGCGCGCACGCTTCTGCACCACCAAGATTATTCCGCAGTACGAACAGTTCTACCGGCGAGTGCTGGAGCGTTCTTCGTAGACGGTGGCCGGCAACTTCGCGTCCCCCGGTAAGATAGGAAGCCGCAGTCGCACCAGGGTTCCGGTTCCGTTCCGGCTGTCAATGGTCATGCGGGCAGTTTCTCCGTAGAGCACCTTCAGCCTCTCAGCAACGTTCGCCATTCCAATCCCACCCTCGCCAAACCCCGCAGGCCGCTCCAACAATTGCGCCGATCCCATACCCACACCGTCGTCCTCGACTTCTATGGTCACATGCAAATCTGAAATCTTGCTGCGCAAATAAATACTTCCGCCATCGATCTTCGACGAGAGTCCATGCTTGATGGAGTTTTCGACCAGCGGCTGCAGCAGCATGCTGGGCACCATTACATCCAGCGACTCAGGATCCAGCTCTTTGACCACTCTGAGTTTGTCGGCTCCGAATCGAACCACCTCAATGTCGAGGTAATTGTCGATGAAATCAATTTCTTCCTGCAGGGCTACGAACGCGTCGCTGCTGTGGAGCAGGCGGCGCAAGATGGTGGCCAGCTTGATGATCAGCTCGCGGGCAGTGTCAGGACTGACCCGTACTAGCGAGGAAATCGAATTCAAAGTGTTAAACAAAAAATGTGGATTGATTTGATTTTGCAACGCCGCCATGCGCGCGCTAAGAAGTAACTGCGCCTGTTCTTCCAGTTTGATTTGCAGCCGAACGCCGTTCCAGATTTTCAACTCGATCACGATCACGGTGACCGACGTGGCAAAAATGAGGACATCGACCCAGATAGGATGGGCGGCATAACTGTAGCCGGGCAGCCAGCGCAGCGCCACAGTTTGCAAAAAACGCAACGCCACAATCGTGAATAGGAAGAGCATCTGCCAGTCGGAAAAACTGGGCCGAGTGTCATCTCTCCGCATCCAGCGCAGAATGCTCAAATAATTAAAAGGAGAGAAGCGCCAGACTTCTTCCTGGTTGGGAGCGAACATGCGAAGCTGCCCGAAGACCAGGCCCACAACAGCATTTACCGGCAGCATCAGCCAGGCGCCATTGAATATCGCCAACAGCAGGCCACCGGTGACCCCGGCAAAACGCCCGGCAATCACTCCTAGAAGAACGGTTGCTTCAAATGAAAGATCGCCGGCAAAGGTGCTCTCGGCGCCGAAGCTGATCCAGATACCGAGCGCTAGGCGAAATCCGATCCACGCGGAAACGGCCAACCATAAAGCGAGATAAGCTTTGTCTTTTAGCGAGCGCTTCTCGCGAAACAGCAGCGACTTGAACTCCACCGAGCGCACCAGGCCGGCAGCAATGGCTGCAGCCACTCCCAGCTTGACCAGCAGATTAATCAGGATCAGCCGATATTCCATGGATCACGACGCCTATGGAGAATGTAGCACTGTTCTCTGGGATGAGAATCAGAAAGGCCCGATGATTCCGCCGATCTGGCGGGCCGGCGGGAGTTTGCGTTCTTGCAGCACGTCGAGATACTTCAATCCCGTTCCAGTGTTGAAAAGTACAACTTTATCTTTCTCGGAAAGAACCGCCGATTTTCCTGCGGATGGCTTAAGCAATTTGCGATATGCTGCCAGGCTTGCGGCCCCTTCGGGCGCGGCAAAAATCCCTTCGTGCCTTGCCCAGTGGCGGACCGCATCTCTGATTTCTTCATCTGTCACTGCGATTGCCGTCCCTTTGCTGTGCTTGAGAATGTCGAGCACCAGATAATCTCCGTAAGGCTTGGGAACTCGTAGTCCGGCAGCGACGGTAGCGGCGTCCTTCCACATCTCTACCGCGTTCTTGCCTTCATTCCATGCTTCTACAATCGGCGCGCATCCAGCGGCTTGGGCCACGATCAACCGTGGACGCTTAGTTTTTTTCGGAAGCCAACCGAGCTCTTCCATTTCATCGAAGGCCTTCCACATGGCGATTACGCCTACACCGCCACCGCTGGGGAAAATTATCGCGTACGGCAACTTGCCGCCGAGTTGCTCGAATAACTCATACGCCATCGTTTTCTTCCCTTCCACGCGATACGGTTCTTTCAGCGTTGAAAGATCGAACCATCCTTCCTTATCTTTGCGCTCGCTCACCATGCGCGCGCAATCACTTATCAGGCCGTTTACCAGGGTCAGGTGCGCTCCATATATTTCGCATTCAATGCGATTCGCGAGAGGAACATCTTGAGGCATGAAGATATGAGCTTCGATTTGTGCGGCCGCCGCATACGCAGCCAGAGCGCTGCCGGCATTTCCCGCTGATGGCATCGCGACTTTTTTAATGCCCAGCGCTTTGGCCACGCTAACGGCGACAGAGATTCCGCGAGCTTTGAAAGAGCCAGTCGGATTCAACCCTTCATCTTTGATCCAGACATTGGGGAACTCGCGGCTGGCAAGAAGCGGCGTAAACCCTTCTCCCAGCGTGATGGGTTCAACATCAGGCAAAACCTCGCGGTAACGCCACAGGCTTGCTTCCCTTCCCGCGAGTGCCTCGGGAGTGAATCTAGTTTTGATCGCCTTCAAATCGTAACGCGCGAATAGAATGCCGCCATCTTTCGGGCACGCGTTTTGCGGAACATCGGCTGGAAGACGCACACCACATTTTGTGCACTCGAGATGTTTGACTTCCGACACGGGGAAAGTTTAACAGGCACAGCCGCGCGAACGTCCGGCACAGTCACAGCATCTTAGACGCTATGTCGCTGCTGCTCAATCGACGGTACGAGCCGATGGAAGCGCAGCCAGCAACGGAACTGCCCGCAGGCCCTGACTGGCAATACGAGCCCAAGTGGGATGGTTTTCGATGTGTTGCGTTTCATGATGGGAACAAGATCGAGTTGATGTCCAAGTCGCAGAAGCCTTTGACCAGATATTTTCCCGAGCTGGTGGAGGCGCTCTCCAAGGTTGCCGCTAAAAAATTTGTGCTCGATGGCGAGATCGTTATCCCTCTCAACGGGACACTATCCTTCGATCGTCTGCTGATGCGAATTCACCCAGCTGCGAGCCGGGTGCAGAAGTTAAGCCAGGAGACGCCATCTACTTTCATCGTTTTCGACCTGCTCGTCGATGAACACGGACGATCGCTTGTGAAAACGGCACTTGAAGAGCGCCGAGAAAAGCTTGAGCAATTCGCCAAAAAATATTTGAAAGGTAATCCTCTTATTCGTCTCTCGCCTGTTACTGATGACCTATCAGTAGCGCGCAAATGGTTCCGAATGGGTATCGCTTTAGACGGCGTAATTGCCAAACGTCGCGATCTGCCGTATCAATCCGGCGAGCGCACCGGCATGCAGAAAATCAAGAGGCGGCGCACCGCCGACTGCGTTGTCGGAGGTTTTCGCTATCTTGATAAGAAGAAGTTAGTCGGCTCGCTCTTGCTTGGTCTGTATAACGACAATGGCAAGCTCGATCATGTGGGATTCACCTCATCGATCAAAGATGAAGACCGTCCGGCGTTGACCAAGAAACTTGAGAGCATGATCAAGCCGCCGGGGTTTACCGGCAAAGCACCGGGAGGATTGAGTCGCTGGAGCACCAAACGCTCCACAGAGTGGCAACCGCTCGCACCGAAACTTGTCGCTGAAGTGCAATTCGACCACTTCACCGGCGGACGTTTCAGTCATGGAACCAAGTTCTTACGGTGGCGACCGGAAAAAGCGCCTCGTGACTGCACACTCAAGCAGGTGAAACGGGAAAATCGCTCGGCATTGGATTTACTGTAACCGCCTTTAGGATGCAGGCAGCTGCTTGAGCAACCCTTTCGCCTTCCTGAACCAAGGGCGTTCGCGGCGTCGAAGATAGCCGGGCAGCGTTGGTTTCTTGGCGAGAATCCGTTGCGTCCAAACGCGGGCCTCGGCATTTCGTCCTTGAGAGGCCAGGAAGCTTGCATAGTTCAGATAGGTTTCGGAAAGGGTTGAGATTTGCGTGGTCTTCTGAAAGAGAGCGTCAGCTTTCTCCATCTGGCCGGTCTTGGCATACGCGTGAGCTAACAAGCCAGCGGCGCGGTGAAAATCGTACTGCGGGTCTTTAGCTACTACTCGCTCCAAATCGGTTACTGCTGGCGGGTAATCGCCAAGCTCAATTTCGGCGATGCCACGCCGATAGAACGGGTCGGGCGAGTCGGTTCGCGATGAGATCGCTTTGTCATAACTCTCTCGTGCGCGATCGAACTTCTTCTCGTCCAGATAAAGGTCAGCGAGCTCTTCATAATTTCCGGCGGAAGGATTGTCCAGGATGATCGCTTGCAGTTCGCGAATTCTGCGCCGCCGGGGAAACGTCTTGAACGATTGCCGGAGCAGGCCAGCGTCGGGCAGAACTTCGACAAAAATATAGACCAGCGCACCTATCCATCCGCCGATCAGAATGACCCATAGCCAGTAGTTGTCCGGCCGGCGACGAATGAAGTGGACAATCGCAATCCCAACCAGGATGTAGTTCCACGGGAACAGGAATGCGTAAACAAAGCCCATAGTTTTGCGAAATATAGCAGAACTATAGAGTAGTGATAAGTGGCTAGGGGTCAGTGGCTGGCGGTAAGAGGTAACCATTGATCGCCGATATGGACTTACACTGCTTCTCCAGCTGTTAAAATCTACCCAGTGACTCCGCCCATTCGCCTGATTGCCGTCGATATTGACGGCACCCTGCTGAACTCTCAATTCCGCATATCCGAGAAGGACTTGCAAGCCTTGCGCCGGGCCAACCAGGAAGGAATTGAAGTCATTCTGGTCACCGGCCGACGCCATGCGTTTGCCTTGCCGATCGCCCAGCAACTTGGGTTCGATTTGTGGCTGATCAGCTCCAACGGCGCTGTCACCCGCTCGTTACAGGGTGAAGCTTTTCATCGGGATTTGCTTCCCTCCACAACCTGTCTCGGACTGTGTGCCGCGATGCAGGACTTCCGCGGCAACATGGTCGTGACCTTCGACAAAGAATCCAAGGGCGCACTGGTCCTCGAACGCATGGACGAACTAACCGGCAGCATTCGACACTGGCTGGAAAAGAACATGCAGTACATCGAATTTGTCGTACCGATTGAAAACGCGCTGGTGGCTGATCCCGTGCAAGCCATGTTCTGCGGCACCATTTCCCGAATGCGGGCCGCGGTGCGGACGCTCGAAAGCGACCAAATAAAAGACCAAATCACCGTGGTTCGAACCGAGTACCCGGCCCGCGACCTGTGCATTGTAGACGTGTTGAACCGCGACTGTTCCAAGGGCCATGCCCTCGAAAGATGGGCCAATTATCGCGGGATACCGCGCGAACAGGTCATGGCCATTGGCGACAATTTTAATGACCTGGAGATGCTTGCCTTTGCCGGAGCGCCGTTTATCATGGGGAATGCTTGCGAGGAGCTGAAAGCTCGGGGCTGGCCGGTAACAAGTTCTAACGATGAAAATGGGGTTGCGGCCGCGGTAGAGCAAGTACTTACGAGAGAACAAGTTGTTTAGCCACTGAGCGCTCGGTGCCAGCTCCAAAAATCTGGATTACAACAGTGCGGTTACCTTTCAAATTCGGAGCAACAGTTTTTCTGGTTGCGAGCGGCGCGTTTTCGAGCGCAACCGACCTCGCCATCCTGCGTAATGGAAACTCGATCCGCCACGAGCGTCGCCAGGTTGTAGGCGCGGTAACCCGGCTGTACTTGAGCGATTCAGCAAGCGGATACATCGAGATCCCGACTGACCAGATCGACCGCTTCGAAGTTGACAATACTCCTCAGGCTCCGGCGTTAAAGGCGTCGAACCCGGCACAATCAAATTTGGTGGGTACGACAACAGCAAGTTCTTCATCTCTTAATACACAAGCGCAGCGAATCGTCGATCGTCAGAGCTTGGACGTAATGGTGAATGGCGCCGGCCAGCGCCATCAAATTGATCCGGATTTCATCAACAGCGTCATTCGTGCTGAGAGCGGGTTCAACAACCGTGCAGTTTCTAAAAAAGGCGCGCAGGGGCTAATGCAGCTCATGCCGCAAACTGCGTCGCATCTCGGGGTCGCGAACTCCTTCGATCCGAATTCCAACGTTGAAGGCGGCACGAAATATTTGCGCGAGCTGCTCGAGAAATACAACTACGACGTGCCCAAGGCCCTGGCGGCCTACAATGCCGGATCCCGTCGCGTAGATCAATATCACGGTGTGCCGCCATACTTCGAGACGCAAACTTATGTGGCGAAGATCATTCGCGACTTCAATCGCACAAAGCTCGCGCAAAATCCGTCTTTGGCGCGCAAAGCCAAGCCCGCCGCGCAACATTCACAGCCTGCAAAAACGGCGGTGCCAAAAACCCGAGTCCTTAAAACAGCCGCAGCAAAACCGCTTGCCGGGACGGAGTCTGCCTCCCGCTAAGGAACCCTGGTTTCAATTGACCCCATCATCAGTCCCGTTTACCTTGTCACTGGAGTCATTCGTAGCCAGCCTTAGTCGCCGATGAACAAAAAACAGATTCTGACCACCACCGTGGTGCTGGCGATACTGGGGCTGCTGGTTTATTTTCAGGTGCAGCACTGGCGCCGTTTTGATTGGGCGCGCTTTCGCACCGTCAGTCACGTTGATCCCTTGCACATCGCCGCCGCCATCGGCCTCATTTATCTGACCTATGGGTTGCGGGCGCTTCGCTGGAAAGTTTTCCTGGAGCCGGTGCGTAAAGCTTCTACCTGGAAAATGGTGCCGCCCACTTTTATTGGATTCACGGGACTCGCGCTTCTTGGCCGGCCGGGGGAATTCATTCGGCCATATTTAATCTCGCGCTCAGAAAATTTACCATTCGCATCACAAGTGGGGGTCTGGACAGTCGAGCGCATCTTCGATGTCGGCGCATTTACGGTGCTGATGACGATTGACGTGTTCTTTTCTTCTGCGATTCGCGTCAACCCTTATTTACCTAAGTTTCGTATCGCCGCAATTGTCCTGTGCGCCACAGTCGCGTTCGCCAGCTTCCTTGCATTTCTGGTGCGGGTGCGTGGCCACCAGGTGGCCGAGTTGCTGCATCGGCTGACCGCAAAATTTTCCACTCGCCTGGCTCACATCGTGGACCAAAAAGTTCGCGCCTTCGGCGAAGGACTCAACACAATTTCTGGCGCAAAATCTTTGGCAAAGCTGGTGGCGATCTCGCTGGTCATGTGGTTCATGATCGCGCTGGCTTATCGCGAGGTTGCTCATTCTTATCCACGAGAAACATTGGATCAAGGCCCGCCCGCCGTCGACGTGGAGACCGCCGATATGGCAAGCCTTCCGGAAACGGCCGGACAACCGCTCACCGATGACACCGTGGCAACACTCAATGCGGCGCTTCAGAGCAAAGGGTATTCAATCAGACCTCTGCATGGTGAGCTCTGGTTATTTCGAGAACGTAAACGTGTCAAGAAAGTGGGAGACCGTCCTCACCTGGCCAACATGGACGTCCCCCACGTTCTGCTATTGATGGGCTTCAGCATGATCGGATCGGTGGTGCAATTGCCGGCAGTTGGCGGGGGAAGCCAGTTGGCGGTGATCAGCGCACTTCAAGTGATCTACGGAATTCCGCCGGAGCTCGCACTCAGCTGCGGCATCCTGTTGTGGCTGGTGACCTTCATGTCTTGCGTTCCGGTCGGCTTAATATTTGCGCATCAGGGACATTTGTCTTTGCGCAAACTCTCGAAGGCCAGTCACCAAGAGCAAGAGGAGGAACGCTGAGAGTTGCAAGCAATCAGCATTCAGCAAGCCCCAAGCTTCAAAATTATAACCACGCTGTCAGGGCTAAGTACTAAGCGCTAAGTGCCAAATGCTGAGTGCTGAATGCTGAGTGCCTCCACTGCTACAATGCACTCAGTCCCCAACTATCATGAAGTGTCCTTTTTGCGGCTTTGCCAACGACAAGGTCGTGGATTCGCGCGAAAGCAAGGAAGCCGATTCCATTCGCCGCCGGCGAGAGTGTCTGAAATGCCAGAAGCGCTTTACCACTTACGAGCGCATCGACGAAATTCCTTACATGGTGGTGAAAAAAGACGGGCGCCGCGAGAAATTTGATCGTCAAAAAGTTTTGAACGGGTTGCTGCGGGCGTGCGAGAAACGTCCGGTTCCGATCAGCAAACTGGAGCAGATCGTGAACGATGCTGAGTCTTTCGTCATTGAATCCGCCGAGCGCGAACGCAAGACCAGCGAAGTGGGCGAGTTGATCATGAGCCGCCTGCGACGCTACGACAAAGTTGCGTACGTAAGGTTTGCGTCGGTTTATCTGGACTTCAAAGATGTGCAGGAATTCATGACCGAACTCAAAGACTTGCTAAAGACCAGGGAAACGGAACCACAGATAAAAGGCGTGGTTAAAAATTGAATCACTGAATCGTCGGGGGATTGAATCATTGGAACCACATGACTACGCGGGTTCCTTGAAGAAGGCAGATGAACTCAGGCATCGGACAAAGAATTTTGCTATTAGGATCGTGAATCTTTTCCGGTCTTTGCCGCGATCACCAGATGCACAAACTCTTGGTAAACAGATACTTCGCTCGGGGACATCAGTCGCTGCAAATTACCGAGCAGTTTGTCGAGCGAGATCCAAAGCTGAATTCATTTCCAAAATGGGGATTGTAGTCGAGGAAGCTGACGAAACCGTTTTCTGGCTCGAAATCCTCACCGAAACAGGGGTGCTCCGGGCGGAAAGAGCCGAAGCTCTCCAAAAGGAAGCTAATGAGCTCCTCGCTATTTTTGGCGCTTCATTGCGAACAGCAAAACGGGGCGTTCAATGACTGAATCCCCCGATGATTCAATGATTCAATTTTCATGACTCACAAAATTACTCTCATCCCCGGCGACGGAATCGGCAGCGAAGTAACGCAAGCCGTGGTGCGCATCCTCGAATCCACCGGACTGAAATTCGAATGGGAAACGGTCCAAGCGGGCGCCGAGGCCTTCGAAAAGTACAAAGAATACATTCCCAAGGCGCTGACCGAATCCATCGAGCGCACCCATGTTGCGTTAAAAGGCCCGATCACAACACCCATCGGCGGCGGCTTTGCGAGCATCAATGTGCAATTGCGCAAGCAATTCGAGCTGTACGCCAACTTCCGCCCGGTGCGAAATCTGCCACACATTCCCACTCGTTATCCCGACGTGGATTTAGTTATCGTCCGCGAAAACACCGAAAGCCTTTATTCAGGACTCGAACACGAGGTCGTGCCAGGTGTGGTCGAGAGCCTGAAGATCATTACCGAAAAAGCATCGACTCGCATCTCCCGCTTTGCCTTTGAGTACGCCCGCAAGAACAAACGCAAAAAGGTCCACTCGATTCACAAAGCCAACATCATGAAGCTTTCGGATGGGCTATTTCTGCGCTGCTCGCGCAATGTGTCCAAGGAATATCCCGAGATCACCTACGGCGAGCACATTGTGGACAACACCTGCATGCAATTGGTCATGAATCCGTACCAATACGACGTAATGGTGATGGAAAATCTTTACGGCGACATTATTTCCGATCTATGCGCGGGACTTGTAGGGGGGCTCGGGCTTGTTCCCAGCGCAAATCTCGGCGAGCACTGCGCCATCTTCGAAGCCGTCCATGGCTCCGCGCCGGACATTGCCGGCAAAAATCTTGCCAACCCGACAGCGCTTCTGAGGTCGGCATTACTCATGCTGCGGCATATCGGAGAGCCCGATGCAGCGCTGAAAATCCGCAATGCCCTGGAAAAGGTCTACCGCGACCGCGACAAGCTGACCAAAGACGTCGGCGGCAAAGCAGGGACTTCCGAGTTCGCGGATTCTGTGATTGCGGCAATGCAGTAGTCGGGACTCTGAGCAAACAAAATACAGAGAACCATTCGGCCCGTCTAATTGTTTCTCCCTGACCGCATTAATTCGATAGTCTGGCTCTGGTAGAATGGCGCGTTCGGAGGAGTTCCTTGAAGTCCGATCCAACCCCATTTAATCCCGGGTTTCACCGCTTCGCTGTATTCACCGCGTGCGCGACTTTCATTCTGATCATCGCCGGTGCACTGGTTACCAGCAACGACGCCGGATTGTCAGTTCCCGACTGGCCGACTTCCTACGGGCACGTGTTCCGCCTGCCGCCGTGGATTGGCGGGATTCGATACGAACACAGCCATCGTATGATCGCGGGCTTTGTCGCTGTATGCACAGCAGTGATCGCGTTCTGGATCCTCTTCGGGGATCGACGGCGCTGGATGAAAGGGCTGGCCTTTGGCGCTCTGGCCATAATTATTGTTCAAGCAATTTTGGGAGGGATGACGGTTCGGCATTTCTTGCCTCCTGAACTTTCAACTGCCCATGCGGCCGTGGCGCAAACTTTTTTTTGTATTGCGGTTTTGATCGCGGTCTTCAGCGGACGCAGATGGGCGCAGGAAACACCTGCCGTAACTGTCGACGATCATCGCCCTAGGTTGCTGACGCTAGGCCTGCTTTCGATTTTCATTCTTTATGTACAACTCGTGCTGGGAGCGCTATTCCGTCATCATGGATTGCCCTGGTGGCCGCACGTATTGAACGCCGTGACCGTCGCTTTGATTCTTACCTGGACTGGTGTTCGCGCGATCACGCAATTCTCCAAAGTTGACGCGATTCGCCGCCCGGCTGTGCTGTTGCTGTTTATTTTGGTGCTGCAGCTTTGCCTTGGCTTCGCGGCGTTCCTCACGCGCCTGGTTTGGAGCGTAGGGGCGCCTCAGCCGGAGTTTCCCATGGTGATTGCAACCGTCACCCACGTCGCTGTCGGAGCGCTCCTACTGGCTACAACAGCAGTTCTGACGCTGCAAGTGTGGAGGCACTCACCTGCAGCGCAGAAGAATGAACTGGCCGTAGCCAGACCAATCGCCGCTTCCCGCCAAGCAAGTGATTTCTCGCCGCAGACGCGCTCGTCGTAAAATAGCCTTTGACCTCTCACATGTCTGTCTCCGCTTTGGTGGGATCTATCCCTCAGGAAGAACGTATCGTCTCTCCAGTGATCTCGGTGCGCGAACTCGTACATCGTTACGATAATCGCACTGCGCTGAATGGGGTTTCATTCGACGTTCGCCCCGCGGAGTTGTTCGGTTTGCTCGGGCCGAACGGCAGCGGCAAGACCACGATGTTCCGAATTCTTTCTACTCTGATGGTTCCGGTTGCTGGCCAGGCCGTTATCCTGGGACACGATGCGGCCAAAGATCCCAGCCAGTTGCGTCGCGAGATCGGCGTGGTTTTCCAAGCCCAGAGCATCGACCTGAAATTAACCGCGACTGAAAACCTGCAGCACCAAGGACATCTTTACGGGCTGCACGGTTCCGCACTCCGGGCGAGGATTAAAGAAATTTTGCAGCGAGTGCGCCTTGCCGATCGCGCACAGGATCGCGCCGAGAGGTTTTCCGGAGGGATGCAGCGTCGTCTGGAACTGGCCAAAGGGTTACTGCACGGTCCGCGAGTTCTTCTACTGGATGAGCCTACAACCGGTCTTGATCCCGGCGCGCGGCGCGACCTCTGGCAATACCTGAGTATCTTGCGCGATCAGGAACAGGTAACTGTGCTTGTGACCACGCACCTGATGGAAGAGGCAGAACGCTGTGATCGGCTTGCCATTCTCAACGAAGGCAAGCTGGTTGCGCTGGGCACGCCGGCTGAACTGAAGCGCGAAATCGGCGGAGACGTGATCGTGCTCGATACAAAAGATCCAGACGCGCTGGCGGTGCGAATTCGCGCCCGCTTCAATGTGGATGTCCACGTAGTTGGAAACCAGGTGCGCATTGAGAAAGACCAAGCCCATCGCTTCGTGACCAATGTCGTGGAAGCGTTTCCGGGTGAGATCGATGCGGTTTCGATTGCCAAGCCCAGCCTGGAAGATGTCTTCATTAAACGGACGGGCCACCGCTTCTGGACCGAAGGCCCGCCAGCTACTGAAGGCGTGCCGAAATCCAACGCACGTGAGCATTAATGGACTGGAAGATTCTTAAATGGCTGCCAACAGCACAGCACTACCGATAACGGTCTCGGGAACACGTAACGAAATTCTCCTGCCCGCTTTCACGCTATGGCTGCGAGAAGTGGTCCGCTTCTATCGCCAACGCTCGCGAGTGGTAGGCGTGATCGCATCGCCCATTCTGTTTTGGGTGGCGATCGGCTCGGGCTTCGGCACTTCATTTCGCTCCGGCGCAAACGGCAGCCAGAACTACCTGGAATATTTTTATCCCGGTGCGCTGATCATGATTGTGCTGTTCACCTCGATTTTTACCATGATGTCAGTGATCGAGGACCGTAAGGAAGGATTTTTATTGTCGGTGCTGGTCGCACCGGTTTCGCGTTCTGCCATTGTGCTCGGCAAAGTCCTGGGCGGAACGACCCTGTCCACGATTCAAGGATTGATTTTTCTCGTCTTCGCGCCGCTGGTAGGAGTTCACATCGGACTCACCGACTTCGTCCTGATCGTGGTAACTATCTTTCTGATATCGTTCGCTCTCACTGCGCTGGGCTTCGCCATCGCCTGGCCAATGGATTCGACGCAAGCCTTCCACGCAATCATCAATCTATTTCTGATTCCGCTTTGGCTGCTTTCGGGCGCGATGTTCCCAATCTCTGGCGCCTCCGTGTGGCTGCGCGTGCTGATGCGAATCAACCCGCTGACCTATGGCGTGGAGGCATTGCGCCAGTTGCTCTATCCGACAAATCAAAACTCTCTGGCGGCGTCGCTCGCGACTTTGGTTTTATTTTCCCTGTTCATGTTCGGACTGGGCTTTGTCATGGTGAACCGGCGAACCACCAAACCTGCGGCATAATCCAGGGTTCGTCATCTCCCCAACGCCTGATTGATCATTCGAGCGAGCCTGATCCCAGCCAGGGCGAGACGCCGGTTAACGATGCCAATATCATTTTCGTAGTAGGTTTCGTCAACCGCGCCACCATCATTCAACCAGACCTTTTTGGCTAACAAAAAAGATTCGTTGGCCCACTCCGCGGGGGTTCCACCTGCCTGGACGGTGAGCTTTCGGCTGGCAATCAACTCATTGAGGCGCGCAACGTATCGCTCTTCTGAAAAGCCCGTGTGTTCAATCAAACCTGTGTCCCACGCGAAATGCAGATTGCACGGGTATTTGCCGCATTGAGAAGAACCGAACTCGGACACGTGAATGTCATTTCCACCGCGCGCTTCGCCCATCGCGTGCATGGGTTGGTGAACATCGCCGACGAAATGTACCAGGAATTTCAGCGCGTCAATACGGTCCTGCCGCTGCGCGTTCCGGTCAGCCAGTACTTGCTTGAACATGGTGATGCGGTCGACTACGCAGTTGTGGTGGTCTTGCTGCGTGTACGCATGCTTTTCATCCGGGCGATAACAATCGCGAGACTTAGAAAAACCTCCGGCATCATTTGGAATATCGACAAAGTGCCAGCCGTAAGTCTCTGGGCGTTCGCCCTTGATCTCATCCGCCCAAACGGCAATCGCGGCCAGATCATCGTTGCCCAGCAATTCCTTCACTTGCAGCCGCGCGGTTGAAGTCAGTCGCGTTTCCGCAATATCTCCGACGATGCGATGGCCCTCCGGTCCCCAAGCAAACGAAGAAGCAGAAAACAAAATTAAAAAACTAACAATTGTCGCGTATTTCTTCATACGATTCATGTTAACAAGCGCGCGCTGCCGCACCAAACTAACCAACAACTCCCACTGCAGCAATAACTTCGCTGCATGGTACTCTCGAATTGCTCTGGGTCGATTGCTCTCTCGCAAGAGTGGCAGCGCCCAACGAAAATTTCCGGCGCCTGTTGCGCACGGTTGCAATGCTCTCCGATCTCGGACCCGAGATGACGGCGGAGCGGGACTTCGCGCAAACTGCGAACGTCATGCTCTCCGCCCTGATGCATTCGACCGGAGCACGTGAAGGCGTGCTGTTCGTCTTCATCGAGAAGCCGGCGATGCTCAATTCGATAGTTGCGCAGGGATTCGCGCTGATCCCCGACCCCTCCGTCATCCCTCTGCTTCCGCGGCACGTTCATGCCTTAACAAGCGCGCAGGGCGCGGTTTTGCTCGCGCAATCGTCCTACGACACTTTTTTTAGCGCCAATGGCAACGTCGCGCCGGAGCTCTTCCGCTGCGTGGCTCCGCTGAAAGTGGCAGGAAAATTGGTGGGCGCGGTCGCGCTGGGCAGACGCGAGGGCGACGCACTCTACGACGAAGAGAGTCTGCAGTATCTCGATCTCCTGTGTCATTACGTGGCATTGTCGGTGCACAACCATGCGCTCACCCAAACTCTCACCCAGCGGATCGCGGACAATCTGCGCCTGATGGCTTCGCTGCACGGTTTTTATGACAACACTCTGGAAGCCTTTGCAAACGCCATCGACGTGAAGCACGTAAATATTCACGGACATTCGTTGCGGGTCGGGCGGTATGCCGCCGCGATCGGCGACGCACTCGGACTCGATTCGAACGATGTCGCTGCTGTACGGTCTGCTGGATATCTTCACGACATCGGCAAAGTTGCAGTCGATAAACGCCTGTTCGGCAAACCAACCGTGCTCGATGCCGAAGAATTTCAAGAGATGGCCGACCACACCACCGTCGGACATCAAATTGTGACCGGAGTTCAATTTCCCTGGCCGTTTGTCCCGGAAGTTGTGCGCTGGCACCACGAACGTGCTGATGGCTCCGGTTATCCTGATGGGCTGCTGAATGAAGAAATTCCCATGCAGGCACGGATCGTCGGACTGGCAGATACGTTTGACGCCATGACCAGCCCACGTCCTTATCGCGAACGCATTTCTCTAGGCGCGACGCTTAGTGAGATCGTGAGAAATACACCGCAACGATTTGATCCGGTTGCGGTGCAAGCATTGCTGCTGCAACTACGCCGCGACGCCGTGGGAACAAATCGTTCTCCATTTCTTGAAGGCTCCAGTGGCCACCTTGCTCCCACCGACATCGATCAATTGGCGGCCAACCTTCAGCACAAAACTTCGAATGGACGGCTGTACCTGACGTAGAGCGCAGCTCTAACGCCACTATTGGGTTGCCAAGCTCCATCTATCCCAGCGACAATTTCCCTGTGTCCGCGACCGTGCATTCGCCGAAAACTGCCGCCGGGCAACGGCGACTAAAGCTGTCGCAAATTCTCACCGCGGCCAATCAGCTCACGCTGGTGCGCATGGCGTTCCTGCCGTTCGTGGTGATAAAGCTGGTCGAGGGGCACTACCGCGGCGCGCTCATCCTGTTTCTGTTCGCCGGGCTCAGCGACGGTCTGGACGGATTGCTGGCCCGCACCCTTCATCAGCAGACTTTGCTCGGGCAATATCTCGATCCCATTGCCGACAAGATGCTGCTCAGCACAACGTTTCTAGTTCTCTCCATCGTTCACCAGATTCCGTGGAAGTTTACGGTCGTGGTTTTCAGCCGGGATATTTGCATTCTCGCAGTGAGCGCGGTGCTTTACACCATCGCCGGATTGCGCGATTTTCGTCCCAGCATTTTTGGCAAAGCCAACACCTTTGCTCAAGTCGCGGCGGTAATTTTCGTGATGCTGTGGCAATTCGACCACGTCAGATGGGTAGGGGCGGCCCGCATTGGCTTTCTGCGCGCAACTTTCTTTCTGACCATTATTTCGGCGCTGCACTACGTGTATCTGGTGGGGAAAAGAATGCACGCGCTGGATCAGAGCCGTGTAATAGCGGGGTGATCCCAGTTGTTGCGCATCCAGTCGTTGCACCCCGCAACCGGATCGACTTTTCCACGGCCGTTTCACGGCGTTGCGTACTGCTCGAAGATTTTTACGTCAGGCGGATTAGCGTCGGCGAGGGAGTCCCTTTCCCGAGGCCTCGGATCCTGGTGGTTCACGGAACGGCTCCACGGAAATGCGCTCGTAACCCACTTCCAGCACGGTCAGGTATTCTGTGCCGCCCGGCGCTTGCAGAACTACGCTGTCGCCCGCTGCCGACTTCATCAACGCGCGCCCCAGAGGTGACACCCAACTGATGTGGTTGCGGTCGAGATCGACCTCGTCGGTGCCCACGATGCTCACCACTCGCGATACTCCCGCGGCATTGGCATAGCGCACGGTCGCTCCGAAGAATGCCCTCGTCGCCGCCTGTCCCGCTCTCGGAGCCTCCGGGTCCACCACTTCCGCGGCTTCGATTCGCTTGGTGAGAAAGCGAATCCTCCCATCGATCTGCCGCAGCCGCCGCTTGCCATACTGATAGTCGGCGTTTTCACTGCGATCGCCGTTGCCGGCAGCCCACGCCACCACCTCCGCCACGGCGGGGCGTTCCCTGGTGAGCAGAAACCGGTGTTCATCTTTGAGGCGCTGCAGCCCGCTCGGCGTGATGTAGTTCTTGACCGGGGTCGCGGGCGCGTCCGCTGGTGGTTTTCTCGTAAACCCTTTTCGCATCTCGTGATCCTACCAGCGCGAATCGAGCTAGCGCCCCAACGTGCCATGATTGGCTGGCGATTTTATGGCCGCGCTTTCAAGGGCGAGATTAAGATGCCTTGAGCAGGTGTCCTAACTTGAAAACTGTGGTTGCTAAGATCGAATCGCTGACGAGAGAACCTAGCTTTGTTTACACCTTGGCTCTCGTATTAATGCGAGACCTTTTTCTTACGCCAGAGGACATCGCTGAGGTCAACCCACGTGAACACCTCAACATTCAGGAACTGACCTTTCTAGTTGGCCTGCTCGTGAAAGGCGAGATCGACTTCAGCATACCTAGCGAAGACCAGTCGGCACACCGTTTCGCGCTCACCTACGAACTCTTCGAGGAGCTTCACAGAAAATACCATGAGCCCTTTATCAGGGAGATGGAGAACCTAGCAAAGAACCGCCAAGGAACGGAAACTCGGGAGGAGAACTACCGACGCATCTTCGGAGCAGGTACAGCCGTTTCCGAGCCAATCTTTTACGCGGCGTCGGGAGCGTATGACTTTCAGTATTTAGACCTTGCGGTGGACAAATATCAATATGATTCTGCTTGGATCAAAGAGCGCATTGGTATCGACGTTCGAGTGATGACTGGAATCGCTCGAGATCTTAAACGGCTACACGAGGTCAGGTTCAACCGCGTTGTCGCTAGTCCACCTTCTGAATTTTCGGACATTTGCCGCGCGGGCTTTTCTATTTTTTGCTTCGATGAAAAGGATATTGGGCAATTTGGCGACGCCGAAGTTGCCGCCTTCCTCAAGGCGTTCTCACTAACACCTGGCGAGGCCAACTCGAAGCTTCAACTCCCTGGGCAGTTCAACGAACTTCAATCCAAGCCGATCATTCGCCTGAGAGACGGTAGATACTTCTTTCCCATTGGATTCAACCTCGCCGAGGCCATCTACGAAGCACCCTTTTACTGGATGATTACGGATCCTGCTTATAGGTCGACCGCTCTGGTGAATCGTGGCAATTTTGCCGAATCAGCCACTGCAAAGCTTCTGCGAAATGTATTTGGCGCCGATAGCGTCTACACGAGCGTCGAGGTTAGAGAACGAAAGGGCCACACCGTCACCGACATCGACGTTCTCGCGATTGTCGGCAACAAGGCGGTTGTTGCGCAAGTCAAGTCGAAGCGACTGACCGAATTGGCAAGGCTCGGCGATCAAAAAATCCTCCTGGCAGATTTCCAACTCGCGGTACAGGAAGCATATGATCAAGGCCTCCTTTCAAGAAAAGCCATTATTGACCGCGAGAACAGATTGTTCGTCGGCGGGGTCGAGCTTCACCTCGACGAGGCCATAGATGACGTCTACATTCTGTGCGTCACGCTGGACTACTATCCGGCTGTTACACACCAAGTCGATGTGTATCTCAAGAAATCTCCGAGCGACCCAGTCCCGGTTGCCCTCAGCGTATTTGATTTGGACGTCATTGCCTTCTACCTCTCCGACCCATTTGAATTTGCGTACTATCTGCGACAAAGGATAGTCCTCAGCAGCTACTTCAAGGCCGATTCGGAGATGGTGCTCCTTGGACTCCATCTCAGGCGCAAGTTGTTTAAGAGCAGCAATGCCACTATGGAAGTCTTGGACGGCAGCTTCGCCCAATTGGTGGATGCGAATTTTCAAGTCGTACGTGGCTCTGTTCCGCGGACTGAAGCAGCGGATAAGCTGCGTTCGAAGTGGAAGAATGAGGACTTCCAGGAATTGATCGAACAGATCAAATCCACCAAAGAACCGAGGTTTACGGATGCTATCTTCTTCCTCTATGACCTTGCAGGTAAGGGTGCTGACGACACGATTGCAGTGTTAAGGCGCACAAAGCGAATGACGCAAACTGATCAGCAACCACACGATGCAAGACTGCCTTTACTCGAATTTCGAAGTGGCGTCACAATTCTCTCTGAGTCAAGTTCACTATCAATTCTCAGGAACAAATTGCTCGGTCTCGCGGAAGTCGCGAAATATAAATCTAATGCGGATCTATGGCTTGGTTTGGGCTGCCTCGGTACAAGCGAGCGCATAGTTGACGCGGTTGTTTTTGCCAATTACAAGTGGACGCACGATCCAAAGCTCGAGACCCTAGCTGCGCAACTGCGGGGCAAGTTCATGACACCTGACGGCCGAAAAATAGGAAGAAATGAGGCTTGCCCATGCAAGAGCGGCAAGAAGTTTAAGCACTGTTGCGGTCGTTAAAGTCGGGGCGGGTGGCCCACCTTTGCATTGCACCATTCCCACGGAGGGTGCCCCATCCTTGCGTTTTTTGCAAGGGTGGGCGGCGATGCTGCCGGCGCAACTCTTGTCCGCTCTACACCGCCCCTTGTGTATGCCGTCGTCGTACCCGCCCCTTCGCAAAGTACGCGAAGGACGGGGCACCCGCAGATCTGGTGGCTTCTGCAGTTGAAGGCCGGGCCACCCGCGCCCTACCTCAGTCCGTGGGAATAGCATGTGCAATGAGCTACTCCGCGCCGATCTGTTTCATCAGCGTGTCATTATCCCAGAAGAGGTATTCCTCGGACATTGTTCCCTGGTGATTCCAATGTCCGAGCGTCGACATCGGTAGGTGATATCGCTTGCCGGTAGGCTGAATGGTTTTGCCTCCGGGGAGAACCATGGGTTTGGAAAACGTACCATCGAGATAACCCATGATGCCGGTCCACTCGCCGTCCGCGGTGCCGAAACGCACCGGGTGCTCGACAATGCGATTATCCGGTGCGAACGTCCACATGAAATTGAGCTCCTTGATGTGCGCGGGAATTCCCTTCGTCGTATGACCATCCGGGTAATAAACTGTGATATTTTCCGCATGGCTCTTGGGGAGGTTTTCCCAGTGCTGCCCAGTGTAAACGTGGAAATCTAAATCATCGAAGTCGGCCAGATTCTTTGCCAGCACGGGAGTCATCGCCGCAGTGGGTTGGGCAAGATCGGTGACTCTACTTGCCGGCCAATTCGGTCCAGCGGCCGCGACGTGCGCACTGATCGCGAAGGCGACGGCGGCTCCGATGATTAGACTTAGGCCTGAGATAAGAAATGATTGAGTTTTCATCAAAGTATTCTCCGCATGTAGAGATGCTCTTCGTCGCAACGCCTACATCTAAAGCACTCCTCGACCTCAAGCGAGACCGTGTAACTGGCCCTCTATCGGCGGTGCCGTGGCTGCCCACAGCAGTGTAGCAGTTCGATCAGAACCCAAACTACTTCTCGGAATGCCTCCGACCCCTCAAAATGGACCATCCACGCAGAATGGTATCTGGCACGATTCACGATACGACCACCGGATCTGCCGCGCGCATAGAATCACGAGAGGCGTGGGAATGTAGTCGGGAAGAACATTCTGCCAGTTCACATTGGCTAACCGTGGCGCTGGGGTTGAGCCGCGCCGGATTCTGACCGCTTGGCGGTCTCGGGATTGCGAGGACTGTTGCGATGCCGCTTCTTGTTACGAGCGCTTCCGGTGCAAATGGTGACGGCTTTGGCGCGCTGCTGAGCTTTGAATTGGACGGCACGCTGCGCGGAACATTTACTGATGACGATCGCATTGTCGATCCGCGTGGCCTTGCCGTCGATCCACAGGAAAACTTGCTGTTTCTAAACAGTGGGGCCGATCGGGTGTTAGCGATTTCCTCGCATGGGCGCATCGTTCGCGATACTGGCCGAATTGAAGGCCTGAATCCCGGCGGTGGCAATTTCGGCCCCGATGGCCGGTATTTCGTCGGCCTGCGCAGCGAACGCACAATCGTCGCCTTGTCGACCAGCTTCGACGCTGCCCTGGAGCATGTCTTACCGCCCAGGGTCGTACCTTTCCCCCGAGGATTTGCTTTTGGTCAAGATGGCCGGCTGTTCCTCGCCTCAGGAATCGGGCCCGACGGCCAAGGCGATAACACCATATTGGCCTTCACTCCAGCCACACCTATCAAGCCCTCTCGGCTGGTCGCAGATCCCGAACTGAGCCCCCTCGATCTTGCAATCGCGCCCAACGGCAATATCGTCGTCTCTAGCGAGCGTCCATTCGGCGCGGTGGACGCGGTGACGAGCGTTCGGGAATATGATGCGATGGATGGGCACCTTGTCCGAGTTTTCTCTCCAAATGGGAAGGCCGAATTCTGCAAACCGCGCGGCCTCCGCTTTGGTCCCGGTGGACTGCTCTGCTGTGTCGCCCGCGATGAGGTTGTTGGCTTCGATTTCGCGAGTGGCGAATGCCTGGGGGCTATCGCGCGACTGCCGCGGTTAAATGGACAAGCCTTAGTGCTCTTCCCGTAGTGAACCGAGTACTACAATCTGAGCTTGTTTGTAAGAGTTTTTGGCGGGTGGCCCGTCTTTGCATTGCGTTTTTTGCAAGAGCCTGCCCTGAACTTGCCGAAGGGGTGGGCGGCGATGCTGCCGGCGCAACTTTTGTCCGTTCTACGCTACCCGTTGTGGATGCCGTCGCCGTACCCGCATTTTTCGCCTACGCGAAGGACGGGGCACCCGCAGCTGTGGTGGCTCTGCAGTTTGAGGGGCGCGCCACCCGCCTTTTTTCAGGGTGGGCCGCGAACCTCTTTTGCCTACACGAAGGACGGGGCACCCGCAGCTGTGGTGGGTACTGCAGTTTGAAGGCCGGGCCAGCCGGCCGATCTACACCACGAGATCGAAGCGTTGCAGTGGGAAATGCCCGAGCCCGACAAGGCTGATGACATGGACCGCATTCTTGATTGCTTCGGTCACGTTTAAGAGGAGTACGAGCATTTAGGCGATTATGCGCTCGAATTCGCAAGCCTGTGGATCTTTGTGCCTTCATCCCTCTCCAACCCTCCTTCAGTTTGACCCTTTTTCTTCCTCACCCCTAGAATTGAAGTTCTTTTCACGCCATGTCATTTCGCCTGTTCAATACACTTTCCGGCAAAGTTGAGGAGTTCCAGCCGATCCAGGACAAGCAAGTCCGCATGTATGCATGCGGGCCGACGGTGTATGACTACGGGCACATCGGCAATTTCCGCACATTTGTGGCGGTGGATATTCTCCGCCGATTTCTGCGCCAGAGCGGGTTCGACGTGCGTCACGTGATGAACATCACCGACGTCGACGACAAAATTATTCGCAACGCCGCGCAGGCCGGAGTTCAGCTGAAACAGTTCACATCGAAATATGAAAAGGCTTTTCTAGAAGACGCAGGCGCTTTGAACATTGAACAGCCGGAACTTGTTCACGCCACCGACCACATTCCCGAGATGGCCGACTTCATCGCCAAGCTGGTGGAAAAGGAATTCGCTTATCGCACCGATGACGGTTCGTATTATTTTCGTATCGCGAAATTTCCCGAGTACGGCAAGCTTTCCAAAAAAGATTTTGCCGGAATGGAAGATGGGGCGCGCGTCGATGTTGACGAGTACGAGAAAGATAGCGCGCGTGATTTCGCGCTTTGGAAGGCGCCGAAGCCGGGCGAGACTTCGTGGGAGAGCAAGATTGGGCACGGGCGTCCGGGCTGGCACATTGAGTGCTCGGTCATGTCGATGGAGGAATTGGGAGAGAGTTTCGATCTGCATGCGGGCGGCGAAGACCTGATTTTCCCGCACCACGAAAACGAAATCGCGCAGTCAGAATCGGCCACCGGCAAGCCTTTTGTGAAGTTCTGGTTCCATGCGCGCTTTCTGCTAGTCGAGGGCGAGAAGATGTCCAAGAGCCTGGGAAATTTTTTTACCCTGCGCGATCTGGTGCTGAAAGGCCATAAGCCTTCGTCGATTCGATACCTGCTCGCGTCGGTGCCTTATCGCCATCAGCTCAATTTCACCTTCGGCGGATTGCAGCAAGCGGCCGCGTCGGTCGAACGTCTGCGCAATTTTCGGCAACGACTGGTTACCGGACGTTTCCCTGGCGGCTCGGACCTGAACCTGACCACACTCGCCAACGACAGTTCCCAACGCGTGCGCGAAGCATTGAATGAAGACTTGAACACCGCGCAAGCGCAGGCTGCAATTTTCGATATGGTCCGCGTCGCCAATGCCGCAATCGATTCAGGCGAAATGAAACAGGATGACGTACAGCCGCTGGTTTCGACTCTCGACCAGTTCGACGAAATTTTCGCGGTGTTGAAAGACGATGACGCCGCCAAGATGCAACGGATTGCGGATTGGGCCAAATCTGAGGGTCGCGAGAAAGAAATCAGCCCAGAATTGCTTGAGGCCTTGCGTTCCAACGCGCTTTCCGATGAACAGGTCAATCAAAAGATTGAGGAGATGAAGGCGGCGCGCGCCGCCAAGAATTTCGCCGCTTCCGATTCGATCCGAGCAGAACTCACCGCCAATGGGATTCTGATCGAGCAAACCAAAGAGGGAGTGCGCTGGCGCCGGAAATGATCGGTCACCGCGCTCCGAGGCGACCTGTGGAAAACTCTTGTCAAGCCCCCTAAAACGTCGAATTCTTTGTAAGCTGAACAAAGCAATCCAAAAATAAATTCCCAAAACTTGGCACAATCACCCTATCCAAATTGCTATTCTGAAAATAGGCGTATTCGAAGCGGCGTCCTGAGCGGGCGCCTTTAGTTTTTTGCACCACAGAACGGTCCGCCCAGCAATGCTAAAATCACAATTTCCCATGGAATCTCTTGCCGGAACTCTCGAGAAAATCGTCGCGGGAAGTTTGCGTCGGGCGCCGGATGGGCCAATTCTCGCCTGGCCGCTGGCTTGCGGATCGTCAGTTGCCGCACGTACCCGAGCGCTGAGTTTTCGCGCCGGCGTTCTGTGGGTTGAGGTGCCGGACGCGGGCTGGCGTGCGGAGTTGCGGCATTTGGGTGGGCGATACTTGTACGCCGTGAACCGTTATTCGCCGGCGGAGATCAGCCGAATTGAGTTTGTGCTGCCTGGGCAAGAATGCAAGGAGAATGCAGAAGTAAGTGTCATCTGCCTTCCGACTCCTGCACTTTGATCGGAGTTCTTACTTCTTCATTCTGACTTCTGAATTCTTAATTTGTTCATGAAAGTTACCGAAAAAGACGTCGCTTACGTTGCCGATCTGGCTAACCTCGAATTGAGCGCAGAGGAGCGCACTCGGATGGTCCGAGATCTGAACTCCATTCTCGGTCATGTGGATTCGCTGAACGCGCTCGACACCAAAGACGTTCCGCCGATGGCCCAGGTCTCTGACCGCTATGGCGTAGACGAATCGAAGAAAGGCAGCGAGCGCTTTGCATATGCCAGCCGTGAAGATGTGAAAGAAGGCTTGCGCAAATCGTTTCCGACTGACGTAGCGTTGGCAAACGCACCCGATTCCGACGGCACGTTTTTCAAAGTGCCGAAAGTGATTGAAAGATAGAGCACCAGTGGTTAGTGGTTAGTTTGTGTGGTGCCCGTGCCTGGAGTCTCGGCAACAAGCTATCCGCTTACCACCTAGTCACTGATCACTACGAAGCGTATGGATCTTACCGGCCTCACCATCGACTCCGCACGCTCTGCTGTAGCCGAGCGCAAAACCAGCGCCACGGCATTGGCAGAGGCGTTTTACGCGAAAATCGAAGTAGACGATCAGAAAATTGGCGCTTACCTGATTCTTTCGCACGAACGCGGACTTGAAAAGGCATCCGAGATTGACAGACTGGCAGACAAGGGCGGCGCCTTGCCGCCGCTCGCTGGCGTTCCGGTGGGAATCAAAGATGTGCTGATCACCAAGGGTGTTCGCACTACTGCGGGATCAAAGATTCTGGGCAACTATGTTCCGCCTTATGATTGCACGGCAGTTGCACGTCTTGAAGCTGCGGGGGCGGTCGTGCTGGGCAAGCTCAATTGCGACGAGTTTGCCATGGGATCATCGAACGAAAATTCCGCGTTCAAGCCGGTTCACAACCCGCGAGATCTCAGCCGTGTTCCGGGCGGATCCTCAGGCGGATCGGCGGCAGCGGTGGCCGCAGACATGGCGGTTGCGACTCTGGGATCGGATACGGGCGGTTCGATCCGGCAACCCGCATCGTTCTGCGGCGTGGTTGGACTGAAACCGACGTATGGGAGAGTCTCGCGTTACGGGCTGATCGCGTTCGCTTCATCGCTTGATCACATTGGGCCACTGACGAAAACTGTAAAAGACGCCGCGATTGTGTTGCGCACCATTGCCGGTCGCGATCCGATGGACTCGACCTCTGCCGATCTACCGGTGCCGGATTACGTTGCTGAACTCGAGAAGCCGGTCAAGGGCGTGAAGATCGGAGTCGCCAAAGAATATTTGGGCGAAGGGCTGGATGCAGAAGTGCGCAGTGCAATTGAGGCTGCGATCCAGAAACTGGGCAAGCTCGGATGCGAGATCGTTGAAGTATCGCTTCCCCATACCAAGTATGCGATCCCGGCTTACTATTTGGTCGCAACTGCGGAGGCTTCGTCAAACCTGGCACGCTTTGACGGCGTCCGCTATGGCTTTCGCGCGAAAGATGTTCGCTCACTTTCTGATATGTATCGGCGAACCCGCGATCAGGGATTTGGTGCGGAGGTGAAGCGCCGCATCATGCTGGGAACGTATGCGCTCAGCGCCGGATATTACGACGCCTATTACTTGAAAGCGCAGCGGGTACGCACGCTGCTGACTCGTGACTTCGAAGAGGCGTTCAAAAAAGTGGACGCCATCGTGGGGCCCACTTGTCCGACGGCGGCTTTCAAGCTGGGCGAAAAAGTTGACGATCCGCTGGCGATGTACTTGGCGGATATTTATACCGTCACCGCAAACCTGGCTGGCATTCCTGGCATTTCTATTCCGGTCGGCGTGACGAAAGAAAAGCTTCCAATCGGCATGCAGGTTTTTGGAAAGCACTTCGCTGAGAGCACGATTCTCCGAGTGGCGAACGCTTACGAGAAAGCGGCGTAGTCTCGATTCGTGCGGGTGAGGGCGCCCGTACCTCCACGATCGAGGTATGGGGGCACGGGCGTCCTCGCCCGTGCCAGATCAGACCGACTGATAGTACGACTCACCTGCGCAGCTTCGGCATAACGTCTTGCCGTCGCGGCGAACTTCGCGGTGGAAATTGATCCCTTCGCCGCAAACATCGCAGACAATTCGCTCGCCTTTGTATCCGGGAAATTCTTCCGGAGGCAGGTCCACCTTCACCCATTGCGTGGTGAATAGGTCGTCGTCTGCAATTTCGCGATAGGCCAGCATCTGTTGCTGGTTCTTGTTTTCGATCTCGGGGTGGATTTGGCGGGCTAGCGCCTTTGACGATTCTTTCGCGGCGATGCGAATGGCGCGGCCGGTGTTCACGTCAACAAATGTGGCCGCCATTTTCCCCCAGTCGCGAAATTTCAGCGCGCGCTTGCCAAGACGGCAGCCAGTCACAACTGCAACCGCATCGGTTGCGCAACGGTCAATCTCGACAAATGTAACCAGACGCTTGCGGTCGGCGCCTTGCGGATCTTCGATTCCCAACTTCTGCAGACCAAGCATTGCCATCCGTACGCCGAGAACTTGCCCGGCGCATAGGTGCCCGTGTGCTTGCTCGGCATCGCGGAGATAGGCGTCGAGGGATTTCATTAACACCGTCGTGGGTCGTTGGTCGTGCGTCGTTCGCCGGTATCCGTAAGCTCGCCGCACGCTGATGAATTAAGCCAACGACGAACGACCAAAGACGAAACTGCTATTCCAACTTCCAATGGAGAAACTATGAAAATCAATTCTAAATCGAAAACCCTTCTTGCTCTGGCGCTGGCGATCGCACTTGCCGCCACCGGATGCAGTGCACAATGGATCAACACAGCTTTGCAGGACCTGCCGGTACTCACGCAGATGGCGCTGAATATCGCCACTCTGGTGAGTACGCTGGCTGCAGGACAACAAGCCAGCGTAGCGGACACTGCGGTCATCCAGAACATTTCGGCACAGGCCAGCCGCGACCTGAATTTGCTGCAAACCCTGTACAACGAGTACAAAACCAGCCCCAGCCCGACCACGCTGCAAAAACTTCAAAGTGCTATTTCTGATCTCAATCAGAACCTGCCGACGATGTTGCAATCAGCGCATATCTCCAATGCCACACTTTCAGCCCGTATCGCGGCCGCGGTGAATCTGATTCTGACCACCGTTAACAGCTTCGCCGCTTTGATGCCGCAGGCCTCGCCTGTGACGACGCGCAAAACCTCGCCATCCGCTCTTCTTCACGCAAAAAATTTGAAGAAGCAATGGAACCAGCAGGTCTGTGCGCCTACCGGGAATCCTGTGCTGGATGCGGCGTTCGCGGCCAGCGTGCTGCGATAAATGTGAATTGATCGTCATCAGGGTACGGGCGTTGGACGCCCGTGCCTACACTTTCGACAATTTTTACCCAATCGTGCCTGATTGATTCTCCTTGGAGTTCTTATGCCTTTGCCAATCATTGCCATTATCAATGCCTCTACTTGCCTCTCGGACGCGCAAGTAGAGGCCGTGCTTCCTGCGTTGCAAAAACAGGTAAGCGACGATTTCCGATCCTACTGGGAGCTGGATTGCACACTTTCTTTTCTGTCGCACGACCAACCGCTTACTGATGGATGGTGGCAGATTGCGGTCGTCGACAATCCCGATCAGGCGGGAGCTCTCGGCTACCACGAACTCACCGGGCAGGGCGCGCCGCTGGGGAAAATCTTTGCCAAGCTAGATCTCGACAGCGGTTCATCGTGGACGGCAACACTGAGCCATGAGCTTCTCGAAATGCTGGCCGATCCGTGGATCAACTGGTGCGCATTCGGCAGCGACAGCAAAATCTATGCGCTCGAAGTTTGCGATGCCGTCGAAGCCGACAATCTTGGATACTTCATCGACGGCGTGCTGGTCTCGGATTTCGTGACCCCGGCGTGGTTCGAGCCCACGTGCGCCGACCGTATGGATTTCAAAAAGCATCTGACGAAAGAACTGGAACTGGCGCGTGGAGGCTACATTTCAATATTCAACGCGGCCGACGGATGGACGCAGGTCACAGCAAAAGGCGAAGGCGGCCCGCGCATTCTCCCCGGAAGCCGCAGGCAGAGAAGAAAACTCATCCGGCCGTCGTGGAGGAATAGCCTAAGGTAGTGAGATTCTCCTGGTCACGACGAGGCTTTAACTTCCAGCGGAAATTCACGCCGCACCAATTGCATTGCCTGTTGTTTGGACTGTAATTTCCCGTCGAGTTGCGCGTCTTCGACCACGGCAAGAATTTCTTTGAACAGCGGGCCGGGTGAATAGCCTGCAGCGATTAGATCGTCTCCCGTGACCAGGGGTGTTGGACGCACTTCTTCCGGCGGGAGCGTGTTCATTTTCTCGCGCGTAAAATTGTAGAGGCGCAGGTTGCGATGGCTGGATTCGCAATCCAGCCGATGCAGTTCAAGATGCTGTTCGAAATGGGGCAGCCGGATGAATTTCTTAAATGTCGAGGCACTCATGCGTTCCGCGTCGCCGAAGCGCATGTGATTTTCGACGAGCGCAACAATCTGGTCGGTCTCATCATTCGAGAACCGAAGTCGGCGGCAGATTGCTTCGGCCATTTTTGTTCCCACCCGTGCGTGCTCGTCGAAGCGAATGCGGTCGGGGGCACGCCGGAATGTTGGCGGCTTGCCTACGTCGTGCAAAAGCACTCCCCAGGCCAGCGCCGCACGGCAGGGCTGTGGCAATTTCTCCAGCATCAGCAAGGTGTGTACAAACACGTCGCCTTCGGGATGAAACTCAGGTGGCTGAGCAACTCCCTTCATCGCCTCGATTTCCGGCAGCACCTCATGCAGCAGGCCGGTTTCGTCGAGCAATTCGAACGCACGCCGCGCATGTCCTTCGGTCAACATGCGCGCCAGTTCATCACGAACCCGTTCTCGCGAAACCTGATGAATTTGTGGCGCCAGCTTCTGAATTGATGCAAATGTCGCCGGTTCAATCGTGTATTCAAACCGCGCCGCGAAACGCACCGCCCGCAGCATGCGCAGCTTGTCTTCCGCGAACCGTACGGCTGGATCGCCGATCGCGCGAACGATCTTTGATTCGAGATCACCCTGGCCGCCTACATAATCGAGGACCTTATTTTCGATGGGATCGAGCAGCAAGCCGTTAATGGTAAAGTCGCGCCGCTGAACGTCCTCGCGGGGATCGCGGCTGAAACGAACTTCGTCGGGATGACGGCCGTCAGAATAACCGACATCGCAGCGGAATGTTGCAACTTCAACGCTAGATTTGTGATGGTGTCCAAGCGCGAATTCTTCGGTCGCGTTTTCATTGTGCTTGGGTTGCCGTTCAGCTTCCGGAACTGGTACCAGCACCACCCCGAACTGCGCGCCCACCGCGTAGGTCTCAGGAAAGATCCGCATCACTTCGTCGGGCTTGGCGTCGGTGGCGACGTCGTAATCGGCGGGCTCGCGTCCTAGCAGCAGATCGCGCACACATCCTCCTACCAGATAGGCCTGATGGCCGTGCTTCCGTAGCGTGCTAACGATCGAATTGGCGAATTGGCGCACGTCTCAATGATAAATCCAAGTGAGCAGGCGTTCTCCCCAGACCCGCCGTACATGTCCGTACGCCATCTATGGCAGACACCTCGGCACTTCTAGACTGAACTCACCTTAGCAGTAGAGCTATCCCTTCCAGCGGTAGGCGTCTTTTTGTGGCAGCCCGATGTGGGCGAGAACGCGGCATGCGAACTCGTGCGCCATCTGGTCGAGTGTGGCCGGACGGAAGTAGTAGGCCGGAATCAGCGGAAAGATGGTCGCTCCAGCATCGGTGGCGCGGTACATGTTGCGGATGTGAATTTTGTTGAGCGGCGTCTCGCGGACGCAGAGCACCAGCGGTCGTTTTTCTTTTAGGTTGACATCGGCGGCGCGCTCAATAAGGTGCGACGCGATGCCGTTGGCTATGCGGGCCAGAGTACCGACGCTGCAAGGCAGCACGATCATGGCGTCCGCGGGATAAGAGCCGCTGGCGACATTGGCGCCTATATCGGCGTTAGCTTGCTGATGAATTTTGCGGGAGGCGTGACCTAGCACTTGAGTGATGAGATTGTTGCGGCCGCGCAGTCCAAGTTCTTCGGCCATAACACGGAGCGCGCTGTCGGAAGCGATCAAGTTGGCGTTCTGAACGCGGGTATCACGATCGACGATCAGCAGCAAATGACGCAGGAAGATCGATCCGCTGGCACCGGTTGTGGCAATAGTCAAGTTTTGCAGTGAATTCGGCAATCGAGTTTTGAGCATAGGCAGCCACGGGCACAGAGTCAAGACGGGATGGCAAAGCGATCAGCTCAGCAGTTGCGGCGAACGGCGGCGCAAATGCATGCCCTGGCGGCGGTGCGGGATGACATTGGCTCGCAAGATACCGGCCACGGACGCGGGTACCTGCGCGAATTTACCCAACACTTTCGCGAGTACGAGTCTGTTCTTTCGGCGAACGATTTGCACCACCGGGTTGCGGCCGCTAGCGCCATTCTGATTGGCGATTATCATGCGCTGCCTGCCTGCCAGCGTTTCGCGGCAGAGTTGATCGAAAAGTCGGCGCGTGAACGCCGGGTGGTGTTGGGTGTGGAAGCAGTCCTGGCCAGAGATCAACGCATTCTCGACGCCTGGTGGCGGCGTGAAATTGCGGAAGACGAGTTCAGGCGGCGGCTACGTTTCGACCGCGAATGGGGATATCCGTGGGAGCCGTTTTACCAGCTCCTGTCTACTGCCCGCGATCACGCCGAAGGGATTTATGCTCTCGATTGCATGCCCCGGGAAGATCTGCGCCGAATCCGGTCGCGTGATCGCCATGCCGCAGTAAAAATCGCCGAAATCCGCGAGCGTCATCCGGACGCGGCAATCTTCGTTTTGTTTGGCGAATCGCACCTGGCGCCCCAGCACTTGCCACGCACCATAGAAGAAGTACTGCCGCACGAGAAGGTCTTGACGATTTTGCAAAATGTCGACGCACTCTACTGGCGAGCTGTCGCTCAGCAGGCGGGCGCTGTCAGCATTGGAAAAGATGCGGTGTGCGTTTTCAACTCCAGTCCTTTGGAAAAGTACGAAAGCTATCGTTTGTGCCTGGATGGCTGGAACGCTGCTGCCGATGACCTTCCGGACTTCGCGCCGGCGATTTACAACCTGGTTTTTTCACTCGCGAGATCTTTAGGCTTCCGGCTGGATTCACCGCGCAACGGAACACAGCCAAAATATCTCACTGATTTACTGCCCGAAGTTGTAACCCTCGAGGAGTATCCAAATAGCCTTGATTCGAAATTCGAAGAGAAAACTTGCGCTTATCTGCCGGATGCGAATCTGTTTGTGATCAAGGAATTCCAAATGGCCGATGCCGCTGAAGAGTGCGCACGGTTTTTGTATTCTGCCTGCCGTGGAATGGTCCGACTTTCCTCGGCGGCGCAGCCCATTGAAGATGCGCTGGCACGCTTCGGGTCGCGCCTGTTGTGTCCAGAGTTTGACGCCAAAGATGAAAGTCCCACGCTTGGCGATTCTCTTTACCAGACTTACCTGGCAGGAAAAATATCCCTTCCGGCATTGCGGCGAGTGTTTCTAACCAAACAGGAAACCCGCGAACAAGCGCGGCAAACCCTGGCAAAGCTTGAGAATTTAGCAAGAGCATAGAATCACGATTTTCTTTCTTTCGCCCGTTGGAAAGCCCAAGCAACGTCCTGCAATGCTAACCTGAGTACAGACCACTGAGCGATCGCGTGAACTCTGAATCCATTCGCAAACTTTTCGAGCAGGTGCGAGCTGGCAAACTCGCGCCTGATGAAGCGGTGGAGCGACTACGGCACCTTCCCTTTGAAGACCTTGGATTCGCGAAAGTGGACCATCATCGCGCGTTGCGAGTGGGCGCGCCCGAAGTCATTTTGGCCCAAGGCAAAACACCAGCCCAAGTGGCGAGCATTTTTAAGAAACTTGCGCTACACGGGAAAAATGTTTTGGCTACTCGGGCCAGCAAACAACAATTCGACGCGGTGAAGAAAAATGTTCGCGGAGTGAAGTTCGAGGAAAGCGCCCGCGTCATCGTTCTGCGTCGCGATAACAAGATTTACGGCAAAGGGGTAATAACCGTCATCTCCGCCGGAACCAGTGACATTCCAGTGGCTGAAGAAGCCGTGGTCACTGCCTCGATCATGGGGAACAAAGTCGATCGGTTATACGACGTAGGCGTCGCCGGCATTCATCGGTTGCTCTCACACCGCGATGCAATCAGTCGGGCACGAGTGATCGTCGTCTGTGCCGGCATGGAAGGCGCGTTGCCAAGCGTAGTCGGTGGATTGGTGGGCGTGCCCGTGATCGCGGTGCCTACCAGCGTGGGATATGGGGCATCGTTCAACGGAATGACAGCCTTGCTGGGCATGATGAATTCCTGCGCGTCGAACGTCTCAGTGGTGAACATCGACAACGGATTTGGCGGCGGCTATGTTGCTTCTTTAATAAACCGGTTATAGCCGTTTAACACCTGATAAATTTCCACAAAAAATGTACTTCTCGCTTGCTTTTCTCCCATCGGGGCGGACTAGAATAAAGGCAGATGGAGGCGCGGTATGTTATCCAAGTGCGCCAACCCCAATTGCTCTGCTTCCTTCCGCTACTTCCACACCGGAAAGCTTTTTCGAGCTGACATTGCTGTGGGATTGGACCGCCGCCGCACCTTAGGTCAAGATGAACGTCGCGAAAAGCCGCTGCGCCGCCTGGAATTTTTTTGGCTCTGCGAAGGCTGCGCCCAATCGATGACTCTTAGCTTTGACAAAGAGACCGGCGTCACCGTGCATCACAAAGATTATGCCCGGTCAGCGGCCACCGCTTAAGATTTCTCTCGCGAATATTTTCCGCCGATGGCGTTCCAACGGATGGTAAGCACTTCAGCCATCATGTGCAGCCCATCGCGCAGAGGGTGTATGCGTGTACCCTCAGCATCCGACCAAACGACCGGCAATTCTTTTACGTTCAAACCTAACCTGTCGGCAAGAAAGAGCAATTCCGCGTCGAATCCCCACCCCTCAATCGTTTGCATCGAGAAAAGTTTTTGAGCAGAGCTCCGGCTGAATGCTTTGAAACCGCACTGCGTATCTTTGAACCTCAGTCCGAGCAGAATGCGCAGCACCAAATTGAATGTGCGTCCGTAGAATTGGCGCAGCAGTGATTGCCGCTGCGTCTGGGTATCTGGTTGGAGCCAGCGCGATCCGATGGCTACATCCGCACCGGCCTCGATTGTCGCAAAAAGTTTGTTCGCTTCTTCGATCGGCGACGACAGATCAGCATCGGTAAATAACCGTATTTCTCCCTGGGCTTTCAACATGCCGTTCCGGACGCTGTAGCCTTTGCCGCGATTGCCGGGGTTTTCGACCAGCCGCAATGCCGGGTTGGCACGCGCCCGCGTCAGAACCATTTCCGCAGTGTCGTCCCGCGAGCCATCGTTGATCACGATGACTTCAGCGTCCCAATGCTGGGCGGCAATGTGGTCCAACACACGGTCAAGCGTCGCGCCCAAGCGAGCGCTCTCGTTATATGCGGGAATGATAATGCTGTACTGGGGCATCGTAGGTCAGCTCAGCGCAAATGGAGCCGAGTGACCCTAAAAGGTATCATGCGAAAGGAAAATTTTGGTTTCAGCCCGAAACTACGCAACGCGTCGTTGCTTGTCGAGCATGAGAAAGAATTCGTTGACTAGTTTGGGGTCCCAGCAACCCGCGCGGGCTTCATCCTGCATGGTAGCCGCGGCATGATCATGGGTGAGTGCGGGCTTATAGGGGCGTGCAGTGGTGAGCGCGTCGTAAACATCAACCACCTGAAGGATTCGCGCCAGCAACGGAATATTCTCACCTTCCATTTTGTCGGGGTAGCCACTACCGTCAAAGTGTTCGTGGTGACTACGGATAATCGGCAACACGCGGCGTAACGATTTCAGTGGGCGACAGATATTTTCTCCAGTAATGGGATGGCGCCGCATAATCGCCCATTCTTCCGAATTGAGGTTCGCACCCTTTTTGAGAATTTCATCCGGGACCGCGATCTTCCCCAGATCGTGTAAATAGCCGCCCCGTCGCAAGGCTGTAATTTCTTCGTCGTCCAACCGCAAATGACGTCCCAGATTGCTAGCATTTTCCGCAAGACGCTCGCAATGACCCTCGGTGTAAGGATCTCGGCTTTCAACGCTCAATCCGAGGGTGCAAAGAACACTTTCAGCGGTTTCCAGTTCGTCGGTAAATTCTTTAAGTTTCAGCAACGATTTGACCCGAGCGAACAGTTCCTCAGGAAATATAGGTTTGCTCAGGAAATCATCGGCGCCGGCTTCGATTCCACGCACCCGGTCTTCGCGTTCTGCCAATCCGGTAATAAGCACAAATGGAATCAGGCGGGTGGCCGGATTTTCCTTCAGCTCACGGCAAAGTTCGTAACCTGACTTCCCCGGCATAATTACGTCTGAGAGCACCAGGTCGGGCGGATGTTGGAATATCTCTGCTTCCGCCTGCGAGGCATCTGGAACTGCCACCACGTCGTAGCCACGGGCGGAGAGAAGATCATGCATCAGGTTCATGGTATTGGGGTTATCGTCCACTACCAGGATTCTAGGCAGGCGACGCCGCAGGGAAAGGTCGCTTAAACCAGAGCTTTCTGGACCGCGCGAGTAAAGGAAAGGTACTTTCCTGGGAGAGTCCATAGGAAAAGCAGAGCCAACAATTGATTCTAGTCCGAATGAGACGTTTTTAACGGGGTAAATTTTGCGGCAGAGTAGAACGTTGGGCTCTAGGTCTGGCAGGTAAGTCTCTCGGCTGCTCTCAATTTCTCAGCCGAGAATCTGTAAATCTACGCGCCTGCGGAAAGTTTGTGCGTGTTCTTGGTGCGCGCGATACCGTATTGGCGAATTTTGTACAGCAGGGCTTTGTAGCTGATTTGCAGCAACGCCGCCGCCTGCTTGCGGTTCCAGTTCGTCTCGTCAAGCGCTTTGGCGATGGCCTCAGCTTCAGCGCCATCTTTCGCGCTTCGAGCCAGAGACTTCAATCCACCCCCGGATTCCGATCCGCTGCGCGGCGCAGTAGGTTCAAACTCCGCCCCGGTGCCGTCGGTCCGCGGCTTGAGTTCGTTGATGGCGAGTTTCTCATCGCCCAGCACTAGATACCGCTTTACGAAATTGCCCAACTCACGCAAGTTTCCCGGCCACGAATAATTCGCGCACGCCTGCAACATTTCTGGCGAGTACGGCAGCGGCGCCCTTGCATATTGCTCCGACAACTGGGTCATGAAGTGTTTCAGCAGAATCGGAATTTCTTCTTTGCGTTCGCGCAACGGGGGAATCTGCAACGTGAAGGCGTTCAGCCGGTAATAAAGGTCCTCGCGAAGACGCTTGGAGGCGAGGGCTTCGGGAATGTTGATATTGGTCGCAGCCAGAATTCGCACATCAACTTTGATTACCGAACGGCCGCCGAGACGGGAGAATTGCTGGTCCTGCAGGACATGCAAGAGCTTAGCTTGTAGCGAAGGCGGCATCTCTCCAATTTCGTCCAGCATGATCGTGCCTTTGTTGCTGAGCTCAAATTTTCCTGGCTTGGCGTGATTTGCCCCGGTAAAGGCGCCCGCCTCGTAGCCGAACAACTCGCTTTCCAGCAAGTCTGCGGGAACTGCAGCGCAATTGACCTTGAGGAACACGCGGTGCGCACGCGGTGAAAGCTTGTGAATCAGCCGCGCCATTACTTCCTTGCCAGTGCCGCTCTCGCCGAGCATCAATACCGGGATATCAACATTCGCCACCAGCGCAGCTTGCGACCTCAGTTTGCGCATGTTGGCCGATGCAGCGACGAAAAACGTCTCGTCGCCCAGGTCTTCTATTTCTCCGGAATAATTCTGCTGGTTTGTGCCCAGGCATTGATCGATGACTGCGTCGAGTTCGGCTTTTTGAAACGGCTTGGTGATGTAATCCACCGCGCCCAAGCGAATGGCCTGCACCACTTTTTTGGTGTCGTTAACACAGGACAACATCACAACTTTGACATTGGGCTGAAGCTTGCGCAGCTTTTCCAGGGTTTCCAAACCATCGATGCCGGGCATCAGCAGATCAAGCAGAACCAGATTGGGCTCCATACCGTTCTGCACCAGCTCCACGGCCTGCTCTCCGGTCGAGGCCGTCTCCACGTGATGGTCATCAATTTCGAGCAGCGTTTTGATGTAGCGCTGCATTCCGGGTTCGTCATCCACCAACAGAATTTTGGATTGGTCGCGCATTATTTTTTACCCTCGGGATCCCCTGCCACCGGATTCAGTGGAACGATGAAAGAAAACTTGCAACCCGCACCCGGCTCACTTTCCACCCATATCTTTCCGCCCATGCCCAACACCAAACGTCGACCTATAGCGAGCCCTAAACCCATGCCTTCAGTTTTTTCATTCGTGGGCAGGCGAAAGAAATCGTCGAAGATTTCCAGATGGTATTCGGGAGGAATGCCGGGGCCGGTATCCGAAACACTTATCTTCACCGAGTTTGGGGCCGTAAGTGGACGCCGCCGACGCTCCTGGGTGATCGCAAGCTTGGCAATTGAACGCCGTTCCCACATATAAGGTTCGGCGTGGAGCCAAACCGTACCTCCGGCAGGCGTAAACTTGGATGCGTTCTCCAATAAGTTCGATACCACCCGCTCCACCTTTGGCCCGTCGAAGGCGAAGTCCTGGACTTTTTCATTGGCGAGGAAATACAGCGCCAGACCCTTTTCCTGAAAACGTGGAGACCAGAGACGGCATACCTCGGAAAGCGATGCGTTGATGTTCCCCGCTTCGAACTTCATCTTCAGTTCGCCGGTCTCAAGCACGCTGAAGCTCAAGAAGTCCTGAATGTAGCGCTGCAATCTCTGCCCATTAGAATGCATGTCGCGAAGGACTTCGCGTTGGCGTTCGTTTAGACTCCCCAATTTCTCGCTTTGCAGCATTTCCACGTAACCGTTCAAGATCGATAACGGAGTCTTGAGGTCATGGGCGGCCGAGGCCAGCGCGTTGGTGGTCCTGAGATATCGCTCTTGCAATTGCGAGAATTCTTGTGACGGTTCGATCGGTGCCGATGGAGAGTCAGCGCGAGACAGGCTTTCTTTTTCCGAAGCGAATGATGCCTGGGGTATTGAAGACAAATGGGGCATAGTGAGCAATCAAACGAGGGGAGGGACGCGGCAGCCATCGTGATGAGACTGGGTGCCGTCTCAAATGCTAGGGCAGAGTCCGCCGGGTGTCAACGAAAAATGCAAAACATTTGCCGGTTTTCGGTAAAGTCTTTCCAAAGCCGCCTCAAGAAGAACCGGCGTTTACACGTTCAAAATCAACAATTCCCCGGTAAAACCAGCTAAATAACCCCGTGCCCACAGGAAACCACTGAGTTATCGTCCTGAGCCAGTTCATCCAAGGGCTCAACTCGCGTTCGTTTGGCACCTAAGGTGCGACAAATGTGACGACTCGGTTAAAAAGGGGGCAGAAACCTTTGGATCGTCCACGGATGAAATCAGAACGCCGCGCATGGTCGCGGCTCCCGCTGCCCATACCGCTGTTTGTTCGAAGTCGCGACTCCAAAGGAAAGGACTTGCTCGAATTTGCTACCGCACTCAACGTCTCGGCGGGCGGGGCCCTTGTCGCGATGCACGGCGCGTTGCGGCCAGCGACGCAGGTTTCGCTCGAAATCCCCAGCGCTCCTTTGCCCACCTCAGCCCCGGTTCGCAAAAACTCGCGTAACCTGCGAGCGAGAGTCGTGCGGGTGAGCCACGCGGAGGGCTACAACCTGGTCGGCGTCAAGTTCGTTCTGCCTCTTCTCCCTGCGGTCGCTCCTCGTCGAGCCTCAAGCCGAAGGAAAGTTGTTTCTTCGGTGTGAAAAGATTTTCCTACGCTCAGAGGGTAAATTTAATAGCGTTTGCACAGCCGACGGGAGCGCTATGCCAAGCAGCCGTCCGGATGTAAGTTGCTCAACCAAGGTCGGTTAGATACTAACTCCCCCAAGTAACGAGATTTGGGCAAGGTTTGGTTGATGGGGTGCACACTTCCAGGGTGAATAACTAGAGGTGGCCTAGCATTATGTCGAGCATAGTGACAAATTCTGTCAGTTCGCTGGCCCAGTCCTTGGGTGAAATCCCACCAGAGGCCGTGGTTTTTGGTCAATCTGAGATCATGCAGGCTCTCCGTTCCCGGCTCGACAAAGTGGCCTCTGCCAATGTTCCGGTCCTTATCCACGGCGAAAGCGGCACCGGGAAAGACATAATCGCTCGCCTGGTTCATGCCCGCTCTCCTTGGAGATCTGGGCCGTTTGTAAAAGTGAACTGCCCGGCGATTCCGGGCACTTTGCTGGAAAGCGAGCTTTTCGGGTACGAGCGCGGAGCTTTCACCGGCGCCTACGGATCCAAGCCCGGACGCGTTGAAATGGCCCATCGCGGCACACTTTTCCTGGATGAGATCTCTGAACTCGATATGTCGCTGCAATCGAAACTTCTGCAGCTTTTGCAGGATGGTCAGTTCTGCCGCATTGGCGCCCAGGCCGATAAAAAAGTTGAAGTGCGCGTGGTTTGCGCCACCAATCGCAAACTGGAAGAAGAAATCGAAAACGGCAACTTCCGCCAAGACCTTTACTATCGCATCAACGTCGTAAACTTGTTCATGCCGCCATTGCGTGAGCGGCGCAGCGACATAGATGGTCTAGTGAATTACTTCCTCGAATATTACAACCGTAAGTACAATTGCAAAGCGCGGCCGCTTTCGTCGGAATTGATGGAAGTATTGCAGAAGTATCACTGGCCGGGCAACATCCGCGAACTCGAAAACCTGGTCAAGCGGTACGTTATTCTTGGCAGCGAAGAAGTTATCAGCAGCGACTTGCAGCCGAGAGAGAACGACTTTATGGCCTCCGACATTAACCTGGACGGCCCGATTTCGCTGAAAAAGCTGACCCGACAGGCCACGCGGGCGCTGGAGCGCAAGATCATCCTGAAGGTGTTGCACAACCACCATTGGAACCGCAAGCAGGCGGCTAAGACCCTGAACATCAGTTATCGTGCACTGCTCTACAAGATCCGTGACGCCGGGTTACCACCCAATAGGGCCCGTCGCCCGCCCGAAGCCGCCAATACCCAATTGGCTGCCGATTAAGCCACGAGCCCACACGTAGTCCGAAACTGATACCTCGGCGCGGTAACGCGTTTCCTGATGCCTGTCGTGTCGACTTCGACAAGGTTTAAGGGGTGCTTCCTATTGACGGGCAGCAAACTTCGTACTATCTTCGTCTCCTTCCCCACGTAAGTAGCTGGATGTGTGTCCAGCGATGGACCGCTACTTTTCGGTTCAACGGAGAGTCCGATGAGAGTTGCGCGCTGGTTCTGTCTTCTACCCTTGGTTCCCTTCCTTTTCTGTTTACGATCGCTGGCCGTGGATTGGCCACCCATCAATCCGGAAGACCTTTCAATGACGAGCATTAAGGAGCAGCCAGGCGCGCCAGCCGTCTCTTTGCAGCGCGAGGAGATCGACGATGACATGAACAACGTCCACTCGGTTTATGAGCGCATCAAGATTCTGACGGATGCCGGCCGGGAGTACGCGAACGTCGAACTGCCTTACAGCCATCGCGGGTTCAGCATTGCGGGAATCAGTGGGCGTACCGTGCACGCGGATGGCTCAGTCGTTCCTTTCGAAGGTAAGCCCTTCGACAAGACAGTGGAAAAAAACGGGGGCATTCGCATCAACGTCAAATCCTTTACCCTGCCCGACGTCCAGGTAGGAAGCATCATCGATTATAGGTATAGCTTGAGGTATGAAGACCACATGTTGCTTCCACCGGAATGGGAAGTGCAAACCGAGCTATTCCAGCGCAAAGCATATTTCAAATTTATTCCTTTTCAGAATCACGGCAGCATGTACATCCAACTCGCTCATGGTCAGATAGCCAACGGACTTGCGTGGAGCTCATTCCTAGGGAATGGCATACAGCCGGAAAGGCACCAACTGCCGATCTCGACATTTGCGACTGCGCACAACGTGGGCTTCTGGGTTGATCTAAACATGAATGATATTCCCGCGTTCGTAGTAGAGCCGTTCATGCCGCCGCTAAACATGCTGAAGCAGCGGGTGTATTTCTACTACCAGGAAAGCACAAAGATGGAGGATTACTGGAAGGCTGAAGGTAAATTCTGGAACAAGGACGTCGAGGAATTTGTAGGAAAGAATCGTGGCGTAGATGAGGCGTTAGGCAAAGTCGTCGCTCCAACCGAGACGCCGGAACAAAAGGTTCATAAAATTTATACCTTCGTTGGTTCCCTTGAAAACCAGGACTACATTCCTGAAAGGTCGAAACAGGAAGAGAAAGTACTCGATCTCAAAGTTATCAAGGGCGCGGACAACGTGTTAGAAAACCACAGCGGCTCTCACGACGAGTTAAATCGGCTGTTTGTTTCCATGGTCAGAGCAGCGGGCATCCCAGCTTCTATGATCTGGGTCCCGAACCGGGATCGAGATATCTTCATCAAGCAATATCTGAGTACACGCCAACTTGAATCAGAGATCGCCATTGTGCAGCTTGCTGGCAAAGACGTTTTCTTGGATCCGGGAACCAAGTTCTGTCCCTACGGAATTTTGGATTGGCGCTATACGGGCGTGGAAGGTTTGCGCCAAGGTCCAAAGGGTGCTGATATTGGACAGACCCCTCCACCGAATTACACGCAATCAGTCACCACCCGCATGGCGAGGATATCTCTTGACGAGCATGGCATGGTGAGTGGCACAGTAAGTTTGATGTTTAAGGGCAGTACTGCAATGCATCGTCGCCAGGAGGCTGGAAAGACGGACGCAGAAGGCCGCAAGAAATTACTAGAAGATGAATTGAGAGAAAGCCTCCCGGGAAATAGCGAAATCAACTTAACGAACTCCCCAGACTGGGACAACGCGGAAAGCCCGCTAATTGCGCAGTTTCACGTTAACTGCCCCTTCGCGGTGGCGGCAGGAAAGCGACTGATGCTGCAACAGCAGTTTTTTGAGGTCAATGAAAAGCCGCGGTTCCCTTCTGCTGATCGGAAGAACGCGATTTATTTCCACGTTCCATGGCAGGAGGCTGACGAGGTGCACATCACTATTCCCCCTGGAATGGAGGTGGAGAGCCTTGCCCCTGATGACACCATAAAACTGGAGTATGCGCTTTATAAGGTGCAGCACAAACAGGAGGCTCCAGACAGGATTTTTTCGCGACGCGACATGGTTATGGGTGAGGGACTTTTTACGGCGAATGAATATAAGGACATTAAAGGATTTTTCGACAAAGTTAAAGCCGACGACGACCAACCCGCACTAGTGAGGCTCTCCCAGAATGTCGCAATTGCAAAATAAGCGGTACCCTCACCGGCTTCGTGGAATCGGCCTAACCTTGCGCAGCCCTGGAATAATCCTCATAGGAATTATGTTTTTCAGCGCGCTACCGTCGCTGGGCAGCGTAAACGTTCCTGATTGGGTTCGCCAAGCCGCCGCGCAACCGCTGGGTACTTATCCGCCCGAGACTAAGGCGGTGGTGTTGCTCGATCAGACCGATTACACGGTTACCGCGCCAGGTGACTACATCGAACACTCTCGATGGATCGTCAAGATCCTTCGTCCAGACGGACGCGAAGAGGGCGACCTCGGAATAGATCTGAAGCGTGACGAAAAATTAAATTATTTACACGCCTGGACCCTGGATGCTTCCAGTCACGAATATGAGTTAAAGCAGAAGGATTTTGTTGAAAGAAGTTTTCCGTCTTTTATTTTGTATCAAGACATCCGGTTCATGACCGCGACCGCACCCAGTGCCGGCCCCGGTTCGGTGGTTGCCTTCGAATTTGAGGCGCGCCGCCATTCCTACTCAAATCAGATCAATCAATTTTTTCAGGAAGCAAACCCAGTGCGTCAAGTGAGAATTAGTCTCGCCCTCCCGCCGGGATGGGAATTCAAAGACTCCTGGCCCAGCGAATCGGCTGTAAAACCAACCGAGGTGTCTCCCGGTCACTGGGAATGGATGGCGCATGATCTATCAGGAATCGACCCAGAGCCAATGATGCCTAAGCGTTTCGTGCTTCTGGGACGGCTTGCAATCGCCTACTTTCCCCCGGGCGAAACTGGAAATATGGCCTCTTGGTCTGCTCTCGGCCATTGGTACACGGATCTCACCACAGGTCGGCGTGATGCTACTCCGGAAATTGTTCAAGAAGTAGAACATTTGACTTCCGGCAAAGCTGATTTCGATTCGAAAATTCGTATTCTTACGGCTTACCTACAGTCTGAGATACGTTACGTTGCGATTGAGATTGGGATCGGCGGCTATCAACCACATTCCGCAAGTGATATCTATCGTTACCATTACGGCGACTGTAAAGACAAAGCTACTCTGTTGAGCAGCATGCTACGCGTCGCGGGAATCAACTCGGATTACATTCTCATAGATACCGATCGCGGCTTTGTGAATCCGGCTGTGCCGTCAGTCTGGTTTAATCACGCAATCCTCGCCATCGAAATACCTGCGGACATAAAAGCGCCGGAATATCGTTCTACCATTACCGCCAAAGATGGCAAGCGTTATATCATCTTCGATCCAACCGATGAGTACACTCCGGTCGGATCGCTTCGCGCTGAATTACAGAACAGCTACGCATTGCTTGTGACCGAATCGGGAGGTGAGTTGATTCGCACCCCACTCCTCGATCCTGACACAAACACCATTGAGCGCACTGGCCACTTCGTATTGACCTCGGATGGTGGGTTGTCGGGCGAAGTCTCTGAAGACCGGGGCGGTGACTTCGCCGCCCGCGAACGTGGGCGATTGCATAATTGGGACGAACACAAGCGGACCGAGTATTTTGAGCGCTATCTTGGCCGGTCACTTCAGGCTTTTACATTGGACAGCTTCGACGTTCAGCAGGCTGAACAGGTTCAGAAAAACGTCCTGATCAAATTCAAACTTTCTACGCCCCAGTACGGGCAGTCCCGCGGGCCGCTGATGTTAGTCCGTCCCCGCGTCCTCGGGGAAAGCAGCATGTACGTCGAGCATAAGCCCCGCCATTATTCAGTTGAGTTGGGGGAGACCAAGAGAGAGATCGACAGCTATGACATTGAGATTCCCAAAGGGTATGCCGTGGACGACATTCCCGACCCAGCAAAGATAGATGTAGGTTTTGCCAGCTACCAGAGCAAATTCGAGGTTGACGGAACGAAATTACGATATTGGCGTGAGTACATCGTTCGCGATCTCAGTGTGCCACCGGAAAGATTCGGCGACTGGGTACGGCTGCAAGGTGTAATCGGAGCTGACGAAACCGCGGCCGCCGTGCTCAAACGCGTACCCTGATCCGACGCAATTGCTAGGCGAGTCCCGCGGCTAACCCCTATTGCACTGTGAATTGCACCGTCGTCGTTCTCGTGGCTGTTCCCGAGGTTGCGTTTACCGTCACCGTGTAGGTTCCTGCCGGCGTGCCGTTGGTGGTCGTGGTAGTCGAACTCGAACTGCAACCAACCTGCAGTAAAGCCGTTCCCAGAACCGCAGCAAAGAATAATCCCAGCAGCACTCGCCGTTTGCGCGAAACGCCAGCCCCCATCAGCCCTACTCCCAGAATCGGTAGCCAGAGGGCATACGTGATCCCGTGCCTCAGCAAACTGCCCGTGGTCGTCACTCTGGCGGTTGTGGAGATGGCCAGCGTGCGACTCTGTGGGCCGCTGCTCATGCTTGAAATGGTTGATCCCGTCGGCGATGGGAAAGAACAGGCGGACCCAGACGGCAACCCGGCGCCACATGAAATCGCCACTGATTCCGGGAAACCGGATCCCGTCGGCGTCACCAATACAGAGTAATTAACCTGACCACCTGAAGGAATTGAGGAGCTCGTGCTCGGGCTGGTTAACGTGGCGCTGATTGAATAATCGTTCACCGTTGCCGTGCCACCGACAGCCGTAGTGGCGCCTCCGGGAAAGCTGAGGTTGGCGGTGTTGCCAACGGAGCCCGATCCCTGCAGAACCGTGGTTGGCGCATTGACTGTAACCGTCACCTTCGCGGCAAAGTTCACGCTTTGCAAGGCGCCACACGAGTTCGCGGTTGCCAGCGAAGTAAGAGTCGAGCTGTTCACCGTGCCCAATGTGCAGGTCAGTTCGCCACTGGTAACTGCGGTTCCGCAGGTTCCCTGGCTGGTGCTGGCGCTGGTGGATCCGGAGTTGACGCCCAGCATGTCGGTAAACACAACTCCCGACACCGGGTCGCCCTGGTTATAGATGTAATAAGTAAACGTGACCGGGCTTCCGACTCCGACTGGTGTGGGACTGACGGTTGGATTCGCGGCATTGCACGCAGGAAGCGCGCCTGTGCTGGTCGTCGCCGGCATGGTGAGAGCGGAAGTGTTCGGCCCAAGCTGAGCCACAAACGCATCAGAGGGGCCAGAAAGGCTTCCTCCGCCTGTCAGGGGGGAAATGGTTGGGAAGCTGCCCGCGGTTTCTCCGGTGACATAAGTATTAAGCGAAGAATCGAGAGCGATGCTGGTACCGATATCGGTCCCCGATCCGCCTAGATAACTCGAAGTGCTGGTGCTCGAAGTAGTACTTGTTCCGGTTGTGTTTAGGCGGGCGACAAACGCATCGAAAGCGCCTCCGCCGAAGGTACCCTGAAATGCGTTCGCCAGATGAAAGCTGCCAGCCGTGAGGCCAGTCAGGTAAGCGTTGCCCAAAGTATCAGCGGCGATTGACATGCCCGCGTCCTGCGCCGATCCACCGAGGTAGCTGAAGTAATCGAGCGGCACCGTGCCTTGAGTTGTGCCGGAAATTGCAGGCACTCCGAACTTAGCGACAAAGGCATCGCTGCCACCGCCGTTGGAGTTCTGAAAAGCCAGCGTGGTGTTAGGCACGGTGATATTGGTCGACGTGGTCGATCCCGTGATGTATGTGTCCGTGCCGTCGCTGGCCACCCCATAAGCAACATCATCGCCGCTACCGCCAAAGTATGTGCCGTAATCGAGTGCGTACTGTTGCGTGTTCGCCGGTGGAGCGTTCAGTTTTGCTGCCCATACGTCGATCCCGCCCTGTTCGCCGGATTTGTATGCGTTCGCAATCCACGGCTGTGGAGTTCCCATGTCGGTGAAGTTGGTTCCGCCGGCCAAATAGACGTTAAAGCTCGTATCCACTGCCACAGCCCCGCCAACCACGACGCCATTCGCGGGCGTGCTGCCCCCGATAAAAGTCGAATACCGAAGACTGCTCGCGGTATTCAGAGTCGGATTGAGCTTTGCGAAGAAGAACTGATTGGTCGCAGCCGGGTGCGGCTGCAGGGCCCCGATAGTCGTCGGAAAATCCGGCGATGTCGTCGTGCCGATCACGTACACGAGCCCTAAACTGTCGAGAGCCATATTCGCCGCCATATCAACTCCACTTCCCGAGAGATAGGTCGAGTAAAGATTGCCCGACCCGGTCGAGTCTAACTTGGAGACGAAAACGTGGTTCCCCGCTGAAAGCGCTGACGTCTGGAAAGCGGAAGTCGTGGTCGGATAGGTCGATGAATTTGTAGTCCCGGCTACATAGACGTTAAATCCGCTGTCTACCCCAACGCCGGTTGGGTATTGAATGCCACTCGCTCCACCGATGTAAGTCACATAATCCAGCGTGGAGGTGGTCACGCCTCCCGTGCTGCCAAGGCTGATGCGCGAAACAAAGACGTCCGAGGTGCCCATCGTCCCAATCACAGTCGGAGTGACTCCGCTGAACGTGCCGGTTGAGGTCGTCGCTCCGGCCACATAAATTCTGCCGCCGGAGTCCACGGCAATCGCGGGACAGTGGGGAACAAAGCCGGCAGTCGCGCCGGTAATGGCAGTGCAGCTTTCATCGCCAGCGCCACCAAGATAACTTGAAAATGCCAGCACCGGGTCGATCACCAGGGCCCGGCTGCGGTCATAGGGGCCCACTGCGAATCCAGCGCTGTTTTTGCCGCGCATCACGAATGACCCAGCGACAGTCTGAATACCAGCCGGGAACTTCTGATAGACGTGCGGCGCCTCAAAGCGCAGTTCGCGCCCGTCCAGCCCAAGCACCAGATCACCATTCCTGGCGATCGAAACACTAGTAGCGCCTTTGAAATTCAGTTCGATCTGACGAGCATCGCTTCCGGGAGAAACTTCAAAGTCATACTCGAGCTGATTCTGATTTCCATAAAACGCAAGATCAATGCCAGGATAGACTTCGCGATACTGAACGCGTCCGAACTGAGGAATGTTACGCAGCCAGCGCGATGGATCATTCCCAATGAAGTAGTTGCTGTGGCCGGCCAACCGGTCAGCGCCAGCCATCTCAGGCTGTTGGTTCGCTCCGGTAAGCCGCATTTCCACTGCGGTCTGGCGCAAATGGTTTTGCGAACCCTCGGGCAGCGCAAGAACTGCCTCGGACGGCGTGAGATAGAGGCCATATCCGCGTCCGTGGGCCACGAATTTTGCCGCATTGTCACTTTGGCCCTTATTGGGCTCGAAACTGATAGGAAGACGAGCCAGCGAACCCTGAATCTGGGTGGACGAAGCCGGCAAATTGGGGGAATGTGGCGTCGCGATGTCGCGCCTTAACAGCAAAGCCGCGCCGAGAACCAGAAGAACCAGCAAAACCAGACCGCGCACCCGCGCAAAAGCTGGCCCCACCCCGCTGCGATTAACCATCAGAACCCTCCGAATTCCCGTTTCCTGGAGAAATTAAAAGTATGGGAGAAATGCCGCCCGGCGCGCGATTACCCCAATCCCTGAAATGCATGCCTGGTTGGGGTTTGGTTTGGCCTATCCGGCAGACCTGCGCACCCGCGACCTAAATGGCTGAAAGTAAATAAATACTTAAACATCTGACGGATAGGCTGTCAAGTTTGCCCCTGCGAAAACAGTTTTTGGGGAAATCGAGCTTCTTCATGTCTGATGCAGGGGAATTCGTCCAGAGATGCCGAAGGAGAAGAAAGTGGTTGGTGGTTGGGAGTGAGTGAGTAGAAAAACGCCGTAGCTCTGACCTCGGATCTTTTCATATCCCAGCTGACGGCTGACGGCTGATGGCTGACGGCTTCCTCTCCATCTCCCTGCGTATTCGCGAATATTTGCGGACCAGAATGGTCAAATACGTCCCGTGGATTACCCAGGTCGCGATATATGCGGCGTAGAGGTAGTGCATCGAGTTCAACGCGAACCCTCCATGAGCGACTCCAGCGCCAGGGCTTCCTCGACTTTACCCTGGGCGATTTCGAGTTCATAACGTGTCCATGAAAGCAGCCAGGCCAGACACAAAAATGCAGCCCAGTTGATCAGAAGCACGCGTGCCATTCGCGGGTCGAGCGAGCCGCCCCCGCCGATCACGGGCGAAGGATGCTGTGTCCGGAAAAACCAGATGGAGAAATAAACCAGCGGAACATCCAGGGCGCCGAAGATGGCGACCACGGCAGCGATCACTGGAGTTTTCCCGCCGGTCGAAAGCCGCCGCACCATCAGGTAGCTGATGTAGATCAGCCAAAGGACCAGCGTTGTGGTGAGGCGAATGTCGCCGGGCGCCCACCAGATACCCCACACCGGCCTCGCCCAGATTGGCCCGGTGACAATCACCACCGTGCAGAACACTACCCCGACCTCTGCGCTGACATACGCGAGAATGTCCGCCTTGGCATTGCGTCGAATGAGATAGACGATGGAAGAAACAAAGTTGATGAGGAATAACACGAAGGCCGTCCACGCCGAGGGCACGTGATAGTAAAAGATGCGCTGCACGTTGCCCATGGTCTGCTCGGTGGGCGCGGCAATCAATGCCTCATAGAGCGCGAAGCTCAGCAAGAGCGCAGTAATGACGGCGAGTATTGGGAAACCGCGTTTCATTCGGCTTCGAGCACCAACTCAAAAAAAAGCAGACAGGCTGTTGTAAACACGACATCATACGCCAGCAGTAGAGCGATCCAAAATTTGGCTGATTCTTCTCCGGTCAAGACCGCCGTAGTTGCATTCACCATTCCTAAGAGCGCCGGAATAGAAAATGGAAACAGGAGCAGCGGAAGCATGATTTCGCGGCTGCGGGTACGCAAAGAGATGGCGGCGAAAAAAGTGCCGTTGACGACCAGCGCCCATGTTCCCAGCAATGCAATCGGCACGAGCTCCCATGCTGAACCAAGCGCCCGCAGCTTGTAGAACGCGATGAACAATGGCGTCATCAGCGCCTCCAGGACGCTGACAAAAATGAAATTTCCGAATGCCTTGGCCAGAAATAACGGGTTCGCCGGCGCAGGTGAAACCCGATACGCATCGAGCACCTGATTGCGCAGCTCGCGCGCCCAAGTTTGATTCAGGGCCACCACTGCTGCGAACAAAAATGCTACCCAGACCAGCCCGCCCGCGATTCGACGCGACTCCTCCGCCGTGGGATCGAAAGCGAAACTGAAAATCACAACCACCAGCAGCGCAAAAAACAGCATGGCGTTAATGGCATCTTTTGAACGCCACTCCAGACGAATGTCTTTACAGAGGGTGGCGCGGGTGATGGCAAAAAAACTCATTGCCGCACCTGTAGGTGCGGCGTGCGCCGAATAATTTTCCCGGCTTCCATCCAGACAAATTCATCCGCGATCGCTTCGAGCAGCCCCGGCTGATGGGTGACCACAAGAATCGTCTTGCCGTGATCGCGCATGTTCGCCAGCAACGTCGTCATTTCCTGCGCGGAACGAAGATCGACATTCGAGAAAGGTTCATCCAGCAAAAGTAATTTGGGATCATTCAGGATCGCACGCGCCAGCGACATTCTTTGTCGCATGCCTTGGGAGTATTGGCCCACTGGGCGTTCGAGGTCGGGATCGAGTTTGACGGCGACGATCACTTCGCGGCATCTGGTCTGTGGCAATCCATAAAGCTCGGCAAAATAAATCAGGTTTTCCATCCCGCTCATTTCGTCGTAAAGCAGCGAGGGGTGCGCCATGTAGCCGATCTGCGCCCGCACGTTCTTGATCTCTAGGTTGCCGAGAACGGAAATGGTTCCGCGTGATTGTTGCGACAAACCCGCTATCGTTCGCAGTAGAGTCGTTTTGCCGGCACCGTTATCGCCGACTATGACGTAAAGCTTCCGGGACGCGAGTTGCGCGGTCACTCCTCGCAGCGCGGCAAAGCGCCCAAACTGCTTGACCAAGCCATCTGCTACAACGATGTCGGAGCTGGAGTTAGCCTCGCCCATGGATGAGAAGCATTCTTTATAGCATTTGGCAAAAGCTGCGGCACCACTTCCTACTCCTCGAATAAAATTACCGTATGGCGCTTGAGACCCCGTCGCAGCAATGGAACTCTTCCCGCTACGCCAAAAATGCCCGTTTCGTTTCTGATCTGGGAGAGCCCGTCGTCGAGCTGCTCGATCCGCAGCCGGGCGAGCGCATCCTCGATCTTGGGTGCGGTGATGGTGTGCTGACTGAAAAAATCATTGCCCGAGGCGCTGAAGTAGTTGGCGTGGATGCCTCGTCCGACATGGTGGTCGCCGCTCACCACAGAGGTATCGACGCGCGCGTGGTCGATGCGTATCACCTCGACTTCGCGTCCGAATTCGACGCGGTATTCTCTAACGCTGCCCTGCATTGGATGAAACGCGATCCTGATGCGATCATTCAAGGCGTGCGTCGTGCACTTAGGCCAGGAGGTCGTTTTGTCGCGGAGATGGGTGGTCACGGCAACGTGGCCGCGATTGCGGTGGCACTCTGCGCCACGCTCGAAGATTATGGAGTGAAAGATTCGGCCGCAATGGCGCCTTGGTACTTCCCTTCTGCTGATGAATATCGGCAGCGACTGGAGCACGCCGGATTCCGCACTGACTATATCGAACTGATCCCACGCCCGACGCCGCTTCCGACCGGAATGCGCGGATGGCTGGAGACTTTCGCTGTCCCTTTCACAAGCAGCGTGCCCCAGGAAGCGCAGACGGATTTTTTGGACGAGGTCACCGCGAGACTCCGTCCTGTATTGTGTGACGCATCGGGCCAGTGGACGGCCGATTACGCGAGGTTGCGGTTCCTGGCGAAACTTTCCAGCGGCTAGTTGCTAGTGGGAGTGGGAGTCTGCGGAAGAGCGCTCATTTTGGAGCCTGCGCCGGTCGGCGTGGCTTGCTGCTGCGGAGCATACTTGGACGCGCATTTGGCCTGTATCTGTTTGGCGTGGAACACACCGTCACGGCCGAAGCTGCCCTCAGCCAATGCCTGGGCGTTATCTTTGAAAGTGTCCGGCGGCGGCTCGGTTCCGGCGTAAACCACGTTAAGAACCTGATCGTTCTCGGTCAGCGCGAAGTTCACATTAGTGCCGCTGCGCTGGATCGAGCCCGGCAGAACGTTTCCTGCGACGCGCAACCGCTTGCTGTATGCACCGTCGCCCATTCCCCGCAATTCTTTGATAGTGACGTAGTAGCTTTTGCTCTCCTGCACGCCGGTGTAGGCCAGATACCCGAGCGCCAGCACAATGACCACAATGGCGCTGCCGAACTTGAGGATTTTGTTATTTTGCGAGGACATCTGAAGAAAACTCTACTCGCGCCGGAAAACCGGGTCAAGCCGACGCAAGCTTACGTGCATCTGTCCGTCAGCATTGCCGCTACCCTGATTCCCGTAGAATAAAACGCATGATGCACCCTTGGCACGACGTAACTCCAGGCAGCAAGCTGCCACAGGAGTTCAACAGCATTATCGAGATTCCGTTCGGCTCGAGCGTGAAGTATGAACTCGATAAAGACAGTGGTCTGATCAAACTCGACCGCGTCCTCTATTCGGCGGTGTATTATCCGGCCAATTATGGTTTCATTCCACAAACACTTGCCGAAGACGACGATCCACTCGATGTGCTGGTGCTATGCCAGGAGGCCGTAGTCCCACTCACCATAATCTATGCGCGCACCATCGGGTTGATGACCATGATCGACTCAGGGAAAAAAGACCACAAGGTCGTCGCGGTCGCGACTAAAGATCCGGAGTTCAACACCTATACCGAGGCCGCGCAGATGCCCCCGCATCGCATGCTAATGCTGCGCCGTTTCTTTCAGGACTACAAGCTACTGGAGGGCAAAGCTGTCGAAGTCGACCAGATTCGCCCGGCTGCAGAGGCCTACCCAGTGATAAGCGATGCCCTGCATCGCTATAGCGAGCAGCGCAGGAAGGGCTTCGCCAGCCATTTTTGAGTCGTCCTTAGATTTTGAGAGAAGTGCGAGGGAGTAGCAATTATTCGTCGCCGTGAACTTGCCACCAGTCGGCTTGTTCAAATTGCACGAGCTTTTCGCTGCCATGCTGGTCGTACCAACTCTGCCAGGCAGAGGCGTCGTTCGCGATGTTCTCGTCCGTGATTTCGTGTAGAGCCAGGAAACTCCAATTGCGCATTTGCGGCGTGGTGTTTGGGTCCTGTATCAGTGATATCAAATTCGGGACCATACGCATTCGCTGCGCGCGCTTGAAGTTGCCGCAATCGGAGACATTGCATCCAGCGCGATTGCGGACTTGTTCAGAAGGGTCATTCACGAAAGAATCAAATAGCTGATCGAGAGCTTCGTCAGTTCCTAAATAGCGCATGCCTTCGACGGCCCACACCCGGACCAGCGAATTTGGATCGTGCTTCGCATATTCGAGCAACACCGGGTAGAGACGGTCGTAAGCGACGCCTCGTCCAGCCATCATTCCCATGAAGTAAACCGCAGAAGCGCGGTATTGGGCGTCCGAGTGGGCGCGTTCGATCAGCTTATCCGCACCTTCGTCATTTTTCTGCCATCCATCCATGGACAAATTCAAATCGGCGTTGGCATAGCGAACTCTCAGATCGCTGGAAAATTCTGAGCGTCGTTCAAGCTCTTTCATGCGCTCGGTCAGCTTAATCTTGCCCAGCCAATCGGCCGATCCGATGCTCTGTTCGAAAAGATCAAGCGCGCGCGGATCATGTTCGATTGCGCGCTCGAGCAATTCTTCAGCTTGGTCCTGCATTGGGAGTTGTTGTACGCGTTGCACGTCGTCGTCGTTCAGCGGAGCATATGCAATACGACCAACGCTTTTGTGCTGGCCCGCTTTTGAGCTCGCAGAATTGGATGGATGAGTTATTCCCGGATGGAGGCCAATAACCCTGTAGAAAATGTACCCCGTCCACAACACAAATGCGCAAATGCCGATAATCAGCCCCAGCTTACCGGGACGCCCGACCGTTAGTGGAAGGGTCCTTCCGTCAACTGCGCGCTGCGGCGGCCGCGAGTAATCGTGGCCGAACGAATCTTGCAGCGCGACATGGGTGTCGGTTTTCAACCCGACAAGCTTTTCAATCTGCCCAACGATCCAGCGCGCCTCTTGCCGGTCGGCGATGTTGTCGACTAACGAGAAATCCTTACCGCTTTTCGTATGCAGCCGCACGCGATAAGAGCCATTGGTCGGGTTCGAACCTTGAATTCCAACCCCGGCAACAACCGATTGCACATCGCCGAATGGGATTTCGCGCGGAGATCCCCCGCCTATAGTGCGTCTAAAAAATATCTTGCCGCTGCCGACCAGGATTCGGGTGCTACCGAATGCGCTTTGAAAGAACCCCCAGATGAGAATCAGATCAAAGAAACCGAACACCGCGGCGAAAAAGAAAGGCGCTTTCGAGTGCGCAAGAAAATAAACAACCCCAGTCCAAATTGCCGTGAACAAAAGCAGGCCCAGCGTCTGACCCCGGTTGCGGAATGCGGGGAAATAGAATTCGGTCGATCCATCGTTCGTGGTGGAGACCACGACCCTGGGATGGAGTGGCGCGGAGACTTCCGACGAATCAGATTCGAATGCGGGAGCCGTTCCCGATGCCGCGGCAGAGCCGAATGTACTCACGAATCCAGATGCGAAAGTGTCAGGCGCTGCCGGTGATGCGCCCCCTGTCGTCCGAAACACAGGCACTTCGAACTTGTCTGAATAATCGACGCCGGGTACATCTGCCTTGGCGGTCAGAAGCCACAGCAAAAGGTCTCGAGGTTGTTCGTGATCGGTTTCGTAAGCATCTTGCGGAATGCCGAAGTCGACCGGAATGGCGGTCCCCAGCGGGCCTGATGCCAGCGCACCCTGCGGCACATTCTTATCGCTCTGCCACAGCACGATTTCATTCGTAGTTTGTTGCTTACCTGATCCGGTGATAATGCGACGAACGCAGGAAAGCTGTAGATCGACTCCATGCGGGGTTGAGGTCGGCAGGCGAAGCTGGATTTGCCCACTTACGTGCTTGCCAGGTGAAAATGGCAGCGAGTTGAATTCGAAGTAGGTGTTTCCGTAACGCTCGCGCCGTATCGTCGCCCGCAATGCTCCCATCAGTAGGATCGCGGGAAACAAACAAAGGCCGATGAGGATCAGCGCCTTGGGATCGGAGTTGTGAAGCAACGGCGGCAGCGCTGTACTCATGATCGGCGCCACAATCATGCTCACCAGGATCGTGCCAATCCACCAGCCAATGATGGAATTACGAGACTGACTTAACGATCTGCTGGTCGTCCAGTCTGCGCGCCACAGCCACGGGGAATTCGGATTGGCTGCCTTGGTGGCTTCTTGTTGCTTCAGCTGCCTGTATCCGTAAACCGCTCCAAACATCAGGCCTGCGCCGATTAGCGCGAACACTGAAGCAAACACAGCTCCGGCAAGCGGGTTGGTGTTGTTGTGTACCGCAGGCGAGGACGTAAGAAACGCAAACACCGCAAACGACGCGAACCCGAAGAAAAACAGTCCAAAGGCGAATACAAATACCGCTCCGGCTTTGGATGGTTGGGCCACGCCAAAATTATAGAGTTGGGTGGGAGCTGGACTTTGTTACATCTTCGCCACCCGGTTACTGCAGTCATACCATTTAAACTCCGAAAAAGCGAGATCCCCTCTTTCTAGTACCATATCTACATCCATGAAGCGCATTGCGATTTTGGGATCGACCGGCAGCATCGGCCGCAGCACTCTCAGTGTGGTCGAATCGTTCCCGGACAGATTTCAGGTCGTCACACTCGCCGCCGGACGAAACGTCGAACTTGCTTTCGAGCAGGCCCGGCGCTGGCGTCCCCGCGCGATCTCCGTGGCTGCCGAATCTCACGCCTCAAACCTAAAATCTCGATTGAAGTCCGCTGGAATCACCGAAATTGAAGTGACACACGGCGCTGCCGGAAACGTCCAGGTCGCCACACACGCTGAGGCTGATTTTGTGGTGAGTGCGATTGTCGGCGTCGCCGGCCTTGAAGCTACCTATGAAGCCGTTCGCGCCGGCAAAACCGTGGGCCTCGCCAACAAAGAATGCCTGGTAGCAGCAGGCGAACTTATAACCGCCGAAGCCCGTCGGCAGGACAAGCCACTGCTCCCGATTGATAGCGAGCACAACGCTGTTCATCAGTGCCTGCGCGGCGGACGTATGGACGAGGTCCGGCGTATCTGGCTCACGGCTTCGGGTGGGCCATTCCTGAATACGCCGAAATCCAAATTTGCTGATATCACAATAGAGCAGGCGCTGAATCATCCGACTTGGAAGATGGGCAACCGAATCACCATTGACTCGGCGACACTGATGAACAAGGGATTTGAGGTGATAGAAGCCTGCCGTCTGTTCAATATGCCGCCAGAGCAGGTTTCGGTCATTGTTCATCCCCAGTCCACGATTCATTCGCTGGTTGAATTCGTCGATGGCAGCATTCTTGCTCAACTCTCGGTGACCGACATGCGCCTGCCCATTTTGTATGCGTTAACTCATCCAGAACGCATCGTTTCCGAACTGAACTTTAGTCTGAGTGACTTACGGCACCTCGATTTTTGCCCTCCTGACATGGAAAAATTCCCTTGTTTGCGGCTGGCTTATGAAGCGGCCCGCGCCGGGGGCGGTAAAACGGTCGCGCTGAACGCCGCTGATGAAGTTGCGGTTTCGGCGTTTCTGGATGGAAGCATCCGGTTTCAGGAAATCCCCGTACTGATTGAAGAAGTTGTTTCTGAAACACCGGTGGGTAAATTGGAATCTATTAGAGAGGTGCTATCGGTGGATCAGAAGTCCCGGCAAAGCGCCCGCGAGAAGGTGGCTTCAATGGACCGAAGATTAGCCAGCAAAGCCCCCGCCGCTGTCGGGACGCGAGAGAACTAATTAATACTTATGAATCAATTTTTTATTTCGCTCTTTTATTTCGTCATTGTCATCGGCTTCATGGTATTGATCCATGAATTTGGCCACTACGCCGTCGCCAAGATGTTGGGTGTGCGGGTCGAGCAGTTTGCCATTGGCTTCGGCAAAAGGCTGTTCGGCTTCCGCAAGGGCGATACGGATTACCGCATCAATGCCCTGCCTTTGGGCGGCTACGTCAAAATGAGTGGCGAAAATCCCATGGACGAGCGCAGCGGCGATCCGCGCGAGTTCATGTCGCATTCCCGCTGGCACCGTTTCCTGATTGCCATTGCCGGGCCGGTGATGAACATTCTGCTGGCCATCGTTCTGCTGACTGGCGTGTATATGGTGCATTATGAACACCCAGCCTACCTGGATCAAGCCGCCGTTGTGGGCTGGGTGCAGCACGGCTCCCCGGCAGAGAAGCAGGGCATTCAGCCGGGAGACCGCATCGTCCAGATCGACGGCGTGCAAAATCCCACGTGGGAGCAGGTGGAAGTCAAACAATTGCTGAGCGCGAACCAGCCGCTGAGCTTCGCGGTTCAACGGGGCGATCAGAATATTAAAGGTTCGGTTGTGCCAGTTTCCGTGTCGAACTCAGGAGCTGGAGCGGCGGGATGGACTCCCTACGAGCCAGTGGTTATCGGCGATCTGGAGCCAGGAATGCCCGCTGCAAAAGCAGGTTTGAAGCCAGGGGACAAGATTGTTGCGTCGGATGGAAAACCGGTTCCGTCGATTCAAGCCATGATCGACAGTCTGCAGCAGACCAAGAACAAACCGTTGCAACTCACAGTTGAACGCGGCGGCCAGACTCTCACTTTCAATGTGGCACCCGTGCTGGCGGACACACCCGGCGCCACCGAGAAACACTATCGCATGGGCTTTAGAAATTCCTACGAGACTAAAGTGACGCAGCTGTCATTACCGGATGCGTTCAGCCATTCGCTGGCCGACAACAAACGCTATTCGGTGATTCTGCTGCAGCTGGTCGGGAAGTTGGTCCAACGCAAGGCTTCGCCCAACATGTTTTCCGGACCGATCGGCATTGCCCAGCAAGCCGGCGAGGCGGCGCAGGAAAAAGGCTGGACTCCGCTTCTCGGCTTGTGCGCTGCCATCAGCCTGAACCTGGGTATCTTCAATCTTCTACCGATTCCCATCATGGACGGCGGGGTGATCCTGTTGCTGTTCATCGAAAGCCTGATGCGCCGCGACATCAGCCTGCGTATAAAAGAACGTATTTATCAGGCAGCGTTCGTATTCCTGATTCTGTTTGCGGCGATGGTGATTTACAACGACGTTCACAAACTCGTAGTCCAGAGGCTGCCGTAGAGGATCGATAAGTGAGCGATCACTATCTGCTAGCCCTCAATGAAGGGATTCAGGACACGCACGTCTCCATAAAGCTGGCCGTGCGAGAAATCTTCTGAGTAGAGTGTCTTCGCGCCACCACGCCGGGCGGCATGCAGAATCAGAGCGTCCCAAAAGGAGAGCTTGTACCGCGCCTCCATTTCTATGGCCTCTAAAACCGACGTGGGTGAATTAATGACAACGTTCCAGGCGAGGTATTGTTGGACCACGGAATAAGTATCGTCCAACGATAATGGTCGGGTTAGCTTTCGCCGCACCGTATAGCAGAATTCCTGCAAAACTTGGGTGCTGATCACCCCAATTCCGTCATTCCATAAATGCTCGGTTAACCTCGCCGCGCGTTTCTGCTTCGAACCCGCCAGGCGATCGTGAGCATAAACGAGGATGTTGGTGTCCAGAAAACATCTATCGTTCATGCAACTCGTCGCGAGAGGTAGGGGACTTGAAACCTAAATCGAAGCCCTTTTTCAAAGTCACCAGCGCGCGATGCTTCGCCTGCTCGTAACCGTCGCGCTCGCGAACTGCTCTCTCCAATTGCTCGGCAAGCAAGGCACTTACTGATGTGTCTCTTTCCGCGGCGATTACTTTGGCCCGACGCAACAGCTCACGATCGAGTCTTAAGGTGATATTCGTTTTCATGCCTATCCCCAACAGCACATTTTATCGTGCAGCACGATTTTACGTGCTAACACCCTCTTTGTCAATACTGCGGCCAAACCGCAGCAGTGAGTTCCTCAACAACCTGGGCAAACGGCGTCTTCTGTTAAACTGAACTTTCCCATGGCTACAATCCTCCGCCGTAAATCCGTTAGTTGCACCATCGGCAAGGTTCGCGTCGGATCCGACGCACCTGTCGTGGTGCAGTCCATGACCAATACAGATACGGCTGACGTCGCTTCTACAGTCGAGCAGGTGGCGTCTCTGGCGCGCGCCGGATCAGAACTGGTTAGGGTGACTGTAAACAACGAAGAAGCCGCGTCCGCCGTGCCCCACATCGTGGAACAGCTCGACAAACGCGGCATCGATGTGCCGATCATTGGGGACTTCCACTACAACGGCCATATCCTGCTGAAGAAGTACCCCGCCTGCGCTCGGGCGCTGGCGAAGTACCGCATTAATCCGGGCAACGTCGGCATCGGCCGCAAGGATGACTCCAACTTTCGCATCATGGTCGAAGTTGCAACACAGAACCAGAAGCCGGTGCGCATCGGCGTGAACTGGGGATCGCTCGACCAATCGCTGCTCACCCGGATGATGGACGAGAATTCTCGTTCGTCAGAACCTAAAGATGCTCGCGAAGTCACCATGGAAGCCATGGTGGTGAGCGCGCTGAATTCCGCCGCGGCAGCCGAAAAGTATGGCCTGCGACCTGACCAGATTATTCTCAGCGCCAAAGTTAGCGGAGTACAAGACCTGGTAGACGTTTATCGCTCGCTGGCCGGGCGCTGCAGTTACCCACTGCATTTAGGGCTCACCGAAGCCGGGATGGGAGCGAAAGGCATTGTGGCTTCAAGCGCAGGCTTGTCGATTCTTTTACAAGAAGGCATCGGCGACACGATTCGTGTCTCACTTACTCCCGCCCCCGGTGGCGATCGCGCCGAAGAAGTTCGAGTAGCGCAGCAGATTCTTCAGTCACTCGGAATCCGCAGCTTCACTCCGCAGGTTACGGCCTGCCCTGGCTGCGGGCGCACCACCAGCACATTCTTTCAGGAGATGGCTGAGCAGATCCAGACCTACTTGCGCGAACAAATGCCGGTATGGAAGCAGCGCTATTCTGGGGTGGAAGAGATGAAAGTTGCGGTGATGGGATGCGTGGTGAACGGCCCCGGAGAATCCAAGCACGCCAGTCTAGGAATCTCACTTCCCGGTACTTTCGAAGAACCTAAGGCTCCGGTATATGTCGACGGTCGCCTGATGACAACTCTCAGGGGCGAACAAATCGTCGAGGAATTTATTGGTATCCTCGACGATTATGTTGACACCCACTACGCGACTAAGAAAGAAACTGTTACCGTTTAAGTTCGGCCTTCCGGGAACAATCTCTTTCAATTAAGCGACTATCGAATTAAGCTGCCGCTTTCTGTTGCGATCGGAACTTTGCCCATCTCGCCTTCTGTGCTGCAGCAATTCTGCGACGAGCGGAAGCCGACAAAGGCTTCCGAGTCGGCACCGCACGTGGTCCCGCCGACGTCGTCGTCCCAGCCTGCTTCTTTCTCTGTGCCCAGCGGGCGCGCTGCGCTACAGAGATACGCTTCCGTGCAGCTGCGGACAGTGAACGTCCGCCACGTGAGCCGTTCGCGGTACGCGTGTTAGTGCGGCCCGATAACCCTTCAATTACCGAAATAGCTTGATCTAACTTCTCTACTTGCGCTTGCGCCTGCTTCCGCTCATCTCTCAGTTGTTGGAGTGCGGAGTTCAGATTTGACATTGTTCCCCCTCAGTAAGTAGACAGCCCAAAGATTGTAGATGCACTGACGCTATCTTGGCTACTGCATTATCTTATAAATTTGACTCGCACTAGCCTAAATGGCGTAACTCTCCACTTAGGAATGTCTTCACGGAGTTGAAATGAGTAAGCCGGCAGTCAGCTTTGTAAGAGCGGATTTCTGGTTTACAAGCAACCAAACCTAATAGTCGGCGGCGATCACGGCAGATCAACGAAAGGAGCGGTTTACGATTCGGAAAGAAATTCGTACTCGTCGATAACCGCGGCGACTGGGATTTTTGCGTCCACCAGCCCATCATCGACGCGAACCACCTTACCCTTGCAACGTACTCGAATGCTTTCGGTAAGAGTAATTTCAGGGGGAAGGGTGAGGGTGAATTCTATGGCAGAGCCGGTGGACATGGGCGCGTCCAGATAGAAACAAATACCTCGTGCACTGACATCACGGGTCTGCGCGGTGAGTGACGCGACGCCCTCGCCAGCGTGACTTACCGACACCGGCAACCGTAGCGCGAACCGCCGAGTAGCACGTTTTTCTGCCTGCTGGACTTCCACGTCCATTCCGGGGGACCTTAAACCCCTGTAAGCATGTAACTTCGTGAGCGGCCTGTCAAGCGCAAGTTGAAGCTTGCCCTTCTAACCAGCCATATTCGCCGTCCGCGGTCACGGCAAGGACGCCGAGACGCCCAACTGATGTAATCTGATAGGAATGGTTTTTGTCCTCGATAATTACGACTCTTTCACCTACAACCTGGTGCAATACCTGGGTGAGTTGGGCCAAGAAGTTGTGGTGCGCCGCAACGATCAGCTTACGGTGAAAGAAGTCAAAGCTTTGCGGCCGGAGCGCATCGTCATCTCTCCCGGCCCATGCACGCCGCAAGATGCGGGCATCAGCATTGATTTGATCCGACAGCTCAGCGGGCAATTTCCGATTCTAGGAGTATGCCTCGGACATCAAGCTCTAGGCGCAGCATTCGGAGGGAAAGTAATCCGAGCTCCTCACCTCATGCACGGAAAAACCAGTCCGGTGAAACATGATGGCCGCACCGTTTTCAAAGATCTGCAATCACCATTCACCGCTACGCGCTACCATTCTCTGATTGTGGAAGAAAAAAGTTTGCCATCGGAGTTAGAAGTTAGCGCATGGACGACTGAGAAGGACGGATCCCGCACGATTATGGGATTGCGCCATAAAAAACTTCCCGTTGAGGGCGTGCAGTTTCATCCGGAAAGCGTGCTTACCATTGAAGGCAAACGGCTGATCTCAAACTTTTTGAACATGTAGGATGGGTGTCCACACCCGTCCGGCGTCGCAAACTTCCCATCCGGACGTGAACGGGCCGGCGCTACGTTGCCCGCTTCTCTTTTACGCTATCCCTCGCCGCTGCTCTTTCGGCTAATGCCACGGTCACAATTCGCAGCATGTCTTCTCTCGGCGCCGGCTTACCGGTCCAGATTTCAAACTGGCGCGCGGCCTGTTGGACGAACATCACGCTACCGGGAATAACTTCTGCGCCACGTTCCTTCGCCAATTTCAAGAGCCGCGTTTCGGCAGGGTCATAAACCATGTCGAAGACTATCTTGGCTCTGATCTCTTCCGGGTTCAGCGGAGATTCGCGATTATTACCCATGCCAACGGGGGTGGCGTTGATAATTACGTCGAAGTCCAATTTCTTCAAATCCTGTCGTTTAACGGTCCGGGCCTTCGCCTGGCGCGCGAGTTTTTGCGCCGCGGCCACATTCCGGTTCAAGATAAAGATTTCCGCCCCGCGCTCTTTCAACCCAAACACTGCCGCGCGTGCTGCACCACCGGCTCCCAACACCAGAATGCGGGCGCCGCTGAGCGGAATACGCTGCTCCAGCGGACGCACCACACCTGAAGTGTCAGTGTTGAATCCATATAGCTTGCCGTCCTGCGAACGAACCACCGTGTTACACGCCCCGATCTTCGAAGTATGCGGATCGGTATTATCCAGATATTTAAGAATCGCTTCCTTGTGAGGCATAGTAATAGCAAGACCATGAATCGGTATTTCCCGCACGCACGCCAGCAAATCTTTTAGCGATTTTGTGTTCAGCGCAAGGAAGACTCCATTCACATTTTCGCTACGTAGGGCGGCATTCATGATCGCCGGGGACAACGAATGCGAAACTGGATCACCCGCCACGCCATACACCTTTGTTGCCGCGTCCACTTGATCGATGCGGTATATGCTGCGCAGCTCCTGTGCCGTCACTTGCCCGGGCGCGGTCTTTTCATCTGCGGTAAGCGCCGCAAATGTGAATGCACTTCCCGCGCGCACGCCCAGCACTCGGCTGATGATTCCTTGCTCGCCCATGCATAGTCCGACCAGACTTTGCGCGTCCTGATGTTTCTCCAGAAACTTCATCATGGTGACGTTGTCATACAAGCTGGTGGCCGTGCTTACGATCTTGTAGAAGTCGGCGGGGTGCGCCAACATCTTCTCCAGCGTGTCATCCAGCTTCTGCGTCGCGCGGAAGTCGTGGAAGGAGAGGACCACGGCCGCTTTGCCCCGAAGTTTGGCTAATTGCGATGATTTCAGGCGGACCGCAGTCTGAAGTTCAATATCAACCAGCTGACAGCCTGCCTCCGCTGCTTTGCCTAGAATCTCAAGTTGTGAGTTGATAGGTCCCTTGAATTTGCCCCCGCTGGCCGCGCGGCGACAAGTTGCGATAACCGTTACGTGGGGATGAGTTTCCGTGAACTCTCTGATCTTTGGAAGCGCGAGACCTGGCCGGGCAATGTAGTCTAACCTAAGCTCAACAAAAGGGTTATCTCGAGCAACGGTTTCGGCTTTCTCCAACATCTCGGCCGGGTTCGTGGCCGCAATAGCCACACACACCCGCGACAACCGCAGATGCAACAGCCTGGAATAGTGACTATTTTCCGCGTCCATTTAACCGCGCGATATTACAGGGATATAGCACTAGAGCGCAACCACATTGCACTGTTTTTGGGCAGTAAACTTTTTATCAACTCCCGTAGTAGACCTGCGTAACCTTGACCCACTCCAGTTACCTTGCTACTTTCCACATTGGAAGTTTCTTTGTTTTAAGCAACTTAGAGAAACACCGAGTCAGGCGTTGGCCTGGGAGGAATCATGAAGAAAGCAGTATTTTTTCTGTTGCCGTTGATGGCTGGGCTTTGCTGGGCACAGCAGGGCATGCCGTCCGATGAGCCAACTCCTGGTGGAACGGTCGCGACCGTCATTAACTTTCCCGTCGAAAAGGTGCAGACACCCAGCGTCGCCGACCTATATTGCGCAGGGTTTTTGAGAAAACCCGAGCCCAGAAACAATTTTGTGACCGGCGGCACCGAGTCTCCGTTCAACACCAATTTCGCTAACGGCGAGGCCATTTACCTGCACGGTAAGGGCTATGAAGTCGGGCAGCAATACACGATCATTCGTGAATTACAGGATCCCAACCGTTACGAGCTTTACCCCGGCCAGTTCGCAGCCGTTAAAGCTGTAGGGCGCCCGTATGAAGAATTGGCTCGGGTAAGAATCATAGACACTCGGTCGCACATGGCTATCGCCCGTATAGAGTTCAGTTGCGATTCAGTAGCTCCCGGCGACTTGGTGGTTCCCTTCGAAGAGAGGAAACTAATTAACTTCCACCCGCCGCTCCGCTTTGACCGGTTCGCATTAGCGAATGGCCAGGCTAGCGGACGCATTCTTCTCGCCAAAGATTTCGATTCCGAACTGGGTACCGGCGGAACGGTTTATGTGAACATTGGGGCGAACCAAGGATTGAAAGTTGGTGACTTTCTCCGCGCGGAGCGACTCGCCACCGCGGTCACCCGTGACCCCGTCGACTCCCTCTCATTCAGAGCGGATGCTTATGAAATGACTCAGAACGAGCCCCCGATTATCAACCCAACCTTCCTCGACCGCGGCCATGGACCAATCATTCACACCGACGATATGCCACGCCGGGGAGTTGGCGAAATCGTGATCCTGGGGACAACGCCGACGACCGCAACCGGAATGATCGTGTTTTCGCTGGAGCCGGTTCATGTGGGCGACACGGTGGAACTCGATCAGCAGTAATAGTTCAAGATAATCAGCAGCTTTCGGGAAGGAGAAATCTTTCCCGTTTTTTTTTGCTTTAATTACTTGCCGAAAGGGTCGCCAGGGGTCGCGAAATCAGAATCTCCGAACACCTCGGCGGTGAATGCCTCGATGTGTGCACCGGCGCGCCATGCATCATGCGGCAGCCCAGCCTTCAGGCAGGTTTGCTCAAGGAAAGTATTTCGGTCCCACCCATGCTCTACGGGTACTTGCGGCAGTAAAAGCCCACGCCGCGCGCCATCGAAGATAACCAGCCCGTGTCGGCCGATTTCAACCTCAGACGGCATGATCGAACTTAGCGGCGAAAGGATGCTGATCGAGATACGCAGGGTTCGCGCCTCCGGCAGGCTCACGGGCGCAAAACGAGGATCTTCACTGGCTGCCGCCCGTGCGGTTTCCGCAACCGCCTTAAACAGCGAAAGAGTCGCAACCGGAAACCCTACGCAGCCGCGCAATTTGCCATCCGAGTAAAGGGAGGTAAAAACCCCGCGGGGCTCGGCCAGATGCGGCGAAGGAGCTGGAAAGGATATCTCCCTGCCTTCCACGAGCGCGAGGATTGCTTCGTGCGCGATCTGCACCAGCATCTTCCGCTCGCCGAAATCATATTCTGCCATTGCGCCAGGAGAGGTGTGAGCCGGCGCTGACGTATCAGATGGCTGCGACATTGCGCTTCTTGCGGCGGCTCAGGATGAACGCACGCCTTTGACGCTTCACCGCATGACGATCGATTCGACGCCAGAATGCGGCAAAGTAGTCTGCCGCCGAAATTAAAGATAACGCCACCATAAACCAGATGGCCAACAATGCGACCCAGTGGACTGAAAGTATGTAACGCCCGAACCGCCACTCCCGCCAGCGGTGATCGAGGATTACGGCGACCACGGAAACAATTTGCACGAACATTTTGAACTTTCCCAAATCGCTGGCTTCGATAGTGAAGCCCTCGGACGCCGCAATGGCGCGCAGGCCGCTCACTAGAAATTCCCTTCCGATAATCACTACCGCGATCCAAGCGGGAACCAATCCGGGATTGAATTGCACCAGAGTGATGAAGGCGGCGGCAATCAGCAACTTGTCTGCCAGTGGATCCAGCAGAATTCCCATAGTGGTGATCTGCCCACGTCGACGGGCGATGTAGCCGTCAATTCCGTCGGTGATCGAGGCTGCGATGAAAAGCGCCGAGGCTAGAATTTCCTTCTCGCCATTCACACTGCTGAGCCGACTGGTGGACAGCACCCACATAAGCAGCGGGATCATGCAAATGCGAATCAACGTGATGGAATTAGGAAGATTCACGCGCGTCAGACCGCCGCGGGGAATACCCCGGGGAGGCGATGCTTGATTATCCTCCAGCCGGATTCGCGAAAGCAACGCGCAAAAGGAGGTGATACCGCTAGTTTACAGTTTGCTTGGGTTCATCGAGCGGTGGGACGGGGATGCCTGGGCTGGTAAAGCCCCAATTTGCCTCCGCCCGGCAGTTCAATCTTTGAAAGCGAACCCCACCTCGCCTCCTGAATTTCCGAGCACACAACACCCTTCCTTTCCAATAAGGCGATCTCATCCTTCAGGTTGTCGCACATCAAATAGAGTTCATGGAGGCCATTCCGGTCTGATGGATGGAGGGCGCATTCTGCAGGCGGGAAAGCGAAAATGAGCCAGCCATGACCAGCGTCCTCAGAGCTTAAGCCAAGAACATCGCGAAAAAACGCCCTGTCAGCTTCCGCGTCCTGACTATAAACGACGATGTGGGCGCCAGAAATCACTCGCCCTCCAAACGGCTACTTTTTCGGTGTGGTGGTTGTTGCCGTGGAGTGATGGGCAATGATCTGGTCTTTGATCTTTTCATAAAGCGATTGCGGAATGATCTTTTTGGTGACCAAGTCGCGCTTGGTGCGATACGGACGCCCAGCGATGATCTTCTCAGCATAGGCTGGGCCGATACCTGGCAGCGCGTCGAGTTGATCTTTAGTGGCGGAGTTGATGTCCAGCTTCTCTCCGACCGCGGCGGTAGCCTTGGCGCTCATCGAAGAATCCGTGCTCGATTGCGCTCGTGCTGTACTAGCTATCCCCAGAGCAAGGGTTATAGCCAAACTGGCAGAAAACAACATCCGGAAAAAAGTCTTCATGATCCCTCTCTCCGTACTATTCGTATTTGGCTCCTACGCGTAAATTCCCCGCTGTTTGATGGTGTAAGCCACGCGATCGATGGCCAGCATATACGCAGCAATTCGGTTGTTTACGTTGTGCAGCTGGGCATAATGAACGACATCCTGGAAGGCGTTGACCATAATGTCTTCTAACTGCTCGTTGACTACCGACTCTTTCCAGAAATAACCCTGCCGGTCCTGTACCCACTCGAAATATGAGGTTGTAACGCCGCCCGCGTTGCACAAGATGTCGGGAATTACGAAGACTTTTTTCTCGGCCAGGATCTCATCGGCAGTGGCAGTTGTGGGTCCATTGGCGCCTTCGGCCAGAATGCGGCATTTCACACGGTCTGCATTGCGGCTGGTGATTTGGTTCTCTGTCGCAGCCGGCACCAGAATTTCACATTCCGTCAACATCAGTTCGGCGGGATCAGCGCTTTCAGCTTCCCGGAAACCAGTAATGCTACGAGTGCTTTCGCGGTGCTTTACTAATGCTTCCACGTCGATCCCGTGCTTGTTGTAGATTGCGCCGTCGACCTCGATTACTCCGATGATGCGGTAACCCGCCTGCGCCATTAAGAACGCCGCATTCGAGCCCACATTGCCGAAGCCTTGCACAATCACCCGCGTGTTTTCTGGCTGCAGAGCCAACTGCTTCAGCGCCTGGTCGCAAACGATTTTGATTCCTCGCCCCGTAGCTTCGCGGCGCCCGCGCGACCCGCCTATATTTATGGGTTTGCCGGTCACGACCGCGGTCACGGTCTGGCGCATGTGCATGGAATAGGTGTCCATGATCCAGGCCATGGTCTGCTCATTGGTGTTCACGTCAGGCGCGGGCACATCTTTCTCGGGTCCGATGAATTCAATCAATTCCGCGGTGTAACGGCGGGTCATGCGCTCGAGTTCACCCATCGACATTTTCTTAGGGTCGCAAATCACGCCTCCCTTCGCGCCGCCGAACGGGATGTTCACGATGGCGCACTTCCAGGTCATCCAGCTGGCGAGAGCGCGAACTTCGTCGAGGGTAACGTCGGGCGCGTAGCGGATCCCGCCCTTTCCCGGACCACGGGCGATCGAATGCTGCACCCGAAATCCGGTAAACACCTCGAGCTTCCCGTTGTCCATTGAAACTGGAATGTGGACAATCAACTCACGATTGGGATATTGGAGAACTTTCCAGAGGCCTTCGTCCAGGTTGAGCTTTTGCGCTGCGAAATTGAAGCGCGCAGATTGCGCCTCCCAAGGATTTATCTCCTGCTCAAGAGAAACAGTCTTCATAAAATCTCCGAAATTATGGCCACATTATCAGCTAGCGGGGATGGGGACTGGCGCCAGCACGCAAACTCTCAGATTTTAGACAGCGACAAGCGAGGAAGCAAGCAGACGAGCGAGGTAAGTAAACGTAATGTACCGAGTTGGGCTACTTCTTGTCTGATTTTTTAGATGCGGTTTCTGTTTTGGCTTTTTTGTCTTTACCGTCTTTGCGGTCTTTACTATCTTTGCTTTCTTTACCGTCTTTACTTTCGGCGCTTTCACCGGATTCCTTGGCGGATTTAGACTTCCCACCGGACTCGGAACTGGAGGACGGCCCCGACCGTTTCGCGTAATCGGTGACATACCAACCGGAACCTTTGAATTGAACTGCGGGCGCCGAGATCATTTGCTCAACCTTACCGCCGCAGTCTGGGCACTTCTTCACCATCGCATCAGAGAACTTCTGAATGCGCTCAAAACGGTGGCCGCATTTCTTGCACTCATATTCGTAAAGTGGCATGAGAGGGAACGAAGAATTCTGATTTTAGCAGGGCAATTGAGAAAGGTTCAAAAAGAGTAACGGGTTCAAACGTTTCAAAGGTCACAAAGTTTCGAAGGTTTCAGTTCAGGACTCCGTTTGGCCGAAACCTTGAAACCCTGGAAACTTTGAAACCTTGCGGCGATGCTACACTCCCGCTCATGGCCTCAGCGGAAAACCTCGCGCCCGGGCTGTACCTGGTTGCCACGCCGATCGGCAATCTGGAGGACATTACCCTGCGCGCGATCCGCGTACTGAAGCAAGCCGACCTGATCGCCTGCGAAGATACACGCCAGACGCAGAAGCTGCTAAATCATTACGGGATTACGACGTCAACTATCAGCTATCACGAGCACAACGAAGCTGCGCGAGCGGCGGAACTGGTTGAAAAACTGACACAGAGCGCCCGGATAGCGGTCGTGAGTGACGCTGGGATGCCGGGGATCTCTGATCCTGGATTTCGTCTGGTTTCGCTGGCAATCGAACGCGGAGTGCCGGTGGTAGCAATTCCCGGCGCAGCGGCATTCGTCTCAGCTTTGGTTGCGAGCGGGCTGCCCTCGGAAGCGTTTTCTTTTCGTGGATTTCTGTCGCCAAAAAGCGCTGCGAGACGGCGAGAGTTAGAGCAGGCGCGAAATTCCGCGCAGACAGAAATCTTCTATGAAGCCCCACATCGAATTCTGGCTACGTTGGAGGACTTGTTAGCGGTCCTCGGACCTGAGCGGCGGATTGTCGTTGCCCGCGAACTGACCAAGATCCATGAGGAGTTTTTACGCGGCACTGCGACCCAGGTTCTCGACATTGTGAAAGGCCGCGGAGAGATGAAGGGCGAGATCGTGTTACTGATTGGTCCAAAAGCTGAAGGCGAGAGACCAGTTCCGGCAGGATCGATACGCGATCGCGTTGAACAGCTCATGCGCGAAGAGAATTTAGATGAAAAGGCGGCATTAAAGAAAGCAGCAAAAGAACGCGGTATCTCGAAGAGTGCAGCTTACCGGGAGTGGCAGGTACCGAAGTAGGTCTTTGTCCATGTTCTTTAAAGTTATTGGCGAAATTTCTGAGGTTCAGACAATCGCTGCCGGAAAAGCCATCCGCGATGTGCGCCGATTACGTAAGTATTACAGCGGTCGAAGGTGGCGGAAGATAAATGGTATAGCTAAAGATCGAGCTTCTGGATGGTACGATCTGTCTAGCTGAGTTGCACTGGTATGAGGCCCACGTTGGCTCGAAGGAACTCAAACTTAAACGCGTCCTCGAAGAATTATGAAACGATCAGAGAAACATTTTGCGGTGTGCATCAGCAATAAGGGCTATCCGGCTTCGCTGGAACTCCGTAAACTTTACCAGGTAATTCCAGACGAGGAGGCCGCGAAGCTTGGGCAGATCCGAGTGGTCGATGAGTCCGGCGAGAATTACCTCTATCCCGAGCAATACTTCGCACCGGTACAATTGCGTCAGGACACCGAAAGAGCGGTTTTGCGCGCCCGATAGCTACTTCCCAGCCAATTCTTTCTTCACTGCTTCGCTTACCACTTTTCCGTCGACGCGCATGCCTTGAGTGGCAAATTTCGCCATTACATTTTTCATTACTGTACCCATGTCTTTCATAGTGGGCGATCCCATTTCGGCGATAACCGCCTTTACCCACGAGGTGATGTCGGCTTCGCTGGCTGCTTTGGGCATATAGCTTTCAATGACAATGATCTCGGCCGCTTCTTTGTCGGCCATTTCCTGGCGACCGCCTTTGGTGAATTGCTCGATGGAATCCTTCCGCTGCTTAATGAGCGTGCCCAGCACCTGCTGAGCTTCTTTGTCATCAAGGGGCGCCATTTTTTCGATGGCGCGATTCTGCAACGCGCTCTTCACCATCCGCAAAGTCGAGAGTCGGGCTTCTTCGCGAGCTTTCATCGCGGCGGTGATGTCTTTCTGTATCTGGTCTACGAGAGGCATGCGAGGATTATAACTACGTCGTTGACCCCGACGACCTTGCATTTTTCCGATACACTAATAAGTAATCGTTTCATCCCTGATTTCATCTCAAAAAGGACTCATGCCATGCTGCTGAAGAACCGTCTTTTTACTCCAGGCCCTACTCCTCTGCTGCCCGCGGCGCAAACCGCGATGGCGGCGTTTACTGCACACCACCGCACCGCCGACTTCAAAGCTCTGTACACCCGCGTTCTCGCCGACATGAAGGATTTCATCGGCACAGCGAATGACGTTTTGGTGATCGCTTCTTCGGGCACTGGCGTGATGGAGGGTTCAATTTCAAACCTGACCTCGCCCGGCGACAGAGTGCTTGTGCTTACGGCGGGAAAGTTCGGCGAGCGCTGGCGCGATCTGGCCAAGGCCTACGGATGCAACGTGGATTTGGTCGAAAAACCTTACGGCGAGACCTTCACCACGGATGAGGTTCGCGCCAAACTGACGCCCGAGACGCGAGCGGTTTATGTTCAGGCCAACGAAAGTTCCACAGGCGTACGGCACGACGTGAAAGGAATCGCAAAGCTGGTGCGCGCAAATGGCGATACGTTGCTGGTCGTCGATGCGATTACCGGGCTTGGCACAACTCATTTCGACGTCGACGGCTGGGGCATTGACGTAATTATCGGCGGCTCGCAGAAGGCGCTGATGATTCCTCCCGGGCTTGCCTATTGCGCAATCAGCGAACGCGCATGGAAGCGGATGGAGACGACGAAGAATCCGCGCTACTACTTCGATTTCCGTAAAGAACGCAAGGCGGCGGCCAAGGGCGAATCGGCGTTCACGCCTGCAACGTCTTTGTTTGCGGCTTTGGGCGCGGCGCTGGATTTTATCCGGCAGATGGGCAACGGCGATTTGGCTGCTGGTCGCGAAGCGCTTGTGAATAACGCTGAACTCGCCGCCGAAATGACCCGTGCCGGCGTAAAAGCCCTTGGATTAAAGCTGTATGCATCATCACCAGGCGCGGCGCTCACCGCAATCAGCGCCCCCGCCGGAGTTGATTCTGGAAAGATTGTCAAAGAGTTCCGCGAGTCGTTCTCAGCCGTCGTCGCCAATGGCCAGGGCGACATGAAAGGCAAGCTGTTCCGTATCGCGCACATTGGTTATTACGACTTCCTGGATACCATCGGCATTCTGGCTGCGCTTGAACATGTGCTGGCGACGGTTACAGATAAGCCTGTCGAGTACGGAGTAGCGGTACGGGCGGCGCAGGAGGTATACGCGCGCGCCCGCAGCACTGAAGGGGCGGCAGTGGCCGCCGCGAAGAACTAGCGCCTTCCAAATTGGGGAGGTCGGAAGTCGCTAGTTGATCGTGAAATTCATTGGCGTAGAAGTTGCAGCCGCGGTGCCACCGCCGTACAGTCCTCCGGGCGTGCCCGGATTAGTAACTGTAACCGGAACGGCAGAATTGGCAGTCGCAACTGCGCTGGCCGGAATAGTGGCCGTAACTTTAGCCCCGCTGACAAAAGTTGTCGTCATTGGGGCGCCGTTAAAGTTTACGACTGCCTTACCGCCAAAATTCGACCCGTCGACTTCCAGGGTGAACTGCGAACTGCCTGCGGCGGTGCTGGGTGGAACGAGAGCCGCGATAGCGGGCATGGTACCAGGTTGCTGTGGAGTGGTTGCGTGGCTTGAGTAGCCGCATCCAACGCCAGTAGCAGCCACAGCCGTCAAAAGAACAACCATTAGTAGCTTCATAAATTTTTCTCCAGGGATGTGCTTGCGAACTGAATCCAGTTTAGGAAATGCAGTACCGTGGAGTGTCTGAGGGCTGTAACTTTCTTGTAAAGGAATCATTGACATGAAAATTGTGATTGCGGAAAAAATGTCCTCGTCGGCCGTGAATCTATTGCGCGAGCCCGACTGGACGATCGTTATGCCCGACCAACTCAACGGCAGCCTGGCGAAAGAACTAGAGACGGCAGACGCCTTGCTGGTGCGCTCGGCGGTGCAGGTGGACGCAGCCCTGCTGGCCAACGCCTCGAAGTTGCGGGTGATTGGCCGCGCCGGCGTTGGCGTGGACAACATCGAGCTGGAACCGGCAACCCGTCAGGGAATCGCGGTCATGAATACGCCGGGCGCTAATGCCGTGGCGGTGGCAGAGATCACAATTGGTCTCATGTTGAGCATGGGACGTTTCATCCCTCGCGCCAACGAGCTGATGCATGCCGGCAAGTGGGAAAAGAAATCACTGCAGGGTACCGAACTGCGCGGCAAAACTCTCGGCATTGTCGGGCTGGGGAAGATTGGGCTGGAAGTCGCAAAACGCGCCCGCGCCTTCGGCATGGAGATTGTCGGACACGATCCCTTCGTTTCGCCGAGCATCGCGAAAGATGGCGGCATTCGCCTGGCGTCACTCGATGAGCTGTATGGCGCATCAGACTATTTAAGTCTTCACGTTGGACTGACTCCGCAGACCGAGAACATGATCAACGCCGAATCTTTGAAGCGGATGAAAAAGGGGGTGCGGCTGGTCAATTGCGCGCGCGGCGAGCTGGTGGACGAGGCCGCCTTGGTTTCCGCGCTCAAAGAAGGTCAAGTCAGCGCAGCCGCTTTGGATGTTTTCGTCAAAGAGCCATTGAAGGACTCGCCGCTGCAAAAAATGGACAATGTCATCCTGACGCCACACATTGCGGGTTCCACGAATGAGGCCCAGGAGGCCGTCGGCCTGCAGATCGCAATGCAGGTCAAGGAGTATCTGAAGCATGGCGTAATCCAGAATGCCGTAAACGTACCCTCGGTCTCGCACGATGAATACGTTCTGATGAAACCCTACATCGTGCTGGCCGAAAGGTTAGGATCGTTTCTCGCGCAGATCAGCGGCAGCGGAGTTGAGGATATTTCCATTGCCTACACCGGCCATATCACCGAGTGGAAGACCGATCTCATCCGTAACGCCGCCATAAAAGGCATTCTGAATGTTGCCGTGGATGAAACTGCGAACCTGGTCAACGCAGCCAGCCTGGCGTCATCGCGCGGTTTGCGGGTCCACGAAGAACGCAAGCCCAAAGCTTCAACCGGAGGCGCGGGCAGCGTGCTTTCAATCGAGATCCGGACACAAAAAGAGACGCATATCGCCAAAGGCGCGGTGCTCAGAGAAAACGCGCTGCGGCTGTTGCATGTGGATGAGATCGATGCCGAGGCACCGCTCGGGAACAATTTAATTTACCTGCGCAATCAGGACGTGCCAGGCGTGATTGGAAAAGTCGGCACTATTCTCGGCAAGCACGGCATCAACATTGCAAATTTTTCGCTGGGCCGCAGGAGTGGCGAACCGCAACCTGGCCAGCCGCTCGAAGCTATTGCAGTCGTACAAGTGGATGGCAATGTGCCGGAAGCGGTGGTCTCTGAGTTGCGTAGCATACCTGCCATACATCAGGCTAAAGCAATTCGTCTCGAGTAAGTCAGCACGCGACGCGAAAGGAAATGAATGCTGAAGAAAGCGCTGTCGGCAGTGGTCCTGTTTTTTTTGTGCGTATCGTTCGCGGCTGCACAGGAGGATGTCGGTCATTTTGATGTCAGCTTCTCCTGGGGCGCGGTTTTCAATAAGACTTCAAGCAGTGCTAGCGGCGGAGTCGCGGTTTCGCCCACGAATTCGGGATTGGTTCTCGGCACCTTTCGTTTTCGCTTTAACCGGATGAACGGCATTGAGGTAACCGGCGCTCGGACCGACAATTCCCAGATTTTTATTTTAGGGACCAATGACTACCGGGCCCAGGCCAGCGTCACCGAATTTAGCGGCGCTTACGTACTGAGCCCGTTTCATTTTGAAAAGATAGAGCCATTTCTACTTGCTGGGGGCGGGGCGTTACGTTTCAGTCCCGGGAACCAGTTCATCAATGGGAACGCGTCATCCTTCGGCGCTGCCCAGCAGACCTCGATGGCTTTTCTGTACGGCGGAGGAGTGGATTATCGTCTGTGGAAACGTTTGGGACTGCGACTACAATACCGCGGGCTGATTTACAAAGAACCCACGTTTCACGTGACACAGTTTTTTAGTGGGGTCAGGGGCCACATGGCTGAGCCCTCAATCGGAGTCGTGTTAAATTTCTGATTTTCGTTTTGGGTTAGGATTCGAGCGCTGCCTTGCGCAGCTTACGGGTCTCAGCCAGCAAGGCCATGGAATGCATCAGGTTTTGCAGTGTGACAATTCCTACCAACTGCTGGTTTTCAACAATCGGAATAATGCTGAGATTGCGCGCGCTTAGTTTGCGGAAAGCTGAAGACAGAGACTCGGTTTTCTGCGCCACGTCGAAAAGACGATTCATCACGGCCTGCACATAGCCGTTGCCTTCCCGGCGGAGGGTTTGCAAGATTTTCTGCCGTGAAACCACGCCCACCATATCTCCGCCACGGATGACCGGGAAGTCGTCTTGCAAAGAGTGCACCGCTTTGTCGAGCGCATCTTCCAGCGTGTCCGCGGGCGAGAGCGTGGCAAAATCCGTGAGCATAATGTCTTCCAGCCGTACTGTTTCCAGCACCGAGCGGAATACCGCCGAGCGGTCCTCAATTTGCGCCGCGATAAAAAGAAAAATACCGATGATCGAAAACCAGTAATTCCACCAGCCTGCAAACATGAAGGCGATAGCGAATCCGCGGCCTATGCTGACCGCGCGGCGGGTTGCACTGACTGGATCCATGGTGCGAGAGAAGACCGCGCGCAGCACTCGTCCCCCGTCCATGGGATATGCGGGTAACAGATTGAAGATCCCCAGCCACAGGTTGGCCCAGACCAGGCTGTGCGGCAGGTTCAACGACGTAACGTATGGGTCAGTCCACAGACGATCATGGGGCATCGCCACGCGAAGCACCACGGCGGCCATTCCGGCGATCAGGAAATTTATGATTGGCCCGGCGGCTGCGATGCGCGCGTCTCGTTTCCAATTTGCGGGCACCTCGGGCTGGGCTTCATCAAAAATTGTGACTCCGCCAATCGGCAACAGCACAATGCCTTTGGGAGGAACACCAGAGTGCTTTCCCACCAGCGCATGACCGAGTTCATGTAACACAACTGAGCCGAACACGATCGCCAGAAGCGCAGTGCCACGCCACGGGCTTATAGTATTTCGCGTTAGTTGTTCATTTCCCCACACAAAAACCAGCAGCAACAGGAACGAAAGATGAATTCGGATTTCGACTCCGAAAATTCGCCCCGCGTGAATGGACCAGGTCCGCATCTGTATTCTTTAATCTTATACGGTTAGACCGCGTCGTGTGGTGGCCTTGCGGCAGAGTCCAACACCGAAGTGCATACTGTAATGCCGGATCCTGGATAAGCGTTATGCGAATCATTGCCGGAAAATTTCGCAGCCGTCGGTTGGCTTCGCTTAAAGGCGATGAAATCAGGCCAACTTCAGATCGGATGCGTGAGACATTGTTTAACGTGCTCACTCCGGGAAATCCTTCTGCGCTCGAAGGCTCGGTGTGGATTGATTTGTTCGCCGGAACCGGTGCGGTAGGAATCGAGGCCCTCAGCCGTGGAGCGGCCATGGTTTATTTTGTCGACTGGTCAAAGGACGCCGTCGAGCTGATTCGCCGCAATCTGCAACCGTTAAACGTCAGCGTCTCGTCTCAGGTTCTTCAACAGAAATCGGAGCGAGCAATCTCAGCTTTGGATCGCCAGCAGCTCAGACCGGATTTCATTTTTCTCGATCCCCCGTATGCGCTACGAGAGGGGTATCGAACCACGTTAGAAGCTTTAGGAAATAGCGCGCTGACCGAAAAAGCTCTGGTGATCGCAGAGCACGAGAAGAAAAACGATCTAGCAGAGGAATACGGGAACCTTCGAAAAATCCGCAAACTTGAACAAGCTGACGCTGCGTTAAGTTTCTATCGCCGAGCGTAGTGCAAAGTCAAAATCCCACCTTCCCTCCGGGGAAGGATAGGGCACTCCGTCCAACAACTACGTAAGACCTTCTACATCAACAGTTCGTTGGTACGGCGCACAATCGGATGCTGCATTTCCTGTAACTCATTCTTGACGCAGTTGAGACCATACACGCACTGTTCAAAGTGATCCGACAAACGCTCGAAGAGGGGCGCAACTTTGGTGTACTCGAAGCAGTCGAACTTGGAAACGATGTAATAACTTTCCTTGCCCGCCTTCACCCAGTCGATAAGGCTCTCCAGACGATTGCGGCGCAACCGAAAATGATTGATGCTCTCCGGGAACATGCCGGTGAAGAAAAGCGTGTAGTCGCCTATGTGTTTGCGGACCTGGCGCTCGCGATCAAACGACGGCGCTGGCCCGAACACCGGGTTCGACTCCACCAGCATCTCGCCAACGTCGGTCAGTGGCTTGCCGGCCTCATTGCGGACTTTGAATAACTGCTCGGCATCGCAAAATTCAACTAATAGATGGGCCACATATCCCACAACTTCCGAGTCGCGAATCCCAATCTCGTGCGCGTAATGCCGACCCACCATTTCGAGAAAAAGCTTCTGCAGCGGGTGATCGTCCGAAATCATTGTGCACCTCGATCTACATTACTTTGGATGCGCTTCAAATTCGCGTTCTGCGTTGAATACCGCATTAAACGGTCGAAAGCAAGTAACTTCCGCAGTAGGAACTACTGCGCGTTCCTTAGTAGTTACAAAAGTAGTTACAAACCCCCGTATCGGCGGGGTGTTCCGTGGCCATTTAATTGTTGTCACTCGTGAGTAGCGGCTGCTAATTTCTATTTCTGAGCCAGTCTTAAGAAGAAGCGTTTTGCAGAACCGGCGGGCAGGTTAGGGTACAATTCCGGCTACAAAAGAACCCGCGCGTATTTGCACTTCGCCAGTTTTTCGCAGACGCGCCGGGGAGTAACGATTTGTCCCGCCTGGAGAGATGGATGAAATCCTGGTGTTTCGCTATAAGATTGTTGGTTCCTTTTCTAGGTCTGCTTTGCATGGCACAGGAGCCTTCGGCCCTTGAGCAAGAGCCCCCCACTGTCACCCTACATGCAAACACGCGACTTGTGATGTTGGACGTTGTGGTTACAGACAAGCGCGGTGTGCCGGTGCGTAATTTATCTAAATCGGATTTCACGATTCTGGAAGACGGGCAGGAACAATCGGTGGCGACTTTCGAACCGCCCAGCCAGCACTCGCCTGCACCGGTAAGTGAGAACGCGCAGACACTGAACGAAAGCAGCAACGGTGAGCGACCCAACAATACGGCGATAACGTCGTCGGCTCTCACCATCCTCGTCTTGGACGAATTGGATACGATGCCTTTAGATCAGGCTTTTGCGCGCCATGAAATTGACAAATTTTTGCGGAGCCATGGCCCGCGACTTCCCGAGCCAACAGCTCTAATGGCGCTGCAGGAAAAACGTCTCGAACTGGTTCACGACTACACCAGCGATGCGACGGCCCTGGAGAGCTCTTTGGAGCGCCATCCCGCGCATTTGCCATTCCGATTGATGACCGCGGAAGGTCAAATAGGCGCCTCTGAACGTCTGGCCGATGCTCTCGAAGCCTTGCGAGAGATTGGCGCCTCCAACAGCCAGTTCGCGGGGCGCAAGAATGTAATCTGGATTGGGCCCGGCTTTCCCAGCTTAAATTACATGTCCGCCCAACCCTCCGAAAAAGCAAAACTACTCGGATATGTTCGCGAAACGTCGGATCTGATGTGGCGGGGCCGCCTGACCATTTACACCCTCGACCCTAAGGGCCTGGAAGTCGTACATGAAAATATGGGAGGCATCACTGCGGCGGGTATCACCGTGCCGCCAGATACGCCGACCGGGCAATTAGTCTTCGAGCAGTTAGCCCCGCAAACAGGCGGGCGGATTTTTCGTGGTTTGAACGACCTGGACGCACAGATCGCGACCAGCGTGGAGGATGGCGATTCGTTCTATGCCTTGTCTTACTATCCGTTAAATCGTGTATGGGACGGAAAATTCCGAACCCTTCGCGTGGTCATGCATAATCCAGAACTGATCGCGCGCACACGCAACGGCTACTACGCCGCCCCGGATTTGCCGCCCACGGCGCAGGAGATGGATCGGATGTTGTCGCGTGCGGTGATCAATCCGCTCTCTTACCATTCCTTGGAGGTGCAAGCGAGGGCCAGCTTGTCTGGCTCGCAGCCCCGCACTGCGAACATTACTATCGATATCGACGCAAACCAGTTGGACTGGGAAACTCCTGAAAACGGAAAGCGCCGCTGCGAGATTACTGTCGTCACGGCGGGTTTCTCGCACAGAGGCCGAGTGGTCGCCCACGCAGTCAAAGAGCTCGAAGTGATTGTGGACGAAAAAAAATACCGCGAGCTGACAAAAAAGGGTATGGTAATGAACCTAGCCATGGCTCTTCCGCCCGCCGCTGTGCGAATGCGAGTGGTGGCGCGTGATTCGACCAACGGCAATATGGGAACGGCTGATCTCACGCCTGCCGGCGAACAATTTCATTAATCACACTATGAAACGAAAGAATATTTCCAGCGGTACGCCCTGGGAGCCGGTGGTAGGCTATTCGCGCGCAGTCCGTATCGGCACTAACGTTTACGTCTCTGGAACAACCGCAACCGGGCCAGACGGGAAAATCATTCCAGGAGACGCTTATGCGCAAGCTGTACAAACCCTGAGAAATATCGAGTCGGCGCTGCAGAAGGCCGGGGCGAGTTTAGCCGACGTGGTCCGCACCAGAATGTACGTGACCAACATCGCTGACTGGGAAAAGGTCGGAAGGGCCCACGGCGAAGTCTTCAGCAAGATCCGTCCGGCGACTGCGATGTTAGGAATTACTGCGCTGGTCTCGCCGGACATGCTGGTAGAAATAGAAGCAGAAGCTGTGATCGCTGCGCCCCCGCGGCGAAAGAGTTCGCCAACAAAATCGAAAAGGAAAAAGAAAAGATGAAAAATTTCGCAGTGAGACTGTGGCTGTTGACTGTCATCCTACTCGCGCTGGTTGCCGCGGCATCAGCCCAAACCTCGGGCAAGCGCACAGTTATTCACGCCGGAAAGTTGCTTGACGTCAAAACTGGAAGGATCGAAATCAACCAGGCCATCGTCATTCAAGGGGACAAGATTGTCAGCGTCGGCCCGGCATCGGCAGCTCAAACGTCTGCAGATGACGCGGTCATCGACCTGCCCAACGCCACCGTCCTGCCTGGGCTCATCGACGCCCATACCCACCTGACTTTCGATCCGCATTTCGGTTATGAGTCCCTGGGTATCTCCGTGCCGCGTGAGGCCTTGATCGGGGCACGCAACGCTCGCGTGACCCTCGAAGCGGGCATTACAACGGTGCGCAACGTGGGGGCGGACGGTTATGCCGATGTCGCCCTGCGCGACGCGATCAATGCTGGGGACGTACCCGGACCTCACATGCTGGTGAGCGGCCCGCCACTCGGCATCACCGGCGGACACTGCGATAACGACTTGCTGCCCTTTGAGTTTCACGCCACGGAAGGCGGAGTAGCGGACGGCGTCGAACAGGTGCAGCACAAGGTTCGTGAGGTCATAAAATACGGCGCCGATCTGATAAAGGTATGTGCCACAGGCGGCGTGCTATCCAGAGGCGACGACCCCAATGCCTCGCAATACACGCTTGAGGAAATGAAAGCCATTGTCGCCGACGCTCACCGCTTGGGCAGAAAAGTTGCGGCACACGCTCATGGCGCGCAGGGCGTGATATGGGCATCGGAAGCCGGCGTGGACTCCGTCGAGCACGGACATCTAATGAACGATGCAGCCATTGCAACGCTGAAAAAGAATGGCACCTATCTGGTCCCAACTCTCTATCTCGTCGATTGGCAAAGAGAGCACGCGGCCGAGGCCAACCTTCCCGATTACGCAAAGAAGAAAATGGAGATGGTTTCGCAAACCGGCAAGGCAAATGCAAAGAAGGCATTTGAAGCCGGGGTCAAAATCGGGATGGGAACCGATGCGGCAGTTTATCCGCACGGATTAAACGCACATGAACTGGCCGTCTATGTGAGCCTGGGCATGAGTCCGCTGCAGGCGATTCAGACAGCCACTATCAACGACGCTGATCTGCTTGGCTGGTCGGATAAGGTCGGCAGCCTGCAGCCGGGCAAGTGGGCCGATATCATCGCAGTCGATGGTGACCCGCTGCAAGATGTCACCACGTTGCAACACGTGAAGTTCGTGATGAAGGCCGGCGACGTGGTGAAAAACGAGTACGGAAAATGAATAAAGGTGCGGCAAAACAAAAAGCCGGCGCGAGGCCGGCTTTCTATTAAGAGCAGGAACTCTACTTCTTGGGTGCGATGGCGTCCTTCGCGGCTTTGGCTACACGGAACTTCACAACGGTCTTTGCCTTGATCTGGATCGGTTCGCCGGTCTGCGGGTTACGTCCCATGCGGGCTTTGCGGTGCGCCTTCACCAAGCGTCCCAGGCCGGGGACTACGAACACGCCGCTCTTCTTGGTTTCCTTAATCGCGGTATCGGCCAGATGCTCTAGGAATGCGGCCGCCGTCTTATTATTTAACTCCGTCTTCTCCGCCAAATGACGGATAAGCTGCGTCTTGGTCAGTCCTGCTGCCATGAATCCTCCTCTGAGTTGCGAAATAATTTCCCGTCGAAATGCGTGTTTATCTTAATACCCCAAGCTGTGGAAAAACAGCAGATTAACCGCATTTTATGCGGTTTTTTGATCAAAGGAACCACAAAAGGCCATAGAAATCGCGTCTCGCAGCGACCTGTGTCTAAAAACCGCATGTAAAACGCGGTTTTGAGCGATCGTGGACTGAGTAGTAGATGACGGTCTCGTCGTTACCCTTTCAATCGTTAGGCCTATAATTTTCGCATGCGCACCGGACCGGCGAGAATTTGGTTCCTATCACTCATGGTCGTGGCGGTCATTGGAAGGGCCCAACAAGCTCCCTCTCCGGACTCAATTTCAATTACGACCAAGGGGTTTTCTAAGGCATTGCTCTGGGAACCATATACGGCGCGATTGCAGGCGTCCGGTGGCACCGAACCGTATCACTGGCGTGTGGTTGACAGTTCCCTGCCGCGCACGCTTTGGCTGAGCGACGAGGGCATATTCACTGGAGGTCTGAATCAACCTGGCGAATTCGAATTCACTGTTCTGGTTCGAGACAACAGCAATCCCCCCAATCAGGCTAAGCAGAAATTGGTGCTTAAAACTGAAACTCCCTTGACCGCCGAATGGTCCCGGAAAGCTCAGATCAGCGGGCAGCGGCTCGATGGCTCCATCAAGGTTTCCAATCACACCGGCCGGGATTTTGATCTGACCTTCATCGTGTTGGCGGTGAATGATATCGGACGGGCTACTGCAATCGGATACCAACATTTTCCGTTAAAGAAAAACACCGTGGATATGGAAATCCCCTTTGGCGAAACGCTGTCCCCCGGAAATTATGCAGTCAACGTCGATGTAGTGGGAGAGGAATTTCTGTCCAAGCAAATTTTTCGCGCCCGGCTGGTCACAGGAAAAGAATCAATCACTCAGGGTCCGTAATGGGAAGTTCCCACACGCGAACGCAGCGCCTCCGCGTGGAAGCTAAAGGCCGTTCTTATCTGGGGGAGGAGCGATTGGAAGATCGGCCGCTCCAAGAACGCAATTGACGCTGCTTGTAACGCGCGAACGCTTGGTTCGCGGCGTTAAAATATAAGAGTCCCGAGGTGATGTTGACCTCATTCGTCTCGGCCAGTAGCTCGCTTTAGACCCTTGCCGACCTGCATTGATTACTATCCTTGCGGACTGTAACCGGCGATCGTGCTCGGGCTCCGGGCTTACCGCCAACCGGACAAACCAGTTCAACGCCTGCGGGACTCTATCTTGCCTTCGACTGGGCTTCTTGTTCTCCTCGACCAGCGCTTTGCTATAGAGCCTTGCTAGCCCTCCCTCGGTCATCCTGCACTAGCTGCTCGCCAGATTGCTGGTTGCCCAGCGTTCCCGCGTTTGGCTATTGCCTTATGCCGAAGGTGACCTCGCTTGACCCCCGGACGCCGCACCAACCGGTAAAACTTCAGAAACTGTCGAAGAACGATTATGGTTTTACACCTTCTAAATTTTGGGTCAATAGAAAAATCGGAATTGCATGTGCTTTGCTTTCAATCGAGTGCAGCTCGTTCACAGGCGTGTGCAGCGCAATTTGTGCAGCCACTCACACCCAAGTTCGCAAATCTCAGTGCCAATCACGGTTTTCGAGGATTTCTGCAGACTTTTAGGATTGGCCACTGCGCGAAAGGTGAATTGCGGTTTGTGAAAATCGCGCAGAAGCTGCGCTGGTCCTGCTATCTCGCGGAGTCGGTTTGTGATGCGGTATAACTAAATTGATCTGCCAATCATTTTTAATGCGACAACTTCTTTTCTTCACTCACAAGCTCTTTGAGATCAGCCGCTCAAATGCCGCGGCGCGGGCCTGCACCGCCATTCTTTTGCTCGCCCTAGGTACCGGCTGCGAGGTCCAGCGGCGCAGAAGCGATGCTGAGCTCGGACTGACCCCGCGCCAGGCCGCAGGGCGGCACTCTTACGACCAGTACTGCGACCGCTGCCACGCGCCTTATTCTTCAAAGAAACGGCAGGGCCCGAGCTTAAAAGGCCTGTTCAAGCGGGGAGATCTTCCCGTCAGCGGCATGCCCGCGAACGATGATCGCGTGAAGGACGTCATTCGCATGGGACGGAACAAAATGGATGGGTTCGGAAACGTGCTTACGGATGAGCAGATTAATGATTTGCTGGCGTATCTGCACACGCTCTGAGTTCCAAAATCATTAACCACGAAGGACACGAAGGTTCACAAAGGGAAACTTCTAGCCAAAATGTCTTGTCAATTCTCGGGTGTTCCACGAGATGTTTGCCTTCCTGAACCTTCGTGCCCTTCGTGGTTAATGATTTTAGCTTGCCGAGGGGAACGCTCAATCAAATTGCACCGGTTTCTTCTGAGATTTAAGATTCAAGTTCTGTGCTTCGAGGTCCCTCATGCCTGATATCGCATTGACCCCAGCTCCCGCAAATAGAAGCAATCCGTCCGCACCGACCCCCGCTACCGAGGTCTACGCGATTTTCGGCGCAGAGCCCGAAGTGCAGGCCTATGCCATGGCCAAGTATTCACGCTCTTCGCTCTCGATGAAGGAATCGCTGAAAGAAATCAGTACACAAAAAGCGGAGAAGTTTTTAAATACTTTTTACTTCCAATACGGGCACCGGTCGATTGCGGACTTAGCACACATAGCTCTTGCGATCGAAAAGCTCTCGATCCTGGCCGCCATCGTTATCGCTGACGAGCAGCGTTGGGATGGGCAGGAGCGCTCGACCCGTTATCAAGATTTCAGGAAAAGCGGTTATCACATTCCTGATTTTGGCTCGGACCACGCGGCACGGCAGCTGTACACCGGCACCATCGACGATCTTTTCTTGGAATACGAATCGCTCTCCGAAAGTATGTTCCCCTATCTCGCAGATACCACGCCCAGACCTGCTGAGATGAAGCAGGAGGCCTACGACCGTACGTTGAAAGCACGCGCTTTCGATATTTCGCGATACCTCTTGCCGCTGGCTACTAATACTTCTCTCGGTGAGATCGTCAATGCGCGGACTTTGGAGAATCAGGTCTCGCACCTGCTCTCGCGCCCGCATGCCGAGATTCGTCATTTGGGTGGACTATTGAAGCAGGCCGCGGCTTCTGCGGCTTACAACGTGAATCACGAAACCTATCGGGCACTGGTGAATGATATCCGCGAAGTTTCACCGGAACTCGCTGCACGCGCCGAAAAAGAGTTGCTGAAAGAAGTGCGGGTTTCGGCGACTCTGGTCAAGTATGCGGATCCGAATACCTACGAAATGGAAACGCGGCGTGAATTGCGACAGGTTGCTTCTGAGCTGATGAAGGGCGCAGCAATCGAACCGGCGCGGCTGGTTGAGTTGCTCGACGACGATCCGCTGGAAATCGAACTGGCCAGCACGCTTCTATACGAGCACTGCCATTATTCCTACCGCCAGATCAGGCGGGAAGTTGAAGCGATCGGCGAGGCCAAGCGTCGCGAAATCATCGATGCCGGGTTGCGCCACCGTGGGCGGCACGATGAGATGCTGCGCGCGTTTCGCGCTGGCCAGCAGTTCCGCTTCGATATCCTGATGGACATTGGCGGCTTCCGCGACATGCACCGCCATCGGCGCTGCATTCAGATTGAGCAAGGCTTCACCACGCGGCATGGCTACGATATCCCCGATCAGCTTGAGCCGGCTGGAGCGCTTTCGAAATACAAGGCTGCGATGGGCAGAGCGTCAAGCGCAGTCACCACGCTCGAAAAAAGTTCGGCACCCGAAGCTCCCGAGAGCGCGCAATACGCGATCCCGCTTGGGTTTCGCAAGCGCACGCTCTTCAAGATGGATTTCGCCGAGGCGGTTTACATCTCCGAGCTGCGTACCGGCCCTGCGGGGCATTTCTCCTATCGCAACGCCGCCTACGCTATGTTTGAAGAAGTCCGAAAAAAATACCCGGCTCTGGCCGGGTATTTCCGCGTTCACGACGTACGGCAACCTGTGGATTTGCTGCAGAGATAACCCCCGTAGCTGCGAGTCAAAATGGACGGGCGAGAAGGCTCGTCGCTCCATTTCGTGATGTGCGTCGAGGAGGGCCAGCCGATGCCTCCCCCTCAGAAGACTTTGAGATGTATGGTGAGATACTTCTTCGGATTTTGGCGAACAGCTTTGATCAGCTCTTGCGTGTCGGTGAGGAGCTTGTTCGAATTGTTATAAAGCGCAGGATCGTGCAGAAATTTGCCGGCTGTGCCTTCTCCATTGTCCAAGCGGTCGGTAATATCTGACAGCCGATTCATGGTGTTCTGCAACTTATTGGCGAACTGCTGGTCCTTGCTGAGCGTCCCTAATGCGCCTTTGCCGGAATTGATATCGTCAGTGAGCTGTTTGAAATTGGCGACGGTCTGATTCGCGGTATCATACAGCGTAGGATCTTTGAGAAGCTTGCCAGCCGTGCCCTTCCCGGAGTTTAAATCATCGATCAGAAGGTTGATCTTATCCAGCGACGCATTCGCCTTGTTGTATAAGTCGTCGCTGTTAAGGAGCTTTCCCAGGCTGCCCTGACCTTGGGAAATTTCTCCCACTAGCTTTTGAAAATCGTTGACCGTAGAGTTGACCCGGTTATAGAGAGCGGGGTCGTAAATTAATTTTCCGACGGAACCCTGCCCGCTTTCCACAAATGCGATGATGCGGTCCATGCGCGCCAACAATGCCTGCATGTTCTGCAACGCATTCTGCGTCGAACGCATGACGTCCTGGTAGCCCGGTTCTTCGCTCGTCCGCAACACGTCGCCATCACTCACTTCCGGCCCCACGGCTTTCGAGCTCTCAATGTTGATGTAAGTCTCGCCCAGAACACCTGCCGTCGAAAGCAACGTGTTCGAATCCTTTTTCAGATTGAAGCGGTATTTGTTGTTGACCTTCATCGTGACTTCCACGGGAGCCAGCGGTTTGTTGGGAACCACGCGGATCTGGCTGACGTTGCCGATGTCAACACCGCTCAGGCGGACGGGGGCCCCCACGCGAACTCCCTGGGCGTCAAAAAAATAGGATTTCAGGATTAATTTACGGGTGAAGAGGCCGCCAGTGCCGCTCATCAAGATGATCAGCACAGCCAGAACCAAACCGGCGACGACGACCGTAACACCAACCTTGAGTTCCGACCATTTCAGCTGCTTCTGGCTAGGCAACTGTCCTCCCAAGCAGAATGGCGGCAAAAGATCTTAACGCCGCTCACCACCGACACGACTCGCCGGATTTTCCTGATCATAGCAGAAGCACAAAGGCTTTAAGCCCGGGACGGCGCACCCAGAAGCTTTCCGCGCAACATAAGCGCCAGCAAATATGCAACCGCTCCGCAGATGAGTGTCACATTCAGCCCGAACTGGATCGCAATAATGATGGCGAGAACCGAACCCAGCACGCTGGATGCAGCGTTCATTGCCCAAGCCCACTCGATCGAATTTCCGGCGTCGCGACTATTGGCGGCGAGGGACTGAAGTCCAGCGGGGAACGGCATTCCCATTGCAAATCCCAAAGGCGCCAGCACGAGCGCGCTGATCATGAGTTTGCCAACAAATGGCACTCCAACGAGACGATCCAAAATTGCCGGTAAGATCCAAACGTAAACCAGAAGCCCCGACGAGATAATAAGCAGGGAGACCCAGACGGTTCGCGGTTTTTCGATCCACTTCCTGGACACCACACTGCCCACCCCACTTGAAAGCAACATAAGAAAAACTACGACAGTCAGTGCGTAGGTAGGATGTCCTAAAAAAAGTACGAAGCGCTGGATAAAAGTTACCTCTGCAAGAATGTAACCGAGGCCAATCGCAACAAAATATAGGATTGGGGCAGGACTTCCCGCGGCTTCAGTTTGCAGGATCAGCGGTACGATCAAAAAGGCCAGCACTGCGATAACCGAGATAAACAGCAGCATAACCAGTACCGCTACTCCGAGGTTTACCTTCCAATCAATTCCTCCAGGTTTTAGAAAGGAACGCCAAATGTGTTCTGGCTTCAGTGTGAAAAAAAAGAAGGGCGCATTGTCGGTTACGGGAGAAACGTTATATGGGTATTTCGCGCTGAATGTATAAGGGTCATTACTCTGCAACAATCTGGTGAATGCATTCTCGCCTCGCTCTGAAGGCGCATACAGCAAGTTTAACGGCGGATGCGCAGTCAGGAACTGCTTCACCGTCGTCTCCTCTTCCGTGGTGAACGGGCTTTTTTTCGCCAGCACCGCTACCGCAATCCCATCCTCATTGAGTTGGTTGTAGGCGACTACCAGGAAGTGGTGGGACACGTCACTGACTCCTAGTTGCTGGAGCGTATTCATTGCCACAGATACAACGCGCAAGGCTTCACGTGGTTCGCGAAACTCCCAGCGGGTAATTGCAATGATGCCATCCGGTTTCAGGTGCTCAAAATATTCTTTGAACGCCTGCGTGGTGTATAGGTTGTTCTCACTCAGGGCAAAGGCGCCGGCAGCAGTCGAGGCCCAGGTATCCACCAAAGTCATCTGCACGACATCGAATGTGCTGTGAGCGCTGCGGAGAAACGAGCGGCCATCGCCCACATGCAAATGCACATCAGGACGCTCATATAGATGGTGCGCGTAATCTGCATAGCGGCCGCGCATGATCGTGTTCGCGATCGTCGGATTGATTTCGATGCCGGTAACGCTGTGGCTGCCATTCGCCACCGCTCGAAGCACGTCTACGCCTCCACCCGGGCCGATAATGGCGTAGTCTCCGTGCGGACGGAGGGCATTTACTACACCCGGAGGTTCACTCATCAGCCTGCGCTGCACTTCCGATCCCTGCCATTGGGAGAGGTCAGCATTCATGATGTGAGTGCCGGCGTCGGCATCGATCTTGATCACGCGAGATCCATCTTCATTGTGGAGTACGTCCACACGCGAGATGGCGTTCCAGCGGGAAAATTCGATATTTTTTCTTCGAACGCCCTTGGCCCAGACGACGTCGATCAAGCGGTTCGACGCGTTCAGAGCAATCAGCAAAACCAGCGCCGCAGTCAAACCTAGGCCGAACCTCCGCATAGGTTGTGACACACTCCAAATGGACGCGGTAATAGCCGAAACCAATCCTGCGAAAAGGATCGAGTTTGGGGCGCCAATCCAATTCAGCAGCGGCACAACGGCGAGGCAGGCGATCGCACCGCCAGTTAGGTCCGCGCCGTAGAGCCTCGGAATGCGGGAGGATTCCCTGGCAAAAATTACAGAGAATTGCAGGCCCGTCAAGAAGAACGGAATTGCGGAGGATGTGTAAATAAGAGCGAGTCGCCCAAAGTTTGCAACACTCAGCTTAAGTGAAACAGGCTGGTGGACAACGATCTGCAGCACGATAGGAATGGCAATTGCGCTCAAAGTACTTGCCGCCGACGCAATGCTCCGGCTCTCCCATCTGGCCAACCGTTTCTTCCAAACGAAGGCAAATACTCCGCCGGCCCCGAGACCCAGCAAAGCAACTGAAATTGCTAGAAATGCAAAGTGGTAAAAGAGAACAACCGAAAACAATCGAGTAAGCGACAGTTCCAAGAGCAGCGCAGCGAAGCTGCTCAGCGCAATTCCGGCCAATAAAATGGCCCCGTCCGACTGCTTCACCAACTTAGGTTCGAGTTGCGGAAGAGTTTCATTTGCAATTGGCATGACGAGGCAGTTTAACAGAAGGGGTTTGGTCATTCGCTGCCTCTCACGGTCAGCAAATGCGAGACGATGGTAGAAGATTAACTTTCGAGAATCACACTAGCCATCGCCTGCTCGGCGGTGTGAGTGATCGACAAAGAAATATTCTTGGCGTTCAAGCGGGTGGCGACTTCTGCGGCTTTAGCATGAAACTTAATCGTGGGCCGCCGTCCCGGTTCACGTACTACCTCTACATCTCGCCAGCGCACGCCGTTGTTCCAACCGGTGCCGAGCGCCTTCATGGCCGCTTCTTTGGCTGCGAATCGCGCGGCATATCTTTCGAAACGATTGGCTTTTGCATCGCAATATCGGATTTCTCCTTCGGTAAAAACCCGGCGGATGAACCGTTGGCCAAAGCGGTTGATCGACTCCGCAATTCGCGAGACTTCGGCGATATCGATGCCCGTGCCAACGATCATGGAGTTACGTTAGCACACCGCTAGAGCAGCCGGTCTCCGCGATAAATCAGTCGCCCGTCTTTCATTCGCGCTTCGGCCATTAGCTTGTGTGGCTTGGCAGGTTTCTCATTGTCGATGTGCAGCACCTCATGACCATGCGCCACCAGCCAATCCGACACCAGCATGCGATGGCACTTGAAGTAAACACGTTCGGCGCACATATAAGCAGTGCGCGAGTGTTCTGCGAGAGCAATCAATTCTGCCATCGCCCGCTCGAACTCAGGCGAAAGCATGTAATCGGCGTAGTTGCGGAAGCTGGTATTTCGCAGCGCTATATTCGGTGAGTCATCAAGTGATTTCTTTCTCATGCCGCCGAGTTCTTTCATCCACACATAGCGTATGCCGACGTCGGCCAAGCTTTTCCCAAGATTCTCGCGATTGAAGTGCGGCAACCTTCGTGACATGGGAAATGCGCGAATGTCCACCAGAGTCTCGATCGAATGCGCCTGCAAAGCGGCAATGAGTTCTTCGATCGCTCGGGTCGAGTGGCCTATGGTGTAGAGAGTGGCCATGATTTAGTTTAGCGGCTCCAAGCCATGGCACCTTGCGATTTGGCTATCCTCTGAAGTACAAATACGCGCCCAGAATGCAGACCAGCACCAGCGCTGATCCGGCGACTTCACGCCAACTCCAGCTGGCGCGAGTCTTGGCGCGGTCTTCGCCGGTGGTGGTTTCGAAGGTGAGGTTGCGAATTTCTTCGTAATCGGGCTCGGCGGTCATGTGGCTCACGACCACCATTACGATTGCCGAAACGATCGTGATCAGCACGCTGAAATATTGAAAGTAGATATTATTCACGATCCACAGAAACGACCCGTGCGGGTAGCCATTCTGCAATCCTCTTAAACCCAAACTCACCGGCGTATCCACCAGCATGCGGAAAGTGCCCAGCGCAAAACCGACAATCATGGCCCAGAGAGCGCCTTTCGCATTCATGCGTTTGAAAAACACGCCGAAGAAAAACACCACAAAAATTGGCGGCGCCAGGTATCCCTGCACCGCTTGTAAATAGATATAGAGACCCTGCGCGCCTTTGATGACAGGTATCCAGGCAAGAGCGACCAGGACCATGGCCGCCGTCGCCAGTCGCCCTACGCGCACCAGTTGATGCTGCGACGCACCCGGTCTCCACTTCTCGTATAGGTCGACGGTGAATAAAGTAGAGCAGGCATTGAAAACTCCCGCCAGGGATCCCATCAGCGCCGAAAGCAGTCCGGCCACAACCAGTCCGCGGAGTCCGGGAGGCAGCAAATACTGCACCAGCAAGGGGAATGCGCCCTGCGCGATGGCGTCGACCGGCTTGCCGTCGGGGCCGATCATTGCTGCCAGCGCGGGAATTTTGCCACTTTTTGCCAGTGCGAAACAGATAAGCCCGGGGATAATAAACAAATAAACCGGAAAAAGCTTCAAGAATGAAGCAAAAATCGCCCCGCGCCTTGCAACCTGCTCGTTCGGCGCACCCAGCACCCGCTGCACGATGTACTGATCGGTGCACCAATACCAGAGCCCGATGATGGGTGCGCAAATCAACATGCCTGCCCAGGGGAAATAGCCGTTAAAGTACCAGGCTTCTTTCACTACCTTGCCGGCCGCGTCGGTCTGAAGCACCGGCGACCAGGTGCCTTGCACACCTGCCGGTATCATCGGCTTCCAAAGGTTGAACATCTCCGATCCGCACCAGTAGCGGAGTTCATGCCATCCACCCAATTTATGCAGACCGTAAAACGTCAACGAGGCCGACCCTAAGATCAGCACAAATGTTTGTACTGCGTCGTTGTAGGCGACGGCGCGCATGCCGCCCAAGGCGGTGTACAGACCAGTCAGAGCGATCACCAACACCGAGCCAATCCAGAAACTGTCGATGTAAGTAGTGCCGATGGTGAAGTGCAGCTCCGGCAGCAGCGTTCCGAATACCACGCCGCCGGCAAAAATTCCCACAGCAATTTTAGAGACGATAAACGTGATGATGGAAACAATGGAGAGCACATAGCGTGAGCTGGAACTGAATCGCCGCTCCAGGAATTCCGGCATGGTGAAAACCATGGAGCGCATATAGAACGGCACGAAGACCCAGGCCAGCACCAGCAGGCACCAGGCGTGCAGTTCGTAGTGGGCAAGCGCAACCCCGCTGGTGGCGCCCGCTCCGGCCAATCCCACGATGTGTTCGGACCCGATATTCGACGCGAAGATCGAGGCGCCGATGATCCACCAACCAAGATTTCTGCCGGCCAGGAAATAATCCGCCGCTGAGTCTTTGCCCCTTCTGACCACCCACCAGGCCACGACCAGCAGAATCACAAAGTAAATTGCGATCACGATCCAATCAATTTCGGTGAGCTGCGTACTCGCTGTGCTTGCCAGCAATGCCAAGACAGGATTGATGTTCATATTTGGCGGATCATTCCCCGAGGATGACGTGGAGCAAAATTCTGCTGCTAGTTTCTACGACCCGACCGCCCGGACAAGTGCCAGCCGCAAGACCTCGTCCTGCGCCGGGAACACGGTACGCAGGTCGAACAGAACGCGCCCTTCCTCGACTCTCGCGATAATTGGAGGATATGAATTCCGCAGCCGCGCAGCCAGTTCGTTCGCACTCAACTTCCTTGCAGTGATCGCGATCAGCCGGGTTGGCAGGACCGACGACGGCGCCGAGCCTCCGCCGATCAGCGAGTCGCCATCGATTAGCTCGGCTTCTATCTGGCCTGAACCAATTTCTGATACAAGATTTTCCGCGCGATCACTGATTTCCGCTTTTGAGAGCTGCATCATGCTCAGCGCGGGCACGGCATCATAATCGCGCTTAACGTACGCCAAGAGCGTTGCTTCCAGCGCGGCATAGGTGAGCTTGTCGACTCGCAAGGCTCGAAACAGCGAGTTGCTGCGCATCTTGCGCACTAAGTCTTCGCGCCCGCTGATTAGACCAGCTTGCGGGCCGCCGAGGAGCTTGTCGCCGCTATAGGTCACTACGTGCACTCCGGCGCGCAGACTGTCGAGGACACTGGGTTCGTTGTTGATTCCGATTGTACGGAGATCGAAGAGCGCGCCGCTGCCCAAATCCTCCACTAGGAGCAGCTTATGTTTCGCCGCCAACTCCACTAGTTCTCGGACTTCCGGTTGTTCGGTAAAACCGGTGATTTCAAAATTCGACCGATGGACGCGCAAGAGCAGCTTGGTTCCTTCGTTGATGGCACGCTCGTAATCCGCAATTCGTGTTCGATTGGTTGTGCCCACTTCGCGCAGAGTCGCACCGGATTTCGTCATCACATCCGGAATGCGAAATGAGCCGCCGATCTCAACTAACTCTCCACGTGAGACGATGACTTCGCCGCCTTCAGCTAGAGTATTGAGCGCGAGCAGCACCGCGGCGGCGTTGTTGTTGACTACGATGGTCGAGATCGCTGACGCTGCACGGGCGAGGACGCCCGTGCCCCCACTCTCCAAAGACTGTGGAGAGGCGGGCGTCCCCGCCCGGCCATTGGAGTGGTCATCCTCAGCCGAGAGCAACCTACGGAACAGGCGATCTACATGCACATCGCGTTTGCCACGTTCACCGGAGTCAAGATCGAATTCGAGATTCGAGTAAGTCTGTGCTGTTGCCCGGATGTGCTGGATTACAGATTCTGCGAGTGGCGCGCGACCCAAATTCGTGTGAAGTATCACCCCGGTTGCGTTGATTACTGATCGCAGGGAGTAGCCGAGCGAACTTCGCAGTTCGCTTCTGATCGCATTGTGAAGGCCCGTAAGCGCCAACCGCAGCTTGTCTGCATCCAGGCGGCCCGCGGTGATTTCCCGGCGCAACCGCGCCAGCACTGCACGACAAGCATCTGTGGTCGCTGATTGGCCTTCTTCCGAGACTAACCCTGAGATCTCAGGATCGCGCATCAACTCGTCAATTCCCGGCAACTCACGGTATAGATCAGCCGTCTTCATGAACGATGATTATCCACTTAAGCCAGATTTAACGGCAACTCTAGCCCACCTCCACCAGACCGTATGTCTTTTGCCAGCGGGTGCGCATGTGCCACAGGGCGCGGTCGATTTCGGTTTGTGAAATTTCGGAGTTCGGTCCCGCCAGCACAGCAGCCGCTTCTTTCTTTGCAAGCTCCAGAAGGTCGCGGTCACGAATCAGGTTCGCGACCTGAAAGCTGGGCATGCCGGCCTGCCGAGTGCCAAAAAATTCTCCCGGCCCGCGCATTTCGAGATCGAGTTCGGCAATCTGAAATCCATCCGTCGTGCGGACCATGGCATCCAGACGGCGCTCGGCTTCGTCAGAGACTTTTCCGCTGGTCATCAAAATGCAATAAGACTTGGCCGCACCGCGCCCGATTCGTCCGCGTAACTGGTGAAGCTGCGCTAACCCGAAGCGCTCGGCGTGTTCGATGACCATGACCGCCGCGTTTGGCACATCGACTCCCACTTCGATCACCGTGGTTGAAACCAGGATCTGAATTTTGCCCTGCTGAAAAAGACGCATGACTTGCTCTTTCAAGTCAGGTTCCATGCGTCCGTGCAGGACCGCGACGTTCAGATCAGAAAATATTTTCTTGCTCAACTCGCCGTACATCTTCATCGCAGCTTTGAGTTCGGTCTCTTCGTTTTCTTCAATGACGGGATAAACAACATAAACCTGATGTCCTGCTGAGACCTGCCTGCGCACAAATTGCCAAACTTCATCTGCGCGTTCATCGCCGACCCGACGAGTGACGATGGGAGTTCGTCCCGGCGGCATTTCGTCCAGAACGCTGATGTCGAGGTCGCCGTAGAGCGTTAGGGCAAGAGTGCGCGGGATTGGCGTTGCCGTCATGACCAGAACGTCGGGCTCAGCTGCACCATTGTCTATGCGGGGATGCATCCCCTCGCCCGAACTAGTGTCCATGTGGGGACGGGCGCCCTCGCCCGTCCGGTCGAGCGGAGCTCGACGACCGCTGGAATCCACCTCCACGCTCTTCTTCATCAGCTTGAAGCGTTGCATCACTCCGAAGCGATGCTGCTCATCAACGATGACCAAACCCAGGTTTTCGAATTCAACTTTCTGCTCTATCAAGGCGTGAGTGCCAATCACCAGCTGCGCATTTCCTTGTGCGATATGGCGACGGATCTCGCGTTTGCGATCTTCTTCCAGCGAACCTGTCAGCAGGACGATCCGATACCCGGACGGCTCGAGGATCTGGCGTGCAGAAAAGTAATGCTGTTGCGCCAATATTTCCGTCGGCGCCATCAGTGCGACCTGATATCCGTTTTCAATGGCGATGATTGCGGCTTCGAATGCCACCAGCGTCTTACCCGATCCCACGTCGCCCTGCAGCAAACGGCGCATGGGGTACGGCTTTTCCATGTCCGCGGCAATTTCTTTGAGGGTGCGCTTTTGTGCTCCCGTGGGATGAAACGGCAGAATTTTCTTGATCGCCTCACGCACACGATCATTCAACCCGAAAGCGACGCCGGTTTGTGCCTTTTGCTCACGCCGCTTCAATTCGAGCCCCAGCTCAATAAAGAAGAGCTCTTCGAAAATCAACCGGATGTGAGCCGGGGTTCGCGACGACTGCAAATCGTTGAGACTTTCACCCGCCTCCGGCCAGTGAACTTTCCACAACGCCTCGCGCGACGCCGGCAGATTCATACGTTTGCGGACAGCTGCGGGAATTGACTCCGGGAGCTCAGGCGTGAGGTTCTCTAGTGCCGAGTGAATAATACGGCGAAACCAGCGGGTCGTGAGCTTTCCCTGTCCCGCCGATTCGTATATCGGAACAATGCGGCCAATCTCTAACGACTCGGCAGCTTTTTGCTCGGCATCGCCGTCGGGCTCGGCAAGAATTTCAAATTGCGGCTGCACCAGTTGCAGTTCGCCGCGATTTTCTTCCACTCGGCCGTAAAGTGCTAACATCTGGCCGGGCTGAAATTTATCCTTGAGATAGGCGCCGTTGAACCAAATGCATTTCAGCCGGGTGCGGCCCTGGCCGGCGGTCATCTGGAAGATTGGCATGCGGCGGGTGCGAAACAGGCCTGAGGTGCGGACCTCGGCAATGACGGTTGCCATTTCGCCGACCCGCAGCTCGGCAATGCCCCGTGGATTCAACCGGTCTTCATAGCGAAACGGCAGATAATGCAGCAGATCATCGGCGGTGGCGATCCCCTTGGCAGCCAGAATTTCGGCGACGCGCGGTCCAATCCCTTTCACAAACTGAACGGGGGTGGCGGGCTCCAGCATCTCAAGGGATGGTAACAAAAGAGCAGTGAGCAGTGAGCAGTGAGCAACGAGCAATGAGCAGTCAGCACTCAGCATTCAGCCCTAACCACTGGGTTCAGCGGTTGGCAGATGTTCGCTTCTCAGATTTGTCCAAGGCTTTTTGCTGAGTGCTGATTACTGAATGCTGGATGCTTTTAAGGTTCCGCGGTGTCAAAACCTAGAATAAATTTCGTTCAGTCCCTGATTGCCGTCCTGGCAGGGAACCTGGTGTATTTTTTGGTGATGCCGCATCTTCCTCCCGCCGCCAGACACACGCTCGGGAAGATGGATCTGGGTGTGCTCGTGGACTTCTGGTTCTGCGTTGTGTTCCTTGGTGCAATAAAAACCTTCACCAAATGGGGACGCGGTTCGCGCCAGCAACAGCGCTGACCATCGCTCGTCGCGAGACAGCTAGTCGCTCACCACACCCGGCACATATTCTCCCGCACCATCGCCTGACCTTTGTGGCAACCAAATGCATGCGCAAACTCCGGCATGTTGGAGACGACGTTATCCACGCGGAACCGATCCAAAGGATGGGGATTGCTCATGACCAGCGTCCGCATCATCTCCGGACGCACGTTGCTGCACCACACGTTGGCGTAGCTGAGGAAGAAACGCTGTAGGTTAGTCACTCCGTCCTCGCCCTTGGCATCGAGATCCAGGCCCTTGTCTTTCAGGTCAGATTTAAGCGCAGACAGCGCCAGGCGCACGCCGCCGTTGTCAGCGGTATTTTCGCCAAGGGTCAAGCGGCCGTTTTGTTTGGCTCCGATCTCCGGAATCTCTTCGGTATATTCGTCGGCGATGCAGTCGGCGCGTTTGTCGTAGGCTTTGGCGTCATCGGCAGTCCACCAGTCGCGCAGGTTGCCTTCTTTGTCGAACTTGCGGCCTTGATCGTCGAAGCCGTGAGTGGTTTCGTGTCCAATCACTGCACCCGCAGCGCCGTAGTTCACGGCATCATCCTGCGTGGAATCAAAAAATGGAGGCTGCAAAATCCCGGCGGGAAAATTAATAGTGTTGGTCTGGGGATCCTCATAGGCATTAACGGTTGGCGGAGTCATCTGCCATTCGGTGCGATCGAGCGGCTTGCCAATCTTCTGCAGCTGCCGATTCATCTCAAATGCAGTCGCGTTTTGCACGTTCGCCAAGTGATTGTCAGCGATGATTTGCAATGAGGAATAGTCGCGCCAGTGGTCAGGATATCCCATCTTGTCCACGACCGCCGCGAGTTTCTCGTGTGCCTGGGCTTTGGTTTGCGGGCTCATCCAATCAACCGAGTCGATGTCTTTCCCCAAAGCCTCTTCAATATTTTTCACCATCTGCTGCACGCGCTCTTTGCTCTCGGGCGGGAAGTAACGCGCGGCATAAGCCTGGCCTAGCGCTTCACCGATCTCGCGGTCTTCGGATTCTACGCACCTGCGCCACAGAGGCTCGATTTCCTTGGCGCCAAATAACGTCTTACCGTAGAAGTCGAAATGTGCATTTACAAAGTCATTGCTCAGCGCGCTCGCTTCGCCATTCAGCAAAGATGTCTTTAAATAGATCTTCCAGTGCTCGAGTGGTTCGGTTTGAATTAACTGTTCCAGGCCACGGAAGAAATCCGGCGAGGTAATAATGAATTTGCCGGTACGCGGAGCGTGGAGCAGCTCAAGATATCGGTCGAAATCGAACGACGGAGCAAGCTTCTTGGCCTCCGCCAGATCCATCTCATTGTCCAGGTTCTTTGGGTCGCGCCGTTTCACAATCTCCATCGCGGATTTTGCCATCGCCATTTCCATCTGCAACGAAATCGCCGCATCGGAATCCGCCTGCGCCTGCGGAGTGCCTGCGAGCACCAAAAGATGAGACAGAAAGGCCACATACTTTTTCCTGATCTCAACCGACTTGGCATCGTCATTCAGATAAAACTCGCGACCTGGCAGCCCCATGCCGCCTTGGTCAAATTGCGCGATCACATGAGTGGTGTCATGAAAATCGGGCGAGGAGCCAAAGCCGAACATCGCGGCGTAAGTCGCGGGATCAGATGGATTCCACGCGCCGGGAATCGAGGTATGGATGAAGGCGATGATGTCCGCAATCTGGTTCTTTTGGTTGATTGCGTCTATGCGGGCGAGCTGCGGACGCAACAACGCCAGCGCGGTTTCGTCTCTCTGCGACTGATTGGTACACGCCGACCAATAATCGCCGATCTTCTGTTCCACCGCGGTTCGCTGGGCTGGAGCTTTAGCTGCCGTGTCGAGGATCGTCTGGTGGACCGCGGCGGTGTTCCACAACTGCAACTTCCCGAAACTCCCCCAGAAAACTTCATCCGCGGGAACGGGATTTTTTTCGACCCACCGATTGCACGAATATTTATAAAAGTCGGTGCAAGGGTCGACTGACGAATCAACTGTCTTGGCGTCGAAGTGGTCCAGGCTCGGGGCGGTCTGTCCAGCCACTGCCGGAGTAGTTTGAGAAAATGAAGTGAGCGAGAAGCAGCAAAAAGCCAGAATCAGAATTCCAACCACACGCATAGAGATCACCCTCTCACGGTAAGATTGCAGCGCGAAAAAGGTTAACATACGCGAGAATCGAAATTGTGCAAGTTATGTCAACCGCCTTAGATATCGCTTTCCTTCACCCAGTGCTTGATTTCCTTCCGTAATTCTTCTTGGCGATCACGCAGGTCCTGCCGCAACTGTTCGAGATCTTTCTTGACCTCTTCGCTGGGGTTCTGCATTTCTTCTTCGATTTGCTTCTGTAGCCGCTCCATTTGCGGCTTCAGACGCTTAATTTCTGCGGTGGCGAATTCCGGAATCGCCTGCGCCACCTCGGTACCTTCATTTACGAAGTGGGCACAGGTTGCAGCTTCCACGTAATCGCAATCCCTAAGGGATCCGGAACGCCGCGGCTCCGGCAAGGTGAGGGTTAAGTTTTGTTCTTTGCGATCGCGCATTACCGTGACCGAGGCCTTATCTTGTTTGCGCTCCCGCAGAAGCCGGGTGAAGTCACTGCAGTCGGAAACCACTGAGCCATTCACTTTCACAATGACATCTCCGGCCCGGAAGCCGGCCTGTTCAGCGCGACTACCCCGCTCCACCGAACGTATGAGCACGCCATTGCCGCTCTTCACTCCAAAGAAATCGCCGAGCTGAGGAGTGAGGTTCTCTACCATCATTCCGCTGTTGTGCGGCGAGTGCATTACGACCACTGTCGGCACATCAATTTCCGGCATGTTGATCGGTGGAATGTGGATAGCCGGAATGTTAATAGGCGGCACAGTGAAATTAAAGCTTCGATCCACGTTCCGTTCGGCAAGCTGCGCTTTCAACGTCATGGGCTGGCCCGCGCGGCTGATCCCAATTGTCACTGAGCGCCCGGGAGGAATCTCACGCACAACCCGCCGCAGTTGCTCCACACTCTCGATTTTCTGCTCGTTGATACTCAGAATTACGTCGTGTTCTTTCAGCCCGGCTTTGCCGGCAGGCGCATCCTGGTCAACCATGGTAACCTCGACGCCGCTCTCGTCTTTCACATGCAGGTCGCCTAGCCGATCACTGGTGATGTCGCGGGTATCTACTCCTAAATACGACCCGCCGCCCGATTCGTCGCCATAGAAGACGTAGTGTTGGCTCTCCGGTTCCGCACCCACTTTCGCGGGCATGCCAGCCGCCACAACAAATAGCGCGGCTATCGCCAGAACTCGCGATTTTGTTTTCATGCTCCCTCCCCTATTGTCCACGGCGAATATAAATGTTGCCCATGGTAGTGCGGACCTTGAGCACCGGCCCGCCGCCGTTTAGACTTCCTTCCGCTGAAATCAGCTTGGGCTCCCATTGACCTCCTTCAGAGGAGATCTTGAAGTCTGGAAAGTCGCTGGTAATGCGGTGCCCGCTTGCTGCTTCTATGCTGGCGCGCAAGGTAACGTGCATATTCGGCGCCAGGTAAACCGTAATATCACCCGCGCCGGTCTCAAGCTGCGAATCGCTCGCCGTGGATGAGGCGATAAATTTGGCTGTGATGGTTCCCGCGCCAGTCTCGACATGCGCTGCTGGAACACCAAACAGTTCGATACTGCCGCCGCCGGTTTCCGCTTTCACCATGCCGGTGGCCGAGGTAAGCTTAAGGCTTCCGCCACCAGTTTCCATCGAGGCTCCGCCGCCGACCTCGCCGAGATCAATGCTGCCGCCGCTGGTTTCAGCTTTCACTTCCCCCGTGCATTTATCCACGTGAATGCTGCCGCCGCCGGTTTGCAGTGAAGCTCCCTGCGCGCCTGAGACCAGCACCACATTCCCGCCACCGCTTTCGGCAACCACCTTGCCCTTCGCGGAGCCAATGTGGATCGAGCCACCACCAGTTCGTACCGTCAGTTCGCCTCCTACGTTGCCTACGTCGATCGAACCGCCGCCGGTCTCGGCGCTGATCGAGCCGCCAATGTCATCCAGGTGAATAGTGCCACCCCCGCTCTGCGCTTCCAAACGGCCCGCAATTGCCGTGGTGACAATTTCTCCACCCTCAGTTTCAATCTTCACCAGGTCCATATCGCGCGGCACCGTAACGGTCACGTCCGATGAAAATTTGTGGGGATGCCCAGCCTCCCACTCACCGGTGATCCACGCGGTGTCTCCCTTGACATACGAACTAATTTTGTACGACTCGAATTGTCGCCGCGCCCGGTCTTCTGAGCCCTCATACGACTTGTTGCGGATCACATATGCGATTCCTTGCGATCCACCCTGCACTCGCACCGTCCCAACCTCCACTTTGATGTGCAGATTGCGGACCCCGGCAAGCGAGCCGTTCACTACATTTGTCCAATAATTTCCTTCTTTTTGGACCGACCTCTGCTGGGCAACGCACACCGTGGCAAGCAGCGCTACCAGCATCCCGACTTTGGTCAAAGTTTTTCGCATGGTTTGTGTTTTGGTTTCCTCAATTCATTTCCGGCAATTGCGCAACCAGAGTCCGCGCTTGCGAACGGATATAACGGTTCTCATCTTTCGCCGCCAGCCGCTGCAGCACGATGCGAACACTACCGTCCGCACGGACCGGCACCAGCAGGCGTAAAGCTTCAATTCTTACGCCAGGATTGGCGTCAGACATGAGCGACTCAAGGACCGCGTCGCGAACCTGAACGTCGTCCTTGACGAATGGGCCCAGGCTGTCCAGCGCCTTCAACCGCACCCCTGTATTTGAGTCGTATCGCAAGGCATACAACAGAGCCTCTCGGACGTGCTGATTGTTGGGTTGCTGGGTCAGCAAATCCACCGAGTCCATACGCACCCCGGCATTGAAGTTGTTTCGAGCGGCATACAAGAGGAGCTGCTGAATGCTGGGATCGCTGAGTGAACCGTGAGCCTCTTGCGGTGCGACGGTTTCATACTTGATCGTGACTTGCTTCGAGCCGGGCTGCTGTGCAATTGAACTGATACCGCTGATCGATGTGAGGGAGGGCTGGGCTGCGATTGGAGCCGGACTCCCCTCAATTGGCGTCTTCACCATTTTATAGGTCGCGCCAATACCTCCCGCGAATCCAACGATGAAGATTGCGGCGGCCAGTGCCGGGGCAAAGCGAATCTGATTCAACCAGTGCACTGGATCGAATATCAGTCGCGACCACCATCCACCCTGCTCCGCCGATTCCAAGGCCTCCTGCAGCCGCATGCGCGAAGCTGCGAGAAAGCTCGGATTCGGCTCCTGCATGGGAAATTGCACGAAATTTGCCCGGAAACTCCTCACTGATTCAAGCTCTGCCGCGCAGTCCTTGCAGCGCACCACATGCTGCTCTAGTTCATGACGAGCGTCGTCCGGCAACTCGTCGTAAACATAAAGCAGGACGTTCTGTTGTACCCATTCGCATTTCATAATCGCCTCATTGTTCGACGGGCGAGACGCCCGTCGCTCCACAACCCTTACCTTGGGGAGACGGGCGTCCTCGCCCGTCTTCAACCGGCCTCATCTCATGTCCGACAGCGTTGCTCTTAACTTCTGAGTGGCGCGAAACAGCGTGTTCTTCGCGGTTTCTTCAGTCGTATTCAGCATTTCGCCTACCGTACGTAATTTCAGGCCTTGATAATGCTTCAGCTCAAAGACCACGCGCTCCCGCGGCGTCAACTTTTCCAGAGCCCGCGAAATTCTGCCGCCCAGTTCCCGCCTCATCAGGTCGCGTTCGGGATTTGCCCCGCTGCGCCCGTCCGCCACTTGCGCAAGCACGTCATACTGCTCACCTTCCGAGTCCACCACTACTGGAGCGTCTTCCTTCCGCACCTGCTTCTTACGGATGTTATCCAGGCACAGATTGGTCACAATCCGGTAAATCCAGGTGTAGAACGAGCACTCGAAACGGAAGCGTCCGATATTCTTGTACGCCTTCAGGAAAGCTTCCTGATAGACGTCCTGGGCTTCGTGCTCCGATCCCGTCAGGTGCAGCGCAAGTCGCAACACCGCATGATCGTAATGACGCACCAGTTCCTCGAAGGCAGAACGATTGCCGCGCTGCGCTTCGCGCACCAGGAGCGTGTCATCGATGCGGCTTTGACTCAACATGTGGATCCGGGTTAGGGGCTGCCGTGTTCCACTGCTTCGTTCCACCCTTTCGACAAGCTCAGGGCGTGCCTGGCCTCGAACTCGGTCCGGATGAGAACACTTGCCAACCGGAAATTGTACTGCCCACGCATCGGCCGGCATCTCTTTATCCTTGGTCGCCGGGGCGCGTACCCTCCCCAGCTACAAGAAGATAGACGGCGGAAAGGACAATTGGTAAGCACTGGATTTCATGAAAGTACGGGGATTTTAGGGAATAAGTTCCACATTCGTCCCCATAGGGGGCTGCGGAGTTGGCGATTGGTGACGCTAGCCTATGGCTGTACCTGGGTGACCGGAACCACCGCCGTATCCACGGTCGATGGGTCATCTCTTAACTTGATATATAGCGTCTTGCCTTTGGGCGCGGGTATGGTCAGCCGGGCTTCCACGAAACCGTCGGGAACCGTGATTGAGTTGGTGAAATCAGGATCAGCGCTTATCGCGTCGATAAGGAAAAGTTTATCGCCGGTGAGAGTACACTCTTGTTCTGCTTTACCCTCGGCGGGCTTGGTCTCTGGACTTGCTGGCTTTGGGGATTCAGCGGTCTTTTCATCCGCCTTATTCTCGCCGGACTTCCCCGCCACTAATCGGTTTTCGGTGGCGGCCTCTTTCTCGGGTTTCAACTTCTTCTGAGCGGGTTCAGTTTTTTCTTCCCTTTCCGAATGAGCCGCCTTGCCGTCGCCCTTCACACTAGCGGGCGTGCATCTCACCTCTTTCAGATCAGGCATCCTGACCAGGCTTGCCAGAGGCTGCCAGTCGCCTTCCACCCCGCCATCGTTTACCGGACGAAATTTCAGCAGGCCAAAAGCCGACGGACCCAAAAGCTTCATGGGATCGAGGGTCGCGAACACGGTCTTTGAATCCTGCAGCGTAAGGTTTCCGTCCTTTTCGCTCAGCAGCGCGTGAAACGACTCATCGCTGGTGGCGACTTCCACTTTTTCGGTCGGAGGGTAGTTTTCGGGGACTTGGGTCTTCAAAAAGAAGCTCAACCGCCCGTCCTGGGGCAATTCGTCGGCATTTCCCAGTTGGATTACCGGCAGCACATCAGAGTTAGCGGCGCTCTGTACGTTCTTACTCAGCAATTTCAATTGCGGGCGTGGGCCAGCGATTGCGGTGTCTAAGTCAAGCGTGCGCCCATCTTTTAAAGCCACATGCGCCGACCCTGAATCGCCGGCTTTCAGCGCGGCCGCCTCTGCCGTGTCGTGTGTCACAATTTTCAACTCATCCTGCTGATTGTCGCGGACAAGGTTTTCTGGAACGAATGTGACCTTGTTCAGCTCCACCTTTGAAACTTCGTCGAGACGGGTGCCTCGCAGGATTCCATCGACATCACCAGCGTGAACGATAAGGGTATCGAGACGAGCCGCCTCCGCATATGCATGGAGGGCAACCTCATCCGGCTGGCTCAGGCCAAATTTTTTCACCTGCATCTTCAGCGCGCCCGCAGCCGCATCCTTGAGGGGAACTTTCAGTTCGAGTTCATCTGGCTTCGCCGCCTTCCATTCCACCGGAACTGTTTTACGGTCTGCATTCTCTATAATCACGGCGCTCACACAACACGCTTCCGGTGATTCGACATGCAAAGTGTCTTCACGACCAACAATTAACGCGCTCGCATCCTTTGAAGCCACCACCCACTGCGAAGCATGAGAGGTGCGCAGCCGGAATCGCGGCCCTTCGAATGGATGGAATCCCCATGACCCGCGCAGAACCCCGGTAGCGTCGTCATCCAGCGATTTCGCTTCCATGGCATGGGTCTCGATTACAAATCCGCCGCGGGCGGGATCAGGATGCGCGGGAAGATCGATGGCAGTTCCCTGCTTGGTTTCCACGTGAAGGACAAAGTTGTGTGCTAGCTCGGTTGCAAATACCAAAGGCGCTCCTTCCGCCGGCAGCACGAGATCAGGCTTACTCGCGCAAAACACTTGCGTCGTATCCACTGCCCGCAAAGGAGGCGGCACCGCTGTGTGTACCGGCGGCAACGCAATCACCAGCACAGATTTCGGATTGCGAAATGAAGGCGGATTATTCAAACGCAGATTAAGATCGTCTTTCCGTGGCAATGCCAGCGCGGGAATGTATTGGTACTGGGCGGTATGGGCTGTGCTCAGAATACGCACCACATCAACCACTGCTCCGACGTAGGGACTGTAATAGCCGCCTCGAGCGGTGGGCGTGGCGCTAAGTTGGGTGAGCAAGTCCGTAGGAGCGCCGGTGGTCAACGACGCAACCATGCTTTGGCTGTGCTGATCGTCGAGCACCATCTGGTCGGTATTTTGCGTGAGACAGGGAACCTGCTGGGCGGTCGGTTTGTCAAAGCATTGCTGGTCCAGCTTCATGTTCAAGCTTCGGGCGAGAAGAGTGGTGCGGGTTTTCAGTTGTTCGGGGTCTGAAGATGACGTCTCGCGAACCGCTTCGAGGTAAGCTTCCAGCCGCGATCGGTCGAGGCTGAGCTGTTGCAGATCCTGTGCAGCCCGTACGAAGGCGCCCGGTTTGCCGCGAATCGCAGCCCGCAATGTTGAAAATGCCCCGCCAGTTTCGGGCGCCAGTAGAACGACCGCCAGCTCGGCGTCCGTGGGCACAGTGACAAACATCCCCTCTTCATGTACCCTCTTCGACCAGGTTTCAGCGCGAGCGAACCAGGATTCCGGGGGTGGGTTTGTGGCCCCTCGCAGAAATACCACCACCATCAAATAGTGGACGGCTTGGCTGTCGGGTAGGTCTGGATGAATCCACAGCCGGTCTCCGGGTTGAAGGTTGGGCACTTGTGCAATGGGAATCGTCACGCCCGAACGCTGCACGTGTACCTGAAATTTTGGGCCGATTAGATCAAAAGAGGCGTTATCGGCGCGAACGGCCATCGCAAAAAACATCACCGTCGAAAAACACAAACCCGTCACTACCGAACGCAAATGGGTCGCTGAGATCAACAATACACACCACTCCCTGTTTGTAAGATGCTGGGTTGCTGACCTCTATGCTAATGACAACGGCTCTGGCCAGCAACACTCGGTCGTACCGGTGCTTATGTGAGACTTATCAATTCGATGCGGTTGCCGAAAGGATCACGCATGTGGCACCGTCACTCCCCGTGAATATCCCCCGTCTCGGTTACCTCGACTCCGGAGGCTCGCGGCTTTTCGCGCGAAAGTGCGGGTCGTCAGATTATGCAGCGAAAGCGGAGTGTCACAAAAGGCCAGCCGCAAATCACGACTGCATTTCAAACGCGCAGAATCATAACTTCCGTGGCTTTGATCAGTGCTGCCGCCGTCTGGCCGGCCTTTAGATTCATTTCACGCGCCGAGCGTGCGGTGATTATCGAGGTTATCTGTTGTCCGCCAATCGATAGCCTGACCTCCGCCATAAGTCCACTAACTTGGACTTCTTCAATGCGACCAACCAACTGATTACGGCCGCTCACCCTGCGAATAACATCTTTGCGCTCAGACGCAGTTTTGCCGCGGACCCGAAACAGCAAGCGGTCCACTTCTGATTGCGGAACGCGATGGTGTCCGCCAGGGGTGCGCACGCTTCCCACTTTTTTCTTGTAAATCCACTGCTTGATGGTGGGGAAACTAATGCCCATTTGGACGGCGGCATCGCGTGGGGTCAAGAGCGATCCGCGGTTCGGCTTTAGTGATCTCTTGCCAGGCATTTAGCAATCCTATCTACGCGTCGAGAAGAAAATCAATTCCTTGAGATTGACGTCTAAGGTCATGCAAAACAACATTGAATCGTTTATATTATAGACTCACATCTGTATTCACCATACACATCAACAATTCTTGGGAGAAAGCGCACCGATGTACAGATATTCATTCGCCTGGATGTTAGTAGCTGTTTGCGTCTCCTCCACGCCGGCACAGGCGCAAGACGCATACTTCGCTGATTGGTTTGCTCGCGTCGACAAAACTCAGGCCGAGCAGCCCCATTGGATCACGCCAGTCGCTACCACAACGCCTCGCCTGGAAGAGGAGCTTCGTTACGATCAATTGTGGCAAGTAAATAATGAAGGCGTAACCACGGATAACTTCGGCGGCGGCAAAGGTCTAGAATTGATTCCCTTCGAAAAAGTGGAAGTGATTTTCAATGTTCCGCCTTATCTCGAACACAACACCACCAAAACAAAAGACGGCTTCGGAGATGTGGCCTTCCTGGTGAAGTACCGGCTACTATCGTCCAGCGAGGAACACGGAAATTACATCCTAACCGCATTCCTGGGATGGAGCCTGCCCACCGGCCAGTACACGAACGGAGCGCTGCACGCCATCATTACGCCCACGATTGCCTACGGAAAAGGACTCCATCACTTCGATGCGCAGGGAACGTTCGGGATCGGGTTTCCGGTGGCGGACACTAATCTGGTCGGCCGCACCTATTTGTGGAACAACACATTTCAATATCACTGCTTCAAGAAATTCTGGCCCGAGGTCGAATTGAACACCACTTTTTTTCAGGATGGCCCTCACGACGGACAGAAACAGAATTTCGTGACTCCAGGCTTGGTGATTGGCAGGTTGCATCTCGCCCACCGGGTGGGCCTGACGATCGGGGGAGGCTTCCAGGTCGCGACCACGCAGTTCCACACCACAAACCACAATGCGATTCTTACGGTCCGATTACCGTTTTAAGAGGAATGCAATCTTAGACGTGAACGGGATAATGAGTGCCCGTCGCCATCAGCTTTTCGATCTCGTCCACGGTGCGGATTCCACCGCGCGCGCCGTTCGCAGTGCAATTCAGCGCAGCAGCGGCACAGGCGAAATCTAGTTGGCGCTGCAGAGACCATCCTTGCAGAAGCGCATAAATAAAACCTGCATGAAAAATGTCGCCGGCGCCGGTTGTGTCTACGACTGAAACTCTATAGGCGCAAGCATGGTGAAATTGCTGGCCGTCCCAAGCCAGCACGCCATCAGAACCTAGCGTCGCCGCCGTCAAACGGCATTTGAAATGGCGCTGTAGCAGAGGAAGAGAATTTTTGAGATCGCCTTCGCTGCAAACCATCTGCGGAAAATCTCTGCTGACGATAAGATAGTCAACATTTTTCATCAGTTCTTCGATCCCGGGATAAGCATCATCAAAATCGGCGATCACTGGAATATCCGCCTGGCGTGCCCACTTTGCAGCGGTTGTAGCTGCGGCGGTGTCACATCCATCTACCAGCAGGGCGCGAGCATTGCATATCCATTGGCGTTTGAGCTCGGCCGCGTGCAGCAGAAGCTTCTCATCGTGACGACGAATAACCGTGCGCTCGCCAGTCGGGTCAACAAGAATGAACGACTGGTGGCTGGCGCATCCTGGGGCGGTGACGATTTCCGCCTCAACGCCGGTGGTTGAAAATTCTTGCCGATGCAGTGCGGCGGCAGGATCGTCTCCGAGTTTCCCCACATATCGGGTCTTCAATCCCCATTGCTGGCATGCAATGACCGCGCTTGCGACTTGCCCACCGGGCAGCACGCTCACCGAAGCTGCTTCGACTTTCGAACCCCGCTCAGGATGACGAGGGACAGAAATAACAGTGTCGGTAGCGTTCAGCCCTACGCCCACCACATCGACTTTGGATGTTTCGCTCAATTTTCTTGTTGAAAATTCCAATCGCCGGTCGCGCGATCTAGTCAACGCGGTTCGGCAGTTTCTCGGCACGTGCAAGTAGTAAATCTCGTTCACGCGCATTCTGCGTCAGCGTCGCTGCGCGCTCAAACTCGGCGCGGGCTTCAGCCAAACGCCCCAGCTTGGTCAGGAGATCGCCACGCACGCTGGGCAACAGATGATAGTTTTTTAGCGACGATTCTGACGTCAGCTTCTCCGTCAATTCAAAACCTGCCGCCGGGCCTGAAGCCAGTGCGACTGCGACAGCACGATTCAGTTGCACCACTGGCGACGGCGACAATTCGGCCAGCTCGTCGTAAAGCGAGACGATTCTCGTCCAATCAGTTTCTTCGGGAATATGCGCCCTGGCATGGCAGGCGGCGATTGCGGCCTGGATGGTGTATGGGCCACGTCTCGCGCCTAATTTTTCTGCGCGATCGAGAGCCGTGAGTCCGCGATGAATGAGCAACTGGTCCCATTTGCCCCGGTCCTGGTCAAAAAGCAAGATCGGCTCGCCGGTCGGACCAACTCGAGCCTTCACACGCGAAGCCTGAATTTCCATGAGCGCAACCAACCCGTGCGCCTCGGCTTCTCGGGGAGCAAGTTCGGCCAGCACACGACCGAGCCGAATCGCATCCTCGCAAAGCGCAGGACGCATCCAGTCACCGCCAGCGGTCGCCGAGTAACCTTCATTAAAGATCAAGTAGATCACTTCGAGTACTGACGAGAGTCGCGCGATGAGTTCCGCGCCACGCGGCACTTCGAATGGAACGTGGGCGTCGGAGAGCGTACGCTTGGCACGGACAATGCGTTGAGCGATCGTGGGCTCCGGAAGCAAGAAAGCGCGCGCGATCTCATCGGTCTTTAGACCGCCCAGTAAACGAAGAGTGAGTGCTGTCCGCGCTTCGGTCGAGAGCACCGGATGACACGCGATAAACACCAGCCCCAGGAGGTCATCGCCGATATTGTCGTCAAGATTGGCATTGAAGTCAGGCATGGACATTTGCCGGGTTTCGATATCGCGGCCAAGTTCCTCGTGCTTACGAACCAAGAGTTGCTTGCGGCGGAAAGAATCAATCGCGCGATGTTTCGCCGTAGCCATGAGCCAGGCACCGGGATTATCCGGGACGCCCGACTCAGGCCATTGCTCAAGTGCGGCAACCAGCGCATCCTGCGCCAAGTCTTCTGCCAATCCAAGATCGCGGACGATACGCATGAGGCCGGCGATCAGCCTGGGCGATTCGATCCGCCAAACCGCGTCGATGGTGCGATGTATATCGGTAGCAATCACTGCCACCGATCACATCACGTTTAAGAGTGTTTGGGCAAGGCTCCGGACGAGCTTTTCCGAAGCCTTTCTTGAGGCTTATGACGCCTTCTGCTTTTCCACCTGCCGTCGGGTCCGCTCCTCCTGCTCTTTCATTTCAGGGGTAAGCGCATCGCCAAAATCGTCGACCTCGTAAACCGGCCGAAGCTCAATCTCGGTGCCGCCGTCGAACGGCGCGCGTTTAAGCCACTCGACCGCTTCTTCCATCGACCGAACCTGCCACAACCAAAAGCCGGCGATGATCTCTTTGGACTCGGTGAATGGGCCGTCAATCACGGTTCGTGTGGCGCCCGAGAACTTCACTCGTTTGCCGTTTGAGGTAGGTTTAAGGCCTTCGCCCGCGAGGATCACACCCGCTTTGGCCAGTTGCTCGTTGAACTTCCCCATTTCCTCGAAGAGCTTTTTGTCGGGCAGGATACCGGCTTCGGAATTCTTATCACCTTTTACTATGACCATGACTCGCATCGTTGTCTCTCCTGATTGATTTGGAGCTTGGTTCTAAGCTTGGAATTGCTTCTGAATCCTCGCTCTATTATCACGTCGAACGGGGATGGGGGAAATCGACACAGGGGCAGGATTTTTTTATTCTTTTCCGCCGGCAATAGCGCCGATCACGATGAATGGTTCTTTGCCGGATACGACGGCCTCAGGTAATGACGCGTCAGGTGATTCGTGGGTGAGATCTTCTTCGCAGGCGAAAAAGCGCAGGAACGCCCGCCGCTGCATGGTGTTATGGTCGCGGATCGCGCCACGCAGCATGGGATAATGGGCCTCCAGGGCGTCAAGCACCGAACGTTGGGTAACCGGGCCTTCGACTTGAAGCGGCACCTCGCTTCCGACATGAGCCAGATTTCGCAGATGAAATGGAAGTACGATGCGGATCGTGGCCATTGCGCCCCTACCCTCCTGATTTCTGAGTCCTGGTGGCATTTTATCTCGTCTGCGTTTGGGGCGACGGGCGTCCTCGCCCGTCTCACGCCGAAGCGTCAAAATGAATTCCAAGTACGCATAAATGCGCCACTTCCAGGATGCAAAAGCAATGTCTTGACATGAGTAGGCATGCCAGTTAGCATGTTCAATACCGACCGGACGGTCGGTCGGCACTAAAGATCACAACCCAGCAACTTAGGAGACGCCTTAATGGCCACTGTTTTTTATGAGCATGACGCTAACCCTTCCGCCCTCAAGGGCAAGACCATCGCAATTTTTGGCTACGGGAGCCAGGGCCATGCCCAGGCACAGAACCTGCGCGACAGCGGCTATAACGTTATCGTTGGCCTCGACCCAACCCGCGCTAGCGCCAAACAGGCCAAGGCAGACGGCTTCACCGTTCTAGCTCCCGCAGAAGCTGCGAAAAAAGCCGACTGGATTCAGATTCTGACCCCGGATGAAACCCAGGCCGAGTTCTACGAGTCGGCCATTAAACCGGGTTTAACCAAAGGCAAAGTTCTGGGCTTCTCCCACGGCTTCAGCATCCACTTCAAAACCATCGTTCCGCCTTCCGATGTCGACGTGGTGATGATTGCGCCCAAGAGCCCGGGTCATTTATTGCGCCGGGTCTACGCCGAAGGCCGCGGCGTCCCCGCTTTGATTGCGATCCAACAGGATGCAAGCGGTCGCGCTCACGAACTGGCTCTTGCGTATGGCTATGGCATCGGATCCACTCGCGCCGGCGTTTTGCAAACTACCTTTAAGGAAGAGACCGAAAGCGATCTGTTCGGCGAGCAGGCGGTGCTTTGCGGCGGCCTCACTTCGCTGATGAAAAAGGGCTTTGAGACTTTGATCGAAGCCGGCTATCAGCCTGAGATCGCGTACTTCGAATGCATTCACGAAATGAAGCTGATCGTGGACCTGATCTACGAAGGCGGCCTGGACCGCATGCGTTATTCGATTTCTAACACTGCCGAATACGGCGATCTGACGCGTGGACCGAAAGTCGTCGGTGACGAAACTCGCGCGGCCATGAAAAAAATTCTTGCCGACATTCAAGCCGGGAACTTTGCGCGTGAGTGGATCGAAGAGAACAAAAGCGGAGGCAAGAACTTTGCTGCGTTGCGGGCAGCCGAAAAGAAGCACAAAGTCGAGGAAGTCGGCGCGAATCTACGCGGCATGATGTCGTGGCTGCAGAAAGACTCCGGCAAGCAGGCGCACAAGGCCGAATCAACCGAGAAAAAGAAGGTTGTGAATGCTTAGAGGCGCGGAAATATTTTTGCAGTGCCTGCGGGGAGAAGACGTTGACCTGGTTTTCGGCTATCCAGGCGGCGCTATTATGCCGCTTTATGACGCGCTGGATGGCAGCGGCATCCGTCACGTGCTCACCCGTCACGAGCAGGGCGCGGTTTTTGCTGCCGAAGGCCATGCACGCGCGACAGGAAAAGTTGGCGTGGCGATTGCTACCAGCGGGCCCGGCGCGACAAACCTCGTCACCGGCATTGCCGATGCAAAAATGGATTCCGTTCCGCTGGTTTGCATCACCGGGCAAGTCCGCAGCTCGTTGATTGGTTCGGATGCTTTTCAGGAAACCGATGTCTTCGGCTTGACCCTCTCATTAACGAAGTGGAGCAGGCTGGTGCGCTCGATCGAAGAAATTCCTGCCGTGATTGCAGAGGGATTCTATTGGGCTCGTGAAGGCCGCCCGGGGCCAGTGGTGATCGATATCCCAACGGATTTTCTTAAAGCGAAAATGGAATTCGCCGGACCGGTGAAGTTCACGCCCAAACCGCGTCCATCCGATTCTGCGGCGGAAGCGGCATTTGGTGACAAGCTGATTTCTTTACTACAAAAGGCGGAGCGCCCGGTGGCGCTGATCGGCGCGGGCGCTAAACTATCGGGTGCCATATCGGAACTGCGGAGTTTGCTGGACGAACTCAACATCCCCACCTTCGCCACCGTCCACGGACTGGGCGCAGTGGAACCAGAGGCTCCTTATTATTTGGGTATGGTCGGCATGCACGGCACTCGCGCCGCGAACATGGCGCTGCATGAGAACGATCTGCTGCTGGTTTTCGGCGCGCGTTTGGACGATAGGGTCACGGGCGACCCCACTCGCTTTGCGCCCCATTCCAGGATTGTTCATTTCGAAATTGATCCGGCACAACTCGACAGGGTTCGCGCGTGCGAACTCCCAATCATTGGCGATCTCGCGAAGACAATTCCCGCCTTCCATAAGAAACTACCCAGCGCCAAGCTGCCCGACTGGAACGGCTGGCGAGCGGTCGCTTGCGGGGAAGATCGAGCGGAACTCGATCCGCGCGGGCTTTCGCAACCCACTATTCGCTTTCTGGATGAACTCTTCGGTCGCCTTACTCAAAACAGTGTAGTCATCGCCGATGTGGGCCAGCACCAGATGTGGGCGGCGCAGCGTTATCGCTCGGCTTCGCCGCGTGGTTTTATCACTTCCGGCGGCCTCGGTTCGATGGGCTTTGCTTTGCCGGCCGCGGTTGGAGTTCAGCTTTCGAAACCGGATGCGACCGTGCTCTGCGTATCTGGAGACGGCGGATTTCAGATGAACATTCAGGAACTGGCCACGGTGAGACGCTTGAATCTGCCCATAAAAATGGTCATCGTCGATAACAAATATCTGGGCATGGTCCGCCAGTGGCAGCAGCTCTTCTATCAGCGAAATTATGCCGAGACTGATTTGAGCGACAACCCAGATTTTGTGGAAATCGCCAAGGCTTATCGCATCAATGCGGTACGCGTCCAGGAAGATGTCATGCGCGAATATCCGGTCACTGAAGACACGGCAGACACGTTAGAGCGATTTCTACGTTCGCCGGAGCCGGAGTTGCTGGTGTTCGACTGCGCTCCCGAGGCCAATGTTTATCCGATGGTTCCGGCTGGGGCGGCGCTGTCAGAAATGTTGTTTGAAGAAGAATGAAGCTTTTGTTTGTGTGGAGACAGCCGCCCTCGGCTGTCTGTCGAGCGCAGCTCGATCGGAACTGAATCGAGAATTTGGGAGAAAGCTCATGCACGCATTTCACATTCACTATCGCAACACGCAGGGCACTCTGATGCGCATTCTTACCGCGGTCTCTCGCCGCGGGCTTGAAATGTTCTATGTGCAGACATGCGCCGACGGTCACGGCCAACGCGCCAGTCTTTTGCTGGATGTCAATAGCAAACAGATCGGCCAGCTCTGCCGCGACTGGTATGCAATTGTCGATGTAATCGATGTCCGTGTGGGAACGCCTACGGCCGAAATGCTCGATTCGGCCACTGGCTTACCGAATGCCCATCCGCCCACGTCGGCCAGCGCAAGCGAACCCAACGCCAGCGCCGCGATGGCTTAAAAATACCACTTCACAACACGATTTATGGATTCCCGCAAGTCGTGTTCAGTAAATCACAGATGTTCCCGCTCAGGGCTTCCCGTGCCGATTGACCTGACTCAGAGAATGTCCCAAGCGCCCAGTTCCACTGAATGAATCGCAAAATCGAGACAAAGTCCATCTGCTGCGACGAAATGTAATTGGCCTTTGCCAGCGGCGAAATCACCAGCACCGGAACTCGTGCTCCTAGCCCGATAGTCCCACTCAATTGTGGCGGAGCTATGTGGTCGTACCAGCCGCCACTTTCATCCCAGATAACAATAATCGCCGTGTTAGACCACTCGCTGGAACCTTTAACTGCTTGCACCAGGTTGTCCAGCCACTCGATGCCATTCGCGATATTCCCCTGCCCGGGATGCATGCTGTGTCCCGGCGAAGCGGTGACCCACATTACCGACGGCACAGTTCCTGCGGACAGTTGCGATTCGAAATCTGCGAGAGTGAAATTCTGCACATTTGCAGAATTGGCCGTGGTTTGAAAATACTGAAACACGTTCTCCTGGGGCACATAGTGAAGGCAGGAACCATTCTGCTCATTGGAAAAATACTCGTGAAACCATGTCCAGGAAATCTTCGCGGCCGAAAGTTGGTCGCCCACGTTCTGAAAAGTCAGCGGCGGCGTCATGGTCGCGCCGATGCCCTGGTTCTGCTGAAACAGGGCTGCGCTACAGGCGTCCAATTGCGGATACCCGTACGGATCGCTCCCGGTTCCGACACCAGCCGAGGTCATATAGAGCATGTTGCTGGGCTCGCTAGCCATCGCGGAAGCGTAAAAATTAGCTGCCAGCGCATATTGCTGTGCGTAGCTCCAGAGAGTGTTCACGCCAAACTGCCGACCATCATTGGCCGTCCCGATGCTGGTGTTGTCGTAGTAACCCATCGATTCGTCGCCGTTCTCCCAGGCGTATTTGTCCATGTTCCCCGAGTCGAAGGCGATTTGATAACTGGTGGCCGTGTGATTCAGGTCGGCGGGACTGAGATTAGTCAGCAACTGCGGGGTAATCGTATTTCCGGCTTGGTCCACTTGCCGATAACTGGGGAGCGCGGAATTCAGACCGTTGGCGCCAGGGTAAGTGCCAAAAAGATGATCGAAGGAACTATTCTGCATCACCACAATCATCAGGTTCTTGATTCCGGAGCGCGGCACTGATGTTTGCTGATTGGACGGCGGGGGATCGCTCTGAGTTTGCGTGCTGCCTGAGCCTCCGCCACAACCGGCGAGAACTATGCACAACAAAAATAGCCCTAATCGCTCTAATACAAATCTGTACATTTCTTCGATTCCTTCGAAAAGCGTCTTCTTCGATGCCTCCTCTCGACATGTAAGTTGCTCAATTTCTGGTGCACGGGACAACCCGTTCGAGAACGCAAAGAGTTAGTTTTTGTCAAAGCACGGAGTTTGCCGGTCAATTTCCGGCAATACACCCTCGGAGCTCGGCATTATCTTCGCTTTCCGATTTCCCTTTCGCTGTCGTAATCTTTTAAACCTATGGATCCGAAACATCGCAGTCGTCTGATCACCGAGGGCCGCGACCGCGCCGGCGCTCGCTCCATGTTCAAAGCCATTGGCTTCACCAGTGAAGATCTTGCCAAGCCACTGGTCGGCGTCGCCAATACCTGGATTGAAACCATGCCTTGCAACTTCCACCTTCGCCGACTTTCGGCGAAGGTGAAGGAAGGCGTTCGCGCCGCCGGGGGCACGCCGATGGAGTTCAACACCATTGCCATCAGCGATGGCGAAACCATGGGCACGGAGGGAATGCGGGCGTCGCTGGTGAGCCGCGAAGTGATCGCCGACTCAATCGAGTTGGTCTGCCGCGGCCAGTTGTTCGACGCTGTGGTTTGCGTTGTTGGCTGCGACAAGACGATTCCCGCCGCAGCCATGGCGCTGGCTCGTCTCGATCTGCCAGGACTTGTGCTTTACGGTGGCACCATCGCTGCGGGAAATTATCGCGGCAAAGATGTCACCATTCAGGACGTCTACGAAGCCATCGGCGCGAACGCTGCCGGCAAGATGAGCGACTCCGATTTGCAGGAGTTGGAAAATGTTGCCTGCCCTGGGGCGGGAGCGTGTGGCGGACAGTACACGGCGAACACTATGTCCACGGTGATGGAGATGCTAGGACTCTCTCCTATGAATTACAACAGCGTGCCGGCGATGGATCCACATAAAGACGAAATTGCATTCCGTTGCGGCCAGTTGGCGCTTGATCTGCTGAAGCGTGGAGCGAAGGTAAAAGACATCCTCACCCGCGATGCGCTGGAAAATGCGATCGCTTCGGTTGCCGCGAGCGGCGGATCCACGAATTCAGTGCTGCACTTGCTGGCCATCGCGCGTGAAGCCGGAGTTCCCCTTGAGATCGATGACTTCCAGAAAGTCAGCGAGCGCACACCGCTGCTCTGTGACCTGAAGCCATTCGGCCGTTTCGTGGCCGCTGACATGCACCGCGCGGGAGGAATTCGCCTGCTCGCGAACCGTTTGCTGCAAAGTAAGAAACTTCATGCCAACGCAATGACGGTCACCGGGAAGACTATCGGTGAAGAAGCTGCGGGCGCGATCGAAACCCCAGACCAGGAGGTGATCGCGCCACTCGATAGGCCTCTCAAAGCAAGTGGAGGTCTGGTGATCCTGCGCGGCAATCTAGCTCCACAAGGTTGCGTAGCAAAAATCAGCGGCCACGAACGGCTTAGCCATCGCGGCCCGGCCCGAGTGTTTGAATCCGAAGAAGAAGCCATGAGCGCGGTGACTGGCAAGCGACTCAAGGCGGGCGACGTGGTCGTAATCCGCAACGAAGGCCCGCGCGGCGGACCGGGTATGCGCGAAATGCTTGGGGTCACAGCCGCAATTGTCGGAGAGGGTCTGGGTGAATCGGTTGCGCTTCTGACCGACGGCAGATTCAGCGGCGCGACCCGCGGCCTGATGATGGGTCACGTTTCCCCGGAAGCCGCTCTCGGTGGACCGATCGCGGCCGTTCATGACGGAGACATGGTGAGGATCGATGTAAACGAGCGACTCCTGGAACTTGAGATCAGCGATGCCGAAATCCAGCGCCGGATGTCCCAATGGAAGGCTCCAAAGCCCCGCTTCGCCACTGGAGTGTTCGGAAAGTATGCCGCCTTGGTTCATTCCGCATCAGAAGGCGCCATAACACGGCCTAAGTAAATTCTTCAACGGTGATCGACGATTGAGGTTTGTCGAACTTTGACGGGCAGGGCCGTCACTCCACCTCAAGTTTTGTCGCCGGAATTTAACCGAAATTTGACGTAAACATAGATTGCAAGTCTCTCCGCATCCAAGTAACTTGGAATCAGGCGGTGACGGTTTTGCGTAGCAGTAAGTCCTTTTTCCAGCTGGTGGTGCTTTTTGGATGGACGGCTTTGGGTGCGAGTTTCGCCTTCGCGCAGAGCCGGGACCAGCTTGCGCCCACGCTCTCGAGCGCCCACCATGGATTTACAGTGTTCGCGCCGCGCGGCAACCGCAGCGGTGGGCCCGCAGATTCAACTTCATCGCGACCGATTTCTGCGGCCATCGATTCCATCAAGAACTTTAACGGCGAGTTCAGGGCATCCGGCGTCGGGCCTACCGGGAATCCGCAACGCAACTGGCATTACACCATTGCCGGTGGCCGCCCTGAGTTGGGGGGAACAACCACGTTCGACGCGCCCATCGTGCCGGTCTCTCTGGATCTGCTGGATTATGATGGCAGCGTTCGTGTCATAAACGGACACAAGCTGCATTACTCGGTCGAGCCGTTCGTGAGCGCAGTGATGGATTCTCCGATTTTCCAGCGCGCGGATTACACCAGCAGCGAAGTGCCGACGCAATTTTCGGATTCCGTTCAGCGTGCCGAATTCAATAACGTAATGCAGTCCGATTGGCACACAGTGTTGAGGCCCTCGCTGAAGCCGACCCGAACGCTTTCGGTGCCGCGCGGCGCATATTATTTCGCGTTAAATAGCGATGGCTCGTGCTGCGCCTTTGTACTGGTTGATATCGACGTCTTTTCGAACCGGCTGTTCCCAGCAGCCGCAACCGACGCTTCCACCCCGATCGGGGCAGCTGAGCACGCCGGTGACATCACCACAAAGAGCATCTCCACTTTTCTCTTTCCCAACACCTACCTTTATCTCAACCGCAATCCCAATCACTGCTGTGTCCTCGGCTTCCACACGTATGATTTTGAACCCGGCGATGCCAGCAACGGATTTCGCGAGAAGCGGTATGTGCTGAACTACTCAAGCTGGATCAGCCCCGGCCTATTCAGCCTAGGCTTCGAAGACATAACTGCCCTGAGCCATGAGGTTACTGAGAGCCTGAACGATCCGTTTGTGGGCAGCGATGGAATTCACGGTATTACCCCGTGGTGGCTTTCGCAAAATGGAAATTGTCAGAACGATCTGGAAGTGGGAGACGCGATTGAAGGGTTACCCGATTCGACTGTGCCCATTAAGATCGGCGGCCGAGTCTATCATCCGCAAAACGAGGCGCTCTTGCAGTGGTTCGAGTTCCAGTCGCCTTCCACCGCGCTGGGCGGGGCGTACAGCTACCCCAACCAGAGCGTTCTAACTTCGCTTTCGCCAAGTGTAGGCATGAACTGCAAGTAGCTGTCTTTCAGCTTTCAGCCGTCAGCCCTCGACAATCAACTTCTTCTTCAAGCAGCTTGATTCTGATATCCCGAATATCAAACTTTGGCGGTTGCCGGTTCAACTGAAGGCTGATAGCTGATGGCTTTTAAAATGAGAACCTCACCTGCAAATCCACTCGCCGGTTCGCGGAGGCCGAGGAAAACGGCCCCCCGCCGATATTGATTGACTGCCCGAAGAGTGGCGAGCTCAGGTTCCCAACCGGTGGCCCCGGATTAAAGCTATTAAGAAGGTTGCGGGCCGAAATGCTAAACGTGAGACTGTAGCGTCGGCTCGATGCCGTGCCCCCGGAGCCGAAAGGGTTGGCGCCGCCGCTACCACTCAAGCCACCCGGGCCCAGACCTCCTCCACGACCGCCGCGCCCTCCATAACCTCCGCCGCCACCGCCTGTTCTTCCCGAACCACCTTTGGTTTCGCGGCCAAAGCCGATCGTCTTGCTCAAGCGCAAATTGAGAGTCGCATTCGCCGGTCCGGTACACTCATTTATTGGAACCAGTCCGAAGTTCGTGGAGACGGTAGAAAAATCCGCTCGCGAAGTGCAGACTACGTTCGTGTTGCTGCTTGCAAACCAAGGCCGGTCGTTGAACAGAGAATCTGCATTGTTGTCCTGGCCGGTGGTCAGATTGTATGGCACCCCAGAGCTGACAACGACAAACGGGCTCAACGAAAAAGCGTACGGCAACGAAATATTTCCACCCAGGAATACGCGATGCCGAACGTCAAAAGCGGCGCGGCCATAGTCTGCGAGTGGGTCGAACTGATTGGAAAGGAAGCTTGCCATCGTTGTCGTGCCACTCGAGAAAAAGCCTCCCGCGCTGCCCCCCGAACTGGCGTCGCTCTTTGCATAATTTAAAGTGTAAAAGCCGAACAGGGAAACTCGGCGGCCGGTGTTGACGCGTATATTCGCGATGAGCTGGTTCTGCCGGAATATGCCACCGGAGTTGTACTGATAAACGTTGTCGCTTCCGTTTTCCGCCGCCAGAGGCCTTCCTCCATTCAACCAGGGAGCCGGCGCATTGATGTTGTCGATGTAGAACGCATGCTCGCCGCGGGAGTTCAAGTAAGTCAGCGAGATCGTCGCGGCTTTCGTCACCTGCCGTTCAATGCTGGCCGCGCTTTGGATCGTGTATGGTGCCCGGAGATTCGGCGAAATCTGATAAACAGTAGGAGAACCGGCTGACGAAATCTGGCTGAAGCTGGGAACTCCCGACCCATTCGCCGAGAAGAAGTTCGGATTTCTTAGCACGGCGCTTTGCTGCGTAACTCCATCCAGCAGGTCCGCTTGTTCGACCAGGTTGTATCCGAAGCGGTCATAGAAGATTCCAAAACCGCCACGAATTACCGTCTTCGGAGCGGACTTTCCATTGCTCCCCAGACCCCACGCGAAACCCAAGCGAGGTGCAAAATCGGCATGATCGTGGATGTTGTTCTGCGACTCAAACCGCAACCCGTAAGTAAAGGATAAGTTTGGCTTCGCGCGCCATTCATCTTCGGCGTAGGCGCCCGCGTCGAACCATCCCACGCTGACTTCTGGAGATCCCGTCGAGATCGAATACTGTGAAGGACACGACGGCGGAGAGTTGCTCGGAACCGGGGGGCAGCCGAATTGCAATTCGTTCCGATACACATTCAGAGCACTGATGAGAGTGCCGCTGCCGGGATCGAATACCGGCGAAAAGACGAATGTGCTGTTGAAATTTGCATTGGTAAATTCGGAAGAAGTAATACCCCTCATTCTCACTCCGAATTTAATCAAGTGATTGCCGTGCGTGATCGAAGTGTAGTTCTGCAGTTCGTAGTTGTCCTGCGTCGTGCGTACCAGCCCTTCAGAATTTCCCCCATTCGTAAATGCTCCTTGCACTTCAATCGTTGGAGCAGTGCTCAAAGGCAATTGGTGGTTCGTCTCCCGCTGAAATTGGAAGCGGGTCTCATTGACAACTTTGGGGCTTAGGATCTGGGTGTCGCTGATCTGAAGCGTGTGCTCCGTCTCGTTCAGGTTGTAGGCGACAGATGGCAATGAGAACGAGCCCAGCCCGGAATCCTGATCGCTGTCATGCGTGAGTTGGTAGCGCACGGTCAATGTGTTACTTGCGCTGATCTGGTAATCAACCCGCGGACTGAAGCTCGTACGCGTTCTAGGATTTGCTATCGATTCCTGTAACTGAGTCGGCAGAAAAGTCGTGGGGTCAATGATGGTCGCGTTGATGGCGGAGAATTCATTCACGTTGCGCCGCGATGCATCTAGAAAAAACGACGCCTTTTTGCCTAGCGGCCCGCCCAGGTTCCCGTCGAACATCTCTGAGTTGTAATCGGGCTTCGTCGGGACAAACGGATTTCTCGAGTTCAGCGCGGCATTGTTGTCGTTAAAGAGAAACTGCCCGTGGTAGTGATCGCTCCCGGGCTTGGTGAAAATCTCAATGCGTCCGTAGCCCAACTTGTCGTATTGCGCGGAGAATGGGTTCTGGTTGATACGAATCTCACGGATCGCCGACTTCGGCGGAATCTGTCCGCCCGTGAAGCCGTCAATGTAAATCTGCCCTCCATTCGGACCCGCAGCCGGCCCAGCCAGCGCTTGCAATTCGCTTTGCAGTTCATCGGGATCATCGGACAATGCGTCGAGGTCCTTGCCTTTGATAATGATGGCGCTCGCGTTCGAGGCCGCGCCCACGTCAAGCTGCGTTCCTTCAGCTTCGACGTTAACCTTTTCTTCCTGCACTTGGACTTGCAGAGTCAAGTTCAGAGTTTGTTTTTGCCCTGCAACCAGTTCCACGCCCGGTTTCGAAAAAGGCGCGAACCCCTTGGCGGCGGCGGCAATGCTGTAGGTGCCGGGCGCAAGCGCAGGAATTTCGAACCCTCCCCCTTGATCCGTTCTTGCGGTGCTCTGCTTCCCGCTGGGTGCGGTGACGGTCACCGTCGCTTGCGGAATTACGGCGCCAGTTTGATCGACAACTTTGCCGCTCAATGTCGCGGTGGGCGCTTGCGCGACTGCCGGGGCAATTGCCGCAGCCAATAAAAAAATAAGCAAGAAATTTCTCAACTGTTCCTCTTAAAGAAGTTTTACTCGCCCGGACCCTCGCCGCCCGGCGACGCCCCGAGATTCCACGGGGAAAGAATGGTCGCGGCAGCCGCACCGCTCGGGGCTGCAGCGATAATCGGCTCGACACCGGCAATCAGCGTGATGGCCGTCGGCGGGGATGTCGCGCTGCCCTCGGTGGCCACGAGCATCACCGCGTCTCCCTTTTGCAGATCGGAAAGTGCCACGCTCGGCATGCGGCTCAACATTTGCTGGAAGTCAGGCGGTCCGCCTCCGCGACGGTATCCTTCGCCCCCCTGTGACGCGTCAGGCGAAGCGCCCGGTCCGTTGTGCTCCCGCCAATTTCCCTGAACTCGCCCTTGGCCATTACCTGTACCCTCTCCGGAGCCAGGCGCACCCTGAGGAGTTCCGTTCGCAGCCGCAGCGCCGCCTTTCAATCTTGCGGCAAGCCTCTGGGCTGCGACTGGCGGCAACTTATGCATTTGAGAGTCAGTGCTGATCTTGAGTGTCACGGGATGTTTCGTGACCAGGTCCATTACCGTGACGCTGTTGTTTACGGCGTCGGTCGAGATCACCGTTCCCGCTATATTCCTGAACGTGCCGGAGACAATGGCTTGCGCGGTGAATTCGCTGCCGTCTTCGTTCTTCGTGCCCCGCGCACGAAGCTGGTCTCCCGGCTTGATCTGATCTAAAGTGCCCGGCTTAGCTTGATCGAAATTTACCGAGTCAGGTGAATAGCGCCGGATCGTGGCCGTCGGCGAAACATGAATCACGATAGGCTTTCCAGATGACACAAGCGCGTTGGCGATGGCAATCGTGCCTGCACCTGCATTAACTTCTTTCACAATTCCGCCCACCCCCTTGCGCCACTCCTCGCGCTCTTGTTGCTGGCGTTCCGCAATATCGCTTTGCGTCATCACGATCACGGTGGAAGCCGCGAGGGAATTCCCTTCCCCGCTCGGGCCAATCGCCAGCAGGCGATCGCCGACGCGAATGTCCGAAACCTGAATCGGAGTGGCGCTTTTCAAATCAGTTTGTCCGGGTGAGGCGCGAAGTATGCGAGTGGAGTCAGCGAGGGTGATCGTGACTTCGCCGCCGTCGGTTGTCAAAACAATTGAATTGCCGCTGATCGATTTCACCGTGCCCACCGCTTTGGCAAACGCGGCCTGGCCAAATGCTGCCCACAGCGTCAGCAGCAAAACGAATTTCAACATGGCCGCATGCCGCGACGGAAAGGCCTTTTGCCATAGGTTTTTCATGAATGACTCTGATCATCATTCAATCACGCGACAGAATCAAGGTGGGTAAAGAATTGTCAAACTCCGGTAATCAAAAGGCGAGGCCACGTTGAGGGGCTTGAAGCTTGCGCACTGAAACAGCCGTCGAATTATCGGCCGCCTGATTCGATGTCGAGAAGCGCCTTTTTGCGCTGTAGTCCCCAGCGATATCCGCCCAGGTCGCCGTTCGAGCGAAGCACACGGTGACATGGGATTGCGATAGCTACCGGGTTGGTCGCGCACGCTCGCGCAACCGCACGAACCGCCGAGGGGCGACGGATTGCCTTGGCAACTTGTGCGTAGGATTGCGTCTTACCGAACGCGATCGACTGCAGATGAGACCACACCCGGCGCTGAAACGCGGTGGCCTGAATATCGAGCGGCAGAGCCGGTGATGGTTCCGCGCCGACAATGCGCCGCACCACTTGCGCTCCCAATTTAGCCATGCCCTCGTCATCGCGACGCCGCAATGCAAACGGAAATTCCTGTTTCAAACCCTGCTCCAGTTCTTCTTCTGAATCCGCGAACTGAATACTGCAAATTCCCTTGTCGGTGGCGGCGATCAACATTCGTCCGATCGGTGACTCGGCAAACGAATAACGAATCGGTGTTGCTACAGCGCCCCGGCGATATTTTGCAGGCTCCATGCCCAATTCGGCCGAGGTGCGAGAGTAAAGCCGGCTGGTCGAACTGTACCCAGCATCATGCATGGCGCGAGTGACCGAATGGCCGGCTTTCAGTTTCTGCCGAAAACCCCGCATGCGGCAGGAATCGGCATATTCCTTCGGCGTGATCCCGACAACTGACTTGAACGTGCGCTGCAGATGAAAAGGGCTTTGCCGAAATTCGGCGCCCAGGCAGGCGAGCGTGATCGGTTCATCGAGATGCTGCTCGATGTAACGGCAGACTGATTTAATCAATTGTTGCTGCGGGTTTCCCGTCGTGGCTTTAGGCCGGCAGCGCAGGCATTCACGAAAACCAGCGCTTTCTGCTTCCTGCGGATGTCGAAAGAAAGTCACATTTTCACGTCGCGGCCGCTTGGACGGACACGACGGCCGGCAGTACACTCCGGTCGACGAGACGGCATAAACGAATTTTCCATCGCCTGTGCCGTCCCGCGTCAGTACTGCCTGCCAGCGGAAATCCTCGATGACTTTTTTCATATCCAACTGTCTGGGTTGTTCGACGCTCAGAATTGTACTGTTCATGGCTGCAGATTATGCCGGCACCGAAACTTCAGGATATCCGCATCTTGCGGTCGAACCGATTTTTTCCAGCGTGCCAACAGTGTGAATCTGACTTACCCTGCTGAACGCTCGCGCAGGTAATCGGGCACCGTCTCTTGCCATGCACGCATTTGGATTCCATAGGCGGAAAGGCTCGCGTCAGAAAGAACCGAATAGCTCGGCCTTGGAGCTGGACGGACAAACCGATCGCTGGTGGTCGGCCGAACCGACGTCTTGGATCCCGCCCGCTGCAGGATTTCCGCGGCAAAGTCGTACCACGTACACACTCCGCGATTTGTACCGTGAATAATGCCCTTCGCGTCGGCACGGCAAAGTTTGATAATCGCGTCCGCGAGATCGAAAGTGTAAGTGGGGCACCCACGCTGATCGTTCACCACCTCAATCTCGGGACGGCTAGCCGCCAGCTTCAGAATCGTATCTGGAAAGCACTTCCCTCCCGGACCGAATAGCCACGACGTACGCACTATGCATGCGCCAGGCAGCAAGCCGAGGATCTTCTCTTCCGCGTCCGCCTTGCTCTTTCCATAAGCGTTGATGGGGTAGCGCGGATCATTGGCCTCGTACGGTGCATTTTTGGTGCCGTCGAAAACATAATCGGTGCTGACAAAGAGAAGTTTTGCGCGGGAGTTCGCCGCTGCCTTGGCTACATTCACTGCACCCTGGGTGTTCACTGCAACCGCCAGTGTGGGATTAATTTCGCAACCGTCCACATCGGTATAAGCCGCGGAAAGGACAATCCACTCGGGATTGCTTTTGCTCACAACTTTATCGACCTGATCGGGAGATCGAATGTCAGCTTGCGCGCTACCTAGGCCAGTGACGTCATCACCGACCCATTGGCGCACAAGCGCTTTGCCCAACATTCCCGTCGCGCCGAAAATCGTCACTCGCATAGGGCCGCCAAAAAACGAATATAGCTCAACTTTATATGGCTAAGGGTGCGTCCGGAAATCGCCCGCGACGGTATAAAATAGACGTTACCGCAAAATCATTCCTGAGGTGCAATCCATGGCTACCGCTGAAGCTCCGATTCGCCCGCGTACGCGCGCACAACAAGGCGCATTTCGCAATGAACCCATGTTGGATTTTACGAAGTGGGATGTTGCCAGAGAGATGCGCGCCGCCCTCGACAAGGTTCGCGGACAATTAGGTCGCGAGTACGACCTGATTATTGGAGGTCACCGGATTAAAACTGCAGAAAAGATTCGTTCATTGAACCCCGCTCGCCCATCGGAAGTGGTCGGAATCCACCAGAAAGCCGGTAAGGAGCACGTTGAACCAGCCATGCAGGCTGCGTTGAAGGCCTACGAGCACTGGAGCCGCACTCCCTTAGAAGAGCGCGTGTCCTTGCTATTCCGCACCGCTGACATATTGCGCGAGCGCAAGTTCGAACTCATGGCGTGGCTGGTTTATGAGGTCAGCAAAAATTGGGGTGAGGCCGACGCCGACATAGCCGAGACCATCGACTTCTGCGAATTCTACGCACGCGAGGCACAGCGGCTTGGCCGCGCAAAAGCTCCGGTGCAATTGCCGGGTGAAATCGATCACTTCTTTTATGTCCCTCTCGGCGTGGGAGCCGTGATTCCGCCGTGGAATTTCCCGGCTGCCATCATGGCCGGGATGACGCTGGCTTCGATCGTGTGCGGGAACACCGTAATTCTCAAGCCGTCCAGCGATTCTCCGACGATCGCGGCAAAATTCGTCGAGATTCTGGAAGCCGCAGGAATGCCCGAGGGCGTAGTGAACTTCTGCCCCGGTGCTGGCGCGAGCTTTGGCGACGCGGTAGTGGCACACCCGAAAACCCGCTACATCGCATTTACGGGATCACGCGAGGTCGGCCTGCGAATTAACAAAGTGGCCGCTGATGTCGCTCCCGGTCAGATCTGGATCAAACGGACCATTCTCGAGATGGGAGGCAAAGACGCAATCATCGTCGATGCTGATTCCGATCTTGAGACCGTGGCTGATGGCGTCACCGCTGCCGCGTTCGGATTCCAAGGACAAAAATGTTCTGCCTGTTCCCGAGTGATTGTCGATGAACGCATCTACGGCAAGTTTCTCGAAAGGCTCAGAGACAGCGTCGAGCGCCTGACCATCGGTGATCCCGCAACCAATACCAACATGGGCGCCGTCATCAACGAAGGCTCGATGAAGTCGATCATGAACTACATCGATATTGGCAAGCGTGAAGGCCGGATCATCACCGGCGGAAATCGCGCGACTGACGCGGGCGAAGGATATTTCATTCAACCCACCGTAATCGCCGATATCCAGCCAAAGTCAAAACTCGAACAGGAAGAAATTTTCGGCCCGGTGCTGGCGGTAATCAAGTCGCGCAACTTTGAGCAAGCGATCGATATCGCCAATGACACCGAGTTTGGCTTGACCGGCGCGGTCTACACCGGGTCGCGCGAGAAGATTGAAATGGCGATGCTCGAGTTCCACGTCGGCAACCTGTACATCAACCGCAAGTGCACTGGAGCGATTGTCGGGGCGCATCCCTTCGGCGGCTTCAATATGTCGGGAACAGATTCGAAAGCGGGGGGGCCGGATTACTTGCTGTTGTTCTCGCAGGCGAAGTCTGTGGGCGAGAAAATTACATAGCGTGTGGCGCGGGCGCCCTCGCCCGCGGGTTTCGGGGGCAGACCGAGTGTCCGCACCATACTTCACTTTCCTATCACCAGCTTCGCAATCGTCGCCAACTGCATGTTCGACGTGCCTTCGTAAATCTTGCCGATCTTGGCATCGCGCCAATATTTTTCGACGGGATAGTCTTTAGTAAAACCGGCACCGCCGTATATCTCAATCGCCAGTGAGGTCACGCGCTCGGCCACCTGTGAGCAGAAGAGTTTCGTCATTGCAGCCTCTTTCACAAAGGGCACGCCTGCATCTTTCATGCGGGCTGCGTTGTAAACCATGAGCCGTGCGGCTTCAATCTCGGTCGCCATCTGTGCCAGTTGAAATTGAATGCCCTGAAATTCGGAAATGCTCTTGCCGAATTGTTTGCGCTCTTGCGCGTACTTGGCCGCATATTCCCAGGCTCCCCGAGCGACGCCCAGCATCTGCGCGCCAATTCCGATGCGGCCTTCATTTAAAGTTTCAATGGCGATTTTGTAACCCTTGCCGGCTTCGCCCAACACATTACTTTTAGGAACGCGGCAATCTTCCAGAATCAATTCGCAAGTCGACGAAGCGCGAATCCCTAGCTTGTCTTCCTTCTTGCCTACGGTGAAACCAGGGAATGCTTTTTCAATAATGAAAGCAGTGATCCCCTTGTATCCGGCCGAAGGATCAACCGTCGCAAACAGCACAAAGATCCCCGCCTCTTTTGCATTTGTGATCCAAAGCTTGCGGCCGTTCAGAACGTAATCGTTGCCTTTCAACTCCGCTCTGGTCTGCAGCGCAAACGCGTCGGAGCCGGAACCGGCCTCGCTCAAGGCATATGCTCCCACTGTGTCTGCGGCCATACGCTGCAAATATTTCTTCTTCTGCTCAGGACTCGCCCAGCGCAGCAGCGCATTGTTAACCAACGTATTCTGCACATCGACGACTACACCCGCGGATGCGTCCGCGCGCGAAAGTTCTTCTACTGCGAGGATTGCCTCAAAAAACTTTCCGCCTGCCCCGCCGTACTGCTCCGGGACCTCAATGCCCATCAGCCCAAGTTGAAAAAACTGTTCAATTAGCGACTTGTCGAAAACACCCTTCTCGTCCATCTCTTTCGCCAACGGGCGGACCTTGTCTTCCGCAAATTGGCGAACGTTCTCGCGGAAAAGAACTTCATCATCAGAGAGGGATGTAAGAGGGCTGGCAGTCAAACTCTGCAGAGCTGTTTCCGACATAAACTTCCTTTCGCAGTCGCGATAGAAATTTTACACCGGGTGGGAGAGCGAAGTATTTACGGCTAGCCTTCTATTTGGAGCGGGGTATTACCGCCAACAACCAGTTTCAGCGGATCAGTTTTCAGGATTCGCTTGATCTGAGTGCGCGCGTGAGTCGCCCACGGACCCATACCATCGAGCTTCACATAAGCCTGCCAGTGCTTGAGCGCTTTGCGCGGCTCACGCATCTTTTCGTAAGCAAGCGCCAAGTTGTAGTGGGCATCGGCATAAGTAGGCGCCAACCGGAGCGCGGTCAAATAACTTTCCACCGCATCGGTGATTCGACCCGTTTCATCCAAGACATTGCCAAGATCGAAATGCGCCAGCGCGTATCGCGGATCAATCCGCAAGGCTTCACGATAATGCTCTTCTGCGGCGCGATAATCCTGGCGATTGTAATAAAGCGTTCCCAGGTTTATGTGTGCAGCCGCGTGCTCCGGATCAAGCTGCAAAACGCGTTCATAAGCAGCAATCGCTTGCAACTGGTTCCGGGGATCATCTTCCAGCGCAACCCCGCGCGCAAACAATTCCGCGACATCGGCACCCGCTGGTTCCTGAGGAACGGCAGAACTTCTGGTCACAGGAACGCTGGCGATAACTTTTTCTCCCGGAGAAAAATCGAACATGAATTGCCCGGCAATCGGCTCCAGCAGCCGGCCTTCATGCCGAAAAGCCACCCGATGCCTCCCACTGGTCGAAGCATTCGCCTCGAGCAACGGATTCTCCATCCCCGCCGCCTGTTGCTGCATGGCAGCCAGTGATTGCCGGATCTCGATGGGACGCACATGGCGTGCGCACAAATCGCGGACCTTCTTCACCTGCAAAAGATCGAAGAAGTTATAACTTTCGGCGCTGGCAAGCAGCCCGGCTTTTTCCCACGCAAGCAGTTGCCGCGGGCTGACCTGCAGGATTCGAATGAGATCTTCTCGGCTGTATCGATACACGGTTTCGATTAAACTACGCGTTATTATCGAAAGCCTGAGCTTCTCTGCGCAATAGGAAAATAGGCCCGAGAGGAACCTTTCCCATCAACATTGCAACCGGTATGGTGCAAACCATGTGAACTGCTGTGGAAGACGAGGCCTAAATTTTTGATTTAATGATCTGGACAAAAAGCAGATGCCCGATTGCTGAATTTTGGGTTGAAGATGCCACGGTTGGGGCAGTAGCGCGACAACAATTTCGAGCGCGATAAATTACACAGGCCGTTTGCGAACAATTTTGAAGGTAAAAGCGTAGTCGCAAGGCTTGACCTTTGGAGTTTCTATCACGAGTCCGTCCTTGGTCATTTCCCACTTCAGATCTCTTCCATCGCCTAGCATGCTTATCGACACAATTTCACTGGGATACAATCCCGCCCAGGTTCGTCCTCTTGGCGCGAGGCTTTTTATCATGGCTTTTTCGCCAGGCCAATCTAGCGCAATGGCATAGAGGACATCTGGCTTGGCAGTGAAGCGGATATCCTGAGAGGTGTATTTTAGATCGTTGCTTTCGTTAAAAGAGCCGACTTTTTCGAGTTGGGTGGGACCTTCTGCGGCAATCAGCCATGGGGTTGTGCCATAGATCGCTTCGCCGTTGGTCTTCAGCCAATTCCCCAATCCCGCCAAACGATCCTTAGCTTCGTCTGGAATAGTACCGTCAGGCTTAGGGCCGACGTTCAGCAATAGGTAGCCGTTCTTACTGACGCGATCGACGAGGTTGTCAACCAGGTTATCTGTCGACTTGAATCCAGCAGCTGGACAATATCCCCACGATCCCTGGTCATCGACGGTTGAGTCTGTGATCCAGTCGTTGTAGGTCAGCTCGCGCTCCTGTCCAAGTTCCAGGTCCAGAATACCAACCATCGGAACAAGGTTGTGCTTCTTATAAGTGACGACAACATCCTTTCTTCGCTCGGCTGCCTTATTGTAAAAGTAGGCGAGCACATCCTGCTTGTAACTCTCGTGAACTAGCTCCAAACCGAAGTCAAACCAGATGAGATCGGGATCATAGTTGTCGATGACCTCGACGATCTTGCCTTGCCAGCGATCAAGGTGCTCCTTTGTGGGGAGTGCGTAGGGTTCATGAATGAAGCCGTATAAGCCCGAGTACCGAGGATCGGAGCTGTCGTATCTTTTATCCGTGGTTGGAAAGAAGAACCAGTTCTCAGCGTGGTGAAACGCGGTAACAAACTTCATGCCGCGGGCCTTGATTGATTTTGACAGCTCGCCGACGACGTCTCGCTTGGGGCCCATTTTCGCGGCATTCCACTCCGAGTACTTCGTATTCCACATGGAAAAGCCGTCATGATGTTCGGCCACGGGGCCGGCAAATCTCGCGCCGGCCTTTTGGAACAGTTCAGCCCATTCATCAGGGTCGAATTTTTCCGCGGTGAACTTGGGGATCAAGTCCTTGTAGCCGAACTTCTCCAAGGGGCCATAGGTTTCCTCCCAATGTTTTCTCTCCGGAGAGTCGGGCTGCCAGTAGACTTTGTTGACGTACCAGGTGACATTTTTGCCCACTCCGTGAACGGCATAAACGCCCCAATGCGTGTATATCCCAAACTTATCGTCTCTCAACCACTGGGGTGACGGTAGGCGTCGGAGCGAATTCCAAGTGGGCTGGTATTTTGCGGAAGCCCTAATCTGATGACCCGCTTTGGCGGCTGTAGTTCCGGCCAGGGGAAGTGGAAGCCCTCCGAGCAGCGAACCTGCAGAAGCAGCGCAACCCGTTGCCAATAAATTCCGCCTTGTGACGCCCATTACTTTCATGCCTCCTCGGTTAAAAGTAGGGTGACGAACGAATTGGTTCAGCCACTTCGGTCAAGATGCTAGAGGCGCGATGCATGGGTGTCAAGCGCTTTTTAAACAGCTTCTGAGTCTATATTCCCCGCATAGAATCGTAACAGCCCAACGCGATGGCTAGGAGAAAGCCCCAGAACACAAATGTCTTGACAGAGAAAGACAGGCAGTGCTAGCGTGTTGCGGTTTGCAATTGGTCGGATCAATTGGCATGACGTCGAGAAGAAGCCGAAACGGAGGGTTAGCCAGATGAGATCACTGTATTGCGCTTTGCTCGTCGCATGTTTGTCGACTGCTGTATATGGCCAGCAGTTTACCGGTCATGTGAAAGATGCCAGCGGCGCTGCGGTTGCAGGTGCCACCATCACAATTCACAATCAGCTTACCAACATCGACACAAGAACGAAGACCACTGGCACCGGAGATTATGCGGCGCCCTATTTAAAGGCCGGCCTCTATTCTGTGATCGTGGATATGGTGGGATTCGAGAAGCAACTCCGTACGGACATTAATCTTGAAGCCGATAGCACGGTGGCGGTGGATTTCACGCTGCAGGTCGGTTCCGTCGCCGAAACTGTATCGGTCACGGCCGATCAAGTACTTCTTGATACGGACAACGCAAGCCGAAACGAGACTTTTTCAAGCACCATGGTCAGCGAGGTGCCGAATAACGGACGCGACATCAATATGACGGCAGCGTTGAGCACCAGTGTGAATTTTTTTGATGTGAACGACGGCTCGGTGACGGGCACAGAGGGAGGATCTGCAAATTTTGGCGGCGGCTGGTTCACGATGTCAGTTAACGGGGGCCAATATGGCGGCGCTGTAGTTCTGATGGATGGCCTGACCAATGATTCCGTGGCCGGAAGCGGACCCCAGTTGAGTCAGACATTGACAACTGCTTCTATGGAATCCGTTCAGGACTTTAAGGTAATTGCCAACGCTTACGATGCTCAGTATGGCAATGGATCGGGCGGGGGCTTTGACACTATCATCAAGACCGGCACTAACACCCTTCACGGCAGCATCTATGAGTATCTGCGGCGGGGCTGGCTGAATGCGAACCCTTGGATAACTGACTACTACGCAAACACCAGCAATGCCTCCTCAAACCCCGCGCCACAAAGTTCCGAAGATTTTTATGGCTTCACCCTGGACGGACCCGTCGTTATACCTCACGTTTATGATGGGAGAAATAAAACTTTCTTTTTTCTCCAGTATGATCTTCGTCATCAAAAGACCCCGGGGACCTCCACTGACTCGGTCCCAGATTGTGCGTCCTGGAATGCGTCCGGACAGCCGTGTGATTTTTCAAATCCCAATACTATTGGGGACTTCAGCAAATTGTTCGCACTTGGCCCGACCGGAGCTCCCGTTCCAATAGTGCTCTACGATCCGCTCAGCGGCACTCCGACCAATCGCAATCCATTCCCGAATAACACGATCCCGGCTTGTGTCGGTTCTTCTAACCGAAGTGCCAGTGGAGGCGCCTGCCTCAATCCCGTGGCAATGAAGATCCTGTCGTACTTCCCTGCGCCGAACGTAACCCCTCCCGCAGGAACTAACCCGTATAACAATAACTACTTCGCGCCCTGGACTTCTGACTCGACAGTGCGCAACATAATGGGTAAGTTTGACGAGAATTTTACGAATTCCGATCGCTTCACCTTTCGCGGTACTCTGACACTCAATCGCAACGGCTTCGCCAATCTTTTCGGCGGAACTTTTTTTCCGGGACCGGCGGGAACCGGAGAAGGCGGCAATAGCCGCGGTTGGTCCGTGCAACCTTCTTGGGTTCACACCTTCAGTCCTACCCTCGTATTTGAAGTCAGAGCGAGCGGTGGATATGCTGTTACCGAACAACACTACACAACACAGGGTTTTAGCCCGGCTGCCTTTGGTGGGGGTTGGACTCCATCCCTGGTTTCACAGCTAGGAAACTTCGGCACGCTTTTCCCGAACTTCAATTTCACTTCTAATGGATTTTCCAACCTGGGGGCGAGTCTCCCGCCGAACTGGCTCAGTGGTACTTCTTTCAATTTGTTCCCTAATGTCACCTGGGTCAGAGGCAAGCACACAATTCACGCCGGCCTCGATTTCCGTTATCGGCAAGAAGGCTATATCGGCGTACCGGGAGGCCAAGGTTATCAAGCTCCGTCGTTCAACGTTGGCAACGGCTGGACGCAACAGAACTACCAGAATAGTGGCCTCGCATTCCAGGGCTTTGACATTGCCTCGTTCTTATTGGGATATCAAGATAGCGGGAATACCAACATTGTGGTTAATCGTACTTACTCCGGCTATTACTATGCCCCATTCGTGCAGGACGACTGGAAGATAACTCGTAAGCTGACGCTAAACCTGGGCTTGCGTTATGACTTGTCGCCGGGACCGACGATCCGCAACAACGAGGCAAATTATGCTTTCAACACAACTTCCATCAACCCAGTCGATTCGCAGGTAAATCACGCGCTCCTTCCGAACGGCGAAGCCATTCGCGGCGGCTTCACTTTTGCCGGCGTCAATGGTAACCCCAGATCGGCAATCAAGCTGAGCGGACTCGGCCTGCAGCCCCGATTCGGCTTCGCATATGCAGCCGATTCCAAGACCGTGGTGCGCGGTGGCTTCGAAGAAATGCTCGTCGGTAATCTGCTGACTTATTCGAGCCTAATTCAAGATGGCCTAGTAGGTTTCTCCTCAGATACGGCTTACATCTCTAGTTTAGATAATGGCCAGACACCTAACCCTAATGCAAACATCGGCAATCCCTTCCCCAACGGTATAACCCCGATTACCGGCGCATCGCAAGGTTTATCAACCGCCCTAGGGCAGGGCGGCAAATTCTATACTCCTTCCTACAAGGAACAGAGTTATTGGGGGTATTCTCTTGGAGTTCAGCGGCAACTTTCCAAACATGACATAGTCGAAGTGAGTTACGTCGGAAGCAAAACCTATAATTTGGCGCCATCCAATACAACTGACGTCAACGGCAACACCACGACAGGAACCAATATCAACCAGATTGGTCCGGCTTGGCAAAAGCAATGCGATCAGGGTTTCGGTGGAGATCCGACGATTTGTAATAATGATCTAGTGCCCAATCCCTTTTTTAACATCAGTGCATTTAACGGAGCCAGCGCTTTTTCCAACACAGCTCCGACCATTTCGGGTGGGCAACTAACGCGGCCTTTGCCGGCATTTGGCGATATATACCAAGTTGTTAACAATGGGAGATCCTGGTACAACTCGCTCCAGACCACGATAAATCACCAGTGGAACAACTCTCTCACTTTGCGCGCAGGGTGGACGTGGCAGAAAACAATGGACGCGGGCGCGTGGGCCGACCAAAGATACAACGTTCTCCAACGAATTATCGATCCGTTAGACATGACTCACAAGATTTCGATTTCTGGCGTCTACAACCTCCCCGTAGGGCGAGGACGCAAATTCTTTCAGAACGCTAATCGCCTTGCTGACGGCGTAATCGGCGGCTGGGAGCTGGGTAGCGCTTATACCTTAATAACAGGTATGCCAGTTACGATTAATGGCGTATACATAAACCATTCCGCCAAAGTTCCATTGCACAATGAAAGTTCCATTTACACTCGCGTTTTTGCACCATGTAGCAATCAATGGTTCCAAGACTCAAGTGGTAATTGGTCGCTCCAACCCGTCACTGGATATGTTTACTCCGGAACCTGCAATCAAGCTGATTTCACAGTCATCCCTCAATACGGGGAGACACCCAACATCGAGTACTCGGGGATCAGGGCCAGGCCAACTGATCTGTTTGATGTCAACCTGTCCAAATTTTTCGCCATCACCGAAAGGTTTAAGTTGCAGTTTCGGCTCAACGCATTCAACGTTCTCAATCACCCTCAGTTCGGCACCGTGCCATCTCAATTCAGTTCCGAATTCGACACTGGGGCTACGGATCCGAACTTCGGCACTTACAGCAAGCTAGCTGGGTCGAACAACCCACGCAATTTAGAGTTAAATTTCAAATTGATGTGGTAACAGGTTGATGTAATGTATCAGGGCGTAAAACCCAGAGCTGGGAGCGTGGGAAGATGCGAACGATCGCGCACCGATACAACCTTACACGGTTTCGAGATACTGCGCTGCCTGAAGGGATGTTATAGTCGGTATGCCTCTTTGGCTGTTCCGCCAAACAAGCGGCCTCGCTCTGTTGCGGAAAGAGAGGCGGTCGAGCGCTCAACAACTTCGATCCACTTCTTATAAGGGCAGGCTACCAGCGACACGGGCCAGTCAGATCCAAACATCAGCCGATTAGGGCCAAAGCATTCCAGGACTGTGTCAATGTATGGTTGGAGATCGAGTTCCGTCCATCCTTTCCAGTCAGCTTCAGTCACCAGACCGGATAGCTTGCAATAGATGTTTTCCCGGCGCGCAAGATCCTGCATTCGTTCTCGCCACGGCGACAGACGGTGATTTTTTATTTGCGGCTTAGCAATATGGTCGACAATGAATATCTGATGGGGATAGCGATCTACGAATTGGATCGTCTGCGGAAGATGGCGTTCAAATATTAAAATGTCGTAGCGCAATCCCACATCATCCAATTGCGCGACCCCTCGATTGAAGTCCTCGCGCAACATGTAGAAGTCGTCTGGTTCGTCATGAAGGACATGGCGTACGGCTTTGAGTTTGGGGTAATGCCAATACTTTTCGAGATGCGACGTAATCGCTGGATCGGCCAAGGGGAGCCAGCCCACGACTCCTCGTATAAGGTCGTGCCGGGAAGCGAGATCGAGCAGGAAGTCAGTTTCAAGCAGGCTCTGCCTCGCCTGCACGGTTACCACACCATCGATTTTGGCGGCATGCATGGTGCTCTCGAGTTCGGGCACGAGAAAATCTCGGCGAATCGACTCCATGCCTTTCAGCATCCACGGGTAGTCCGCGTGTGAGTACCTCCAAAGGTGATGATGTGAGTCAATCCGCTCTTCCCACATAGGTCCCTAGTTATTTTCGGGTAGGCCGAGAGACCAACCCCGATCTTTGATGGGTGCCAGTATCTCCTGCACCCTACTTAGTAAAACCCTGTCAATCGGCTCCTCGATCCACTTCACGTTCTTTTCCATATTCAGTGGGTTGGCCGTGCCCACGAGGGTGGTATGAATGTCAGGATTATTTACAGAGAATTGCATGGCGAGCTTCGCAATGTCAGTTCCCAGCCTGCGGCAGAATTGCGCAGCCGATGCACAAGCCTTTCGGACTTCTTCGGGAGCAGGATGCCACGCGGGCAACTCCTGATTCGTAAGTAACCCCTGAGATACAGGGGAAGCGTTAATGACTCCTGTACCTTTCTGACTTAGACAGGGAAGTAATTCGGAAAGAGTTGTGTCATTGAGCGAGTAGTGGTTATAAGACAGAATGGTATCAACATCTGTCTGTCCCAGAATAGTTCGGAAAATCTTGAGTGGATACCCGGTTACACCCACAAAACGGGCTTTGCCCTGCTTCTGAACCTCTCGCAACGCCGGTATAGTCTCATTTACTACCTGACTCAGGTCTCCGTACTCGTTGTCATGAGACTGAATGATATCGACGTAGCTCACTCCTAACCGGCGCAAACTCTCATCAACACTGGCCATGCTTCGCTTGGCCGAAAAATCGAACTCGGCGTCACCATATCGTCCCACTTTTGTCGCAAGATAAAAACGATCGCGCGGAATTCCCTTCAGTGCCTTGCCCAGCACCTCTTCTGCCTTCGTGTAACCATAAAAAGGAGACACATCGATAAAATTTATACCGAGGTCGAGAGCTACGCGGACCGTGCGAACTGCCACCGACTCCTCGACCGGCTTGAACACGCCGCCCAAAGACGATGCCCCAAAACTCAAGGCTGAGACTTTCAGGCCTGTCTTACCCAAAGTGCGATATTCCACAAGGTTCTCCTTGAGACGTGCTGAACCACATGGTCAGCGAAAGACAACATAGAGGACTGCCATCGTGGCGAGGAGTGCGGCGGCAAGAATCCTGGGCGCTGATGAAATCGATGCCGAATCGCCGAAAATGACCGCGAACGGATTTTCCCATGTCAAGCCCTCTATCTGATCTCGTCGAGGAGGTGGAGTCATCCAACTAACAACCACATACAACAGGCTGCAAAGACAAAACACCCACCACGCCTGCATCAGGAATGGAACTCCCAACCTATGACTGATGATCTTCTCAGTTCCAAAGACGGGCAGGTCGAGCACAAATGACACCGCGCCAATGAGAAAACCGACAATGAGTGTTGCCAAAGCGGCTTGCTTGGTTCCTCGACGCCAAAAAACTCCAAACAAAAACACCGCTGTGATCGGAGGCGCGAGGTCAGCGGCTATCACATTTATTGCCTCGAAAATACTAGAGTACCTACCGCCCTGGGTTGACCACAGTATTGCGAGCAACATAACGGCGACGGAACTAATGCGACCGACCGCGACTTGAACGCGATCTGACGTTTGCGGCCGTAGCCGCTGGACAATATCTACCGCGACGAGCGTTCCTGAACTATTAAGCGCGGCTGACACCGCGCTTAGCAATGCCGCCAGCACGGCTGCTGAGATCAACCCTTTGAGGCCAGTCGGCAACAATTGATTGATAAGTACCGGTAGAGTTTGATTGCTGGCACCTCCAATCTGGTCTCTAAACAGTACGTAGGCAATAACGCCAGGCAGTACCAGGAAGAAGACGGGTAAGATTTTCAGAAAGCCGGCGAGCAGTGGGCCGAGCTGCGCGTCGCGCTCAGACCGGGCACCCAGCACCCGTTGCACGATCGTCTGGTCGGTACACCAATACCAGATACCCAAGATAGGGTATCCAAGAAAAACGGCGTACCAGTTAAGGCCAACTGAGCTGTGCGATTGCAGCATGTGAAGTTGGTCAGGCTTGGTGGCGGCCACAAATTGCGCGAGCGTGTGAATTCCGTGCTGGGGGAGGGCCCGGAATGCAAACACAGTTATGATGCAAGCTCCGAGTAATAGAAACGCCGTGTTGAAAGTCTCGGTGACTACAACAGCCTTTAACCCGCCGAGTACTGTATAAATAGAAACCACTACCGCGACGACTAAAATGGAAGTAATGACACTGACTCCAAAGAACTGTTGGAAGACTGCGGCTCCGGCATAGATGCTCATTCCAATGTGAATGAAAAGGGCGGCGATGATTGCCATAAAGGCAAGAAAGGATCGGCAAGCGGGGCTGTAGCGGCGCTCGAGAAATTCAGGAAGGGTGGAAATCCTGCTACGGAAATAAAATGGTGCAAAAACAAGAGATAGCAGGATAAGGGTGAACGCAGCCATCCACTCAAAATTCCCCCAGACCAACCCTTCGTTGTAACCAGATGCCGTCAGACCAACCAAGTGGATAGTAGAGATGTTGCTAGCGAAGAGCGCTGCGCCCACGATTCCCCATGGAAGTGAGCGTCCAGCAAGGAAAAAGACTTGTCCGGTTACCGTTTGCTTTCGGGTTGAAAGAATGCCAATTGCCAGAATTGCGATGATGTAGGCAACGATGATCGTCAAATCCAGAACAGGAATTCTCAATATTTCCCCCTTGCCGAGCACACTACCTACGCATCCGAATCATCTAGCTCCACGATCGCCTTCACTAAGTCTGATTTACTTGGTAAATCTTTGAGTCGCCGTGGGACCTCGGTCAGGGCCATGCGGTCTGTAATCCACGGAGTCGTATCTATTTGGCCTGCCTCGATCATGCGAATAATCCGAGGAAACTGATCGTGGCTGTTGCGGCTGGCATAAATCGTAATTTCACGCCGGTGGAACAGACTGTCATTTATTGTGATCGGGTCTTTGGTTAGTCCTACAAATACCAAACGGCCGGCTGGGGCAACATATTGCAAGCTCGAACCCATGGATTCAGCGCTGCCAGTAGCATCGAAGGCGACATCTGCGAGTTGGCCGTCAACTTTGGAAAGTGCTTTCGCGCCAAGCATTTCAGCAAATTCGCGGCGCCATAAGTTAAGTTCAACCACCCGTACCGCCGCTCCGGCAGCGTGGGCAAACTGAATGACGGCAAGTCCGATCGGGCCCGCGCCCAGGACCAGGGCATTTTCCCCTTTCTGTAACCCACTCCGGCTAACTGCATGGGCGCCGATCCCCAGAGTCTCGATCAAAGCGAGCTGATCAAGCGAGAGAATCGCCGACTTATGAAGAAGATCGACGCGGACCGGCAAGAAACCTTGCATACCGCCATCCACATGGATCCCATAAACACGGAGCTGTTCACAGCAGTTGGTGCGGCCCTGTAGACATGCACTGCAACTTCCGCAAGAGATGTATGGGTCGATGGCACATTTGTCGCCGACCGCAATACCATTCCCGTTGTGCGGAATCTGGACAATCTCGCCGGAGAGTTCGTGGCCCAACACCCGAGGATAGGTGTAAATGGGATGGCGACCAGCTAACGCATGGAAGTCGCTGCCGCAGACGCCGACCCGGCGCATGCGGACCAAGGCCTCAGTAGGGGACGCTAAAGGCGGATCAACTCGACGTTCAACCAATTCGCCTGGCGCTCTTAGTAAAATCTGCCTCATGCCGGAATTTCTCGATATGTCTACGCGATGATTGGTTCAGCCAATAAAACTGACAGAGCATTATGAAATAGAGAGCACGCTTAGGTCAAGAACATCCTGTCGGCAGTTTATCCTCAAGTTGAGCATGCGTCCAAGGTTAAGCCTGCGAAGATCGGTGGGTGCAGTTGCTGTACCAATTAACCGCATCACCAATTAGAATAGGAAGCGCTGAGGAAGGTTTTTTATTCCGAAGGGAACCAATCGTTGTAATCTGAAAGGTGAGTATGGCGACTTCCGTGCAGACTCGTCGAAGAGAACCGGCCGATACGCGGGTCACTGCTAAGCTCATCGGTAAAATTAAGCACCTCATCTCCAGCGGCGCGATTGTACCGGGAGCCAAGTTTCCTCCTGAGCGTGAATTGGCCAAGGAATTCGGAGTGAACCGCGCATCCCTTCGTCAGGCTTTGAAAGTGCTTGAAATCATGGGTGTATTGACGCAGCGTGTCGGTGACGGAACCTATTTAAGCGCCAGTGCTGAATTGATTTTGAAAGAACCGCTGGATTTCCTAATCCTACTGGATGATCTTTCGCACCATGAATTAATGGAAACCCGAATGATCGTTGAACCCGAGCTCGCGGCGCGGGCGGCCGAAAGAGCAACGACCGAGGACTTTGTGAGCCTTCGACGCGCCATTGCGGCCATGGAAAACTGCCGCACCAATCAAGAGCGACTGGAAGCAGACCTCGCCTTTCATCAGTGTATCTTCCGGGCCAGCGGAAACCGCATCTGCCACTTGCTGTTCAATGTGATACACCGCAGTGTTTTAACCAGCATGTCACAACTTTCTACTCGTGTCCCGCTTGACCGGCCGCTAACCTTCCACAAGCGAATCTTTGCGGCGATTCAGCAACGGAATTCAGAAGAAGCACGTCGCCAAATGCTCGAGCACATCGTGGACACCAAAGCTCTACTGGCTTCCAATTCAAGGTGACTGTCACTCAGCGGTCGGGCTACTTCGCCTCTGTCAATTCCAATTTTGTTGGTCTTTCCGTTTGCATCTGCAGCCAGACAACGAGATCGTTGCCCTCAAGAGAAGGCACCAAGCCATATCTGAAAGCACCTCCCTGCGCGACCGGCTTCCCATCCACGAGGAGCCTTGGTTTTGCCTCGCCCCAATTCTTAATTACGAAAGCAGGGTTCATCAGAGGGGAATCCGAACTCGCCTGAAGCGAAACCTGCAATCGAGGAACAACATTCTTGCTTTGACGCGTTATTACGAATGCGCGCTGCGTCTGATCGTAACCCTCGCCCTGAAATCCTGTGCCGCTAACTTCCATGGCGGGCGCTGCGAGCCACGACTTCGCCAGAGGAACCAATTCGGCCGCTGATTTCGTGGTTAGTCCATGCAGCAGAACCTTCGTCATTGTGTTTTCGGTTTGAGCATAAGGATCCCAATAGATATGTGACAACGACGAGTGGGAGGGCCGGTCGGGTGCCACCGCAGAAATGCCACTCGACCTCACTTGAGCTACAGGCCAATGGTTCCACCATTCGAACATCGAGTAAGTCACTTCGCCAGTGTAAAGGCTCATCGACGAATTCACTGGTGAAACGATCTGGAATGGTTTCCAGTTCGACTTGAGATTGACCACCTGAATATTCGGACCGCTGGGTTTTTCCATTTTTTTTGGGGGAGGGCCGTTCGCCCAGGAGTAAGTGGCGGTTTCTCCTTTCATGTTGCCGATGGTCAACGCATCCGGCTGAATGTTGTCTTCTGGTCTGGTGCCAGGCCCGTTAATAACTATGGTTTCCTGAAACTCGTGCCAGTTCTTGAAATTCGATGTCCACAGAACCTGTTTGCGTACCGCGATTCCGTCGGGATAGATGGTGAAGTACTCGTCAGCCCAATCGGACCATCCGGTGTTCGGATCCGGGTTTGCGCAAGTGTAATTCACGACTTCGCAGAGGGCGTAGCGCCAGTGGACAACTGCGCGCGCGTCTGTACTTTCGACGATTCGGACGCGTGAATATCGATTCTGCTTGTCCGACATTGGTTCGCAGTCTTCCCCTCCAGGGCAGTCGACCTTGCCACCCGTCTCCACGAACTCGTCGGTGTACCACTTATTATTTTCAGTGACCCAGTCCCCGCCATAATTCGTGCCCTGCCAGAACACCATGCGAATGGGAGCCTGGTCGAAGCGCACCACCACGTCAGAGTTCGGAGCTGCGCGCCGAGGCTCGTCCCACATGTCGTCATATTTCAATGTCGTATAAAATGCGCCGAACTTTCCGACTCCCGGCGTACCTGATGGAAGGACCGGCCACGTCAGCACATCGCCGGCTGGGGGATGCACAGCAGCGTATGCGCTAGCGATCTCTTCCGCAGACAAGCTTCGATCATAGATGCGAATCTCATCCATAATCCCGTCAAATGAATAGCGGACCGGAATTTTTGGATGGATCCACTGTGCCGGAAGAATTGGATCGCGAGTTCTCCCAATCACCAGATCTTCCCGGTCGGCGAGGCTCAAGGGCCCTTGCACAGCAAATTCGCCGGCAGGCTTTCCGTCTATGTAAACCTTCATACCCTTTGTCGGATCATACGTACCCGCGATGTGAGCCCATCTTTTTAAAGGCAGTTCAGCCTTCGAGACCAAGGACCACCATTGACCCTTGACGGCGACGTTCAACCCAACGTGACCAAAACAATCTATTCCGAAAAAATAGCCGGCTTGTTCTTCTCGCCGATTCTCGACGATCGGGACCCAGTTCCAGGGATAGGTGTTGACCGCCACCCAGGCATCGACGGTGATTCCTGCAGTCGTTTGCGGGACAGACTTGTAGCCACGGACAATTGCGGTGGACTCACCGTCGAATCGCAAGCCGTTTCCAGAAACGCCACCGACGCGTTTGAATAAACCGGAAATGGCATCATCGGCGCCGGTAATCGAGTCGCGCGCGTTCGTACCGCTGGTTTCGTTAAGTGACCATTCCGCGACGGGACCCTTGCTTTGGCCTAGAAGTACAGGCGTAACGATAAACAGAACGGCGAGAGACGCGAGGAAAGGTCGCATGATGGCGGACCTTTCATGAAGAAATGATTTCATAATGGTTGAGCCAATCGTCGGAAGCTTATCCGCCGAACATTCATTTGTCAAACATTCTCAAGCCCCTGGGACTTGACTTGTAAGATAGCTGGTGTAGGATTTGGTTCGTCCATTTCAACTCTATGCAACGGCGCGATTTTCTAAAAATGACTGGCAGTGCAGCCTTTGCGGCTACCTCCGCTGCTCGCGGCTCTAGCGAGATTCTGAAAAATCTCGCATCCGAAGAGACCACATTTTATGTCTCTCCTCGAGGCAATGACAATCATGACGGAAGCGCAGCTTCACCGTTCGCGACGTTGCCGAGAGCTCAACGCGCTATTCGAGAGAAGAAGAGCGGTAGTGTGCCAATCAAAGTTGTGCTTCTCGAAGGGACCTACTACCTTGACACTCCTTTAACCTTCGGCCCCGAAGATTCCGGAGCAGAGACCACGCCAGTTGTCTATGCCGCCGAGCCCGGCCGTCGAGTCACGCTCAGCGGAGGGCGTAGGCTTACTTGCCAGTGGGTGCAATACAAAAACGGCATCATGATGGCCAAAGTCCCCAAGGGACTCGACTTCACTCAACTGTTTGTTGATGGCAAGAGGCAGATTCGCGCTCGATATCCGAACTATGATGCTTCCCTTCCAGGCAAGTCCGGATACATAGAGGCGGCGGGGCCGATCTCGGCTGGTATCCCGAATCCCTATGCTGGGCCGGATGAAGATATGACGTTCTCTACAGAAGCGCCCAGAGGAATTCAATTTAATCCTTCAACTTTCTCAAAGCAGAAGTGGGCAGACCTGCAGGATGCCGAGATACATATTTTTCAAGCGGCGTACTGGGGCAATTTGCATTGGAAGATCAAAGGCATTGACTTTGGCAATAATTCAATTTGGTTTGGCGATGGCGGGCAACAAATCGGAGCCAAATGGAGTAAGAATCCCGCAGTCCTGAACCAAAAGTCTTTATTCTTCATCGACAATGTGTTCGAAGAGCTGGACGCTCCGGGAGAATGGTTCCTCGACAAGAAGAAACATCTTCTCTATTACTATCCGGAGCCGGAAACCAATTTGCAAAACGCCGTCGTCGAAGTACCTGTTTTGGAACAAGCTATTCAATTTGTAGGCACGCAAGAAAATCCAGTTCGAAATATTTCGCTTCAGGGTTTTCGTATTGCTCACACAAAAACGACTTACCTTAGCCCCTACGACGTGCCTTCCTTGAGCGATTGGGCAATCCATCGGGGAGGCACAGTTTTTGCCGAGGGAACACGCGACTGTTCCGTCGAGGATTGTTGGTTCGACGCAATCGGCGGCAACGCTGTCTTCGTGAATAACTACAACCGCGGATTTTCGATCAGCGGGTGCAAGTTCACGGAGTCGGGCGACAGCGCCATGTGCTTTGTTGGCGATCTTGAAAAAACCACGGGCACACAGCTGGCCTTCCCCTACGAATGTCAGGCAAGCAACAACCTTGTTCACGATTGTGGAGTCTTCGGGAAGCAGATCGCGGGCGTGTACATCTCGCGAGCGAAACGAATCAACGCTAGCCACAATCTTATGTACAACCTTCCCCGCGCGGGGATTTGCATTGGCGATGGAACATGGGGCGGTCACATTATCGAATACAACCAGACTCATGACACGGTTCGTGAGACAAGTGACCACGGACCTTTTAATGCATGGGGACGTGATCGCGGATGGGCTTTGGCGCAATCGCACGGAACATACACTACCGAGCGCAGCCTCGATGTGTGGGAGGCGCTGGTCGACGCGATGGAACCGGTCGTCGTCCGCAATAATTTTTTCGACGAAAAATCGGGTTGGGGTCTCGACCTCGATGACGGCGCGACAAACTACGATATCTTCAACAACATTTCGGTTGGCGGCGTCAGCATGAAGCTGCGCGAGGGCGCTTATCGCAAGGTACACAACAATATTTGGTACCTTGCAAAGGGAGCTCCCTGCTTTCACGTCGGAAACAATGACAATCACGATCAATACTTCAACAACATTACCGTAATGAATCCGGGCAACACAGCCTGGCCGGACGGCTGGCCCTGGTGGCCGCAGATGGTTTATTCGGTAATTGCCCCGCCTGCGATAGGACCTTGGTTCGAAAAAATCGACAACAACTGTTTCTTTTGTGTAGGCGGAGAATTTCAAGCGGTGGTCGACCAGTTGCGATCAGAAAGCGGAAAACGCAACGCCAAGCGATACGATTTGGCCGGATGGCAGCAGCTCGGTTTCGATAAGCACTCGGTTTTTGCAGATCCGCTTTTCGTCGATCCCGCGAAGAACGATTTTCGTGTTCGTCCGGAATCACCGGCTCTGAAAATCGGCTTCAAGAATTTCGAAATGGGCAAGTGGGGATTGACCGACGAGTTCCCGGAGCAGTGGCGTGAACCGAGAAGCTGAAACTGCTAACTCAGATTTGGGAGGGCTAATGAAAAAAATCACACTAGCAGTACTCGTGGTCGCTGCAGCAATTGGTGTCGCGGGACTTTACGCCAAGGCCGAAAGCTCACACGTGAAACGGGTGGGCATGGTGATTGGAATCAAACCCGACAAGATCAGCGCCTATGAGACATTGCATGCTGCTTCGAATGCGGGAGTGCGTGACTTGCTTACCAAGTATCACATGCACAACTTTTCTATATTCATCCATCAACTGGACGACGGGAAGTACTATCTCTTCGGTTATTACGAATACACGGGCGCGGATTACGACGCCGATATGGCAAAACTTTCGGCCGAGCCACGCAATCAAAAGTGGCTCTCGGTAACTGATCCGATGCAGGCGCCACTGCATGGCGAAAAGTCCTGGGCGAAGATGCAAGAGGTCTACCACAATCCGTAAAAGCCCTGCCAAAGTGAAGTCCGAAGCTCGGCGCGGAAAATTCTTGTTCAATTAGAAGACTGCCGAGTAGAGCTCTATCTGCCGTCGAAAATCACGAAGCCGAGAGCCTCGGGTTAATCGGCCCACTGCGACTAACGTTGCCGATTTCCCAGAGGTTGTACTGCGTTCGATTAAGCGAAACCAACGTGCGCCAGCATATTAAGGCTGCAGGGGCTCCGATGTGCGTTGAGACGCGAAGTGAATGCGCACAGTTTTGATCTCGAAAGGACCGGTGCGCACCGTCACCACTCCGTTTTCGAGCGGCAGGCTGGCTGCAGACTTTTCCATAAGATCCGTGTCAAAAGCCTGTTGCGCACCGGGGGGAAGCTGCAGCTTTACGTCTGTCGCCTTGCCAGCCCATTCGTAAAAACGAACGATGAGCGAATCGTCGCCCTCGGCTTTCTTGATGGCGGTGACGATTACGTTATCCGGCCGCACCTGCAGGAAGGCGTGTTCGGGCGGTAAAGCGCCCTGGTGCTTTTCCGCGGCTAACACCACCGGCTTGTAATTCAGTTCGTACCCGCGATGAATCGTTTGCGCCTCTTGCCAATTTCCTCCATGCGGGTAGAGCGAATAAGTAAAGTCGTGCTGGCCCTCATCGGCATGCGGATCAGGCCAATCCGGTGATCGCAAAAGCGACAAGCGCAAAACGTTTCCCTTTGCGTCGTAACCATATTTGCAATCGTTCAACAAACTGAAGCCGTGTTTGCCGTCTGAAATATCCGCCCAACGTTCAGCCGGCACTTCAAACTGTGCTTGCTCCGCGGGAGTGTTTCGGGTGGTGGGACGCTGAACCGAGCCGAAGGGAATCTCAAACGTGGCCTTGTCATTGTGAGCGCTTACCGGAAACGCCACCTTTAGCAAAATATGTTTCTCGTGCCAGTCGGCGTGTGTCTTGACGTCGACGCGCGGCACACCCGCATACATCGTTATGTCACGCACGAACGTGGAATTCTGAAAGTGGTTCTTCACCCGAATAACTGCTCGCAACGGGCCGCTCTCGACCAACTTCACTTCATCCGCATGATCGAAGTCCCAGTGCTGTTTTTCGAAATCAGCATCGATGTTCCATGCGTCCCACTGCTTCGGCTTATCAACGAACGCCTGCAGAAGATTTCCACAAATGCGGTCCTTGGGACCTCCGGTGTCGGTCTCCGCCGGGGCCAGCGCCTCCGTCTGGCTTCGTTTGTCGAAGAGACTCGTCATGCAACCTGAAGCGGGATCGACTTTGATCCGGATGAAATCGTTCTCCAGCGTGTCTGCGGAAGCTTTGAGTTTCGCGTCAGGAGCATTACCTTTGCCCGATGCGGCACGGACGAAATACGTCTTATAACCCAGCGAGGGGATACTGGCCAATAACAATAAGCGAACGCGATGCGTGTCGGGATCGACGGCCAGCAACTGGGACAAAGCCCGGTGGCCGGCCGAGTCGACTATTTCAACCTGCTGTGCCGGTGCAGGAAGCTGCGCTGCAATCTCGACCACGTCGGTTCGCGGCCACGAGAGAGAGTTGTAAACCACAACCGGGATGCCGTCGCCTTGAGTGTCGATGTGCGCAGAAATTTCAGCGAGAGCGCCGTGACTGATTTCAGCGTTCATGCGCTGCACGTTTTCCAGATTCCGCTTCGCATCGAGATAATTTACTGCAATGCCTGAGCCCGGCATGATGTCGTGAAAGTGATCAAAGAGCAGGTCCTTCCACGCCAGTTGAAATTCGTCATGCGGATAGGGACGGCCGTACAACATGGCCAGCGATGAAAATTTCTCAGCATTCAACATCGACTCTTCGCTGCGCCGGATGCGTCGCTTAGTTTCCGCCTGGGTGGTGAACACGCCGCGGTGATATTGAAAGTAGAGTTCGCCCTTCCACTCGGGAACATTCATTTCTGGCAACTTCTTCTCGAGGTCGGCAAAGAAAGCGGTTGCAGTGCTGAACTCGAACTTGGGGAAAACGGTGTTCGTCGACATTAAGCGATTCGCATTGTCGAGCATGGTGCGCGTAGGGCCGCCCCCGTGGTCACCAACGCCGTAAAGGTGCATCATTTCCGGCGTGTCGTGGATTTGCGGGCCATAGATGGACGGCATCCAGACGGAAAGATCTTTCGTCAACGATTCGGCATCGATGCCGCCCGCATAATCATGCGGGAAATAAGTCAGTAGACGGCTGCCATCGGGCGCTTCCCACCAAAACAACTTGTAAGGAAAAGTCGTGAATTCATGCGCCCACAGCAGCTTCTGCGTGACAAAATAGTCCATCCCCGACTTCTTGTAGATCTGCGGAAGCTGCCAACTGTAACCGAAAGAGTCCGGATTCCAACCGATCCGTGTGTCGACTCCGAACTTTTCTTGGAAGTAACGTTTGCCGACAAGAATCTGCCGAACAAGCGACTCGCCATCCGGCATGTTGAGATCAGGTTCGACCCACATGCCACCCACGATCTCCCATCGACCTTCTTTCACCCGCTGCTGAATTTCCTTGAACAGGTCCGGATATTTTTCCTCCATCCATTCGTAAGTGCGCGCCGACGACATGGTGAATTTGAAGTCCGGATATTCGCTCATGAGATCCAGAACACTGCGAAATGTATTCCGAACGACTTCCACGGTTTCAGTCCACGGCCACAACCATGCCATGTCAATATGCGAATTGCCGACGGCGCGGATTGTGAACTGTTGCATCCACGGTTTCAGCGCCTCCAGCTTTTCTTGCGCCGAGCGCAATGAGTTATCGAACCCGCTCTGGTCATCCTGATCGAGAGGTAAAAAATTGATCGCGTGAATCGCCGCTGAGAGCTGCTGCTCTCGCTGTTCTTTCCCATCGGCATAAGCAGAAATCAGCGGAATCGCAGACAAAATCTCCTCTCTTATTAATGATGGATCCGGGCGACTGTGCGGGGGTTCAATGATCAGATCTCCGCGGAACAGGGCAGTATCCACTTGCTCTGCATTCACGCGCGCGGCGATGAGGTACTTCTGCCCAGGTTGCGCATTTTCTGTCAGCAATATTGGTTGCTGCTGTTCGTCGCTGGCGCGGGAGACGAGGGAGCCGTTTAAAAAGACAGTGACCATCATGCGGGCGTCGCTGCCAAAGTTCAGGTCGAGTTGCGCGCGCGCGCCGCGAACTGAGTATCCGTTGATTTTGTCCGGAATCTCTATCCAGCGGCGGAAAACGCGAGCGCCCTTCCAATGGTTTGGCGCGTTATCGTCCCGTGACTCATTAGCGGTCATCACATGCCAGATCGAGTCATCCAGTGAAGGGTCTTCGGGATGAGCAACATCTTCGTGAAAACGCCAATACTGCAGTGGCTCCCTGTTCAACGCGGCGAGCCGATCAAGCACAGGTTTGAACGGCTCTGCAAAAGAGGTAGTGCTTGCTTCCTGACACACCGCGGGAAGACTGGACAAAACGCAAAGGATCACGCCAAGAAATTGTGCCCTTTTTGTAAATGAGTGCGGCCAGCGTAATGAAATCGGAATAAACGCCACTTTAGTGATCATGGTTTCACCGGATCCTTAAAAAGCTGAAACTCCCTGATGTGAGCTTCTGCCGATGATTCGAGAATGTTCAAGCGGACTCGCGAGGCGCTCACCGCAGCAAAGCTGTCGATTCGCTTGTGTCCAATCGCGTGACCTTCGACTAATACCTTCCAATCTTTTCCGTCCCAGGCTTCAACGCGGTAATGTTCAATATGCTGTCCATCGTTCAGCCATTCCATAACCAAGCTTCGATCAAACGTGACGGGTTTGGGAAAATCAGCTTCAAGTACCGCATGGTGTGAGCCCGCGGGAGCTGACCAGAAAGTCGCCAGGTCGCCATCGAATGCGGTGTCTGTCGCGACATTATGAATGCGTTCTTTCGCAATCAGATTCGTTGCATAGCGCTCATGAATGGCGGCCCCGAATTGCTCTAGCCGTTTCAAATCAGCGTCCGGAAGGAGGCCTCTCCTGTCGGGAGCGATGCCGAGCATGAGTTGGCCGCCCCGCCCAACCGAGCCTTCGTAAGTTGAAACCAGTTCGGCGACAGTTTTGAGAGTCGCCTCATCATTCGGATGCCAGAACCAGTGCCCCTTGTGCAACGGCGTGTCTGCCTCCACAGGTCGCCATCGCAGGTAGCCGTGACGGTCGAGAACATTCCAGTTCTCGTAAGGAATAATCCCATCCTCATTGCCGGCCCAGCGAATGTCCCCGTACTCGAACAGAGCGGCGTCGGCAAACACAAGGGTGTTCGGCTGATATACGCGGAGGTTTTCGATGTAACGCGGAAAATTGTAGACGTGACCTTCACTGCCGGCGCCATCGAGCCAGAACTCGGCCAGGTCGCCGTAGTTGGTCGCCAGCTCCTGCAACTGTGCAACGTAGTAGCCGTCGTACGCCGCGGGATTTTGATATTTGGGTTCGTGCCGGTCCCATGGCGAAAGATAGATGGCAAACTTCAACCCGAATTTTCGCGCTGCGTCAGAAACTTGCCGCACTACATCGCCGTGACCCTGTTCCCACGGGCTGCTCTTCACGCTGTAGTCGGTTTGTTCGGTTGGCCAAAGGCAGAAACCGTCATGGTGTTTCGCCACCAATACGACGTATTTTGCTCCTGCACCTTTTATTGCTCTCATCCACTCATCAGGATCAAATTGGGTTGGAGCGAAAATCTGGGGACTGGCCTTGCCATCTCCCCATTCGCGGTCAAGGAATGTGTTGGTGCCAAAATGGATGATGACCCCGAATTCCAGATCCTGCCATTCGCTTTGCTGCGGCGAGGGCTTGATGTCCACGAAATTCTGCGCCGCCGCTACGAAACTGGAGATTGCGAAAGCAACCATTAGCCGAAGTGCAGGACGTAGACAAAACATGAATTTGAAGTCAGCGCGGTTTTGCACGATGATGCGCGCCGTCGTTAGCGCTTTCCATCAGACGTCGCACCTCCTCCTGAAGAACCAGAGCACGCTGATACTCGCGACCTTTGGCGAGCCCCATCGAAACCCGTTCATTGCGGTGCCGCATTGGACTCGGCACATGGACACGCATGCTGGCGTGGATTTCGCGAACACCGGTCGCCTCAATAACGCGGTGCACATTGGATCGAGTAATGCCACCCCCAACCATGAGAGCTATGCGCTGGTCCGCATTCTTCACCAGTTTGGCAATCGTACGAATCCCGTCTTCCGCTTTTTGCTCGCCGCCGGAAGTTAGAACGCGATCAGCGCCGGCCTTAATCACGTCTTCCAGCGACTTGCTTAATTCGCGCGACATATCGAAGGCGCGATGAAATGTAGTCTTCAGGGGACGAGCCATCTCAACCAGGCAGCGAGTCCTTGCGACGTCGACGTCCCCATCTTCCTGAAGAATTCCGACGACGATTCCGTTTGCGCCGAGTTGCTTGGCCATGAGCACATCCTTCTCCATGGTCTCAAACTCCTCAGGGGTGTAGCAGAAATCGCCGCCACGCGGGCGAATCATGACATAAAGGTCGATCGACAACTTGCGGCCAACAGTGGCAATCAATCCAGCGCTGGGAGTGACTCCACCTTCAAGAAGATTGCTGCACAACTCCACCCGACCCGCGCCGCCGCATTGCGCAGCGACTGCCGAGTCGACTGAGTCTGCGCAGATTTCCAGAATAACTGGTTCACTCATAGTTTTGAGTCTGCACGTGCAGCCAGTTGCCGGTGGCCTACCGGTCCAGAGCCGAGCCTCAGCCGCCCTTGGCAGCTAAAAAATGTAATGCAAACTGAGCTGTATCTGTCGCGCGGGGGAACGCACGTTTGTGATCTGGCCGAAGCTGCTATCGGTGATCCCGTTATCCGGATTTCCATAACTGGCGATATTGAAAATATTGAAGAAGTCGGCGCGGAAACCCACCACCTGCTCGTGCCAGACATGAAAATCTTTGAACAGGGACATATCAACCTGGCGGTAACCGGGCGCCCGCTCAGTGCTGTTGTGAGCGGTACCGAAAGCAAACTGATTCGCAACGCCGTAAGCGCAGACCCCATTATCTGCACCGGTCGGATTTGTCAGCGGGTCAGGCACGCAGGGTTGTGCAGATGGGTCAGTGCCCCACCAATCACTGAGAGATTGATTTCGAATAATCATCGGACGGTACTGATTTGCCCGACTGAATCCCCATCCTCCATTATTGGTGTTGCTATTATTCGGACCAAAAATAGTAACCGGTAAGCCGGTGTATAGAATGGCTGTAGTTGCTACCTTCCATCCTCCTAAGACAGCATCGAGAACACCGTTTGTGTCGCTGCCGTAGGTTTTGCCGCGCCCGAACGGGACCTCATACACTCCGACGAAATTCATGCTGTGGCGAACGTCCAGTGCAGAAGGACCGTAGTCGGCGTTGAGATCGTAGCCGTTCTGGACGGAAAGCCCGTTAAAGCTGGTATTAGCGACCGAATAGTTACCGGACGAATCAGTCAGCGATTTCGCATAGGTGTAATTCAGCGTGTATTCGAAACCATGATGGGTTCGCTGGCGCAAAGTGACCTGCCCCGAGTTGTAAGTCATCCTGGCTTGGGACTCCGTGATCAGAATGCTGCCGCACTCTCCCACCAGCGCAAAATACGGTGGATGGAGCGAAGTAGGGTACGACAACGAATTGCTGCAACCGCCGCCCGTGCCGTTAATCGCGGCAACCCCTGGTGCCTGTGCCGCGGTGAGCTGATTGCCGTTGCGATAGTCGGCAAGATGATGCCCGATCTGCCCGTGATATCCCACACTCAAAGACAGTTCGTTGGTGAGCGCGTATTCGGTAACTAGAGTGAACTGGTGTATGTAAGCAGGTTGCACATCCTGCGGCCAAACCGAATACAGCGAATTATTAATCCCTAGCGGCTGACTGAACGCGCTAGCCACTGTGAACGGCGCGCCTCCGGAACCCGGGGATGGAGTCGTGGCGCTGCTATTGATCGCAAGCGAGAAAGGCGGACTGGATGTCAATCGCTGGTTGAACGAATAGCCTTCAAAAAAGCTAGTTGCGCCGTAACCGCCACGGATCACCAGCTTGTCCATAGCCTGATATGCGAAACCGACGCGCGGCACGATCTGATTGTAGGTGCCGTTGTAGCAGGATCGAGTGGGGCAGAGAACGGATCCGGGCGCCGCGCCGGCAGGAATTCGACCCGCGTATTCAACCGTGTTGTTAGGCAGGACGTTTGCAGTCTTGTCATTCTGCTCATACCAGGGCTGATCATATTCGTAACGAATTCCAAGATTGAGAGTGAGGCGGGGTGTGAACTTGAAGTCATCCTGGAAATATCCAGCGAGACGCCACTGACGGTTACCCACTAAGCCGAGGGGGGACGCTAGCTGCACACTGTCGATTTCGCCCAGAACGAAATCCGCTGGACCGTACCCATTGCCATTAGGAAGAGCCGTAAATTGGCCACTGTAACCGAACTGTCCGAGGAAACCAACGTTGCCTGCGTTCAAGTAATTCTGCTGATAGCGGGTTGCCTGACCGCCAATGGAAAAGAAATGACGCCCGTGCTGCCATGTGAGATTGTCGTAGTAGTTAAAAGTATTATCCGTAAAAAATTGCGGATTGGCATTGGTGCCGATATAGCTGGCATTGTTGTTAATGCTCTGGCCTGTGAATCCCTCAAACTTCTGAGTGCCAAAGGGAATACCGACTTTCTGGTCACCGGTTACGCCGAAGAGGCCGGATGGATCGCTGGGGATGCCATTGTTCCAACGCACACGCGTGAAACCAAATCGAATTTCGTTGACTATGGTTGGCGAGAAGGTGTGAACGAAGCTGGCCCCCGCAATTTTTGTTGGATAGCTATTGTGAGCCGGGAAGAATACCGGGATTAGCGCGGTCGTGAAATCGCTGCCCGTCCCTTGCGAGTAAAACGCGTTGATTCTGCCTAAGCTTCCGGGAGTCCAATCGACCTTGAAATCCTCTTGATTGTCTGACACAAAGCTAGATTGCGGTCCCTGGAAGTCATTCTGAATCAGATGGTCAGTGGGCACTGAATTTGGTGCAGGATAAAGTTCGGGATGAGCAGCGAGATACAGCGCCACCGGATTCACAACTGGCACCTGATTATTCGTATATGGAGTGAAATTATTCTGGGTGTTAAAGAGCTGGATACCTTGCGCAGTGAGCGCCGAAAAATTGCCTTTGAGCATATCCGGCGTCAACAGGCTGGCCGAGGCCGACCCACCCGTGTGACGCCTCACGCCTTCGTAGTCGGCAAAGAAAAAAAGTTTGTCTTTTACAATCGGACCGCCGAAGGTCGCGCCGAATATGTTCTGGGTATACGAGTTTTTGGGAGTAACTGGAACGTGGTCGTTATTGCTCCAAGTGTTGGCGTCAAGTATCTGGCTCTCAAGAAGGTCGTACAACGATCCGTGATAATTGTTTGTGCCCGACTTCAGAATGGTCACTACTGCGCCGCCATTGGCGTTTCCGTAAGTAGCGTTCGCGTTGGCCGCCACGACACGTAATTCGGCGATTGCATCGGGCGCAGGATTGTAAGCGATCAGGTTATTCTGCGGCTCATTATCGTCCGCGCCTTCAATGGTGTAATTGTTCGCCTGTTCACGGTTTCCGTTGATGGCCACGACGCCGTTGTTGAAGGTGTCGCGCTCAATGGCATTGTTTCCACTCAACCCGGTCGGGTCTGTGTCGATTGCGCCAGGCTGGAACAGTGTTAGAGAAGAGAAGTTGCGCCCGTTCAAGGGAATGTTTTCGATTTCAGTGGTGGTAAGGGTGGTGCTCAGCGTGGCGTCTGTAGTGTCGAGGATAGGGTGTGCGGTCGCTGTCACCACGGTGGTTTCGGACGCGCCGATTTTCAAACCGACGTCGATCTTTGCGGTTTGGTTAATTTCCAGAGCAAAGGGCGCCAGTTTCTCGGTACTGAAACCTTTTGCATCAACCGTCAGCGTGTAGGAGCCAATGGGAAGGAAATGAATGGTATAAACGCCGGCTCCGTTGGTTTGCGCAGTTGTTGCCAGTCCCGTTTCAGTGTTCTGTGCAGTGACGGTTGCTCCGACAACTACTGCGCCGCTTGGGTCGGTCACTAGCCCTGTGATTGATGCGGTGACGGTTTGTCCCAGAGCCGATGACACACAGAGCATACCCATGAGGCAGCAGGCGAGTACATAGCGGGACAAGATTGTTCTCATAAAATCCTCCTGACTGCGGACGCGGCCGGACCTGATCTCGATTTGTGTAGTCGCAATAGGTGACGGTACCCAGAAGCAATGTGAACTGTCAAGCAAAATTGATTGATTTTATCTGTTTCGATCAAATAGATGATTTTGGGTAGCTGAATTGCAGTCCGCTAGCCGGGCCGTGATGTACACTCTGGCATCGCGAGCCAATCGGAATGAGTGCCGTTGCGGTCCTCGCGATGGGTTGAATGGACGACTCGAAACAAATGAAACTCCGGAGTGAGAAACGTTTTGACGGACTGCTGCGCCAACTGCGGCACAAAGGCAGCATCTCGCTCAATGAGCTAGTAAAGACTCTTCACACGTCGCCCGCTAGTGTGCGGCGCGATCTCGCTAAACTGGAAATGCAGGGTTTGGTACGGCGAACGCCCGGCGGAGCGACTCTAATTGAGCCGCTGCTTTATGAACCGTTTCGTTACGATTCGCTGTTTCAGAATCGGGAGCAGCATCGTGCCGCCGAAAAACGGCGCATCGGCATCGCTGCGGCCGAGCTAATCGAAGAAAATGACACGGTGGGATTTACTGCCGGCACCACCACTACGCATGTTGCCCGCAGTTTGCGTAACCGGCACAACATTCGCGTAATTACTAACGGTGTGAACATCGCAATGGAACTCAGCAACTGCCCAGGCTTGCGGACCTTTGTTACCGGGGGATTTGTGCAGTGGGCCGGTTCTTTCTCCCTGGTCGGGCACTCGGCGGTGAATTTTCTCAGCGACGTGTACATGGACATAGTCTTCGTCAGCGTTTGTGGATTTGACGCGATTCGCGGGGTTACAGTTATCGAATCTGAAGAGGCGCTGACATTTCGGGCTATGATTCGCCAAGCGAAAAGAACGATTGTCGTAGCGGATTCCAGTAAGTTGGGCGCAGTGACGCCTGCCCTCGTGTGTCCTATTTCCGATATTCACATGCTCATTACGGACACCCGTGCATCCGACAAGACTGTCGCACAGTTCACAGAACGAGGTATTGAAGTTCGACGAGTTTGATTTCAGGAACTCTTCGCCATGTGAAAATAATTGCAGTCCCTTCAACTCCCTCAGTCATGTAAATGATCGTTTTTGGATGATTCAATCACTTTTTCCTTGACACTCACTTATTCCCGATGCGATAAGGGATGCCGCGCTTGAGGGCAGAATTTCGAACGCAAGGAATCCTTGCCGGAAGGAGTGTGGGCTGTGAAGCTAGGGAAACTCTCTTCGAGAAACTATCTGTTTATAGCCATCGCTTTGCTGATTTGGACAACTGCTGCTCAAGCCCAAAGTACGAACCGGCAGATTGGAACTCAATTTACGGTAACAGCCGATCCGCTTGTCCCTCGCCCACACACAAAATCCTGCATTGTGCCGCTTTTTACTAATTATCAGTTCGCATTATTTTCCGAGACAACTCAAAATTTCCAATTCACGCCACCCGCTAATTGCTCTGGCCCCTACGACAAGGTGGTTCTCGATGTGAACTTCAGCGAGAATGCCGGCATTCAATTCGATCGCACCGCCAGCGTCTACATCGGAAATGCAAACATCTATTTCGGCACCACACCCGAACCGTTGAGCAACGCCACGAATACGTGGCACATAGAGCGGGACGTGACCGACTACACAGCACTTTTTGCAAGTCAGCAGCAAGGGACCATCGTCCTGCAAAACTGCACGGGTCAGGATTGCGGGTCCAGTTTTTCTTTTTTGAACGGCATATTCACGGTCAGCGCCAAGCTCGAATTCTATCCGACTCCCGGTCAGAGCCCTGCCCCCAGAACTCCGGATGCAGTTTTACCACTCGTGCAATCAAATGGAAGCGGTGGCGTTAATTTGCCCGTGCTGCTTTTCTCACCTACAGATCAGCTCTCAACCGCATTCAATTTGCCCAAAAATATTGAAGCTGCATATTTGGACGTCGTCGCCCAAAGCCAGCAGGTTGACGAGCAGTGGTATGCCTGCTTTCCAAACGACCTAGCCAATATTAATGATCTTTTCGGATGCGGCAATACTGATTTTCGCGAGGTTGAAGTCACTATCGACGGCCAGCCAGCCGGTATAGCGCCCGTCTCGCCATGGGTCTTTACTGGTTTTCTTCCCGACCAGTGGGTGCCCACGCCAGGAGTGCAGACTCTCGACTTTGTTCCGTATCGTGTAAACCTGACGCCTTTCGCGGGAATTCTAAGCGACGGGCAATCGCACACGGTTGCGCTGAGTGTGTTCAACGACGACTTCTATTTTGCGACAACGGCTTCGCTGCTGCTTTATCTGGACCCTAAGAGTTCCGAAGTCTCCGGCGCAGTCACTCAGAACACTTTGCAAAGTCCCTCTCCGTCCGTCACGGAAAACCTGCAAGGCACCTCGACAGTAACTGGAACAATTGGGGTGTCACAAAAGCGGAAATATACGATCGCGGGATACATCGACACCTCCCATGGAAGGATCACCACGTCGGTATCACAAGAGCAGAACTTCTCTGGCACCGAGGCCATTGACTTCGACACCGCACACTTCAGCGTGCTTGATCAGAACACGTCGGTGCAGAACAGCGTGAACTCTCTAGCCACCACTCTCAGTAAAGACGGGTCGTTGGTGACGGCGCAGCGCTTCAGTTTTCCAATAACCGTCGACGTCGTGCTTCCAGTTAACAATGCCTTGTTCGGCTTGACCGTCGCCACTACGCAAAAATATCAGGCGAGTAAGTTGGTTTTGCACAACGGGCAAGTAGAGGGTTTCTCTTTCGTCAGCAACTCGGCCACCGCCAGTGATGTCAGTCCATTATCAAGCTCGCAGCACTACACATCGGTTGAGCTCGGCGAACGTCCCTACGATTGCAAGATTGCCTCATCGAACGGGGTGTTGACGCAGGTTAGCACAGGGTGCAATCACTGAGGCAGCCTACGACTCGCGTCGTCGAAGTTCTTTCCGAACTTAGCGACCTAGTTGCTCCGCACGAAGACGGACATCAACTCGGAAAATATGGGAGAGTCGCAGATTCTGGGTCTAATTTAGTCAAACGACATCTCTTGGCTGAACTCCGCACAGGAAGCTTGCGGGAAACAGCATTTTAGCCCAGATGTCCGTGCCAAACAGAAAAGAAAAAGAACCGGAGCATAATGACTGAGCGCGAATGCGCTTAATGCACGATGAGGTTTTCTGAGAACCTCTGGCGCAATTAGCTTATAGGACACCTACACGACATCAAGCTGTCCGGAAACCTGCCCAGAACTAAACTCGGGGCATCTAGCCAATGCGGGGAATAGCTTGGAAGAAAAAGGGTCTGGCGGAGAGAGAGGGATTCGAATCCTCGTGAAAAAGTAAATTCAACAACATGCAAGGCCACGGATGGCACACAAAAGCGATGTTGGGACATGTGAGACCAGCAAACGGATTGCCGAACAGATTGCAGGTTTTGTGGAATCGCGATTCCCCCTTCGGAAAAACCACGGCGGCGGCGTAACCGAGCTATGGCGCAAACCTTCTTGGTTCCCGCCCTTCGCAAAGTGCGCGAAGAACGGGGCACCCGCTTTCTCGGTGAGGCCAGCGAGATCAAAGGCCAGGGCGGTTGCCGACGGCGTCGTACTGGGTGTAGCTGACTGTTCCGTTATTCCCCGCAGGGTCGGCGGTGATCGCCTCGGAAGTCAGCCGATAGTCGTTGTCATAACCGTAGGCCACGTTGCGGTTGCTCAATTCAAGCACGTTCGTGCGGTTTCCGCCGCGCGAAGCCCGATTCGATTTGTTAAAATGCCCCGCTTCTCGCAAAGGCCGCGAGAAATGGAGCACCCTCGTGTTTGGAGTCAGGGAGAAGTGGGCCACCCGCCCGACACTCATCCTGGACCGGGAGGCGGTAGCGTGAGGCTGCTTGCCGTCGGAGGACGTACGATCTTCGAACCGTCGTCTTTGTAAATCTCCAGTCCGAACAGCTTTCCTTCGACGACATGCAACAGGAGCCGAATCATCATGCCGTCAGTATCCGGGCACCAAGCCTCGGTAGGGACCCTACGCGGCACGTTCGCGACCGGGCCGGAAGCAACCTTCAGGTCTAAGCTGCCGTTCTCGTTCACTCGCTTTGCGGTCACGGAGTTCAGTTGGCGGCGCAGTTCATCCCGACCGGGAAAATCGTCGTCCAGCATTCTCTCCAGTAGCTTCTTCTCATTTTCTGTAAGTTGCCTAAAGTCCGGTTCCATGTGATTCCTCCCTATGGTCCCGGATAGATTGTGCCAACTATGATCTTACCTAGCGCGATTGGAAAGGCCCGGTAAACGAGAGTTAGACCACCCGACTGAACGGTGCCCCAGAACCAGCCCTGAATGCTGGCTACCCCACCAGCAGCAGCTATCGTGTTAATTGCGGTTGTCACCGCTGCTTGTACTTGAGCTGGATTCAACCCAGCGCCGATCAAATGGCGTAGTGCGAAATGCTCAACCTGGAATGTGACAGTCGGGTACTCAACCGCATCGCCAAAGCCGAGGGGATCGACGCCATCAACAGGGTCGTTTCCGGTGTAGATGTATTTATTGAGCGTGATTGGAAAAAGCCCGGTGCCCTCCCACCGGTCCATGCTCCAGAACCGGCCCGTGGCTTGGTTGTAATAGCGAGCGCGGAGATCATAGAGGCCGATACCGCTGTCTGACCGCTCGCCACTATAGAGAAACGGATTCGCAGTCGTGCCGCTGGTTTTTATCGGCATTCCGAACGCGTCATAGTCATAAGAATCGGTGATCGTGCCCGTTTTGCTCATCAAGAAGCGCACATTCCCATGCCCGTCATACCCGTAGAAGCTGGGCATCCATGTGCTGCCGATCTTTTGCTCCTCGCTGATCCTTTGCAGGCCATAAGCATATGTACGCGTGACTGTGCCGCTGACTTTTTCATCCATGACCTGCGGCAGCCCAGTCGGGTTCAATGAATCCACGAGGTATTTGGTGGTTGTCCCGCCCGCCGTCTCGGAGACCCGGTTTCCATCGCCGTCGTAAACCAGCGTCACCGCACCATGCGTGAGCATTCGGTTCTCGAAATCGTAGGTGTTCGAGGTTCCCGCCGACGAAATCGTGTTGCCATTGTTGTCGTAGGTGTCGATGGCCAGGCGGTCGTTGTTGTCGTAGGAGAACGAGCCGCTCGGAACCGCGTTCAACGTCGAGGTCATTGTTTGGCGGTTGCCGACGGTGTCGTACTGGGTGTAGCTGACCGTTCCGTTATTCCCCGCTGGGTCGGCGGTGATCGCCTCGGAAGTCAGCCGATAGTCGTTGTCATAACCGTAGGCCACGTTGCGATTGCTCAATTCAAGCACGTTTGTGCGGTTTCCGCCGCGCGAAGCCCGATTCGATTTGTGAAAATGCCCCGCTTCTCGCAAAGGCCGCGAGAAATGGGGCACCCTCGTGTTTGGAGGTAGAGAGAAGTGGGCCGCGCGCCCGGTCGTACTGCCAACGGTCTCTCTAACCCGGTTGCCGTCGCCATCGTAGGCAGCTGCACACCGCCGTGCTGCGTCATCCGGTTCTCAAAATCATAGACGTTCATGATACTGGCTGACGAAGTCGTGTTACCGTTTGTGTCGATGGTTAGAGAGCAATGATGCGTATCGGAATTTGTCAGTTCAGTCGCAATAATTTGTACACCCAATGGGGAGCATGTCTAGGATTGCGCTCATCAGTAACGGCACGGAATTGGTGAGCGTCTTCGAGTGCACGAAATAACCCGTATTCGTTGAGCCTGCTCGACCATCCTTGCAGTCCATGCTTGTCCTCGACAGTATAGGTCGTGTTATTGAGCCCGCTAGTAAGTCCAGCATCGGCAACATCGAAACCCAGAACGAAAGCACTCTCTGGGACGTCGGAGGGAAGTTTCTCTTGGTAGAGCAGAGACGAGGGGAACTCCTTGAGTGTTATGCCAGATTTTGCCATTAGTTCGATAGCTACCTCAACTCCGCGTCTCTCGCTCGCGCCGACGGAACTGCCGTAACAATCGCGCATCTTCGCGAGATTGAGCCACAAGTTCTTTTCAGTGTACTTAGGGTTAATGGGAATCGTTGAGGTGCGCTGCAGTATTGCCGTCGGCGGCATATGATACCTGAACACCGACGGCCAAACGTAATCGTCCACCGATAACGGATGAGAAGTTTCCGGGTTCAGAAGGAATGACTCGCGCTTCTTGGGACTCCATAGCGCCGTCGTTTCCTCTGGAGGAATTCGAATATCGAAACCGAGAAGGGTGGGTTCGAGCGAATTCACTCGCAGCCTCCTCCCTCCGCGGGCTGATCGGTATCGGGAATGGCTCCGAAGGGTATGATCCAAACGGCATCTCTGATCCTGTTCCAGAAGCACTCGCACGTCCGTGGATTCTGGTTCATTTGTCGCAAATTGACATGGCAGCAAAAGGCGGGGTGGTGTGTGTGACCGAGAGGCGGCCCCTGATCCATTCTGTACGCATAAGTGCCGGCCGGGGGAATGCATGGCTTACATCTGCAGGGCTGATTACGGGGTTTCACCCAACACGGGTTCGCCTCCTGCAGGTCGCCCGGAGGAAGACCCATCAAGGCGTTCTCGAACATTCCCGCGAACGTGCTGGCTGTTCTCGCGTAGGCGCACGAGATTGCCAAGCCTAAGACGATCTGCCCCGGAATCGTTAGCGTTGGGAGCCGATATGAGAGCGCCGTATCAACGGTATAGAGTCCGGTCGGATCGATCCGATCTACCGGATCATCCCCGGCGTAGATGTAGGAATTGTAAGTGATCGGAGTGCATGGCACGCCCTCCGCCGGGTCTCGTGCCCAGAAGCGCCCGGTTGCCTGGTTGAAGTAGCGCGCTCTTAGGTCATATAGACCGACACTGCTGTCGTAACGCTCACCGCTGTATAGAAACATATTCGCGGTCGTGCCGCTGGTTTTGATCGGCATCCCGAAGGCATCGAAGTCGTAAGAGTCAGTGACAGCAGCGCTCTTGTTCGCCAGGAAGCGCACGTTGTCATGCCCGTCATAGCCGTAGAAGCTCGGCGTCCATGTGCTGCCGATCTTTTGCTCCTCGCTGATCCTTTGCAGGCCATAAGCATATGTACGCGTGACTGTGCCGCTGACTTTTTCATCCATGACCTGCGGCAGCCCAGTCGGGTTCAATGAATCCACGAGGTATTTCGTGGTCGTTCCGCCCGCCGTCTCGGAGACCCGGTTTCCATCGCCGTCGTAAATCAGCGTTACCGCACCATGCGTGAGCATTCGGTTCTCGAAATCGTAGGTGTTCGATGTCCCCGCCGACGAAACCGTGTTGCCGTTATTGTCGTAGGTGTCGATGGCCAGGCGGTCGTTGTTGTCGTAGGAGAACGAGCCGCTCGGAACCGCGTTCAACGTCGAGGTCATTGTTTGGCGGTTACCGACGGCGTCGTACTGGGTGTAGCTGACTGTTCCGTTATTCCCGGCAGGATCGGCGGTGACCGCCTCGGAAGTCAGCCGATAGTCGTTGTCATAACCGTAGACCACGTTGCGATTGCTCAATTCAAGCACGTTTGTGCGGTTTCCGGCATTGCCCAGCGTATAAGCATAACTCGCCAGCTTGGTTCCCGCCGTGCAAGCGGGAGTGCTGGTCGCCTCGCAGGTTTGGGTGAGCCGGTTGAGCGGATCAAACACGTTCGCCGTCTGGACCGTGTTGGGATAGGTGTAGCTCTGCAAATTGCTGACGTGATCGTAGCTGTATTGGGTCGCGCCAGAAGGACCGCCCAGGGCCGCCATGCGATTATCGGTCACTGTAGCCAGTCGGTTAAGCACGTCGTAGGTGTAGGTCAATGAAGCGCCGTTGGTATCTGAAGCTGCAATCGTCAGCAGGTTGCCATGTGCGTCGTAGCTGTAGTTAAGCGTCCCTTCCGGTGTGGCGACAGTCTTCAGCCGATCACGATTGTCGTAGGAGCTGTAAGTGGTGGTGCCGCTCGCATCCACCATCGTGGCCCGGGTGTTGGTGGGATTGTAAGTAAAGCTGATGGTCGTCTGACCCAGCGATGGGTCGGGTATTTTTTTCTTCAGCCGATTAATCGTGTCGTATTCGTAGCTCGTGCTCTTGCCATTGAAATCAGTCTTGGTGAGCAGGTTGCCGGTCGCATCGTAGGTTGTGGTCTCCGACTGTCCAAGTGGCAGTGTGCGCATCGATCGCCGGTTCAGCGCGTCGTACTGGTAGGTGGTGCTGTGACCGTTGGCATCGGTAATCTTCTTCAAATTCCCGTTCAGATCGTAAAAATATTGTGTCACATTTGGCGTGGGGAGAATGGCGTCTTTCACCGAACTCAGCCGGCCCACGTCGTCGTAGGTCTTGGTGGTGACCATGCCAGCCTGATCGGTGGTAGTCAGCACCCGTCCCATACCGTCATAGGTGTACTGCGTCGTCGTGGCTTGCGCGGCAGGCGGCACAATGGGATACGTGACAGTTTTCAGGCGGCTGCGGGCGTCGTAGGCATAGGTGGTTGTGTTCTGGTTCGCATCTTTAACGCTCGTTTTCCGATTGTCGGCATCGTAGCCGTAGGTGGTGACATTCGTGAGGGCATCGGTAACGGTTGCCAGATTCCCGGCTGCGTCATAAGTATTGGTGGTCACGTTGTTGAGTTCGTCGGTTGTGGTCTGAACCCGCCCGTCCAGGTCATAGCTGTATTGCACGGTTCCAGCATCGGCAGTCCCGTAGGCATAGGTTTTGCTGGTCAACTGGCCGGCCAGGTCGTAAACGTATTTGGTTGTCCTTCCGGACTGATCGACTTCCGTCAACTTGTTCCCGCGAAAATCGTACGTGAACTGCCGGTTAGTTGATGGGCTGGTCGGGTATGTGATCACCGTTACCCGATTCATGTTGTCGTATTGATAGCTAGTCGTATTGCCAAGGGCGTCGGTTTCCGAAGTCTTATTCCCGTTGTTGTCATAGGTGTAGTGAATCTGGTTGTGCAACGCGTCGGTTTTCACTTGCAGGCGGCCCAGGGGATCGTAAGTAGATTGTGTGGTGTTTCTTAGTGGGTCGGTCTGGCTGACCAGCCGGTTCATCGGATCGTAGGCGTAGTTTGTGGTTTCAGCGAGCGCATCCGTAACCTGGATCAAATTCCCACTTGGATCGTATGCATACTGCATCGTTTTTCCGTTAGCATCGGTCGATGTGAGCAGATCACCTAAACCATCGTAAGTGTTGGAACTCACCGGAGTGCCCGCACCGTTGAGCAGATCTGTAACCTGAATCGGATTGAAGTTGCCGTCGTAGGTTGTGGTTTGCGTGTTGCTGCTGGCCGCGTCGGTGGCTGTCAGGACGCCGCCGAATGAGTTATAGGTCTTGTGGCTCGTGTGCCCCGGCCCCAGCGGATCTTGAATTGAGGTCTGGAATCCATTCGCGTCGTAAGTATAAATATATGTGTCGTTGCCCGTGGTGTCGGAACACGAGGTATTGCCGCAAGGACGGATTACCTTGACCAGGTTCTCGTTCGCATCGTACTGGTAGGTTGTTGTCCGGCTCGTGCTCGTGTTCACCTGCTCGACAATGCTGAGAGGATTGCCGAAGTTGTCGTCGATTCGCGTGACGGTTCCACTATCTGGGTTGGTAGTAGTCGTGGCATTCGTGCTCAGGTTATAGGAATAGCTCCACGTGTTCTGCCCCGTGGTATCTGTGATCGATTTCAGGCGACCGTCCAGAAGCTTGTTCCCACCATCGTTTGTCGAGTCGTAATAGGTCGCGGTCGAAGTATTCCCGCGAGGATCGGTTTCACTGAGCAACGAGTGATCGGCGACGTAAGTGTAGTTTTCGGTTTGAGACAGCCCCGGATATTGCACTGACTGAAGATTGCCGCTTCCATCGTAGGTATACGTGTAGTTATTGCCATCGAGATCGGTGATCTGCGTAACCCGGCCAGAACCATCGCGCACGAACGGAACCACTACCCCGTTGAGGCTGCTGGTGATTCCGCTCTGCGTTATCGTGACTGTATTTCCGTTCAGATCTCGAATCGACTGCAATTGCCCGCTGGAAGAGATGGTGTACACACGTCCGATTGGGTCGGTGTAGGCATAGACCGTGGGCTGATACGTCTGGCCGGTATTGGGGAAACACACCAGACCAGTTTGCAGGCGCATGAGCCCGCCACAACCATCTGAAGCCAGCGACCCGTGGACGCCGGCTTGCGGCGTGTACTGAGGCGTGAGCCAAATTCCAAAGAAAGATTGCGGCTGAGGGGTGAAGAAGAACGTGATCTTCTGTCCGTTAAAGTTGAAGGTAACGTTGTTTTGGGAGTCCACCGACAAATCCACAAATGTGCCCAGCTTCCAACCGAACCCGAAGTCTTCGATCTTGTTTCGGTCAAGGCTGTCATAAGTGCGTGTGATGCTGATCGGAATTCCAGCAAGCGGCACCTTGAACTCCGTCACGGTCGAGGTCATCCTTCCAGGCTTGTTGTTCCCCACCACGGTGATCGTGATCTGGCTTACCTGCGTAGAGCCGTTTGCCGTAGCATTCAGCTGAATCGTGTACCCGCCACTGGCAAGCCTGGTTCCATCGAATGTTCCGATAGTTCCGTTTCCGGTCGTGTTTGAGTTTAGGGTGGTGACGGCGCTTGGGTTCGATGTGGGCCAATAAGTCAGCGCGCCAGACGTGAGCGTCACACCAGAAGCAACGGTGATCGGCACTTGCCCTTGTACCATGGCTCCTATGCCGGGTAAACCAATCCAGCCTTGGGGCACAAAGGTCGTAGCGCCGCTCCCGCTAGCGACCGTCCACGGCATGCTCACCTGGTTTGAATACTCACCCATGCTGCTGAGGTTAGAACTCGCCTGAACCGTGTCACTCCCCGCATTCGTCCCTGTGTATTGAAACGTGGCTTGTCCGCTTGAGTTCGTAGTTGCGGTCAATTGCCGCTGATTCGCCCCGCCCACGTTCAGAGCCACACTTGCGTTCGGAACCGCCGTTCCGGTTGCGTCGGTAAGAAGAACCGTGAATGTCTGAGTCATCCCTGTGCTCAGGGAGGGCGGATTGGTCGGAGTCAATGAGAGAGCGCCACTCGGAGGCACGCCTGGTGCAATTCCCCCATTGAGTGGGCCGGTCATCATTACCACGGACATAGGGTCGGTAGCCCCTAACCCGCAGCACTCTACATAGTCAAGTTCGAACGGATATGTGCCTGGAGTCGGGAAGTTAACAGTCACTGAGAAGGAGCCAGTATTTACCGATGCTGCCCCCATGACCGGCAATCCATAAAATGCCGTTTCAGTTAACTGGGGATCTTGAGGGCCGCTTACACGCGAAGCCGGGCTTTTTATACCTAAGATAAAGGTGTTATCTATATAGAACGAAATTATGGCTTGCCCAGCCGAGGCTACTACGAAGTTACCCGTGAATACAGCTTGGAACTGGGCCAATGAAGAACCCGTCTTCCCGGCCTGATATCCATTTCCTTGCGCCACTATGGTGCCGGAAAAATTTCCGCTCTCATCGGTTGTGACCTCTGTGAATGGAAGAGTGCTGGGCCCCACTGAGGTGTTCCCCGGAATGATTCCGCTGGGAGGGTTGAAAACTATTGAAGGGAACCATTGCGTAAACACGGGCGTAGCTGAAGGTGGCGTATTGAAATAATATTTGCCCGGACAACAGGGAAGATTAGATGGGAAGAACTGACCAAACACTGATGTGACAGAAACAGGCTGATTGGGGACGAGCCAACTCACATTTGCGGAATTCGAATTCTGCGCTGTGTATGAGGCGGTAACGGTATCGGTCCCGCTGTTTGCTCCCGTGTAGGTGAAAATTGCTGTTCCGGTCGCGTCCGTGGTTGAGTTTCCGCTGGTTGCGTTCGGCCCGGTGACTGTGAACGCTACGCTCACTCCTGAAATCGGAACTGAGGTTGGCCCTGTGCCATTCTTGAGCACCGCGGTCATCGTCTGCGATGTGCCCTTCACATTCGGCCCTGCCGCAAGCGGGGTGAGTGACAAAGAGACGGGCTGTGGATTGACAGTGATCGTCGCATTCGAACTGCTACTAAGCGCCGAATCATTCGCTGTGAGCTTTAAAACATAAGTCCCATAGGTCGGAAAAGTAGCTTGCGTGTTGGCGCTGCTCGGGCTGGTGAAAGTCACCGTCCCCGGTCCACTCACCTGGGTCCACGAAACCGTTAGCGCGCCCGGAGGGTTAGGTAGGCCATCGTCAGTTGCGCTCCCTTCGAGCGTGGCGCTATTGGTGGGCAAAGTAATGGTCTGGTTCGGCCCGGAATCGACCGAGGGTGCCTGGTTGGGCGAAGCCTGACGGAAAGCTGCGCCGCTCACGACCACTGCTCCAGCACAAGCGGTGAAAGTAGGTAGATACGAGCCGTTGCCGGTGAGATAGACCGCTGCATCCCCTCCCGGACGCAGGTCTAAAGTCCACGGCAGACTGACGGAGCTTACCGTATCGCAGGTCGTGTCCGTGCCCTCAACCATAAAGCCCATGCCCGTTGTGTTCAGGGGAACGCCGTTATAAATGGAGTCAGCGTTGGGGTCGGTCGCTCCAGCTGCCATGACTAGCGGACTCGCCGTGTCCATTCCAGCAGCTTCGTATACCCACCCGTTCAGCTCGCCTCCAGTTGCAGTGCTGAGGGTAAGCGTGACGCTCGTCGCCCCTGCGTTACTGTTCGCGCAATACCAGATGTCGCTGAACCCGCCTCCGGGGGCGGCCACGTTGAGAGCGCCCGGTGCGTCAACATAATTGCAGCTCCCAGATGGCGAATTGTCGGTCATGGTAGCGATGCCGGTGCTGGGATGGTCTGTAGTGACCACAACCGCGAGCAAGTGCCCTGCTCCGGTGGCATTGATAGGGACGCTGAGCGTGCTCGCATTGACCGTCGCTCGCTTGTTCTGGATGACCTCCGGCTCGGGCTGAAAGGACAGAGTTTCGGTGAATTGAACCCAGGTATTGTTGTTTAGGGTGATGCCGTCATATTGAGTAGTGACCGTGTTCCCGCTCGCCATGGTGCCGCCAGCGTCCTTGATCCACCACTTCATAACGATTCTGTCGCCTGGGGCAAAAGTGGTGGGCGCTGGAGTTGCCGTCCAATTTTCATTCGCGGACGCGGTGCCCAGCGCTATTCCATTGGAGGAGGTCATAAAGGCCCCTTCCTCTGCGCCGTGAGAGTATTTTTGCGCTGTCACCAGCATTCCGCAGTTGCAAGCCGTGGACGATGCCTTGGCATATGCGTTCATCGTCACCGTGCCGGAGATAGTCGTGGCTGCTGCCAAGGGAGGAGAAATCCAGACCAGCACGGTCCCGCCAGCTGTTTTCGTCAATTGCACCCCAGTCGTAGGCCCAGCAACGCTATTTACGACCGAGGTAATCACACCCTGTCCTATAGTTGTGGTTGCGTACCGATACGGCGGCACTGGAGAAGTAACTTCGTGCATCCACAATTTTGTGGCAGACCAGGCTGGTGCGACCAACAAGAAAAGTAGGCTGAATAATCTGGCGGTTTTCATCGGATGCTCCATCCATTTCGCTGGGTAATCGTTTTATGCGGAGCTGTTCGTTGTAGGGTTTCGCTGTACTGGACGGCGGGGCGACAGATGAAAATACGGAATGAAATACAGACAAATAAGGTGAGCGAGGAACGACGCATACGTTTTCCTCCCTGAGATAGGCTCGTGAGAGCACTTGGCGCGCTCCTCAGCTCCGAGTCACATCTCTCAGTGGATACAGGTTGCTACCGCTAATTGCCTGAATCCAGAGTCTTCCGTTCGTCAAGCAATCTGATCTTGCGTTTCGTTGGAAATCTAGGTTAGCCGTTCGTTATATGGTTAGAATCGAAATCCGAAATGCGACTAGCAGCTTGCCCCAAAGAATAGAGATAGCAAAGACCCTCGGTTGATCCCCATTTCCCAAGTGCGAAGGCGACAGCTTTCTGAAACAAGACCAGAAAGCCTTACTTTTGTCCGGCCTCGAATCTTACTTTGCGTTGGGTTGCGCGAGAGTTTAGCACAGGTTCGGAAATTTACTTACAAATTTATTTTCATCGGTCGGTTCACTGACTGATACAAACACCCGACACTCTGCCATAAAAATGACACGTTCTTTGTAAATGTTGACCGTTTGTTACAAAAACAGAACACGCACGAGCCGATTCGGTCGTCTTTTGTTGGCTTCGCTGGATTTCGGGGGAAAAGTAAATAGTTGCGGCCAGTTCTTACTGGTGCGGTCACAAAACCTTAAACCACTCAGGATCGGTACCGAATTGTGAAACAAACTCGTCATCAGGGTCCCATCACCTTATTTCCCGGTTTTTCTCGGGCGCTAACGTTACGTACGTACGTTACGTGTTGCGAGAAAGAGCTTGATAAATTGAGCTAGTATCCAAAGGGGAATTCGCAGGTAAAGGAATTTCGGCTTCGCACTTTGGACAAGCGTGATTTAACGAACGACCTTTATATCCGCACGAGCATTCAATGTAATATTCGTATCTAGTAATGTGATAAGCACGTTTTATTCGGGCGCGTTCCTTTTCGCAAATGTCACGTGAGGAGCGCGGTGACACTACGCCCTGCGCAGCAATTGAATCGGCAATGAAATTGATTTGCGCCGTACGTTGTCGTTTCGGGAATTTCCGCTCGCGCAAAGCCTGGAGAATGAGGTCTGCTGAAATCGCGAATTCCAGCGCATAGCCGCCAACGTTCGCGTCTTGAAAGGATTTCAGCACATCCTCTCGCGCCTTAGCCTTTAGAAGCTGCGGCGCAACCCGGTCCCATACGGTCTCCAAGACGTCACGGTAGTTGTCAGCTCTGCCTCGTACCCAAGATGCAACGATTTTTGGCGGACGGCCTCTTTTTCGCTCATTTTCTGAAAACCTGTCAAGCGGAATTTTGTCCTTTTTTGGCGTCCTAACTCGTTTGCGGATTTTTACGGGAAGTCTCTTCATGGTTGGTTTTGAATTTTACGGAAAATTCCCGACTAACGCAGTTTATTAAGCGGAAACACGAACTTCGCACGTCGGTGTCCGACATCGAGCGAAACACTGCAATCCCGAAAACCGGCCCTACACTGGATTTGCGGCAGCAACTCTCACCCGCATTTTTGAGCGAGTCACACTCGGAGGTTTATAGATGCTGACACTAAAGACAAAACTGATGTTTCCTTGCCCCGTATGTACGGCACCACGAGAAGTGTTGATGACGAAGAAGGACAAGCCGTACCTTACGTGCGATCCCTGCGGGGTCCAGGTCTTTGTTCGCGGGCCTGATGGGATCAAGGAATTCAGCCGCTTGCTTCAGGCCACAAGCGAAGAAGGATTGCTTTCGCGCCTGACTCATATCGAGCGGCAATACAGGCTTACTTGCCCCAATTGCGGACATAAGTTCTGGATCGCGCCCAAGCTGATTAAGACGAGTGTTTTTGATGGCGGGATGAAAGGTTTTCGCTGCCCAGAACGAGATTGCGACGGCATCACTGCTTGGGGAGAAACAAAACAATGAGAATCACAGTCCTGGGATGTCTGATCGTGATCGGCGCGATATCCCTACTCGCGCTGATTGGGTACCGATTAGGGCAAGAGCTAGATAAACGTACCGGAAACGACAATGAGTTACCAAACAACACACAGCCAAATGACTTGTCTTAGCGAATGGCTCACGGCCTCAGAAGCCGCCGCTTATCTCCGAATCAAGGTTCGGACACTCTTGCTCTGGACGCGGCAAGCCAAAGTGAAAGCATATGCACTCTCGGGAACCAAGCGCCGAGTGTGGCGCTTTCGCAGAGAAGACTTAGACGCCGTTCTGATGGAATCTGGCGTGCTAGTATCCCTAACGCCATCCGTGTGCCCTGCTGAAAGGATGGATAAATGAGAAGGGCAGCACGGTTTAAGACTGGAAGTGTTGTTTTCGACAAAAGACGCAAAACGTGGAATTTCCTCCACTATGACGGCGGCAAGAGGCGCACAAAGGTCATTGGCACTCTCCAACAGTACCCAACAAAGGGTGCCGCATGGCGTGAGGCGCAGCAGTTCGCATTATCGACAGAGAATCCGACGGCACAGGTGGACACGACGGTCAGCGCAATCGCGGTGCGGTATCTCTCTGAGCGTCTGCCGGATCGGTTTTCGACGGCACGGATGTATCGCTCTTGGTTGCGGAATCACATCGTGCCGTATTGGGGTGAAAAGCAGATCAGGGACGTTCAACCGCGAGATGTCGAGCTATGGTTGAGGTCTCTGTCCCTCGCTCCGAAAAGCAAAGCTCACATTCGAGCAATGCTTCGCATCCTCGTGGATTTTGCGATGTTTTCCGGAGCGATGCCGGTCTCTCGAAACCCAATGGAGCTTGTGGTGGTGAAGGGAGCAACTAAACGCACACGCAAGCCCCGAAGCCTGACAGTGAAACAGTTCCAAAAGCTCATTGCTGAACTGGAGGAACCATTTCGCACGATGGCTCAGCTCGCCGTATGCTTCGGGCTGCGTGTGAGTGAACTGCTGGCGCTTCGCTGGTCGGATGTGGATTGGCTTAGTGCCAAGCTCCATATACAACGCGCAATCGTGATGCAGAACGTGGATGAGGTCAAGACGGAAGAATCGCGGCGGGAGATGACCATCGCAAAGGAGTTGCTGGACATTCTGAAGCAATGGCGGCAGACCGCGCAATTCCCAGCCGACACGGATTGGATTTTTGCCAGTCCGATCCAGCTTGGGAGATTGCCAATTTCCTACTCATCCTTCTGGCGCACGCTTCAAGATGCGGCAGAGTACGCCGCTGTGGGCAAAATAGGGACTCACTCATTCCGCCACACGTACAGGTCATGGCTGGATGCTGTAGGGACTCCGATTGCCGTGCAGCAGAAGCTCATGCGGCACACCGACATCAGAACAACCATGAACGTGTATGGTGATGTTGTGACGGATGAAATGGCTCAGGCCAGTTCCAAGGTCGCAGGTCTGGCGCTTAACAGATTGCCAGACGGATTGCGGAATCTCTAACTCACTGAAATTATGGCGGAGAGAGAGGGATTCGAACCCTCGATACAGGTGTTAGCCCGTATAACGGTTTAGCAAACCGCCGCCTTCAGCCACTCGGCCATCTCTCCGTCAATCAAATCAACAAGTTACCAACGTATTACTTCCGTACCCGTTGCACATTTGTTGCATTATCGCACAAGGGACAGCCGAGAGCCTTAAAACCCTACACTGGATGCAGGGCTAAAAAGGAAAAACTAGCGTTGGCCTGCCTGATCTTCAGCGATGAACTGTTTAGTAAAGATTATGGCGATTTAATAAAATCTTCCTCTCTCTTCAAGGAGAGTGGCTTTTGTCAACCCATCACTCGCTAGTTTGTTTTTCGCCGGGCGATGTAAGCACAGCATAACAGTCACTCATTTCGTGCTTACGTTTGTCAATCTCGATATAGGTTAGTGTCTTGGTCTCGTCAAGGGATTTAGCTAACCAAACAGCAACATCGGCCTTGCATTGCTCTGATGTTGGAGCATGATCCTGAGCGAAGGCAGCGGTTGTTAAGAGTAAAGCAAATAGGATTTTCATACGTTAGCGCATGATTGTAGCCCGTGGAGGATTTGAAATGCACCCCTACTTTGGTAACCTAACGGCAGCTCGGCACGATGGGCAACTCAAGGGGAATCCCTACTGAAATAGTAGTGATGGGGCGGGTCTGTTGCATATTCCGTTGCATAAAGGCGTACCAACAGGCCAAAAGGAACCTACCAGAACGAAAATAACCTACGCTAACCTACTGAAACTACGTAAACCCTTTCAAACCTACCATTTAGCAAACCGCCGCCTTCAGCCACTCGGCCATCTCTCCGGCGTTGGTATCGATCAGTTTTGCGCAGATGCCAGCTTCACAGGAAGCGAGCAGTTTCATCATAACTTACTAGGGCGTGAGGTGGAATAGCGAAAACAATGATCAGTGCTTGAGATACGGCACAAAGCCTTGCGTCTTTGTTTCCAAGCGATAGACCGAGGTGGTTGCCGTGATGTAGAGGGTTCGATAATCTTTGTCTCCCCAAGCCAGATTTGCCGGTTGTTCCGGCACGACGATTGTGCCGAGGTGGTTTCCTTTTGCGTCCCACACCCAGATTCCCTTCGGGCCAACCACAAATAGGTTCCCCTTCTTGTCCACTTTCATGCCGTCGGGCACGCCGTCGCCGTCATTCTTGCCGCCTTTCTCTTCTCCGAAGATACGGCCGTTGGTGAGCGATCCGTCTGCGGCCATGTCGTACACCCGAATGTTGCGTTGCTCGCTGTCGTCGACATAAAAGCGTTTTCCATCCGGGGAAAAAGCGAGGCCGTTCGGCTGGGTCAGATCTTTGGTGAGCAAGCGTAAATTGCCTTTGTCGTCGAGGCGATACACGCCCTGAAACGGAATCTCTTGCTTTGCGCCAGGACGGAAATCCATATTCGGATTTGTGAAATAGAGCGCGCTGTCAGGACCAACGACCACATCATTTGGCGTGTTCAGTTTTTTGCCGTGGTCGTTGTCGGCAAGAATCTTGTACTTTCCATCTGGAGTAACTTCGACCACTGCACGCAGTACGCTTGAACAGTCGATGAGTCGATGCTGGCGGTCGAATGTGTTCCCGTCCGGATCGCCGAGCGCGATGACTTCTTCCTTCTTACCGTTGGGGTAGAGCCGGTAAATTTTGTCACCGGCTTCGTCGCTGAGGTATAAAAAACCGGCTGAATCCCACACCGGACCTTCGGTGAATTTAAAGCCGGTTGCCACGACAGTCATTTTTGCGTTTCGATCTATCAGGTCCCAAAACTGCGGCGAAATGGCTTGCAGCTGAAACTGTTCGCGCGTCGCTGGTGTCTTCGAGAAACCCGCGATGCCACTTGCGACGGCTAACGAGGTGATAATCAAAGTTTGCAAAATTCTTGAGCGATTCATTTTTGATCTTCTCCGGTTGATACGCCAACCAAAGCTCAATGTGGAAGTGCGAACACAAAAATATCACTCTCGGCTGCGATCGCGACATACTGGACGCCGTCCACCGCATAGGTCATAGGTGAAGCCACGAATCTTTGCCCAGTATTGAAATGCAAGAGAGCACGACCTGAGGCTGCATCGACTGCCTCGAAAGACTCGGCGTCATCACCGAAGAAGACCAGGCCGCCAGCAGTTGTCAGCGTCCCACCCGACGAGTTTCCACCACCAACTTGCGGATAGCTCCAGACGGGTTTCCCACCTGCTACAGAAAGCGCGAGCAAAACTTTCTGCGAGTGCTCGTTGGCGGGGCGCTTGGTGCCGGTATTGTAAAAAGTCTCGCCAGTATTGAACTTCCTCGGGACCGCAAAATACTGGTCACAGCCCTCAAGAGCCATGACATAGAAAAGCTTCGTGTCGGAATTGTAAGAAGGCGAATACCAGTTGGTGGCGCCGTCGATCCCGGGGCAGATGTACTCTCCCTTGGCGGTAGGAATTCGGCCGGAGAGAATGGGACGGCCGGATGAATCGATGCCTTTCGCCCAATTCAATTTCGTGACGAACTGGCTGGCGCGCAGAAATTTGCCATTCGTGCGGTCAAGAATATAAAAAAATCCGTTGCGGTTTGCCTGCACCAGCAGGTGACGCACCGCCCCGTTCTCCTCCGCATCCAGCAGCACTGGGGTTTCGGTTGCATCGTAGTCATACAAATCGTGGGGGGTGAACTGAAAATACCATTTTAGTTTTCCCGTATCCGGGTTGAAGGCCAGCACGCAAGCGGTGTAGAGATCATCGCCAGGGCGCGTGTCTCCGACAAAATCGGGCGCCGCATTGCTGGTTGTCCAATACAAAGTGTTGAGTTCTGGATCATACGTGCCGGGCATCCAGGTTGTAGCACCTCCATGCAAATAGGAATCTCCGGGCCAACTCGAGGAACCGAATTCTCCCGGCCCGGGGATGGTCCAAAAACGCCACTTCAACTTTCCGGTGGCCGCATCGTACGCCGCTACGAAGCCGCGGACTCCAGAATCGCCTCCGGACGTGCCCACGATCACCGAACCGTTTACCACCAGCGGAGCGCTGGTCGCGCCGTACTGCTTGGTTTTATCGGCAAATTCAACGTCCCATCTCAAACCCCCCGAACGTGCGTCGAGGCAGAGCAAATGCGCGTCGTCGGTTTCCGCATAAACCGAATCACGCCACACGGCAACCCCGCGATTTTTGTGAGCAGCTGCGTCATCAAGTAATCCTGAACTCACGGGGCGCTGGTAATGCCACACCGTACGTCCGGTTCGCGCATCAAGGGCGAATACATTATTAGAGGAAGTGACGAACATAATTCCGCGGATGACAAGCGGCGTGACTTCCAGGTTTTGCGAATTGCCGGGATGGAAAACCCACGCGGCGCGAAGCTGCGCAACATTCCCGGCGTTAATTTCGCGCAAGGTGCTGTAGCGACGCCCGCTATAGTCGCCATTGTAGGAAGTCCAATTCTCAGCGACGGGCTGTGCGAGCAGATCTCTGGCCTGTACATTGACATTAGCTGTTACTGGAGAATGGGCTTGCTGCGCCGTCACGGCTAATCCGGCGCCCAGCAGGTTGAGCAAAAGAATGAGAGCCGCTCTGTGAGACAAAATCATGTCAGCGATTGTCCCCGGCTCCGGTTTGCACCTCATTCAGTGGGCCGCGATCAACCCCGGTTGCATCTTCCAGGTGGAGTGAAACTCGCGCCGCTTTTCCCGGAGGCACAACTTCCGACTCAAGCGATACCGGTTCAGCTGGATTCACATCAGCAACTGTCACAGCACCCAGAAATGAGCCATGCTCATCATAAAAGCGAGCGATCAGGTGACCGGAAAAGAAAACGCCGAAAGAGCCTGACAACTTGATCTTGTCGCGGTTCCAAGTGGCTTGGAGCGGCTTGATCAAAATTCCGGCATCAGCCACGCCGTGAAATTCGTCGCCAGCTCGTGTGGGGAACCATTCCGTCTCAAATGCGCAGCTCTCATCAGGATGCAATCGGCACATCGGACTGTTGAGTTCGGCTTCCAGATAGTAAGGGCTGGCATCGGGATCGGCGCTCATCGAGGGCAGCCCATCACTGCTCAATCTTATCTCCGGACCGTTTGTCCAAAAAATGACGGATGCCTTGCCGGGATAAGGTTTCGTCGTTTCGTACTCGAAGCGCTCGACCATGGCGTAGTGGCTGCTGCCATCGACGACCGCCAGCCATCCGTCGGTAGAGTCCAGCCACAACTCAGCCGCCATGTGCACATAGTGCACGGTGAATAAGCCATCGTCTCTAACCGCGGCCGCCGAATTCTCAGCCGGACCGAAGCGAACGTGATAGCGATTCAGATAACTGCTAAATGGATTGGCGGGAGTAAAAGTCCAGAAATTGTGATTGAAGCCGTTGGATGACGATGGGTCGGAGGTGTTGTACTGAGAGACCGACTGCATTGACCAATCCAGTGTGTGGCCCGATACGTTCTTCATGGAAGCGTGAAAGCGGATGCGTGGCGAATCATTGTCCAGGCGAATGGTGCGCGAAAACTGAATGCCGGTTTGCGGATCAGACGGGCCAGTGAGTTCGATCTCGCACTGCTTTCCTGCCGAAAGCTTTCGAAAGGTGAATGGCCCATCGTCCAATACGTCGGAGTTCCCTACCCAATGTTGTTCGTCATCGTTTCCTTCGGGCAAAAGCCAGAGTTTGTCCCCGCCGTAGTTGAACCATTTGCCGTTCGTCGGCGGAAAATACTTACCGGCAAACTGCGGATTGACGAATAGATATGGATGTCCGGCGAAGGTCACCTGTATTAAGCGCCCGCCATTCTGGGGGATGATGACCAATTGAACCCAGCGGTTGGATAGTTGCTGCGCGTGCCAGCCTTTGTAATCTACGGTTTCGACGCGGCACTCTGGGTTCGCCTGCGAAGTTCCGCTTTGAAGTTGAGCGCGGGCTGTCCTCGGCCCAATCCAGCCAAGAAAAAAAATCACGACTACAAATCGGACAACATTGGCCGACCTAGAACGCAATTTCATAAGCAACACCTTTCGCCGAGAGTCGTCTAGCGTAGCACGTTCGGAAAATTTCCCCAGAATCGCCAACGCGCGGCTCTCCCAGCATACGAAACAAAACACAATAAAACGAAACTATTCGATTGCGTCCGGCGCATTCTGTGGTGTATACCAGATTCGCGATCAGATCGCAGTCCAACGCACCTCAGAACGATGCTAAAAATCCTATTGCTACTGCTGCTGATTCCGTGTGAGCTGGCAGCTCAGGAACGTCAGGTTGACCCAACCTGGTTGCATCGGTATGTTCCGCGCCTGAGCGAGACGCGCATTGATCTGACGACTGCAACTTGCCACTACAAAGCGATTTTTGGTGAGGGTGACAACGAAAATCGGATCATGCGGAGCGTTGCACGTTTTGGCGAAGCTACGCTCGATACACAGGGAACTTGCCAGACGGTCAGCTACGATCGACAGGAAGAACTCTATTTTGTAATCGAGGGCAAAGGCGTGCTGCACTATGCCGACCGGACTTATCCGATGCGTGCGAACGACTTTACCTACCTGGCGCCGGGCGTGAAGCACTCAATCGAGAACGCTTCGAATCAACCCTTGCGAGTCGTGATCATGGGTTTCAAAATTCCACCCTCGATCTCCATCAGCGCTCCAACTCCCGAACCTAAGATCGTGAACATGGATGACCTTAAGCAACAAACTGTCGAGGGCCATCCGACGTCGGTCTTATACAAGCTGCTCGCGGGTCCGCGTACCGGAACGCGCGATGCCATCGACCAGGCATATGTAGTGGTTAGCCTGTTCTTGATGGACTTTGCGCCGGGAGGGACGAATTTTCCGCACCATCATGAAGTGGCGGAAGAAATTTATCTGGTCATAGATGGACAAGGTGAAATGGTAGCGGGAGGTGGAATGGATGGGATCGAAGGCCGCCATCCAGCCGAAGCGGGTGACGCGTATTATTTTCGTCCCAACAGCACTGTGGGGTTCTACAACCAGAACCGGCCGGGAGCGAAGGCGCACATTCTGGCGGTTCGATCACGAATTCCGCTGCCTAAGGAAGAAGATTGATGCATCGTGTCATTCCGTTCCTGGACTGTGAATGATTGCGGCCACGGTCTGGCCTTGTAACGAACATTAAGGAGATTAAGAAATGCCCATCGAGAATTCCAGCCGGCGATCGTTCATGAAACTGGTGGCAGCTGCGCCACTGTTGAGCCAGATTGTGGCCCGCGATCTCTACGCGCAAGCGGCTACGGCAATCGGCAAAGATCCGCGCCAGAACATATACACCCGGCTTGGGGTAAAAACGGTGATCAATTGCCGAGGCACGTGGACTTATTTGAGCGGATCGCTCGAATTTCCAGAGGTGCGCCAGGCGCAGGTCGAAGCGGCGGAACATTTCGTGAATATGTTCGATCTACAACGTGCGGTTGGCCGGCGATTATCGGAGTTGACCGGTGCTGAATCCGGCATCGTGACCTCGGGCGCGGCCGGAGCCATGGCGGCGGCGACTGCCGCATGTATTGCCGGCAGCAACGACAAATACATTTGGCAACTCCCCGACACCACCGGACTCAAGCACGAAGTGATTATGGTCGGAGGGCGCAGCGCTTTTGACAGCGCCATCCGCCTGGTCGGCGGCAAACTGGTCCTGGTTTATTCGCCGGAGGAACTGGCGAACGCCATAAACGAAAACACGGCAATGATCTACACCACCGACCTCGGCGAGAAGCTGCAAAAAGAATTGGCAGTTGCAAAAGATCACAAGGTCCCGATGCTGCTCGATGACGCAGCCGGCATACCGCCCGCAGATAATGCCAAGCTTTACGCGAAAATGGGCATTGATCTCTACTGCTTCTCCGGAGGTAAAGGACTGAGCGGTCCACAGTGCAGCGGGTTGCTCCTGGGACGAAAAGATCTGATCGAGGCAGCCCTGATGAATTGCAACCCGCGCGAGGGCGCGGTGTGCCGGCCGATGAAAGTGGGCAAAGAAGAAATAGTCGGTTGCGTGACTGCGCTCGAGACCTGGCTCAAACTTGACCCGAAGAAGATCAATGCCGAATGGAATGGCCGCGTGGACCGCATTCGCAAACTTGTCGACACCGTGCCGGGAGTGAAGACCGATATCTACACGCCCGATGATGGAAACCGCTATCCCACGCTGAGGGTTTACTGGGACACGCAGGCGTGGGGTTACAGCATTTCCAACTGCGTGAATGAATTGCGCGCCGGCGATCCAGTTATCGAGATCCTCGGAGCTGACAATCCAAGTCTGGTCACGGCTGTGCGCGAGGGTAATCCGAATCCAACTGCAAAGGAAAGAAAAGCTCCCGACCACATCGAATTGGTTTCGATGACCATTAAGCCGGGAGAGGAAATAGTCGTCGGCCAAAGATTGCGCGGAGTTCTGCGAGCGGCGCAGAAAAAATCTGCCGCTTAAGTGCCGCAAGGAACCAATAGTTGTGAGAATGCGCAACAGAAAAATTCAAATGCGATTTTGGTTTGCGGCATTCCTGCTTGCATCTACGCTCATGGTGCAGGCACAGATCCGTGGCGTCACTCCTCCGCAAACATCCGTCGACGCTAACCGGTTCTCTTCGCCAGCTGTGGACGCGGGAGACTACGTATATATCTCTGGGCAGGATCCTCAACGTCCTGACGGAAAAGTTCCGGCAACTTTCGATGAGCAGGTCCGTCAAACACTAAATAACGTCAAGGCCCTCGTCGAAGCTGCCGGCCTGACAATGAACAATGTCGTCTACACCCAGGTATATCTCACGGACATCAGCAAGTACGACGAAATGAATCGGGTCTTCGGCGAGTACTTTTCGCAGACTCCACCGGCTCGCGCCGTGCTTGGCGTTGCCGGTGTTCCGCAGCAGGCCATTGAAATCAACGCAGTCGCGGTTCACGATTTGAAGGACCGGCGCGCGATTTCTCCATCAGATACAAAATCGGACGACACCGCTTCGCCCGGTATTCTCACGCATGACCGGCTTTTCGTGTCCGGTATGACCGGCGCTGACCCCGCGACTGGCAAGGTTCCAGATGATCCCGCGGCGCAAGTTGATTTGGCGCTCGACCGTATGCAGGCCGTCGTGAAAGCTGCGGGCCTTGAAATGGCTAATATGGTTTTCGTTAATCCTTATTTAACTTCCGAAATTCCGGCCCGCGTGATGAATCAGCGCTACGCCCGGCGTTTTGAGTTCGGCAACACTCCCGCGCGAGCCACAATCGAGGTGACGAGTTTGCCGGGCGGAGCGCACATCGAGTACACGGGCGTAGCCGTGCGTGATCTAACGCAGCGCAAGGCGATACGTCCGAAGAATATGCCGCCGAGCCCGACTGCAAGCCCGTGTGTTTTTGCTGGCGATACTTTGTACTGTTCCGCCAAAGACGGTTTTATTCCCGGCCCGCACGGGGGAATTTACGCCACGACCACGCAACATCAACTTCGGCAAACCATGCGTAATCAGCTCGACAACCTCGAAGAAGCCGGCATGAAATTCGACGACGTGGTGTCAACGGTAATTTATCTGGATGATTTGTCGGACCTTCAGGCGTTTGATCAGATCTATGCGGAATACTTCGGTTCGCTCATGCCCGCGACAACCACTGTCCAGCAGATCGCACCGACAGAACGGAAAGCTGACAATGAGGGCCACTTTCCCGGGCTCGAGCAAGTTTCACTAATCGCGGTCAGAAGACAGCAAAAATAGCCACCAACCGACGTTGCTCCGAATTACCCGGTTCAACTACAACGCGAGTTTTGGCCAACTCGTCCAAAGCTTGACCAGGAAGTGACCTGCGAGAAGGTAAATCGCCTCCGCTTTCGGGTCCCCGTAGCCGTATATCTCTGTTACCGTTTATCGCAATAAAGCGGTGGCGCTCCAAAGAACTGGCGCCTGACCGTGCAAGTCGCCGGTTAGGCGCTTGCGATCCAAATAATATTGCAAGTTATTGTTTTTGCCGGTGCCTTCGCAAACGTTGCGAATGTCGGCGTTTGGTTCCAGATAGGTAGTCAAGGCCAGCCATCCCTTGCGCGCGGCCGGGGCATAAGTCTTCGCGTCGAGCCAACCTTTCTTCACTCCGGTGACGAGCGCGAAGGTGAACATGCCGGTGCTTGAGGTTTCCGAAAAAGACTCGAGGTGGTCGAGCAGCTGGTGCCAAACGCCATCCTTATCTTGATATTGAAGCAGAGCTTTCATCATCTTCAAGTAACCATCCATGATGCGGGCGTGCCGCGGATGATTTCCCGGCAGTGAGGTCAGGAGTTCTGTCATTCCTGCGGCTACCCATCCGTCGCCGCGTCCCCAGAAAAAATGCGAGTCGGGAGCATGGTAGAACAGTCCGTTCGGCTGTTGGAGTTTATCGAGATAGCTCGACATTTCGAGCGCGGCGCGGTCGAGATATTTTGCGTCACCCGTGGCACGATATGCCTGGACCTGCGCGATGGTAATCATGTACATATCGTCGATCCAGAAACGGGTTTGCGAAGTGAGACCGTCGGATGTGGGATTCTCCCACTGCTTGTCGGCTAGACTTTTACCCAAGTCGAGATATTTTCGCTGATGGGTTTCAAGATAGATTTGCAGCGGTACCGCGGCGAAAACGGTGTTGTCAACGTGAACGGGATTTGGAATGAGCTTGGATTCGTCGCCGAATAATGGCTGGAAACGTTGAATAAGTCGCGATTCCAGCGGTTGATCGTGGCTTGCCTGGGCAAAAATCAACGCGCCATACCAGGTTGCTACTTCGGGATAAGTGATCTGTGTGGGCGGTTCGGGCTTGCCGAAGTTCGAATGCGGCGTAGACGCCAGCCGTTCGGCTACGCGCTTCCCAATTTCACCAGGAGACTTTCCGGCCGGCCAATTGCGAAAGGCACCGAGTTGCTTTGAAGTTTTCCGCTGAGCCTGCAGAGGAAGCACAAGCGTGAGTGTGATTAGCGCGATCAGGATCGACGACGTCGGGAATCGCTGCATCATGACTTGTTTTGCCATACGACTGGTTTATAACAATACTGACCGGAACCGCTAGCCGGAGTATAGAGAATTTCTTTCATGGGCTCTAAATTGTCTTCCGAAAATCCCAGCAATGTGACGCAAGAGGCGCTTTCCCCGCAATCCGCGCCCTCTCCGTCCGGATATTTTCGTTGGATCATCTGCACCCTCCTTCTATTAGGTGTCACCAAGAATTACATGGACCGGCAGGTCCTCGGCGTGCTGAAGACTACGCTGCAACACAATTTCGGATGGAACGAAATTGACTTCGGCAACCTGGTCTTCGCTTTTCAAGCGGCATATGCGGCAGGAATGCTGCTGGTTGGGCGACTGGTGGATCGACTGGGAGTGAGGCTGGGCTACGCGGTGACGATGATTTTCTGGAGTCTGGCGTCGATGGGTCACGCGCTGGCCTCGTCATTGACTGGCTTCATCGTGGCACGGGCATCGTTAGGATTTGCCGAGTCCGGAGTTTTTCCCTGCAGTATAAAAGCTGTCGCTGAATGGTTTCCTAATAAAGAGCGGTCGTTTGCGATAGGAGTCTTTAATGCGGGCGCGAATGTGGGCGCGATCCTCACGCCATTGCTGGTCCCGTGGGTAGTTATACATTGGGGATGGCGGTGGGCTTTCATCATCACCGGCGGCGTGGGTTTTCTTTGGCTTGCGCTCTGGCTGTTGCTTTATCGCAAACCGGAAGAACACGGGCGTGTATCAAAAGCCGAATTGGCCTACATTCGTAGTGATCCGGTGGCACCGACAACCCGGGTAAAGTGGCTCAGCCTGGCGTCGTACCGCCAGACCTGGGCTTTCGTAGCCGGCAAATTCCTGATCGACCCCATCTGGTACTTCTATCTTTATTGGGTACCAGATTTTCTGCAGAGGAACCATGGGCTCCAGCTAATGAAGATTGGCGTGCCGATCATGGTCATCTATGTGATCTCAGATATTGGCAGCGTGGCTGGCGGATGGTTTTCGTCCTCGCTAATCAAGCGCGGCAAGAGTGTCAACTTCGCGCGCAAGATTACGATGCTGATTTGCGCGTTCTGTGTTTTGCCCATCATGTTCGCCTACCGTGTGGAAAACCTGTGGGGTGCGGTGCTGATTATTGGATTAGCCGCCGGAGGACATCAGGGATTCTCCGCGAACCTGCTGGCAGTGCCGTCAGATACATTTCCATCGCAAGCGGTCGGATCGGTTGTGGGCATCGGAGGTATGGCTGGCGCGATTGGCGGAATGCTGATTGCTACCATTGTTGGACACACGCTGCAGTGGACGGGCAGTTACATGGTTCCGTTCTTCATCGCAGGATCTGCCTACTTGATGGCTCTGGGGTGCATTCATATCCTTTCGCCTCGGTTAGAGCCAGTACGCCTGCACTGATCGGAAAGTGCCAAACCATTTGGCGTTCGCTTCAGGAAGAGTTAAATTAATTGTCCGACTCCCGATAGAGCGGAAATGAAATCGACAGCCTTCGTGAAAATCAATCCCAGCCAACAGAATCAGCCAGAGAGTTTATCTGCAGAACAAATTCAGGATGCCGTAATTCACGCGTTGGCGCAAACGCAATGCGTGGATATGCACACCCATCTATATCCGGCAGCATTTGGAAAAATAGGTTTGTGGGGAATTGATGAACTGCTTACTTACCACTACCTGGAAGCAGAATTTTTTCGTCATTCCAACATGACGCCGGAGAAATACTGGACGCTTTCAAAGCGGGGCCAGGCGGACGCGATCTGGAAAACGTTGTTCGTGGAGAACACTCCCATCTCAGAGGCAACACGCGGAGTGATCGCGGTGCTCAATGCGTTCGGCCTTCCGACGGATGCTTCTGACCTTAGTGAGGCGCGGGAATTTTTCGCCGAACAATCTCTCGAAGCGCACATAAATAAGGTCCTGCAGCTAGCGGGCGTTTCAACGGTAGTTATGACTAATGACCCGTTGGATCCCGAGGAAATGCCGGTCTGGATTAAAGGCGTAGAGAGTGATCCGCGATTTCAACCGGTTTTGCGCCTGGATCGAATTCTGTGCGATTGGTCTGATCCCTGGCAACAATTGGTCAGCATGGGATACAACGTGGATAGTGGCGCGTCCTCCATCTGTATCAGTGAAATACGCCGATTTCTCTCTGACTGGCACCGACGGATGCGGCCGCTGTACATGGCGGTATCCCTGCCGGAAACGTTCGAGTTTCCAGCAGACACACCGCAGGGAATCTTGTTCCGGGAAGCAGTTCTACCTTCATGCCGAGAACTTGATCTTCCTTTATCGCTGATGATCGGCGTACGGCGGCAAGTGAATCCAACAATTCGCTTGGCCGGGGATGCCGTGGGCCGCGCAGACCTGCGCTCGCTAGAAAGGTTGTGCCGTAAATATCCTGAGAACCGGTTCCTGGTGAGCGTACTGAGCCGCGAGAATCAGCACGAGCTTTGCGTGTATGCTCGAAAATTCAACAACCTAATGCCCTTCGGATGCTGGTGGTTCCTGAACAATCCTTCGATTGTGGAGGAGATCACTCGAGAGCGGATTGAAATGCTGGGGACCAGTTTTATCCCGCAACATTCGGATGCCCGGGTGCTGGAGCAGCTTATTTATAAGTGGCGGAATACGCGCAGAACCCTGGCGCCGATTCTGGCAGGAAGCTACCGTTTGATGGCGGAGGATGGACGCGACGTCACACGGCAAGACATTCAACGTGATGTCGACAAACTGTTTCGGTCAAACTTTGAAAAGTGGGTCGGACGCGAATTTTCTGCAAGCTGACTTCGTGTCTCCATACCGAAGGCCGCAATCATCCCAAAGTCAAAGTCCCCACCCTCCCCAAGAAACTGGGAAGGGCACCTGTTCCGGGTAAGGGCGCTTCAAGAGACAGCCGAGGGCGGCTGTGCCCACACGAGCAAGGCAGACTAGCAATGGACCTTTAGAGCGCCTCAGCTTTCTCAAGCGCGGATCGCATCCCTTGCCAGCATTCGACGGAAGATGCTTCGGGAGTTCCTGCCCCGCGCCAGTGAGTTTCAAGGCTAACCGCGTGTCGGTAGCCGTCGCGTTTGAGCGCGGCGAATTGTCCGGCCCAGTCGATGATGCCCTTGCCCATTGCGGCCCATTCGTAGTCTTTGTCAGCTCGGACAACGTCCTTGACGTGGCAATGGCCGATTCGATCCTTGGGTAGGAGATTGTAAGCGCCGGGATAGGGGACTTCGCCGCGCTTGCCAGCATTGCCGGGATCCCAGTTAAGCATGAAGTGACGCGACGGCACGCCGGCCAGCGTATTGGCAGCTTCCGCTCCAGTCGCGGTATTGCAGGCGAATTCGTTTTCCAGAAGCAGCACCAATCCCGCTCTTCCGGTTTTCTCGGCGGCCTTCTGAAGTACTTCGTTGATCGCCTTGCGATGGGGCGCCTGATCATCCAATCGCCAAAAATCAAAACAGCGTATGCGATCGGTGGACAACTTTTTTGCCAGTTCAATGCAGCGATCGAGAACTTCGTCCTGCTGCGCGTAGGAAAAGCTGGCATTGAACTGGTCTTTTTCGGAGAACTTGGATTTGGGAGCGCCCGGCCAATCAACCTTAAACAGCGGGCTGGCGATGTCGGTCACGCGGAGATTGTTTTTCTTAAGCACGTTCAGGATTTCGGAGATTTCCTGCGTGTCGAAATTCGTAATGTTCTTGTTCCATGCCCCGCGGATCTCGATCCAACCCATTCCAAATTGTTGAGATGCAACTTCGCAAGCGTGGCCGAAGTCTTGTGAAATCTCGTCAGTAATGACGGCAATCTTGAATGGCGATTTTGCCATGCGAGCGGACTCGGATGCAGAGGGTTTCGGAGAGGCGGCTCCAAAAGCTGTCCAGCCGGCGGCGAGCGCTCCGACTCCGGTGACGATGAACTCACGACGAGAGATGCTCCTCATAATGATTCCTTCATGCGAGAAACACATGCTAATGGCGACGACCAACAAAGATTAAGGTATTGTATTTTGATTTTTGTCCCGGGGGATGCCCCGTTTGATGTCACAGCCTTGGAGTCGTGGAGGTTACCCGATCAGGCAGTGCTGAGCACTCTGCCGCACTCCAGGCAACAAGTCTCGTAGCGAGGCGTGATAAGGCTGCAAAACGGACACATCCTCTGCGACGCGAAATCACCGGCTTGCGGTTTCGTACCTGACATTTTTCTCATCCATGCCGGCAAAAAAGCCCGCAGGCTGCGAAGACGCGACAGGAACGATGGACGAAATGACGGCATATTCTGCTTTCGCGACATGGGCGTACCCAAGCCGAGGGCGCCAAACCACCCCGCACTACCGCAAACTAATAATGACAGGTAAAGAGGGCCAATTCTGTGCCAAATTGCTCACATGGTGGACACAATACCGGCAACCGCCCTAAGGCAAACATTGAGCGCCAGAATCGCGTACACTAGGATATGCACTCTGAAGCGCATCTCAATCCGGAAACCGTGGAACGCCTCGAGGAGCAGAGTGGGTTGCTAGTGAGGACCTACGAGCTGGAAATGGCGAAAGATCCTGCCAGCCGGGCGACGGAATCCGCGCGCAGCAATCTCATTGCCTTGCGCCATACCCTCAACCAAATCTATGGGGAATCCGCCGCGCTCGATGTGACGGATGCGTTGGAGTTCGCCACGGTATTGGTTTCCGGTGAAGAGTAGTCGCGAGCACACTGAACCAGGCATGCGCTCTTAAAAAATTAGATTTCCCCGGAAGAACCAACCCAGGTTCCGATTTGTGGTTGTTTGACTTCCGCACCTTGTCGAACTGAAGAGACCAACTATGCCAGCAAGAAAAGAATATGTCGCCGACCAAGAGATGGACGAACTGAGCCCCAGCCACGTGTCATCCGAGCAAGATACCGAGGACCTGTTCAGCGCGGTGCGCGAGCAGGGTCTGGATGTGATCGCCGGAGACATGGCGCTGCCCTGGCTCAGTATGGAGCAAAAGCTCGCCAGCGAAGAAGATGAGGAAGAGGTCGAACTCGATCTCAGTACCGGCGCGCCCGATACTTCCAGCGATCCGGTCCGGCTGTACCTCCACGAGATGAGCATTTCGCCGCTGCTGACTCGCGAAGGCGAAGTGGAGATCGCCAGGCGGATCGAGCACGGCCAACGTCGCGTGTTGAAGGCGCTTTCGCGTTCGCCCATCGCGATCCGGCAGATTCTGACCATTGGCGAAGACCTGAAATCTGGACGGCGCTCGATCCAGGAAATAGTCACCTTCGAAGAGGAAGAACTAACTGAGGAAAAATTGCGCAAGCGCACGGACGACATTGTGCGCCGCATCGATCAGCTGCGAAAGCATTACAACAATGCCTGCCGGCTGTTGGAACGGCTGGGAACGATTCCGCCGAAAAAGAAGGCCAAGCAATATCGCCGGTGCCAATTGCAACTCGCCCGCGAGATCGTGCGAATTTCGCTTATCGTTCGCACTCTTGGGCTGGCCCCGGCTGAACACAAGCGCCTGATAGAGCGAGTAACCCGGACCGCGGAAGCCATGCGCTCGCTGGAACGCCAGCTTGCGCAGATGGAAAAGAAGGTCACGAAGACCTCCAGCGAGGCGATCAAGAAGAATTATCTCGCCGCACAACGGCAGCATCGTGCCGAGATCAAGAAGCTGGAGAGCGATGCCGGAATGAGCTTCGCCGAACTGCGCAATGCGCAGCGTGCTATCGTCCAGGGCCAGATGAATGCCGATGCGGCAAAGCACGAGATGATCGAAGCCAACCTGCGGCTGGTGGTTTCGATTGCCAAAAAATATGCCAATCGTGGCCTGCACTTTTTGGACTTGATCCAGGAAGGTAATGTCGGCCTAATGAAAGCGGTGGACAAATTCGAATACCGGCGAGGCTACAAGTTTTCGACCTATGCGACGTGGTGGATCCGGCAGGCCATCAGCCGTGCCATTGCCGACCAGGGACGCACCATACGGTTGCCCGTACACATGACCGAGATCGTCAACAAAATGATTCGCACCTCCAGGCGGCTGGCCCAAACTCTGGGACGCGAACCGTCATCGGCGGAGATTGCCAAGCAGATGGACATCCCTGAGTGGAAGGTGCGAAAAGCGCTTAAGATTATGCGCGCACCGGTCTCGCTTGAAACTCCTATCGGCGAAGAGGGTGATTCTCATCTTGGCGACCTGATTGAAGATCGCACTGCGGTTTCGCCTGCGGAAGCAGTGATCGGGGTAAATCTAAAGGAACGCGCCGAACGCGTGCTGCGCACGTTGAGCCCGCGTGAAGAGCGGGTGCTGAGAATGCGCTTCGGCATGGACGATGGCTCGGAACATACGCTGGAAGAGGTCGGGCGTTGCTTTGCCGTGACTCGCGAACGCATTCGCCAGATCGAAGCCAAAGCGCTGCGCAAGTTGCGGCACCCATCGCGATCGAGCGAACTGCGCGTGTTGCTGGACGCCGAATAGCTGTTTTCGCAAGCCTTGAGCGAAGAGCGAAGAAGATGACATGACGCGTGTTCCGCGCCCAACGTCATCTTCTGCTTGCGCCCAAGTTGCATTAATCTAACGATGGGGCAGGCCGTACTTCCCTCCTTACTATTGCGGACGCCAGCCGTTTAATACACTTGATTACACGTGACCGACTTGGATCAACAGGCGGCTGCTGATGAAACGCCAGCGCTGAACCACTCGAACACAACCGCGCAGCCCGAGAACGGGCAATCGCTGTTGAGCACCCGGATTTGCGACCTGGGCCTGGCGATCGCGGGATCGACGCTTGAAAAATTTGTGCAACAGCTCTATCGCGAACTGGAGCAGAAAAAAATCCTCAAGTTTCGGCCCGCTTGTTACTTGACGGATGAATGGGGATGCCCGTCGGGAGAACCGGTGATTGGAATTCCTTTTTACCTGGCGCGGGCTGATGTCGCGCAGGTTGAAAAAGAGAATAATGATATCGAGAACGCTCGCGAGATCATGATGTACTTGCGGCATGAGGCCGGGCACGCGTTCAACTACGCTTACAAGTTGCATCGGACGCCGGAGTGGAAGCAGTTGTTTGGACCATACCGCAGACCGTATCGCGAGAACTACCGGCCGGTGCTGTTCTCCAAGGACTACGTGCGATATCTGCCGGGCTGGTATGCGCAAAAGCATCCGGATGAAGATTTTGCGGAAACCTTTGCGGTCTGGATGACCCCGCGCTCGAACTGGCGCAAGAAGTACCGCGGTTGGAGAGCGCTGGCGAAGTTGCAATATATGGATCGGATTGCACGCGACCTGGGGAATGTTGATCCGTTGCGTAAGCGCGGAACTCCGGACGTCACCGCTGCGGAAATGGAAATGACGGTTGGCGAGTTTTATCGCAACTCTACCGAGCAGATTCCGTTGCTGGATGTGACCCAGGACGGCGACCTCGCAGCTATGTTTAATGCGTCTAAGAAGAGCAAGAGCGCGCAGCCGGCCGAGGTTTTTTTGCGCGAGCACAGGAAGACCATTGTGGACCACATCACCCGGTGGACGGCGCTCCAAAGGCCTGCGGTAAAGAAATTGATGGAATCCATCGAGAAGCGCAGTGGCGAATTGCGATTAATGATCGACAAGAAGAAGGAAGCGGAATATCTTTCGGAAATTACCGTCTTCGCGACCACGCTGGTGATGACTCACCTGGCGCGATGCAAGGCATTTCAAGCTTAGGAGCGGGTGGATGGGCGACCCATTAAAAGTCGCAGTGCTGTACGACGTCTGGGGCGAGGAAGACACCTCTGAGCCGGAGGCGACGCAAGCTGGACGTAAGCGTAAAGTGAAGGAAGACCGGGAAGAAATCTTCGATGCCCTCGGCAAACTGGGGCACGAACCTTCTTATTACGTACTGGACGGGCGGCCGCAGTCGCTCTACGGCTTGGGAAAATGTGGCGCCGACCTGGTGTTCAACCTGACCGAATCCTACGCCGGAGACGACACCAAAGAAATGAACGTGGCCGCGTACATGGATCTGCTGGAGCTTCCCTACACCGGCGCGGGTCCGCACGCGCATTTTCTGGCGCAGGACAAAGCCACTGCGAAAAAAATGTTCGCTTTCCACCAAATTCGCACGCCGTTCTTTGCAACTGCGTATCGAGGGAACATCGACCATGCGCATGATGTCAAATTTCCGCTGATTGTGAAGCCGCAGTCGGAAGACGGGTCAATCGGGATCGATGCCGCGGCCGTAGTGACCGGAGTGAAAGAGCTGATGGAGCGGGTCGAGTACGTGCAAAACGAGTTCGATTCGCCGGCCTTGATCGAAGAGTACATCGAGGGGCGAGAGATTTACGCGTCGGTTCTCGGGAGCTACGAAAAAACGGAAGTTTTGCCGCTGGTCGAACTCGATCTTTCGAAATTGCCGGAGGGGACGCCGAAGATCGCCAGCCGCGACGTGAAGTTCGAAACCGATTCAAAAGCCTACAAGCTGACGAAATCGACGATTGCTGAAGACCTCGACGAGGCCACGGTGCAGAAATTATCCGAGACAGCCCTGGCGGCGTATCGTGCGGTGAAACTTCGCGACTATGGACGCATCGATATGCGGCTCACGTCGGACGGTGAAGTTTACGTGATTGAAGCCAACCCGAACCCGTGGCTCTCCAGCCGGCACGAATTTGCCATGGCGGCCAAGAAGTCGGGGCGGTCCTACACGCAACTCATTGGTGAGATCGTGGATATGGCGTTGGAGCGAACCCGTCGAACCACCAACTCTGGGTCCTAAAGTTCTTTCGGTTTTTTCCTGCGGAACCCCAATACTTTTTTTTCTGGAATGCCGGTTTCAATCCGATTTCTGCCGCCGCGCTTGGCCCGGTAAAGGGCTTTGTCCGCCTGGCTAATGATTTCTTCGGAGCTCAACTTCGGTTGTGACTCTCCAATTCCGATGCTCACGGTGACCGACAACGATACCGAAGAACTGGTGGCAGTTAGGTGAGGGACTTCACGCTTTTTGTTATCGCTCCGGCGCTCTGACGAGCGCTGAACTTTGCGGCGCTCCTCGCCGCTGCGGACCCAGAAGGTGGAACTTTCGATGTTGAGCCGCAACAGCTCCAGTATGTCAACGATCTCCTTGCCTGTCCTGCCTGGAAAAAGAATAGTGAACTCTTCGCCGCCCACGCGGAACGGATCACCACCGCCGCCCACCCGCGCGAGTTTCGATGCCACCATGCGAAGGACCTGATCGCCGATGTCATGCCCGTAGGTGTCGTTAATGTTTTTGAAGTGATCGATATCAACGGCGGCGACGGCGTAAGGCGGTTTCAGGCGAACCAGCGCGTCGTTAAAGGCGCGGCGAGAGTGCAACCCGGTAAGCTCGTCACGGTATGCCAGCGCGTAGGAATTTTCCACGATAGAGCTGGCGAGAATCAGCGCGGCAACGCCGAAATATGCGCTGCTGAGTCTTCCTATGCCTCCGGCGTTCAGGGCAAGCCAAATTGCGATCAAGGACCAGAACATCCCAATGATGGTGGGTTTTTGAAAACGCAACAAGCGGTACAGCAGATAACCAAGAGCGATCACAAAGAACAACAGCGCAGGCTGCGGTAGCCTCCAGTGGATCGACGCCATCGGTGAAGCATGCAGGAACTCGGGGACGGGTTGGCTTGGACGAGCGATGGCAGCCACGAAAACGGACTCGAAGAACAGTAAGACCAAAAACCAGAACAGACTGCGTCCCGGATATCCACGTTCAGGGAAAAAAGTCAGCAGAATGAAGTTCAGCGGGAGCAGCAGCGCGATCGCTTCAAATGCCACGCGGCCAGGCCCGGCAACTGCAACGTGGCCTTGAGTAAAAAACTCGAGCGCCCGATGAGCCAATAACAACACGATCGCGGATAAAAAAATGCGAGTAGTGTGAAATCTCCATGACAGCACCAGCGCGGCAATGAAAACCGCGTAATAGAAAAACCTAACCCCGTAAACGGAAGGATTAATCCATCCCGGGTTGAGCAGTAGCCACGCGCCAAGCAGAATCGCGCCACCGGGAAGGAATACCGCTTGCAAAAATCGTTTAGTCCAAGGCTCCATGAGCTACTTCCTTATCCTCTGGCGAAAGCGTGGTAAATGGCGAGTGGCAGGCGAGGTTCCGCTTGCTATCTCAGGCGACGATTGTTCCGCAGAAACGTCTGTGGACGAAAGTTCCGTCGGATAAGGTCGCATGCCCAGTCCTTCGTGCCTTGCCTCATACCCTTCTCGGCTCTAAGAATGAATCGACCCTAATTATTCCTATGCGAGTATTAATTGCCGAAGACGATCCTGCCCTGGCCACCTTTGTTCAAAAAGGTCTCGAGGCAGAACATTATGCGGTGGACGTGACCCATGATGGCGAGCAGGCCAAGGCCATGGCCACCGAACTGGACTACGACTTGTTTATGCTGGATTTGAACCTGCCGCGAATGGATGGAATCGCGATCTTGCGGCATTTGCGACCGCGGAAGCCGAGCATGCCAATCCTTGTCTTGACCAGCCGAAACCGGGTGGAAGACCGGGTGCAATGCCTCGATCTCGGGGCCGACGATTACATGGGAAAACCTTTCTCATTTATTGAGCTTTCGGCGAGGATCCGGGCGCTGTTGCGCAGAAGCCACTTGCCGGCGGCATCGGTGCTGACAGTCGCAGACCTGAAACTTGACCGCGTGGAGCGCAAGGTGGAACGGGCCAGCAAGCGGATCGAGCTTACTTCCAAGGAATTCGGCCTACTCGAGTACTTAATGCTGAATGCAGGGCGGCGGGTCTCGCGGACCATGATCATCGAGCACGTCTGGAATCTCTCGTTCGACACTGGAACCAACGTCATCGATGTCTATGTGAACTACTTGCGCCGCAAAATTGACCATGGTTTCGGGCCGGCCCTGATCCACACGGTGCGGGGCGTGGGCTATGAACTCAGTTCGAAAGAAAATCACGTCTAAGCCCGGCAGAAATTTCCCACATTCGTATCCATTTCCCAAAACTGGGAAAGACTTGCCCGAACCAGAAAATCTTAATTCTCTACTAATCGCATTCTTAGCTTGGCCGATTAAACCAGAAGCATGACTACAGCAGCAGTCCCGGCTTTGTGCGGAGGAGTGCTGGTGGCCAGCGCCAACCCGCAGCTTCGCGAACGCGTACTGCGAAGGCTGGCGCCACGACGTTCACCGGTGGGGACAGCTTCGGGCGGCGCGGAAGCCTTTGCAAAACTCGACCACGGCGAGTGGCAAATGCTGATCCTCGACCGGCAGCTGCCTGATCTGAATGCTGAGGAATTACTGGAGCTTACCAACCGGCGGTATCCCGCAATCCAGGTACTGCTGGTCGACTCGCGGACCGAAGACGCGAAGTATACCGAGGTTGGGGCTTCACCAGCGGAGCTGGACACCGGCGGGGTGGTCCATGGATTTAGCCGCAGTCCGCAGGCAACCAAGACTGCGCCGGAAGATGTAACCCGGGGAGTGGTTGAAAAAGACACGAAAGAGCAGGCGCTGCCAGGCATGATCGGTGACGCTGAATCGATGCGTCAGGTGTATCGCATGGTGCGGCTGGTGGCGCAGCGCAACACGACGGTATTGATCACCGGCCCCAGCGGAAGCGGGAAAGAACTGGTGGCACGCGCGGTGCATGGCTTGAGCGACCGAGCCAGCAGCGCCTTTGCGGTATTGAATTGCGCGGCAATTCCCGAGGCGCTGGTTGAAGCTGAATTATTCGGCTATGCCCGTGGGGCCTTCACTGGCGCTGCACAGACCTACGCTGGCAGAATTCAGGCGGCGCAGGGCGGAACTTTATTTCTCGACGAGATCGGGGAGCTGCCGTTGAGCGCGCAATCGAAGCTGTTGCGATTTCTGGAGCAGAAGGAAGTCCAGCGCCTGGGCAGCGCAGAAGTTACCAGAGTAGATGTTCGCGTAGTCGCGGCAACCAATCGCAATCTGACCGAGAGAGTCGAGCAGGGGAGCTTTCGCGACGATCTTTTTTTTCGGCTGTGCGCTTTCCCTATTGACCTTGCACCCCTGTCGGAGCGGCGCGCAGATATTCCTCAGCTCACGGCGTATTTTTTGGCGCGGCTCGGCGGGCGGCAACCACTGCGGCTGGACATTGGCGCGCAGCAGATGCTCGAAGCCTACCGCTGGCCGGGCAATGTGCGCGAATTGCAGCAAGTGCTCGAGCGGGCGGCGATTCTGGCGGAGGACGCGCAGGTGATCCTGGCGGAACATTTGACATTCAGTTTCGAACGCGGTCCGCGACTTTTGGAAAAGAAGCCATGCTGATTGCTTCCATTCCAAACCAAGCGCAACTTGGGTTGCCAATTCCCGAGCAGCCTTTGTCGGAGGCATTCAGTGCGTTTTCTGAGGCCGCCCGATCGCTCGAGCATTCTTACTTCAGCCTGGGCGAAGAAGTGCGTCGCTTGCGGCAAGAGCTTGAACAGGAACGCGAATTGCGGCGCCGGCGGGAGGCGCTGGCGGAGATGGCAGCGCTGGTGGCGCACGAAGTGCGAAATCCGCTGGGCAGCGTGGAGTTGTTTGCGGAGCTGCTGGCGGGTTCGGATTTGACGGCCGAGAAACGGGAGTGGGTGGTGCAGATCCAGGCGGGACTAAGAATTTTATCCGCCAGCGTCAACAACGTCTTGCAGTTTCACAGCCCGGCTTCTTCTACGCTCGCGCCAACCGATTTGGGGCGACTACTGCAGTCTTTAAGCCAGCTGCTGGCGCCGGTGGCGATGAAAGCTGAAATGAAGCTGACCGTGGAAGAAAGCGTGGAAGAGTTGTGGGTATTGGCTGACCCGCAGCGGCTGATGCAGGCTTTCTTGAATATCGCGCTGAACGCATTTCGCTTTGCGGCCGCCGGGGGCACATTGCAAATTTGCGCAAAGCGGGTAAACCAAATGGCGACGGTCCAGTTCGCCGACCAGGGTCCGGGAATCGCGGAAGAAGTGCGCCGGAAAATTTTCGAAGCCGGATGTACCACGCGCTCGGGAGGGCCGGGCCTAGGTATGGCGGTGGCCAAAAAAATCGTGGAGCAGCACCGCGGCAGCATCAGCGTGACCAGTGTAAGCGGCAAGGGAGCCGTCTTCGGAGTGCATCTCCCACTTGCCAACGCCGTAACCGCAAATGATCTTGGTCAATGATCTGGCGGCGTATTACGAGCCAAAAAAATGCGAATGAATATGACAGCGAACGAAAGCTCCACGAGTTTCTCATCCCACAATGTGCTGGTGGTGGATGACGAAGCCAGCATGCGTATGGCGCTTGAGATGAGCTACGGCCAGCGCGGCTGGCAGGTGGAAGCGGCCTCAGGAAAGACGGAGGCCCTCGACCGCTTTCGCCGTGGACGGCAACCGCTGGTAGTCAGCGATGTACGAATGCCGGGTGGCGACGGTTTCGAACTAATGCGCGCGCTGCGCGGAATCGCACCTGAGACTTCGGTGATCCTGCTGACAGCGTTTGGGGCCGTCGCCGATGCAGTCTCGGCGATGAAGTCGGGGGCGTGTGAGTACTTAACCAAGCCAATCGCTTTCGCACAATTGCTGGATTTATCGGAGCGAGTGCTCTTGCAAAAGCGAACCCGGACGAAGGGCCTGGTCTTGTCGCATGCAGAAATGGTCGGAAGCTCGACGGCATTGCAGCGAGCCATGGCGCAGGCCAGGCAGGCGGCCGCAAGCGACGCCGACATTCTCATCGAAGCAGAGAGCGGCACCGGCAAGGAATTATTGGCGCGCATAGTTCACCAAGCCAGTCCAAGAAGCGAACGCCCGTTTGTGGCGGTAAACTGCGCCGCGCTTCCCGAATCGTTGCTGGAGAGCGAACTCTTCGGGCATGCGCGCGGGGCTTTCACTGGCGCAGTCACCGCACAGCCAGGAAAATTCGAAGTCGCCAACGGCGGCACACTCCTGCTCGATGAAGTTGGCGAGATGCCGCTCAGCCTGCAACCCAAGCTGCTGCGAGTCTTGCAGGAGCGCGAATTCTACCGGCTGGGCGACGCGCGTCCGGTAAAAATGGACGTGCGCGTGATTGCCACCACCAATCGCAAACTGACGACAATGGTGAATGCAGGCATTTTCCGCGCCGATCTTTATTACCGCCTGAATGTGATTCCTCTCTGCCTGCCGCCGCTGCGCGAGCGACGTGAAGACATTCGCCAGCTGGCCCTTCACTTTGCGCAAATATTTTCGACGTCAGAGGAAGTTCCACAGACTCTCCCGGAGAGTCTACTGGCGCAACTGGAGCAGCACTCCTGGCCGGGAAACATTCGCGAGCTGGCCAATCTGATTCGCCGGAGAATTGCGCTGCAAGGTCTCAGCGATGAGTTTCGGGGTGATGAGTTCCAGAGTGGCGAGTTTCGAAAAGACGAGTTCATCGCACACGACTTCCAGTCGAGCGCCCTGCAGATTGCAGGCACCTTCACGTCTGCGAGCGCGCTCTCCCCTGGAATGTCGATGCAGGCAGCGGAAAAGCGCCTTCTCGAGATGACGCTGGATGCTACCCGGGGCAATCGCTCGCGCGCGGCCGAGATGCTGGGCATCAGCCTGCGCACGGTGCGCAACAAAATCCGCGAATATCAGCTGCCGCCAAGGAGGGACTATGGCTGTCTCCATGATTGATTCGCCGGCTATCCAGGGTCTGGGAAGATTTCTCGACGTTAGCGCGATGCGCACCGAGCTGATCACTTCGAACATGGCGAACGTGGATACCCCGGAATACCGCACCCGCGACATTAATTTCCAACAGGAGATGCAACGTGCGTTGGGCGATCCGCAAATGGCTTACGCGAGCTTCTCGCCGATGGTTCGCGAAGTGCGCGGCCTGGCGGTGCGGCCAGATGGAAATAACGTAAATCTCGAGCGCGAGGGCCTGCTATTGGCCGACACCCAACTGCGATTTCAGACGGCGGCGCAGGTGCTGACCGCGGAGTTCCATCGCATTCTGAGCGCGATTCACGAAGGAGGCAGTTAGTCATGAACCTTTTCGGCATGCTTGAAATCAGCGGCTCGGCCATGACCGCAGAGCGGCAGCGGGCACAGATCGTCACCAGCAACATGGCCAATGCGCAAACTACCAAGACTGCCCAGGGCGGGCCTTTCCGCCGGCAATTGGTGGTCTTTCGTGCCCAGCGGCAACCGGAGTTTCCGATGATGGCACTGGCAACGAATGGCGGCCGCAGCGGAGCCGCCGAAGGAGTGCGCGTCTCGCAGGTGGTGGCTGATGCGAAGCCGCCGATCTTGCGCTACGAACCGGGCAATCCCGACGCCGACGCCAAAGGCTATGTGGCTTATCCGGCGATCGATCCGGTCGAGGAAATAGCCGACCTGCTGGGAGCGGTGCGCGCCTACGGCCTGAATGCGTCTGCCATAGCCGCCACCAAAAGCATGATCCAGCAGTCGCTCAACATAATGAAATGATGCTGCTCAATTTTTTTGGCTCGGACAATGATCGTGTAGAACCCGCAGTGAACGGGAGGTAGCATGACGAATCCGATTTCGGGAGTAGCAACGCCGGCTACTTTGGGTACGGAAGGCGCGGCTCAGGGGCCGAAAGAGTGGGGATTCATGGAGACGCTGCGCGGCGCCATGGACCAGGTCGGGGAGATGCAAGGCACGGCTGATCAGAAGGTTTCGGCAGTGCTCGCAGGCAACGGCATGGATGTGCACAGCGCGATGATCGCGGTCGAGAAGGCCGATCTTTCGTTTCAATTGATGATGCAGGTGCGCAATAAGATCGTGGCCGCGTATCAGGAAATCTCGCGCATGCAGTTTTAGAGCGTAAGGGAGTCCGGTGGATGCGCCGAAATCATTGGGCCAGGGGCTGCGCCAGGGTGGCGAGTTGCTCAGCGGGCTTAGCGTCGGCCAGCGGGTTTTGCTGGCAGTGGGCGCGCTTGCGGTAGCGGCCACGCTGTGGGTGTTTGTGGGATGGATGTCGAAGCCGAAGTTTGTCACGCTGTATTCGGGTTTGAGCCCGCAGGAGGCGCAGGAGCTTGGCGCCCGGCTGACCACGGCCAACATCGCTTATCAGCTTTCACCTGGCAGTACTGGGGTTGAAGTTCCCGCCGACCAACTGGACAGCGCGCGCCTGAAAACGGCGTCGCAGGGGCTGCCGCGCAATGCCCGCCTGGGCTTCGAACTTTTCGATACTCCTAACTGGGCAGGATCAGACTTTACCGAGAAGGTGAATTATCAGCGGGCGCTTGAAGGCGAACTGGAGCGCACCATTGAGAGCATGAGTGAAGTGGAATCGGTGCGGGTGCACCTGGTCATGCCGAGCGAGTCCTTGTTCACCGAACAGGAGCGCGAAGCCAAGGCCGCCGTCATCGTGAAGACCCGCGGCGGCGGGCTTTCTGAACAAGCGCGTATTGCTATACCCCAGCTGGTGGCAAGCGCGGTCGACAGGCTGCGTCCGGAAAACGTTGCCCTGGTCGACGCCGGTACCAACACGCCCATGCTGCGGGGGCATCGCCCCGGCGATATCAGCTCGCCTGATCTCGAGCAGGAATCAGCCAAAAAAATTATTAGCACGCTCGAGCCGGTGGTGGGCGCGGAACACGTGCGCGCTAGCGTGCATGTCGAGTACGACACCAGCTCCAGCGAAGACACTAACGAAGTCTACGATCCCAAATCGACGGCCGCGCTATCGCAACAGAAATCTGAAGAAACTGCGGACGGAGGGGCGCCGGCGGGGATTGCCGGGACCCCAAGCAATACTCCAGGCACCACTCCGCCCGCGGCGGCAATCGCACCCGACAATCAATCGTCACATACCGAGAGCGAAACTTTTGCGGTCAGCAAAGATGTGCGCCACACCGTCCAGCCAGCGGGCAGAATTCGGCGAATTGCGGCCGCGGTGCTGGTCGATGATGCCATCGACACCAGCAGCGGCAAGCCGGTACGGCGAAAGCGGACCCCGGAAGAAATGAAACAGATCGAACAGCTGGCTTCGGCGGCGATCGGTCTTGACGCCCAACGCAATGACTCAATCGTGGTTCAGAACCTCTCGTTCCAAGAGTTGCCGATAGAAGTTCCCGTGGCCCCGGGGAAGACCGAACGCGCCCGGCGGCTTTTGATCGAATGGTCAGGAGCCCTGCGTTATGTGGGTGTGACCTTTCTGTTTCTGTTTGTTTACCTGATCATGTTGCGGCCCATCAAGAATCAAATTCTTGCGGCTTTCCGCGAGCTGCCGGGACGCAGGGAACACGGCACCAAAGAGTTGAACAAGCCGGTTGCATCTCCCGAAGTACAGATCGAGTTGCCGGAAGGCAGCGAGCAAGGCAAGCTGGCGACTGCGCTGAAAAAGGAACTGTCGGAAAAAGTGCGAGCTGAACCGGCAGGGGCCAGCCGCCTGGTACAAAACTGGATTCGCGAGGACGCGTAGAGTGGCGACAGTCCCAACTTCATTGGCGGGAGTGCGCAAGGCGGCAATTCTGCTGGTACTGCTCGGCGAGGATGTGGCCAGCCAAATCTACCGCAATCTGCCGCAGCGCGAGTTGGAGCAGTTGACGCAGGAAATTGCTGACCTTGACTACATCGAACCGCAGACTGCCCTGATGGTGCTGCAGGAGTATCACCGGCTGGCAGTCACCCAGGACTACCTCGCGGTCGGCGGCACCGATTACGCAAATAAATTGTTGATCAAAGCCTTTGGTGAAGAGGCCGCGCAACAGTTATTGTCGCAAGTGTCGCGGAGCGTGGAAGTCAGTGCCAGCAAACTGGACTCGTTGCGCAAGGCCGATCCGCAGCAACTGGCAAAGTTCCTGGAGATTGAGCACCCGCAGACCATCGCGCTGATTCTCGCCCACCTTGATTCGAAACAGGGGGCAACCCTGCTTATGAAACTGCCGGAGGTGCTGCGCGGAGAGACCATCAAGCGCATGGCGCAATTGCGGCAATTCTCGCCCGAGATCACACAAAAGATTTCGGTGTCGCTGCACCGCAAGCTGGAAGCGCTGGGTGAGCAGCATCGCCGCGCCTACGCCGGATTGCAGGGGGTCGCTGACCTGCTTAATCGCCTCGATCCGATTTCTTCGAAATCAATTCTCGAGGCCATCGAAAAAGATGATGCCAAGGTGGCGCTTGGCATTCGCAATCTGATGTTCACCTTCCAGGACCTGCTGGGCGTGCCGGAAAACGGAATCCGGGAACTGCTCGGTCAGCTGGACAAAAAGACGCTGGGCCTGGCCTTGCGCGGGGCGACCGATGAATTGAAGACTTTTGTCTTCAAATGCATGTCGACAAGGGCGGCTGAAATGCTGAAAGAAGATATGGAAGTCCTCGGCCCAGTGCGGTCGCGCGAGGTGTTGAAGGCACAGCAAGAAGCGGTAGCGGTGGCCCGCAAGCTCGAAGCCGAAGGCAAGATCAGTCTAGGCGGGGAGGAGGAAGATGAGTACGTCCTCTAGTGCAGTCCGGCACCGGTCGGGCAAAGAAGTGGCTTCGTTTCCCTATCAGGAATTAAGCGTCCGCGAGTTGGCTCCAGTTCTCGAGGCCGGCGTAGGTCCCACCTCTGTAGCCGACGACCACCACGGGCGCGAAGTCGAAGCCCATGATGCAGGCCGACTCGAAGGCGAAGCGCATGCGCGGGCCGACTTCATTTCGCAAGTCGCCGACATGCGCCAAAATCTAGCCCAAGCCATCGACAACTTTGTGCGCGAGCGACAGGAATACTATCGGCGAGTGGAACGCGAAGTGGTGCAACTGGCGCTGAGTATCGCACGGAAAATTCTGCACCGTGAATCGAACATCGATCCGCTGCTGCTGGCGGGAATGGTGCGGGTCCTGATCGAGCGCATGGAGCAGTCGAGCAAAATCAGTGTCCAAGTAAACCCGAGCGAAATTTCGGAATTCCGCGCATTCTTCGCTCGCCACCTGCCGGACAAGCAACCCGAGGTCATAGAGAATGCCGAGCTTGCTTCCGGACGCTGCATCCTTCATACCGAACTGGGCACAACCGAGGTCGGCGCGGAGATCCAGCTCAGGGAAATCGAACAAGGCCTGCTTGATCTGCAAGCCGCGAAGCCAGCGCTAACGACATGAGCACGGCCGTCCTGACCAAATACTTCGAGCGGCTACGAACCGTATCCGGCCAGCGCTGGCAGGGCGAAGTCACGCAGGTACTGGGGCAATTGGTGGAATCGAACGGACCGTTCTGCTCAGCGGGTGAACTATGTGAAGTAGTGGACGGCAGCGGCCAGGCTTATGTGGGACAAATCATCGGCTTCCACGGTCCAACTGTACTCTCAATGACTTTCGAAACACCTCGACACGTCCGCTTCGGCGACCACGTGGTGACCTGGGGGGCGCGTTCGCAAGTGAAAGTCGGCCATTGCATGATCGGGCGAGTAGTTGACGCGCTGGGCGCGCCGATCGATGGCGGCGAGAATATCCAATTAGAGGAGCGGCGAGACCTGGAGCATGCCGCGCCGCAGCCGTTTGATCGCCAACTGATCCACGAACCGCTGGGCTGCGGGGTACGCGCGATTGACGGGCTGCTGAGTTGCGGGCGCGGGCAGCGCATGGGCATTTTCGGCGGCTCGGGCGTGGGCAAGAGTACCCTCATCGGCATGATGGCGCGAAGCACCGCCGCGGACTTGACCGTGCTCGCGCTGATCGGTGAACGCGGGCGCGAGGTGCGCGAATTTCTCGAGCACTCCTTGGGTGAAGCCGGACGGCAACGGTCTATCGTTGTGGTCTCGACTTCGGACCAGACTCCTTTGTTAAGAGTGAGGGGGGCGCTCGCAGCTACCGCCATTGCAGAACACTTTGCCGCGCAGGGGAAAAACGTTTTGCTGGTCGTGGACTCGCTCACCCGTTTGGCAATGGCGCAACGTGAGATCAGCCTGATGGCAGGGGAGCCGCCGACCAGCAAAGGATACACGCCATCGGTATTCACTCTGCTGGCAAAGCTTATCGAGCGTGCCGGAAAATTTTCTACCGGAAGCATCACCGCTTTTTACACCGTGCTGATGGAAGGCGACGACCAGCAGGACCCTATTGTCGATGGCGCGCGGGCGCTGCTCGACGGCCACATTGTGCTGGACCGCAAGCTGGCGGCGCAAAACCACTATCCGCCCATTTCGATACTCGACAGCATCAGCCGGTTGATGACTGCGGTGTGCTCGGAACGCCATCTGGCAAAAGCAGGAGAACTGCGGCGCTTGCTAGCCACTTATTACGCGGCGGAAGATCTGGTGCGAATTGGGGCTTACCAAAAAGGCAGCGATCCGGCACTGGACGCTGCGCTCGCGATACTGCCGGAGCTGCGCGGTTTTCTGCAACAGAAGCCGGGCGATGCGGCTTCATTCGAGCACACTGTGGCGCGGCTGCTCGACTTGAACGGAAAGAGCTGATGGCATTTCGATTCTCGCTAGATGCAATCCTGCGACTGCGGCGCAGCCAACAAAAACAGCAGGAGATCTTTCTCGAGCGGGCCAGCGAAAGAGTAAATTTGCTGACCCGGGAATTGCGCATGATCGCTGGAGAGTTCGCACGGGCGTCAAACCCCGGTAAATTCACCGTCGACGTCCGTGGAGCCGAGTTGCATTTCAATCAGTCACGACGCCAGGTGCTGGAATCGCGGCGCTGGCAAATGGAGCAGCTTCTGGTAAAGGCCCGTGAGGAGCAATCAGCAATGGCCGCTGAACTTCGCAAAATGTGGCAGGCACGTGAGGTGGTGGAAACACTACGCAACCGCGAACACCAGGCGTATACGCTGGAACAAGAGCACCGTGAGCAAAGAACGCATGACGACCTTTTCTTATTGCGAAAGAACGCGGCACGATTGTGAAACCGTCCCTTCCTGCCCAGCTAACAACGCAAATTCTGCCGTTGAGCAAGTTTTGCCCAAACACCTACTCTCGGCAGAATTGCTTTTTGCTTTAGTTGCATCAGTTTCCCGTTAATGACGCTGGAAACCATTTGGCGGGTGAACTGCTTTGATCTTCACGAGCATTCACCTCGTGCCTGCTATTTCACTACCGATCGTTGCTTCAAATAGCCAGAGTCCTTCGACTCGGTTCACGGCTTTGGGGTCGCCTGGACCTTCATTTGCGAGCTTCCTCGCAGGAACCGGAATTTCGCCGGGGAAGGGCGATACAAATCCAAGTCAGGAAGATTCGTCGTTGAATCCTCCAGCGATCAATGATCTTTCGATTACCGCGAATGCGAACCCTTCGGTCATGGCAAATCAGCCGGTAATTGCTAATCAACATTTGCCGACGCTGAATGCGGGGCCGACCAAGACTGGTGCACCACCTTCGAGTCCGGTGAACCTCGAGGCAGCGGCTGAGGAGGTCAACAAGACTGATGCACTTAACCCGGACTTAGCGAAGATCGAGATCTCGACTGCAACCTCGGTGAATACCGATAGATCAGCGTCGGGACTACCTGGAAAAATTGCCGCAACTCCTGCCACGTCCCGGAAGAAAGAAATCACCGGACCGAGCTCAGTCGCCCTTGCAATGGCAGCTTTGGCATTGCCGCAGTGGACTCCTACCGTCCCACCACAAACGCCAGCAACTGCTGTTTCCATATCAGCCGGCGCTCCGGCCTCGATCAGCGATACGAAGGTTCCGGTGGTATTGTCTGACCCGCAAATTGCGAACTGGGCGAGGCTGGACTTGACGGCTTTCGCACAAAAAGCCGGAACGCAGGCGCAGTCACCCGTTTCGAGTCCGCATTTCGACGCGAAATCAACAAACCAAACCGCGATCACAGCTCAATCACTGAACAGCAACGCGCAGGTAGGCAGCAAAGAGCAACCTCGACCGCCGTCAGGTGGCGATTCGACACCGCAGGCTCCCGCAACCACAAACGCACCGCAGGATGGCCCACTAACTTTGCCTCTAGCCGATCCCGCGAAATCACCGGAAACATTTCCAGTCAACGAGGCGACGAATATTTTGACCAAGGTCGACACCCAGACGTTTCCGCAAAGCTCTGTACCAGATTTTCAACCGCCAGCAGCGAAGGACTCACCAACTCCAGCGGTCTATCCGGAACCCCACGCCACCAACTCGCCTGCTACAGGATTGGTGTTTCCAGAAACGAATGTAGCGGCAGAAGCCGGACTGCCGCCACAGCTTTCGACGAATGAAGCGACGAGCGCAGTCCAAATTGCTCCCGCAGGCGCGAAACCGTTGAGCAACGAAACTAAACCTCAAGCAGCAGCGCGAGCGGCAGTGAATTTCAACTCGCCCATTCAAATGCCGGGTGTGCGGCCTGCATTGACTCAGACTCCGCAAGTACCTGCACCGATACAGCCCTCTACACCGGCACAAAACTCCAACGCGCGAGCATCGCTCACCCCTCACGCTGAGATTTCTGATTCGAAGGTGTCGCCTAGTTTGCCGACATCTTCATTCTTGAAGACGGGCAATACAAAGACTGAATCCACCAGTCCGGTGCAGTCAGCTAATCAAAACCCTCAACCCGAACAATCTGCTGCGCACACTCCATATCCCAATGCCGACAACAGCAAAACCGCGCCCCCAAAACCGGCTGGCGATATTAATTCCGGCGAAACCCAAAGCTCCAGTACAGAACCGAAGACAACTTCACCGCTGCCGATCGCCGCAATGATGGCGGCTGCGACTCAGGCGAACTCGCAACCCGATTCCGCTGCGGCGAATGTTGGCCCATTGATCGCGGGAGTGCAGAATGCCGCGAATTCTTCCGTCAGGACCGACGGGGCCTCGCCACAAGTCAAAACGGATGCGGCATTGGACAATACGCCGGGCCCGGAGCCCGCGCAGGTGCCAGTGTTGAGAATTCTTCACAATCCCAGCCAATCAGAGATGCACGTTGGGTTCCGTACCGAAAGCTTTGGCGCAGTCGACGTGCACACCACGATATCTGAAAAACAGGTTGAAGTCGCATTGGGCAGTGAACGCGGAGACCTGAAGGGATTCATGGCTTCCGAGTTGCCGGCGTTGCAGAGCAATCTGCAGCAGCACGATTTGCGGTTGCAAAGCTTGCGCACCAACGCTCCTGCCTATACGGCGCAATCGGACTCCTTCTCGGGAACAGGAGGACAACCGCAACATCAGCAGCGGCAAAGCCATGGAAACCAAACCGTGTTTTCTCAACAATCCGAAAACCGACAAGCCGAGGTCGAAGACTTAGTCGCGCCGGACGTAGGGCTAAGCGTGAGAATTTAACTTTTTCGAGGAGGTTGAACGTGCAGATCAATCCATTCGCGGTAGCGGGGGCAGCTGCCAATGCAAGCTCCAGTCCTTCGTCCGCCAGCACTACGCCGGCGCAGGACACTAACAACATGTTTCTGACGCTTCTGACCGCACAACTGAAAAATCAATCCCCGCTCGACCCGGTCGATCCCATGCAATTCACCGACGAACTGGTGCAGTTCAACATGCTCGACCAGCTCACACAAATCAACAGCACGCTGCAGCAGATGAGCGGGGTGTCCACACCTCCCACTCAAGGCGGCAGCGCTCCCAGCAGCTAATCCGAGGAGGAAATTAAATGCCAGCTTTTTCAATTCCATTGTCCGGACTCACGGCCGAATCAACGGCGCTTTCGGCGATCGCAAATAATTTAGCCAACCAGAACACAGTGGGGTACAAGGACGTTCGCGTGCTGTTTCGCGATTTGTTTTACGAGAATCTAGGCACCAGCGGTTCGGGAGATCCGATTCAACTGGGCGCGGGCACCGAGATTGACAGCATGCCCGGGATGTTCACCCAGGGTAGCGTCGAATCGAGCGGCGTGCCAACTGATGTCGCTATTCAAGGGGCCGGATTCTTTGTGACCCAGCAAAATGGCGTCAACAGCTACACCCGCGCGGGCAATTTTAGCGTCGATAAAAATAACTTCCTGGTGACCGCCGACGGCCAGCAGGTTATGGGATACCCGGCGGTCAACGGCGTAGTCACGCCAGGACAGGGCCTGATTCCCCTGCAGCTCGGTGCAGGCAGCATCAGTCCGCCGACCGCGACTGGCAACCTGCAAATTGCCTCGAACCTGAACTCGGGCGCTAATGTGGGAGACACTTTTTCAACCCCGATTACGGTCTTCGACTCGCTGGGCGCGAGTCATGTTTTAACTTTCACCTTCACCAAGACCGCCGCCAATACCTGGGGATACTCGATCAATATTCCGGCTGCGGACGTAGCCGGTTCGGCGGTACTGGGTACAGGTAGCCTGACTTTCGACGGTACCGGAACACTGCTCACGCCCACAAAGGACGTAACCGGCATCGCGATTGCCAAACTCACCGACGGTGCGAACGACATGACCTTCAACTGGAACCTTTATAACGGAACCACTCCGGTGATCACGCAGGAGGCTTCGCCGAGCAGCGCATCATCGACCCAGCAGGACGGAAATTCCAGCGGAACGCTAGTGAATTTCAGCATCGGTTCCGACGGGACTATTACCGGTTCATTCAGCAACGGTCGCACCGCGGCGCTAGGGCAAGTTGCGCTCGCCCAGTTCGCGGACGAGGAAGGATTGCAACGCGATGGTGATAACTCGTTCAGCGAAACTCTAGCTTCGGGGCAGGCGGTAATTGGATCGCCAGGAACTGGAGGACGAGGAACACTTTCCGGCGGCGCGGTGGAACTGTCGAACGTGGATATCGCGACTGAATTCGCAAATTTGATCGTGGCGCAACGCGCCTTTGAGGCCGACGCGAAAGCGATTACGACATTCGACCAGATCACGCAAGACACCATCAACCTGAAACAAGGCTAATGAAAGGGCGGTCGCTCGTAGGTTCCGAGGGATGGATAGGGCGACCGCGTGATTTTTTTCTAATCAGTTTTTCCTCAGATTGTGCGGAGTATTTGGGCGGCGGCGCCGTTGCGCTTCCCGATCTGTGAGCAAACGTCGCAAACAGGACAGTTAACGCTCCCCTCTCCAGCCATACCTTCGTTTCCCGCCGCCGCGCTTTCGGAATACGTCGTGCTGGTTGCCCTTACGAACTCCTTCACATTTCATGGCCGAAGCCGCAACTCAAACTGCATTCGCAGGACCGGAGCCGGTCCCCGCACAACCGGTCCCCACACAAGATGATACTGCGCGTTGGAAAGACGTATTGGGACTGCCTTGCACCGTCAGCGTGGAAATTCCGCTTGCTGGCTTCACGGTGAAAGATCTGCTGAATTTGGAACCACAAGTAGTGATCAGTTCAGACTGGGCGACAACTTCGAACCTGCCGTTGCGGGTGAATGGCGAAGCGGTGGCATGGTGCGAGTTCGAAGTGCTGGGCAATCAGCTGGCAATACGGCTTACGGAGCTGGCATGAACCAGATGCCACCGGCGACCAGCACCGTCAAGCGCACCGCACCGGGAGTCTCCTGGCGCGACCAAAGCTGCCAAGCACCGCCAGCGCGCAATTTCCTTTGGGGACCGGCGATCAGCTTGTGGGCCTGTTTGCAGCGCAGCTTTCGCAGTCGGCCGGTGCGGCGGCTGCGAGTGCGTGAGACCCTTGCGCTCGGCGACAAGCGGCAGTTGCTGATTGTGGAATGCGGAGAACGGCAGCTGCTGATCGGCGCCGCCGGGAATTTCTTGACCATGCTGGCGGAGTTGCCGCTCGCAGAGAACCCAAAAAGCCAGACTCCATGCGAATGAAAACTCTTTTGCGCTGCTGGATGCCAATGATTTTGTTTGTCATGGCCTCGTCTGGCGCCGCCGAAGCGCGGACAAAAACCACATTCGATCTGGGAGCGCTGTCGCGCCCCGCAGGATCAGTGCCTTGGAACATCCTGGTGCTGCTGACCGTCCTTACTTTGCTGCCCGCGATCGTGCTTTCGATGACCCCATTTGTGCGTCTGCTGGTGGTCTTCCATTTTCTGCGGCAGGCGCTGGGAACGCAGACCACTCCGAGTAATCAAACCCTGATCGGGTTGTCTTTGATCCTGACGTTTTTTCTGATGCAACCGGTGGGCGTCGCTATTCATGACGCCGCCATTGTTCCCTACGAAGCCGGCCAGACCGACGCCATGGGGGCGGTCGATTTTGCCGCCGCCCCGGTGCGCAAGTTCATGCTGCGCTATTCGCGCGAAAAAGATCTGGCGCTGTTTCTCGATCTGGCGAAAGAGCCGCGCCCGGCGCGCCCGGAAGACTTGCCCATGCGGGTGGTATTGCCGGCCTATCTGATTTCCGAGTTGAAGGCGGGATTTCAGATCGGGGCCGCGCTCTACCTGCCCTTTCTGGTGGTGGACATGGCGGTGGCCGCGATCACGACCTCGGTGGGAATGCTGCAACTGCCGCCAGTGGTGATCTCGACCCCGCTCAAGATTCTGCTGTTCGTGATGGTCGATGGCTGGAACCTGCTGGTGGGTTCGCTGATGAAAAGTTTTTGAGGCGAATGAACATGCCGAATGACATGGTAGTTGAACTTTCGCGGCGCACCCTGGAGGCCACGGTCTGGATTGTGGCGCCGGTGCTGGCAGTGGCGGTCGCAGTCAGCCTGGTGGTAAGCCTGGTGCAGGCGCTGACCTCGCTGCAGGACAACACGCTCTCGACTGTGCCGCGGCTGGCCGCAGTCGGCGCGGCGTGTTTTTTTCTTTTGCCCTGGATGGTGCGCCACATGGGCCTGTTTACGGTGTCGCTGTTTTCGAACTTGCAGCACTACCTGCGCTGAGGAGCGCTGCGTTTGGCCCTTATTGAGCAATTCGATCTTCGCCACATCGATCTTTCGCAGATCGTGGCCGGCGTGAGTTTCGTAGGAGTACGAATCTCCGGCCTGATGTTGTTCGCGCCGTTCACTGGCAGCGACGTGATTTCCGCTCCGGTGAAAGCAGCGCTGACTTTGCTGATCACGGCGCTGATTTATCCGGTGTCGCCGGTGATTGCCATCGCCTCGAGTCCCGTGGGGTGGATGAAGATTGTGGCCGGCGAGGCGGTGATTGGCATCGCCATGGGACTGCTGCTGCAGTTCTCGTTCGAGGCGGCGCAGTTTGCCGGGCAGCTATTTGGCATTCAAACCGGCTTCTCTCTCATCACCCTGCTCGATCCCCAGACCCAGGCAGACTCGCCTTCGCTCGCAGTCTTCACCCAGATGATGGCCCTGCTGCTGTTCCTTGAAATGAACGTACACCACTGGGTGTTGCGTGGTCTGGCGGCCAGTTTTGTTTATCTGCCGCCGGGCGCGATGGGGAATCTTGGAGGGTTGACGCGCGGTGTGTTAGAGGCTGCGGGCGGGCTGTGGGTAGCGGGATTGCAATTGGCGGCGCCGGTACTGGCGGTAACACTGCTGATCGAAATCGCCCTGGGTTTCATCGGCAAGGCTGCGCCCCAGCTTCCGGCAACGCTCGCCGGGTTGCCGCTGAAAAGTGTTTGCGGGTTGCTGGTCATGGCGTCCGCGGCAGGCGCGTGGCCGCGTTTTTTCGAGCGGCAATTCATGACCGGGTTAGGCGGGGCGGAACGACTGTTGCATCTGGCGAGGTGAAATCGCGTGCCCGGAGATAAGACCGAAAAGCCGACAGCGCGTAAGCAGAAGCAGGCGCGCGAGCACGGACAGATTGCCCGCAGCCGCGACATCACCAGCGGAGTTGCGCTGCTTATGGCGCTGCTGACCCTTTCCTGGACCGCGCGCCACTTTCCCGGCGATTGGGGACGGCTGCTGGAGCGCACTCTGGCGGCAGCTGCGGCGGGAAATCTGGAGCTGGCCCCCTTGATCAGTTGGAGCGCAATTGCAGTTGTGACCTTGGCCGTGCCGGCGCTGGCGGTGGCGTGGATGGCGGCGGCCACGGGAGCGCTTTCGCAAGGCGGATTTGTGTTTGCGCCAGCAGCGTTGACGCCGAATTTCTCACGACTCAACCCAGCCAAAAGAATCGGGCAACTGGCCTCACTGCCAGCGCTGTCGCGTTTTCTGCGCTCGATTTTTCCGGTGATCGCGATGGGGTGGGTGGCTGGCAGCATTCTGATGCGTGACCGCAGTCTGTTGCTGGGATCGGCGCGCCTGGGGGCAGGCGGAGTCCCGCGATTCATCTTCGACCGCGGGTTTGAGCTGGCATGGAAGTCGGCGCTCACCCTGGTCGCGTGGTCGGCGATCGACTACATGCTCGAACGCCAACACCTAGCGAGCGATTTGCGCATGAGCCGTCAGGAGGTGATCGACGATTACAAAGAGACGGAAGGTAATCCGTCAATCAAGGCCCGCATTCGGCGATTGCGGCGGCAGATTGCACGCCGGGCCATGCTCGATGCGGCCAAGCGTGCCACCGTCGTAATAACCAACCCTACCGAATTTGCAATTGCGCTCGAATACCAGGGCGCTATGGCTGCACCCATGGTGGTCGCGAAGGGACGCAACATTCTGGCGCGGCAGATCAAAGAAGTCGCCCGCTGGCAGGGCATTCCGATGGTGGAAAATCCGCCGCTGGCGCATGCGCTTTATCGCGCGGTGGAAGTTGGGCAATACATTCCGCCGAAGCTTTACGCGGTGGTGGCCTCGATTCTGGCGGCCATCTACCGGGCTGAGCAACGCGCTCGCGGAAATTCCGCGCGCCAGGAGGCAACCAGGTAAGCCATGGCGGAAGCAGTCAAACCCGCAGCGGGTACGGGAGGCGGAATCGTCGAGTGGGCAGTGCCGGTCGCGGCGATCGGGTTGATCTTCGTAATGCTCGTGCCCATGCCGTCGTTTTTGCTCGATCTGCTGTTGGCGACGAGCATCACCGCGTCAGTCCTGGTGTTTCTGTCGGCCATGCATATTCTGCGTCCAGCGCAGTTTTCGGTTTTTCCCAGCTTGCTGTTGCTGCTCACGTTGTTTCGTCTTTCGCTCAATCTGGCTTCCAGTCGGCGCATTCTGTTGCACGGCAACGAAGGCGCCTCGGCGGCAGGGCAGGTAATTCAAGCTTTCGGGCAATTCGTGGTCGGGGGAAATTACGTCGTTGGCTTTGTCCTGTTTGTGGCGCTGATCGCGATCCAGTACATCGTGGTCAGTCACGGCGCGGTGCGCACTGCTGAAGTCACTGCGCGGTTTACCCTCGATGCCCTTCCCGGCAAGCAAATGGCGATTGACGCCGACTTGAACGCGGGCATCATCGATGAATCCCAGGCCCGTACCCGGCGCGAGCAGATTTCTCGCGACGCAGAGTTCTACGGCGCCATGGATGGCGCGGCACGATTCAATCAGCGCGATGCAGTGGCTACCGTACTTATCACCGGCGTAAACATCGTGGCGGGATTCCTGATTGGCGTCTTCCAGCTGGGCATTCCCTTTCGCGAGGCGTTGAAAACTTACACCGTGCTCACGGTCGGAGATGGCCTGGTGACGATGATTCCATCACTTCTGGTTTCACTCGCCGGCGGGATCGTGGTTACGCGCGCCTCTTCTGGGGCTACGCTCTCAAGCGATTTAGGCAAGCAGTTGCTCTCCGGACGCAGGCCGCTGTTTCTGGCGGCGGGAGTAATGCTGGCGCTGGCCGCGATCCCTGGTCTGCCTAAATTTTCTTTTCTCCTGCTCGCCGGCCTGGTGGCATTTCTTGCCTGGCGTACCCCGGATAGCGCCGCCATTCTGTCGCTGCCAGAAAAGGACAAGCAAAAAGAAAAGAAGCCGGAGTCGGTCGAAGATCTCCTCAAGCTTGACGAACTCGGACTCGAGGTCGGATATGCGCTGGTGCCGCTGGTCGACCAGCAACGCGGGGGACAATTGCTGGCGCGGGTGAAGGCGCTGCGCAGCAATCTTGCGGTACAACTCGGTTTCATTCTGCCGCCGGTGCATATCACCGACAACGCCAATCTGTCGCCGCGGCAATATGTCATCTATTTGCGCGGAGTAGAAATTGCGCGCTGGGAGATGCGCGACGATTGCCTGTTGGCCATCAGTTCAGACGCGACCCCGCCACCAATTCCCGGCACGCCGACGCGCGAGCCAGCATTCGGTGTGGCCGCGACCTGGATTGCGCCCGCGCTGCAAAACGAGGCGCTGGCCAAAGCCTACGCGGTAGTCGACCAGACGTCAGTGCTGGCAACGCACTTGGCGGAAGTCATCAAGCAACATGGACCGGAATTACTGACCCGCAATGAAACCAAGCGCCTGCTCGACCGTCTGGCCGACACGCAACCTAAGTTAGTAGAAGAGCTCACTCCTAAGCTGCTTTCGCTTGGTGAAGTGCAAAAAGTTCTGCAGCAGTTGTTGCGCGAGCAGGTCTCGATCCGCGATCTGGCCACCATTCTTGAAGCCCTGATCGACGCTGCCGCAGTCACAAAAAATCCGGTGTTATTGGTTGAATCCACGCGTCAGTCGCTGGGACGTGCACTGGTGCGGCCACTGTTGACTCCGGAAGGCAGCCTGCGAGTGCTGGCCCTCGATGGCAGCCTGGAAGAAGAACTGAGCCGGGCGTTCAATCCACAAGCGGCCAGCAGCCCCCAATCCCTGGCACTGCAGCCGCCGCTGGCCCGCCGCATTCTGGACGGACTGCGCCGCCTGCTGGGTGAGCAGGCCAACATGATGAACCCGGTGCTTCTCTGCCCTACTCCGGCACGCTTCCACCTGAAGCGATTGCTGGAGCCATTTCTCCCCAAGATGGTGGTGCTTTCTCCCGGAGAAATTCCGCCTATGGTGCCAGTGCAAACCGTAGCAACGCTGCGATGAGTTGAGGTCAAGAAACAGGAGTCCGAACATGGAAGCGCCCAAGCAAGCTTATACGTCGTGGCAGAGCGAAGAAGAGCGGCAGCGCCTGCTCACCGAGCAATTACCGCAGGTGCGATACATTGCGCGCCGTATCCATGAGCGGCTGCCACGGCATGTTGCTCTTGAAGACCTGGTGCATGCCGGCGTAGTCGGATTGATCGACGCACTGCAGAAATTTGATAGCGGCAAGCACGTGCAGTTCGCGTCTTATGCGAAATTTCGCATTCGCGGCGCGATCCTTGACAGTCTCCGCGAACTGGATTGGAGTCCGCGTGACCTGCGGCGTCAATCCCGGCAACTGGAAGAAGCGCACAGCAAATTGCGCGCCGAGCTAGGCCGCAATCCCAACGAGCCTGAGTTGGCCACCGAACTGGGCGTCACTTTGGCAGAGTTGCAGAAGCTGCTGGGAGAAATTAGCGCACTCGAAATTGGCAGCTTGCGATTCATCTCGCCGGACGACGGCAAAGAGGAAGACCTCTGCGAGTACATTCCCAGCGGCAACGATGACAATCCGCTTTTGCTATGCCTGCGATCGGAGATGAAAGACCTGCTGGCTCGCGCGATTTCAGAGCTTCCGGAAAAGGAGCGGCAGGTGCTGGCGCTCTACTACTTCGAAGAACTCACCATGAAGGAAGTGGGCATGACGCTCGGGGTCGGCGAATCGCGGGTGTCGCAGATTCACTCGATGGCGGTGATGCGCTTGCGCACCCGCATGGCGGAGCTTACAGAGGCGCGGGTAAAGGCCAAGGGTCGGGCCGCGGGAGCTCAGTAGAGGCAGACGCAGGGCATGCGGTAGTGGTGCAGGCGGAGGATCGACCAGATGGAAAAAATACTCTCTCAACAGGAAATCGACGCGATGGTAAGCCGGGCACGGGGCGGGGCGGCGGCTGCCCCTGCGGGGATCTCGTTTTCTCGCTGGGATTACCGCCAAGCCGGGCGTCTGGGTCGCGATCAACTGGCAGCGATCAGCACCTTGCATGACGGGTTCGCGCGCACCTTGACACATTCGATTGGGGCATACCTGCGTGCGGCGTTCCAAGTCTCGATGACATCGGCGGAGCACCTTACGTATGGCGAATTTCTGAATGGAATTCCCGAGTTGACATACCTCGCATCCTGCAAGCTGTCGCCATTTAACGCTACCGGGCTGATCCAGTTGGATCTCGGCATCGCCTTCGGCTTGATTGACATGCTCCTGGGTGGCGAGGGGTTGGATCCGCCACCCTCACGGGACATCACTGAGATCGAGGAGCAAGTGGCCGAAACCGCTATGCAAATCATCCTGCGCGAGCTGCAAACCACATGGCAAGCGCTGGCGGTGGAATTTCAATTCGAGCAACGCAAACAGCTCGGGGAAGCGCAACAGCTCATGGCGTTTCAGGAGCGGATGCTGTGTCTGGGTTTCGAAGTCGCGTTGAAAGAGCGTCGCGGAGGCATGACCATTGCCATCCCGACCGTAATATCGAGTGCCCTGTTGCGAAAAATCTCAGCCGTACGCCCGCGCTTCTACACTCGTCCCGATTCGGGGGATTTCCCGCAGCTACTGCGGAAACTGCTGCTCAACTGTCCATTCCGCTTGGATCTGGGACTGTCGGCGCGTGCGTTGTCGTCGGATCTGGCCGACATCTATCCAGGAAAAATCGTTTCTCTCAATCGGACAGCAAGCACGCCGGGAACATTGTTTGCCCGGGACCGCCCGATCTTCACCGCAAACATCGCTCGGGTGGGGCAAATGCGCACCGCACAAATTCTTTCCGCGATTGAAGCGCGAACAGAAAGGAAGCCGGTATGAGCAGCCCGGGTACACCGTCCCGCGGTCCCGTCAACGCCTTCGCGCAACTGTGGACCGAGGCCATCTCAACGGTAATGTCGCAAGTTACCTCGGCATCATTTCCCATGCAAGAAGGCGGGGCCGAGAATATGCCCGCCGCCGTGGCTGAAGACGTGCAGCTTACGGTCACGGCCGCGGGCACCGCGCGCGGGGAAATGAATTTACGCCTTCCGCCGGCTACGGCACTCGACCTGGCAAAGATTTTTGTCTCCGACACCGATGCCGCGCGTACTGAGTTGACTGCCGACGATCGTTCGGCGCTCGAAGAGTTGTTCCGTCAGGTCGCGGGCCATGTGGCCACTTCAGCAAGACCGAAGGGACTTGAAATACAGCTTACGGTAGTTCTCGGCGAAGCACCGACTTGGCCGCCGGCGGCGAGTGGATGGATATGTTCCGGGCCGGCAGCGCCCCGCCCGGCGCAAGTTGAATGGAAGTTGAGCTCGGCGCTTGCGACCGCTCTAGTCTCCACCTGGCGCGAACCCGACCCTGTGCCTGTAGCTCCAATTCCGTCCCCACTCAACTCGAAGGGGCAGGAAAAGCTCGACCTGCTCATGGACGTGGAACTCGACGTCATTCTGCGTTTCGGAGGGCGCAACATTCTGCTCAAAGAGATTCTCGATCTCGGGCCGGGATCGGTGGTCGAGTTAGACCGCACCATCCAGGAAGAAGCCGATCTGCTACTGGACGGAAGACTGGTTGCGCGTGGAGAGGTGGTAGTGGTGGAAAGAAATTTCGGCATCCGAATCACGGAAGTGCTGCCTGCGCAAGGACCGGCGTGAAGATGTTCACGCCCGCGCTGATAAAACAATTTCAATGGTTATTCAAACGCCGCGTGAAACGAGTGCGGGCCTGTCCCAGCCCTGAGTGCGGGCATGATCCCACCATCCGGCAAAGGCTTTGGCGCCCCACACCAAGTGTTCGGTTACAGGGCTCGCCATTTTGTTTTCCTGAATGTCTGGAACGGGAACTGCTCCGGCGTTTGCAACACACATCCACCGCGCCCCGTCGAGAGCAGGTGAATTCGTGTCGTGTGCCGCTGGGTTTGATGATGCTGTCGCGAGGCGAACTAACGAGTGGACAATTACAGCAAGCATTGGAGCTGCAAAAGAAAACTGGCACCGGCCGAATCGGCGAATGGCTTCAACAACTCGGTTACGCGCGCGACGTGACCGTGGCTGCGGCGCTTGCCAGTCAATGGTCCTGTCCGGTGGTTAAGAGTGTCCCTTCCGGTGTGGGCAGCTGCACAATTCCCTTCTATCTGTTGAAAACTTTTTGCATGGCCCCAGTTCATTTTTCGAGCAATCGTCGCATGCTGCACATGGCATTTGCAGACAAAATCGAGCACCGCGCACTGTTCGCCATCGAGCAGATGATGGATTGCAAAACTGAGCCGTGCCTGACCACTCGTGCTCAGATTGAAGGTGCGCTGCTGCGCATGGAAGAACAGAATTCAGGCAGCGAAAAACTATTTGAAGGGATAAGCGATCCAGAAGAGAGGACCCGAATTATTTCCAGTTACATTTCGACCATGCGGGCCACCGAGATCCGCGTAGCGTCTTGCGGAGAACTGCTGTGGGCGCGGATCACGGGCAATGAACTTTGCGAAAACCTGTTGTTCTCGCGTATTGCGGGGAGAGTCCTTCAGTTTGTCAGCAAGAAACTTCCGGAACCAAGTTTAAGCTGAGGCTTCGTATTAAATTATTTCCAGAAACAATCCCGCCCCCTTTGGCAAATAACCTTTTCGCTGGAACCAATCTTCCATTGCGTCTTTCAATTTATCCAGTGGCACGCGCTCTCCGATCTCCATGAGGCCATCGCTGTAAGGGAGGGTGTCGTCGAAGATGCTTGCATTGGTGAAATTGCGCATGGAAAAATTGTCCAGCCATTTCAGCGGACAAGGCGTGCGCTGGCCTTGGGCATCGTAGTCAACGCGAATTTTGCGGGAAAACATCCTGCGGGAATTCTAAACAATGAGGACGCACTACATCGCCGGTGAAGGCGCGACCGGAGCATGCGAACTGGCTTCGCCATTCACCAAGTCCTTCAATTCCTTGCTGGGCTTGAAGAACGGAATCTTCTTCGCGGGGACGTCCACGCGATCGCCGGTCTTGGGATTGCGTCCCACTCGAGGCTTGCGCTGGCGGGTGCGAAAGCTACCAAAACCGCGAATCTCGATCTTGTCCCCAGCTCGAAGTGAACGGACGATGCTGTCGAAGATGGTTTCGACGACCACCTCGCTGTCTTTGCGGGTCAATTCAACCAGACCGGAAACCTCGTCGATCAGATCCGCTTTAGTCATGGTTACTTTGCTCTCCAGTTCGTCGAGAATACTTCCGCCGGAAGATCCATCCTTGCAATGGCTTCACCCGATGCCGGTCGAATCCGTTCGCATAACCTTCTCAAATTTCAGGGCTTGTTGGCAAGAGGAAGATGCGATCACGGCCTGCTACTTCCAAAGATAGTAAAACCCAACCTGCTGATCGAGCAACTTTTCCTTTGAGGGCAGCCACGGTGAAACATCCCCGAAGAGCAAATCGAGTAGCGACTTGCGGTCCCTCTCGGGGTGCACCAAGACGGGCTCGCCACTGATGCTCACTGACTTCGCGGTATCCAGCACGGCGGCGCGAAAATCTCCAATCTGATCAATGAGATGGAGACCCATAGCTTGTTCGCCGGTCCAGACCCGGCCGTCGGCTATCGATTTGATATCAGAGGTTTTGGCGTGCCGCCCGTCGGCCACCGCCTGCACAAACTGGCCATACATGTCGTCGATCAGGCCTTGCATATACTGACGTTCGGCTGGGGTGAGTTCGCGGGTGGGATCGCCGGTATCTTTGAATTGACCAACCTTCAACACTTCTGGTTTCAGTTTGGCCCAGCGCATGAGGTCGCCGTAGTTCACCCATTCGGCGATCACGCCAATCGAACCGACAACGCTGCCGCTATCGGCATAAATCTTATTGGTCGCCGACGACACGTAGTACGCTCCGCTGGCGCCCACCGTCTGGATGGAAGACACGATCCGCTTATGCTTCTCATCGCGGACGCGCTTAACTTCGCGGTAAATTTCTTCCGAGGCAGCGACGCCGCCGCCGGGCGAATTTACGTGAATGATGATTGCCTTAATCGAATCGTCGTCGGCGAACCTGCGGAGGTCCTCTACAACTTCACTGGGATCGACGATTACGCCGTCAAGATCTACGACTCCGATCTTGTCGCCGAAAGCGTGGATGCCGGCCTCGCGTCCGCTAGCATGCAGCGCGATGAAGACCAGAGTGAATACGGCCAGCACGAAGAGGAAGAAGGCGCCTCCTCCGATTAAGACCCATAGCCAGACTCGCGAACGACCGTTCTCAGCCATAGAGGTTGTAGTTTAGCACTCCCGCAGAGCGGCGGTGTTTATTCCCTTACGATGACCTGCAGGGCTTTGCGCGCAACATTAAATTCGACCGGGGTCTTGCAAACATATTCGCCGTCGGCATAAACATCGACTGGAACCTCCGTCTCAATGCTGACCCGGTCAGTTTGGCCATACTCCACGCTTTTCGAGATAAGATGCCGACCGAAGTAAGCAGTGGGGAAAAGGCAAAAAAGTTTGAACTTGTCCATCGCCCGCACCACGCACAGATCCAGCTTGCCGTCATCGAGCTTCGCTTGGGGAGCGATCTTGATTCCACCTCCATAACTTGGTGCATTGGCGACGGCTGCCAGCAGTGTGGGACGGAACAGCCCAGCGGAATTGCCGTTCGGACATATTTTCATGGGGAATGGTTGAAAGCGGAAAAACTGTCCAGGCGCAGAAAGACCATAGCCGCCTCGGGCCCGAACCCACGAGGGAAGTTTATTGGCGCGGCGGACTATCTCAACATCCAGGCCCACGCTGCCCGAGCAGCAAAAATAATGGGGCTTGTCATTCATATTGGCCGCTCCGCTTTCAGCCAAAGTGTCGCCGGTTTTTGGCAACGACTGGATCACCCCAAGATCGATCGTTCGAACATTGCGCTCGCCGGAAGCGAATCTCTGCCACGCTGAAAGTGAATCTTGCGGATTTTGTAATCCAAGCGACCGCGCGAAATCATTGCCGCTGCCGCAAGGCACCACCATCAACGGAACGCCTAGGTCGATCAGGGTCGGAAGATTACGGTGAATAGTGCCGTCGCCACCAAAAATCACAACCGCATCGGCTTGCTCAATCAGTGAGGTCCATTGCGCGTGGGCGGCGCGCTGAAATGCCGCCAGCGGTTTGGTTACATTCCCCGGCCCGAGAATAACGGCGGCATTCATTCCCCGGCATTTGAACACAGGAATATCGCTGTGCCTAGAGGTTTGTAGCTGGGTTTTGTTGTGCCAGTTTCGAAGGGTCTACAGCACTATCGTTCCAGAGGCTCGGTCATGTCCGCCAGGGCGTAACCCATTACTGCCATGCAAGCGGCGTTTTCACGCAACTGTTCAGGAATCACCTTGTCCAGCGTATCGGCCGCGCTGTGATGGTATGTGAAATACGTTAACCCGTTTTGCCAGATGCCGAACACGGGAACGCCTTTGTCCGCCAGGGGTTCGATATCGGTTTCGGGTGATTGCGGGACAATTTGGAGAAGATTGCCGCCGAAGGGGCTAAGCGCACTAAGCACGGGCGAAAGTTGCTTTTGGGCGGAGTCGGTGATCTTGGCGTGGAAGCCCAACGGATGTTCGGCGCCCAGGTCGCTCTCGATGGCGGCGACGTGGTTCGCGACATTACCTTCCTGATCCTGGGCGTAAGTTGACGCGCCTGTGGCACCCATCTCTTCATTCATCCATGCGATAACACGCAGAGTGCGCTTCGGATGCAGATTGAGTTTGCGAAGGATTTCGGCGGTCTCCATCGCGACGACTACGCCAGCGCCGTCGTCGATCGCACCAGTACCCAGATCCCATGAATCCAGGTGTCCGGAGACGATAACTACTTGTTCGGGGTGCTCGGATCCTTTCAAATCCGCGACTACGTTATAGCCCTGCGCCTCAGGCCCCACTTTGGTAGTAAGCGTCAAATGAATTCGCACCCGGCCGCGCTCTGCCAGGCGCGCAATCAGTCCTGCGTCTTCGGCGCTGATTGCGCCAGCTGGAATGGGAGCATCCGTGCTCGAACCGGTGTGCGGAAGGCGATAAGCTCCATCGCCGGCGCTGCGTACCAGCGAACCTATGGCACCCAATTGCGAGGCTGCCAGAGCCGCGCTCCCGCGATAACGGACGACCTCTTCGTAGGCCGGGCCTGCCTGGCCGGCAACCGCTTTCTGGTGATCGTAGATCACATTGAATAAAACGATCTTGCCCGCAACTTTGTCTCTGTCCAACTTTTGCAGTTCATCGAAACTATTGACCACGACTACATCCGCAGTGATTCCTGCGTCCGCAGTCGGCGAATTCCCGCGTAGTGCGGTGACGTATATTTTCTGTTTAGTTCCCTCGACCTGGCCTGGGTATTCGACTAGTTCCGCCGCGTCCATGCTACGTTCGAAGCGATGGACCGGAACGGGTTCCAGATGAACATCCAGTCCGAGTTTGCGCAGTTGATCGGCAACGTAATGCGCGGCCGCGTCGGCTTGCGGTGAGCCCTGCGGACGGGGACCAATGCTGTCGGTTAAATATTCAAGTTGCTGGTACGCGTAGTTGTCAGACAGGGCAGCGTCACGAATTTGCGCAAGTTGAGTTCGCAACTGCGGCGGAAACGCGCGCTTCGCGGACTCAGCTTCATGTGGAACGGAAGATCGTGAGGACATGGGCGTCTGAGCGTAAGAGAAAGAAGGAATGAGTGCCACAAGTAGGAATGCGAACGTTCCGCGAAGCATCGTCACCTCGTCATCTGTTTAGTTTTGTTTTTAAGGTAACACCCGGCCTCATGGATCGCACAAGCGCAGAGCTTTCGGCACCATGAAAAAAGTGGCTCCATTTCTGGAGCCACTGTTCTTAAAGAGGCGATTGGAGGGACAACACTGCTAAGGCACCGTTTTCGCTCTAACCAGCGCGCCAAGAGGTAACGCACCGGAGACCGAGAGCGTACGGCATAGGTCGGGTCGAGAACACAAAAAGAAGAGGATCGAAAGCATGGACTGTGGCAGCCTCTTTTCTTGCCTTATGAAATTGCACCTTCGCGGCCAAAGCCTTGCGGGTGACTGGGAGGCGCCGACACTCATCAAAAGCCTTACTGGGCAAGGCTTTAGCCGGGCGCAGGGAGAATTGGGTCGAGCGCGCGCCATCCCACAAACTGCATAACTTTGCACATCCGTCGCAAGCCTTGGCTAACTGCGACCCTGTGGTGTCTAAAAAGGAAGCGGGCCTATAGCAACTACTCTGGTATGCTGCTGCTGTCTCCTGGAGGTCCAATGCCCCGCCATTTTGCTCGGCTCCTTCCCCTCCTGCTGTTCTCTTCCTTGTCCGCCCTTGCTCAGCAACAGGCGCCGCAAACCGCTCGCCAGGCGCTGCTTGAAATGTTTTTTGGAACCGCCCCCAATCACCTGGAAAAACACCTTTCGGATTCAACCCGCAACACTTTTAAACGAATGAGTGGTGAAGGCGGGATGAGCATGCTTGACGAATTTTCAATGTTCGCAAATATGACGAAAGCTGGCGGTACGAAGTTCGAGACCTTCGACACCGGCCCGACCCTTCTGCTGGCAGAAGAGGTTGAACAGAACGAAAAAACGGAAATTACCGTCGAGGGCGATAACCTCGCGGGCGACGAAGACGAGATCGAACTCACGCTGCACATCACCAAGGAAGGTAACGAGCAGCCGCTTCCCTTTATTCCGCACTTTACTTTCATAATGAAGAACGAAGCTGATATCTGGCGACTTAATGAGATCAAAGTCGAGGTGCGGGTGCCGCTGGCGGACCCGGATTTTCTGAAGAACATCGAACGCCAAAACGGCAAGCAAAACGAGCAAGGCGCACAACTCGGAATGCGCATGATCATAGGAGCACAAAATTCTTATCGCCAAACTCACGGGACCTATGCTTGCAACCTCTCGGGACTGATGGACAAAGGCCAAAATAATGGTTCTTTTGCTGATCTCTCTACAGGGAAACACGGCGGGTATGTATATGTCATCTCCGGCTGCAATAGCACACAGTACAAAGTCGTTGCCGAGCCCGAAATAAACGATTCCGGGCAGCGCGCATTCTGCTCCGACGAGAGCGGCAGCCTGCGCGCAGCGCCCGACGGGAAGGCGACAACCTGCTTGAGCAGTGGAGAAGCGGTGGCCGAGGAAACAAGCGGCGGCCAACACACTACCGGCCTCGCCGCTGTGACCGCGGGCGGCCCCGGTGGTCTCCAAATCGACGTGCCATCGCCGGCGAATGCGAAACCACAAACTAGCGCAGGTGGACCTCAAGGAACTCGGCCGATGCGAGTGCGGGTCTCCCAAGGCGTGATGCAGGGTATGGTCATCTCAAAAGTGCAGCCAACCTATCCGCCTGACGCCAGAGCTGCCCGAATCCAAGGTTCTGTGGTCATTGCAACGATTATCGGCAAAGACGGTAATATTGAGAGCGAGCGTCTGGTCTCCGGAGATCCACTATTGGCGCCGGCAGCAATGGACGCAGTGAAGCAGTGGAAATATAGGCCGTATTTGTTAAATGGGAACCCGGTGGAAGTCGACACTCAGATCACGGTGAATTTCACGCTTTCCTCAAACTGAGCTCGGCTGACTTAAGCTCCAACACAGAAAATCTGTTCGGCAGCACATCGTTCTGGGGCATGTGCCGCATCCTATTTCCAGAATTTCTCGATTTCTGATAAACAACAACTTGCACTGGAGGAGAACCGTGGGCAGACGTGCCGGAGTGGTCGCGCTGTGTCTGGCGATCGTTTTCATGATCGGATGTGGCGGCAGCTCCAGCACAACCCAGCAACTGCGAATTGTCATGGTTTCGCCCGACGCGCCACCGGTGGACATTTTGATCGATGGGACCCAGGTCGCAACCTCGCTCGCTTATACGAATTCCACGGCGTACCTGGCTGTGAATTCCGGATCGCGGCACATTCAGGCGCTGACGGTAAGCAATTCGACTTCGGTTTTTGATCAGACGATTTCGATAACCGCCAGCGCCAACGAAACGCTTTTGTTGACAGGCTCTGTGGCGAAAGTGCAGTCATTGCTGCTGACTGATGGAACAATCAATACAACCATCACGACTGGAGAAGGCGATGTGCGTGTGGTGAATGCGTCCCAAACGATGGGACCGGCTGACGTCTACATTGTGAATGCGGGGACAAGTCTCAGCGGAGCGAAGCCCGTTTCTTCCGCCCTCGCCTTCGGCAAAGCCACTGACTACGCGCTGGCAACCATTGGTAATTACCAGGTATTTATGACCCAGCCGGGAACAACCAATGTTTTCCTCAATACTGGCCCGCTGGCTTTGACTCAAAGCCAGTTCCAGACCGTGATCGCGGTCGATGCGCCAGGAGGCGAGTTCAATTTCATCGCTCTCACCGATCAGTGAAGCTTCGGTCACACTTCTTTACAGGTTTACGGCCGGAATCAACAACACTTTGTGCTGCTCACGCGTCTAAGGAACTGAAGGCTAATCGGTCGCCTTTAGCCGCGCTTTCCGGCTGTATAATCAGGGGTTTGTAGTCTGGAGGCTATTCAACATGCAAGCGCGCGCCAATCTGTGGGGGCGTTTTAAAGCCAATCGCCTGGGATTCACCGCGGTCATTCTGCTCACGCTGACGGTCGGAATTCTTATCGGCACTGTGGTGTCTTACGGCGTTAAGGGCCAGGAAAAAGAGAAGAGGTCCGCTGAGGCCACGCCGCTGACCATACCGTCTCCCCGCCAGATGTCCAATCAGTTTTCGCAGATAGCTAAGACGCTCGAACCCGCGGTGGTCAACATCAATACCGAATCAACAATCAAGCCATCACGGCGCCGCGGTGGCAATGATCAAGACCAGGAGGGCGGGGACCAGGAAAGCCCCTTCGGCGATTTCTTTGACAAGTTCTTTGGTGGACAAGGCGGCGACCAGGGCCCGATTCGCGAACGCTCGCTGGGATCAGGCGTGATCGTTGACTCCAAGGGTTACATTATTACTAATCGTCACGTGGTCGAGAAAGCCGACCGGATTCGCGTGCACCTGCAAGACGACGCGCCGGGCGTGCAGCACGATGCTAAAGTGATCGGCAGCGACCAGGAAACCGACCTGGCCGTAATCAAGATCGATGTCGATCACGCGCTGCCCACTGCCAAGCTAGGCAACTCAGACGGCATGCAAGTCGGAGATTGGGTTCTGGCTGTGGGGAGCCCTTTTGGCTTGCAAGCAACGGTCACGGCCGGCATCGTTTCAGCGAAGGGACGAAATATCGTTCCCAACCGTCAGTTCCAATCTTTCATTCAGACCGATGCCGCGATTAATCCGGGAAACTCAGGCGGCCCGCTGGTTAACATGGACGGCGAAGTGATCGGGATTAATACTGCAATCCTGACCGACACCAATGCTTACGCCGGCGTGGGCTTTGCGATGCCGTCGAATACAATCGCCCAGGTTTACAACCAGCTCACTGGCCCCGACCATAGGGTAGAACGCGGATCGATCGGAATTGAATTCAATGCGCAGGAGAATCCGGCCATTGCTCGCGTTTATGGCGGCCAGGGTGGAATTACGATTTCCAGCGTTGTTCCTGGTAGCCCGGCTGAACGTGCCGGGTTGAAAGTAGGCGACACCATATTTTCGGTTGATGGAAAGTCGATCAAGAACGGCGACGAACTGGTTTCCGATATTGCTGGACGTAAGCCCGGTTCGAAAGTGACGCTGGGATACTTCCGCAACGGTAAAAAAGATGAAGCGGCGGTGACTGTGGCTGATCGCGCCAAATTGTTCGCAAGCCGCCTGGGCGATGAACAGGAAGGCAACGAACAATCAACCCCTAAGCAAAGCAAGCTGGGCGCGATGGTTCGCGAACTTACGCCGGAGATGGCTGATCGTCTGAACGTGCCTTCCGGGCAGGGTGTGGTAGTCCAGGAAGTGAAGCCGGGATCGTTTGCCGATGACATCGGGCTCACCCGGGGAGACGTGGTCCTGGAGATCAACAAACAGAAGGTGAATAGTGAGGACGACTTCGACCGGGTGCAGTCTGGCCTGAAAAGCGGTCAGGATGTAGTATTCCTGGTGCGACAGCGCGGTGCGGGACGGAACGACGGCACGATCTTCCTGGCCGGGACACTTCCGTAACTGTTACTTGCACTAACGGAACTGGCGGGAAGGCAGTCTCGGCGAGATCATGAATGGACGCCGGAACTGCTGTTTCATGGCGAAGGATTGAGCATGGGTGTGAAGATCGATAAACTCGGGGCCGTGGCTGTAACGGCGCTGTTGAGTGCGACGCTGGCTTTGGCCGGTACGACCTCATCGGAAAAGCCGTCCGCAAACCCGACTGCGAAGGTCCAAAACGCCTCACATCACGTTGCCCATCATGCCAGCAAGAGGACGCGAAAAGGACGGGTCCGCGGGCAGAAGGCAATTGATGGTGACCGGGTACGTCAGATTCAGGAAGCGCTCCTCCGCGAGCACTATTTGAAAGGCGAACCGTCGGGAAAGTGGGATGCATCAACGCAGCAGGCATTGCACCGCTATCAATCGGACCAGGGATGGCAGAGCAAGACGGTTCCAGATTCGCGAGCGCTGATCCGCTTGGGACTTGGACCTGATTCTGGACATCTGCTGAATCCGGAGAGCGCCATGACCATGTCGGCGGCGCCTGCAAGGCAATATTCAACTTCACGCTCGGCGGGCAAGTCTTCGTCATCCTCAATGTCGTCGGCAGCGGGTAGTTCCATACCCACCAGTTCAGCGCAAGTCTCAGCGCCGGCCGCGACTATGTCTGCCGTTCCCACGCGATAACAAGATCACTTCTCTGGGAAGTAAGGCAACGCCTGGTCTTTTACTACCGCGCCGGGATTGTGTTTCACCAGCGCTTCAGCAAGTTCTTCTCCGAACTCCTTGGCAACGATTTTTTTCGCCGCCGAAAGAACCGGCACCCGTCGCTTGGTCTCATGCGCGTCCGTTGAGAGAAAATGCACAGTTTTCTCTTTTAACAACCAGTCGGCAATCTGCCGAGGCCGCGGCCCCCAGAATCCGGTAAAAACCGAGGCTGTGACCTGCACCGCACAACCCAGTTCCCTCCACTTAATCACCCGCTCCGGATTCTGCTGCAAAATCGGATTACGCTCGGGATGGGTAATGATCGGCGTAATGCCGCGCTCGTGCATTTGCGTGAACCAGTCGTCCACTTGGGGAGAGATGCTGAAATTACTGAACTCAACCAGCAAGTAATGACTTTTGCCAATGCAGAATTTTTCCGGCACGCGCAGAGCCATCTGCATGTTGTCAAAAGAAAGATGAAAGTCGCAGCCAAGAGTCAGCGCAGGGTGAGGACCGATGCGCTGCCGTAAACTGTCGAGCAGAGTTAAAAGATATTCGCGGTCGTAAAAATAACGATCGTTCGAATGCGGCGTGGCGACGATATGCTCGATGCCGTCTTCCGCAGCCATGCGGCACATTGCTTCGGACATTTCCCAGGACCTCGGGCCGTCATCTACTTCGGGCAAGATGTGGCAGTGAATGTCGATCACGCAGCCCGATTAGAGCAGATTCGCAAAAAAGACTCAAAGTTGCTAAAGCATTCCTTCGTGTCCTCCGTGGTTCTAAAATCCGAAAGCCTTCAACAGAAAGGCACCAGGTACACAAAGGACAACCAAAGGGTTCGGGCGTCAAGAACGCGTCTTCATGAAATCGCGAATCTCTGAGTAGGCTTTTCGCAGCATTTCTTCCTGCGGCAGAAAAACAATCCGGAAGTGCTTACTGCCCGGCTTTTGACCGAAGCCCGATCCCTGCACGGTGAGGATGTGTTTCTCCAGAAGCAATTGTTTCACCCAGGTTGCGTCGTCCTCCGGAACATCTATTCGCGGGAATGCATAGAACGCGCCACGCGGCGGGACACAGCTCATGCCGGGAATTGAGTTGCAGGTTTCGACGGTCAGGTCGCGGCGTGCGGTAAGTTTCCGGCGCACCTCGATCAGGTGATCCTGTGGGCCTTCGAGCGCGGGTTTGATTGCATACTGCTCGGGATGATTGGCTGACAGCCGTGCCCGTAGCATTTTGTGAATACCCTCGATGTATGGCTTTACTGCCGAGGCCTCGCCGCTCACAATTCCCCACCCCATGCGCCATCCGGGAGCGAGATAATTCTTCGACAATCCACCGATCGTGACCACCGGAACGTCCGGAGCAACCGCAGCAATCGAAATGTGCTCTCCGCCATCGAGGATCAGCTTGTCGTAAATCTCGTCGGCGATGATCAGCAGATTATGCTGGCGGGCAAGCTCTGCCAAATCTTCCAACATCTTTCGCGTGCACAGTGCGCCGGTTGGATTGTTCGGATTGATCAGAACAATCGCTTTGGTCCGCGCATTGACTTTCTTCTTCATGTCATCCAATTCGGGCTGCCAGCCATCGTCTTCGTTCAGGTAATAAGGATTCGGGTCAGCCCCAACTTTGCAAAGAACGGCCGGGTAAAGCGGGTAATCCGGGCGCGGCGTTAGCACATTGTCGCCAGGATTGAGCAACGCGGTCAGACAGAGATCGACTGCTTCGCCTGCGCCATTGGTGATGAAAACATCCCGAATGGTGGTGATCCCATTTTTGTTCGCCTCGGCGCGAATCGCATCCAGCGCTTCGGGAACTCCAGCCGAGGGCGCGTAACCGTTTTTGTTATCACGCATGGCGCGATAGGCGGCCTCGATGACGTGTGCCGGCGGCGCGAAATCAAAAATATTCGGATCGCCAACGTTCAGATAGAGAACCTTGTGACCTTGTCGCTTGACTTCATCAGCCAGGCTGACGAGGTCGCGAATGGCATACCGCAGGTTTTCGAGCCGTTGGGCGGGAGCGATTTCGCGAGTTTGGGTTGCAGGCATAGAAATATTTTACCTGTGACTCACAAGAAAAAGCTTTTTAACCGCAGAGAGCGCAGAGTTCGCCGAGAAAACATTTAAGAGATTAGTCGTCGGTCGTCCGCCTTTGGTCGTGGGCTAAATCAAACACTCGGACTCGATAACGTCCCATTGGCCGAGAGTTCTCAAAGAAATTCTCGGCGTACCCGGCGATCTCGGCGGTTAAAAGCTTTTGACTTTGGCTAACGACCAACGACGAACGGCCAACGACGCTTTTCTACTCAGGCCTGTCAATCTGTGCTCTCTGCAGGCGGTCCGAGTAATCCACGTACACCGACTTCCACTCCGAGTAGAAATCGATTGCACCGATACCGCCTTCGCGATGGCCATTGCCCGTTGCCTTAGTTCCACCGAAGGGAAGATGGACTTCGGCTCCGATGGTCGGCGCATTGATATAAGTAATTCCGGCATACAGATCGCGCATGGCGGTAAACGCTTTATTCACGTCGCGAGTGTAGATGGCCGACGACAAACCGTATTCAATGTTGTTCGCAATCTGGATCGCGTCGTCGAAGTCTTCGCAGGGAATGATCGACACCACCGGGCCAAAAATTTCTTCCTGGGCGATTCGCATCTTGGGATCAACGTCGCTGAATATAGTCGGCTCCATGAAAAAACCATGACGGTAACCGCCCTTATCCAGACGATTGCCCCCGCATTGCAGTTTCGCGCCTTCGGTCTTACCTATGTCAACATATTGCAGATCGCTCAACAGTTGGCGCTCGTTCACCGCAGGCCCCATGTCGGTGGTCTCGTCGAGACCATTGCCAACCCGAAGCTTCTTCGCGCGCTCCACCAGGCGGCTCACGAAGTCGTGATAGACGCCTTTCTCAGCAATGATTCGGCTGGTCGCGGTGCAACGCTGACCGGTAGTACCGAAAGCGCCCCAAAGAGCCCCTTCGATGGCCAGATCCAGATTGGCGTCGTCGAGCACGATCATGGGATTCTTCCCGCCGAGCTCCAACGAACAATGCTTAAAACTCTTGGCGGCGGTGGTGCCTATGGTCTTCCCAACTGCGCTCGATCCGGTAAACGAAATCGCGCGCACTTCCGGATGATCGAGCAAGGGAGCGCCCGCCTCCGGCCCAAAACCCGTGACGATATTCACCACACCTTTAGGCACGCCAGCATCGGCCAGCACACGCACCAGGTTGAACGTGGAAAGCGGAGTGTCCTGCGCTGGCTTGATCACGCAGGTGTCGCCGCACACCAAGGCTGGCAGGAGCTTCCATGATGGAATCGCCATGGGGAAATTCCACGGGGTGATCATTCCGCAAACGCCAACCGGCTGGCGGATCGCCATCGCGAACTTGTTGGGCAGCTCAGACGGCGTGGTCGGGCCAAATAGTCGGCGGCCTTCGCCCGCCATGTAATACGCGGTATCAACGGCTTCCTGAACATCGCCGCGAGTCTCTTTTAACACCTTGCCCATTTCGCGGGTCATATCGCGGGCGTAATCTTCTTTGCGCTCAGCCAGCATTTCAGCGGCAAGGTAGATGATCTCGGCGCGTCGCGGCGCCGGCACCAGTCGCCATTTTGCGAATGCTTCTTTTGCAGCATCAACGGCGGCATAAACATCTTCCTTGTTGGATTTCTGAAAGATGCCGACTACATCGCGAGTGTCAGCAGGATTGCGGTCCTCAAATGTCTCGCCGGACGAGGATTCGACCCACTCGCCATCTATGAAGTTCTTATAAATATTGGGGCGGGAAGCGTCGCCCTCGATGATCGGTTTTGTCAGGGTATCGGTTGCCATTAAAATCCTCCGGGTAACCCTTCATGCTAACCCCCGGCCAGAGGAGGAGCAAGTTGAGCTCGCACTGCTAGTGGATCTGGTCGTCCCATTTGCCTCTCGTTTTCTCTTTCAGCTACAATCCTGGCCTCTTCGAAATCAAATCTTCGCGACAGCCTCGGTATATGAATGCCTTCGATCGATCGTGACCGGCTTCATTCGTTAATGCAGTCCGAACAACAGAAATTCGTTAGTGCCCGTCCGAAGTCGAAGGCACTGTTTGAACGCGCCCAGAAATCTCTTCTGGGGGGCGTGCCCATGAACTGGATGGTCAAATGGGCTGGCGCGTTTCCGCCGTTTGTGCGTGAAGCCCACGGTGCAGAATTCGTCGATGTTGATGGTCACAGCTACGTTGATTTCTGCCTCGGCGACACGGGCGCGATGACCGGCCACTCACCCGCGGCGACCGTCTCGGCGGTGCAGCAGCAAGTCGCCCGTGGCATCACCCTGATGCTTCCCAGCGAAGATTCGGTATGGGTCGGCGAAGAGCTGCAAAAACGCTTCAGGTTGCCTTTCTGGCAATTTGCTCTCACCGCGACCGATGCAAACCGATTTGCCATTCGGCTGGCGCGCCAGATCACAGGTCGGACGAAAATTCTGGTCTTTAACTGGTGCTATCACGGGTCGATTGACGAAAGTTTCATCACCCTGGAAAACGGTGTGCAGAAAGCGCGCCGGGGCAACATTGGACCGCCGGTTGATCCGACGGTCACAACAAAAGTCGTCGAATTCAATGACGTCGACGCGCTCGACGAAGCCCTGAAACCCGGCGATGTCGCCTGCGTTCTTGCCGAGCCCGCGATGACCAATGTGGGCATCGTGCACGCCGACCCCGGCTTTCACCAGAAGTTGCGTGAACTCACTCGCAAGTACGGTACGTTGCTCATCATCGACGAAACCCATACCATCTGCGCCGGCCCGGGTGGATACACGCATGCCGAGAATTTGGACCCCGACTTTTTGGTTTTCGGCAAGCCGATCGGTGGAGGCGTTCCCGGTTCTACTTACGGGTTTACGGAGGCAGTCGCCGATGCAATCGTCGCCCGCCAGAATCTTGAAGACTGCGATGTTGGCGGGGTTGGCGGAACCTTGGCCGGTAACGCACTTTCACTTGCCGCCATGCGGGCGACCCTCGAACACGTTCTCACCCAGGAAGCTTTCGATCACATGATCCCACTAGCCGCGCGCTGGACCGAAGCTGTGGCGAAGGCGATCACGGAGTTCGATATGCCGTGGCACGTCACTCGCCTGGGTTGCCGCGCGGAGTACCTGTTTGCGCCCCGAGCGCCGCGTAATGGCACCGAAGCGCATCACGCCATGGATTTCGAGCTGGAGCGCTTCATGCATCTGTTCGCTATGAACCGCGGTGTCCTGCTGACGCCTTTCCACAACATGGCCCTGATGTCGCCGGCGACAACGCCCGAACACGTTGACCGCCACACCCAGGTGTTCTGTGAGGCGTTAAAGGCGATGGCGAACTAATCCATCGGCAGGGCTGCGTCAAAACCGGCTTCCCGGGAATTTTCTCGAAGCGCGCTATCTCGTGTGACCTCAGTAACCTAAAGTGCACCGATTGCCGTTACCCTACCTATCCAGCCTGTAATAATCTTGGCGTAAATCCAAAGGGACTGTTCTGTCCTACAGAGGATACTCGTGCACCCGAACCAAAAACCAGGGATACAGATCGCCTGGAAGACCGTCACCTACCGAAGCGTGGTTCTCTTTGTAATGGCAATTCTGGTGGCGCTCCTGGTTGCAACACGATTTGCTTTTCCCGAGTTCAGCGCAACTACGGAAAAAGCGGTCAGCAGCCTGTTCACGAATTTGCTCGAGCGAGTAGCCTCGCAGCCTACGACAACGGGGGGAGTAGTCGCGCAGCAGGCGCACATCACCGCTCTCGATGGCACGGTCAGGGTTAAAAAAGCCAATAGCAATGATTGGGTACGCGCTGACTACAGCCTTCCGCTCGAAAAAGGTGACGTTATTCAGACCGGATCCGAAGGCATGGCCAAGATCGTCTTCAACGATGGCACCAACTACACGGTAAAGCAAGATTCTCTGATCGTGATCGAAGAGAACTCCGCAAACGCCCATCAGCAAACGAATGTGGCAGTTAGCGTCAATACCGGAACAGTTGATCTGGCCACCGGCACCTACGCGCAAGGTTCGAAATCAGAAGTCATCCTCGACGGTGCAACCGCGACTCTGGCTCCCGAAAGCGCGGCCCGCGTGAGTAAAGATTCCAAAGCGCAGCACGACGAACTGTTGATCACCAAGGGAAGTGGCGTAGTTCAGCGCGACGGTCAGACCCTTCAACTGGCGGGATGGGAAAAGGCCAGCTTCAAACCGACTTCAGGCAGCCTGGAAAAGATCAAAGAAATCGGGCCGCCGACGCCGATTTCTCCGGCTAACATGATGCCGATTTTTATCTCCCATGATCTCAAGCCGATAGAGTTTTCATGGACGGCGATGGCCAACGCGAAATCTTACCGCTTACAGGTGTCGCGTAACCCTTATTTCTCGTCGCTGGTTCTCGACCGCAAAGTTAATTCTGCTGACGTTATGGTCTCGGGTCTCAACGAAGGGCCTTACTACTGGATGGTTCGATCGTTGGACGCGCAGGAAAAGGAATCTGCTGAGAGCGAAAAAAACCGTTTTACGATAATTGCCAAGGAAACCAGCTCCGGCAAAATCACGCTGTCGCTCGATCCTTTTATCCAACATGGCCATGTGATCGAGTTGACCGGCAAGACTGAAGCCGGCGCTCGGGTGATGGTCAACGGGCACGAAGTACCGGTGGTGGGCGGCGATGGCAGTTTCCATTACTTTACCCCTCCGCTTCCCAACGGGGAGACGCTGATAACCGTGACGGCGCAGGACTCAAAGGGCGGTGTGAATACCGAGCAACAAAAGGTAGTGATCCAGTGAAGGGTTTACTTTCATTGGAATCGTCGGGGCAGGTAGTGGCTTTATTTTCAGCGTTGGGTGGAAAAAGTCCTTACAATAAAGGATCAAAGACCCATAACAATTCAATCTTTTCGGGCCGGGCCCGGTCTCGGCAGAGTTGCGCAGGAGTGATCTAGATCAATAAAGGGATAACGTATGTCATCCAATGGTTTTCGCAATGGGTCATCGGGCGGGCACAATCTCAGGTCGCTGTTCAGCGTTTTTTCCAGTGATCTGGCGATCGATCTGGGCACCGCTAATACTCTCGTTTACGCGAAGGGAAAAGGTATTGTCGTCAACGAGCCTTCCATTGTCGCTTTGAACAAGAATACCGGCGAAGTGGAAGCAGTCGGCAAAGAAGCCAAAGAGATGCTTGGCCGCACCCCGGGAAATATTGTCGCCATCAAACCGATGAAAGACGGCGTCATCGCCGATTTCAAGGTCACCGAGAAGATGCTCAACTACTTCATCCAGAAGGCGCATAACCGGAAAATGCTGGTGCATCCCCGGATTGTGATCGGAGTGCCTTCAGAGATCACGCAGGTGGAAAAGCGCGCGGTCATGGATTCCGCGTATCGAGCGAAGGCCAGCGAAGTCTATCTGGTGGAACAAGCCATGGTGGCGGCCATCGGCGCAGGCCTGCCGATTACCGAACCGTCGGGTAACATGGTCGTCGATATCGGCGGCGGTACGACTGACATTGCTGTAATTTCGCTGAGCGGCATCGTATATTCGCGGTCAGTTCGGATGGCCGGTAATCAGATGGATGAAGCCATCATGAATTACCTGAAGCGTAAATATAACCTACTGGTCGGCGAGCGCACCGCCGAGCAGATCAAAATGGAAATCGGGTCCGCGTATCCGTTAGACAAGCCTTTGACAATGGAAATCAAAGGCCGCAACCTGATTGAAGGCGTTCCCAAGACGATCACTGTAGATGACAGCGAAATTCGTGAAGCTTTGAGCGAATGCGTTTCAACCATCATGAATGCAGTGCGGGTAGCCTTGGAACGTACGCCGCCTGAGCTTTCCGCCGACATAAGCGACCGCGGAATTGTTTTGACCGGCGGCGGTGCGCTGTTGAAGAATCTGGATAAACGCATCCGCGAAGAAACTGGGTTGCCAGTTTCGATTGCTGATGATCCGCTGTGTAGCGTGGTCCTCGGCACTGGCAAGATGCTGAGCGATTTCAAACTGCTGCGGAAGATTTCGATCGAGTAAACCGTTAACCACCAAGGACACGAAGTAACACGAAGGAAACAAAAACCTCTCTCGCCGTTGAACTCTCGGCGCTAAAACTGAGTTGCTGATGGCTGAAAGCTGATGGCTGACAGCTAATTTATGGATAACCTCATGGGCCGCTATCGTAATGTTAGTTTCCTGGCCGCGGCCATTTTTCTACAAATTTTGGGACTCGCGATTCAGGTGAAGAGCCCAACTGAGAACCACCCGGCGCGCCTGATCCGGGTGTGGGCCGTTTCGACCATCACGCCATTCGAAAAAGGTCTGGTCCGGATCCAGAGCGGAGCCTCCGATCTTTGGCACGACTATTTTTATTTGCGCAGCGTGCGGCAGGAAAATCGCGAACTGCGCGATCAGATCGAACAACTGCAAATCGAGCAAGTACGAATGAAGCAAGATGCCGACCAGGCACACCGTTTGCAGTCCTTACTTGGATTCAAAGAACAATTCATCGCGAAAACGCTGGCCGCGCAGGTGATCGGTTCCAGTGGCAGCGAGCAATCACGAACCGTCACCATAGACAGGGGATCGCGCGACGGTGTCCAGGCGGATATGGCGGTGATATCTGCGACCGGCGTAGTCGGCAAAGTTATCAGCGTGTTCAAGAGCACGGCGCAGGTGTTGTTGATCAACGATCAGCAGAGCGGCGTGGGTACGATCCTCGAACAGTCGCGGCTGCAAGGTGTGTTGAAGGGCAAAAGCTCGGGTGAGTTGTTGATTGACAAAATCATGCCCGACGAAGAGGTCAAGCCGGGCGACCGGGTGCTGACCAGCGGGGGCGATCAGATTTTCCCCAAAGGTCTAATTATCGGAAACGTCGACCGGATCGAAAAAGGACCGGAATTTCTGCAAGTTACTGTGAGGCCGACCGCCGCACTCAACCGGCTCGAGGAAGTGCTGGTTATCTTGAAGAAAGAAGAGCGCGACCCAACGTCGACCGCCGCAAATGCGCGGGCCTCCGATATCCTGGCAGAGCGTCTGCCGTCGGTTCCGGATAAACCGCCGGCGCCCGCCAATGCTGCCGGGTCAGCAACGGCTGGCCACGCTGTGTCGGTTCCTCGCGTTGCCCACGTTCAACCGGTAACTGCGTCGTCGGAAATACCGGGCCAGGTAAAATCTCCTTCGGCGTCCGCATCCGCTGTCGCGAAAGCTCCGAGTGCACCGGCATCGAATCCATCAAATCCGACTGGCGCACCAGTTGTAACCAAACCAGCAACTACGTCTTCAGCGCAAACTTCAAAGCCGGCGCCAAAACAGCCCGCCCCCGCAACCTCAAAACCCATCGCAGATTCCCCATCAACCCAGCCCCAGCCCAGCAATCCAGGGGACACTCCTCAATAGACCGTGGCCCTGACCTACACATCGCGCGAGCAAATTGAGGTCTACCGGTTCAGTTTGCCGGTGACGTTGATCGTTCCTTTGGTGGCGGTTTTTCTTCAGGTTTTTCTGCCCCTGCGGTTCCCGTTTTTCGCTATTTTCGATTTGCCGCTACTGATTGTGATTTTTTTCGCAATGGCGCGCCGCAGCCAGGTGGCCGGATTGGTAACCGGGGCCGCGATCGGGCTATTGCAGGATTCACTCGCCGGCGCCAGCCATCCGCTGGGTTTGTATGGGATTGCAAAGACTGTGGTCGGGTATGGCGCTTCATCGTTGGGAGTTAAGTTGGACGTGGAAAGCGTCGGCACGCGTTTCCTGGTGGTTATCGGCTTCGATGTGATCCACGAACTGATTTATTTCCTGATTGCCCGCGGCATGGTTCGCATGAATATGCACTGGAACTGGGCGCACGAACTGGAGTCTGCCTTCGCCAATGCAATTTTGGCGGTTTTTCTGTTTGCATTGATGGATCGGTTGAAAGATAGGGCGTAAGGCCTGCTCGCCCGGTGTGCGATCGATCTACTAAAATTCACCACTTGATTCGTCGACTACCAGAAACAAAATCGAAATGCCGATCCTTACTCAAGATCGGGAGCGAGTAGTGACGGCAAAGGGCGGCTATCCAAAGATCATTTGTAGGGATTGGCTTGCCGATCTGCTTGAGTTCCAAGTTAATGGCCGCATAGTAGTGGGTCGTTTCCTCATTTATGCTCAACACCGAGCAATCGAGGATGAAGGCATCTAACCAGTGCGAATATCGGGTTTGGTATCGAGATCGCGCTATGCCATAGCGATACTCGCCTAGCACGATTACCGGAATAGCCAGTTGTTCAGCGTCTGCCAGGATCGCTATGACTTCGGGATCGCGGTCGGCCGCGGCCGAAAGCGCGTTCGTATCAAGAATCATTTCCAGATTTCCGGGTCGATCTGCTCAAACGCCTCTTCAATTCGCTTTTCTATTTGCCTCGCTTCCCCAGGAACCGGCTTGAGCTTGCCCAGGTGTTTCATCCACGGCTTGGGCCTGGTGCCGGAAGTCGAATTGAGTTTGTCCTGCACTGCCTCGGTGACAAACTGACGCAGGGGAATACCGCGTTCGGCGGCCACCGATTTGGCGCGGCGAAACAGAAGATCAGGGATTTCTAAGGTTGTTTTCACGCTCCCATATTACCATATTTACGGGAACACGACCTTGGTCCTCATCTTCCATAAGATCCACCTGTCATCCCGAGGCTGCACTCCGAAGGAGGCAGGGGAGGGACCTACGAAACCCGTGAGGCTGCTCGGAAGTCGTTGGGACTTCGAAGGTAATGCGGCGCTGATCGTCCCGTCTACCTCCGCGGCGATGTAATCGCGTCGTACGGTCCCTCGCTCGTCCGCTCTCAGCGAACGAATTCGGGATGACACCCTCAAGGCGATTCCGATTCTCTCGTTGTGGGATCGTGAGATTGCCAAATTCTTTCGCCCGTTCGACTTGTGCCGGCTTCGAACACCAGACCAATTCAAATTCTTGGCTTTCTGATCTTCGTTAGATACGAAGGCCCCCTGTGACTTTCGTTACTCAAATTCATCGCCCTCAATCCAGAGAAGATTTACAATTCAGTTAACCCGTCCCGCCGCATTTTTTGCCAGCGACCTACGACGAAGGACTGACAACTGACTTATGTTTGGCCGCGATGAAAAGCCCTCCCATATCCGCCTGACCGCGGTGCAATACGTAGTCCTTGGGATATTCCTTTTCTTGGCGTATGGGCTTTGGCGGCTGCAGGTCTCGCAGAGCGAGTATTACTCGGCCGCGGCGGAGCGAAATCGAGTGCGGGAGGTGCCGATTCTTGCGCCTCGAGGAAAAATTATCGACCGCTACGGTCGCACCATCGTCGACAACTACACTTCTTTTACAGCGCTGCTCATGCGCGATTCTTCCCGCAACCTGGAAGCGGATGCCGGATTAATCGCTCAAGGTCTGCACTTGGATCCCAAGGAAGTGCGCGACAAGATTCGCCATTTTTCTGCCCTTCCGCAGTATCAACCTATCTACCTCAAAGAAGACATCACCATGGATGAAGAGGCTTTCATTGAGGCGCACAAGAGCGAATTGCCGGAACTGGACAGCATCATGGCCTATCGGCGGCTGTATCCGCGCAAGGGATTTCTGGCGCACTTGGTCGGCTATGTTGGCGAGGTCAGCGAGGACATGCTGAACCAGCCGCAGTTCGAGCTCTACAGTCCCGGCGATGTGGTGGGGAAATCCGGAGTCGAACTGGAATACAACCAACTTTTAATGGGAACCAATGGATCGCGCCAGGTGGTGGTGAACAGCCATGGCAAAGAAGTCGGTGAAGCGCTCGAGGAAAAGCCCGCGGTACCGGGCAAGCCGCTTAAGTTGACCATCGACGTCGATCTGCAGATCGCCGCCGAAGAAGCCATGGAAGGCAAGAACGGCGCGATTGTCGCCATGGATCCGCACACCGGCGAAATCCTTGCGATGGCCAGCCGACCCACGTTTGACCCCAACAATTTCGCGATTCGCATCGGCCGCGCGGACTGGGTCAAACTAATTAACGATCCGAACAAGCCCTTGCTCAATAAAGCTATTCAGGCGCAGCTCGCGCCCGGTTCGACCTTCAAGATCCTCATGGCGACGGCGGGATGGCAGGAAGGTATCGCGCAGAACCTGCACGTATTTTGCACCGGAGGCGCTGAGTTTTATGGCCGCCGCTTTGGTTGCTGGGTCAAGACCGGCCACGGCGAAGTTGATCTGACCAAGGGAATTTACCAATCGTGCGACGTGTTCTTTTACACCCTGGCGGAAAAGCTGGGCATCGACCGTATTGCGAAATACGCCACCGCATTGGGAATCGGACAAAAGACGGGCATCGATTTGCCGGACGAAGTCAGTGGAGTAATGCCGTCAGAGCAATGGAAGCTGCGCAATTTCCGGCAGAAGTGGTTTGCCGGAGAAACCATTTCGGTCGGCATTGGCCAGGGGGCTGTAACCGTAACCCCGGTGCAATTGATAAGAGCGATTTCCGCGATTTCAATGGATGGGCGAATGGTGGTTCCGCATGTGGTTGACCCCACCAACTTGCCCGCGGGTTATGTGGAAGTGAGCCGCTACAGCCAAGTTAAAAGCATCCCTATTGACCCCAACGGATGGAACACCATCACGGACGCGATGTCCAGGGTAGTGTTGCCGGGAGGGACTGCCCCTTCGGCAGGCGTACCCGGAATCGACATTGCCGGCAAGACGGGATCGGCACAGGTGGTCTCGTTGGCAACGCGGGCGAAACATAAGAACGACACCGACTTGGCGCAGAACGGATGGTTCGTCGGCTTCACGCCCCGGCGCAATCCCGACGTTATCGTGTGCACGTTGTTCGAGGGCGGCGAGCATGGCAAGCTGGCGGCCAGAATTGCGACTCAGGTGATCAAGTCTTTCGTTGACAAGCAAAGGCGGCAACCGACGAATGTGGCCAAGAGAATTGGTCGCGAAGAAGTCGAGGCAGGCGCGCTATGGACCTCGCCGGGCGAAGGCGGCGACAGCGAAAAACTTAATGGCGGACGTTTCCAGGTTAATTTGGCAAAACGAGCTTTGCCGCTGGCGACAGCTGCACCAGGGGTGAATTAGAGTTTCAACGCTAAAAGGGACAGCCGAGGGCGGCTGCCCCACATTTGATAGAGGAGTTGAAAGCTAAGAGCTAACAGCTAAAAGTGCTTCTATGGCCCGTAATGTTTCATTTCGCGATTTCGACTGGGTCTTGGTGACATTTGTTCTGATCCTGTGTGCTCTCGGGGTGATCGAGATTCGCAGCGCCACCCTGCACACCAAGTTCGCCGGCGTCCACATCAAGCAGATGTATTGGATCATGGGAGGCCTGGGGGGCATGCTTTTGGTCAGCGTCTTGAATTACCAGATGCTGCTTGAGCAGGTGCACTGGATGTATATAGGCGCGGTCGCATCGCTGATGACGGTATTGGTCTTCGGCCAAAAATACCTGGGCGCGCGGCGGTGGGTGAAACTGCCTGGCGGCAACCATTTCCAGCCATCGGAGTGGGTCAAGCTCATCCTAATTCTCGCCGTGGCCAAGTATTTTGCCGACCTACAGAGCCGCGAGCTTTCGTGGACTGACTTCATCAAAGCCGGAGCTATTGTCGGTGTTCCCATGCTGATGGTATTGGCGCAGCCAGACCTCGGCACCGCACTGACATATCTCCCAATCGCAATTGTTGGCCTGTTTCTTGGTGGGATCCGTTTTAAGCAGGCGCTGATTATCGTAATGCTCGCTGGTCTGGCCATGCCTTTGGCGTGGCACCACCTGAAGGATTATCAGAAACAGCGACTGGTGAGCTTCATGGCGCCTGACAACGATCCACGCGGTGCCGGGTATCACGTCAAGCAATCTGAAATTGCTGTTGGTTCCGGCGGGCTATGGGGCAGTAGTTCGGGATCGCAGACTCATTTGGCCTTCCTGCCCGAACCCCATACCGACTTCATCTTTGCCGCATTCTCTGAGGAACATGGTTTTGTAGGCGCGCTGGCGGTGCTGCTGTTATACTTCATCGTGTTGATGCGTTTGACCCAGAACGCGCAAACAGCACCCGATCGTGCTGGCACGTTTATAGTGATGGGTGTTGTGGCGGTTCTGACTTTTCATATACTGGTCAACATTGGCATGGTGGTCGGGTTTATGCCGGTCACCGGAATACCTTTGCCCTTAATGAGTTACGGGGGGTCATCGGTCTTGTTTATGTTTCTTGCGCTGGGGATGGTAATGAACGTCCGCATGCGCCGCTTCGTGAACTGAAGCAATTAGTACCTGTGTGGTGTGGACACTCTGTCCACGAAATGCGGGTGCGGAGAAAATGTTGTAAATGCTGTGGCCTGTCGGACAAGCATGTTCGACCCACGCGAAAAAATTACGCCCGCTCTCGCGTTAAGAGAGCAACTCACCGGCGGTGGAGACAAAGCCGGGCAGGATTTGAAGTGGAAGCCTCGGGCAGGGTAACGGCCCCCTCAGTTATCCCATCGCAGAATCTGCGGTCGGAACTACGACGATATGAACTGAGAGAGCGGTCACAACCCCGGGCAGATTGCGATCAGTGAAAAAAGAATTAGCACGTCCAGAACCTAGCCGGACCCAGCGAGAACATCACGGGCTGGAACGTTCTGCATTAACACGCTCATCGCAGCTTCAATCCTCCCGCAGTTGTGCGTCTCTCATCCGGTGAATCCGTAGCCATGGAACGGCTTACGGACCGGAGTTTCAATGACAAAAGAATTGTTTGTGTCTTCCACGCCGCACGAAACCAAAGTCGGCCTGGTGGAAGACGATCAGTTAGCCGAAGTGTATCTCGAGCGTGAGAACGAATACACGCTTGCTGGTTCCATCTATAAAGGCCGCGTGACGCGGGTTTTGCCAGGTATGCAATCCGCATTCGTTGACATCGGCCTCGAGCGCGACGCCTTCCTATACGTCTCCGATTTCATGGAGCTTCAGAGTGAGGATGAGGACCTCGATGAGGTCTCCATCACCAGCAACGTTCCTGATACGCGGGAAAAGCCACAGGAACGCGTCTCCAGAGAACCAGAGCAGCATAGCTCGCAGGGTGAAGACAACGGGCGGACAGCGGCGGTGAGCCAGACCGCAGCGCCGATCCGGGAGAATTCGCGCGATGACCGCGATCGCGGTAGCTGGCGTGGACGCCGGCGTCGCGGACGGCGCGAGCAATTGCCTGCCCGCCCCGCACAGGCCGAGTCTCGTCCGGAGCGTGAAGAGTTCGGACCTCCGCCGGGATACCAGCCAATCCTTTTACCGGGCGAGTCTATTTCCAAATATAGGGACCGTGGGGCTGCATTCGCCACCCAGCAGCGCGAACAGAATTCTGGCGCCGTTGCTTCCCGAGGCGGTGATTCGCTCCTCCAGAAGACGTCCATCGAGATTTCAGAGCAGTTTCCGCAGGATGAACCTTTGTTCGCGCAAGCGAATGATAGGGCGGCGGATCTCGATTCTGAGGTTTCGCCAACTGCGGAGAACCAACTCAACACCCCGTCTGATTTAGAAGCTGAAATTACCCACGTCTCAGCCAGCGAAGAACGCGTCGCTGCTTCGCACACCTTGCAGCCAGAAGTCGGCTCGGAGAATTGGGAGCGCGAACAAAGGCAGCAGCATGAAAAAAATGTGGCAGCGGTATTTGGTCAGGATGAAAACGAAGAGTCTGGCGACGAGCGGTCGGAAGAAAGGGCTCCGCTATCTCACGATCGCTCGGACCGCGTTTTAACTGCCCCTGTTACGGGCACGATGGAAGAGGAAGAAATCGACGAAGAAGAAGCCGCGCTGTCGGACTACGTTGATGCACTCGACGATGAAAGCGGCTTCGAAGAATTTGAAGAAGAAACTCATGCCGCCGGGGAACAAGCCGAAACCGAGTCCCATCCATTGATCGCCGCATCAGCAGAAAAGGAACAGGATGTTCCCTTCTCTTCGGAACCAGTCTCGCGGGAGACAGCGGAAATCGGTCAAGCCGAAGAGGAAGTAGATGAAGTTGCGGCCGAGGAAGCAGAACTGGAACAGGCCCAGGCCGAAGCCGAAGCCCTGTTGGACGCCGAAGTCCAAGGCAATGGGACGGTTGATGTGCGCGCCGAGGTCCGGGCTCCCGCGGCAACCGCCGCTTACACCCAACGTGCAGCCCGGCCTGGGTTTGATCGTGAACGTGACCGCACACGCCGCGGAGGATTCCGCCGCTCGGGTGGAGGAGGGAGGCGCTTCCGCCGTCAGGAGCCGCAGAACCTGCCACAGATCACGGATCTCTTGAAAGAGGGTCAGGAAATCCTGGTCCAGATCGCCAAAGAACCAATCGGGAAAAAAGGTGCACGCATTACCAGCCACATCGCGCTGCCCGGTCGTTTTCTGGTCTATATGCCGACAGTGAATCACACCGGCGTGTCGCGAAAAATCGCTTCCGAAGAAGAACGCCAGCGGTTGAAGCGAATCATTCAGAGCGAGCGTGAAAACGGGCATGGCGGATTTATTGTTCGCACGGCGGCGCAGGGCGCCGACGAAAACGAATTGCGTGCCGACATCCGGTTCTTGAAAGGTCTGTGGAACGAGATCCGCGGCCGCGCGGACAATGGCAAGTCTCCGGCGCTAATTTATCACGATCTGAACGTGGTAGAGCGAATTCTGCGCGATCAGGTGACGTCAGATTTTTCTGCAATCTGGGTGGACACGGAACAGGAATATGAACGCATTCTGCGCTTTGCCAATCGCTTTCAGCCGGGCATTGTGCGCCGGGTAAAACTCTATACCAAAGAAACTCCCCTGTTTGAACAGTTCGGACTGAAAGAAGAAATCGATAAGGCCTTGAAGTCCAAGGTATGGCTCAAGAGCGGCGGCTACATCGTCATCAATCAGACGGAAGCTCTGGTCGCGATTGACGTCAATACCGGCAAATATGTCGGCAAGACCGCGCGACTGGAAGACACGATTGTGAAGACCAACGTTGACGCAATCAAGGAAATCGTGCGGCAGATTCGTCTGCGCGATCTGGGCGGAATTATCATCATCGACTTCATCGATATGGACGAGCGCCGCAATCGGCAGAAAGTGATGCAGGCGCTTGAAGAGGCCCTACGCAGTGATCGGTCGCCATCGAAGGTGCTGCAGTTCAATGATTTTGGTTTGGTCGCAATCACTCGCAAACGGGTGAAGCAGTCGCTTGAGCGCACTATCGGTTCGCCTTGCCCCTATTGCGAGGCAACTGGATTCGTGAAAAACGTGAACACGGTTTGTAACGAAATTTACATCGAGATGCGGAAGTTGGCGAAGGAACTTGACCACTCGGACGTAATGCTGCGAGTAAATCCAGAAGTGGCGAAAGCGCTCAAAACCAACAACGGCCGCTGGTTGAACGAACTTGAAGAACTTACCAAGAAAACCGTGATTGTGAAGAGCGATGCATCGCTGCATCAGGAGAAGTTCGATATAAATTAGCCTTGGCTTCGAGCTTAGCTGTTAGCTTGACCCCAGTACGTGTGTAGAGACGGGCGCCCGCGCCCGTCTTTTTGCTTTGAGGGCAATCATTAGTTATTGCCGTAATGGGCTTTACAAAGGCACACTAATATGTCACACTATCAATGTGCCAAGCAAACGCGCACATATCGTTCTGCCCGAGGATCTGGTAGAGGAGATAGACAACCTAGTCGGACCTCGGGGTCGCAGCGCGTTTTTGGTTGAGACTGCCCGCCACGAGCTTCGCCGGCAAAAGCTTCTGCGGTTTTTGAATAGCCACGAGCCTGCCTGGAAAGATGAAAATCATCCAGAACTAAAACAAGGTTCTGGGAATTGGGTGCGCGCCCTGCGTTCCGAAAGCGACCGTTCAAGTTCGAAGAGAAGTACAAAGCCGCGCTGAGCTATGGAGTTCCTACTCGACACAACCGTCCTCATCGATGTGCTCCGTTCCCGCAACGCACGACGTGAACTGCTGGCGAGATTGGTGAACGAAGGGCACCACTTTTCAACTACGGCGCTGAATATTGCAGAGGTTTACGCCGGAGTTCGTAAAGAGGAGATCGAGCTCACAGGATCATTTCTCGATTCCCTTGAATGCCGCGAACTGAACGCCAGTTCCGGACGGCGCGCTGGGTTGCTTAAGAGTGAGTGGGCGAGAAAAGGGCGAACCCTATCATTGGCAGACACGATCATTGCGGCTATTGCCATTGAGATGGAGTGTAGCCTGATGACCGACAATCGAAAAGACTTTCCGATGCCAGAGCTTAACCTCTATCCTCTTACCTAGAAGTTTGCTCCAGAAGGAAAAGCGACTACGCCCCAGCAGCGGCGCCCCTCGGCTCCGAGGATGCAGTCAAGCTGCGTTCAGCAATGCTGCTGTACTCGCGCAATTTCTTCAGCGAGCTCTGAATTTCGTCCACGTGCTGTCGGTGCCCGCGCTGCGCTGCCATGATCGAAACCCGCTCAGCATTTTCCGCGGCGTTGCTGCCGATTTCAAGCAAGGTCGCCAGCGAATCAGCGTGCAACCTCCAGATCGACGGCGAATTCCCTCCGCGCTTCAACTCTTCCCACTCGGTAATCACTCTGGCGGTCACCGCCACTAGGCGGAGCAACACGCGCGCTACTCCCGCACGCAGACTTTTTTCCTCGAGATAATCCGCGGAGTATGCGTCCGCCTCCGCCGGAGTGAGCGTCAAGTTGAAAAAGCGCATGGGCACGACCTGACGAAATTTTGGATCGGCGACACGCACAAAAATTCGTACCGATTCCTCCACTTTGAGCAACTTGGTCTCTTCCGCGGCCACCTGCTGCGCAGAGACCGATTTGCGGACCGAGTTCAGGTTAAAGGCCGGCTTGGGAACAACCACGGCTTGCGGCTTGGCTGCAGGCTTCGGGCGCGGAGTTGAAGCTCCCTTCTGTGCTGTGCGTTTGACCGGCGGTGCCATCTCCAGGGTTTGCTTCAGTTTGGAAACGCGACGAAACTTGTCGAGCGCCTGACCGTAATCCAGCTTGAGAAGAGTGTCTTCGTCCATCGACTTGACATGTTCCACGGTGACGTCCACTCCGTCGACGCTCCCCAAGATTGTGCCGCCATTCTCTTCCAGATCTCCGGCAAAAGTTTTGATCTGCGTAGTAGCCTCGCGGAAGAGTTCGTCGAACTTCGTTCCAAAGGTCGCATTGTAAGGCGCGATGGTGGCCAGCACTCCGGGATTAAAAAAGGAATCGTCGAGGTTCTGCTTGATCTGGCGCACGGTTTGAATGATCCCAGACTCGAGCAATGCATTCAAATCGCGAAACTGAAGCACTTGTTCCTCGAATGAGTCAAAGCGCCGAAGGACCTGAACATGTTCCTCAGGGAGCGGCAATTGGTCGGAGCCGGCAAGAATCTCGATCAAAGCAATTTCGAATGGAGAAAGCGGCAGCGAGCCATCCAGCCCGTACCCACGCTGGTCCCATTGGCCAGGAACTCGCGGATGCCGATAAAGAAACGTAACAATGATGTCAGTTTTGTCGCGATCAGATTCGGTATGCGGGCTTTTCCGAACGAAATAGCGCAGCATGGCCTCCGCGATCTCGGGATCGATCTCGTCTGTAAACGCATGCCGCAGCATGGCCGGAGAGATCGCCAGATCAAGCAAACACAACCAGCGGCGCATAAGCGCCAGTGTCCCCCCGACATTCCCCTCGTCCTGCAGCGAGACCGCCTCAAGACCGACTGGGACCGGAACCTCGCCATCCACGGCCCCCTGCAAGAGTTTTTCGTAAAACCCCTGAACAGTAGCCAGGATGGCAAGTTCCCATTTGGGATCTTCAGCCAAGTATTCCCCTCAATAACAGCTGGATCGCGAAATTAACGCCAATTTAAATACTGCCAGAGTGAGGGATTACCGGATAGTTACCTTGGTAAGTTGAGGCGTTTGCGCGGAGTCCGAGCCGCGCGCCGAAATCCCGAGCGGAGTGGAACGGAGTCGAGGGAACTCGTTCCATGATTTCCGAATGGACATCGTCCGATTACTATTGTCTCATTCGAAAACAACCGTCTTATTCCCATATACCAGAACCCGGTTCTCAATGTGCCAGCGAACAGCACGCGAGAGGACGACCTTTTCGAGATCACGGCCCTTCTGAATGAGGTCGTCAATGGAATCGCGATGCGAAACGCGGTCCACATCCTGCTCGATGATCGGGCCATCGTCGAGTACTTCAGTCACGTAATGGCTGGTAGCGCCAATCAGCTTCACGCCGCGAGCGAAAGCCTGGTGGTATGGCTTCGATCCCACAAAGGCCGGCAAAAAGGAGTGGTGAATGTTGATAATGCGGCGTGGATAAGCGTGCACCATGTCATCGGAAAGGATCTGCATGTACCGCGCGAGCACGATGAAATCGACATTGTTGTGTTCGAGCCGGGAGCGAATCTGGCGCTCTGCTGCCTGTTTATTTTCTTTTTCAATGGGGACAAGAAAAAAAGGAATGCGATAGAAATCCGCAATCGCCTGGCTGTCGGCGTGATTAGAAATTACGCATGGAATCTCACAGGCCAGTTCGCCGCTCTGATGGCGGTAAAGCAGGTCCACCAGGCAATGGTCGTATTTCGAAACCAGGATCGCCATCCGCGACCGGTAATCCGATTGCGCAAGCCGCCATTGCATTTCGAAACTGGCCGCGATCGGCGCAAATGGACGGGCAAAATCGTTGAGCGGAATGTCGAACTCGGCGGGATCGAACTCCACCCGCATAAGAAATGTCCCGGAATCCAGGTCACTGTGTTCATCCGCATGAAGAATGTTGCCGCCATGCTGGTAAATGAATCCGGCAATGCTGGCGACTACGCCTTTTTTGTCGGGACAGCTGAGCAGCAGGATGGCGGACTTCCGTGTCATCTCCGCGCTTTCAGGTCCTTCACAATTTCGCGCGCCGCGTTTGCGCCGGAGGCTCCAGTCAGTCCGGTGCCAGGATGCGTGCCTGATCCGCAGAGATAAAGATTTTCTATAGGTGTGCGATAGCGTGCCCAATCGAGCATCGGGCGCATGGTGAAGATTTGATCGAGCGCGAGCTCGCCGTGAAAAATCTGGCCGCCGGTCAGGCCGTAGGCTTCTTCGAGGTCGAGAGGCGTGATGACCTCGCTATGCAGAAGTTTTCCCGGCAGGTCGGGCGCATAGTGGGAGATAGTTTTGATCACGGTGTCGCCCAATGCCGTCCGTTGGTCCTGCCAGGTTCCATTTTTCAATTTATAAGGCGCGTATTGCATATAGACAGACATCACATGCTGGCCTCCCGGTGCAAGCGAAGGGTCGGTCAAAGAAGGAATCGCAATTTCCAGATATGGCGCCCGGGAGAAGTTCCCATATTTCGATTCGTCGAAGGCGCGCTCGAGGTAGTCGATGCCGGGACCAATATGAATTCTGCCAGTGAGTGCGTCGGTATTTCCGTCCAGACCGCTGAAACTTGGCAAACCAGAGAGCGCTAAGTTAATTTTCGCGACCGTCCCGTTCATGCGGTAATTTTGTAAACGTTTGGTGAACGTCGGCGACAGCAACACCGGATCCATCAGGTTGAGAAATGTTCTCTTGGGATCAGCGTTTGAGATTACCGCACGCGCCTGAATTTCTTCTCCGTTCGCGAGGACGACGCCTTGCGCTGCGCCATCTTTGATTTTGATTTCCGCGACTTCAGCGTCGGTGCGAATCTCGGCCCCGGCTTGCCGGGCAGCCTTTGCCATGGCTTGGGTGACGGCGCCCATGCCTCCGACCGCGAAGCAATTACCACCCGCGGGATTTTGGTCAGCTGCTGCCCGCAATAAGAGTACCAGCGCGGTTCCCGCAGACCACGGTCCAAGGAACGTTCCGAAAATACCGCGGGCAGCGATGACGGCGCGAAGCAAATCGCATTCAAAAAACTCAGCGACTAAATCAGCCACCGCCATGGGGCTCCATCGCAACAGATCGTAAGTATTTTTCTTGCCTGATCCGCGAACCGAACGGCCGAGTTGCAGCAGACCGAACAGATCGCTCTTCGATGGCCGTGAAATTTCAGGAGGCGTGAGCGTAATAACTTTGGAAATTATGCGAGAAGTTTTTTCCAGCGCAGCGTGAAACTCGCGATATTTCGCAGCATCGAGCTGCGAGACGTTCGCGATCTCCTGCGCCGCTTTCGCGATATCGCGATACAGAATCAGCGCTCGGCCATCGGGAGAGAGCGCAGTCACGTCAACTTCTGGCGTGATCAGCTTCAGCCCGTGGTTTGCAAGCTGCATGTCGCGCACGATCTCAGGACGCAGCGGTCCAGCCGAATGCGCCAGCAACGACGCGCGAAATCCGGGATGGAATTCCTCAGTGATGGCCGCGCCGCCAACCTGATAGCGGCGTTCGAGCACCAACGTCTTGTATCCCGCCTTGGCTAAGTAAAACGCTGTGACTAGGCCGTTGTGTCCGCCGCCGATAATGACAATATCGCGAGAGTTAGGCATTCAGTGAGTTCGGTGTTTCTCTGTGTCTTTCCCTCTGTGAAACTCTGTGTCCTCTGTGGTCAGCTTTTGACTCTAGCTTGCGAAATCAATCGTTAACCACGGAGGGCACAACGTTACACAGAGGAAATTACCCTGCATCTTTCAAAACTTCTAATGCCGAGAGCCTTCCCGGTGCGCCCATGATTCCCCCTCCAGGGTGCGTGGCCGATCCGCACATGTACAGGTTCTTGATGGGAGTGCGGAAGCGCGCGAATCCTGACACAGGTCGCAAAAAGAAAAGCTGCTCCAACGAAAGTTCGCCCTGAAAAATATTTCCTTCGCTTAAACCCCATTCGCGTTCAAGGTCGAGTGGGGTGACGACTTGTTTATGCAGGATGATGTTCTTCAAATTCGGCGCGTACTCCGAAATCGTATCGATCACCGTGTTTCCGAAATCATCTTTCAACTGGTCCCAATGCAGGCCGGGCCTCAGCTTGTATGGCGCGTACTGCACGAAGCACGACATTACGTGCTTGCCCGGAGGTGCAACGCTCGGATCGGTAAGCGAAGGAATGACCATGTCAATGTACGGACGCCGTGAGAACATTCCGTACTTGGCATCGTCGTAAGCCCGCTCCATGTAATCGACAGCCGGCGAAATGGAAATCGCGCCACGCAGATGTGCTCCTGGGCCGAGCATGCACTTGAAATCTGGCAGAGCATCGAGAGCAAGATTCACCTTGCCTGATGATCCACGAAATTTATAACGCTTTACCTCATCGAGAAAATCCGTCGGCAGATTTGCGCTGTCGATGAATTCGATAAACGTATGCCGCGGGTCCGCGCTCGAGGAAATCACCTTCCCGTGAATTTCGTCGCCGTTCGCGAGGGCAACGCCGATTGCGCGGCCATTTTTCACGATAATTTTGGCGACGCCGGTCTCCTTGCGGATCTCCACTCCGGCTTCGACTGCGGCTTCGGCGATGGCATTTGAAATTCCGCCGGTGCCGCCGCGGGCGAATCCCCAGGCTCGGAATGCGCCGTCGATCTCTCCCATGTAATGGTGCAGCAGAACGTAAGCCGTGCCGGGCGAGCGGACTCCCAGGAACGTGCCGATAATTCCTGACGCCGACATCGTGGCCTTGAGTACGTCAGTCTCAAACCACTGGTCGAGGAAATCGGCCGCGCTCATCGTCATGAGCTGCACCAGGTTGTAACGGTCTTCGCTCGATAGCTTCTGAAAACGCCGCGCCAGAAACAGCAGCTTCGACAGATCCTTAGGATTGAATCCGGTCGGGTCGGGCGGGACCATGTTCATGATCGGCTTCACGAAATGGCACATCGACTGCATGGCCTTGCCGAACTCGTCGTAAGCCTCGGCGTCAAGCCGCGAGTGGCGGGCGATCTCGCGATGCGTCTTGCCATGATCGTTCACCCGCCACAAATAATCGCCGTTGAGCATGGGCGTAAACGTACCGTCAAGCGGGAGAATTTCAAGGCCGTGCCGCGGAAGGTCGAGATCGCGAATGATCTCCGGGCGCAACAGAGAAACGACATATGAGCAGACGGAAAATTTAAATCCGGGAAAAACTTCTTCGGTGACTGCGGCTCCGCCCAGCACATGTCTGCGCTCAAGCACGAGGACTTTCTTGCCCGCGCGGGCTAAGTATGCGGCGTGAGTGAGACCGTTGTGCCCTCCGCCGATCACGATGATGTCGTATGTTGTCATTTAGCTTTGAGCGATGAGTCGTGAGCTTCGAGCGTTCAGCGCCTACTCGCAGCTCGCCGCTCATTGCTCACAACTTTGAAACAGGAATAATACTCGCGAATAGGAGTCCGCGCAGGGATGGATCAGAGTCCGCTAGGAAGAACGCTCCATTGAAGAAGGCGAGGCATGAATGGAGCTTATCATCTCCTGCTTTCCCCCACAAAATCGTGTCATCCCGAACCTGCGGTCCGAAGGAGCGCAGGAGAGGGACCTTACGCTACGCCTGGAGCGGCATAAAAGTGCTTGGGATTGGCCTCGGACGCTTGAGCAGCCTCGCCTAGTCCATGCACCGAGAGTCATCCTGTCCACGTCCATGGTGATCCACAAGCATCGTAAGGTCCCTCTCTCGCCCGCCTTCAGCGAACGAGCTCGGGATGACAATCACGGGGAAGGACGCTAGGACATTTTGCGCAGCGGAGGTAAGCGAGTCGGTTGATACCACCCGCAACTCAGATCACGCCACTTTGGATTCTCGGCTTCGATCAGAGCGATCTTCTTCTCACGTCGCCAATCTTTGAGTTCCTTCTCGCGTCGAATGGCTTTCATCACGGAACCGTAGCGTTCGAAGTACACAAGGTTGGTTACGTTGTATTTGGCAGTGAATCCGCCAAACGTGTGTGATTTGTGCTGGCGTACTCGCGTCTCGATGTGGCTGGTGATTCCAATGTAGAGCACGCGCCGCTGGCTGCTCAGGATGTAAACGTAGTAAGTTTTTTCCACATCCGCAATTCTTCTCGGCTCGGCGGAAATTGTCTGCGTCACACATCACACGAGGCCCTGTGGATTTCCCGCTCTGAACCCTCCCTTAACTCTTGAGAAACGATGTCATCCCGAACCTGCGGTCCGCACGAGCGCAGGAGAGGGACCTTACGAGGCTGGTGGGGCGGCATGAAAGCGCTCAGGATGACCTCAGGCGGTTGAGTCGCCTCGCCACCCGCTCACCGTGAATCATCTTTTTCCACGTCCGCGGTGATCCACGCGCATCGTAGGGTCCCTCTCTCGTCCGCGTGCGACGTACGAGTTCGGGATGACAAAGTGTGGGTATAATCCTAGTTCGAAGGAATTAAAAACAGAGTCCATGCCCATCGGAACTGCCTTTCACGAACGCACTTTCCCGCTGTGCCAGAGCCTCAATTACCGCGAGTGGTCGGGATACTACACGGTCAGCGCCTATGAGGTGCATCACGAACACGAGTACAACGCCATCCGCAATGCGGCGGCGTTGATCGACATCACGCCGCTGTACAAATACCTGATCACCGGACGCGACGCCACCAAGCTGGTGAACCGCGTCATTACACGTGACATCAACAAGGTGGCCAAGGGACAGGTGATTTATTGCTGTTGGTGTGACGAGCAAGGCAAAGTGATTGACGATGGCACCATCACGCGGCTTGATGAAAACCGGTATCGCTGGACAGCGGCTGAACCCAACCTGCGCTGGTTTCATCAGAATGGGCTGAACATGGATGTGCAGATCGAGGACATCTCCGAGCGCACAGCTGCATTGGCGTTGCAAGGACCAACTTCGGCGCGCTTGCTGAAGACCATCGCCGAGGCGGAAATTTCTAACCTGAAATATTTCCGCATGACCAGCGGCAAAATTGCGGGCGTACCGGTGGACATCTCGCGCAGCGGCTATACCGGAGATCTGGGATACGAGGTGTGGGTGGACTGGAAAGATGCAGTGAAAGTCTGGGACGCAATCACCGCTGCGGGAAGGCAATTTGATTTGCATCCGACAGGAATGCTGGCGCTGGATGTCGCTCGCGTTGAAGCAGGTTTGCTGCTGCTCGATGTGGATTACACCAGCTCGCGCAAGGCGCTGATTCCGTCGCAGAAATATTCGCCGTACGAGCTCGGCTTCGGCAAGATGGTGCACCTGCAGAAAGACAACTTCATCGGACGATCGGCGCTGGTGAAAGATGAAAAACAGGGCGTGGAGCGGCAGCTGGTTGGACTTGAGCTCGACTGGCTTGAGATTGAAGCGCTCTACGAAAAATTAGCATTGACTCCAAGCGCGCCCAGCCAGACTTCGCGCGTGCATGTGCCGGTTTATGCCGGCAACCGCCAAGTGGGGAAGGCGACTTCGACGACGTGGTCGCCGGTGTTGAAGAAGTTAATTGCGTTAGCGAGCGTGGAGACCGCGTACTCGAAGCTCGGAACCAGACTACAGCTTGAAATCACGATCGAGGCCGTCCGCGAAAGAGCCGCAGCGACGGTGGTGAAGATGCCGTTTTTCAATCCGGCGAGGAAGACGGCGGTGCCGGTGTAGTCCTGAGCTTCGCGCCGTGAGCGCCGAGCAGCGAGCAAACCTGAGGCTTACCAACTCGTTCAGCTCCGGAACTGCTCAAAGCTCACTGCTCACCACTCGTCAGCTATCTCACTTCAGATAATCAAACAAACTGGTTTGCGAAATCCTGCTCATCACGGCGAGGTCAGCTTGGGTCGCCACCTGCGACTGGGTGAATGCGGTTGAGGTCGCAGCCATATCAGTCGCAGAAATGGAATCAGCGGCAGTCGCAAGATCGACTTTCTCGGAATTCAAAAAATTCTGTTGCGCCTGCAATTGGTTGAGCGCGTTGCCGTAGAAAACGCGTTGTCCGGTAATGTGATCGTAGGCATCGCTGACTTCGCTTACCGCGCTCCCGATGTTGCTGTTGGTCTGCAACGCATTAATCAAGTCGGAGACCGATTGAAATACGTTTCCCGAAGCCGAAGTAAACAGTTGCGAGCCCGCCTGATTGACCTGCAGCGAATAATTTTGCCCGACTTCGACATTGTTGGTGCCGGCATTTCCGTTGTATTTGATGCCGGAGGAGCTCGTGGCGTCCGCCACAAAGGGTTGAGCCGTCGAAGTACCGGAAAAAATAAACTCGCCTTGATATGGAGTATTCGCCAGGCTGAGTAACTGCTGCTTGATCCCGGTCAGCTCACTCGCGACATCGGCACGATCGGAATCTGAAAGAGTCCCATTGGCGCCTTGCACTCCAAGCGAAATGGCGCGTTGCAGGGCAGTCACTACTGAATTGAGAGTGGAGTCGGCGGTCTGAAGCAATCCAGTTACGCTGGTGATGCTGCGCAGAAATGTGTCAGCCTGGCTGCTTTGGGCGGTGTTTGTAACCATTTGCGCCGCTCCTGCCGGATCATCCGAAGGCTTGTTGATGCGAGTGCCCGTGGCCAGGTCTAACGAGGATGTGTTTTGCTGCTGCTGGGTGTTAGCCAGCGCGGAGAGCAGATCAGGCAACGGATACGGGTTTACGCGAATTGAGCTCATGGCAGTGTCCCCATGTTGATGACGGTCTCAAGCATCTGGTTCACGGTAGTCACAATATGAGCGGCTGCGTCATAGGCCTGCTGGTATTGGGTCATGTTTGCTGCCTCTTCATCAAGGGACACGCCAGAAATGCTGCCGCGCTGGTCCTGTAACTGCTGCAGAACTAACTTTGAGGATTGCAGTTCGGCGGTACCGTTTGAAACATCATTGCCCACGCTGAAGACAATGTTGCCGTAATAAGTGGTGGGCGTTGCTCCAGCGATGATTGTCTGATTCTGAATGGCGTTCAAATTAGCCAGGTTGCCGTTGCTGCCCGCGCTTCCATCGGAACTGGCAGCGATCAGAGCAGGATCGGTGATGGCCACTCCAATGTTGGCGGCAGAGCCCGCGCCCACAACTGGTGTGAACAGCACGCCGCCAGCATTGCCATTCAAATCGAAACCGGCAGTATTGGCGCTGTTGAACGCGGTGGCCAGACCAGAGGCCAGAGTGTCTAGGCTGGTCAGCAGCGCTGGTATTTTCTGATCGCGAACTTCGATCAATCCACCAAGCGTGCCAGAACTCAGCGTAGAAGTAATATCGGTGCCTTGCGAAAAGATGTGCTGCACGCCGGTGGCGCCAGGTTGGGTAGTGAGAGAAAAACTCTGGGTGCCAGAAACCAATGCGGTCCCGTTCGCAGTTGTCAGTGTGATCCCCGAGTCACTCTTAATTTCGGAAACATCGATCAGTCCGGATAGCTGGTTGATCAGTACATCGCGCTGGTCAATGAAAGTACCGGCCTCTTGACCGAGGTTCTGAAGCGAGGTGATCTGACCATTCAGCCCCGCAATCTGCTGGGTAAGGGTATTCACCTGCTGCACCGACTGGACGACGTTTAGGTCAAGGTTGGAGCGCTGCGCGGCCAGGTTGCTGGCGGTGTTGTTGAAGGTTGAAGTTAAATTCGACGCCGCAGTCAGGACTCCCTGGCGCAATGCGGTGCTGGAGGGATTGGTTGAAAGCTGAGAAATGCTAGAAAAAAGATTTGAGATTTCAGAACCGATGTCACTTGCTCCAGCCGTGAACAGAGTCTGTGCCTGGCTCAGGGCGCTGGTGAAGGAGTTGAGCTGCCCTTGTTGTCCGGTTTCCTGCTGGATGCGGAGTTGCAGAATCGGGTCACGCACGCTTTCGAGTTTGGCCAGCGATACTCCCGTGCCGAAGGTCAAGTTGCCGACTACGACGGGAGGGTTTTCCTGAAGGATCGGAACTTCGCGCGAGTATCCGGGAGTATTGACATTGGCCGCATTGTTAGTCGTAGCTTCGAGAGCACCCTGGTCAGCCGCCATGGCGCCAGTCGCAAGGAACATGGTGGAAAGCAGGCTCGACATCAACTCTCCCGGCCCGGCACTTTGACCGGCTTAGGTTGGTAGGTTAAAGAAAGTCCGTTGAGCAAGTTTCGCAGAGTATCGAGATGGCGACGCATGCGGCGCACGACTGCCCCAAACAGCAGGCTCTGCTCACGCACGCGCTTGGCTGTGGCAACTAGGTCGCGCGGGACGCTATCGTCGAAAGAAGACTTGTCCTGCAGCGCTGTCAGTGCTCCGCACAGTTCTCGCTGATGGATGATGCAGGTTTCCAGGTCCTGAATTCTGCCGGCAAATAGAGCAGCCTGCGCTGCGGCAATGGCACATGCGATCTCTTCGATCAATGCGCGTGAGTCGAGGACGGGGGGCTGGGCTGGGACCTCGTTCGCAATATCAGGGTCACGCGAAGCTGTCCAATTCATGCTCGGTGCGCTCAAAGTCAACGTCGGAGGATGGAGATTTCTTTTCACGGCCTGTAGGTTGTGGGCTGCCGCTATGGTTATTTTGTTCGGTGTTTTGGTCTCTGGATTTGTCTGTATTTCTGTTCTTTTTATTTCTGTCGTTGCTCCCGCGACCAGAATCGTGGGGCGGAGCATCACTGGTGGAGGCAATCGGCGGCAAGTTCACGGGGGAGATATTGTCCGCCATGTTTCGTTCTGCCTCCTCGCATTAAACTCCGGCCTTTACGATCCTCGGACCCGCAACTGATCCAGGATCGAGCCCGCCACCTGCGCCGGCGAAACCTGGTACGTGCCGGACTGCAGCTGCGACCTGAGGGCCTGCACCTTTTCGGTACGCACTTCGGGCGATTTCAATACTGCAGTTTCGAGTTTGCCCACACTAGCATCACTTTCCGACAAATGAGTTTGGTCAGTCTGGCCCGCGCTGGTTGGCGCAACATGGGACAAGGTTTTTTCCGCTTGCGATCCCGAAGTTGTCGCGCCTGCGTTTAAGTCGATTCTCATGCTTGCAATTTCTCCGTTTTCTCCTGCAACAATATTATCGGCAGGAAATTAGAAAACTTTAAATACTGTGGGCTGCATGCTTGGCTTGGCTCATCAGCCCCTTGGCGATGAATGCGCCTAGCCCAACCCCACCGCTGCGCGCCAGCCCGGCAGTAAGCGCTTCCGTCCCGAAGCCATCATAACTTTTGCTGACCGCGTCGCGCGTTGCTCCCGGCAATTGCGAAAACGTGCGCTGCAACTCGCCAAAAACCATGTTCAGCAGGATAGCCTCAAACTGCGCGCCAGCCTTGTCAGCCTTGGCTTGCAGCGGATCTGCACCAGCAGCGGACATGGTGGCCATAACCGGCAACACACTATTCATCGGTCAACTCCTACGTGAAAATCAGCTTCGTAACTAAAACCATGGTTATATAACTTCCAGGTCCGCATCCAGCGCCCCAGCGGCCTTGATCGCCTGCAAGATGGCGATCACATCCCGCGAGGTCGCACCAATCTTTTGCAATCCATCGACCAGTTGAACGACGCTCGCACCTTCGTTCAACTCGATGCGGCGCGATGCGCCTTCTTCCGCCTTTAGTGTGGTTTCAGGAACGACCTTGGTGGCCCCTTGGGAGAGGGCCTCGGGCTGCGAGACCGCCAGCTTGGTTGCCACCTCGATGGAGAAGCTGCCGTGCAGAATGGAAACCGCTCCCAAGCGTACCTCCCGACCCATGACAACCGTCCCGGTGCGTTCATTCACTACTACCCTGGCCCGCCGCCGTACTTCGACCTGCAGACTCTCAATCTGCGCCAGCAGCGCTGGAACGTCATGCGTCTCCGGGCCACGCTCGACTTGTATGCGTCGGCTGTCCTTCACGGTTGCGGTCACGTTATGCAGATCGCGATTGATCTCTCCCGCCACTTCCTCGGCGGTTGAAAAATTGGCCTCTGACAATAAAATAGTCACCACTTTCATCTGGTCGAGGTCGGTTGAACTGTCACGCTCCACCAGCGCGCCGCTGGGAATGCGTCCGACTGTGGGATGATTTAATTCTTTGGAATTCCCGCCCGTGCCCGCGCTATATCCCCCGAGCGTCAAAGGTCCCTGGGCCGCGGCATAGACTTGACCATCGGCAGCGTAAAGTGGGGTCAGCAGGAGCATTCCACCCTCCAGGCTTCGGGCATCTCCCGCCGATGAAACGGTTACATCGAGATGTGTGCCGGGTGTCGCAAATGGAGGCAAGGTCGCAGTCACAAAGACCGCAGCCACATTTTTCACCACCACCGTACCGGCGGGAATCTGCACGCCCATGCGCTGCAACACATTGGCCAGAGTTTGTATGGTGAAAATAGTCTGCTGTCGGTCGCCGGTGCCTTTTAGTCCCACTACCAGGCCGTAGCCGAGAACCGGATTCTCACGCACGCCTTCAATGGTCGCGATGTCGCCAACCGCCGCAGTGTGCACAGTTTCTTCGGCAAATGCGGGAAGAACCAGAAACGAGAGAATTATTCCGGCCAGAAATTGCAAAATTCCTCCATCTGCACCCGACAGCCGAATTTAGAACCCGACCACGCGCAGGATGGCGCGCACAATAATGTTGGGCGGACGATTGCCTTCGCTGATCACGCCTTTGCCCTTCAATTCCAGTTCCAGATTGGCAATCGCGTTAGAGGCCACGGCTCCGCTCGGAGCGACGTCTCCCGGCCGCACCAGCCCGCGCAGCAGCACGGTCTGGCGCTCATTGTTCATAGTGAGTTCGCGCTCGGCTTCAATCACCAGCGCCCCGCTCGGCAGCACCGCTACCACTCGGCCCGCCAGACTTGTAGTCAAGCTGGAGGTTGTTGCCGCCTGTCCTTTACCCGCCAGCGAATAGGCTGAAGTCGGCGAAAACAGGCTGGCGACGTTGGCCACTTTCAACTGTGCCGGAAGAGCGGAGATTCCCGAGCTAGCGCTTAAGTTGCGGGTCGAGGAAACGCTGCCGGCATTGGTCGCAGTGATATTTTGGACAACCGTAATGGTTATCAAATCCCCCACATGCCGGGCTTTGTAGTCCGCGCCAAGGTCGGCTAGACGACCGCCGTCCGTCCACAGACTGCCCATTGAAGGCGGTCGTGCAATTAGTGCCGACTGCTGCATGCGTTGCAGATATTGGTCGAGTGATTCGCTTTGAATCACCCCTGAATTTTTTTTGTCTTTATTTTTGGCGGCAAGGTCCTTGGCTACCATCGGGACTAAAAAGATGACGGCGAGACACAAAACAGCAAGGCTTCGGTTCATCTAGCTTCCTCTTTTCGGGTTGCGCCCGATGTGCGCAGCATTCCGTCGCCGCTAACCTGAGCGACCAGAGAGCGATGCGTCAAAGGATCAGATACCCGCACCAGTTCTCCCAGCCGCGCCCGCTTGAGCGGCATCACCGGTTGGGTAATTCTGAAGCCATCGCCATCAATCACCAGCAATGCCATCCGCCCGGGCCGGACCAAAACCGGCCCGGCTAAAGACAAGAGGCCCGGTTCCGGAACTTTTTCTGACGCCTGCTTAAGCTCACGCGACCGAACACCGCCAGCGGGAGCACTAAACACAATCTCGACCAGAAAGCTCCCACAAGCCAGCCGCTCGCGGCAGCGAATCCGCGCCAGCAAGCCGAAACGGTCTGAGTTCGAACTGGTTCCGGTGACCTCAAGTTTTGGATCAGGAACGACAGTCGTGAAGCCCGTTGGCAACGTGATTCGCGCCTGCGAAAAATCAAGCTGATGGGTCAACTTGGACTGCGCCAGGGTCCGCCTGACCGTTTCCGTTTCGAGCGGCCAGCCCAGCCGACGTACCACCACCTGCTCTGGTATATCGATCTCTGACGTGTCGGTGCGGATTTCGGCCATCGCTTGTCGCAGCTCGTTCACCCCAAAAACCCGTAGACTGCCAGCTTGCGGAGCGCGTCCCAAGGACACTGTTTCTGCCGCAGCCTTTAATCGCGGCCCCGCATCCTCTGGAAGCAAGTCGGAGAGCCGCAGTGTCTCCGCTTGCACGGTAACTTCAGCGGGCAAACGCACGCGAAGATTTTCCGCGTTAGCATTAGCCGAAACAATCGTAAATATCCATGCGCAGATCAGAAAATATTTCATCAGCTCCTGAGAATGCGGATCACCCGGTCACCGCTACCTGCCCAAGCCGTTTACGTTCTGGAACATCTCATCAGCCGCCTGCACCACGCGGGAGCTGGCTTCGTAGGAGCGCTGGGCGACGATCATCTGCACAAATTCCTCGACCACGTCCACGTTCGACTGCTCCAGGTATCCCTGCTGAATCGTGCCTTCGCCTTCCGTGCCTCCCGGCGTGCCCACAATCGGATCTCCCGAAGCGGTGGTGGCAAGAAACAAGTTGCTGCCCACACTGTTCAGTCCTCCCGGATTTTGAAACAGGGCCAACTGAATCGCTCCCACCTGCTGGGCCGCAGTCTGCCCAGGCGAAGTCACGCTTACCGTGCCATCGGAACCAATGGTCACTGAGGTCGCGTTGGGAGGAATGCTGATCGCCGGATCCATGGGATTGCCGTCGGCGGTGACCACATTGCCTTGCGAATCCAGATGGAAGGCCCCACTGCGGGTGTATGCGGTCTCGCCCGAGGGCAAAGTCACCTGAAAGAAGCCTTGGCCTTCAATCGCCAAGTCGAGCGAGTTGCCGGTCTGGCTGAAGTCGCCCTGGCTTTGCACAATCTCAGAGGCCGCAGAGCGCGTTCCCAGGCCGATCTGAAGGCCAGCGGCGACCGTGGTCTGCTGGGTCGAGGCCGCGCCCGGCATGACCACGTTCTGGTAAATCAAGTCTTCAAACTGCAGCCGCCGCTTGCGAAATCCGGCAGTACTGGAGTTGGCCAGGTTGTTGGCGACGTTTTCCAGATTCATCTCCTGGGCGCTCATTCCGCTGGCGCCGGTATACAAGGCTCGCAACATGGCTCCTCCTCATTCCAAATTTCAAAGTTTCAGATTTCACACCCTCGGCAATTCATCCGCGGCGATGCGATTGAAGTCGGAATAAAAAGCGCTCATCGCACGGCCTATCATCTCCGCCTGGCGCTGGGCGGTGATCAGCGCAACCACTGCAGCCACCGGGTTCACATTCGAAGACTCCAGCATTCCCGCCCGAATCTGCGTGTGCAAAGCTGGGGCCGCGGCAGTGGCCGGCGCGGAGTAATACTGCCCGCCCACCGCGGTGAGAGGTCCAGCCGGGGCAATTTCCACCAGGCGCAATTTCCCGGTGACGGCGCCGGCGACTGAAATGGTCCCGTCCGGACCGATGGCAATTTGCGCGTTGCCGGGCAGATTGATTGGACCCGCCGTTCCCAATACCGCGTCGCCGGCAGCGGTAGTGAGTTGTCCCTTGGCGGAAAGCCGGAAGTTTCCATCCCGCGTGTACAAAACGCCCGCCGGAGTTTGCACCGCGAAGAATCCCGGCCCATCGAGCGCCAGATCAAGCGGATTTCCCGTGCGCTGCAAGTTGCCTTCAGTCAGATCGAGGCGGGCGCCATCCAACACCGCGAACTGATTGACTAGGCGGCTCCAACCATTGCTAGGCGTAGAGTTCCGCCCTTCGACTAATAATGACTCGAACGAAGGTAGTTGGGCGCGGTAGCCGGTAGTGTTTATGTTGGCGACGTTATTGGCGATCAACTCGAGCGCGTTGCTCTGCGTCTTCAAGGCAGTGCATGCCGCGTAGTAGCCGCTGTCCACAGTGGCACCTCGCAAATGTGGGAGCACGGGAAATGCCGGAGGGAATTAGAAGAGGTTCATTCAAGGTTTCAAGTGAAGATCCACGGCTACAGGGTCCGCCCGAAGCCTTGAAACCTTTGAAACCTGTATTCAACTACTTATCGTAGTGCAGCAATGAGAACACGTCGTATTGCTTGAGCTTTTCCCGCGGGTGCAGGAAGTCGAGTTCAACCACGAATCCCATGCCTGCGATTTCTGCGCCAAGGGTTTCGGCCAGCTTGGCGGTGGCTCCGGCGGTGCCGCCGGTGGCGAGTAGATCGTCGACAATCACCACCCGCTGGCCTTTTTGAATCGCGTCACGGTGAATCTCAAGGGTGTTGGTGCCGTATTCGAGGGCGTAGTCGAACCTTGTGGTCGCGGCGGGAAGCTTGCCCGGCTTGCGCACCGGGATAAAGCCGGCATTCAGGCGATAAGCGACCGCCGGACCGAAAATGAATCCGCGTGCTTCCATGCCCAGCACCAGGTCGATGTCTTTGTCCAAATAGTGTTCCGAGAGCGCATCGATCAATGTGGCAAAGCCGAGGCGGTCTTTGAGCAGCGTAGTGATGTCATAGAAGAGGATCCCAGGCTTGGGAAAGTCCGGGACTTCACGGATGAGCCCCTTCAGTGGTTCACAATTCACGGCCGCCTTGATCGATGATGCATCCGCCATCTACCACGCTCCCTCAATACGAAATGTGTTTAGCCCGACTACCGGCTTGGCTTCTGCTTCTTCGACGTTGTCCACCCTGGCAGCTCTTGGACCCTGCTGCAAACGCGAGCGCAGAGCGGAAAGCTGATCGCTGGTTCCGGTGGCCAGTACTTCTACGCTGCCATCGGAATTGTTGCGGACCCACCCAAAAAGCCCCAGCGTTCTTGCTTCCCGCTCGACAAACCAGCGGAAGCCAACGCCCTGCACGCGTCCGCGAACTTTAAACTTTCTGGATTCTGCCTCGGCTGCCATCTTAACGTTCAATTCAAACTTTTCGCGCGCGGCGTTTAGCCATGACCAAAATCATGTTAACTCCGATTGACTCGATCAAACCCAGCGCTTGATTAGCAATCCTACGAACCCAACCACCAGCATGCCAAGCGACGTGAGAATGACCACCCTGGCACGTTTTGCACTTGGAAGCTTCTCCGCCGGAAGCGAGGGAATTAATGCCTCAAGGATGATTAGACCAATGTAAACATCAAGCGCGGCGAATGCGATCCATTTCATGCCAGGTCACGCTCTATACAAATGAAGCTCACGCTCGCGACAGGTAAACCCCTTCCGCCGTGTCCACTTTGATTTTTTCGCCTTCATTGATGAAGGGCGGGACCTGCACTATTAGGCCGGTTTCAGTCTTAGCCGGCTTGGTTACACTTGATGCAGTCGCGCTCTTTAGTCCCGGCTCGGTCTCGAGCACGGTCAACTCGACTGTTTGCGGCAGTTCGATTCCGACCGCCTTTCCGTTGTAGAACTCTACTCTGATCTGCAGATTGGGAATCAGGTAATCGACGGCGTCGCCGAGAATGTCGCGCGTCAGGTGGAGCTGCTCGTAATTCTCAGTGTTCATGAAGTAGTATCCATCGCCATCGTTATAGAGATATTCCATCTCAGTCTCGTCCACGTTGATGCGTTCGATGGGATCGGGGGAGCGGAAACGATGCTCGAACATGGCTCCGGTGCGCAGGTTGCGAAGCTTGGCCTGAATAAAAGCGCGCAAATTGCCAGGGGTGCGGTGCTCCACGCTGAAAACGGAATGTAGATCATTGTTGTGCTTGATGATCATGCCGGGACGCAGTTGGGTGGCTGGAATGGCCATTGCTGAATTGCTCTCCTTGTTTCTGAGCCTCGGCTTATGGACCTTGGCTTTTTGTCTCAGGACATAATTTATGGCCGCCGAAGGACAAGGCAGCCACAATTGCCGGTGTGGACTAACCTCTCTATTTTATACGGCTTGGTCGAATTTGGGAACCGTTCCGCCGCGCCTCGCCCCAATATGCTGCAGCTCACGAATCTGTGCGCCGCGTCTATCGCATCCAGTGGCAGACAGCTAAAATAAAGGGGCACGAATCAAAGTCTAAAATTTTGAGACGAGGTTTATTCATGGGTGAAGACAGATACGAAAGCGGCGGCACAGTTGGAACCGCAATTACATTTCTCCTGATCGGACTAGGCGCGGGCACAATCATCGGCATGTTGCTGGCTCCCAAACCCGGCAAACAGATGCGCCGTGACCTGCGTCGCGGGTATGAGACCGCACGCGAAACTTTCGATGACTGGAAGGACAACGCCAAGGACTTTGCCGATGAAGTGATCGAGCGCGGCTCCGACATCGCCGACGAAGTTCGCGAGCGGGTCACCCCTGTGATGAAAGCCGCCAGACGCCGTTAGTTATTGGGTCGCGTCAGAAAATAGCGCGGAAGACGCGGCCGATTCGACCAAAGAATCCCTTGTGCTCCGGCTTAGGAGCAGGCGGCAATACCACCAGCGGAGGCAGCGGGTCGGCCTGACGGGCGGTTAGTGGCATGGCGGCTTCTTGCTCAGAGTCCGGAGGAGCGGCCGCGGCGGCACGCATCCGTGCAAGTTCCTTGGCGTTGAAGACCAGAGGCGCAGAAATCTGCGCCTTGGCATCGTCGTTTGAAGTAGGCGTTCCGGGTGTATTGGCGATTGGGTCGGCAGCCGCTTTCTCAGCCGCTCCAGAGCCGGTTCCCGCGGTTGTCGATGGCTGGCTGTTCGAATCTGCTAGCGCCAGATTGTTGCCAGTTTTATTCTCGGGAACTACGGTCGTCGGATCCGCCGCTGCTCGCATGACCGGCTCTTGTGGCGCAGGGCATCCGCATCCCGCAACCGGAGTTTCTACTGATTGCATTTTTCCCTGGCGAAATAAAACTTGCTGCTCGGGTTTGATCTCGTAGGTTCCATCCCCCAGCAGTTCCGCAACCACCACCGACGAGTTGCTCCCCGCCAAGGAACTGACGCAAGTATTGCCACGCGCGTCGGACTTAATGGCCAGATTGAATTCACCGGGGCCGGGCAGCACAATACGAAAATCTGGGGTCAGAATTGAATCAGACGATTCGTCGATGTGGTAATGAGTCTCCATGGCGCCAGTGTTCATGCCCAGCATTAAACTCTGACCATCAGGGGAAGTGGCCACCGAAACCGTGGTCTGCGCGCACACCCTTATTTCACCGCCACGCGCCAATCGCAAGACGGCGGTCTCGTCTCGCGCTGCAATAGTCGATCCGCTGGCCACGCGACTGCCAGCCTCAACCAGCGTGCCGGTGCCTCCTTCGGCGTAAGGAACGGCGACGGGCTCAGTTCCCGGAGTCATCGCGGGGGCCGTTGCCGGCTTAGCGGTTGCGGATTCATCCGGGCGAATGTGAATGTTCAAGCGATTGCCCAGTGCATCCCAAGTGTATTGGACTGGAGAGGTCAGATCGAGGACGATTCGGCTCACCCCCGCCTGATACTGATTCATGCGGACGCCCTTGATCTGCTGGTTGCGGAACGTGATCCGTTTGCGCGGAATGTTCAGGATTGAATCGGGAAGATCGATCACCAGCCGAAGGGGACCTTCAACGGTTTGCAAGTGGGGTGTAAGCGGCCGCGTGGCCAAGATTTCTACAGTCGCGCCGCTTTCGCCGGGAATAATTTTGACGGACTGCACTCCGGCAGCCGGTTGATCGGCGGCGTATGCGGACGCGGCTAGCGCGACCAGAACTATCGCGCAAAGATGGGATCGGGCGCAAGACAAGGCAATTCCTGTTTATGGAAGGTCTTGCGATGAGAGTAGCACTAGTTTAAGGGCTTATAAAGGGTCCTTCGGTTTATTCCTCGTCTTCTCCGCCCTCCTGCTGCTGGGGCAGAAGGTCTAGTTGCAACTCATTTAATCCCGCCCCTTTCAGTTCATGGTTCAATTCCGCTATGTCGTGGCTTTTCAGCTGGTTCCAGCGGATGAGCAGTGTGTCGAACGCCGCCTCATTCTTATTGACGGCGTCAACCTGTGCGACCGTTGGCGCAGCATCAGCCTTTCCCATCTCGGCGTAAAGAGTGATTATGTTTGCATTGGTTGCAGGCAGCATCGAGACTTTGGCGGAGCCAGCGTCATTGTCTGCGTCGAGTAACTCGGAGATTCTGCGGTCCAAGCTTTCGAGTGAATCCTTGAGTGAACCCGGAGCTGTACCCACCAGCTTGGATATTTGCTCGTGCACGGTTCGGGCCTGAGTAACTGCCTCTGAACTCTCACTAACTACAGACGCCAGTTTCGTTTCTGCTTCGAACTGCTGATCGAGGTCGGTAGCCGAGGTTTTCACTCGAGGATCGATTTTCACCTCGAACTCGTGGGTTTCAGTATGTCCCCCGGCAGTCAATCGTGCCTGATATTTCCCCGGCACCACGAGCGGCCCGAGTGGATGTCGCGGAGTATCGTGAGGCACGGCTGCAATCGGGTACTCATGAGTGGTTGAATTTGGCGGCGGATAGCGCAGGTCCCAAACCCACCGATGCATTCCACCCTCAGCGGAAAGAATTCGTTGCGGTCGCAGCCAATAAAGTGGGATCAACTGTCGCTCCAACTCCTCCGGAGTCAATTCTGGTTTGTCCATGCTCGAATACCGGCGCACCAATTCGCCTCGCGCGTCGAGGATTTCCAGCGTCACCGGATCTTGAACGGAAGGTGGGAGCGTGTAGTCAATTATGGCTCCGTCCGGAGGATTCTTCCCGGCTGGCTCATCCGCCGGCAACGGCGTGTCCGTGTTGGTGTCGCGGCGTACCCGATAAGCTGGAGCGGGCGTAAAAAGATGCGGTGCGTTTGTGGAATTCGCGACCGCGGCGGTGAGTTGGCGCAGGGGCGAAATGTCGTCGAGGACCCAGAATGAACGCCCGTGCGTGCCAACGATCAAATCGTCATTGTGTACCCATAGATCGCGCATGGAAGTGTGCGGCAGGTTCAACTGCAGGGATTGCCAGTTGTCGCCATCATCAAACGAAACCCAAACCTCAGTTTCGGTCCCGGCAAAAAGCAGGCCTTTGCGCACCGGATCTTCACGCACCGTGTTCACCGGCGCATTAGAGGGCAGGCCATTAGTGATTTCGTGCCAGGTCTTGCCGCCGTCGTGCGTGCGATAAATATAAGGGCGGAGATCATCGATGCGAAAACGACTGACTGACACATACGCCGTGTTGTCATCGAAATGCGAGGCGCTAATTTGAGTGACCTTGCTCCAGTCGGTCAATTCACGGGGAGTAACGTCCTTCCAGTTTTTACCGCCATTCTTGGTTACCCATAGCAAGCCGTCATCGGTCCCGGCCCAGATCGTATTCACGTTATGGAAACCCGGCGCAACCGCATAAATCGCGCCTCGTTGTTTGCCCGCCTTGGAATTCAGACTTGCCTGATCGACAACGCTGGGTGGAACAGCGGGATGCTCGCGAGTGAGGTTAGGACTGGTGATGCTCCACGAACGCCCGCTATCTTTTGTTTCAAAGAGCATGTTAGTGGCGTAGTAAAGAAGATGAGGATCGACCGGTGAAAATACAATCGGCTCAGTCCGGTCCACGCGATAGTTCCCAGGAATCGGGATTGGGGTTACGTTCTCAACTTGCCCAGTGCTCCAATGGAAGCGCGAGACTTCGTTCCGGCCGGCGCCGTAAACGATATCGTGGTCCAGCGGGTCAGGCGCAACATAGCCGTATTCAATGACTCCAACCGGATGCCAATCGCGAAACGTGACCTCGCCGTCATTGCCGCGACTCGAGATGCAGACCGAGCCGCTCTCCTGCTGGCCACCGCAAACTTTATAGGGAAAGGAGTCCATGACGCTGACGTGATAGATCTGCGCCGTGGGCTGGTTGTACCACGAACTCCAGGTCTCGCCACCGTTCACACTAACCAGCGCGCCCTGATCGGCCACCAGAAGAATAATGTTTGGGTTTTCCGGATTGATCCACAAATTCTGATAATCGTCACCACCGGGCGCGCCGCGAATCGAAGACCATGTCTTTCCACCGTCGGTGGAGCGCACGGTGACGATGCTCGCGCTGTAAACCACGTCCGGATTTTTCGGATCGACTCTCGGGATCGCCAGATCGCCGCCGCCGATCTTCATCGCCGGCCGTGGATCATTGGTGATTTGCGTCCAGTTTTCTCCGCTGTCGTCAGAGCGATAAAATCCAAGTCCCTTACCGCTCGCGTAGTCTGAAGGCTTAGTGGTCGATATCGTGGCGTAGAGCCGGCTTGGCTGGCTGGCTGCAATTGCGACATTGATCTGCACCAGGTCGTCGGGCAGGCCTTTGCCTACTTTTTTCCAGGTGCTGCCGCCATCGGTGGATTTGAACAACCCGCCTCCGGTCCCGGCGAATGCATTGTTGTCTTCCCACGGACCAAGCCGCGATTGCCACAGGCACGCATAAACAACATTGGGATTCGAGGGGTCGATGGCAACGTCCGACGCGCCGGTGTTTTCATCTTTATAAAGTACTTGCTGCCAGGTAGTGCCGCCATCGGTCGAGCGGAAGATTCCACGCTCGGGATTCGCCCCATAAGGATGGCCGAGCACGGCCGCAAAAACCCGATTGGGATCTTGAGGATCGATGGCCAGCGCGGGAATTTGTTGTCCCTCGCGTAAACCGAGGTGAGTCCAAGTCTTCCCGGCGTCAGTCGATTTGTAAATTCCATCGCCGACGGAGAGATCGGGTCGCTGCAAGCCTTCCCCGCTGCCCACGTAAATAATCTGAGGATTGGACGGCGAAACCGCGATTGCGCCAATCGATTGCGATGGCTCGCCATCGAAGATCGGCTCCCAGATGCGCCCATAGTCGGTCGATTTCCAAACCCCGCCATCGACCGCGCCAATGTAAAAGACATTAGGCTGGCTGGGGACGCCGGCAACCGCCCGCGTCCGGCCTCCGCGAAATGGTCCTATCATTCGCCAGCGCATCTCCTGGTACAGCTTTTCCGGATATTGTTGTGCGCGGGCGATGTGCGCGAAAGCACAAATTATGCAGACAAATGCAATTGGAATAGCGCGAAATGATCGAATCACGAGGCCCCCTCGACAAACGATTTCCGCAAATAAAAAGAAATGTGAACACGCCATCATATTTGAAAAATGGATTTTTGTTGCGGCGTCGGTACGCCGACCAACCAAAAACGTTAACCACGAAGGTCACGAAGGCACACGAAGTAAAGCCATTACCAGGGACCCTTGAGCGAAAACGCTCTCCAAGAATTTCTCTGGTACTCGTTATCCTCTGCGTTCTCTGCGGTTAAAAGCTTTTTTTTCACCTGACCTCTAACGTGTGCCATGGGTCTCACGCCAGCTACAATGCCTACCCAGGAGAGCTCATGTCCAGATCACGCCGCCAATTTCTGATGCAGGCATCAGCAGGTTTGTTCGGTGCAGCCGCAGTGGGCGCCGCGGCACAGACTACGGAACCGCCTCCGGGAACTCCGCCCGCATTCGGAACCGGTCCGCAGGTTGGACCGGAAGTTTCCGCCGCCACGTTTTCCGAAGCTGAGAAGCTGGTGCAGATCGAGCTGACTGAAGGTGAGCGGGAGGTCGCTGCACGCAGTTGGCGCAGCAACATGGCCGCGCTCTACGAACTGCGCACGGGTCCACGCAAGCTATCACTCGAACCGACACTCGCGCCGGCGTTGCGCTGGGACCCGATGCTGCCGGGACTCAAGTCTGGTCCACAACGTGATCGATTCGTCAGAAGCAATGCCGACCCGGGTCCGCTGCCATCGCGCGATGAAGACATTGCTTTTGCTCCAGTGACAAAACTTTCCCGCTGGATCGAATTACGAAAGCTCACTTCCGAGCGGCTCACGAATATTTATTTGGAGCGCTTGCAGCGCTTCGACGCCAAGCTACGTTGCGTAATTACGCTCTTGCGCGAACCAGCGCTGGCTCAGGCCAAGCAGGCTGACGCAGAAATTGCGGCGGGCAAATATCGCGGGCCGCTTCATGGAATTCCCTGGGGAGCAAAAGACCTTCTCGACACAGCAAACGTTCCGACGACCTATGGCGCAGAGCCGTTCCGCAATCGCGTGCCGACGGATGATGCAGTGGTTGTGAAACGTTTGCATGCTGCGGGCGCTGTTCTGGTCGCCAAACTTAGCCTCGGTGCCTTGGCCTTGAATGACATATGGTTCGGCGGCCAAACCATGAATCCGTGGCTGCTCGAAGAGGGATCATCCGGATCGAGCGCAGGCCCAGGAGCTTCCACTGCGGCCGGTCTAGTCGGATTCGCCATGGGCAGCGAGACCGGCGGCAGTATTGTTGGCCCAAGCATGCGTTGCGGGGTGACTGGACTACGCCCCACCTATGGCCGCGTGCCCCGCACCGGGGCCATGACCCTCTGCTGGTCGCTCGACAAGCTTGGCCCCATGACTCGCAGCGTGGAGGATACGCTGCTTGTACTCAATACAATTTCCGGGCCTGATCCTGGCGACCTGGCCAGCGTTCCCAGCAAACTGGATTTCGAAGCCGGCGCAAATGTCAAAGGCCTGCGCGTAGGCTATTTCCCCAGATGGATGAACGAAGCGCCCGCCACCGAAGTTGACCGCGCCGCGCTGGCTACTGTGAAAAAACTCGGCATGGTTCCGGTTGAAGTCTCAATTCCCGATTGGCCCTACGACTCACTCGATCTCATTCTCTTCGCTGAGTCCGCCGCCGCATTCGAGGAGATCACTCTTAACCATCAGGTCGACCAACTCAAGGTGCAAGTTCCCGACGCGTGGCCGAACGTCTTCCGGCAATCGCGGTTTCTCTCAGCAGTAGATTATGTTCAGTGTGATCGCTTCCGTCGCAAAGTCGCAGAGGAAATGGCGCGGGTGTTTTCTGAAGTTGATCTGCTACTAGTGCCGTCGTTGCGTGATGAAATGCTTACCATCACCAACTTCACCGGCCATCCATCACTTACATTGCGCGCAGGATTTATAGAAGTTTCCGAGGCGCGGAGCGACTGGGCACCCGATCCGAATCATCCGTTGCCCAAGTTTTCGCCATCGCGCCGCGTGCCTCACGGAGTAACTCTCATTGGACGCTTGTTCGAAGAGGGCAAGCTGGGAGAGGCAGGGATCGCACTCGAACGCGCCTTCGCAGTGGTGAACGAACGCCCGCCAGGTTTCTGAATTCTGCAATTAGGCTTTAGAAGGCCATGTGGGGACAGACACCCTCGGCTGTCCAGTCGAGCCTTTGGCTCGACAGCGCGTTTCGTCGCGCAACCAAATTGTGTGTTTGAGCACAGCCGAGGGCGGCTGCGCCCACGCAACCTGCCTCAGTCCTAAGCAGCCGCTTTTTCTTTCCGCTCGACCGGTAGGCCGGCCTTCTGCCAAGCGTCGAATCCGCCCACAAGCGCCCAAACCTGGTCGTATCCCCGCTGCTGAAGTTCTCGCGCCAAACTGGCGCTTGAGCCTTCGCCGGGTCAAGTGCAATAGGTGACGATAGGTTTGCTCTTGGGGATTCTCGGCAACAATTGTTCGAAACTGTCGAGTGGCACGCGAATGGCGCCCCTGGCCTTCACATCGGATTCTGCCCATGCTGTAGGATTCCTCACATCGAGCACAGTGAAATCCGCGCCGGCTTGCATCCTGCGCTTCAATTCCGGTGCGGTAATTTTCGGACCTTCTGCCATGACCAGCTCCTTGATTCGGACGTTAGGTAGATGCCGGGGAAGGATTTGGGGCTGCGCGATGCCGGGTCATAAATTAAGCAGGAACTCACCTGTGCAGGCCTGCAATTTCCTGAGCTTTCCCACAGGAGTTCTGGAGTATACTGCGCCAAGAGTTCAACTTTTTCTCCTTAGGAATTGGCAATCATGACCTTAAGAATGGCGGAAGAGGTATCCACGCAGGTTCCGGCGGACGATTTTCAGGCCCTCGAAGACAAGATCTATCGCACTATTGACCTATACAAGTCCGCTCAGGAGGCGCGCACCACGGCAGAACGTGACGTGAAGCGCTTGCGGGAACAACTTGAGGAGCGGGAAGAAGAAGTCGAAAGCTTGCGGCGCGAGACGGTCGGTTTGCGGAAGGAACGCGAGGACATCCGGGCGCGGGTCGAAAAAATGCTCTCGCACATCGACCATATTACGCAAGAGCAAGCGGCAAGCTGAGTCCACGGGAACAAACATGGCCACTGCCACCAAACATCCACCTGTTCAGGACGCCGGAAACACTAGTGTGCGGGTCGAAATATTCGATCAGGCCTACAATCTGCGCGGGACCGATCCCGACTATATCCTGAAACTTGCAGAATATGTAGATGGCAAGATGCGGGCTGTTGCCGACCAGACCCATACCGTTGATAGCTCCAGGCTCGCCGTTCTGGCAGCTCTGAATATCGCCGACGAGTATCATCTGCTCAAAAGCAAGCAGGATGGCGGAATGTCAGATTCTTCCAAGCGCGCTCGCCGGTTGCTCGAAGCTCTGGATGAAGTGCTTGACGCCCGCCGTACTGGGTAGTCGTTCATCTCTGAAATGATGCTTCTCCGCCTCGCCTCGCAATCGACGTAAGCACCAGTTCCGCTTTCATCCCTCTTTCCTTCAGGTGATTGGCGACCCTTGTCCGAGTTGTTTCTGTTGGGAGATCCGCATCGAGAAACATAAGCACGGACGGTCCCGCTCCACTTAAAACTGCGCCAAGAATTCCCTTCTCTTTCGGAAAGTCCTGCAGCGCCGGCAATAGCGGGCAAAGCGGCGCCCGGTAGGGCTGATGAATGCGGTCGTTGAGAGCAGAGGCCAGCATCTTACGATCACCTTGGACGAGAGCCGCCAGCAGGAGCATTGAGTGTTGAATGTTGCTTACCACATCGTGCCGCGAGTAATGGCGCGGCAAGACTTCACGGGCTTTCTCTGTGGAAAGCCTCTCGTCGGGAATTGCCAGCAGCAACGGCCACTTCCCTTTCGGCAAGAAGCGCGCCACTTGGGCCTCTCCGCTACCCACCATTCGCGAGACAGTCATGCCGCCCATCCAGCATGCAGCAGCGTTGTCGGAATGACGTTCGCGACGCGCGGCTTCGCCGATAATACGCGTGCTGTCCCATCTCAACTTTCCGAACCGCACGGCGAGCGCAATGCCTGCCAGCCGGGCTGCAGCAGAAGATCCACAGCCTTTGCCGATGGGAAAATCATTTTTTATTTCGACTGAGAGCGGGATGATGGGTTTGACTTCTGCCTGCAATGTCTCGCGATAGGTGCTGAGAATCAGGTGGTTTTCAATTTGCCCACAGATTTCCGGATCGCGCCCTTTCGCGGTGATCGTAAATTCCTTTGCGCTGACGGCTCTGATCCTGAGAAACAAATTCAGCGCCAGTGCGGCAGTATCAAAAGCCGGACCCAAATTAGCGGAAGTCGCCGGAAGGTCAAGTTGAAATTGGTTCATGGTTCGTGTGGTTTCCTTCGTGTACCTTTGTGTCCTTGGTGGTTAGAGATTTAAAGTCATTAACCACGAAGGACTCAAAGGTACACGAAGGAAGAATTATTTCTCCGAGGATCGCAGCAACTTGATCACCGCGTCCACGCTTGGCTCCAAAATTAGCGGTGCCCGCTGGTTGGCCTTCAACTCCCGGTCTTCAGGTCCTTGCGACTCCGCAAACAAATCTCCGCGATGAAACTTTAGAGTGAACTCTGAATCTTTAAGAAGATGGCCGGTCAGCACGAGAACAACCGATTCGCTCGGTTTTACAAATCCGCTATTCACTAACTTCTTCAATCCTGCCAAAGTCACAGCCGACGCCGGCTCACATCCGATTCCCTCGGCGCCGATCTCTGCCTTTGCGATGGCGATCTCAATTTCGCTTACCTGCTCGACCGTGCCCTCACTTTCGTTGATCACGCGCAAAGCTTTCTTCCACGACGCGGGATTGCCGATGCGGATTGCAGTAGCCATCGTCTCGGCGTGAACTGGAACAAGTTTTTCTCCGCCATTCTCGCGAATGGTCCGCACCAGAGGATTCGCGCCTTCCGCTTGAATTACCGAAATTCTCGGCAATCGTGAAATAAAACCCAGCTGCTTCATTTCGCGAAGCGCTTTACCGATCGCCGACGAGTTCGCCAGATTGCCACCCGGCACAATGATGTGGTCAGGAGGTTGCCAGTCGAATTGTTCCAGCAACTCAAACGCCGCTGTCTTCTGACCTTCCACGCGATATGGATTTACCGAGTTGAGCAAATACACCGGCATGCGCTCAACTACCTCATTCAGAACGCGAACGCATCCGTCAAAATCAGTTTTGAGCTGGCACGTGATCGCGCCGTAATCGAGCGATTGCGAAAGTTTGCTCCAGGAAATTTTGCCGTCGGGAATCAGCACCAGACTATGCAGGCCACCGCGAGCCGCATAAGCCGCCATGGACGCGGAGGTATTTCCGGTCGAGGCGCATGCGACCCAGCGATATCCGGCTTGCCGGGCAAACGAAGCCGCGACTGTCATGCCGGTGTCTTTAAATGAGCCGGTCGGGTTCATGCCCTGATGCTTGGCAAAAAGCTGTTTGACTCCTGCCGAGCGCGCACATTGCGGCAGTTCGTAAACCGGAGTGTTCCCTTCTTTAATCGTAATAATCTGTGGCTGAGGTATTTCTGGAAGAATCTCGCGAAACCGCCAGACTCCGCTCTGGTCAACCGGATCGAGCGACGATCGGCGATCGCCCCACAGTTTTTTTAGCGAAGAAGCCGAAAGTCCGCCAGGACCGCGATCATCCCAACCGGGGTAAACAATTTCCAGCAAGTCGCGGCAATGCTCGCAGCGAAAGCGATCAGCCAACGCAGTGCGCCCGCATCCAATGCAGCGCAGTTGCGAGACACTTGTACCCGCCTTCGTCTTGGTCGCCTGTTCACTCATTCGGGAACCATAAGGATATCAGAGCGCCCCTTAGCGGAAGGAGCGACCACAGGCCGCTTCAGGCGGTCATTTTCGCAGGTAGCTGTCAGTTTTATTGATCCAGTCGGCGCGCGGAGGATTGAAAATGTCGAGGTCAACCGTGTCTTTCATAGCCTCAGCTTTGTGAGGCATATTTGGCGGGATAGTCAGCACCTCGCCAGCCCGCACCACAATCTCTTTCCCATCGATGTAAAACTTCAGCGCGCCTTCGAGAATATAACTGAGTTGTTCGTTGACGTGGCTGTGGAGCGGGACGATACAGCCCTTCTTTAACAATACTCGCGCCAACATTACCTGGTGCCCGACGATCAACTGCCTTCCCAGTAGCGGATTCATTGCCTCCACTTCCACATCGTTCCACGAGAGATACTTCAAGCTGGCGGTCACGGCGGGATTGGTTCGTACCGTGTTCTTCAAAGCATTCGGCTTTGCTGAGGAAGCTTTTGCTTTCCCGGATTTTCGTCGTGCCGTTTTCTTTTTCGCTGCGCTCATAAGCCCTTGTACGCTCCTCCGTCGACAAGTATGGTCTGCCCGGTAATGTACGACGCGCGATCAGACGCCAGCCATACGATTGTGTCCGCCACTTCTCTGGGTTCAGCGATCCGTTTTAATGCGGAATCACTGGCCCAGGTGGCAAAGATCTCGTCTTCGCTCTTATTCTGTGACGCCGACCGCGCGCGCGCCAATTCCTTTAATCGATCTGTGGCCGTGTAGCCCGGGCCAACATTGTTCACCAGAATGCCGTCTTTGCCGAATTCATTCGCCAGACTCTTTACCAGGCCCACCACCCCGGCCCGCACAGAATTCGAAAGGACGAGATCAGGCACTGGCTGCTTGGTCGAGATTGAAGTCAAGGTGATGATTCGCCCCCAGCGCTTACGCTGCATGTGCGGGATGACTTCACGAGCAAAATACACCGTGCTCATGAAATTCGCGTCGATTGCCTTTCGCCACTCTTCAATGCTGGCCGCCAGAAAACCCTTGGCCGGCGGTCCACCGGCATTGGTCACACAGATATCAACCCCGCCGAATTTGTCAGCCACTGTCTCGACAAAGTTATGCACCGCTGCGGCATCGGTCACATCGAAGGCTTGCGTCAAAATCTCCGCGCCGGTTTGTTTCCGGATTTCCTGCGCCGCGGCTTCCAGTTTCTCGCGAGTGCGGGCGCACATCGCAACCCGGCACCCTTCAGCGGCGAAGGCGGCGGCAGTCGCCCGTCCGATCCCCTGGCTGGACGCAGCTACAATCGCGACTCGACCTCGCAGACCGGTCTCCATAGGTTCAGAAATTATATGCCGGAGAGGCCGAGCCTTGGCTTGCCCTGTCCGCCGACCAAAGCTAATCTATGAGGGATTGTAGGACGGCAAGGAGAAGTTATGAAGCGTCACCAGTTTCATCCCGAGACAGAATCTGTCCACGGCAACAAAGATTTCGAAAAGCGTAATGCGCCGATGGCGCAGCCCATCTACCAGACCTCCACCTTTCAGGTCACCGACTCTGACGAACAACTGCGAGTCACGGGCACAGATATGTTCTATACGCGCTATGGGAATCCGACCCATACCGCGGTCGAGAGTACGATTGCTCAACTCGAAAGCGCGGACGCTGCGCTGCTGTTTGCATCGGGCATGAACGCGATCACCACCAGCATTCTCGCCCTAGTCAAAGCCGGAGACCACGTCGTTGCGCAGCGTGACATCTATGGCGGAGTGACCAAGTTTCTTTCGACCTGGTTGCCGAAGCTTGGCGTTGAAACTACATTCGTCGATACCACGGATTACGAGCAGCACATCCGCGCCATCCGTCCAAATACAAAATTGCTTTACCTGGAAACGCCGACAAACCCGACGCTGCGGGTGGTCGACATTCGGAGAGCGGTCGCGATCGTGCGCGAACATCGGCTCATTTCCATGATCGACAGCACTTTCGCCACGCCGATCAATACACGTCCGGCAGAGTTCGGCATCGACTTGGTCCTGCACTCGGGAACTAAATATTTTGGCGGACACACGGATTTGATCTGCGGCGTGGCAGCAGGCCGTCGTGACCTGATCGACCAAATTCGCGGAACCCGAACGACTCTAGGCGGCTCGATGGACCCGCACGCGGCGTTTCTTTTACTTCGTGGGATCAAGACCCTTGCCGTCCGTGTCGACCGGCAAAATGAAAGCGCTCTACGCATTGCAGAATTTTTGTCACAGCACGCGAAGGTGCGCTCGGTAAATTATCCGTTCCTAAAAGACCACCCACAGCGAGCTCTCGCCATAGAGCAGATGAAGGGCGGAGGCGGCGTGGTTAGCTTCGAAGTAGAAGGCTCAGGTGATGATGCGAAAAAAGTCAGCGAATCGCTCCGTCTGTTTGCGTTAGCTCCCAGCCTGGGTGGAGTCGAATCGCTGGTTTCGCTCCCAGTGCTGACGTCTCACGCGATGATCTCAGCTGACCATCGTCAGAAAATGGGAGTGACCGAACAACTCATTCGGCTTTCGGTTGGAATTGAAAATGTGAACGATCTCATCGCCGACCTTGAGCAGGCGCTGGCCGCGGTCGTCCCGGCTCCGCAGCACGTCGCGGTTGGTTAAGGGGCCATTTTGCATAAAGCGACGTGCCGACGTGCTTGGAGATGTGCCCGTACACTCAGAGGATTCAGGCTAGCGGCTGGAAAGCCGCTTGCCTGATCTTCAATCCTCAGAAACTGAATCGCGCGCCAAATTGAAACTGGCGCGGGGTGTTAAGGGTGCTGCCGATCGCGCCGAATGGCTGGCCGCCAGTTGATGTCAGGCTTTGCCTGCTTGGGGATCCAAACTGCGCCGTATTGAACAGATTGTACGAGGAGATGTCGAAACGCAGCGCTTTGTTCTCTGTAACTTTGAACGTCTTGTAAATGGAGACGTCCAGGTTATGCGCGCCCTGTGTGCGAACGTTGTCTAGATAAGCCGGAGCAGTTCCCGGAATGAAGGGGCTGGCGGGAGAGGCGAAACAACTGTTGTTCACCCACTCAGCAGCTGATCTGTGAAATCCACTCGACGGATTGCAGACAAGGTCGGCCCTCTGAGTGAAGTAAGAAGTAGCTGCCCCCACGGTCGGTGAGGCGATGGGTACGCCAGTGCCCGCATAGAGGATGAAATTCGTAGTCCAGCCGCCCAGAATAGCGTCTGACACACCATTCAGGTTCACCACCTGCCCCTTGCCGACCGGCAGGTCATAGGACGCAGACCCGGTGAACGAATACTTGACGTCCTGAGGACTGATCGAGTGCTCAAAACGCAGATCTCTCCAGTCTTGAGCAGCACCCTGGTGAGTGCCGACGAAAAACAGAGGAGGACTCCCATCGTCGGTCATGATTTTTCCCCAGGTAAAAGTGGCGAGCGTAGTGAAGTGCCCTGTCAGCCTCTTCTGGATCTTGGTTTGCAATGAGCTATACTCGGAATCACCTCCGGGGTAGCCATTCACGACAACGCCGTTGCCGCTTCCGTAGCCGCCATTGCCGTATTGCGGGAACTGCTGCAGAGTTGCCCATAAAGGAACTAAAGCTTGTCCGGCGAAGTTAGGATTGAGGCTCACCGGCCCAGCGTTAGGAACCATCTGGCACTGAGGGTTCGACGTATCGACGCACAGTGAAGCGCCAAATCTTTGGATCTGCTCCAGGCTGAGTTGGTTCTGATCAGCATTGCCCAGGGGCAGGAAGAGCCCTCGGCTGCCGACGTAGCCGACACTCACCACGACTTGATGCGGTAACTCGTACTCCAACCCAAAGTTGAAGTTGTAAGTGGCAGGCGTGCGCTGAGAGCGCAGGACGGTGCTTAAGGTTGTCCCAAAATTGTTGGCCACTCCTGTCGGCGCTTTGGTGAAAGTTGGGACTATTCCTCCAGGGGTGCCGGGCGGATTAGGAAACGGGTTGCTCAACGAAAACGGCGCCGTAAAGTTGTCGACCGCCCCGGGAGCGCAGGCACCGTTGCTGTTAAATGTAGTGTTTCCGTCAGGCAGAGTGCAGGTGCCGAGCCATTCCGTACTGGATGAAAATCCATCGGTATCATTCCCGGCGCTAGCAACCTGGTGCAAGCTAGGACCGTAGTAAATCCCAGCTCCGCCCCGCACCACAAAATGCTCAACCGGTTGCCAGGCGAAAGCCAGGCGAGGACCGAGGTCATGCATGTTAGTCGTAAACGGTGAACGATTGCTGCCGTTGGCATAGAGTTCCGCTCCCGTGAACGGCACATTGTTAAGCGAGCTGCTTATACTCGTATTGAAATACTCCAAGCGGTTGAAACGTTCGTTGCGCCCAGCAAAGATGTCCCAGCGCAGGCCAGCGGTAATAGTCAGTGTCCTCGAAGCATGGTACGTATCTTCCACAAAGGACCCATAATAGGGGTTGGACTCAGCGGCGAAGAGGTCTCTCGTGAAATTGGGGTTAATGTTCTCTTCGTTTTGAGCGTTGGAGCTCAGACCGATGAGCGCGGAAGCATAGTCGCTGCCACCGACGGCGCTGGCGACGGACTGATCTGTAGCGCTAATATCGAACAGGTAAAAGCCCGCTGGCGAGGGCGGCTGGCCAACGTTCAAATACCGCTTCATCCATTCAAAACCAAACGACAGGTTGTGCTTGCCCCAAATTTTGTTTATGGCGGCATTGGCATCACTATTTTCGCTGGCATAGAAAAACAGATTGAAGTTGGCTGTACCGCCAACTCCTTCCGTCCCGCTTGATGAGGTTAGGTCATTAAAGGCCACAATGGGGAGCTGCTTGACCACTTGCTGCGCGGCCAAGGAGGCAGGAAATCCCAGCGAGGTAATGTCTACACTGCCGTAGGATGGTTGCCCTTGTTGTGCCTCATGGTGGCGGGTAAAGGAGTAGCGCAAATTCAGCACGGTTGTGGAGTTGAGAGTTAGGTCGTCAGCCACCAGAATGTTGCGACCGTTAGTCAAATTCTGGGCAAAGTTCGGGTCCCACCCAGGTGATGGGAAAACGTCGGCTTGGCTAAAGAACAAGTGATCATAGGAAAACCGGGTGAAGATACGCTGCCTCTCGCTCTTGGCCCAATCAACGCGTACGTCGAACCTATGCGCTTTGAACGGATCCAGCCCTGGAAGGCCGAAATTTCCCTGAAAGCCTGCTGGTGGGGCGTCACTGGTTGCGTTCTCGCATGAGGCCGGATCGGGGATGTTGCAGAGGGGCATGCTTGCCAGAAACTTTAAGGCGATGGGGTTCGGGTTAGGGATTATGTTGCTGGGGAATGGCTGGCGCGTACCGTTTGGATTGTCGGGCCGTGTGGGATCGTAAATGGTTTGACTCGTGATTCCCGAGAAGTTTCCGACACGCTCCGCTTTGGTCGGAACGGAAAAATAGTCTACGCCCTCGAACTGTATCTGCTGTGTATCTTCATAATCCCCGAAGAAGAACACCTTATCTTTCTTAATCGCTCCGCCGATAGCCCCGCCCTCCTGGTAGCGGTGGAAGTCAGGTGGCGTGTTAGCTAGGCCAGCTGACAGCTGAGTTTGCTTATTAAAATATTCGTTAGCCGACAGAGCATCCGGCCGGAATACTCCGAAAGCGTCGCCATGGATCGTATTCGTCCCTGATTTGCTAACCAGGCTGATCACGCCTGCGCCGCCGCTCTGATAGGACGCTGGAGTATTCTGTGTCTCGACGCGAACCTCGTCCACGCCGTCCTCCGGAATATTCATGGCAGGAATGATGGCAGCGGAATTATTTTCCGCAACCCCGATCGGGGCGCCATCGAGCATGTAATACACCGATCCGACCAGAGACCCGTTAAACGTATTGGCGGAAACGTCAACTCCCGGACGTCCCACCGAAATGTTCTGGACCGACTGAAACGAGTCACTCGAGTTAGGCGAACCGTTGACCGCAACCACGCCGGCGCTCAATTGCACGAGGTCATAAACATTCCTGTAAAGCAACGGTACACGGTCAATCGTCTCAGAGCCGATTAATGTGCCCACAGTAGAATTCGTAGGCTCGACCAGGCTTGCTCCTTCCGTGACGGTAATCGCTTCTGTGCTCGCGCCGACATGCAGTTCGATATTCGCTTGCGTAGCTTCGTCCACATTGACAGCAACGTTGTCCACTGCAGCGCCGGCAAAGCCGGACTGGCTGGCGGTCACCTGATACGTGCCGGGATTTAGTGAGATGAACGTGTACAAACCGGCGGCGGTGGTAACCGTGTGCTGCTTCACTCCGGTTGCCTTATTAAGCAGTGTGACTTGCGCCCCGGAAATAACTGCACCGCTCGGATCAGTAACGGTGCCGCTGATACTGCCTCTACCGGCCTGACCGAATGCGAGTGTTCCAACGAAAACCAGAAAAAGACAAGCGCAGAAGCACGAACGCGCGCTCCCGATAAGTAGACCCTGTGTGTTCATGGCGTGTACCCTTCGCAGTTCAGTGAATTAGGTGTTAGGTCGAGGCTCTAACGTACAGATGAAAAAGCCGGCTATGTTTATTAAAACGAATCAATAGTGCTTTTTGTCATTGTTCACTGTCAAGACAAAAGCTGCATTGCGCCGAGAAAAGTGCATTACGACAGCCTGCGCGTGGAGTCGCGAACCACTAGCTCTGGCATGAGCTTGCGGTGTTGAGCGACGATTTTGCGTTTTTCCTGCACTGCGGTGATGCCTTCCGAAACGATGCTGACTGCCATCTTCCCCATTTCCGCCATGGGCTGGCGGACCGTCGTCAATGCCGGCGTGAGCAGGCTGGAGTGGGCGACGTCATCGAATCCGATCACCGAACACTGCTCGGGAACTTTAACTCCAGCTTTGCTCAAAGCGCGGACCGCACCCAACGCCGTCATATCGTCAAATGCCATCAGCGCGGAAAACGGACGTTTCTGACGGATTAGATTTTCTGTAAGTTTGTAACCCGCCTCGAAGCTGGCAGTCGGATCGCTCGATTCCGGCAGATCGAGCACCAGGGCGGGATCGATTTCAAGGTCATGGGCTTTCGCGAAATTGCGCACGCCCTTCCAGCGCGGCGCGGTGTCGGTAATACGCTTCGGTCCACGAATGAAAGCGATGTGGCGATGTCCAAGCGAGAACAAATGTTCGATGGCCGCATGAGAGCCCAATTCGTTATCGACGATCACCGAACTGATGGAGCCGGCTTCCAATTCGCGGCCGATCATTGCAGTCGGCAGGTTGGCCTTTTCCAAATCACCAAGCACGTCGATCTCGACGAACAGCCAGTTCGCAACCACGATCAAAGCTTCAACCCGGCGATCGAGCAGCATTTCGAGATAGCGTTCGAAGCGACTGCGCTCGTTGTGCACGTCGGTAAGAATCGGCAGAAATGACGCCTGATAAAGCGTGCTCTCAATCCCGCGAAGGATCGGCGTGCAGTAGGGATCAGTCATGTCAAAGACCATGACCCCGACGGTGTGGCTGCGCTGATTACGCAATGAACGCGCAAACACATTTGGACGGTAGCCGAGTTTCTTGGCGGCGCGCTCAATTCGCTTTTTAGTTGTATCCGGGATATAACGGGCCAGGGGCGCGTTGTTCAGGACAATTGAAACGGTAGTGGACGAAAAACCGCTCTCCTTCGCCACTTCGCGAATCGTCACCACGACCGGCCTGCCTTGTGCGCCCAGGGCTTGAATTTGCAGTCTCCGCTGGCCGACACTACAGCAGAGACTCGCACCAGTGTCAAGCACTTCGCGAAATCCTCCGCCCGCACCCCAGCAGGTTAATGTTGCGCCGGGGGCCTCTTGTGGCGTCCGCGCTCAAGAGTCGAACCTGAGAGGACTGATGGCAGCAAGGAACTCGAGAATTCCGATCCCGACCTGCGCCAGGCGCCTGAACCCTAGCGATTTTTGTTACACTTAGGTCGTTTTCGGCCTACTCCAGTGCCGAACATCTCATCTCAAGGTACGCCCCGGACTCTGGAGGTCCTCATGAAACGAGCATTGAAAATAGTCGGTATCGTAATCGCAGTTTTAATCGTGATTGTCCTCGTACTGCCATTCGTGGTTAACGTGAATGACTACCGTCCACGAATCGAATCCGAGCTCACCAATGCTCTGGGGCGCAATGTCACCGTCGGTAACCTGAGCCTCTCGCTGTGGTCGGGAAGCCTTGCTGCGGACAACATCGCCATTGCCGACGACCCCTCGTTCAGTAGCTCACCTTTCATCAAAGCGCAGACACTCAACGTTGGTGTTGAAATATTGCCCTTGGTTTTGTCAAAGACGCTGCACATCACTGAGCTGACACTTTCCCAGCCGCAAGTGAACCTGTTACGTAACCGCGAGGGAAAATGGAATTTCTCGACTATAGGCGCGGCCAGCCCGAGCAAGAAGACCGGAGCGACTCCACCATCAAGCGCTGGTCAAGCGCCACCTCCGTCGGGGACCGAAACCACGAAAACTTCACCGTCCACTCCCGCGGAAAGTCCGAAGGAAGCGTCGAACCCAAAGTCCGAACAGTCCATCGAGCAGAATTTGTCGGTGGGAAAGCTCAGCATTAAGAACGGTCAAGTGTCGATCGCCGACACCGCCAAAGCAACCAAACCGCATATCTACAAAAACGCGAACCTTACTGTGAAGGATTTTTCCTTCAGCTCTCAATTCCCCTTTACGTTGACTGCGGACTTGCCAGGCGGGGGAAACATTAGTCTTGATGGGAATGCCGGACCGATCAATCCGAGCGACGCATCAGTCACGCCGGTGCAGGCGAAACTCGACGTCAAAGGGTTCGACGTCGACGCTTCGGGCTTCATGGATCCCAGCTCCGGAATCAGTGGAGTTGCAAGTTTCAACGGAACGGTGAATTCAAACGGTACGCAGGCCCAAAGCAGCGGCGACGCCACGGTCGATCGGCTCAAACTTTCGCCAAAAGGTTCTCCTGCGCAACGTTCGGTTGCGCTGAAATACCAGACCACTTATGAACTTCAGAAACAAGTTGGCCAGATTCAGGCCGATGTAACCGTTGGAAAAGCTATCGCTAAGCTGACCGGAACGTATGATCTTCATGGCGACTCTCCTGCACTGAGCATGAAGCTGAGCGCGGACAACATGCCGGTCGATGATCTCGAAACTCTGCTTCCCGCTCTCGGCGTCACGCTTCCGTCTGGCTCTTCACTGCAGGGTGGCACACTTTCCGCCGATTTGAACGTGAACGGTCCGGTCGAAAAGCTTGTCATCACCGGCCCCGTAAAACTTGCCAACACCAAGCTGCACGGATTCGATATGGGGTCAAAAATGTCCGCCATATCTATGCTCAGCGGGGTGAAAACCGGCTCGGATACCGAGATTCAGACTTTCAGTTCCAACGTGCACGTAGCGCCGGCCGGAATTCAAACCAGCAACGTGAATCTGGTTGTTCCCTCGCTGGGGACAGTTACCGGCGATGGCACCGTGAGTCCGGCGAATGCTCTGGATTACAAAATGAAGGCCAGCCTGAACGGAACCGCAGTGAGCGGGGCGTCGGCCCTCGCAGGACTGAGCGGGAAGGGCGCAAGCATTCCCTTCTTTATCCAGGGTACGGCGTCTGATCCCAAATTCGTTCCTGACGTGAAAGGCATGTTGAGCAGCGGCTTGGGCAAAGGATTGGGCAAGAATTTAGGGTCGCAGGTGCCGGGCGGGCAAAATACGCAAGGTGTAGTCAACGCGATTGGTGGGCTTTTCGGCAAGAAGAAAAAGCCGCAGTAGTTCACGGCAGTTTTATGAAGGCCACTCCGTAGCCACCGAAGTTGACCGTAATTGGGGATTGCGCAGAAATTGAGGTCGCAGCCGGCCCGGCTGTCGGGCTGGTACTCGCGTCGATCAGCATCTCGCTGGCGCTGGTGAACGAACCGAGAACACTTACGTCCAGGGAAACCTTCGCCGTAAGTCCGGCGCCGTTGTTATCGTTCGGAGAAGCGACGGCATGGTTTGAAATCAGGATCACCACACTGCCGTCTGTATTGATGACCGGCAACACTTCGATGTCCGCGTCGTCAGAATTCGTGAACTGCAACGATTGTTGCCCTGAGCCTGACGGGAACATCTGCGCCAGCCAATAATCCACCCAATAGCTGAGTTGCGTGTTGCCGGTTGAGAAATCCACTTCGCCAAACTGCGCGTCGGCGTCAAAATCCCAGTGATAGAGGGCCCGAGCGCCCGCCCTTCCCACCTGGGAAAAAACATACGGGCGCCATGCTGCAAAAAACGCGCTGGATCCGCGTTTATCGGTAACGAATGTAGTCCCGTTGCACGCGCTGATTCCACCGCCCTTATCGAAGTCGGCATTGACGTTGTTTTCGGTAATCCACACCGGGACATTAGCCAGAGCGGCATTCGCGCCCATGTACCCATAGATACTTTGAATGCTGGAGACAAAAGTGGGGACAGTCGCGAAAACCTGCGTGTCGGTATCTGCCTGGTTGCAGGAAGAATAGTAGTGGGTCGCAACTGCGTCGACCGGAACGTTGGCGTTCAGCCCAGCAGCGAAAGTTTGCACCCAGCTTTCCGAACTGCAACAAAGCTCGAGTGCGACAAACTTCAACGACGGATCGACCGACTGCATCGCGGGAACCACGGCGTTGTACATGTCCGTGTATTCGGTTGCAGTCAGGCCATTGTTGATGCTGGGCTCGTTGTAGATTCCCCACCATGTAATTTTCTGGCTCGGATAAGCCGGTGAAACGTGAGTCGTACCGCCAGAATCCGTGAAACCGCCGGTGTCGTAATACTGGACCAAATTTTTCGCGTAGCCTGCAAACTCCTGAAACGTCAGATCGCTAAAAGTATTGCCGCTGTCATTGTTCACATACATGAACGGCGGCGCCTTCGCAATCTGAAACTCGGGGCTGTGATCGCCAATGCCGAGCACGGGTTGTGTAATGCCATCCAGTTTTGTGAAATCCCAGCCCGTGGAAGACGTTCCGGCACTGCCCTGCGGCACGCCTTGCGAGATTCCCTGCAACCGAATATGGTGCGGCTGGAGATTGCCCAGCAGTGTCTCCCTAGCAGCCGAAGACGTTTGAAAGAATGTGTAGTCCCACTCCGCCGGCTGGAACGATGTGGACATGGCAACGTCGAATGGCGCGACCGGTGTGTTGCTTACGGATACGTTTGCGTTGACCACTGGCGGAGGTGGTGGTGGAGGCGGAGTAATGACGGCCATCGTCCCGCCGCCACACGCGCTCAAAACTGTTAAAGAAACCAATAAACCTGGGAGGACGAGACCCTTCATGCTGGCATATTGTAGCCAATCAAAGTCAGCGTGAGTAGAAGCTAAATGTGTTCGCGAAACAATTTTACGAGCGTAACCTGCCACGAGATTTAGCGCTTAGTCCTTCCACTAGCGAACGTCCCTGCATGGTTTCTGGAATCTCGTAACCTGCGAGATCAAGCAATGTAGGTGCGATGTCTAGCAGCCGTGCACCTTCGTATTTACCATTCAGTGGGCAGTTCGGAGCGTTAAGAATGAACATGCCGTACTGCGCGTGGTTGCAGGAATCGGGGCCGGTGTCATTTTCCTGAACATGTATCGCCTTCTGACCGACGCTGCCGATAGACCGCCAAAGAAGTCCGCCGAAGTGGACAATTAGATCAGGCGCAATGTTGCGGACACTGTTGTAAATTTCTTTTGGCTTGAACACCAGCGAATTCAACGGTCGACCGTTGTGATCGGTCAGCGCTTCGAATCTGGCCTTCATTTCATCCTGAAAAGATTCATACTCGCCCTGCGGAATGAGGCCATTCGGCTCGCGACCCTTTATGTTGAAGAAGACCCGTGCGTAGTATCCGCCTTCGCTCCAAACGCGGGTCTGGCTCCAGTTCACTTTGAGTTTGTCAAAAGACGTAAGTGTGTCCGGATATTCTTCCAGCACAAGAAGCCCTTCGCGAATCAACCATTCATTGACCGCAATGCCGCCGTCGAGGCGCTGCGCTCCATGATCCGACACGACAAGCACGGCCGTATCTTCATCGAGCAGATCCAGCGCCTTTCCTATCTGTTCATCGAGCCATAGATAGTATTCCGGAATCGCATTCTGATACGGATTTCCGGGTTCGAATTGCACATGCTTTTCGTCGAAATAATTCCAAAAGCCGTGATGCATGCGGTCTAGCCCGATGTCCACAAAATGAAAATAATCCCATTGCTGTTCTTTCAGGAGCCAATGCACGACTTTCCATTGCTTCTGGCTCATACCGAAAATTTCGTCCTTCAGCCAGTCCTTTCTCTCGGTGCGAAAATTTTTTACGTCGACCAGATACTCGCCGACCAGCTCGTTAATTTTGGCTTTGAAACTTGCCGGATACGTGAAATCGTTTTTGATCGTATCAGGTGTAAGGAAACATCCAATGCTGATGCCATTGATGCGCCGCGGAGGATAGTTCGGTGGTACACCTACAATGATCGACCGCTTCCCTTCGCGTCCGAGATGGTCCCAGATGGCTAGCGCTTTGATCGAAGCGGAGTTCGCGAAACCAAGCTTGTCGTAGGAATGATCAACCCGGTTGCGAAAGCCATACACACCCAGCGAACCGGGATCCTGGCTGGTACACATGCACATCCAGGCGGGAACAGTTATCGGTGGAGTGACGCTCTCTAGCCGACCATAAACTCCAGCATTCATCAGGCGCCGAAGATTGACCAGGCGCTCGTCACCGAAGACTACTTCAGGCGCCGCGCAGTCGAGGCCAAACACACAGATTTTCATTTGAGAACGGCAAACAGGTTTACGGAAGTTCTAATATTCAGGATCGCGAGCCGCAGGTCAAATGATGTTCCCGGCTTTGAAAGCTTAGGAAGGAGTTTTGGTAGTTGGGTTGGATTTCGACTCCGCGTCGGTGGTTTTGGGAACGCGTCCGATTAACCTGAAAAATGCATTCACCAGTTTGTGCCAGAAAATCAGTAAAAAACCGACCAGGCTGGCGATGCCCGAAGTGATTGTCATCACCTGATCGGGACCGCCGTAAAACGCGAGTAGATCAAAACGCATGCAATCTCCGTGAATCAATTTTACGGGAGTTTCAACCTTTAAGGCTACCCAGAAGTCGCGTCCGGAACCGCTGGTAACATTGGAGACCTGTCGTCTTAATGAGATAAGTCTGCGGCGAGGGCCGAGACTGCCGCGCGGCCCGCCGGAGTGTTGACCAAATTCACCGACTCCGCGGGATCAGACTTCCAATCAAAAATCTGATCTCCATCCTTTTCGTGGCGGATGAGTTGCCACTGCGGCGAGACGACGGAAGTCATCCAGCCATCGGTTGCAAGCGGTATTTTGCCCTGCATGGCGCGGTCCGCTGTCACGATGGTATTGGTCTGGGGCAACTCGGAAATCGGATTCGGCCAATCCTTCGGAATAGACGGCCCCCACAATACCGTCAGACTCGGGCCTGGAAACGGGTTTTGCTTTGCACCAATGAGATCCACGATGGTATTCGCAATGGCGGCATTCGTCACCGGCTGTGCAACCCGAATGCCCGGCGGCAGGTGCCCCGGCCAGGAGATCACCAACGGCACACGCACCAAGTCGGAATACAGCGCCGCGCCGTGAAAACTAAGCCCGTGATCGCCGAGCGCTTCGCCGTGATCGGACGTAATAATTACGATCGTGTTCTTTAAAACGCCTAAGCTGTCCAACCCCTTGAGCAATTGACCGATGAAATCGTCGGTGTATTTCACTCCGGCGTCATATTCATCAATGGAGGTTCCATGGTCCCATGCGGGCTTCGGATAACCAGCCGGACCGCCGTATCCAAAATGCACGTCGAGGTAATTCAGAAAAGCGAAAAACGGATGCCGGCGGTCACGCGCCACCCAACGCAGAGTTTCGCGGTTCACCTCGTCGGCCCGCTTACGAATTCCGTAAATTCCGCCATAATCGCCAGAGCCTTCGGAGTCTTTATCCAACCACGAACTCAATCCCAGCGATTGGAACGCGCGGGTAAATTTGCTCTTGGAGCTGCGATTCATGTACAGGCGCGCTAATTCTCGGCCGAATTGCGTGCGTACAAAGCTATCGCCCACGCCGTCGAAATAATCTTCGAAGTGGATAAAGCCGCGACCTAGTCCAACGTTGCTGGTGAAATAAATTCGGTTCGCGGAGAACGCCCCGGTTCGATAACCCCGCTTTTGCAAGGCTTCGCCCAAAGTTGGCAACCCGTTCAGCCCAGATGTGCCCCATCCTAACCACGGCATAGGTTGAACGTTGCCCATGCCATGGTCGTGCACAGCGCGGCCGGTGACCAGAGACGCGTGCGAAGGCAAACTCCACGACGATGGCGCAATGGCGTTTTCAAACGACACTCCATTGCGGGCCAGCTTGTCGATGTTAGGACTGGTTGGTCGGGTATATCCATACGAAGAAAGATGATCTGCGCGTAAAGTGTCGACGACAATAACCAGAATGTTCGCAGAGCCGGGTGGTGCCGCTGGCAAATTTGAACCTGCGCGACTCTCGCTGATCGATTTTCCCCCTTCAATTCCGATGATCACAAAGGCCAACGCGGTGGCCAGCCAGGGCACAGACTTTCGCCAAGTACTCAGCGTGGACGCTTCGTGTTTGCGAAACCAGCGGCTGAAGGCCACCGCGACTCCCACCGCAAACACAAGCGCCGCGCGACGGTAGAAGTGCCCGCTGACCATGAGCAAGTCGTATGCGGTAAGAAAAATCAGCAGTGAGACCAGTACTCGAGCGGCGGGCATTCGTCGAACAAATCTCGCCACAATCGCGACAGCGATCCCGATCAGCAAGAAAAAGCAGAGATCAACCACCGGCGAGATCCACAATATTTCTTTCGAAACATGCATGACTCGCGCCCATTGCCGCCAATTGATGCGCTGAAAAAGCAGGAGGCCGAAGCCTTCGCCGAAACCCGCGACAATTCCGAACCACACAGAGATGGAGAACAGCGAACCCAGCAACGCGGAATTCATATCGACGCCTCGCTGGGATTTGATCGCAGGCATTTTTCCCGCGTCACGGGAGGACGAAATCATCTTGAGCCAGTTTAGCAAGGGTGAAATTTGATGCCCCGAATAGAATAGACCTTCGCATGGCAACCGCAGCCTCGACGCCCGAGCAAAACACACCGTCGCACGCCGCTGCTTCATGGCTCTACTTCCTTTTGTTCGCCGCTGGACTGTTCCTGCGGCTGCGACTGGCATGGCTCACATTCTTGAATCCCGACGAAGCCCTTCATTATTTTCTCGCTTACAAACCTTCACTAAAACTCGCCTATGAAGCCAGCCTAAGCACGGCGCATCCCCCACTGATGATCTTGTTCCTTCATTACTGGTCTTTGCTTGGCCGCTCGGAATTTTTTCTGCGGTTTCCGTTTGTGATCGCGGGAACTCTTTTCTGCTGGGTGATGTTTCTGTGGATTCGCAGAGTTACAAGCGGGACCGCGGCGTGTTTTGCGTTGGCGATGTTTCTGTTTGCACCATCGCTCATTTCGCTCTCGGCGGAGATCAGGCAATATTCATTCTTGCTGCTGTTCTGCGCCTGTTGCCTTTATGGGTTAGAACGCACGCTGCAGAACGACGCCCAGAACTCAGTTCGGTGGATCTTTCTTTCTGCCGCCGCCCTATACCTCGCGCTGCTCACCCATTATTCGGCGATGATTTTCGCCGCCGCGGTTGGACTTTATGGACTGCTATCTTTATTCCACAAGAAATGGCCAGCGAGATTAACCAGCGCATGGATTCTCGTCCAGGCCGGCGCTCTGGCAATTTGCGCTTTTCTCTACGAATCTCAAATTTCTAAGTTGAGAGAAAGCGGCATGCCTTCGGAGATCGCCGCGACCTGGCTGCGAAGCTCAATCTTTCAACACGGAGGGGACCACTTCGCGACTTTCGCATGGAGCGCCACCTCGCGATTGTTCCGTTATTTTTTCAGCCACGGAACTATCGGTGTTATGGGATTCCTCCTATTCGTATTAGCCATCGTCGGCTTGATCTGGCATGACGAGAACCCTGAGCCTAAGTCACGGAAATCCGACTTGGCAATGCTTCTGCTTGCACCATTCCTCATTACACTCGCACTCGCTGGAGCAGACATTTATCCGTATGGAGGTACCCGCCACGATGTGCTTCTAATAGTTTTTGCAATTCCCGCGATTGCGATCGGATTGGATCGCCTCCCTTGGCATGGATCCAAAACGACGCTTGTAAAAGGACTGCTGCTCGCTTCAGCAATGCTCATCTGCAACTTTTTCCCTTCGCCGTCAGGTCCATATATCCGGCCGCATGATCAACGCCGCGAGTTAATGCTCCAAGCCATCAGTGCGGTACGTTCCTTGCCTCCGGATTCGGTTCTGCTTAGCGATGCCCAGGGAAGCATGGTGCTGAATTACTACTTTTGCGAGGACGGAATGGACCTGCCTTTCACGCCGGAAAGGCGGTCACTAAAATTGCACTGCGGAAACTATTACGTTGTTACTTCAATGGCGGCGCAGACGGGTTTTGATCGGGACCGATTCCCTGGATCGTTAACCAGCGCGTGGCAAGAAAACCCTAAGGCAACTACGATATATCTTTTCCAGTCCGGCTGGATTGATGACAAAGAGGAAGCCTGGCTCACTGAATTACGCGGGCTAGGCGGCAACCCGCGCAACTTCGGACCAAATATCTTACTGTGCCCCTTCGCCGCTAAGATACGACGCTCAACGCCCGACTAGCTAGAAACACACCGTGTAAGGCTTAACCTGCCCGGTCGCTACCTTATTCAGATAAGTGACATTATCCGGCGGAGCATAAGTTCCATCTGCCTGAAGCGTCTGGTGCTGCCACTTAACCAGGCCGTAAGGCTTCGCGACATGAAACTCTTCTTTGTTCTTGCAGTTTTGCAGGCTGCTATCACAACTGTACTGATAGCTGATTACCAGAGTTTGCAAATTGTCGGGTAGATCGCCACCCAGGGTTTCCGAGTAAGGTCCCCACACAGTATTCACCACGCCGCCGAGCTTCTGCGTAACAAAGGTGTTGCAGTCGCTATGGGTTTCGTAAGTCGAACTCGAAGCGGCAACCGTGACCCTCGATCCCGGGAAGCCGCCCTGCGCAAATCGCGGTACTAGTGGCAAGTTGTAATCGCCAAGCACTGGATCATGAAAGACCTTGTAAGTGCTGGGATTCTGCCAGTTCAGTTCCGTTACCCACAGGTAAATGTAGTTGTTATCGTAGAGTTGAATGTCCCACGGATAACCTTGGCCGGTCTTAGTCCAAAAGAAGCGGTCTGAGGCAACATCGGTATAAACCGGATTCGCTGTTCCGGACATATGGTGACTGGCCGCGAGGGTCGGGTCCATAGTCATCCACGCGAGCATGTCGTAAGTCTGAACTTGGGGCTGCGGCGCGGGCAGCGGCGGCGGTGCCTGCTGTGCCGGCTGGCCGGTATTTGCAGCTGCTGGCGCAGCCATGTTCAGAGGAGCCCCGCATCCGATCAGGCACACGAGTAACGCGGCCACAATAAAGTACTTCATCCCAAGTCCTCAGTTTTGGTTGAGTGCGCTTGCGACTTGCTGGGAGGACTTTATCGTGGCTGTAGAAAATACAACAGGTTACGAAAGGAGATAGAACGAAAGTGGACGGGGTATTAACGTGGAGTATGCAAAGGTACAGGCCTGCTTTGGTAACGACACTAAACTCACTGAATCGTTATGGTCACGATGTTGCTGGACACGTTATCGAAGTTCGCCTGCACAGTGACCTGCTCCGCTGGAGCGTTCGCCGAAATATTTGTGCTTCCGCTCCCCTGCGTCAGAGGCATATTCGTCTGATCGGAATCGATCCATGTCACAGAAGAAGTGATGTCCTGCAGGGTGCTACTGCCGGGAAATAGCGCTTTTGCTGTGAAGGTCAGAGCCGTACCAGCCGCAGGATTCGTCGTCGGAACGACAATAAGCTGGATGGAAGTTGGCATCCCCTCCGTTACTGTCACAGTCGTCGTGGCCGCGCTAATGGTTCCGTCAGACGCACTGATCGTTGCCGTGCAAATTCCAGTGACGCCGCTCGCAGGCGAAACCAGTCCGCTTGAGCTGATGGTTGCGCAGGTGGAATCGCTGGAACTCCAAATTACCTTTCCGGTCAGGTCTTGGGTAGAGCCGTCGCTAAAAGTACCAGTCGCAGACATTTGGAGCGTGGTCTTCGGGTTCACCGTGATGGTTTGAGTCTGGGGGCCAATCGCGATGGATGACAGGGTTGGATTGACGAAAAAGCCCGTGCATCCGCCTGTAATGGCGACCGATAAAATCGCGGCAATAAGACCTAGCTTCGGCCTGAACCTATTCATTCACCAAATCCTGACGCGAACCATACTTCTTCTGCGGCAACTTACAAAATTGTAACAGAGAGATTCACCCCAAAATCGCACCCTGTACCAACGAGTGACAACACCCCTGCCTGGAATCAGAACGGAGACGGAACGCAACCTTGCAGAAAAAAGAGTGTGGGAAATGGGTTCTAATTGGATCGCTTGGCGTTGGCGATCCGCGAATTTACCGGCTTGCGTCCGGCAAAGCCTTCGCTTATGCCATGCCAGTGGGTGATCGATTTCTCGCCTAGCTTCCAGCACAGCAGCACGACCTGGCCATCGACTTCGCATGGGAAATCCAGCAGACCAATGTCGAGGTCTTTGACTTGCACGCCGATAGCGGCGATTTCATCCATCGCATCTTTCACTCGCTGAAAGGTCTTTTCGCGAGCCGCCTTACGCCCCGCCAGATGAACGACGTTAATCGACATCCCGCCATTCATGAAAATTCGATGCGCGACCGCCTGCAATTCGGCGTCGACGGATTCAATCAGCTTCTTGCCGTCTAGGGCTTTGCGCAATAGGGATTCGAGCACTGGTAGCAGGTCTTGCGCTTCGTCGAGAGTGAAAGTGCGGGAGGACATAGGGTATGTTCCTATTCTAGTCTATTTGCCATGTGGCGCGGGCGCCCTCGCCCGCGAATAGACTGATACTTCCTCACCTTACGCGGGCGATGGCGCCCGCGCCACATCTAACTTATTTCCAGCATCCGATCCAACGCCACTTTCGCCCAGTGCTTTACGTCGTCGCGCACTTTGATCTGGTTCACGATGTTTCCTTCCACCAGATTCTCCAGCGTCCAGCACAAATGCTGCGGCGAAATGCGAAACATAGTCGTGCACAGGCAGCCGGAATCATCCAGCGTGATGACCTTCTTACCTTCCGCGGCGAATTCCTTGCCCATGCGGTTCACCAGATGAATTTCAGTGCCGACTGCAAATGCCGTGCCGGCGGGCGCCTGCCGAATCATCTTCAACAAACCCTCGGTCGATCCTATGCCATCAGCCTTCTGGCAAACTTCCCAGCGGCACTCAGGATGCACAATCACGCGAATGCCCGGATATTTCGCGCGGACATTGTCCACGTGCTCGGAGAGAAAGCGTTGATGAACCGAGCAGTGCCCTTTCCACAGGATCACGCGGGCTTTCCGCAGCCGCTCAGGATCGAGGCCTCCATTCAGCATATACGGGTCCCAAACTACCATCTCGTTCAGCGGAATCCCCAGGTTGTATCCCGTGTTGCGCCCCAGATGCTGATCGGGAAGAAAAAGCAATTTGGAAGTTTTCTCAAATCCCCACTGAAATGCTCCCGCAGCATTCGACGACGTGCAAACCACGCCTCCGCGCTCGCCGCAAAATGCCTTGATCGCCGCAGTGGAGTTCATATAAGTAACCGGCGTCACGCCATCGCCTTCGTCGTTGGTTATGCCCGCACGGACCAGGTTCTCCCAGCAATTTTCCACCTGAGTGATCTCCGCCATGTCGGCCATTGAGCACCCGGCGTTCAGGTCAGGAAGAATGGTCACTTGGCCCGGATGCGCCAGAATGTCGGCGCTTTCCGCCATGAAATGCACGCCGCAGAAGACGATGTACTTGCCGCCGGCCTGCGCGGCTTGTTGAGAAAGTTTGTAGGAGTCGCCGCGAAAATCGGCATAACGAATCACTTCATCGCGCTGGTAGTGGTGGCCGAGAATCACCACATCACGGCCGAGCTCCCGCCTGGCCGCTGCGATGCGGTCGTCCATGGTGTGATCGGGAAGAACTAGATAGTTATCCAGACTGCAAACTGGTGTTGCCGTAGCCATAATTGGGTCACGCTTTCAGCTCCGGAGTTCGCGCAGGCAGGACACTCGTGCCCGGCCACTGCAAACCTCAACTCCAGAACGGGGATGTTGAAAGCCTCTCAGCGGCTCCAGCCGGCTCACTACGCGCATCGCTTTCCCAAACTCGGAAAGCCGAATCCGCGCCCAGCCTGCGGGGATGTTGAAGCCACCTGTTACTAATACTTGGATGCTCGTCGGCTCCAGAAAGTGTCGCTTTTTCTAATGCCTGTTTTACGGAGTATCCAGCTACATTGTGCACTGTTTGCCGTGCAGGGCGCAACTGGATACAGGTGTGGCGCGGGCGCCCTCGCCCGCGTATCAGTGTACTCGCCCAGCCGAGGGATCCGCACTAGTCGCCGTGTTCACATCCACAAATAAATGGCTCGACAGATTGACACCCGGCGGATAGCAGTTTCCGTCGCGATTGTAGTTGTGGCATCTAGCGGCAAAATCCATGCGTCGGGGTGATTGCGCAAACTGCCAGATATCAGCGAAATCGATCTTACTGTCCGCGGGTCGCGGAGCCTGGCCAGGAAAAGCGCAGCCTGGCGACGGCGGACACACATCATTCGTAACCCAATAAACGATCTGACGGCCTTGAGCGTTATTGCGAATATCATCCGCCGTCACAATCGTTGTGTTTTTGTCCTCCCGCGCGGGAATTCCGGAGCAATACACGCCCGCGCGAAATCCGGAACTATTGACCGCATCAACCCATGCATAAATGTAGGCCTTCTGCTCGGGCAGCATGCGCCCGCCTTCTTCAATATCCAGAAAAATTATTGTGTGCGCGGGAAAGCCCTCATGTTGCGCTGATGCTACCGCAGTCTGCCCGTCGTTTTTCCCAAGAGCGGCCGGATTTCGCCTGAGTTGCTTGTCGAGACGCCCATTGAACAATACGAGAAACCCGAAGCCTGTCGCTTCGATGAGCTGCCGCTTGCCCTGCCATGTATTCGTATTTTCACCCGGAGGATTGTTGAGCCAGAATCCGGCGTAGGAAAAAGTCTGGTGTAAAACTTTGAGGTTCTGGTCGCCAGGATATTGGTTGCGGTCAAAGCCCAGATAGCTTTGCTGCGCCGACGCAGTGCAGACAGCGAAACATACACCACAGAGGACGAAGAGTTTCGCGATGATGTGCCGCTTCCACATTTTAAAAGCATAAACCACGAAGGACACTAAGTTTCACGAAGGACAACACGGCTCGAGACTGGCAGGGCAAATGCGTTGACGCACTCTGCGATCTCGACGGTGAAATGGTTTTACTGACAGCTCACAGCTGATGGCTGAAAGCTCACGGCTAGCCGCCAATATGCACCATCGTCCGCGAAGCCGGCACAAAATCAGGCTCGCCGATGTGATGCCGAGCTTCTTTCTTGCTGACGACATCGCGGATGAAGCTGACCAGTTCGTCATCCGGTGCGCCGCGTCGCATCAACTCATGCAGGTCGTGGTCCCAAACCGAAAATAGGCACGTGCGAATCTTGCCATCAGACGTAATGCGAATGCGGCTGCAATGCCCGCAAAACGGGTGCGACACCGGCGCGATGATTCCGATCTCGCCGATGCCGTCATCAAAGCGATACCGCCGCGCCGTCTCGCTGTGCTGATGGGGAATTTCGACCAGCGGCCGATATTCTGCCATGCGCTCGAGAATTTCGTCCAGCGTTACAACCACCTCAGGCGACCACACGCGATCTTCTTCGAGCGGCATGAATTCGATGAAGCGTACAATAACATTCTCTTCACGCGCGAACTTGCCAAACGAGATGATCTGGTCTTCGTTGAAACCTCGCATCAAGACGCAATTTACTTTGACCGGCCCCAATCCCGCGTCGCGGGCCGCACGCATGCCAGCAAGCACTTGATCGAAGCTGCCCGGTACGCGGGTTATCTTCGCGAAAGTCTTGGGGTCAACCGCGTCCATGCTGACGGTTACGCGATTCAGCCCTGCGTCTTTGAGGGGCTTCGCCATGTCGGCCAGCAGATGCCCGTTTGTGGTGATAGCAATATCGAGGGGCTTTAGCCCCTGGGGTCGCAGTTTCGCCAACTCGCGCACAAAATCAATAACTCCCCGGCGCAGAAGCGGCTCTCCACCCGTGATTCGAACCTTCGTGATCCCCAGCGAGACCAATACCCGCGCCATCGTCAGATAATCCGCAAATGGCAGCTCACCATAAACTGCGCCTTCATTTCCGGTGCGGCAATATACACACTTGTAATTGCAGCGATCGGTGATGGAAATCCGCAGATCGGTTATGGCGCGGCCGAATTTGTCAGTGAGCGGCATTCAGCTTTTGGTCGTTCGTCGTTGGCCGTTCGCGGATTCAGCGATCGGCAGCGAATAACTTAATTTCTTCGGAAGGAAATCGGCGGACGGGAAAATCCCCGGCAGTCGTCTCCTTTCCAATGCTCTCTTTCGAAAGCGGGAGGCCCAGGCGTTTCCACCTGCACCTTCGAAAGACGTGTGGTGCGGGCGCCCTCGCCCGCATACCGCCTTCCTCGCCGCCGCAGCCGAGTATGCCCGTAGGCTAAGGCGGTCGGAAACTCGCTTCAATTATAGATGCGCTGGCTTGAGGAAGGGGACAAACAATTACGGCATCACTGGTTTGCGGTTTTGTTCAATCGCCTTTTCCGCCAATGGCGCCATCACCGCAAATCCAGCTTGGTTGGGATGGAGGCCGTCATTGGCAAGATCGCGTTTGAGCAGCCCTTTGTCATCCACCATGGGCCGAAATAATCGAGATAGGTCAGGTCATCCTTGGCGCAATAATCCTTAAGCCAACTATTCAGTGCGAGGATTCTCTCCAGCGGACGCGAGGCAAAAAACTCCTGCGACTGGGGCGTGTAATTATTCACCGGTAGAATCGACGCAAAAATCATCCGTATGCCATGGGCCTTCGCCAAGTCCGCCAGTGACGCCAGATTTGCCTCGAGATCGTCATTTGTAATCGGCCCGGTATTTCCGGCAATGTCGTTGGTGCCCGCCAGGACAACGACGACTTTTGGTTGCAGATCGATCACATCCTGGCGAAAGCGAACCAGCATCTGCGAAGTAGTCTGACCGCCGATTCCGCGATTGACGTAGTGTTTGCCGGGAAAGGAATCGTCGAGCTTCCATATGTCAGTGATCGAATCGCCAAAGAACACCACACGGTTCTCATCTGACGCCGGCGGTTTCAATGCAGAGTTGGCATCGCGATAACGCGCGAGTTGGCCATAGTCATTTACATAGACAGCAATTCGCGATGTGCGATATTTATCGAGCCCAGGATAACCGGTGGTTGGCAGCCTCACCTGCTGCGGCGTGGGTTGTGCCGTCGCAGAAATAGCGAGCAAAAAGAGCGCCACAATTTTCATAGACTCTCCTTTCAAGCGAGTTCTCTATCCTGTCGGAGCGTCGCTTTCACAATCGAAGCGCGCCCTCCGACACTTCGGGAAGTTTGGCCGAAGACCAACGACCGAGGACCAACGACGATTTTACATTCTGTCGTAGTTTGGACCGCCGCCGCCCTCGGGAGGTACCCAGGTGATGATCTGGTATGGGTCCTGAATGTCGCAAGCCTTGCAGTGGACGCAGTTTGAAGGATTCAGGCTGATACGCTTGCCATTCGGCGCGGACGAATCGTCCAGCATTTCATAAACGTTCGCCGGACAAAAATTCTGGCAGGGGCTGCCGTATTCCTGAACACATCGCGACTCACAGACATTCGTGTCGTGAATGATCAGGTGTGCGGGCTGATCTTCTTCGTGCTTAGTGCCGGAGTGATAAAGGTCAGTAAGCTTATCGAAGGTGAGCCTGCCATCGCCTCTGGCCGGGCCGATCAGATGGGCTTCCGCGCCGCCGTCTGCCGGCAACTCGCTCAACTTTTTCATCCGCGTGTAACCAGCAGTTCCTGAATACCGGCTGCGCACGCCGCGGCCACCGCTGAACTGCTGAATGCCGGCATGGAACATCCCCTGCCAGAAGCCGTGTTCGAAGCCCTGATGAAAATTACGCACCCTCCAGAGTTCTTCTTTGATCCAGCTGTTCTCGACCCGGCTCTGAAAGGCCCCGAGCGACGCGGCCGAAAAATCTTCTTTCTTCAAAGCCTCGAAAGCAGTTTCTGCCGCCAGCATTCCACTCTTTATTGCGAGGTGAATTCCCTTTAGACGTTGCGAATTTAGAAACCCGGCAGAGTCGCCAAGTATCATCCAGCCGTCCCCCGCCAGCGGCGGAATCGCCCACCAGCCGCCGTAAGGCAGTGACTTCGCTCCGTAGCGGATCATCTTTCCACCCTCGAGCAGCTTTTCGACAAAAGGGTGCCTCTTGAACTGCTGCAGCACGCGCTGCGGATCAAGCCGTGGATCGGGATAGTCCAATCCAGTGACGAACCCAAGCGACACGACGTTGTCCTTCCCGCCATAAATCCACGCGCCGCCATACTCGCGCGAAGTCAGCGGCCAGCCCATGGTGTAAATCACTTCGCCGGGAGCGATGCGCCCTGACGGCACTTCCCACAGTTCTTTGACTCCCTGGCCGTAGGTCTGCGGATTGCGATCTTTCATCAAATCAAACTTCTTGATGAGTTGCTTGGTGAGCGAACCGCGCGTGCCCTCGGCAAGAATCGTGATATTCGCTTGCAGGTCGTAACCCGGCTCGAAATTTGATTTCGGCTGATTGTTTTTGTCGAGGCCTTTATCATCGGTGCGAACGCCGGTCACGCGATCACCGTCATAGAGCAACTCCGACCCAGCAAATCCGGTGAAGACCGTTACTCCGGCTTCTTCGACCTTGCCGCCCAGCCATTTCACAAAGCGATTGAGCGAGATCACATAATTCCCGTGATCGCGGAGCGGTGGGGGAGTGATGGGAAATTTCAGTTTGCCCTTTTCAGTCAGGAAATAAACCGATTCTTTCGAAACCGACGCATCTATCGGCGCGTCATTCTCGAATCCTGGCAGAAGTTCGCGCATCGATCGCGGGTCAAGCAGAGCACCAGAAAGACAGTGCTGGCCGATTTCGCGGGCCTTTTCTAAAACATAAATATTCTCTTTGCTGAGCTGCGAATCATGGTTTCTCGCATTGTGTTCGTCGATGAGCTGCGAAAGCCGCAGCGCGCAAGCCATTCCAGCCGGCCCGCCGCCGACAATGACTACATCAGCCGGCATCTGCGGCCGGGTTATGTCGGTGGGAGGTTTGCGGAAAATAAGCATAAAAACGTCGCCACGGATTTTCGCGGATTAAATCGGATAAAACTTATTTCAGCATCCGGTGAGATCCGTGTGATCCGTGGCTAACTGCCGGCCTTTGTTTTTTTTACTTCTTCGATCAACGGCGGCACGATATCGAACAAATTCCCTACCACCGCCACATCGGCAATTTCAAAGATCGGCGCTTCGTGATCTTTGTTGATCGCCACCACCGATCGCGCGCCTTTCATGCCGACAATGTGTTGAATGGCGCCGCTGATTCCGAGAGCCAGATAAAGCTTAGGCGCGACAGTCTGGCCGGAAGATCCGATCTGGCGGTCCATCGGCAGCCAGCCTGAATCGCAAATCGGACGCGAGGCTGCGATTTCTCCGCCTAAAGCGTCAGCAAGTTGTTTCGCAATGTCAATGTTCTTTTGTTCTTTAATTCCGCGGCCGACGGAAACAATGATCTCAGCCTGGGTAAGATCGACTGCTTGCTTAGCCTCTTTGAAAACGTCCTGGGGCTTGTTGCGAACGGTTCCAGCCGGAATTTCCACTTTGACCGTCTCAACTGGCGCAGCGCTTCCGCCCGTTTCGACCTTGTCTCCACGAAACGCGCCATTCTGGAAGGTAACGAACCAGGGCGCATCACAATTGAAACTCACATCAGCCGCGAACTTGCCCTGAAACATTTGACGCGAGAACAGGAGCTTCGCACCATCTTTGCGGAATCCTATGCAGTCGCTGATTACGGTTCTTCCCATCGCCGTCGCCAGCTTAGGGATGAAATCCCGCACCTGATAGGTGTGCGGCATGAGCACTAATTTCGGCTGTTTAGATGTTAGGAATTGCTTGAGTCCGGTCGAGAACGCGTCTGGCGTATATGGTTTCAGCGTCGCTGATTCCACGGCGTAAACTTTCGCGACCTTCTTGCCAGCAACCTCGTTCGCAATCGATCCAATGCCGTCACCGATAACCGCGGCCTCTAGCGCCCACCCCGTTTCGGCAGCAATTGCCTGCCCGGCAACCAACGTCTCCCACGAGACCCGGTTCAACTTCCCTTCGCGCTGTTCGACAACTACCAGAATGGTTTCAGGCATATCTTCCCGGAAGATTACTCAGTTAGCGGTCCACGCTTCACCGCCCCTACGATGAGCAACGTCAAGCCGATCGTGCCCTGCAGAAGTGTCCAATAGACATACAGGTACGAACCGCCCTTGATGCCGCTGTACACGAACGCCATAAAAATCAGATCGGTCCAAAGCAATAATTTGCCGACCGTCATCAACACCGTGCCTTGGGTTTCGTGACCGCCCAGTTGAACTTCTTCCATGCGCATCATTTGTTTGCCGGACATTTTTCCTCCTGCTTACAGCACTCGAATTTCGTTGCGTAGCTTGTCCACCAGTTTCTTTGCAATCTCGGATGCAGATCCTTCCAGATACTCTGTCTTCTTCGTTTTCTGCGGAATATACATGCGCTCGATCTTCTGTAAGTTCGCGCCCACCGCCGATTGCACCTCAGATAGCGGTACTTTTCGCAGCGGCTTGTTCTTCGCCTGCTTGATGCCAATCAGGGTCGCGTAGCGCAACTTGTTAATTCCGGATTGAATTGTCAGCACCGCCGGCAAAGGCATTTCGACGAATTGAAAGTATCCTGCCTCAAGTTCGCGCTTCACTTTGATGCCGCCATCGCTTTTTTCAATCTGCATAATGATGGTCGCATGCGGCCACCCCAGCAACTCGGCGAGAATAACGCCAGTCTGTGCGAAGCCGTAATCATCAGATTGCAGCCCGGTAAAGATGAGGTCGAATTTTTCGTCTTTAATGGCTGCGGCAACAGCTTTCGCGGTGTTCAAGGCGTCTAGTCCAACGAAGCCCGCGTCTTCCAAGTGGATTGCGCGGTCCGCGCCCTTGGCCAGCGCCTCGCGCAAAACCTGCTGTGATCGCGCCGGCCCTGCTGTGATGACGACCACCTCGCCACCGTGCTTCTCTTTCTGGCGCAAAGCCTCTTCGAGCGCGTAGGCGTCAGGTTCGTTCACTTCATAGGACACGTCTTCGCGGATCCAAGTGCCGCTCTCATTGAGTTTGAGGGGAGCGTCTTTTTGCGGCACTTGCTTAATGCAAACCAGAATCTTCAAACCTATTCCTCGCGTTCAGGGCTAACAGGCAAACGAATTAGTATAGCCGAGGCGGATGCAAGCAGTGGACATCTTCCGGCACTCACGTCTGCCCGGTATCACTGGCAGCGATAATCTCATTTCGCCGGATATTGTTTGGTTTGCTGTGTCCGCGAATTGAAGACCTCGAATTTTCCGTCCGGCCATGCGGTAAGTTTTAAGTACTTGCCGGCATCCGGCCCCTCGACGTTGGCAATGAACTCTGCGGGAACGTTGTGCGCGGCGCCACCTTCGTCCGAATAATGAAGCTGCCACAGGTTTTCGAGGTTCGACGATTTTTCAATGATGTCCCACGTCGACGGGGTCCCGCCTTTCTTGGCTCCGTTGTCCATGATTGCCACGCGCGGCGCAATCGCATTCAGCAAGGCCGGGCTACCGCTTTGGCTCCATCCATGGTGTGAGACCACATAAATATCAATTTTGCCCAGCTTGTTTTGCGGGCACACCAGCCCCATCTCTTTGTCGCTGGTCAAATCTCCCAAGTCGAGGATTCGAAGCTTTCCAAAAGTAAACACCGAACCCAGAGACCGCGCGTTCTCGGTCTGGTCCGCGGGATAGTTCTGGGCATCCTTGCAGCTCGCATTCTCCGCGCCCGCGCCCGGCAGCGGATGATCGATCAGAACCCCATCGGCGCTCACCACCACTCCGTTCAATCCCCGCACCGGCAGAGGGTCGCCAGGTTTCAGCGTAATACGCTTGTACTTTTTGCTCGCCACCAGTTGCTGGTAGGCATTCCATCCCTTGACCGTGTCCGCGTCCGTGGACTCGCGGTTATCTCCATGATCAATGAATGCATTGATCGGAATCTTAGCCGCCAGCTGCGGCAGCCCGCCAACATGGTCAGTGTGAAAATGCGTGATCAGGACATAATCAATTTTATTGATACCCGCATTGTTTGCGGCGGTCACGATCCGGTCCGCGTCTCTTTCCTCGTGACCCGGCCAGCCCGTGTCTATTAACAGCGACTCATTTGCCGGAGTGACAAACAGCGTCGCCTGCCCGCCTTCAACGTCCACAAAATAAATGCGCAATGCGTTTTTCGTGGACACGGGTGCGGCAATTGCGGGGGCAATCGCAAACAAAAACAGCAGGAAACCCAACGCCATTCGCTGAGCGGCGCCGAACAAGAAGTTAGCGGGGGACAGCAATTGCCTGGGGGACATCGCGCACCTCGTTGGAAAGGAGTGGGACGGCCTAAAAATAATCACCTTCCCTTACAGATTCGTCAAGCCAAGGACGCTTCCGTTCGCATCCCACAGAATGCGTTTATAATCATTTGTCTGCCACCATGCCGCGGAACCAGCGTTATGCACTCGTAGCCTACGTACGGAACCCGGTGGGAGAGTTCGTTGAATCTCTCCGTAAGGAACTCCATCCTGAACTGCCTCACCTCGCGGCTCACGTAACCTTGCTTCCACCCCGGTTCCTGGCTGGCAGCGAATCCGCCGCGATCGAAACCATGGAGGAGCTCTGCAAGGAAGTAGACCCGTTTGAGGTTTCGCTGGGCGAAGTGGAAACTTTCATTCCGGTGACGCCAACGGTCTTTATTCGAGTCGCCCACGCCGCCTATCGCATGCGCGAATTGCACGACCGCCTCAACGTAAAGGCCCTGGCCTGCCATGAAGAGTGGCCTTATATGCCCCACCTTACAATCGTCAAAATGGGGGCTGAGGACCAGGCGCAATATGCTTACCGGGTCGCCCGTACCCGCTGGGCGGAGTTTGACGCATCCCGCTGCATTGAGGTCCGAGATCTGGTCTTTGTCCGGGAGGAAGGCCAGAACCAGTGGGCGGATCTGGCGGAAATTCCTCTCGGACAACGGTTAATCGGTGCAACCCGCCCCGTTCGCTAAGCGCTTTCCTTTGGAAATCCCCTAGAACAGCCGCCCCTGGCGGACTCTGTAGTACCAGACATGCACGTTACTGTACTTCTTCGCGTCCTGTATGTCCCTCTCGTACTCTGCCCATCCGTGGTTCATCAGCGTAAATAAAAGATACGACAGGCTGATCGCTTTTGGGCCTCGGGAGGATCGATGCAAATCGGTGTCTATGGGGCCGGGTACCTGGGAACAGTGATTTCAGCCTGCCTGGCGGATTTCGGAACTCCCGTAACCTGTTGCCACCCCGATAGCTCCCTGATGGTTGAGATGGCCCAGGGCAAAGTTCCCTTTCACGAAAAGAATTTGAGTGAAGTCATCAAACGCAGCGTTCGCTCCGGACGCCTGGCTTATTCGACCGATGTCGATTCATTCGCCCGCAAATGCAGCGTGATCTTTCTGGCTGAAGACAATGCACATCATCTGGCGGAATTGGTGCTTCGAATTGCAAAAGCAGCGCCCAAGCCGCCGATTCTCTCGATCGTTACACCGGTTTCAGTCGGCACCGGAGTGGACCTGGAGAAACGATTGCAAGATGCCGGACTAAAAGCCGTCATCGTCTCGCAGCCCATATTCTTTACCGCTGGTTGCGCCGTCGAAGATTTCAACTGGCCTGACCGCATCATTCTCGGTACCAGTTCCAGCGAAGCCGTGGTTGCGATCAAACATATTTTTCATCCGCTGGTGATGCGTGGTGTACCGGTCATCGTGACCAATCACGCGACTGCGGAACTGGTTCGCGAGGCGGCGACCGCTTTTGTGGCGACGAAAATTTCCTTCATCAACGAACTGGCTGGGCTCTGCGAACGCGTTCATGGTGACGCGGTACACCTTTCATTGGCCCTTGGGCTAGACAAAAAGATCGGGCCGCGCTGTTTGCAGGCGGGAGCTTCGATGGGCGGCCTGTTCGCCCAGTCTGATATGGATTCACTGGCCATGCTGGCGCAGCAAAATAATGTCCCGTTGAGAATTCTGAGTGCGGCGCGAGAGGTGAATCAGTCTTTAGCCGACGGCATGGCAGAGAAAATTTCTTTCTGCTTGCAGTCTTTGCAAAATAAAGACGTAGGGATTTTAGGCTTGTCTTTTAAGCCCAACACCAATTCAGTCGCCGGCTCTGCTTCCATCAAACTGGCGCAAAACCTGATTGCTCGCGGCGCCCGGGTGCGGGCTTACGATCCGGTCGCAATGCAAGACGCCAAGCTGGAACTGAACGGTACCATTCACTACTGTGAATCGGCTTACGCGGTGGCTGAAGGCGTGGAAGCGCTCGTCGTCGGCACCGGCTGGCCGGAATTCCGCGCTCTCGACTTCAGCAAAATCAAAGCCCTCCTCCGCCGTCCTCTGATCGTAGACACCAAAAACATTCTCGACTCCACTCGCCTGCGCGCCATGGGATTCGAATACGTCGGCGTTGGAAGAGTGTAAGACATCGCGCGTCCGGTTACGTTGCCCCCACCTTGTTATAATCAAAGGATTCTGGTGGGAGTAGCTCAACTGGCAGAGCACCGGACTGTGGCTCCGACGGTTGCGGGTTCGATTCCCGTCTCCCACCCCAGTCTTTCCCTCGGTTAGAGTAGGTTCCAATGCCATTCCCGTGCCGTTATTGGGAATGGCTCTCGCTGCTACGATCTGGTCAGTCACGCCTATCCCAATAGTCACCGCTGCGCCACCATTGACTCTGAATGGCAATCATCTTGTTTCGACCCCGACCAACAGAAACAAATTTCAATTTCCCGCAAGTTAAGGCCTGAGATTCCCACCCTTGCAAAGAACGCAAGAGTGGCGCACCCTCAGTCGAGATGGTTCCCAACAAAGACCAAAAGGTGCGCCACCAGCCCGACCGGAAAACCACAGAGTCACTGGAGTTGGTTAATTGTTGGAGCGAAAGGGATACGCGCGGCATCCGCGTAGACCACGGGCTACTTCGGAGTCGCGAGCGCGGCTTTTTCGCCTTGCATTCGCCCCACCTTTCGCGCATTATTGGGCTTAGCGCAGATCCAGCCTCATACCCCTTTACCAAAGTTTTCCACAGAGGAATTTGAAGATGTCCGAAAAAGGCTCCCTTTGCAAGAACCTACTCAGTGAGAAGGTAACAAATCGCTGATTTGCAGAAGGAGAACCTAATGGCATCTTCAGATGATCTTGGCATGTCGGAACACAGAAACGCTCTGCTGAGGAAGTTCCGGGGCAATGGGTGGGCGCTGACTTATTTGGCTAAGTCGCAGAGGCAAGTTTCTGCGATTTTGGGCGATAAGGTCGGCGCCGAGCAACAACCAAAGACCGCAGTAAGGCCGAATTCCCAGAAGCCGGAGCCATCCCCCACGATCAAGTACAAACGTGATTGGGCTGACACGGTTCTTGATCGAAGTTACGCCTGGATGCCCGAGGAAGGCGCCGCACCGCTATGGCTAGAGAAAGCTACCGAAGGTTCGGATTTCGCTCTGTTCCAACTGCCCGCACCCGATGACCGTTGGGTAGTCAAGCACGCTGGAAAAATTTTGGAGCCATTCAAAAACCGCTCGGAGGGGTGGTCAGAGCTTCACGAACTGATGCAACATGGCCACCTCTTGGACCGCACGGAATTCGTAGCACGAGCACTTGGAGTTTCCGACCTAAAGCGGCAACCGGGCAATATACTACGAAATGCAGAGCTAATCCGCACAGCGTACACGCGCGATAACGAGCTGCTCGGGAGCGATACTGCTCATTACAGCGTGACCGGTGCTCGGCTCAAGGGCGTGGATGATAACGACCAGTGGAAGACCTGCGCCGATGATGCTAGCAAGCAACTGCGCGACAGGTTAGACCGAGTGCTCAACACAATAAAGCGAAGATGCAGGCGGGCAGCGGCTGTAATCAAAGAAGCGATTCACTTCAAGGACGGGCAGTTCTTTTTCAGAGACTCGGCACGGTGGATGATCGCAATCAATGAGATTCCGCATGATGCCACGATGGTACTCAAGGGTAAGAATTGGGAAATCATCTTCCCCGATCTCACGGAACCGCTCATAATTCCTGACTGCGTGGCAATCAGAGCAATAGCAAGACTTCTAATGTGCCATTACAGCGCATGTCCATCCGCTTTGCTCTCCGATGGAGAACTGTTGACCGAGTTCCTTAGCAGGCCGCGCCACCACAAATATTTTGATGCAATCCATCGGAATCCGAAAGTGCAGTGCGGAGATGCCAGCAACAATGAAGTGGAACAGGCTATCTGTGCCACGATGCACTTTAAAGAAGGCTGGTCATACCGGGCAGATCACGTAATCAGCGAAAAATCCGAATTACACACAGTTTGTGGACTACCAACCGCACGGGTGACGCTGAGACGAGCCGACGCTTTGGAGGGCATCCTAGCATTGCTGAAACTAAAGCAGGCAAAGCTGTTCTTCGTTCGCCAGCCTTCTCCCCGATTCAAGCAAATTGTGGCTGATATTGAAGCGGGAATCAAATTCGCACAAAAACAAGAAAACCTGTTGCAGCAGGTTCAACCTAAGTCAGAGGGCTCGACGCCTAATATTCAAAAAGCAATTTATCGGTTGCAGAGTGATTTGCTAGAAATGGGGGACTGGACGACTCGCTATGACCTTCTCGCCGATCACATAACGGAGTACGTCCGAGGCGGCATTGTATTCCAGTACACCGGGCCTTATCGCTGGAAGGTTGAGGGCATTTCGGCAACACCCGATGCTATGGAACTTGCGGACGATCACACAGCGTACAAGCGAAGAAAGGTGGCCAGAGCAAAACGAAAAGCCAAGGCGAGGTTTGAAGCCATCTGTATTCTGAACCATCTTTCACAAGGTGCGACGGCCGGTTAGATTTCACCTGCCGTTCACCTGCCGTTTGCATCGCCTTCCATGAACTAACGTCGCTTAGGTTGCCAGCCGTCGCTCAGTAGGTTGTTGGAACTACGTTTGGAGTGAGATTCGATTCCCGTCTCCCACCCCAGGTTTTGACTCCTTCTACCGCTCGGTTTGTTCTTGTTACTCCGCTTCCATGGTGCTATCCTCCCGCTAGTTTTTGCGCCTGGGGAGGAGCTTCTATGAACGATCCATTTAAAGTTCTTGGCGGTTCTGTAGCGGTTCTGGCTGCCATGGCCTTGCTAAATGGGGCGATGCTGGCTCAGGACGGTCCGACCCGAGCTACACCGCGTACCAACGGCCACAACATCCACGTCTTTCCAACGGCAAGCCTCAAAGCATCGGCTGCGCTGGCGGACACAGGTCCACTCGTGTACCACGGCGGACCGGTCATGCAGAATGGCGTGACACCCTACGCGATCTTCTGGGTTCCGGCCAAACTCCAGAACGGCGCGACCACCGCCATCTCGGCGCACTACCAGACGGTACAAAAGAATGTGCTGGGTGATTACATGGCCCATGGCATTGACAATAACAACACCCAGTACACACAACAGATCAATTTCACCGGACCAAAAACCTACATCCAGAATAAGGGCTCCGCCGTCATCAGCTACATCGACACGAATCCATTTCCAGCCTCGGGTTGCGTTGATACCGTGACTCCCGGCAACTGTATTACCGACGCTCAATTGCAAGCAGAAATTACGAGGGTGATGACCCTCAAGGCCTGGACTGGCGGCCTCAACAAGATTTTTTTCGTCTTCACCTCGAGTGGCGAGGGTTCGTGTGCCGACTCCACGAATGCTCAGTGCTCCTACACCTATTATTGTGGGTATCACAGCTATTTCCTTGGGGGACTCACAGGTACTACTCCGATTATTTACGCCAATGGCCCTTACGGCAATCTAACTAACTGCCAGGCTCCGGGAACACCGTCCCCCAACAGCGACGCCGTTGCTGATGCCGCGGCGACCTTGGCTAGTCACGAGCTCACCGAGGCTATCACCGATCCAGAACTGGACGCTTGGTACACCGCGCAGGGCAATGAAATCGGCGATCTGTGCGCCTACGATTACGGTCTCTATTACAACTGGGACGGCGGGAAGGCAAACCAGATGTGGAATGGCCACTTCTACATGTTGCAAACGGAATTCGACAATAACCAACTGACTTGCACACAAATCGGTCCTTGAGCTGCGGACCGCGTTCAGGCGCACAGCGCCGCACCGCCCGCAATGCCGGAATCCGCGCCGTAGCGGGCTGAAAGAATTGGAACTTCGTCAGCTCTCGGATTGACGGTGAGGTGCGAAATTCTTTCGTGCAGCTTGTCAAAAAAAGGCCGGTACAACGCCGCAGCTCCGCCTCCAATGACAATTACGTCAGGATCAAACAAGTCGACGATGTTACTCAGCCACAGGGCGAGCATCTCGGTGGCGTCCGTCAAAATCTTTGTCGCCAAAGCGTCGCCCGACTCTGCCGCTTGGCCAACGATCTCGCCGGTGAATGCGGCGATGTCTCCGCCCGCAAGATCCAACATCATTGAATTTGCGCCGGCAGCCATCTCCTGTCGCGCGCGTTGCGCGATGGCAGTGCCCGACGCTAGGATTTCAATGCATCCCGGCTTCCCGCAGCGGCAGATCGGGCCGTGATAATCGATGCTGACGTGCCCGCCTTCGCCTGCCGAGCCTGTGCGGCCGTGATAGATTTTGCCGTCGAATACAATGCCGGTCCCGATTCCGGTTCCGATGGTCGCGTAGAAAACGTTTCTGCATCCGCGGGCCGCGCCCCAGCGAGTTTCAGCGAGCGCGGCGGCGTTGGCGTCGTTATCGACCTTGACCGGCGCGGAATATCGCCTTTGCACTGATTCAGCCAACGGAAAATTGCGCCAGCACGGCAGGTTGGGAGGATTCAAGATGACGCCGGTCTTCGGATCGAGTGGTCCGGGGGCACAAATTCCAATCCCGCCCACATCGACTGCGCCCGCAGGCATCACCCGCGCAATCGCTGAAAGTACAGCGTTCAAACCTTCCTGCGCGGAAGAATTCGAAATCATCGGCTCGCGGACCTGGGCAGCAATTTCCCCGTTAGCGTCCACCAGCCCGGCAGCAACTTTCGTGCCGCCGATGTCCACTCCCACGAACCAGTTTTTTCTCAATCACAACCTTTTTCCGAGCGCGGTCTCCGCCCGAAGGACTTCTTCTACCGGTTCACCGCGGGCTGGCCGTAGCGCTCGCTGTTCGGCTTGGAACCGCTGACCGCATAAAACAAAATATAGAGATAGCAGAATGCCGTCAGAATGAGCGCGTAATGAATTCCCTGTCCCCAGCTGGTTTCACCCTGAATCATCGTGGGATACCAGGAATGATTGATAGCATCTCCGATTCTTCCCACGACCCAGGGAATTATCGCGCCGCCAACAATTGCCATATTGAGCAGACCCGATCCGTCACCGGTCAGCGGTCCCAGTTCCGCAATGCCGCTGGTGAAGATGGACGGGAACATGATGGAGTTAAACAATCCGATGGCCAGCACCGACCACATCGCGAAATGCCCATTGCTCAGAACTGTGACCACGACTAGCAGCACGGCCATGGTGGCACAAAAGGCCAGCACGCGCGATGTTTTCACCTTCTGAAGGACAGCTGATCCTATGAAACGCCCGACCATTGCGCCAAGCCAATAAATGGAAATGTAACGCGCCGCCACGGCGAGGGCCGCACGGTAGCGGACCGCGGGATCGGCGACGCCAGATGCGAAATGGCCGATGTTGGGCAGCGCAAGATAATTCGCGATCGAGCTGCCGATTGCGACTTCGGCGCCGACGTAAACGAAGATTGCAATCGCTCCGAACGGGAGATTTGGGTGCTTCCAGATAGAGTCGTCCACCTTCTCGCCGCTGTGGCGCTCGGCAGACTCGATCTTCGGCAACTTGAAAACCGCGAACAATACCGCCAGTAACGCCAGAACGATGGCAAAAAAATAAACGTACAATTTGATCACTGCGTCCTGGGAAGCCGACTGTGCCGCCGCGCTCACGGTTTCGCCCAAAATCAGCCGGGCTCCGACGAACGGAAAAACTGCCGTTCCCAACGAGTTGAATGCCTGGGTCAAGTTCAATCTGCTCGACGCAGTCTCAGGCCGGCCCAGTACGGCAACGTAAGGATTTGCTGCCACTTGCAGCACCGTGATGCCCGCAGCCAGGACCATGAGCGCGGTCAAGAAGAAGGGGAAAGAAGGAATTTTGGCCGCCGGATAAACTAGCAGGCACGCGGCGATCATGGTACTCAGTCCCACAATGATGGCGCGTTTGTAACCGATCCAGTCAATGATCTTGGCAGCCGGGAGCGAAATGATGAAGTACGCCAGAAAAAACGCCGTTTGGATCAGCATGCTCTGCGCCAGGTTCAGAGTAAAGACATGCTGGGCAAACGGGATCAGCACATCATTGAGCGAGGTCAGCGATCCCCATATAAAAAATAATGTGGTGAGTACGGCTAATGCGGGTCCGTAACTGGCGGTGGTTGCCCCAGAAGTCTGAACCGAAGTGCTGCTCTTGGTGCTCATGGTAGCCATAGGTCGGACTTGGACCTCGCAGTTGAGTTGAAAATTCCTAACAGTTCTATCACGAAAGCAGGCGAGAATTTCGATATTCTCGCAGAAGGATTGGGGTTTTACATCTGGCTTCAAGCCGGGCAAACGTTTACTATGACTTGCGCAAATTTTGCCTCCTGACCTGATCGCCTTCGTGATACTTCGTGTCCTTCGTGGTTATTGCTTTTCGAAACCCATCAACCACAAAGGGCACGAAGGAAAAACAGAAAACTCGTTGTAGTAGTTGCGATCTTCTCGGGGCCCCGCTTCGTTTTACTGCTTCGAATCCGCGGCGCCTTCGAGTTGGCCCGCGAGCTTTAACTCGCGCTCCGCTTCTTCAGTGTTGCCGAGATCGCGATATGCCTGACCAAGCAGATGGTGGGTGATGGAATTATTCGGATCCATGGCTGCCGCATGCCGCAGGGCACGCACCGCCAGCTCCGGTTCACCTTTCTTCTCCAGCACCTTGCCCATGAGCACATAGGGACCTGTCGCCGTCGGATTCAGCCAGATCGACCGCTGCAAAAGCTTTTCCGCGTCGTCGAATTTCTGGATTCGCGAATAGGCGTCGGCCAGCTTGTAGTATGTCTCCGCGTGCCCAGGGTTAATCACAAGTTCGGCCCGAAAATCAGATACTGCATCCGGAATCTGCGACTGGAACAAGTGAATTTCACCCAGCAGCTGGTGCGCCAGCGGCAGCTTGGGATCGAGCGCGATCGCCTTTTGTGCGTACTCCAGCGCCACCGGTTCAAACTCCTGGCGAAATAACATTCGCGCGGTCAGTAGATAACTCCCCGCCGAATCCGGCGCCAGGTCAAACATTTTCGCGAACGCCTGCCGCGCATGGGGATAATCTTTTATCTGGATATAACACTGGCCGAGGATATACGACGCATCCACGTTAGCCCGCGAATACCAAGTCTGAACTTTCTCGAGAAACGGAATCGCGTCGGCCGGCTTGCCGCTCAGGTAATAAGAAATCCCGAGCAACTGTGTAGCTTCGTTGTCCGCTGGATCAGACTGCAGCGCCTGCTTGAGCGACTCGATGGCGTGAACATAATCGCCTTTGCGGTAGTAGGCGGTCCCAAGCTCGTGAGACAAACCTTTCGTTCCCGGCTGAGAAGAAGCGAGCTGTTGCAGTTCGGCAATGGCATCGTCATACTTGCCCTGCTGAAGAAGCTGGCGAGCATGAGCAAATTGCGTATCGGTGGAACTTGACGCAGCTGCTGGCGTTTGAGGAACAGCAGCAGACTCTTGCGCTTGCATCCAGCTTGGGGCGCAGAAAAAAAAGAACGCGAGTATTAGTCGATATCCCTTCATTGAAACAACCCCATACAAGATCACAATCCGCAATTTGGCTTAGGTTGATGCAATCCATCCATCAGTTTTTTTGCTGTGCTCATGTCGGGGTTGAACTCAAGCACGCGGGCAACAACGCCCCGACTTTCATCCAGTTTGCCTTCAAAGCAGAATACTCGCGCCAGGTCCATTCCTATGTTGCTCCTCCCGGGCGCGCGCTCGAAGGCAGACTGCAACAGCTTCACCGCTTCTTGCAGATTTCCGCTTTGCGCTTCAAGCACGCCTAGATTGGTCGCGGCGTCGATCGAGTTCGGATCTGCGGCCAGCGCATGTTGGTATAACATCCGCGCTCCGGCAGGATCGCCGTGCACCTGGTCCTCATATCCAAGCGCAGCAAGGGTCGCAGGATCCTCCGGAAAGCGCGCAGCCGAGCCCTTTAGCAAGGCTTCAGCCTCTGACCTGGCCCCACTCATCCCGCTATTGGCGAGCGATTCCCACGCCAGTGCGAAGTCGCGAAGATCATCTTCAGCCTCTTGAGAACCAGGGAATGGAGCCAACCCTAATTTGGCGACGGGCGCATTTGTATCCTGCAACAGTTGCGGCGAAACCACCGGCACACGCGGAATGCGGTGATCGGTGACTTCAGTGTGCGCGACGTCTTTGCTGGCCGATTGCGGCATATGACAAACGGTACAATCCTTTTGCTCAGTGTGGTGCTTCGCCGCAAAAGTCTCTCCATGACAGGACAGGCACTTTCCACGAAAGTATTCCACTCGCTCTTGGGCCAACGGCGTGAAATGCGGATCATGGCAGCTGGTGCATGACATTTTGTCGCCTGAGGCTTTCTCGCACGTGCTCTGCGCCAGCGCCTCCACCTGGCTTACGGCGCCCAATTGGCCGGATGCACCGGTCAAAACATAGTAACGAACATAATCCGACAAAGAGTCTCCCGGCCTGAAGTCGTAGATGTGGCGTCCTGCGCGCTCGATCGACACTCGCCCTTCCATGTGGCACTGCATGCATATTGCATCCCGCCGCTCTGGTGACAGCTTCGCCGGGTTCACGATCGGCCCGCCTTTTATGTGCGCGGCTGCCGGTCCGTGACAGCGCTCGCAGCTAACGCCAGAATGCGTGAGAAGCGGCATCTGGTATCGGTTCTCCGTTCCGTCGATTGGTGCGTGCATCCCGCTGACGTGGCAATGCAGGCAACTTGTATGTGCCGGCAGATTCAAGGGCATCTCGCGATCGCTCTGATAGGCAGGGGTCATGTCCCAGATTCGCCGATCGCCATACCAATTGATCGGCGACTCAAACACGAATCCGTCGTCAGCGAATAAATAGGTGAGACCGCGCCTCCCAGATCCGATGTAGTAAAGCAACTCGCGCTTACCGTGAATCGGGTTGTTGCCATCGCGATCAAAGTTCAGCCAGGCACGACCGTTATCGGCGAAGACTCTGTAATGCACCCCGGAGGCGCCATGCGTGAAGTCCGCCGGAATCAAATTTTCCATCGCCAGGCCGCTGGCGTGCGCCATCGGAGTTTTTTCGTACGTGTCGTAAATCGAGGAATGACATTTGGCGCAAGCCTCATTGCCGACATATTCGTCGCGATGTGAAGCTTTGGCAGGAGAAGAAGCACCGACGTCTGAGGGATTTTGCAATTGGGCCTGAGCGGTCGTTTCTCCTGGCTTCTGGGCAATCTCTCCGACAACCAAACCGGCTGTGGCCATGATGCAGATTACAGGTCCAAAAAGACGCCCTAAACAGCAAAGTGACAGCACGACGTTACGAGCGAGGGAAAGCATGCGGCGTAGATTTGCGAGCAATTGTAAGCCAAAAAACAAAGGAGGGAGTCATTGACTCCCTCCTCGGAGACCCAGGATAAGTAGGGTTAGAAGCTGAACCGCAAGGCGAATTGCAATTCGCGCATGGTGGTTCCAGCTTCTATATCTGTGATCCTTCCGTTGTTGCTGCTTAAGGCGGTGTTTTGGCAATCAACGCAGTTATTGGCGCCATTATTTCCGCTGAAAGCATACACCGGATGGTTAAATGCGTTGAACGCATCCATGCGGAATTGTGCTTTGACTCGCTCCGTGATCGCAAAATTCTTCATCACGGACAGATCTGTATAAAACCCAGCCGGTCCGCGAAGCGAGTTATATCCGGCGTTCCCAATGTTCCCCCTACCAGCAGCCGTGAACGGTCCACCCAGAGTCGTCAACGGAGTGAAGTACTGAATATAAGGTGCCCTGCCTTGCGGGGTCTGAAGTGATCCCGGCCCCATATTGAACGAACCAGATCCTTTGTTCGGCCGACAAATTCCTACGTCTTGTTCGCTGCCACACTCATTTGTTGTGGGAGTCCAGGGCAATCCGCTGCTCCAGTTTGTATTGTTAGTTAACTCCCATCCACCAACTATGTAGTCCATCGCTTTACCCGAATTCCCGAGGAACGTCTTGCCTTTGCCGATCGGCAAATCATAGACCGATGTGAGCACAAACACCTGGTTGCGAACGAAATCATTCGGGCCATAAGCAATCGGATGACTGATTGCATAGTAGTTGTTGTTATAAGCATTGGCGTGAGCGAACGTGTAGTGCGCAATCAACTGAAGGCCCTGAGAGAAGCGCTTGTCCACTTTCGTCTCAAAGGCATTGTAGTTAGTGCTCGCGTCATTGCCATAGTAGTTGCCTAGATCGTCGGGAAGCCGCGTACAGCTGGCGGTTGCCAAGTTACTCAACCCAGTGGGAGAACACAGCGGTCGACGCACACTAGAGGGTGCATTCGTACCAAATAGAAACATCGAAACCGGGTTCACGTCGTAATTCGGTCCATCGCCAGAGAAGCCGTGCGAGCCTTTGTTGCCCACGTATGCGACCTCCGCCGAGATCGTGTTGGTGAGCTGATGTTGCACGGTGACATTCCACGCGTCGAGCGTCGGCAGCACCTGTTTGATAGGACGAATATGTACTCCTCCATCTTGGCCGCCCAAGCTGGCGAAGGGGATTTGCCCGTTAGCCGGGACCGCGGGGAAGACAGGAGCAATCGGACCGCTTGCAAGGGTAAACACCGGGATCTCGTTCGGATTGGCGTTGGCAAAAACAGAAGATGCATCGATGTTCTGTTTGACTAACACCGGGAGGTTTTGGGTCACGGTGTGGCCGAAATTAGAGCCGAACACGCCCATGTCGTAGCTTCGCCCGTATCCCATGCGCAGAACGGTCTTGGTATTGAATTGATATGCGATTCCTAACCGCGGCGCAAACGCGTGGAAAGTATCTGCTACATTGCCGTTCAGACCATATGGACCCACACCCGCAACACGAATAACACCCGTGCCGTTGTTGTCCACGATGTTTGCAAACCCTCCGTAGCCTTTGGCGAGCACGGACTCAGGAGTGTATATCTCCCAGCGCAACCCATAGTTCACGGTCAGCTTCGAGGTGACTCTAAAAAGATCCTGGCCATAAAAGAACAATCGTTTCTGCCGTTCAGCAGCGTTGTTGACATTCGTCAAAGCTGGGTTGTTGACGTAGCGCGCCATTGATGTCACATCTCCCAGCAGGAATGTCGCCAAGTCCAGGCCACCGATAAACTGACCGTGCCCCGTTAACGTCTGATTTGAGGTAGCCAGCGGGCTGAAGTTGTACTCGCCTGTGCGATTGTTGTCGCTGGGAATACGCAAATTCCTGGCGTAGCGAAGGTCAGCGCCAAACTTGAACGTGTGATTTCCTCTTGTCTTGGTCCAGTTGTTCACAATTTGGAATTGATCTTCTCTCTCGGTAAGGGGGCAGTTGCATCGCCCAACTCCCAGGCCATCTCCAAAGCTCGATATCGCTTCCGCACTTCCACTGTTGGGAGCGCCGTTTTCTCCAGTTGAGGGGTCTGCCCCGAGAAGGAACGAACCCAAACCAGCTGTTTTTGGATCGCTGGTATTCGCGTTGGGAATTCCAAACCCGGTCATTGGCGTACCGCCGTCCGGTTTTTGAGTTTGAGGATTGTATTTAAACCAGCCAAAGCGAACATCGGTAAGCAGCGAGTTGCTCAACGTTTTAGTAAAACCTGTGGCCAAGCTGTAGTTGTGCGTGATCGAACTACCGGACAACCCGAGCAAACCAGAACCAGGTCCGCCTAAAGCGCCAAGTGTCCCTTTACCAGAAAGGCTGAAATAATCCAGACTGAATCGTCCGAACACACTCACACTTGAGCTAAGCGCATAGTCGATGCGCGTGTCGAAGCTATTCTGACTGAAAGGTCCTGATCCAGAGCCCAAAAAGTTGTTGCTTATGCCCGGCGTCTGAGGGGCTGGGAATAGCGCCAAAATTGCTGCAGCCTGCGGAGAAATCATGCCGATCGGAATGCAATTACCCACGGGTTTTCCGTTGACCACTGTGCCGCAGTTCCCCGCCGGTGCAAACTGTGCCCGGTTACCGCCGTTGCCAAGACCGGGTGTCCCGGTGTTGGGGTCATAGGCCAATCCACCACCCGTTAGCCCGGCGACGGCGTACTCGGTCAAGTCGCAAAAACCTGGAGTCGGACTTGTCGCATTTGTTGCTGGATTGCAGGTGCTTTGAACCCTTGCCGTCGGAATCGACAACTGATTGGTTATCCCACTGGACTGGCGAGTCGCCTGATAGTCGCCGAAGAAGAACAATTTGTTCTTGAGGATGGGGCCGCCAATTGTGCCACCGAACTGCTGCCAGCGCGAGCTGGGAATAAAGCGACCAGTTGTCGGATCGGGTTGAAACTGCGTAAAAGGATCGCGCGCCTCAGTCGCGTCGGTGCGCCGAAACCAAAAAGCGCCTCCATGGAGATCATTTGTACCTGATTTTGTTTGCGCGGTCACAATGCCCGCCACCGCTTTGCCAAACTCCGCATCGTAATTCTGGGTCGCAAACTTAGTCTCAGTTACAGCGTCCAAGTTTGGGTTCACGACGATGATTCCAAGAATCGGATCTTGATTGTCCGTGCCATCCAACTCATATCCGGTTCCACTGAAGTGCTGGCCTTGAACAAAAATTTGTTGGCTGCCTTGCGGATTTTCGGTGGCAGCGTGACCCCAGCCAAGCTTCTGGGTGCCAGGCGAAGCGAGCTCTAGACTCGTAAAATTTCGATTGAGAATGGGGAGGTTTTCTACCATCCTGGAGTCGAACTCAATAGCCACGTCCGCACGGTCAGTCTTCAATTGTGGGGCTTCGCCGGTCACCTCGATCGCCTCAGTCGTTGAACCTAACTGGAGCGGAATATCCACCAGAGAACCATTGTCAGCCCTGACGACAACATCTTTTTGCTCAGCTGTCTTGAAACCCTGGGCTTCAACCTTAACGCTGTAGGAATCGGGTATGAGGTGCGTCACCGTGTAGTTGCCGCTGTCGTTGGTCGTGGCGGTTTCGATTGTGCCTTTGTTTTGGTCAGTGACCGTAACTTTGGCTCCCGCGACCGCCGCACCTTGGGGATCAGTAACTGTTCCAAGGATGCTGCCGTAGACTGCCTGCGCGCTGGCGCGCGAAGACCATAGACCGCAAAGGAGCGCTAAGACAACAAGAGCGCTGAAGCTGACTGCCTTTTTCATTGAAGTTCCTCCCACGATAGGAAAACCGGTTGAGTGCCTGACAACTGAAATTGAGTCCACGAAGAACGGATTACTCATTGGTAAGCAGTTTGAATGCCGAACTTTTTACCTACAACCTCGTTGAAAGCATTCGAGATTTCTGAATTTTTTGCGAACCTAAATACGGCAAATTGAATTTCTGGAAATTGTCTCTACTAAAAAATGAATTTCAACCTGTGGTTTATCGATCTTTCAAAACGGGAAACCATCTTTTGCGCACGCCCGGAAATTCTCGTGCGATCGCTTCTTTCCAAAATGAAATCACTTGATAGCGCTGGCTTCAGCGCGTACCGCGAATTGTTCCGTGCGCTGTGCCACGAAAAGAAAAACAGTTCCGAGCTTCGCGAACGAAATTCAGGGTTCCACGAATTTGCGGAAGCATGATGCCATTCCCAACAATTTAAAAGTGTCAGTTGGTCGTGTTACGGTTACCGGCTCGCAAGCTTATGACTTGAAAGTAGCCGAATCGATTTGTTACTCTCTGTTACCGTGGGTGTAACAGAGCATGTAACCAACGTCGAGCCGCGCCTCGTCGAGATTGACAGGTTAGTTAACAGCCATACCCTCCACGGTTCCGAATCTCTCTGCAAGCTTCTTCGATATCTGGCTGACCACGCGATCCGAAAACCTGGGGTCGCGCTCAAGGAATATCAAATTGCGACCGAGGTGTTCGGTCGGCCAGCCGAGTTCGATCCCCAGCTGGACTCTTTGGTGCGAGTTCAGGCGGGGCGGCTCCGTTCGAAGATGGCCGAATATTACGCGTCTGAAGGGGCCGAAGATCTCATTCTGGTTGAACTGCCAAAGGGAACCTACTCTCTTACCTTTCATGCCGCGACGCCTTCCACCAAAAACCTGGTGCGGGGCATGCACGAGCCCGATGGGGACAAGAGTGGGCATCCGTCACGCCGTTTTCCGCGCGCTGTGCTCATTCTTTCCAGTCTGCTTGTTGTTTCGATCGTCATAATCGCAGGACTGCTCGCGGGCAGAATCACATCCAGCCGGTCCTCGATCGGAGATGAGAGTGCACCGCCCGCCTTCCGCGTCTTCTGGCATGCTTTCGCCGCCGGGCCGGACGCCCCTTGGGTCATCTTCAGCAATGGCGCTTTTGTTGGCCGTCCGGAAATCGGGTTGCGTTACTTCAACCCCGCGCGTGATTCACGGGAGATCATCACTGACAACTACACCGGAGTAGGTGAGGTGTTGGCCGTGTATAACCTAAATCAGGTTTTCGCCCAGTTGCACCATCAGATCCGGGTGAAGCGCGGAAGCTTGTTCTCGCTGGACGACGCGCAAAATAATAATTTGATTTTTGTCGGCTCCCCGGTGGAGAACCTGAGCCTGCTCGATATCCCCAGCACGCATCATTTTATATTTCAGCGTGCGACTTCCGGACCGAGGAAAGGCGACCTTGCCATCGTCAATGTTCATCCACGAGCAGACGAACCCAAAATGCTGTTCGGCAGCCCCTCAGGCACGCCGCTGATTGAAGATTATGCAATCGTCGGCTTGGTACCGGGAATGAATTCGGCGCGCTCGGTTTTGATTCTGGCGGGTACAACTACGATGGGAACGCAGGCGGCGGCGGAATATGTCTGCCGGCAGGATTCGCTAGAACAACTGCTATTGCGACTAAGCGTCTCTGAGAATGGCGTACTGAAGCCTTTTGAAGCAATTCTTCACGTGAAAATCGCTCGTGGGGTTCCGGTGGCGACAGACTTAGTGGCTTTGCGTGAAGTTACGCAATAACATTCCATCCATCACTGCGCAGAACTTGTTCCCGCCAGCTGCGCCGCCTTGCGATTCTCTTCGTCGGCTTCCGCCTGCTGTCCCTTTTGTGCGAGGGCCTGGGCTAATTCGCGGTGTGCGGGAATGTAATCGGGCGCGATCTTGATCGCCGAACGGAATTGCGCAATAGCCCCATCGACGTCTCCGGCGTGAAGCAGTCTTTTGCCGGAGTTGGTGTTGAAGGTTGCGGCCTGCACAGTATTCGACTGCTTAAATAATTCCTGGGCGAGACGATTTTCTGATTCGGCCCCGGCGGCATTGCCTTGCTGTCGCAGAATCGCAGCCAGGTTGGTGTGGGCGCCAACCAGCCCCGGATCGATTTCAATCGCCTTACGCAGGGCGGCGGCTGCTTCATTCAGCTTTCCGTCCTGCTTCAGCACCGTCCCCAGCGTGTAATAAGCCTCCGCGTAGTCCGGCTTAGCGGCGGTAGCGGCGCTCAACTCTTTTTCGGAATCCGCAAAGTCGCCTTTCTGCCAAAGCGTCACGCCGAGCGTGTAGTGAACATCAGGCTGCTCTGGAGACAACTGCGCCGCTTTCTGAAATTCTGCGATGGCTTCTGGAAGTTGATCTTTTAGCTTGAGCGCGAGACCGAGGTCGTAGTGCGCAGTCGCGTCCTGGGGTGCGATTTTCAAAGCCGTGTGAAATTGCTTGATTGCAGAATCGAAATCGGACCGCTGCAAGTACGCTGTGCCCAGATTCTCAACATAACCGGCATCGTCTGGCCGAAGGTGGATCGCAATTTCAAATTCGGGCATGGAACTTGCGGCATCTCCGGATTGAATCAGGGCTAATCCCAGATTGTTGTGAGCATCTGGATTATCCGGATGAAGCTGCACCAGTCGCCGGAATGCCGCGATCGCGTCTTCGATATTTCCAACGCGCTGCGCTAGAAGTCCCAGGTTCTCCTGCGCCTCGGGAAAATCGGGTTGCAACGCCACCGTCTTTTTCAACTCAGCAATGGCTTGATCGTCTTTCTTTTCGTCTTCGAGCACGCGGCCCAAGTAGTAATGCGCTTGTGGATTCTCTGGGGCGGACTGCGTGGCCTTAGCCAGCAATTCTCCGGCTTCTAGGAATTCGTGTTGTTGCCAACGAACGATTCCCAAATGCAATTCTGCGGAAAAATAATCCGGCTTGATGCGCAGGGACTCAGAAAACTGCGCCGCAGCCTCATCAATTTTCCCAGATTGCTCAAACAGTGTTCCCAAATCATCGTGCAGGTCAGGGCGCCGCGGATCGATCGTTATAGCTGTCTGCAATTCATTGATACCGCCTGAGAGGTTACCGCGAAAACTCTTTATCTTTCCCAATGTGCGGTGTGCCTCAGAATCCTTGGGATCAAGCCGGACTGCTTCCTGCGCTTCCGATTGAGCCTCCGCAAAATCGCGCTCGCTGGCCAGCGCGTTCGCCAAATTAAGATGCGCCTGCACAAACGCCGGCCTGAGTTTCAATGCTGCGCGAAACTGTGCGACTGCTGTATCAATCTGTCCTTGCTCCATCAGCACCCATCCCAGAGAATTGTGGCCCTCAGGGCTGCTTGGAGCGAGGCGTACAACTTTTTCGAACAATGACCGTGCACTATTCAAATCGCCTTTTTGGAGGGCGGCCATCCCTTGCGAATAAATTGCCTGCGCCCGGTCTGTCGGCTGTCGAGCTTTCGACGCAGAACCCTGACCCCAGGCCAGCACCGTAGTGGCAGAGAGAATCCACAGGGCGGTTAAGCAGGCAGAAAGTTTGGTTGATCGGCGAAGGAACATCTCAGTATTAATTCTGATTCATGCTACTACGTCTGGAACCTGGGCCGGGCCCGCCCCGCAGCGGCTTATAGTATTGTGTGATGTGTTTTCGGGCTTCCAGCATTCGCGGATATGTCCAGGCAATTTTCATCGTTGTTCTTGTAGCCACAGCACTGCCGTCGTTTGTTATCAACGCCCAGCCGACTCCTCGCGTCGCTGATTTCGAAGACGTTGCCGAAAAAGCCGGGCTCGCCATGATGAATGTCTTCGGTGGGGTTGACACCAAGCAGTACATCATTGAGACCACGGGCACCGGCGTCGCGATTTTCGATTATGACAACGACGGTTGGCCCGATATCTTCATCGTGAACGGCACCACGCTTGAAGGCGCGTCCGGCGCCAAAGCTCCCACCAATCACCTCTATCGGAACAATCACGACGGCACCTTTACCGACGTCACCGTGAAAGCTGGTCTGGTCGCGACTGGCTGGGGACAAGGCGTCTGCGTCGGAGACTACGACAACGATGGCTGGGACGATTTGTACGTCACCTATTACGGAAAGAACCGGCTCTACCATAACGAGCACGGCGTGTTTAAAGAAGTAGCTGAGCAATCAGGAGTCGCAGGCTCCGGCAAAGCCTGGGGCAGCGGCTGCGCTTTTGTCGATTACGACCGCGACGGGCGTTTGGATTTGATGGTAGCCAATTACGTTGACTTCGACCTCTCATCCGCGCCCCGTCCAGGAGAACGCGCCGATTGCGTCTGGAAAGGCGTTCCGGTCATGTGCGGCCCCCGCGGATTGCCGGCCGCGAAAAATATTCTTTACCATAACCTTGGCGGTGGAAAGTTCGAAGACGTCACCGCGAAAGCCCACATCGATAAGGCCGCCGGCCATTACTCTCTGAGCGTTTCCACGCTTGATTACGATGACGACGGCTGGCCCGACATTTACGTGGCCTGCGATAGCACGCCCAGTATTCTGTATCACAACAATCATGACGGAACGTTTAGCGACGTCGCCATCGTCGCCGGCGCTGCATTCAACGAAGATGGTCGGGCGCAGGCCGGGATGGGCAGCACGGTCGCTGACTTCAACGGCGATGGCAAACTTGACATCTTTCGCACGAATTTTTCCGACGATACTTCGACCCTCTACCGCAATAACGGGAACGGCACATTTGACGATGTAACTTTCGCGGCTGGGCTTGGCCTGCATACCCAATACCTGGGCTGGGGCACGATGTTCTTCGATTTTGACAATGACGGCTGGCCTGATCTTCTGGTGGTGAACGGCCACGTCTATCCCGAGGTGGATAAGCAGCACCTCGGCAGCAACTTTCAGGAACCTAAAATTCTTTATCGCAACAACGGAAACGGGACTTTCACCGATATTTCGGCGGAAGCAGGCTCCGGAATAACCACCGCAACTTCGGCGCGCGGGCTGGCAATCGGCGATCTCTGGAACAACGGTCAACTCTCGGCCTTGATCAGCAACATGAATGCTCACCCCATCCTGCTGGTGAACCAGGTGAAATCGAAGAACCACTGGATCGCACTTCGAACCGTGGGCACAAAATCGAATCGCGACGGTATCGGCGCTCGCGTCACTCTAAGCGCCGGTGGCCGAGCGCGGGTCGACGAAGTCCGCAGCGGCTCAAGTTATTCATCGAGCAGCGATATGCGGGTGCACTTCGGCTTAGGACAGACGGACAAGATCGAATACATTGAAGTGCGCTGGCCAAGTGGCCTGCAAGAGCGTTTCACTGGGCTGACTGTCGATTCGATCCATGAATTAAAAGAAGGGATTGGGGCTGCAGTAAAGAATCCGAAGTGAAGGTCTTTCCAGACGGTAACTCTATGTTTTTTCTCCCTGCCATCTGTGTCCTCTGTGGTAAGGTTTTCGCACTTGCACAACACCTCTCGAATTCCCTTTGCGTTATCAACCAGTGAACGTAATATTCTCGGTTTGAATCGAAATACCTATTTCGTGGAGAATCAATGTTGACTCCGCTTAGATCCGCATTTCTTTTACTGCTGTTCGCCGTTGTGGGAACCGCTTCGTTTCGGGCCCAGGAAGCGCCGGTTTCGCCCGATCCCTGGTGGAAGCATGCCGTGATCTACGAGGTCTACCCGCGCAGCTTCCAGGACTCGAATGGCGACGGCATCGGCGATATCAACGGCATTGCCTCGCGCCTAGACTACTTAAAAGAACTCGGCATCGACGCCATCTGGATCACGCCGATGTATCCATCGCCGCAGGTCGATTTCGGTTACGACATCGCCAACTACGAGGCCATCGATCCGCAATACGGGACCATGGCGGATTTCGACCACTTGATGGCCGAGGCAAAGAAGCGAAATATTCGCGTCATCATGGATTGGGTGCCAAACCACACCTCCGACCAGAACCAGTGGTTTCTTGAATCACGATCATCGCGCACCAATCCCAAACGCGACTGGTACATCTGGCGTGACGGAAAAGGACCGGGGAAGCCACCGAATAATTGGCAGTCGTGGTTTGGCCACTCCGCCTGGACTTACGACCAGAAAACCGGCCAGTACTATTACCATTATTTTTATGTGCAGCAGCCGGATCTCAACTGGCGCAATCCCGAAGTGCGGAAAGCAATGTACGATGTGCTTCGATTCTGGCTCGACAAAGGCGCAGCGGGATTCCGCATGGACGCGGTGTCGCGGCTGTTTGAGGATCCTAACCTGCACGACGATCCCATTCTTCCGGGCAAGAACGCGTTCGGCGATCCCAACATTCAACACAAATACACCGATGACCTGCCAGAAGTCCACGATGTGTTGCGCGAAATTCGCAACCTGGCGGACGGCTTCCCCGGCAACCCCGTGCTGATCAGCGAAGCTGACGAGCCCACCATTCAGGACCTCGTCAAAATGTACGGCCCGAACAATGATGAAATTCAGTTGCCGATGGATTTCAAGGTCGCTGACCTGAACAAATTATCGGCCCCGGAGTTTCGCCGGTTACTGGATGAGATCGAATTCAATTTCGCCGACGGCCAACCGTATTTCTTTTTCAACAATCACGACCAGGCGCGCACCTGGGACCGCTATGGCGACGGCGTACACAACGATCAGATTGCCAAGCTCATGGCCACACTCCTGCTCACCACTCACGCCACGCCGCAAATGTATTACGGCGAGGAAATTGGAATGCGCACCACCGTCCCCACGAGGATCGAAGACGTTAAAGATCCCGTCGGCCGGACTGGCTGGCCGAAAGACAAAGGCCGTGATGGCGAGCGTACGCCCATGCAATGGGACAAGGCGACGAATGCCGGATTCAGCAACGCTGCCAAGCCATGGCTTCCCGTCCCGCCTAATGCCGCAGAGTACAACGTCGCTACTGAACGCTACGATCCCAACTCGATTTTCAACTTCTATAAGCACCTGATCGCATTTCGGCGCGAGATTTCCGCGCTTCGCGATGGCTCCTACGTAGCAGTGAACCGCGACGATTCGAATGTGCTGGCGTATTTACGGCGGGCAAAGAATGGAACCGATCCGGTGCTGGTGGCGCTAAACATGAGCGCGCAGCCTCAGACAATAAATTTCGCATTACAAGGTTTTGGTGTCGCAGGAAAGTCGCTTCACGTGCTGCTGGCGGCGCCGCAATCCTCTAACTCTGACTTGGGAATGACGGGAGTGAAGTTGGAACCATTCGGAGTTTTGGTTGCGGCGGTGGAATGAGAATCAGCAATCGGGGACCAAAAGTTTCATCAAGATTTTGAGACAGTAATCTCGGGTATATTGCCTTATCGCACTTTGCTGTGCCGCATTCTCTACGGCGGGTTGAATTAACCGCATCACAATGGAGCACACATGCCTCTGACTTCTACGGACTGGGTGGTCATCATCGGCTACCTGCTGGTGAACCTAGCTATTGGGATTTATTACCGGCGACGGGCCAGCGGCAACACCGAAGAATTCTTCGTCTCTGGGCGCGATGTCTCGTGGTGGCTGGCCGGCACGTCCATGGTGGCTACCACTTTCGCCGCGGACACTCCCTTGTTCGTATGTGGGGTAGTCGCGCGTCAGGGCATCGCCGGCAATTGGATCTGGTGGGGCTTCTGCGTGGGCGGCATGCTGACAGTTTTCTTTTTCGCTCGCTACTGGCGTCGAGCTGAAATTCTGACCGACGTTCAATTCTGCGAAATTCGCTACGGTGGAAACCCAGCGGCTTTTCTCCGCGGCTTCAAGTCGATCTATCTCGGTCTTTTCATGAACTGCTTCATCCTGGGATGGGTGACGCGCGCCATGGTCAGTATTATCACCGTGATCCTCGGCCCTGTGATTGCCCAAGGACGAGTGCTGCATCTTGGGATTCTCGGCCAGCACACGTTGGGCGATCCGCAAAATACTGCGCTGGCAATCTGCATATTCGTAATCATTCCATTCACCGGGCTTTACACATTCATCGGCGGACTGTGGGGCGTGCTGGTTACGGATCTATTCCAGTTCGTACTCAAAATGACGATGATCATAGTTCTCGCTTGGGTTGCGGTGGCCAAGATCGGCGGCATGCATGCGCTCGAATCGCACTTGCAGGTTATTCGCGCCAACGCGCAGGCGGCGGGGGCTACTACTTCCGACCCAACTGCGTTTCTGCCCGACTTCCATCTGGGCTGGGCGAGCAATGCCATTTGGACTCTGCCAGTGCTGACGTTCATGGTTTATCTCGGCATGCAGTGGTGGCTGGCGTGGTATCCGGGCGCTGAACCCGGAGGCGGCGGATACGTAGCGCAAAGAATGTTTAGCGCGAAGGATGAAAAGAACTCGCTGGGCGCGACCCTATGGTTCAACATCGCGCATTACGCTTTGCGGCCGTGGCCATGGATCGTCACCGCGCTGGTCGCAGTTGTGGTTTATTCGCCCAATGGCGGCATTAATCCCAGCCTGGCATTTGCGCAAAATCCCGAGCAAGGATACGTGATGGTGCTGCGCGATTTCCTGCCTCCCGCGTTGCGCGGGTTGATGGTGGCTGCTTTCCTCGCCGCTTTCATGTCCACGGTAGGAACCCAGTTGAACTGGGGATGTTCCTACCTGGTCAACGATCTCTATAAGCGCTTCCTGGTCCGCAACTCGACCGAACAGCATTACGTGCGCGTCAGCCGCGTGATCACAGTCCTGCTGGTGCTCGCCAGCGGTTACACCGCCGCGCAACTGAAATCCATCGGTGCCGGCTGGGAACTGGTGCTGGGCGTGGGTTTTGGCACTGGCGCAGTTTACATTCTGCGTTGGTATTGGTGGCGGATCAGCGCGTGGAGCGAGATCTCCGCCATGATCGCCGCAGCCGCGGTCACGATTGGACTGCGCAATGTTTCGTTCGTTGGCAATGACGCGCTGGTGTACGCGAAGAAGACTCTGATCACCGGCGGTCTTACCACCATCGCCTGGCTGGTCGTCACATTTCTAACTCGCGCCGAATCGAACGCGACTTTAGTTGCCTTCTATCGCCGCGTTCATCCTACAGTTTACGGATGGAAGCGTATCGCCCAACTTGCTCCTGAACTGCCCGAAGTTAAAGACGTCGCCGGCAACGCCTTCAATTGGCTGATGGGGGTGATCCTGGTTTACGGCTGCCTGTTCGGAATCGGCAAACTGGTTTTCCAACAGTGGGGACAGGGAATCTTGCTGCTCGCACTGGCCGCAGTCGCTGGCTATCTGATCTTCTGGGACCTGTCTCGCCGCGGTTGGGAAACTTTATCTGGCAAGGTGGTCGATTCCACTCCGCAAACCGCGAGCGCCGATTGATCACATCGAACGAGTTCGCGAAGCAACGGGCGCCCTCGCACGTCGTCTAAATTGATTGTGGGGAGACGGGCGTCCTCGCCCGCCCAAGCAGAGTTGATGAAGCGACGGGCGCCGTCGCCCGTCCCACATAAGTCAGACATAACTGTGGAAGAGCGGCCATTCATGGCCGCGTCCACGCGTGCTCACGCGCAAGCAAGCATTAGCTCGGGGTTCCTCCGCAGATGCGCTGTCATTCGCCAGAAGCGGCCATTGTCCAGAATGCCAGCATGCCTAAGCCCGCCAAGGGTGCTTGCCATCTAAGTGCATTTGGTCGCGAGGTTCCGGTCAGGCCTAGGACGATACCCGCCAACGACAGCAGACCTCCCCAGCGGAATATTCTGAGAAGATGGGGATCATAATATGGAAATCCATGAATTGCTAATGCATATACGATTGAGCAAATAGCCAACAGTCCGGATACTGTGCTCAAGATGAAGCCGATAAGTGAGAGGACAAAAGGAGGACCGATTTCTTCCCTTCGCCTTAACCAGCGTATCCATCCCCAGATAAGCATGACCGGTGCTAAAAGATAGCCCAGAGCAAATAGGATTGCGAACAGAATTTCCATACCAATTCTCATGTCGCCACAGTCTGCCCCATGTTCGCGCGGGAAATAAATATTGGAATTACCCACTCAGGCTCGCTCTCCGTTGTTCGAGTCCAAGCGCAACTGATATTTCATGTGTTCCCGGAAATAAATTCTCCACCACTTGATGACACCATCAATTCCGTTTACGCTGATTCCTCATGATCCTCGCGGGAGACTTGGGCGGCACCAAATGCACTCTGATTCTTTTTGACGTCGAAGCTCATCGCCTGCGCCCCATTTACCGCCTAACCGCAAAAACCGCCGACTTCCCCGACATCGAATCTTTTTTCGACAACTTTGGCAAACGCGCGCAGAGCGAAGGCCATTCGCTGGCGAAACTCACTGCCGCCGGATTCGGCGTGGCCGGCGCAATCGTGAATGATGCAGTCGTCTGCAATAACCTTCCCTGGACCATCTCTCGCAAGCGGGTCGCGGAAAGCCTGAAGATCACTCCCAGCAAAACTTTGCTGCTCAATGATGTCGAAGCCGCATCCTCCAGCCTGGATCATCTCGAACCCAAAGATCTTCTGGAATTAAATCCCAGAACCCCGCAGCAGCGCGCCCCGAAAGTCTATGTGGCCGCCGGCACCGGCCTCGGTGAGTCGATCTTATTCTGGAATGGCGACCATTATCAGGTGTCAGCCTGCGAGGCCGGGCTTACCGACTTCGCCCCCGCGTCCGATCGCGAGATCGTAGTGCTGCAGTACTTGCGCCAGCGCATGCCTCTCGTCTGCACCGAGGAAGTCGTCTCTGGACGCGGTTTTCGTGCCATCCATGAAGCCGTATTTCCTGAGCATCATCATCCTTTTTTCGATGACCCAGACATCGATTCCGCCGCCACCATTACCCAACAGGCTTTCTCGAAAGACTGCTCGGCCTGCGAAGAAACGCTGCACATGTGGACGGAAGCCTACGGCTCCGAAGCCGGCAACATGGCGTTGCGCGCTCTTCCGTTCGGAGGAGTCTATGTGGGCGGCGGCATCGCGCTAAAAATTCTCGCGAAATTAAAAGACGGCACATTCGTGCACGCCTTCTGCAACAAAACCAAACTCGCCGCCGAGCTCGCACGAATTCCGATCTTTGTTGTGTTGAATCAGGACGCGCCAGTGTTGGGCGTCGCTTACGCCGCATTTGCAGCTGCGGCAAGGTAGCTGGACGCTTCTTGGACAGCCGAGAGCCTGCCTGAGCTCGTCGAAGGGGTAGCTATCGCCAGGTAATTCTTCTTGCCTCGCCCGCTTGCCGGGATTATGCTGGCCTCCTTCCCCGAAAATCCATTCAACAAACAGGAGTCCTATGATTCCCTTCGACGGCCAATTTGCCGAAAACATCGTGCTGCCTCTTGCTCAGGCCGCCTACGATGGCACCCAAGCGCCCCAAAACTACACCCCTAATCAAACCGCCTTCGAAATCCTCGCCAATCCCGCGCACCCGGCGGTGCAAAGTCACTTGGCTAGCTTAGCTCCACAACAAAGAACCAACCGCCAGAAGATGCTGCAAAGCATGCTCGACCAGCCGAAGCAACATCAGCTGGCAACCAGCGATGCTGCGGTCCGAGCTCTTGCGCCGAACCCAAATGCGAACCTGCACTTCGGCTGGTTCTGCCTCGACAAACCGAACCAAAGGCTGATCGTGGCCTTTCGCGGCACTCAATTTATCCACGACTGGTTGGATAACTTTGACTTCATTCCTGCGCCCTACGCGCCGGTCCCGGGGCGCGGCACCGTTCACGAAGGATTTCAGATCGTTTACCTGGCCGTGCGCGATAATCTAATCGCGCTGCTCAATAAATATTCCCCCGGATATAGCGAGATACTAATCACGGGGCACAGCCTCGGCGGCGCTCTTTGTCCGCTGGCAACTCTCGACCTGTTGAATGTGAACTCCAATCTTTCGCCGGTGGTTTACACCTGGGCCGAACCGCGCGTGGGGCACGATGATTTCGTGATGTTCTTCAACACGCATGTGAACATCTGCTATCGCATCGTGAATGTGTGGGACGTGGTGCCGCACCTTCCGCCTGACATCGCTGGCTACGAGCACGAAGGCAATCAAGTCACTATCGATAGTGGATTCTCTCTCGACGTCGTGCACAATCACGTGCTCTCTACCGGATATGTTCCCGGGATGGCGACATGGAATAAAAACCATCCGCCACAGGACACGCAGCATTTTGGAAGAATGGCGGTGTCCCCGCTGGTGGGGCCAAGCACTTAGGAGACCTAACGAAGCTTGGCAGACAAGAAAAGGCGCGGACAATTTTGTCCGCGCCTAAATGTTTTGCCAACGACAAACGATCAAAGACGAACGACCACTTGTCCGATTTATTACTCTTTCTCTTTTTCTTCCTTCGATTCGCTTTCAACCGCGGCTTCGGCCTGTTGGTTGGCTTCCTGCTCTTCCATGGCTTTGCGGGTTTCTTCAGCCTTTTTGCTGCGGGCTTCGGCACGCTTTTGGCGCTTTTCATCCAGCAGCTGTTCGCTGCCCAATAACTCGATGAACGCCTTATCAGCGCCATCGCCCTTTTGCCACGCGGTGCGAACGATGCGGGTATAGCCACCGTTGCGGTCGCCGAAGCGCGGGCCGATAGTGTCGAACAGCTTGTGCACGGCTTCGTCAGTCATCAGATACGCCATAGCCTGGCGGCGGGCCGCCAGGTCTCCACGCTTGCCCAGCGTGATCATCTTTTCGACCGTCGGGCGCAGGGCTTTCGCCTTGGGCACGGTGGTTTCGATCCGTTCTTCCATGATCAGCGATGTGGCCATGTTGCGCAGCAGCGAGCGCCGGTGCGATGTGGTACGTCCGAGTTTGTATCCTGCTACTTTATGACGCATGTGTGAACCCCAATTCAGCTGATCGTGGGGTGACGGGCGTCCCCGCCCGTCATGCACGGGCGAGAATGCCCGTGCCCCATAATCTAATTAGTAGTTATCGTCCGGTCCGTAAGCCGAAGCCGGCAGCACCTGGTTCGAGGTCGGCCCGGGGACAGCGTTCCCGTGCTCATCAATCTTCATGCCCAGGCTCAAGCCCATGGTGCCGAGAATTTCCTTAATTTCATTCAGCGACTTGCGGCCGAAGTTCTTCGTCTTCAGCATCTCGGCCTCGGTCTTCTGCACCAGCTCGCCAATCGTCTGAATGTTCGCATTCTTCAGGCAGTTGTAGCTGCGCACCGAAAGCTCGAGTTCTTCCACGGAACGGTTCAAGTTCTCGTTCTTGATCTCGGGCTTGCGGTCTTCGGTAGTGCCGCCGGTCTCAATATCTTCCTCAAAGTTGATGAAGATATTCATGTGGTCTTTCAACAGCTTCGCCGAAAGTCCAATCGCGTCCGCCGGAGTAATCGACCCGTTGGTCCAAACTTCCAGCGTCAGCTTGTCGTAATCGGTGATCTGTCCCAGACGCGCGGCTTCAATCGTGTAATTACACTTGCGCACCGGCGAGTGGACGGAATCGATCGGAATGAACCCGATGCCGAGATCTTCATCGAAGTTCTTGTCGGCGGAAACGTAACCACGCCCGCGCTTCAGGCGCATTTCCATGTCGAGCTTGCCGCCTTCGCTGACAGTCGCGATGTAAACATCTTTGTCGAGCACTTCGACATCACCATCAGCTTCGATCATGCCTGAGGTCACAACCCCGGGCTGGTCTGAACGCAGATAAATCGCCTTCGGAGCATCGCCGCTCAGCTTGAACGGAACCTGCTTCAAGTTCAGGATGATGTCGGTCGCATCTTCAACCACGCCCGGGATCGACTGGAACTCGTGCAGCACGCCTTCGATCTTCACCGCGGTGACAGCGGCGCCTTCAATCGAGCTCAGCAGCACGCGGCGAAGCGCATTGCCGATGGTGGTGCCGAAGCCACGTTCAAACGGCTGCGCCCAGAAAATTCCGTACTTGTCAGTTAGGGTTGAAGTGTCAACTGCGAGGCGTTTTGGTTTTTGAAAACCCTTCCAAAGCATTTGTTTCTCCTTCGGCCATGTGGCTCAATGCCGACTCGCTGAGTGGTCCAACTCAGGTCAAAGTCAGTAAAGGCTGATCTGGCGCGAAATGTGGACCAGAAAAACCATACACCGTCGTTAGTCGTCGGTCTTTGGTCGTCGGCCAAAAAAACCAGGCTACCAACCGCAAGATAGCTAGTACCTTAGGCGGCACTCACTCTCAAGCGATCTTGCGAACGACCAACGACGAACGACCAACGACGCATTACGAACTACTACTTACTATAAAGCTCAACAATCAACTGCTCATTCACCGGCAGCTGAATATCTTCTCGCTTCGGCAGCGCAGTTATACGGCCTTTGAAATTATCGCGATCGATCTCGATCCAGTTAGGCGGATTCCCGTGTCCGGCAAATTCTTTCGCCTGCTCCAGAATCGGCAACTTCTTGCTGGCCTCGCGAATTGCGATCTCTTCGCCGACCGCGACCTGGTAAGAAGGAATATTCACCTTCCGGCCATTCACGCTGATGTGCCCGTGGCGAACTAGCTGCCGCGCCTGACGGCGCGAAATTCCCAACCCCATGCGCAAAACGACGCTATCGAGCCGACGCTCAAGCTGCTGCAAGAGCATTTCGCCGGTCACGCCCTTGGTGCGCGCGGCCTTCTCGAAATAGTTGCGGAACTGGCCTTCCTGCGTGAAGTAAATGCGCTTGGCTTTCTGCTTCTCGCGCAATTGCAGGCCGTATCCGACGATTTTGGCCTTGCGGTCTTTACCGTGTTGGCCAGGCGCGAAGTTGCGCTTCTCAATCGGACACTTATCGCTGAAACATTTCGTGCCTTTGAGGAACAGCTTAATGCCCTCGCGACGGCACAAACGGCATACTGCATCTTTATAACGTGCCAAGTTTTCTTCTCCTTGAATGAAACCGGTTTACAGGATTGGCGTCCCTTCTTCCCGGTTAAACTTCGTAGAGACGTTGCTTGCAACGTCTCTGACATCAACATCAAACTCTGCGTCGTTTTGGCGGACGGCAGCCGTTGTGCGGAATCGGCGTAACGTCTTTTATCGCCCGAACTTCAATTCCCGCCGCCGACAACGCACGGATCGCCGACTCGCGGCCCGACCCCGGCCCGCTGACCCGCACTTCCACGGTGCGCACGCCATGATCGCGCGCCATATTAGCAGCATTCATCGCGGCCTGCTGCGCGGCAAATGGTGTTCCTTTGCGCGATCCGCGAAATCCCAGGGAGCCCGAACTCTTCCATGAGAGCACATTGCCCGCCTGGTCGCTGATGGTCACTATGGTGTTGTTGAAGGAGGCTTGAATGTGCACCACGCCAAACGAGACGTGTTTGCGTTCCTTCTTTTTGAAGGTTTTTTTCTTGCCCTTCTTCTCCGGCGCCGCTGCGCCGCCCGCTGCTGCTGGTTTTGCCATAAAAAGCGTCCTTGGTCGTTCGTCGTTGGTCGTTTGCCACGTCGCCACAACTTGCACTACCGGTTTTGGCCGACGACCGACGGCGGGTTTATGTTTTTGCCGCCGCTTTCTTCTTGTTAGCGACCGTTCCCTTGCGCGGACCTTTACGGGTTCGCGCATTGGTATGTGTGCGCTGTCCGCGGACCGGTAAGTTACGGCGATGGCGGAACCCGCGATAGGAACCGATTTCAATAAGCCGCTTGATGCTCATTGAAACTTCCTTGCGCAGATCACCTTCGACCAAACCCTCGCCCTCAATGACCTGGCGGATGCGGTTCACTTCGTCTTCGCCCAGGTCTTGGATCTTCTTCATAGGGTCCACTTTGGCCTGGTCGAGAATGCGCGTAGAGCGCGCCTGTCCAATCCCGTAAATGTACGTCAGCGCAATGAACGTCCGCTTGTTGCGCGGAAGATCGACGCCTGCAATTCGTGCCATTGTTTCCTAATCCTTCCTGCTGATCTTAGCAGTGAGCTTTGAGGCACGAGCGGTGAGCAATCTTTCTTCGCTCGCCGCTCGCGACTCGAAGCTCATTGCTATCCCTGCCTCTGTTTGTGTTTCGAATTCGTGCAAATCACCCGCACTACACCCTTGCGGTGGATGACCTTGCACTTATCGCAAATTTTCTTTACCGATGCTCTTACTTTCATAATTTCTCAACCCTGCGGGGACAGCCGCCCTCGCCTGTCCGGTCGGGCGGAGCCCGACAGCTTATTTGTACCTATAAACGATCCTTCCGCGATTCAGATCGTAGGGCGAGAGCTCGACCGCGACTTTGTCTCCCGGCAGAATGCGGATAAAATTCTTGCGCATCTTGCCGGAAACGTGCGCCAGCACCTGGTGTTTATTTTCCAATTCCACCTTGAACATGGCATTGGGCAGCGGTTCAACCACCGTTGCCATCACTTCAATCGCGTCTTCTTTGCTCATTCGCTCCTAAAATCGTCGTTGGCTATTGGTCGTTCGCCGAGAAGTCTGCAACTTCCGGCCGCATTGGCCGAAGGACCAATGACGAACGACCAACGACGCCTTTTTATTGCGTCAAAATCACTGGTCCATTTCTCGTTACCGCCACGCAGTGCTCGAAATGCGCGCTGGAGCTGCCGTCGGCCGTGACTGCAGTCCACTTGTCATCCAAAACTTTCGCTTCCGGACGTCCGGAATTCACCATCGGCTCGATCGCCAGCACCATGCCCTCGCGCAATCGCGTGTTCCCGCCATTCGACCGGAAGTTCGGCACCTGCGGCTCTTCATGCAGCTTGGTCCCGATGCCGTGCCCTACAAATTCACGCACCACGCTGAAGCCGTTGGCCTCAACATATTCCTGCACCGCGCCACCGATATCGCTGATGCTGTTGCCGACCTTGGCCTGCTCGATCGCTTTGTAAAGCGAGGCCTCGGTCACTTCCAGCAATTTCTGCCGCTCCGGCGAAACCGATTCACCCACTGCAACGGTTATCGCGGCATCACCGTAATATCCGTCAAGTACCACGCCGCAATCGATCGAAACGATGTCTCCGGTTTTGAGCACCCGCTTCGGCGACGGGATCCCGTGCACGATCTCTTCATTCACCGACGTGCACAGCACACACGGATAATCGTAATAACCTTTGAACGCCGGCTTCGCGCCCAATTCCTTGATCTTTTTCTCGGCCGCCTTTTCCAGGTCCATCGTGCTCACGCCCGGGGCCACCATCGCCTTCATCTCATCCAGGACTTGCCGCACGATGTGGCCGCTGCGCCGCATCTTTTCAATTTCCGACTGCGACTTGCAGACTATCGCCACTCTCTAATTTCCCTTAGCTTCGCTTGCCTTGACCGCATCGCAAGCGTGGCTATCAATTTCTTTCAGGATGCGGGCGGTCACGTCGTCCACCGGTTGGTCCCCGTCAATGGACACTAACCGGCCCAATTTCTCGTAGTATTCCGCGACCGGCTTGGTCTGGTGTTCGTACGTATCCAAGCGTTCGCGTATGACCTCGTCGCGGTCATCGTCACGAATGACCAGCTTCGTGCCATCCTTGTCACAGATTTCGTCAACCAGCGGGGGCTTGGAATGGACGTTGTAGATCGACCCACAGGTGAGACAAGTCCGCCGTCCAGTGATCCGGAGCAACAATTTATTATAATCCACCTCCATACGGATCACAATCGGCAGCCAGGCCGCCCACTTTCCGCTTTCAAAGAACTCAAACTTCAGAAACGCATCCAGCCACGCCGCCTGTTTCTGGGTGCGCGGAAATCCGTCCAGAATGAACCCGCGATCGGCGTCCGGTTGCCTTAACCGCCAAGCCACGATATCGCACACCAGGTGGTCGGGCACCAACTCACCCCGGGCGATAATCGCCTGCACCTCAACCCCCAGCGGCGTGTGCTCCTTGACATGCTCGCGCAGCAAGTCGCCAGTCGAAACCTGCGGGATATGGTAGTGCTCGGTGATTCTCTTCGACTGGGTGCCTTTGCCTGCGCCCGGTGGCCCGAGAAGCACAACGGGTCCGATAGTCCGCAAAATCTGCTCCGCCATCGAACTGGCCCCAAGCCGCTCCTGTACCAGAGTCACTGCCAAGCCGACGATCCGCCCTCTTTGTACTACGCCCAGTTGCGGCGGCCGCGAATCCGTCCGCTCTTGGGAGTGAACCCGTCATAGTGCCGCATGATGAGCTGAGATTCGATCTGGTTCACTGTGTCCATGGCCACGCCCACCACGATCAGCAGCGAGGTCCCGCCAAAATAGAAGTTCAGCCCCAGACCATTAAGCATCCGGTCGGGCATGTTCTCAAAGAACCGGCCAATCGGGCCATACAAATGGTTCAAGTGAATACCGGTGATCATCCATTCTGGAATCAACGAAATAATGATCAGGTAAAGCGCCCCCACCAGCGTTATCCGCGTCAGAATCTCGTTGATGTGATCGGCGGTGCGCTTGCCCGGCCGGATACCGGGAATAAAACCGCCATACTTCCGCATGTTGTCCGCTACCTCGTTGGGGTTGAAGACAATAGAAATGTAGAAGTAGGCAAAGAAAATAATCCCCGCCGCATACAGCACCGTGTACATGGGCTCGCCCCAGTACAACGCACGCAGGATCGGCCCGAAGTGGGGGTTATCGCGCAAACCAAACAACAGCGTCTGCGGAATAGTGACGATTGATGAGGCGAAAATCACCGGCATTACGCCGCCGGAGTTAACCCGCAAGGGCAAATGCGTGGACTGCCCGCCCATCATCTTGCGCCCGACGATGCGCTTGGCATATTGCACCGGAATGCGCCGTTCACTGCGCTCGACGAAAACGATGAAGGCAACCACCGCCACCATCATCGCAAACAGCAGGATCATCCAAATCGGAGTCAGCGGGCCCCACGCGAAATTCCTTGCCTTGTCCCACAAATCGAAAATGCCGCGCGGCAAGCCCACCACGATACCGGCGAAGATCAGCAACGACATGCCGTTGCCCACGCCGCGTTCGGTGATCTGCTCACCCAGCCACATGATGAAAACGCTGCCCGTGGTAAGCGTCAGCACCGTCATCAGTACGAAACCTACGCCCGGGGTCAGCACGAACCCGCCGTTCTTCTCCAGGGTGTAGGCGATCCCGAAAGATTGCACCGCGCTGAGGACCAAGGTCACATAGCGCGTCCACTGGGTGATCTTCTTGCGGCCGAGCTCGCCTTCTTTTTGCAACTTGGCCAGCGGCTCATAAACCACGGTGAGCAACTGCAAGATGATCGACGCCGTGATGTACGGCATGATGCCCAGCGCGAAAACCGTCATGCGGCGGAACTGGCCCCCGGAAAAGAGATCTACGAAACCCAGCAGCGTCCCGCGGTTCTGTTCAATGAACTGCTGGAACATTTGTGAGTTGATTCCAGGGATGGGAATGTGCCCGCCCACGCGATATACCGCCAGCAACCCCAGCGTAAAAAGGATCCGCTTGCGCAGGTCGGGAATTCGAAAGATGTTGAGGAACTTCTCTAACATAAAAAACTTTCAGATACGAGCATGGAGCTACGAGCCTTGAACAAGCAGATGGGATCTGGCTCACTGCTCATCACTCGCCGCTCACGACTATGTCAAAACCTCAAACTTGCCGCCCGCTTTCGTAATCTTTTCCTGGGCTGACTTCGAAAACTTGTGCGCATGTACGGTGATGGCCGACTTGAGCTCGCCATCTCCAAGAATTTTAAGCTTGCGCTTGGTGCTGATCACGCCCGCCTTGCGCAGCACATCAGGATTAATTGTGCTCTCGCCCAGGTCGGCCAGCTTTTCCAGGTTCACAATGTTGTATTCTTCGCGGAAAATGTTGGTGAACCCGCGCTTCGGAACGCGGCGATGCAGAGGCATCTGGCCGCCTTCAAACCCGCGCATCATGCGCGAACCGCTGCGTGAGCGCTGGCCTTTGTGTCCGCGAGTCGAAGTCTTGCCCATGCCGGAACCCATACCGCGGCCGACGCGCTTCTTGTTCTCGTTTGCCTTTTTCGGCGCTCGAACGTTTGAAAGATTCATAAATAAGCTTTCAGCCTTCAGCTATCAGTCTTCAGCGCGAAAGATTTTCCTGACGGCTGATGGCTGAGAGCTGACAGCTATTGAACTATCTCCACCAAATGCGGGACCTTCGCGACCATGCCGCGAATCGCCGGCGTGTCCGGCCGCTCGATTATCTGGTTCAACCGCGTAAACCCTAATCCCTTTACTACCAGCTTGTGCTTCACCGGGGTGCAGATCACCGAGCGCACGTACTTCAAATGCAGTTTGCCTGCGGCTGCCGGAGACTTAGCTGCCTTCGCCTTCGATTTTGTATTCGCCTTCACCGTGGTCATCATTACAGCTCCTGCGCCGTCTTGCCGCGAACCCCGGCGACGAATTCCCTATTCTTCAATTTCTTCAACGCGTCGAAGGTGGCCTTGATCACGTTGTGCGGATTCGTCGTGCCAATCGACTTAGTCAACACATTCTGAATTCCAACCGAAGTCATGATGGCCCGCACCGCTCCACCTGCAATGACCCCGGTGCCTTCCGGCGCCGGCTTCAGCAGCACCATGCCGGACCCGAACCGTCCCAGCACCGCGTGCGGAATGCTGGTCTGGGTCAAATTCACGCGGATAAGGTTTTTCTTCGCCGACTCAATACCTTTACGGATGGCTTGCGGCACTTCCTTGGCTTTTCCGGAACCGTAGCCGACCACAGCCGCAGTGGGATCTCCTACCACCACCAGCGCCGCGAACGAGAGGTTCTTGCCGCCCTTCACCACCTTGGTGACGCGATTGATGGCCACCACCTGGTCTTTCAGCTGGTAAGAGCCCGCATCGATTTTCTTAACAATAGTTGGCATAATTTCCTAGCTCTGAGCTAAGAGCCTTGAGCCGTGAGAAAGGTAAAATTACCTCAAAGCTCACAGCTTGAAGCTCACTACTCTAAAACTGCAATCCCGCTTCGCGCGCCGCGTCTGCCAGCGCCTTCACCCGCCCGTGATAAATGTACCCGCCACGGTCAAACACAATCTTGCTGATACCCTGCGCCTTGGCTCGTTCAGCTATCGTCTTGCCCACAACTTTCGCCGCCGCCAGGTTTCCACCAGTCGTACGCGATCCCTTTTTGCCTTCCGCGCTATTGGCCGAAACCAGGGTTACGCCCTTCAGGTCATCGATGACCTGAACGTAAATGTTATTCAGCGAACGATAAACATTCAGCCGCGGCCGCTCGGCGGTGCCGAGGACCTTTTTGCGAATGCGCTTATGCACCCGCCGTCGGGTTACGTTTTTCGATGAAATTGTAAGCATAAAAACCAGCCTTCAGTCATCAGCCTTCAGCTATCAGTTAAACCTCATGAACTTGCAGCTGCTTTACACAAGCTGAAAGCTAAGGGCTGACGGCTGAGAGCTATTTTGCTCCCGTCTTTCCAACCTTCTTCTTCAGGTGCTCGCCGGTATAGCGCACGCCTTTGTTCTTGTACGGATCGGGCGGACGCAGCGAGCGCATTTCCGCCGCCACCTGCCCAACTTTCTGGCGATCGATTCCGGTCACGGTCAGCTTTGTCTGCTTGGGATCGACCGCGACATCGACACCCGTCGGCAGCGGATATTCAATGGGATGGGAATAGCCCAGCGTGAACACTACCGTGCCTTTGCCCTTCATCTCCGCGCGATAGCCGATACCGACAATTTCCAACTCGCGGGTCCAGCCCTTGGTGACGCCCTCAACCGCGTTGTTCACCAGCGCGCGAGTCAGCCCGTGCAGCGCCGCCTGGGAATCGTTCTCGCGCAGCGCGACAATATGGCCGTCTTGCTGCTCGACGCGAATTCCCCGCGGAATAACGGTATCGAGTTTGCCCTTCGGCCCCTGCACCGCGACCGTGTTGCCTTCGATTTTGATCGTCACACCCTTGGGCAGTGCGATCGGCTTTTTTCCAATTCGTGACATAAATAAGCTCTCAGCTATCAGCCGTCAGCCTTCAGCATTTGCCATCACGTTTTGCTGATGGCTGAGAGCTGATAGCTGAAAGCTGTTTTACCAAACCTCGCACAACACTTCGCCGCCAACGCCCTGCTTGCGCGCCTGGCGCCCGGTCATAACTCCTCGCGGGGTAGTCAAAATATTGATTCCCAAGCCACCCAGTACACGCGGAATCTCGGTGCGGCGGACGTACACCCGGCATCCAGGTCGCGACACGCGCTCCACGTTCGAAATGGCGGCATCATTATTGGTGTCATACTTCAAATAAATGCGGACCACCTTGTGGCCTTCGTCCTCGGTGGGCTTGAAGTTCGAGATGTAGCCCTCTTCTTTCAGAATGCGGGCAATCTCCAGCTTCAGCTTGGAAGCGGGGACGTCTACTTTTTGGTGCCGCGCGCGGATCGCATTGCGAATTCGCGACAGCATGTCTGCGACCGGATCGGTCAGATTCATCTTTTATTTCTCCTCAAACCACCCGTTCTCTCCGCCGCAGCGGAGAACCAGCGATGGCTTACCTCTTTAAACATCCCGGCTGCTCCATCCCATTTCGCCGGGTGCCCCATTCTAAATTTCGCGCCTTTTGCGAAATTTAGGGTGGGCCGTACGAAACCCAAACCTACCACGACGACTTCGCTACTCCGGGAATCTCCCCACGCAGCGCCAGTCCCCGGAAACACAGCCGGCATAGCCCGAACTTGCGCAGAAACGCCCGCGGACGTCCGCAGATCTTGCAGCGGTTATGCCGGCGCGTCGAAAACTTCGGACGCGGCTGTTTGGCGTCGCGTGCCTTCTTAAACGTTTCCTGGATCTTCTCGTCTTTAACTCGTTTTGCTGTAGTTGACACTTAGCTTTTCGCTCCTGGCTACTGGCTTCTAGAAATCCTATGGCCAGCGCTTTTCAATAATTCAACTGCTCAATGATTCAATTCCTAAGCCCTAAATGGCATTCCCATATGCTTCAACAACGACCGCGCCTGGTTATCATCGCGCGCCGTAGTCACTATGGTTACGTTCATGCCCTTCAACTTGTCCACCTTGGCATAGTCGATCTCCGGGAAGATCAACTGATCGTGCAATCCGATGGTGTAATTGCCACGGCCGTCAAACGACTTGGTTGAAACTCCACGGAAGTCGCGGACGCGCGGTAAAACGATATTCACCAGGCGGTCGAAAAATTCATACATGCGATCGCCGCGCAGCGTGACCATGGCGCCGATCGGCATGCCTTCACGGACTTTGAACGCCGCAATCGATTTCTTGGCGCGCGTGACCACCGGCTTTTGTCCCGTGATCTGGCCCAGCTCGTTCACCGCCGGATCAAGCAGCTTGGCGTTCTGGGTGGCTTCGCCCATCCCAATATTCACCACGATCTTGTGCAGATGTGGCACCGCCATCGGATTATCCGCGTCGAACTCCTTCATCAGCACGGGAGCTATCTCCTTGCGAAAACGCTCCTTCAGCCGTGGAGTTTCCTTCGCGCTGTGCCGGGCCACCTGCGGAGCACGCTGCTCTTCCGGCTGCGACCCGCCTTTTTTGTCTTTTTTGTCTTTAGCCATTTTGCAAATCCAATTTTGTAATCTTGTAATCGGGCAATTAATTGAAGACCTAGGGGCTTCAAATTACACAATTACAAAATTTCCCAATTACTCAATTACTTGCTTTCCAAAGTCGTTCCGCACTTCTTGCAAATTCTGACCTTGCGGTCGCCGCGCACTTCATGTCCAATGCGCACTGGCCCGCAGGTGCCGCACACCAGTTGCACCTTTGAAACCGAGACCGGGCTCTCCTGCTCAGCGATGCCGCCCTTCGATTTCTGGCTGGGACGCATGTGCTTCTTCACCATCATCACGTGCTCCACCAGAACCCGGCCGGTATCGGGAAACACGCGCAGCACGCGCCCCTGCTTGCCCTTGTCGCGTCCGCTCAACACCTTCACCGTGTCGTTGCGCCGAATATCGATTCGCTTGTGTGCTGTTGTCGTTGCTGTTGCCATAATCAAAACCTAATTTCGTAATTTACAAATTGAGTAATTGGGAAATTGCGGTTTCCAAATTACCCGATTACCAAATTACTCAATTACTAAATCGCCTTACAAAACTTCCGGCGCCAAACTCACGATCTTCAAAAACTTCTTTTCTCGCAACTCTCTCGCCACCGGACCGAAGACGCGCGTTCCCACCGGTTCGCCCGCGTCATTGATCAAGACCGCTGCATTCGAATCGAAGCGGATGTAGGTCCCGTCGCGCCGCCGATGTTCTTTGCGGGTACGCACGATGACCGCTTTGACCACAGTGCCTTTCTTGGTCTGCCCTTCCGGCGCAGCTTCTTTCACGCTGGCCGTCACCACATCACCCAGCCCCGCCCGCAGACCGGTCGATCCGCCCAACGGCAGGATCATCTGCAATTTGCGGGCGCCGCTGTTGTCGGCGACTTCGAGCATGCTTCGCATCATTACGGTCATAAGAATTCTCCGTGCGAAGCTGCTAGCCACTAGCTACTAGCTCCTAGCAACCGGACCGGTGGTTGCTAGCAGCTAGCAGCTAGAAGCCAGAAGCTTTCTTACTTCTGTTCCACTGCTTCCACTATTTCCGGCACCAGCGCGGTCTTGCGCACAATGTCTTTTAGCTTCCAGCGCTTCAACTTCGACAGCGGACGCGTCTCTTCCAACCGCACCACATCGCCCACATGGGCTTCATTTTTCTCGTCGTGGGCATAAAACTTCTTGGCCTTCGAAATCACTCGCGTGTAGAGCGGGTGCGCCCGGCGGCGGATCACCTGCACCACGATGGTCTTGTGCATGCGGTTTGAGACCACCTCGCCGACTACTTCCTTGCGCCTTCCGGCAGCTTTGGTTTCCACCATTACTTCTTCTCCCCTGCCGCAGCGCGCTCGTGGGCAATCGTCTTCACCCTGGCAATGTCTTTGCGCAAGCCGCGGAGCTTCTTCAGGCTCTCGGTCTGTCCCATGTTGAGCTGAAACTTCAGCTTAAAAAGCTGGTCGCTCATTTCCTGTTCCTGGTGCCGCAGTTCTTCGTCGGTCAGGTTTCTGATTTTTTCTGCTTTCATATCCAAGCTCTCAGCTTTCGGCTCTCAGCTTTCAGCGATTTCGGCCGTTTTACTGACGGCTGAGCGCTGACAGCTATTTCAGTGCCCCTCGCGCTTTACAAACCTCGTCCGCAGCGGCAATTTGTGCGACGCCAGCCGCATGGCTTCCGCTGCATCCTGCAGGGTCACGCCTTCCATTTCAAACAAAATTTTTCCCGGCTTCACCACTGCGACCCAGTGATCGGGCGCACCTTTGCCTTTACCCATACGGGTTTCGGCCGGCTTCTTGGTGACTGGCTTGTCCGGAAACAGCCGGATCCAGATCTTTCCGCCGCGTTTGACGAAACGGGTCATGGCAACGCGGCTGGCTTCAATCTGCCGGTCGGTGATCCAGCCCGGTTCAAGCACCTTGAGCCCGTAATCCCCGAACGACAGCTCTGCGCCCCGCCAGGCTTTGCCCGTCATGCGCCCGCGCTGCTGCTTGCGGTACTTAACTTTTTTCGGCATCAACATAAAATCAGCTCTTAGCTTCTAGCCCTTAGCCTTTAGCACAAAACGCCGGCTAAATCTGAAATCTACAATCTAAAGTCTGCAATTAGCCGCCCTTCCTGACGGCTGACGACTGACTTCTGACGGCTTAAAATGCTCCCGCGGCCACCGGCGCTTCGCGCTTCTTGGCTGGCAGGATTTCTCCCTTATAAACCCAGCACTTCACGCCGATCACGCCGTAAGTCGTCCGGGCCTCGCTGAACCCGTACTCGATATCGGCACGCAAGGTGTGCAGCGGCAAACGCCCCTGCAGGTACCACTCCGAGCGCGCGATTTCATTTCCGTTCAAGCGTCCGCTGACGCGAACTTTGATTCCTTTGCAACCGAAGCGCAGGGCCGAATCGACCGCTTTCCGCATCGCGCGACGGAAGCCCACACGTTTTTCCAGCTGCAGCGCGATCGATTCCGAAACCAGTTGCGCATCCAGCTCAGGCTTATGCACTTCCTGGATGTCGATGTATACCTCGCGATTGGTGCGCTTCTGCACTTCCTGCTTCAGCTTGTCGATCTCGGCGCCCTTGCGGCCGATGATGATCCCCGGACGCGCTGTCTTGATGATCACGCGCAGCTTATTGCCGGGACGCTCGACTTCAATCGAGCTCACGCCTGCCGACTTGAGCTTGTCCTTCAGCTCATTCTTCAGCTTCACGTCTTCAAGCAGCAGCTTGTCGTAGTCGCGTTCCACAAACCAGCGTGACTTCCAAGGCTTGGTGTACCCCAGCCGGAATCCGTAAGGATGTACCTTCTGTCCCATAAAGCTCCTGAACTATCTCTTCCCAGCCGTCTTCTTGCCTGCAAACTTTTTAGCCACCGCTTTTTTCTTGGCCTTGCTCCGCGGCTTGGCCGAAACTGCCTTCGCCGCCGGTTGATCTTCGCCCACCACCGTCGCCAGCTCCGCGCCATTCTTCCCGCGCTCGGCGAGCGCGATTTCAATATGCGCAATTCGCCGCACATAACGGAACGCGCGGCCCATGGGCGCCGGACGAATTCGCTTCATGCGCGGGCCATCGTTTGCAACTGCATGCTTCACGTAAAGACTGTCAAGATCGACATCGACATTCTTTTCCGTGCTCATGTAGTTGGCGTTTTCGACCGCCGAGCGCAGCAGTTTTTCCACCTTCGCCGCGATACGTTTCTTGTTGAACGCCAGCGTATTCAGCGCATCTTCCACGCGCCGGCCCTTGATGAGTTCCAGCACCAGCCGCGCCTTCTGCGGCGACACGCGAACAAAACGGGTTTGAGCTCTAAATTCCATTTTTATCTCAACTCTTGGTCAACTCTTGCTTTTCGCTCTTAGCTGAAAACTGAAAGCTGACAGCTGAAAGCTTCCGTTAACTCTTCGGCGCTGGAGTCGACCCGGCCGCCGGCGTAATTGCCCCCGGTCCGCCCGGCACTCCCGCCGGACGCGCCGCCACTTCGGTCGCCGCCTTCATTGAATGCCCCTTGAACTGGCGAGTGAAACTGAATTCACCCAGCTTGTGCCCCACCATGTTTTCCGTGATGTACACCGGAATAAATTTCTTTCCGTTATGCACCGCGATGGTATGCCCCACCATCTCCGGGATAATCGTCGAGCGCCGCGACCAGGTGCGCAGAACTTTCTTCTCATTGCGCGAGTTCATGCCCTCGACCCGCGTCGCCAGATATCCGTCAATGAACGGCCCTTTTTTTGTTGAACGCATAAAATCAGCTTCTAGCTGTTAGCTCCTAGCTTAAAAATCCATTCCCGATGCGGTCGGCGAACGACGAACGACCAACGACGTACGCCTATTTGCTTCTGCTCACAATGAACTTGTCGGTGCGCTTGTTGTTGCGCGTTTTGTATCCACGAGTCGGCTGGCCCCATGGGGTCACTGGATGCCGTCCGCCAGAAGTCTTGCCTTCACCGCCGCCGTGCGGGTGATCGACCGGGTTCATCGAAACGCCTCGATTGTGCGGACGCTTGCCCATCCAGCGCGAGCGTCCTGCCTTGCCGATGGTGATGTTCTCGTGATCGATGTTGCCCACCTGGCCAATCGTCGCCATACAATCCTGCGAAACTTTGCGGGTCTCACCGGAAGGCAATTTCACTAGCGCGTACTCGCCTTCTTTCGCCACCAACTGCGCCGAACCGCCCGCCGAACGCACCATCTGCGCGCCTTTTCCCGGCCGCAATTCCAGATTATGAATCGTCGTGCCTGGCGGAATATTCTTCAGCGGCAACGCATTGCCCACCAGAATGTCGGCATCCGGCCCGCTAACGATTTTCGCGCCCGCCTTCAACCCATCCGGCTGCAGGATGTACCGCTTTTCGCCATCTGCATACGCCAGCAGCGCAATCCGCGCCGAGCGATTGGGATCGTACTCAATCGAAATCACGGTCGCGGGAATCCCGGTCTTATCGCGCTTGAAATCGATCAGGCGCAGCTTGCGCTTGTGCCCTCCGCCGCGAAACCGCATGGTCACATCGCCCGAGTTGCGGCGTCCGCCTTGCCGCTGCTTCGGCTCAGTCAGCGGCTTGTGCGGCCGGTCAGTGGTCAGGTCCGCGCTCGAAAGCGTGGTCCGGTAGCGCAATGTCTGGGTTGTCGGTCTATAAGTCTTGATTGCCATAAAATCAGCTCTTCGCTTCTAGCCTTCGTCGCACGTCGTTGGTCGTTCGCAAATTCCGCCTTGGCCAACGACCAAGGACGAACGGCCAATGACTGTCTTACAAATTCTGCGCGTACTCCGGCATCTTCTCGCCGGCCCGCAATCTTACAAATGCCTTCTTCCAATCCGGACGATAGCCGGCAAACTTTCCCCGCCTCCGTTCTTTCCCCGGATAATTCGCGGTGCGCACCGAACTCACTTTTACCTTGAAGATCGATTGCACCGCTTCCTTGATCTCGGTCTTCGTGGCCTTCGGCGCAACCTGGAAGACCAGCGTGTTCTGGTTTTCCTTGATCCCCAGGCCCTTCTCGGTGATCACTGGCCGGCGAATAATCTGATATGCGGTCTTCATGGTTCTACGCTACCTCCGCCGCTTTCTTGGTGCGGGTACGCGGGCTGCGCGTCGCCTTCTTCTGCGCTTTCTTCTCGCCGTCACCTTCGCCCGCTTTGTGCTCGCGTTTCGAGGACGCACTCTTCAGCGAGACTTGCAGCTTCTCAATCGCCGGCTGCGAAAATATCGCGCGGTCGTAACGCAGTAAATGATAAGGATGCACCTCGCTGCTGCTGACCAGTTCCACTCCTTCGAGGTTCCGCGAGCTCAGGTGCAGATTGCGGTTTCCGTGGTTCGCCACTTCCACTAGCACCGCGCCTTTATCTACCTTCAACGAATCCAGCGCCTCGCGAAATGCCTGCGTCTTCGGCTCTTTCACATCGAAGGCATTGACCACGATCAGCTTGCCATCGGAAAGCTTCGCCGCCAGCGCCGAACGCAACGCCCCCAGCAGCTTCTTGCGGGGAAAACGGTAATCGTAAGAACGCGGTTGCGGTCCATGGACGGTGCCGCCGTGCCGCCACAGTGGCGACCGGATAGAACCGACGCGCGCGCGCCCTGTACCCTTTTGTTTCCAAAGTTTTTTGCCCGCACCCGAAACCAGTTTCTTGTTCTTGGTGGCGTGGGTTCCAGCGCGTTGTGCAGCACGGTAATGCGTGACCGCTTCGTAAAGCAGGTCTTCGTTAATCGCGCCAAAGACCTCGTCCGCGAGCTCCAGCGTGCCCACTTTTTTGCCGCTCAAATCGTGAATGTCAATCGTTGCCATGATGTTCTCGTGTGGCCTTGTTTATGTGGCGCGGGCGCCCTCGCCCGCGTTCCGCTATCCTTTTTTCGCCGCTCGCTTCGCCGCCTTCAACGGATCGACCGTCGCCGCGCCGGCAAATCCACGACGCTCTCGTGGCGGCTTCTTGGCTTTCATAATCACTAGATACCCGCCGTTCGGCCCGGGCACGCTGCCTTCCACCACCAGCAGATTGTCGTCTTTATCCACGCCCAGCACCCGCAAATTGCGCACCGTCACCCGAGCATTCCCCATGTGTCCCGACATGCGCATTCCCTTGAACACACGCGACGGGAACGCCGAACTACCGATCGATCCCGTAATCTGAAACATCGAACCATGCGACTTGGGGCCGCCGCCAAAATGATGGCGCTTGACCACGCCTTGAAAACCTTTGCCCTTGCTCACACCGACGATGTCGACGAACTTTTCGCCGTCGAAAATCTCGACCAGCACGCGATCTCCGGCTTTGACCGCGGTATCGCCGTCGGCCTCGATCGGAACTTCGCGGATAAATTTCACCGGCGGAACATTGTTCTTGCCGAGGTGGCCCTTCATCGGCTGGGTCAGGCGCGATTCCTTCACGAATTCAACCAAGCCAATCTGGGCCGAGTCGTAGCCGTCTTTAGTCTGCGACTTATGTTGCGTGACCACGCACGGCCCCGCCTGCAGCACGGTCGCCGGACGCACATCGCCCTTGGTATCGAAGAGCTGTGTCATCCCGACTTTTTTCCCCAGAATTCCCGCTACCTTTGCCATTTCCTTCTCTTCTTCTTTCCAGAATCCCAGCTTGGCTATTGCTATTGGCTGGGGAGCTTCGGTTTGGCCAACGACCAAGGACCAAAGGCCAACGACTATTTATGCTCTTTCCCGAATGCCTTAATCTCCACATCCACTCCCGCCGGCAGATCCAGCTTCATCAATGCGTCAACCGTCTGCGGCGTGGGATCGAGAATGTCCAACAGGCGCTTATGAGTGCGAATCTCGAACTGTTCTCGCGATTTCTTGTCCACGTGCGGCGAACGCAGCACCGTGAACTTGTTCTTCATCGTGGGCAATGGAATCGGCCCGTGAACCGTCGCGCCAGAGCGCTTCGCCGTAGCTACAATTTCCATCGTCGACTGATCGAGCACGCGGTAGTCGTATGCCTTCAGCCGTATCCGAATTTTTTCGTTTCCAATCACGTTTCGTTTCCTGACCCCTTCCGGCTTCTCCGGAAGGAAAGAACTGGCGGCAAGCTGCAAGCCGCAATTTGTTTTCCGTGTGGCGCGGGCGCCCTCGCCCGCGAAACTCAACAGAGCTTCCGCTCTGCCGGACGGCCGAGGGCGGCCGTCCCCACATAACCCTCACATAACCGCTGCTACTGAATAATCTCGCTTATCGTGCCCGCGCCCACCGTGTGTCCGCCTTCGCGGATGGCGAAACGCAAGCCCTTCTCCATTGCCACTGGTGTGATCAGCTCAATCACCAGCTGCACGTTGTCGCCAGGCATCACCATTTCAGTGCCGCTGGGCAGTTCCGCCACTCCGGTCACGTCCGTCGTTCGCAGATAAAATTGCGGACGATATCCCTTGAAGAACGGCGTGTGCCGTCCGCCTTCTTCTTTGGTCAGAATGTAAACTTCGGCCTTGAACTTGGTGTGCGGCGTGATCGATCCGCCCTTGGCCAAGACCATGCCGCGCTCGACATCTTCTTTCGCAATGCCGCGCAGCAAGAGGCCGGCGTTGTCGCCCGCCATGCCTTCATCGAGCTGCTTTTTGAACATTTCGACGCCGGTTACCACCGTCTTGCGAGTGTCGCGGAAGCCGACGATTTCAACTTCTTCGCCGACCTTCACTTTGCCGCGTTCGATCCTTCCGGTCACCACCGTGCCGCGACCTTGAATCGAGAAGATATCTTCAATCGGCATCAGGAACGGTTTGTCGAGTTCGCGCGCCGGTTGCGGCACGCTCTTATCCACCGCTTCCATCAACGCGTCCACCTGCTTCTCCCACTTGGCTTCGCCATTCAGCGCGCCCAGGGCCGACAGCCGGATCACCGGAACATCGTCGCCCGGGAACTGATACGACTTCAAAAGCTCGCGAACTTCGAGTTCTACCAGATCGAGCAGCTCCGGATCATCGACCGCATCGCACTTGTTCAGCGCGACCACGATGTAAGGCACGCCCACTTGCCGGGCCAGCAGCACGTGCTCGCGCGTCTGCGGCATGGGACCATCGGTCGCAGCCACAACTAAGATCGCGCCATCCATCTGCGCCGCGCCGGTAATCATGTTCTTGATGTAGTCGGCGTGCCCGGGGCAATCCACGTGCGCGTAGTGCCGGTTCGCCGTCTCGTACTCGACGTGCGCCGTCGCAATGGTGATGCCGCGGGCTTTTTCTTCCGGCGCGTTGTCGATCGAATCAAACGACCGGAACACGATCTTCGGGTTGTGCTTCTGCAATACCTTGGTGATGGCCGCCGTCAGCGTGGTCTTGCCATGGTC